>WBZU01000002.1_pt1 | contig 614271 bp, 557 predicted proteins | sample 5204311 | NCBI WGS metagenome assembly WBZU01 (sample SAMN12344359, study PRJNA552823) | activated sludge metagenome | biome: Activated sludge suspended growth; feature: Nitrification reactor; material: Wastewater; isolation source: activated sludge from nitrification reactor of wastewater...
GGTGACGGCGGCCCCGGCGGCAAGGGTGGTGTCGGCTACGCCAAGGGCGGCAGGGGCGGCAACGGCGGGCTGTCGGCGATGTTCCTCGACGGCGGCGGCATGGGCGGTGACGGCGGTGACGCCGTCGGCCCCGGCGGTATCGGCGGCGACGGCGGCGACGGCGGCGGCGTGCGGGCGACCACGTTGTGGGGCGCGGGGGGTGACGGCGGCAAGGGCGGCAACAGCACGGCGGCGCCCGTCGACGGGGTGGCCGGCGGCAAGGGCGGCAACGGCGGCAACGGCGGACCCAACTCGCAGATCATCCCGTTCACCATCGACGGCAGCTCCCCCTACGAGGACAACGGCACCGGCGCCGGCGGAGCGGGTGGTCACGGTGCAGACGGCGGCAAGGGCGCGACGGGTGGCCAGGGTGGGGCGGGCGGTGACGGCGGCTCGGGCAGCCTGATCCTGGGCAACGGCGGGGCCGGGGGCACCGGCGGGGCGGGCGGCCATGGCGGCAGTGACGGCACCACCGGCGCGAGCGGGGCCAACGGCGACCCCAACTTCATCATCGACTACGGCAACGGCCCCGGCGGCGGCCAGAACGGCACCAGCGGCGGCACCGGCGCAGCCGGCGGCAACGGTGGCACCGGCGGCAACGGCGGGACGGGCCGGATCTTCTTCATCAAGTCCACGGTGGCCGCCGCCGGCGACGGCGGTGCGGGCGGAACCGGCGGTGACGGCGGCGGCAACGGCGGCGACGGCGGGCGCGGCGCCGACGGCACCTTCACCCACGCCGACGCCGGCAACGGCGGCAGCGGCGGCGCCGCGGGTACAGGCGGCGCCGGCGGCAAGGGCGGTGCACCCGGTCAGGGCACCGGCGGAACCGCCGGCAAGGACGGCAATACCGGATTGGGATCAGGCAACGGCGGCGACGGCGGCGACGGCGGCACCGGAACCACCGGCCTCGTCGGCGGCATCATTGCGGGCGGCAGGGGCGGTGCCGGCGGCAACGGCGGTGCCGCCACCACCGGAATCGGCGGCAACGGCGGCCAGGGCGGCGTCGGCGGTGACGGCAGGTCCGGTCTGACCGACGAGCTCGGCACCAGCGGCGGCAACGGCGGCAACGGCGGCAGGGGTGGTTCAGCCACCACCGGTAAAGCGGGCAACGGCGGCAACGGCGCGCAGGGCGGCAAGGGCGGTAAGGGCGGCAACGGCAGCAACAGCAACGGCGTCAGCTATGCCGCCAGCCCCGGCCGCAACGGCGGCAACGGTGGCAACGGTGGCCAGGGTGGCGCCGGTGGCCTCGCCAGCGACCCGACCGGCGCCAACGGCAACGGCGGTGACGGCGGAGGCGCGGGCACACCGGGTGACGGCGGCCAGGGCGGCAACGGCGCGACGGGCTTCGCCGACGGCGCTTCCGGCGGCAACGGCGGCAACCCCGGCGCAGCGGGCACCGGCGGGACGGCCGGCACCGGCGGCGTGGCCGGTAAGACGGGCGCCTCGGTGAGCGGCCCGGTCGGCAACGGCGGCGACGGCGGCAACGGCGCAGCTCAGGCCGGGGCCCGCGGCGGCAACGGCGGCAACGGCGGTGACGGCGGCAGCTACGGAAACGGCGGAAAAGGCGGAGACGGCGCCGACGGCGCCAACGGCGCGGACGGAGTCAACCCCACCGCCACCAGCACCGCAGCGGCCGGGCAAAGCTGGCCCGATCCCGCCCTCGGCCAACCCGACGTGAAAGGTCGGACCGGCGGCGACGGCGCCACCGCGGCCGCCCTCCAGAACGGCGGTGACGGCGGAAACGGCGAATGGGCCGTCAACACCACGGCGTCGAATGACACCACCCCCGGGACCTCGACGGGCGGAAACGGTGGTGCCGGTTCCGACGCCACCGCCGGCACCGGCGGTCTCGGGGGAGACGGCGGACGCGCCGATGCCACCGCAATCCACATCACCTCAACTGCCGGGAACGGTGGTCCGGGCGGTGCCGGTGGCCCCGGAACCGGCGCCGACGGCGGCAGGGGCGGCTGGGGCGGCTTCTCCGACGTCCCGATCCGAAGCACTGTGGCTTCTACCGGTGGTAACGGCGGCGCTGGTGGTGCGGGCGGCAGCGGAGCTCCGGGTGGGACCGGTTTCGCCGGCGGCAATGGCGGCAACGGCGGCAAGGGCGGCACGATATTCGGCACCGGTGGCAACGGCGGAAACGCCGGCAGTGGCGGTAACGGTGGCGCGGGAGCCACCGGCGGAAACGGCGGAAACGGCGGTACCGGCGGTAATGCCCACGGAGGCACGCAGTTTGGGGGAACGACCACCCCCGGCTCTGGCGGGACCGGAGGCGCAGCCGGTGCAGGCGGCGCGGCCGGCGGCGGTGGCGCGGCCGGCGCGGCCGGTGTCGGTGGCACCGGCGCCAGCGGCAGCGGGACCTCTGGCTCTACGGGCACCACGGGATCACCCGGCGCCACCGGAGCAACCGGCAACCCGGGCCAGACCGGCGCCACCGGCTCTATCGTCTGATCTCCATGGAGGTAGTCGGAGGGCGCACAGAGGTCGATGAGTAAGCGGGCACGCCCCCCCGGCGTCTCCTCGCGCATCACGCGCGCCAAGGGCACCCGGAGTCCATGGGTGACCGACGGGATCGTGATCGACCTGCCCGTCATCGTCGACTGGGTGTTCGTCGATCCCGCCGACACCACCGAACGGGTCCGCATCGAAGCGCGGATCGACCTCGTCGACGATGGACCCGCGATCGTCCAGATGTCGTTCGTCTCCGACTCCGGCCTGGACCTCGTGACGCTGCAACGCGACTTCCGTTGGAGCACACCGCTGGAGGTGGTCGTGGGACTGGTGCCGCGCCTGCTGCGCGAGGGCATCGACCCGTTCGCCGTCGACCTGCCGGTCACCGGATTCCCCGCCGCCGCCCTGCAACCCGTCAGGCGCCGCGGGGTACTCACCGATGAGTTCCTGACGATGATCGCCCGGCAGTACCTGATCCTCGGACGTGGCTACGCGGTCAGCATCGCCCAGGAATACTCCGTCTCCCCACGCACCGCCATCAGCTGGGTCGAGAAAGCCCGCGGCCGCGGACTGCTGAGCCCTCCACCCCGCCGCGGCGCAGTAGGCGGCCATTTGATCCCGAAGCGGGACGGGTAGAGGACCCGAAGTGCTGCTCTTCCAAGCGCTTGGCATTGACGGTCAATCCCTTTGGGCTGAATTGGCCAACAGGGATTTCGCCTTAACCGCCGTCGTTAGTCGCACACGTTCAGTCCCCTGGGAGTCCAGGCCAGACCCACCGCCGCGGCTGGCATAAGTTACGCCGATAGAGGAAAAGCCAGCCTGAGCTGGCTTTTCGGGAGCGCCCCCGGCAGGAATCGAACCTGCGACCTAGGGATTAGAAGGCCCTTGCTCTATCCAACTGAGCTACGGAGGCAGCGCGCCATAGTCTATCCGGGTCGTGTCGCCGTTCCGGATTTAGGCGCTCTGGACTGGGAGAACCTCAGTTCCGGCCAAACCCCCGGACGGAAATGACGGTGCGCGCCAAAGAGGTTCGCTAGCGTGGCGGGACGTGCCCGTGGCGCCGGTCCTGACGGCGGTGCCGGGACGGCGACGGCGAGTGACTTGAGGGAGCCGACACCCATGAGCTTTGCGATCGACGGGGTACCCGCGCGATGTCACCGTGCCCTGCACGCCGGGTCGCTGGTGCTGCGGGGATCACCGGCCGCCGCGGGCTGGCTGATGGGTTGGCTCGCCGCTGAGTTCGCCCCGCATGTCGTAACGGGCCATGCACTGTCCGCACTGTCCCCACTGGAGCGAGCCGCCCGCGGTCTCGCGGTCCAGCGCGCCGACCACGTCCTGGAGTCCGCGCTGCAGGAGACCTTCGGGGAGAACTACCGCGACTCCGTCCGCCACCCCGTCGACCATGAGCGGCAGCCCAGCCTCGCCGGCCTCGTCGACGCCATGCGTCACCGCAAGCGGTATGCCGCCACCACCACCAACATCGCCTACGGCCCGGGTGGCCGGCGTCATCTCCTGGATGTGTGGCGGCGCCCCGACCTCCCCGAGGGACACCGCGCGCCGGTCCTCATCCAGGTTCCCGGCGGTGGCTGGTCCATCAATGACAAACGGGGACAGGCCTATCCGTTGATGACCCGCATGGTTCAACTCGGGTGGATCTGCGTGTCGATCAACTACAGCCGCAGCCCGCGCAACGTGTGGCCCGAACACATCATCGACGTCAAACGGGCCATTGCCTGGGTTCGCGCCAACATCGCCGAGTTCGGTGGCGACCCGGATTTCATCGCCCTGACCGGCGGCTCGGCGGGCGGGCACCTGAGTTCGCTGGCCGCCCTCACCGCCGGGGATCCGGAGTTTCAGCCCGGCTTCGAGGACGCCGACACCACCGTGCAGGCGGCCGCCCCGCACTATGGGGTGTACGACCTCACCGACCACAGCGCGATGCACAAGCTGATGCCGCCACTGCTGGAGAACGTGGTCATGCACCGCCGCTTCAGCGAGCACCGCGAGGTGTTCGAGGCGGCCTCGCCCACCCGCCGGGTGCACCGCGACGCCCCGCCGTTCTTCATCCTGCACGGCCAGAACGACGCCGTCGTTCCGGCTTCCCAGGCCCACGGATTCCACACAGCGCTGCGCAAGGCTGGGGCCCGCACCGTCGCGTTCGCGGAAATCCCCAACGCGCACCATGCTTTCGACACCATCGCGACCCTGCGCTGCCAGCTGGCGGCCGAGGCGGTGGCGTCGTTCCTGGGCATCGTCCACGGCCGGCACGCCGCGGCGCGCACCGGCCGGCGCGGACTGGTGGCCCGGACCGCGGGCTGAGCTCAATCGACTCCCGCCGACCCTGCCGCCCGACTAGCGTGGTGGGGCAGTCGGAACCCGCGAACGTACCCCCGACGTGGAGGAATGGATCGGTGGCCAGATGAGTGACGACAGAGCCGACGACGCAACGGAGTTGCGGCTTCCCGGGTCGGTCGAGGAGGTGATGGCCAGCCCTCCCGGACCGGAGGTCGGCGCGTTCTTCGACCTCGACGGCACCCTGGTGGCTGGGTTCACCGGCGTGATCCTGACCCGGGAGCGCTTCCGCAACCGGGACATGGGTGTGGGCGAGCTCATCAGCATGGTGGCCGTGGGGCTCAGCCACCAGTTCGGCCGCATCGAGTTCGAGGCCCTGATCGGCAAGGCCACCGACGTGCTGCGCGGGCGTCCCCTCGCCGACCTCGAGCAGATCGGGGAGAGGCTTTTCCAGGAGAAGATCGAGAAGCGGATCTACCCGGAGATGCGCGATCTGGTGCAGGCCCACCGGGACCGCGGGCACACCGTGGTGCTCAGCTCCTCCGCGTTGACCATCCAGGTGGACCCGGTCGCGCAGTTCCTCGGTATCCCCAACACGTTGAGCAACATGTTCGAGGTCGACGACGACGGCGTGCTCACCGGGAAGGTGATCCGGCCGATCATCTGGGGCACGGGCAAGGCCAGCGCCGTGCAGAAGTTCGCCGACGAGCGCGGTATCGACCTGGCGGACAGCTACTTCTACGCCGATGGCGATGAGGACATCGCGCTGATGGAGATCGTCGGCAATCCGCGGCCGACCAACCCCGGCGAAAAGATGGCCGCCGTGGCCCGCAAGAAGGGCTGGCCCATCCTGGAGTTCCACAGCCGTGGCCGCGGGGGCCTGCTGGGCCGGGTGCGCAATCTGGTGGCCGCCAGCAGCATCGTGCCGGCCGCCTACGGCGCGGTCGGCTGGGGCCTGCTGACCGGCAACCGCCGGCGCGGCGTCAATTTCTTCACCTCCGCCTTCCCGCAGCTGCTGCTGGCCATCAACGGCGTCAAGCTCAACGTGATCGGCGAGGAGAACCTCACCCGCGAGCGGCCCGCGGTCTTCATCTTCAACCACCGCAACAACATCGACCCGGTCATCGTCGGGGCCATGGTCAAGGACAACTGGACCGGGGTGGGCAAGAAGGAACTCCAGAAGGATCCCGTCGTCGGAACCCTGGGCAAGCTCGTCGACACCGTATTCATCGACCGGGAGGACAAGCAGTCCGCCGTGGCGTCGCTCAGGGAGGCTGAAGAGCTTGCGCGCAAGGGCCTTTCGGTGGTGATCGCGCCCGAGGGCACCCGGATGGATACCAAGTCGGTGGGCCCGTTCAAGAAGGGCCCATTCCGGCTGGCCATGTCGGCCGGGGTGCCGATCGTCCCGATCGTCATCCGCAACGCCGAGGTGATCTCCGCCCGCGATTCGTCGACACTGCATCCCGGAACGGTGGATGTCGTCGTCTATCCGCCTCTGTCCCTTGAGGATTGGACACTGGAAAACCTGTCCGACCGCATCGCCGAGGTGCGCCAGCTCTACATCGACACCCTGACCGCCTGGCCGGCCGGGGCGGTGCCGGAGGCAAAGCTGTACGCCAAACCGGCCAAGAAGGCGCCCGCCAAGAAGGCGCCCTCCAAGAAGGCCGCGGCGAAGACACCTGCGAAGAAGGCAGCCGCGAAGAAGACATCCGCCACGCCGCCCAAAGCGGACCCGGACAAGAAGGTTAGGGGACGCCGATGAGCGCCGTCGACCACCTCGCCGACTTCAGCACCTCCGACGACACCCTGGTGCTCGCCTCGGTGTCGTCGAAGGCGGAGTTCGATCTGCTCAGCGACTGGCTGCAGTCTCAGCGCCGCGCGCATCCCGAGACCAGCGTCGAGGTGTTGCGGCTGCCGCACAACGACCCGTCGCCGCAACTGGTCGACGAACTCGCCGGGAAGCTGAACGCCGCCGAGGACCGGACCGTCGTCCCGGTGCGCGTGTTCTGGGTGCCCGGCGGACTCCCCACCCGGGTGAAGGTCGCAGGTCTGATCGCCGGCCGCGAGACCTACCGGCCGCCGCAGATGCTCCAGCGGGCGATCCTGAAGAAGGACCCGTCGCGTGCCCGCATCGTCGCGGGTGAACCTGCCAAGGTCTCCGAACTGCGCCAGCAGTGGCGGGAGAATACGGTCGGGGAAACCCAGCAGGACTTCGCCCGTTTCGTCCTGCGCCGGGCGGCCCTTGCGGTGGAACGAATGGAACTGCGTCTGCTCGGACCGGCCTACAAGTCCCCGCAGTTGATCACCGACGAGTTGATGGCTTCGTCGCAATTCATGAAGGGTCTGGACGGCATCCCGGGCGCCAGTCCCGAGAAGGCCCAGACGATGCTCAACGAGCTGGCCACCGGGTGGAGCAGGTTCTCGGTGGACCTCATCCCCAACCTCGGCCGCGCCATCTTCAGCAGGGGCTTCGATCCCCGGATCGACTACGACGCCGCGCAGATCGAGACGATGCGCCAGTCCCTCGAGGACCATCCGGCGGTCTTCCTGTGGTCGCACAGGTCCTACCTCGACGGTGTGATTGTCCCGGTTGCGTTGCAGGAGAACAAGTTACCGCCGGCGCACACCTTCGCCGGCATCAACCTGTCCTTCGGTTTCATGGGTCCGCTGATGCGCCGCTCGGGCGTGATCTTCCTGCGGCGCAAGCTCGACGACCCGCTGTACAAGTACGTGCTTCGCCAGTTCGTCGGCTACATCGTGTCCAAGCGGTTCAACCTCAGCTGGTCCATCGAGGGCACCCGCTCGCGCACCGGAAAGATGTTGCCGCCCAAGCTCGGTCTGCTCAGCTACGTCGCCGACGCCTACCTCGACGGCAAGAGCGAGGACGTCCTCCTGCAGCCGACGTCGGTCAGCTTCGACCAGCTGCACGAGACCGCCGAGTACGCCGCTTACGCCCGTGGCGGGGAGAAGATCCCCGAAAGCGCGGAGTGGCTGATCAACTTCGTCAAGGCCCAGGGGGAGCGCAACTACGGCAAGATCTACGTGCGCTTCCCCGAAGCGGTGTCGATGCGCCAGTACCTCGGTGACCCGGCGGGTCCCATCGCCAACGACGAGGCGGCCAAACGACTGGCGATGCAGAAGATGGCCATCGAGGTCGCCTGGCGCATTCAGCGGGCTACGCCCGTCAACGCCACCGCCCTGGTCTCGGCGGTGCTGCTGGCCACCCGCGGCCGCGCGCTGACCCTGCGTCAGTTGCACCACACCATGCAGGATTCGCTGGACTACCTGCAGCGCAAGAAGACCCCGATGACCAACAGCGCGCTGCGACTGCACTCGACCGAGGGGGTGCGCGCGGCGCTGGACGCGCTCTCCGGCGGCCATCCCGTCACCAGAATCGACGGCGGCCACGAGCCGGTGTGGCGGATCGGGCCCGAGCAGGAACTCGAGGCCGCGTTCTATCGCAACTCGCTCATCCACGCCTTCCTGGAGACCTCGATCGTGGAACTGGCCCTGCTGCACGCCAGCCGTGCCCCCGAAGGGGAGCGGGTGGACGCGTTCTGGGCCCAGGCGATGCGGCTGCGCGACCTGCTGAAGTTCGACTTCTACTTCGCAACCTCGGCAACCTTTCGGGCGAACATCGCCGAGGAACTGGAGTGGATCGACGGCTGGGAGGCGCAACTTGCCGCCGGCACCTCGGCCGTCGAGGCGCTGCTGCGGGCGAAGCGACCGCTGATGGCCAGCGCGATGCTGCGCCCGTTCTTCGAGGGCTACGAGATCGTGGCAGACGTGCTGTGCGACGCCCCGGCCGACATCGGCAGCAAGGAACTCACCGAGTCGGCGCTGGGTGTGGGTGCCCAGTACGCGGCGCAGGGTCTGGTGCGCAGCAACGAATCGGTGTCCGCGCTGCTGTTCGCCACCGCCCGTCAGGTGGCTGCCGATCAGAAGTTGCTGGAGCCGTCGACTGATTTGCGCGAGCGGCGCAAAGCGTTCCTCCACGAGTTGCGGGCCATTCTGGCGGACATGGAGCGGGTGCACGAGGTGTCGCGCGAGCAGTTCTACGCCCGCGAAGCGCACCTGGGTTCCGGACCCCGGATCTCAGCGGACTCCTACTGACCCCACCGGCGGGGGACCAGCACAAACGCGAAATCTGTTGCTATCGTCACGGACGGCCATTTCGGGTGTTCGGGTGCGTCCAGCCGAACACGGTGTGGGAGTCGGGAGGTTCCGTTGCTCAAGAGTGACTCCGTTGCGCGCGGTGCGGTCGTCGCACTCGCCCTCCTGCTGGGGGCCGGCCTCTCCGGTTGCTCCGCGTCGTTCTCCGTGTCGACCAAGGCGTCCATCACCGCGGACCAGCTTCAGAAGGATCTGACCGACCGGATCAACCAGGCGGGTATGACGGCGAAGTCCGTGACGTGCAAGGACGACCTGGTGGGCGAGGTCGGCAAAACGGCGCACTGCGACGTCTCCTTCAGTGACACCAATAACGTCGAGGCGGTGTTCACGGCCACCAAGGTGGAAGGGACGACGGTCAGCTTCGAGATCACCCCGGCGATGACCAAGGAGCAGGTCGAGAAGGCCGTCGCCGGCCTGGCGTCCGTGCCGTCGGCGACGTGTGCGTCCGGGCTGGACGGCAAGGTGGGCGAAACGACGAAGTGCGAAATCGTCATCGACGGCAAGCCCGCCAAGCGGATCGTCGAGGTCTCGACGGTCGAGCCGGCCAAACTGGGCATGGAGCTTTCGGTCTATGCGCTGCTGCCCAAGGAGCGGGTCGCCGATGTGTTGATGCAGAGGCTCGGGGCCGACGGGCAACCCGTGGAGACCGTCGACTGCGTCGACGACATGGTCTCCAAAGTTGGCAGCACGGTGGAATGCGTGGCGGTCACGGGCAATGACAAGACCGGATACGTCGTGACGGTGACCGACACGCAAGGCGACACCGTGAACTTCGACTACAAGGCGAAACCTTAAGTTGCCCGCCCCCGGATTCGTCGCCCGCGCAACCGCATTGGCGGCGGTGGGGCTGCTCGGCGTATCCGGCTGCTCATCGGACTCCCACGCCTCGGTCGGCGCCGCTGAACTGCAGAGGGCGCTGGTCGACAAGCTGGCCCAGGCCGGCACCCCCAGCACGTGGGTCAACTGCGGCAAAGACCTCCCCGGCAGGGTCGGTGCCACCACCCGATGTGATGTCAGTTTCGATCAGGCCAACTCCATCACGGCCATCCTGACCACCACGGAGGTCAAGGAAGAAAACGTCACCTGGGAGGTCACCCGCCCCGAGATGACGAAGGACCAGGTGGCCAGACGGGTCGCCGGACTGTGGCAGACCGATACGGTCACCTGTAGCTCCGGACTCGACGGGAACATCGGCGACTGGGCGCAGTGCGAGGTCACCAAGGACGGCATGCCCATGACCCAGACGCTGGAAATCAAAGCGGTCCAGGGACTTTCGCTGGACATCACGCCTACGCTCGCGGTGCAGAAGCAACAGGCCGAGGATTTCATTCGGAACGGGCTGACCCACCCCGATGCCCAGCCACTCGAATCCGTCACGTGCCCAGGCGATCTGGTGGGCACCACCGGCACCACCATGGACTGCGCGGTGACCATCGCGGGACGGCAGGACACCTACACGCTCAGCATCTCCGACGCGGGCAACGGCACGGTGGACTTCGCGGTGGCGCCCCCGCCGCCGCCCGCCGAGTCGCCATCCGCCCCGGCTTCGGTCGAGGCCGCGCCCCCGTCTGCCGACGTGAACGCGGCCGCCCCCGAACCGGAGCCCGAACCCGAGCCCGTACCCGTTCAGGCGTTCGTCCCCAAGCCCGCACCCGTTCAGGCGCCCAAACCCGCACCGCCCACGGAGTCCACACTGGTCGACGCCGTACCGCACCTGCCGCCGGGCACGCCACACCTCCCGCTCACCCCGGGCGGAGACCTGGACTTGACGCCCGGCCCCATCACCACCCAAACCGGTGGGGGTCAGATGATCAACCAAACCTCGGGCGGCTAACCGGGGTCGCCGCTCGCTGCGGCGCCGCAGGTAGCATCGGCCCGTGACTCCGGCCCCGGCGCGCCGCAGCCCATGGCCGATTCTCGTAGCCGTCGCACTCATCGCCGGCGCCACCGCTGCCGGAATCGCCGCCTTGTCGCTGGCCGACGCGCTCACTGCCACCGGGTTGCCGGATCCCGGTCCCGCAACCACATTGGGCCTGCCCTTCCTGCGGGCTGTCGGCGAGATCGCCGCCGCAACGGCGGTCGGCGCCCTGCTCTTCGCGACGTTCCTCGTCCCGCCACAGGAGTCGGGCGTACTCGACGCCGCCGGCTACCGGTCGCTGCGACTGGCCACGGTGGCGTCGGGGGTGTGGGCGGTGTGCGCGGCACTTCTGGTGCCGCTGACCATTTCCGACGTTTCCGGCAATCCGCTCCGCGAACATCTGAACCCTGTCGAGATCTGGCGGGTCACCGCCGCGGTGGACACCGCGTCGGCCTGGCGATGGACGGCGGGGCTGGCACTGGTGGTCACGGTGGTGGCCAGATCGGTGCTGCGCTGGGCATGGACGCCTGTGCTGTTCGCTTTGTCACTGCTGACCCTGGTGCCGTTGGCGCTCACCGGCCATTCCGCCGCCGGAGGTTCCCACGACCTGGCCACCAACAGCCTGCTGATCCATCTGGTCGCTGCAGCGCTGTGGTCCGGCGGACTGCTGGCCCTGCTGGCTCACGGGATGCGTAGAGGTGAGCACACCGACCTGGCTGCGAGGCGGTTCTCCGCGGTCGCGCTGTGGTGCTTCATCGCAATGCTCTTCTCGGGAATCATCAACGCGCTGGTGCGAATTGCGCCCGGTGACCTGTTCTCCACGTCCTACGGAATGCTGGTGCTCGCCAAGGCCGTCGCGCTGGCCGCACTCGGCGGCCTCGGATGGCAGCAGCGCCGCAGTGCCGTCGCCGCGCTGCAGCGCGACCCCGATGCGCGCACGCCGCTGATCCGGTTGTCGACGGTCGAAGCGCTGCTGTTCGCCGTGACGTTCGGTATTGCGGTGGGGCTGGGCCGCACACCGCCGCCCCCGCCGGCCCGGCTCAATCCGTCGCCCGTCGAAGTGGCACTGGGCTATGACCTTGCCGGTCCTCCCACCGTGGCGCGCATCCTGCTGGACTGGCGATTCGATCTGCTGTTCGGCAGTGCGGCAATCATCTTCGCGGCGGTCTACCTCGCCGGTGTCATCAGATTGCGCCGCCGCGGCGACGCTTGGCCCGTCGGCCGCACCGTGGCCTGGCTGCTCGGCTGCGGCCTGCTGCTGTTCACCACATCCTCGGGCATGGGCAGATACATGCCGGCCATGTTCAGCATGCACATGGCCGCGCACATGCTGCTGTCCATGCTCGTCCCGATCCTGCTGGTGCTCGGCGCGCCCACCACCCTGGCGCTGCGCGCACTGCCCACCGCCGGCAAGGGAAATCCGCCCGGGCCGCGGGAGTGGCTGCTGGCCGGACTGCACAGCCGATGGTCGCGGTTCTTCACCCATCCGGTCGTCGCCACGGTGATGTTCGTGGCGGGGTTCTACGCGCTGTACTTCGGCGGGATCTTCGATGCCGCGGTCAGCCACCACGGTGCACACGTGCTGATGAACCTGCACTTCCTGATGAGCGGCTACCTGTTCTACTGGGTCGTCATCGGAATCGATCCCACGCCGCGATCGGTGCCGCCGCTGGGCAAGATCGGGATGGTCTTCGCCTCGATCCCGCTGCACGCCTTCTTCGGGGTGGTCCTGATGGGAATGGCCACCGTGCTGGGGGAGCGTTTCTATCGATCCCTGCTATTGCCTTGGCACACAGACCTTCTCGGCGATCAGCATCTCGGTGGGTCCATCGCCTGGGCTGCCGGCGAGGTGCCGTTGGTGGTCGTCATGCTGGCGCTGCTGATCCAGTGGCAGCGCAGCGACCGGCGGACCTCCACCCGGCTGGACCGGGCTGCCGAACGGGATCACGACGCCGACATGGCGGCCTACAACGCGATGCTGGCCGAATTGGCGCGACGGGACCGAACGGGCCGCTGAACCCATCCACAGTCGGGCCTTGATCCACAGCCGCCCGGCGCGCGCCGCGGCCGCGGGGCCGAATCGTCGGTGCGCGGGTGCTCACTGGGTGCATGACAACAGCACCCGATCAGGGAGGACCACATGTTTGAGACACCGATGACTGCCGTCGGACGCATCATCACCGATCTGCGCCGCCGCGTCGTGGGCGGCCAGGAAGTGATCAGTTTCCGGATGGCCTGCAATTCACGCCGCCGCACCGCCGAGGGCACCTGGGAGCCCGGCAACACCCTCTACATCACCGTCAACTGCTGGGGAAGGCTGGTGACCGGGGTGGGCGCAGGCTTGTACAAGGGCGCCTCTGTGATCGCGGTGGGCACCGTGCACACCAGCGACTACGAGGACCGGGACGGCGCCAAGCGGTCGTCGCTCGAGATGCGGGCCACCGCCGTCGGGCCGGACCTGGCGCGGGTGATCGTCCGCATCCAACAGCCCCCGCAGCCCCACGGCGCCGATGCTCCGGAGCCCACCGAGGATTCGGCCGCGCACGCCGACACCGAGGCTGACGAGCCGGATTCGGCGGACGAAGAGGAGCTCGAGGAGATCGCCCTGTCGGCGTGAGCGTGCACGGCCGCGCCGGTCAAGCCCCCGGCGCGGCCGTTGGCCGCAGGGCCGACGCCTAGGATGGGCCGCGTGGCGGAATTCATCTACACCATGCGCAAGGTCCGCAAAGCTCACGGCGACAAGGTCATCCTCGACGATGTCACCCTGAGCTTCCTGCCCGGCGCGAAGATCGGTGTCGTCGGGCCCAACGGCGCCGGCAAGTCCAGCGTGCTGAGGATCATGGCCGGTCTGGATCAGCCCAACAACGGCGACGCCTTTCTGGCCCCCGGCGCCACGGTGGGAATCCTGCTGCAGGAGCCGCCGCTCAACGACGAGAAGACCGTCCGGCAGAACGTCGAGGAGGGCCTCGGCGAGATCAAGGTCAAGCTCGACCGGTTCAACGAGGTCGCCGAGCTGATGGCCACCGACTACTCCGACGAGCTCATGGAGGAGATGGGCCGGCTGCAGGAGGAACTCGACCACGCCGACGCCTGGGACCTCGACTCCCAGCTCGAAATGGCGATGGACGCGCTGCGCTGCCCGCCGCCCGACGAGCCGGTCACCCACCTCTCCGGCGGCGAGCGGCGACGGGTGGCGCTGTGCAAACTGCTGCTCAGCAAGCCCGACCTGCTGCTGCTTGACGAGCCGACCAACCACCTCGACGCCGAGAGCGTGCAGTGGCTCGAACAGCATCTCGCCGAGTACAAGGGCGCCATCCTGGCCGTCACCCACGACCGCTACTTCCTCGACAACGTCGCCGAGTGGATTCTCGAGCTCGACCGGGGCCGGGCCTACCCCTACGAGGGCAACTACTCGACCTACCTGGAGAAGAAGGCCGAACGCCTCGAGGTCGCGGGCAAGAAGGACCAGAAGCTGCAGAAGCGGCTCAAGGAGGAGCTGGCGTGGGTCCGCTCCGGGGCCAAGGCGCGTCAGGCCAAGAACAAAGCCCGCCTGCAGCGCTACGAGGAGATGGCGACCGAGGCCGAGAAGACCCGCAAGCTCGATTTCGAGGAGATCCAGATCCCGGTCGGCCCCAGGCTGGGCAACGTCGTCGTCGAGGTCGAGCACCTCGACAAGGGCTACGACGGCCGCATCCTGATCAAGGACCTGTCGTTCACGTTGCCGCGCAATGGCATCGTCGGTGTGATCGGGCCCAATGGTGTCGGCAAGACGACGTTGTTCAAGACGATCGTCGGCCTGGAGAAGCCGGACAGCGGCACCGTGCGGATCGGCGACACCGTCAAGCTCAGCTACGTCGACCAGAGCCGTGCCGGTATCGACCCGAAGAAGACGGTCTGGGAAGTGGTCTCCGACAAACTCGACTACATCGAGGTCGGGCAGAACGAGATCCCGTCGCGGGCCTATGTGTCGGCGTTCGGTTTCAAGGGACCCGATCAGCAAAAGCCGGCGGGCGTCCTGTCCGGCGGCGAGCGCAACCGGCTCAACCTCGCGCTCACCCTCAAGCAGGGCGGCAACCTGCTGCTGCTCGACGAACCGACGAACGACCTCGACGTCGAGACGTTGGGTTCCCTGGAAAACGCGCTGGAGAAGTTCCCCGGGTGTGCCGTGGTGATCTCCCACGACCGCTGGTTCCTGGACCGCACCTGCACCCACATCCTGGCGTGGGAGGGCGACGCCAGCAACGAAGCCAAGTGGTTCTGGTTCGAAGGGAACTTCGGCGCCTACGAGGAGAATAAGGTCGAGCGGCTCGGGGCCGAGGCGGCGCGTCCGCACAGAGTGACCCACCGAAGGCTCACGCGCGACTAATGTTTCCGCTGCGTGTCACCGGCGACACGCACGCTGACGCAGGAGCGCGCTGCCATGACGGTTGGCCCGAACACATACGACCTCGCTTACGCCTATGCGGAGACCTATCGTGGTCCGCACGGGGGAGCTGAACCCAGCGCCGCCGAGGCAGCGGAGACCTCCACTCCGGCGGTTCCGCCCGCGCTGATTGCCGCCCAGGAGCGGCTCGCGCACCGACGCCGGCCCGGCGAGACCCTCGTCGAGGTCTATGGCGCCGATGACGCCGACGGGTTTGGCCCGGCGCTGCAGATCGTCACCGACGAGGCCGCCATGCTCATGGATTCGGTCACCGTGCTGTTGCACCGGCTGGGTGTGGCCTACGTGGCGCTGATGCACCCGACGCTGCACGTCCGTCGCGACGACGGGGGCACGCTCATCGACGCGCGACCCGCCGCGGCGAGCGACGACGGTGAGGGCCTGGCCGAGGAGACCTGGATCCACATCCAGCTGGCCCCGACGGTCAACCAGCGGGCGCTGGCCGAGGCCGTGCGGCTGCTGCCGATGGTGGTCGCCGACGCCCGGCAGGTGGCCGAAGACTCCGCCGCCCTGTCGAGCACCCTGCTCGCGCTGGCCCATAAGCTCGCCGCCGACGACGGCAGCCATTTCCCGGGCCTGGACCGGATGGACGTCTCCTATCTGCTGCGCTGGCTCGACAGCAACTTCATCCTGCTGGGCGCCCAGCGCTGCACCGTGGCCGACGGCACCGCCGTTCCCGAAGAGTCCAGCCGACTCGGCGTTGCGCGCCTGCGGACCGAGGTGCTGCCCGAACTCAGCCAGCCCGGCGACACGGTGGTGCTGGCGCAGGCCACCATGCCCAGCTTCCTGCGCTACGGGGCCTACCCGTACATCGTGGTGGTGCGGGAGAATTCCGGCGGGGAGGTCATCGAGCACCGGTTCGTCGGCCTCTTCACCATCGCGGCGATGAACGCCAACGTCCTCGACATCCCGCTGATCTCCCGGCGCGTTCAGGAAGCCCTGGCGATGTCGCGGGACGATCCGCGCCACCCCGGTCAGCTGGTCCTCGACATCATGCAGACCATCCCCCGGTCGGAACTGTTCGCGCTGAGCGCCCAGCAGCTGGTGGACATGTCCGACGCGGTCATCGACCTCGGCTCTCGGCGCCGCACCCTGTTGTTCCTGCGTGCCGACCGCCTCGGGCACTTCGTGTCCTGTCTGGTCTACCTGCCGCGCGATCGTTACACCACGGCAGTGCGGCTGGCCATGCAGGACATCCTGCTACGCGAACTCGGCGGGGAGAGCATCGACTACGCCGCACGGGTCAGCGAATCGCCTTGGGCGGTAGTGCATTTCACCGTTCTGCTGCCCGAGGGCAGGCAGGCGCAGAGCATCGACCTCTCCGAGGTGAACAGCGCCCGCATCCAGGACCTGCTCACCGAGGCCACCCGCACCTGGTCGGACCGGCTGCTGGGATCGGTGCAGACCGGCGCCATCGAGGCCGGCATCGCCGAGCACTACGCCGACGCGCTGCCCGAAGAGTACAAACAGGTGGTCAAGCCGTCCGAGGCGATCGCCGACATCGCGATCATCGAAGGGCTGCAGGCCGATTCGGTCTGCCTGCAGATGGAGCCCGGCGACGAGAAGACGTCGGCAGGCGAGGCCTACCTCACCTGGTACCTGGCGGGCGGTTCGGCGTCGCTGAGCAAGCTGCTGCCGATGCTGCAGTGCATGGGTGTGGAAGTGCTCGAGGAGCGGCCCTTCAAGGTGAACCGCCGCGACGGGCTTTCGGTGTGGATCTACCAGTTCACGATCCGGCCCGAAGGTTCCGGGGCCCATTTGGCGGCCGGCGAGGGCTGGGAGGCGACGGCCGCGCGGTTCACCGAGGCTGTCACCGCGATCTGGGACGGCCGTGTCGAAATCGACCGGTTCAACGAGCTGGTGCTGCGCGCGGGCCTGACTTGGCAGCAGGTCGTCATCCTGCGTGCGTACGCCAAGTACCTGCGGCAGGCGGGCTTCCCCTACAGCCAGTCGCACATCGAGTCGGTGCTGCTGGAGAACACCTCTACCGCACGGTCGCTGGTCTCGTTGTTCGAGGCGATGTTCGACCCGGAGGCCGCGGCCAAGGGTCTCGACGCCAAAGCTGCGGCGCGCGCCGTCGCCGCCGACATCGACGCGCTGGCCAGCCTCGACACCGACCGGGTGCTGCGGGCCTTCGCCTCGATGATCGAGGCCACCCTGCGCACCAACTTCTACGTCACCGAGCCCGGCTCGGCCCGGGCGCGAAACGTGTTGTCGGTCAAGGTGAATCCGGAACTCATCAACGAACTTCCGCTGCCCCGGCCGAAGTTCGAGATCTTCGTCTACTCGCCGCGGGTGGAGGGCGTCCACCTCCGGTTCGGTCCGGTAGCGCGCGGCGGCCTGCGGTGGTCGGACCGTCGCGAGGACTTCCGCACCGAAATCCTGGGTCTGGTCAAGGCGCAGGCGGTCAAGAACGCCGTCATCGTCCCGGTCGGCGCCAAGGGCGGCTTCGTGGTCAAGCGGCCGGCCACCCCCACCGGCGATCCGACCGCCGATCGTGAGGCCTTCATCAGCGAGGGCGTCGCCTGCTACCGGCTGTTCGTCGCCGGTCTGCTGGACGTCACCGACAACGTCGACCGGGCCACCGGCGCCGTCGTTCCGCCGGCCGGCGTGGTGCGCCGCGACGGCGACGACGCCTACCTGGTGGTCGCCGCCGACAAAGGCACCGCGACGTTCTCCGACATCGCCAACGACGTCGCGAACTCCTACGGGTTCTGGCTGGGCGACGCGTTCGCCTCGGGCGGATCGGTGGGCTATGACCACAAGGCCATGGGGATCACCGCCAAGGGTGCGTGGGAGTCGGTCAAGCGGCACTTCCGTGAGATGGGCGTCGACACCCAGTCCGAGGACTTCACCGTGGTCGGCGTCGGCGACATGAGCGGCGACGTCTTCGGCAACGGCATGCTGTTGTCCGAACACATCCGGCTGATCGCGGCCTTCGACCACCGCCACATCTTCGTCGACCCCGACCCGGATGCGGCCCGCTCGTTCGTCGAGCGGCGTCGGCTCTTCGACCTGCCGCGCTCCAGCTGGGAGGACTACGACGCCGCACTGATCAGCGCCGGCGGCGGCGTCTTCAGCCGCCAGCAGAAGTCCATCCCGATCAGCCCGCAGATGCACCGGGCTCTGGGCATCGACGAGAGCATCACCGAGATGACCCCGCCGGACCTGATCCGCGCCATCCTCAAGGCGCCGGTGGACCTGTTGTGGAACGGCGGCATCGGCACCTACATCAAGGCCGAGAGCGAGTCCGACGCTCAAGTGGGCGACAGGGCCAATGACACCGTGCGGGTCAACGGGAGTGAGTTGCGCGCCAAAGTGGTCGGCGAGGGCGGCAACCTCGGCGTCACCTCGTTGGGCCGGGTGGAGTTCGATCTGTGCGGCGGACGCATCAACACCGACGCGATGGACAACTCCGCGGGCGTGGACTGCTCCGACCACGAGGTCAACATCAAGATTCTGGTCGATTCCCTGGTCAGTGGGGGCGCCGTGGAACCGGGCAACCGCACCGAGCTGCTCACCTCGATGACCGACGAGGTGGGCCGGCTGGTCCTCACCGACAACACCGACCAGAACGATCTGATGGGCACCAGCCGGGCCAACGCCCCGTCGCTGCTCAACGTTCACGAACGCCAGATCCTCGAACTCGAGGAGCGGCGCGGTCTCAACCGCGAACTCGAGGCACTGCCCAGCGCCAAGGAGATGCGCCGGCGCGAGGAGATCGGGCTGGGGCTGACCTCGCCGGAACTGGCCACGCTGCTGGCGCACGTGAAGCTGGCCCTCAAGGAGGAGGTGCTGGCCAGCGATCTGCCCGACCAGGAGGTGTTCGCGTCCCGGCTCGCGGGCTACTTCCCGGCGCAGCTGCGCGATCACTTCCCGTCGGAGATCCGCACCCACCAGCTGCGCCGCGAGATCGTGACGACCATGCTGGTCAACAACGTCGTCGACACCGGTGGCATCACCTTCGCCTACCGGGTCACCGAGGACGCCGGGGTCGGGTACGTCGACGCGGTCCGCGCCTTCGCGGCCAGCGAGGCGATCTTCGGGATCGGGACGACGTGGCGGCGGATCCGGGCCGCCGGGGACGCCGGCGTTCCGGTCGCGGTGACCGACCGGATGACCCTGGACCTGCGCCGGCTGCTCGACCGCTCGGCGCGGTGGCTGCTGAACTACCGGCCCCAGCCGCTGGCGGTCGGTGCCGAGATCAACCGGTTCGCGGCCAAGGTGGCCGACCTGCTGCCCGGTATGCCGCGCTGGCTGCGCGGTGACGACCAGGCGATCGTGGCCAAGGAGTCCGCCGAGTTCGCCGCCGCGGGCGTCCCCCAGGACCTCGCCTACACGGTGGCCTCGGGGCTCTACCAGTACAGCCTGCTGGATGTGATCGACATCGCCGACATCGCCGAGCGTGATCCCGCCGAGGTGGCCGACACCTACTTCGCGCTGATGGAGTACCTCGGGACGGACGGTCTGTTGACCGCCGTCTCGGGTCTGCCACGCGACGACCGCTGGCACGCGCTGGCCCGACTGGCGATCCGCGACGACATCTACGGCTCGCTGCGCGCGCTGTGTTTCGACGTTCTCGCCGTGGGGGAGACCGACGAAACCGGCGAGCAGAAGATCGCGGAGTGGGAGCAGATCAACGGCTCGCGTGTGCACCGCGCGAAGCGCACGCTCACTGAGATCTACCACGGCGACGCCCGCGACCTCGCGACGCTGTCGGTGGCGGCCCGCCAGATCCGCAGCATGACGCGGACGACGGGGAAGGGCACCAGTGGCTGAACCGAACGGCTTCACCACCGGTGTGCGGGTGCGCTGGTCGGACATCGACATGTACCAGCACATCAATCACGCGACGATGGTGACGATCCTGGAGGAGGCGCGCGTCGACTTCTTGCGCGAGCCCTTCGCCGAGGATATCGAGTGGATCGGGTTGCTGATCCACGAGGTGCGGGTGCTCTACAAAGGCCAACTGCGCCTTGTCGATTCGCCGCTTCAGGTCACGATCTGGACCAAGCGGCTGCGGGCCGTCGACTTCACCCTGGGCTACGAGGTGCGGTCGGTGGAGGCCGCCCCGGACTCCAAGCCGGCCGTGATCGCCGAGACCCAACTGGCGGCGGTGCACATCGAGGAGCAGCGGCTGGTGCGGCTGTCGGAGACCCATCGGGAGTACCTGCAACGCTGGGTGCGATGACGGGCCCACCCGGCGGGCAGGAGCGAAGCGACTCGGGGAATGGTCCCGAACGCGGTGTGTGGGTTTCCGATTCCGCGGCCCGCCACGACCTTGTGGTCTTCGCCGAACGCGCCCGCGTTCTCGACGAGGCCGCGGTGATCCGGCTGAAGACCCGGGCCGACGGACTGCTCGGGGTCTGGGTGGCCACCGGTTTTGAGGTTCTCGCCGGCCGGGCGGTTGCCGGACGGATTCAGCCGGGCGATTTGACCTGTGCCGCAGAGGAATTGGCGCGCGGGTTGCGCGCGGCCGGCGCCGACGGCTTCGCCGACCCCGGCTTCCCGCTGGACTCCGCCTGGCGCGGTGCGCTGCCGCCCGAGACCGGATTCACCCACGTCGACGACGTACCTGCGACGGTGCTCGCCGAACTCGCCGCCCGCGGCGCGGAGCTGGCCCGGGAATCCGGCGGCCCCGGTCCGCCGGCATCACTGCTCGATTCCGAGGTGCTGCAGGTCAGCGGCAACGGCACAGAGGTCGCCGTGCCGATTCGCTGCGTGCTGGCGCTGGCGGCCATGCGCTTTCTGCCCGAGGACCCACCCGAAGCGGAGGTGGTTCGGGTCCGGTCGTCGCCGGCATGGCTGCGCATCGACGCCCGGTTCGGATCGGTGTTTCGGCGCCGCGGCGGGCCGGCGCTGATATTGGGCTGAGGAATGGCGGATTCCCTCCCGCGGAACGGACCTCTGCTGCCAGTGTGCCCCCATGGTCAACAAGGACAAGCCGTGGTTCAAGCTCTACGACAAGGGAGTCCCGTACTCCTGCATCTACCCGCCACTTTCGATAAAGCAGATGTTCAACGCCTGCGCGGAGAAGAACCCGGACCGGGACTACCTGATCGTCGGTGACACCCGGCTGCCCTACGGGCTGGTGAACATGATGGCGCGCAAGGCCGCCAATGCCCTGGTGACCCTCGGCGTCAAGAAGGGCGACCGGGTCGCCCTGATGTCACCCAACGTCCCGCAGTACGTCATCGCCTACCAGGCATGCGCGAAGCTCGGCGCCATCGTGGTCCAGGTGAATCCGCTTGCCCCGGCACCGGAAGTGCACCACTACGTCAAGGACAGCGGCGCTGAAACGCTGATCGTGATGGCCGCCTTCGCCAAGGGCCCGATCGACGTCCTGAAGACCGGCGACACCGCACTGCGCAACGTCATCACCTTCCAGGTTCCGTCAGGTGCCGTCGAAGTGGAGGCCGGACCGGGGATCGTGGACTTCAACGAGGTGGTCGGCGCCGCCGCCGACACCGAACCCCCGGTCGACGTGGGGCCCGATGATGTCCTCATGCTGCAGTACACCGGCGGCACCACCGGTCTGTCCAAGGGGTGCGTACTGACCAACGGCAACCTGGTGTCGATCGCCTACCAGGAGAGCTACTGGATGTCGCCCATCATCGACAAGGACGACCATCTGCGCTGCCTGGCGGCGGTTCCGCTCTACCATATCTACGGGTTCAACATGAATGTCAACGTCAACCACGTGTTTGGCGGGACGATCATCCTGGTGCCCCAACCCAGCACCGACAACATTCTGGCCGCCGTCAACCAGCACGAGCCGACCCTGTTCCCGGCGGTGCCGACGATGATCATCGGCCTCAACCAGCATCCCGACATCGGCACGTCCAAGATCGGGTCGATCAAGGGTGTCGTTTCGGGATCGGCACCGCTGCCGGTGGAGGCGATGAAGACCTTCGAGGAACTCTCCGGTGCGGTGATCACCGAGGGGTACGGGATGTCGGAGACCTCCAACATCGTCACCGCCAATCCGCTGCATACGGTGCGCAAGCCCGGTGGTGTCGGTATCCCGTTCCCGGACAACGACGTTCGCATCGTCGATCTGGACGACCCGAGCAAGGAGATGCCGCTGGGGGAGCCGGGCGAGTTGCTGTGCAAGGGCCCGACCGTCATGCGGGAGTATTGGAACAATCCGGAGGAAACCGAGAAGACCTTCGTCGACGGGTGGTTGGCGACCGGCGACATCGCCTACCTGGATTCCGATGGTCATATCTTCATCGTCGACCGCAAGAAGGACATGATCCTGTCCAGCGGTTTCAACGTCTACCCGCGAGAGATCGACGAGCTGATGTACGGCCATCCGAAGGTGTTGCAGGCCTGCTCATTCGGCATTCCCGATGAGAAGCGCGGCGAAAGCCTGAAGCTGACGCTGGTGCTCAAACCCGGCGAGGAGATGACCGTCGACGAGGTCCGGGCGTTCTGCAAGCAGAATCTGTCGGGTTACAAGGTGCCCACCGAGGTCGCCTTCCTGGAGTCGCTGCCGGTGACCAACGTCGGCAAGCCCGACCGCAAGACATTGCGCCAGTTGCAGCTGGAAGGCCTTCTGAACTAGACCAGCCAGGCCGCGGAGTCGGGGGCCAGCCGACCGCCGGTCAGCGCTGAACTGGCGGCGAGCAACCGCCCGCCGTCCAGTGGCACGGCGCGGTCTCCGGCGTTGAGCACGCACAGCACGCCACCGGAGCGGAACGCCAGGACGTTCTCGTCGTGGCGAACCCACTCGACGTGGTTGCCGTGGAATCGGAATACGTTGCGCCGCAGCCGGATCAGCTCACGGAAGAAGTTGAGCGTCGACCCGTCGTCGGCGGCCTGGCGTTCCACGGTCAGCCTGGCCCATTCAGGTGGGATCGGCAGCCAGGTGACCGGGTTGGTGGAGAAGCCGAATGGAGGAGCGCTGCCCTCCCACGGCATCGGCACCCGGCAGCCGTCGCGTCCGCGTTCGGTGTGCCCTGAGCGTTCCCACACCGGGTCCTGCAGCACCTCGTCGGGCAACTCGACATTGGGCAGGCCGAGTTCCTCGCCGTTGTAGACGAACACCGCGCCGGGCAGTGCCAGCATCACCATAGCCATCGCCCGAGCCCGGGCCAGGCCGCGTTCGCCGCCGCCGTAACGGGTGACCTCGCGGTCGACGTCATGGTTGGACAGTGTCCAGGTCGGGCTGGCACCCCCCAATGCCGCCGCGGCCAGGCTGTTGGCGATGGCGTCGTGAATCCGGGCCGCCTCGAACGGCGCCCGGACGAGCCGGAAGTTGAAGCCCATGTGCAATTCGTCGGCGCGCAGGTACTTGGCGAACTCGGCGTTGTCGAACACCCAGATCTCGCCGATCGTCACCGCGTGCGGGTAGTCGTCGAGGACGGCCCGGATGCCGCGGTGGATGTCGTGCACCCCGGCGTGGTTGAACCGGGGGTCGTCGTTGCCGGCGGCGAGCAGGCCGCGCGCGTCCAGTTCCATGTCCGGCAGGTCGGGCGGCTTGGCCATGCCGTGTGCGACGTCGATGCGGAACCCGTCGACTCCGCGGTTCAGCCAGAACCGCAGGGTGGCCTCGAGGTCGGCGAACACCTCGGGGTTGTCCCAGTTGAGGTCGGGCTGTTCGGCGTCGAACAGGTGCAGGTACCACTGGCCCGGCGAGCCGTCCGCCTCGGTGACCCGGGACCAGGCGGGGCCGCCGAACACCGACACCCAGTTGTTGGGCGGTGCGGACCCTGCCGGGCCGGCGCCGTCGCGGAAGAGGTAGCGCTGCCGTTCGGGGCTGCCCGGGGCGGCTGCCAGCGCGGCCCGGAACCACGGGTGCTGGGAGCTGGTGTGGTTGGGCACCAGGTCCACCGTCACCCGGATCCGGCGGGCGTGCGCCAGGGCGATGAGTTCGTCGAGTGCCGCCAGCCCGCCGAACAGCGGATCGACGTCCCGGGGGTCGGCCACGTCATAGCCGTGGTCAGCCATCGGGGACACCATGACCGGGTTGAGCCAGATCGCGTCCACACCGAGTCGTTCGAGATGGTCGAGCCGGGCCACCACGCCGCGGAGGTCGCCGACCCCGTCACCGTCGCTGTCGGCGAAGGAGCGCGGATACACCTGGTAGAACACCGCGTCGCGCCACCAGGGTGTCATCAGCAGATTGTCAGAACGGAGCGTTCACCATCGAGTCGGCCGCCATGTTCAGGTAGGCCAGCAGTTCCCGGCGGTGTTCGTCGTCCAGGGTCTGGGAGTCGATCGATGCGACCGCCGTGTGCATGCAGCGCAGCCACGCGTCGCGCTCGAACGGACCGACCCGGTAGGGCGCGTGCCGCATCCGCAATCGCGGGTGGCCGCGCTGGTCGGAGTAGGTCCGCGGGCCGCCCCAGTACTGCTCCAGGAACATCCGCAGCCGGTTCTCGGCTCCGGTCAGGTCTTCCTCGGGATACATCGGCCGCAGCACCTCGTCCTCGGCGACGAGTGCGTAGAAGCGCGACACGAGGGTCCGGAACGTCTCGGCCCCGCCCACGGCGTCGTAGAAGGTCTCGCCCACGCCACCCATTGAACACGAGCTGAATAGGCGTGCGATCGGGGCCGATCCGTGGTGCACTGGTCTGCGGAGGACGTATGGCGCAGCGCAGACGAAACGCGGCCACCAAGGCCGGGTCACACGCCTCCCTGCACAGTGTCGAATTTCAAGCCCATCCCGCCGAGTCCTCGGTGTGGGGCCGACGGCGCGTGCTGCTGCTCAACTCCACCTACGAACCGCTCACCGCGCTGCCGATCCGGCGTGCCGTCGTGATGCTGCTGTGCGGTAAGGCCGACGTGGTGCACGACGACCCCAACGGCCCGGTGATCCACTCGTCCACGCGCAAGATCACGGTGCCCTCGGTGATCCGGCTGCGGACCTACGTCCGGGTGCCCTACCGGGCCCGCATTCCGATGACCCGGGCCGCCCTCATGCACCGCGACCGGTTCCGCTGCGCCTACTGCGGCGGGAAGGCCGACACCGTCGACCACGTGGTGCCGCGCAGCCGCGGGGGAGACCACTCCTGGGAGAACTGCGTGGCGGCGTGCTCGGCGTGCAACCACCGCAAGGCCGACAAGCTGCTCGCCGAGCTGGGCTGGGCGCTGCGGCTGGTTCCCACCCCGCCCAAGGGCCAGCATTGGCGGCTGCTGTCCACCGTCAAGGAACTCGACCCGGCCTGGGCGCGTTACCTCGGCGAGGGCGCGGCCTGACCGCTGAGATACGGTTTGGTCCGTGCCTACCGCTCTGCTTCACGGGCTGCCAGTCCTTCTGGTCATCGCCCTGATCTGGCTTATCTATTCGCGCGGCCGTCAGAATCGGCCCACCTACCAGCTCTCGCAGCCGTTCACCCACGAGCCGATCCTGTGGGCCGCCACCGATGAGGCGGTCCCCGGCGGCGGCCACGGGCACGGCGGCTCCGATCTGACTGTGGGAGGTGGCGCAAGTGGCCGCTGGTGAGTTCGCGGTGAAGCATTACAACTCCGCCGAGTTGCCGCTCGGCTGGGCGGTGACGTCCAGCGGCCGGCTTTCGGTGGCCGCCGATCCCGGCGAACTACCCGGGCACTACCCCTTCCGGTCATTGGACCTGATGGCGCTGGACGGTGCGCTGACCAATGCCAGCCGGCAGTCCAAGGCCCGGTTCGCGGTGTACGTCGGGGACCTCGGCGCCGACACGGCCGCTTCGGCCCGCGCGGTGCTGGCCGACGTGCCGACGGCCAACAACGCCGTGCTGCTGGCCGTTTCGCCCGATCAGCGCGCCATCGAGGTGACCTACGGTGCGGATCTGCGCGGCCGGGGCATCGAGTCGGCGGCGCCGCTCGGTGTTTCCGCCGCGGCGTCGGCGTTCCGCGAGGGCAACCTGATCGACGGCCTGATCAGCGCGGTGCGGGTGATGTCGGCGGGAATAGCCCGCCCCTAGCGCCCGTCGCAGGCCCGCGCTTTCAGTGACCGCTCCACCCCGGCGCGGCCCTCCAGCACCAGCCGGCGAAGCGGCGGCGGAACGTGCAGGCCGCCGAGGAACCAGTCCGCGGCGGCCAGCCCCTCGGGGCTGATATCCCACGACGGGTACAGCCCGACCACCACGGTTTGAGCCACCTCGCTCGAACGGCGTTCCCACACCGCGGAAATCGCGTCGAAGTAGTGCTTGGTGTAGGGCGCCAGCACCGCCGCCTGACCGGGCTGGACGAAACCGGTGATGATCGACCGGGCCGTGATGTTCGGCAGGGTGTCGTCCTCGATCACCTCCCGCCAGGCCCGGTGCTTGACGTCGGCCTGCGGCCGGGCCGCCGCGGCGGCCGCGGCGTGGCGCCGGCCGGCCGCGGTGGGGTCGCGGACGAGCTCGGCGTCGATGAACGGCGTCGCCGTCCCGTCGGCGTCGATCTGCCCACCGGCGGCCAGGGCGGTGACGATCCGCCAGCGCAGGTCGGTGTCGACGACGAGTCCCGGCAGCCCGTAGCCGGACGGGTCATGGTCGAGAAGGTCGGCGAGCAGCACCAGGTGGTGCGGGGAGAGTGCTGATGTGCACAGCGCGTTGACGAAGGCCAGCTGATGATCCGAGCCGGGCTGGGCGCCGCGCGCCAGCTCCAGCAGTCGGTCCGCGAACGCCGGCCAGCCGGTGGTGGCCGCCCACCCGGGCTCGGCGTACGAGTTCAGCGCGGTCTGGGCCTGCAGCAGCAGCCGCTGAGCGACGCCCACCTCGCTTTCGGCGTGCACACCGCGCGACACCAGGGCGACGAAGTCGCGGGCCCGCAGCTCGGCGTCCCGGGTCATCTCCCAGGCCGCCGACCACACCAGGGTGCGGGGCAGCGGCTCGGCGATCTCGGCGATCCGCTCGAGAGCCACCCGCAGTGAATCCTCATCCAGCCGCATCGAGCAGTAGGTCAGGTCGTCGTCGTTGACCAGGATCAGCTGTCCCCGCGAAACCCCTTGCAGCGCAGTAACTTCGGTGACCTCACCGGAGACGTCGAGCTCCTCGCGGTGGGTGCGCACCAGCTTGCCGGTGCCATCGTCGTCGTAGACCCCGACAGCGAGCCGGTGCACCCGGGTCTCGCCGGCCCCCGGCGCCGCCCCGCCCTGCCGGATCGCGAACCGGGTGAAGCGGCCGGAGTCGTCGACTTCGAACTCGGGGCGCAGCGCGTTGAGACCGGTGGTCTTCAGCCATTGCCGGCCCCAGTCGGACAGATCGCGCCCCGACGCCTTCTCCAAGGCGCCGAGCAGGTCGCCGAAGGTGGCGTTGTTGAACGCATGGGCGTTGAAGTAGTCCCGCAGCCCCGCCAGGAAGTGCTCGAGGCCCACGTAGGCGACGAGCTGCTTGAGCACGCTGGCGCCCTTGGCGTAGGTGATGCCGTCGAAGTTCACCTCGACCGCGTGCAGGTCGGGAATGTCGGCGGCCACCGGATGGGTGGACGGCAGCTGGTCCTGCCGATAGGCCCACGACTTCTCCACATTGGCAAAGGTGGTCCACGCCTCGGTGTACTCGGTGGCCCCGGCCTGGCACAGCACCGAGGCGAAGGTCGCGAACGACTCGTTGAGCCACAGGTCATCCCACCACCGCATGGTCACCAGGTCCCCGAACCACATGTGCGCCATCTCGTGTAGCACGGTCTCGGCGCGGCGCTCGTAGCTGTACCGGGTGACCTTGGAGCGAAATACGTAGTCCTCCAGGAAGGTCACCGCGCCCGCGTTCTCCATCGCACCCGCGTTGAATTCCGGGACGAACAGCTGGTCGTACTTGCCGAAGGCGTACGGCACCCCGAAGTTGCGGTGGTAGAAGTCGAAGCCCTGCTTGGTCTCGATGAACAGCCGCTCGGCGTCCATGTGCGCGGCCAGCGACGCCCGGCAGAAGATGCCCAGCGGGATCTCGCCGTGCTCGTCGCGGTAGACGTCCCGCCACACCGCGTACGGGCCGGCTACCAGCGCCACCAGGTAGGTGCTCATCTTCGGGGTGGTGGAGAAGGTGTGGATCGTCACGTCCCCGTCGCGGTCGGCCTCGAGAGTCGCGCCGTTGGAGATCACCTGCCAGTGCGCCGGCGCGGTGACGACGACGTCGAAGGTCGCCTTGAGATCCGGCTGGTCGAAGCAGGCGAACATTCGCTTGGCGTCGGCGGTTTCGAACTGCGAGTAGAGGTACACCTCGCCGTCGACCGGGTCGACGAAGCGGTGCAGACCCTCGCCGGTGTTGGAGAAATAGCAGTCGGCCTCGACGACCAGGACGTTGTTCTGCGCGCATCCCCTGAGCTCGATCCCGCGCGACTCGTCATAGCCGGAGACGTCGATCGGATGGCCGTTCAGGACGGCCCGGTGCACCGTATGGGCGGCCAGGTCGATGTAGGTGTCGGCGCCGGGAAGCGCCTCGAACTCCACGGTGGTCCTGGACCGGAAGGCCTTGTCGCTCGGACCGGTCAGGTCCAACTCGATCCGGTAGTTGTCGACGGTGACGAGCGCAGCACGTTCGAGGGCCTCATTGCGGGTCAGATTCGGAAGCACGGCTCCCAACCTATCCTTAAGCCATGGCCGACAAATCCCGCGCTGACTTCTGGTTCGACCCGCTGTGCCCGTGGGCATGGATCACGTCGCGCTGGATTCTCGAAGTCGAGAAGGTCCGCGACATCGACGTGCACTTCCACGTCATGAGCCTGGCGGTCCTCAACGAGAACAACGAGGACCTCCCCGAGCAATACAAGGAATTCATGAAGCACGCCTGGGGACCGGTACGGGTGGCAGTCGCCGCCGAGAAGGCCCACGGATCCGACGTTCTCAGCCCGCTCTACACCGCCATGGGCACGCGAATCCACAACGGGGACAACAAGAACCTGCCGGAGGTCATCGCCGAGTCGCTCGCCGAAGCCGGCCTGCCCGCCGACCTGGCCGCCGCGGCGACCGTCACCGATTACGACGAGGCGCTGCGGGCCAGCCACCACGCCGGCATGGACGCCGTCGGCGACCAGGTCGGCACGCCGACCATCCACATCAACGGCGTGGCGTTCTTCGGTCCGGTGCTGTCACGGATCCCGCGCGGCGAGGAGGCCGGCGCACTGTGGGACGCCTCGGTGGCGCTGGCGTCCTACCCGCACTTTTGGGAACTCAAGCGCACCCGCACCGAGGCGCCGGCCTACGACTGAGCTTGAGTAAGGTTTCGCCCATGCGCGTCTACCTCGGCGGGGATCACGCCGGCTTCGAATTCAAGAAAGCCATCATCGACCACCTGACGAAGGCCGGCCACGAGCCGATCGACTGCGGGGCCTTCGAGTACGACGCGGACGACGACTATCCCGCGTTCTGCATCGCCGCCGCGGAGCGGACGGTAGCCGACCCGGGCAGCCTGGGCATCGTGCTGGGCGGCTCCGGCAACGGCGAGCAGATCGCCGCCAACAAGGTGCCGGGCGTGCGCTGCGCGCTGGCGTGGAGCGTCGAGACCGCGAAACTCGCCCGCGAGCACAACAACGCCCAGTTGATCGGAATCGGCGGCCGGATGCACACCGAGGACGAGATGCTGGCGATCGTCGACGCCTTCCTGTCCACCCCGTGGTCGGAAGCCCCACGCCACCAGCGCCGTATCGACATCCTCGCCGAGTACGAGCGCACCCACGTCGCTCCGCCGGTAGCGGGCGCTACGGACTAAGCCCGGCGGTGCCCGAGGGCCACACCCTGCACCGACTGGCGCGGTTGCACCAGCGCCGGTTCGCCGGTGAAACGGTCACGGTGTCCAGCCCGCAGGGCCGGTTCGCCGACGCCGCGATCCTCGACGGTCAGGTCTTCCGGCGCGCGTCGGCATGGGGCAAGCACCTGTTCCATCACTACGGCGGAACGAACGCGGCGACCGGCCCGATCGTGCACGTGCACCTCGGCCTGTACGGCACCTTTCGCGAGCACCGCACGCCGATGCCCGAGCCGCGCGGCCAGGTGCGGATGCGGATCGTCGGCGCCGAGTACGGCACCGACCTGCGGGGCCCCACCGCCTGTGAGGTGATCGACGAGGCGCAGGTCTCGGCGATCCTGGACCGGCTGGGTCCCGACCCGTTGCGTCCCGACGCCGATCCCGCACGTGCCTGGGAACGGATCTCCAAGTCGCGCAGGGCGATCGGCGCCCTGCTGATGGACCAGTCGGTGCTGGCCGGGATCGGCAACGTCTATCGCAGCGAGTTGCTGTTCCGGCACGGCATCGACCCCTACCGGCCCGGACGCGACGTCGACCCGGGTGAGTTCGACGCGGCGTGGACCGATCTCGTCGAGTTGATGAAGATCGGCGTGCGCCGCGGCCGGATCATCGTGGTGCGACCGGAACACGATCACGGGGCACCGGCCTACGGGCCGCGTCGTCCCCGCACCTACGTGTACCGCCGGGCGGGAGAGCCGTGCCGGTTGTGCGGCACGACCGTGCTCACCGCCGAGATGGAGGGGCGAAACCTGTTCTGGTGCCCCGACTGTCAGGCCGGTTAGACCGGAGCCTGTCAGGGTTAGAAGTCGAACCCGCCGAAGTCGCCGAAGCCGCCGCCATCGAATCCGCCGCCGCCATCGAATCCGCCGCCGCCGTCCCAACCGCCGCCGCCGCCGTCCCAGCCGCCGCCCGAGCCGCCGTCGAAGCCGCCGCCGCCGTCACTCCAGCCGCCGTCGCCGCCACCGGCAGCGTCCAGGCCCTGGTCATAACCGGCGTCGAAGCCCTGGTCGAAACCGGACCCGTAGCCGTTCTCGAAGCCCGACGCCCCGTACGCCACGCCGTGCATCCCGGAGAACATCGCGTCGAACAACAGCACCGAGCCCATGGTCCAGGCGCCGGTGCGCAGCGCCGACTTCCACCACGGTTCGGAGTACCAGCCCGCCGGCACCGGGCGTCCGGCCACCCGGCCGCCCGGGTAGTAGTTCGGGGTGTTGGGCGAGGGCACCGGGGACGCCTCGATCTCGCGTCCCTCGAACTGGATACGGCGGTCCTCGGTGACCGCGCCCGCGGACTTCTGTCCGGTGATGGTCTCCAGTTCCGGGCCCGGGTCCATGCCCATCGCGGTGCGCGCGGCCCGCACGTAGTACAGCCCCTCGATCGCGCTCTCCTTGGCCAGCATCGCCTGCTTGGCCGTCGTGGCCTGCTCGATCTGGGAGGACGCGGCGGTGAATCGCTCCGAGGCGTCGGCGAGGGCCTGCTGGGAGGCCGGATCGGTTCCGGTCAGGTTGAGCACCTGGCCGCCGAGCCGCTCGATCACCCGGCGGGCGTCGGCCTTGGCGTCAGCCAGGCTGGCCGCCTGCCGGTTGCCCGACGCACGCGAGGAACTGAACATCGTCAGCGCGACACCGCCGATGACCAGAATCAAAAGCAGCAGCAAAACACTGTTCATGGCGACCACAGTACCGACGCCCCGGCTGTTCGCCGGCGGTACCGACAGGCCCGGTCTACAGCGCTCCGAGCACCCGGTAGACCTCGTCGCTCATGGCGGTGGTGCGGGGGTCGGCGTTGCATTTGGTGGCGTCGAAGTAGTTCATGACGTAGGCGTAGCCGATACCGTGCTCGAGGTCGACGAACCCGTAGGAGCCCCCGGAACCCCCGTGGCCGAAGCTGCGCACGTTCGGCCCGGCCACCAGGCGCTGGTTGAGCATGTAGCCCAGGCCCCAGCCGTGGTCGGCGACGCGGGGGCCCAGCACGACGTCCGGGTCGAAGCCGCCCTGGGAGACGCGGACCTTCTCGAGGTGCTCCCGGCTGAGCAACTTCTCCTGGGCCAGCCCGTTGTAGAAGGTGGCCAGGCCCAGGGCCGAAACATGGCCGTTGGTGCCCGGGAATTCGGCGGAGCGCCAGGTGGCCAGTTCGTTGGAGCCCAGTTCGTCGTCCGGCACGAAGCCCATCGCGATGGACAGCCCGGCCATCGGATGCTCGCCGAGCGACTCCGGATACCCGGGGGCGCCGCCGTTGGCCAGCACGTCGCGGATGTGCGGCTTGTTGATCATCTCGGCGCAGCGGCTGTGCTCGTCGGCGGGCAGCCCGATGTGGACGTCGATGCCCATCGGCTCGGCGATCTCGCTGCGCAGATACTGGCCCAGCGTGCGGCCGGTTACCCGGCGGACCATCTCGCCGAGGATGAAGCCGAAGGCCACCATGTGGTAGCCCTGCGCCGTGCCGGGCTTCCACCACGGTTCGGCGGCGGCCAGCGCGTCACAGACCCGGTCCCAGTCGGTGACCTCACTCCAGTGCATGCGGGTGCGCGGTGCGATCACCCCGGACCGGTGCCCGAGGACCATCGCGACGGTGATGGCCTCTTTCCCCGCCTGGCCGAACTCCGGCCAGTAGCGGGCGACCGGGGCGTCGAGGTCGATCTCGCCGCGGTCGGCGAGCAGGTGCACACAGGTGCTGGTCAATCCCTTGGTGCCGGAGAAGACGCTGGCCAGGGTGTTCTCCCGCCAGGGACGCCGCTTACCCGGGTGCGCTCCGGAATCGGCGTAGCCGCCCCAGAGGTTGACCACCAGCTGTCCGTCGACCCACACCGCGACAGCGGCACCGACGTCGTCGTTCTCGGTGAAGTTGCGTTCGAAGGCGGTCCGGACCGCCCCGAACTCCGGGGCGCAGGTTCCGTTGATCGGGGGTGTCTCGACGGTCGGTGTCATGTGGGCGCCTCCTGACCAGAGCCATACCGCCCCGGGCGGGCGCTGCAGTGAACCCGAATCTATTTCTCCCACCCCCGGGCGAAGTACGCCCGGTGGCCAATCGCGGCCGAACCGCCGCCGCGTCGTTACCAGGCAGTACCTCACCTTGGCCGGTTCCCCGGTGGTGATCCGAGCGGGCGACGGGAATCGAACCCGCGTAGCTAGTTTGGAAGACTAGGGCTCTACCATTGAGCTACGCCCGCGTGCTTGCGCGAGCCCAAATGTACCGGCGCCGCCTTCTCCGATGCCAGTCGAGCCCGTCGAGCCCATGGTCGGGTTACGTTGTCGGGCCTGCCAGGCCGTAGGATCGCGGCGCGAGAGTGCGTACAGCACCGGGGTGTAGCGCAGCTTGGTAGCGCATCCGCTTTGGGAGCGGAAGGCCGCAGGTTCAAATCCTGTCACCCCGACACGCCGCCACAACGTTCACGACACGAGGAGTACCACTGTGAAGAGCACTGTCGAGAAGCTGAGCCCCACCCGGGTTCGGATCAACGTGGAGGTGCCGTTCACGGAACTCCAGCCCGACTTCGACCGCGCCTACCAGGAACTCGCCAAGACGGTGCGGCTGCCCGGCTTCCGTCCGGGCAAGGCGCCCGCCAAGCTCCTGGAGGCCCGTGTCGGCCGCGGTGCGGTGCTCGAGCAGGTCGTCAACGAGGCGCTGCCCGCCCGCTACAGCGAGGCCGTCACCACCACCGAGATCAAGCCGATCGGCCAGCCCGATATCGAGGTCACCAAGATCGAGGACGGCGAGGAGCTCGTCTTCACCGCGGAGGTCGACGTCCGGCCCGACATCGAGCTGCCCGACCTGAGCAAGCTGGAGATCTCCGTCGACCCCGTCGAGGTGACCGACGCCGACATCGACCTTGAGTTGGACGCCCTGCGCGCGCGTTTCGGAACCCTCAAGAGCGTCGAACGGGCCGCCAAGACCGGCGACTTCGTCTCCATCGATCTGTCGGCCGCCGTCGACGGCAGGGACATCCCCGACGGCCGGGCCGAGGGCCTGTCCCACGAGATCGGCGCGGGTCAGCTGATCGAGGGTCTCGACGACGCGATCGTCGGCCTGTCCGAGGGCGAGTCCAAGACCTTCACGACCACGCTGGTGGCCGGTGAGCACGCCGGCAAGGAGGCCGACGTCACCGTCACGGTGAAGTCCATCAAGGAGCGCGAGCTGCCGGACGCCGATGACGACTTCGCCCAGCTGGCAAGCGAATTCGACACCCTGGCCGAGCTGCGTGCCGACCTGACCGAGCAGGTGCGCCGCGTCAAGCGCATCCACCAGGCGGAGAAGATCCGCGACAACGCCCTGGAGACCCTGCTGGAGAAGGTCGACGTCCCGCTTCCGGAGAACATCGTCGAAGCCCAGGTCGAGGCCGCGCTGCACAACGCGATTCACGGGCTCGACCATGACGAGGCCAAGTTCGACGAGGCCCTCAAGGCCCAGGGCACCACGCGGGAGAAGTTCGACGCCGACAACCGCGAAGCTGCCGAGAAGGCTGTCAAGACCCAGTTGCTGATGGACGCCGTCGCCGACGAACTGAGCATCGAGGTGGGTGAGAACGACCTCACCGAGCGGCTGGTGCTGATGTCGCGCCAGTACGGCATCCAGCCCCAGCAGCTGGTGGGGCTGCTCCAGCAGAACAATCAGCTGCCGGCGGTGTACGCCGACGTGCGCCGCGGCCTGGCCGTGGCCGCCGTGGTCGAGGCGGCCACCGTCACCGACACCGACGGGACCGTCATCGACACCAGCGAGTTCTTCGGCCCCGGCGCCGACGCGGACGAGTCGGATACCCCCGACGCCGAATAGCCGCGGAATCGTCGGCCCGTAACGCCGACAGCGAAAGTCCGCCGCGGCGGGCAACGATGTGGGCGCCCGGTTGGTTAGGGTCGAAGGGAACGGACGGTTGACCAACCGGTAATGGACTGGTTCGAAAGAAAGCAGGTAAGGGTGACTCACATGCGTTCCGGTGTTGGGCTGAACCTTCAGGACTCGGTCTACGAACGGTTGCTGGCCGAGCGCATCATCTTCCTCGGCTCACAGGTCGACGACGACATCGCCAACCGGCTGTGCGCCCAGATCCTGCTGCTGGCCGCCGAGGATCCCACCAAGGACATCTCGCTCTACATCAACTCGCCGGGCGGATCGATCAGTGCCGGTATGGCGATCTACGACACCATGGTGCTCGCGCCCTGCGACGTGGCCACCTACGCCATGGGCATGGCGGCCTCGATGGGTGAGTTCCTTCTCGCGGCCGGCGCCAAGGGCAAGCGCTACGCCCTGCCGCACGCCCGGATCCTGATGCACCAGCCGCTGGGCGGCATCACCGGCGGCGCCGCCGACATCGCCATCCAGGCCGAGCAGTTCGCCCTGATCAAGAAGGAGATGTTCCGCCTCAACGCGGAGTTCACCGGCCAGCCCATCGAACGCATCGAGGCCGACTCCGACCGCGACCGCTGGTTCACCGCCCAGGAAGCACTCGAGTACGGATTCGTCGACCACGTCATCACCCGCGCCCACATCTCTGGAGCCACCAATGTCTGATCTTTCCCCGCAGGCGCGCTACATCCTGCCGTCGTTCGTCGAGCACTCCAGCTGGGGTGTCAAGGAGTCCAACCCGTACAACAAGCTGTTCGAGGAGCGCATCATCTTCCTCGGCGTGCAGGTCGACGACGCCTCGGCGAACGACATCATGGCCCAGCTGCTGGTGCTGGAGTCGCTGGATCCCGACCGCGACATCACCATGTACATCAACTCGCCCGGCGGCTCGTTCACCTCGCTGATGGCGATCTACGACACCATGCAGTACGTGCGCGCCGACATCCAGACGGTGTGCCTCGGGCAAGCCGCCTCGGCGGCCGCGGTGCTGCTTGCCGCAGGCACCCCGGGCAAGCGCCTCGCCCTGCCGAACGCCCGCGTGCTCATCCACCAGCCGTCGCTGGGCGGTGTCATTCAGGGCCAGTTCTCCGACCTGGAGATCCAGGCCGCCGAGATCGAGCGGATGCGCACCCTCATGGAGGAGACGCTCGCGCGGCACACCGGCAAGGACCCCGCGGTGATCCGCAAGGACACCGACCGCGACAAGATCCTGACCGCCGAACAGGCCAAGGAGTACGGGATCATCGACACCGTGCTGAGCTACCGGAAGCTGTCCGCGCAGAACGCCTGAGGGCGGGGGCGCGACACGCCGGAACAGGTGCCGCGCGTCACACGTCATGAGGTGTGTCGACGGGATATGTTCAGCTTCGCGACGTGATCGAACAACCACCGGAATACCACCGACGCTATTCGTTCCTATCGGTCGAGCGTTATCGAGCGAGCAGGTAGCGTCGAGGCAGACCGAGACACCAGACTTAGCGAACCAACCGTGCGAAGGAAGTAGGGCCCACCACCATGGCGCGCATCGGAGACGGCGGGGACCTGCTGAAATGCTCGTTCTGCGGAAAGAGTCAGAAGCAGGTCAAGAAGCTCATCGCGGGCCCTGGCGTCTACATCTGCGACGAGTGCATCGACCTCTGCAACGAGATCATTGAAGAGGAGCTGGCCGACAACGACGACGTCAAGCTCGACGAGCTTCCCAAGCCGGCGGAGATCCGCGAGTTCCTGGAGAGCTACGTCATCGGGCAGGACACCGCCAAGCGCACGCTGGCCGTCGCGGTGTACAACCACTACAAGCGCATCCAGGCCGGCGAGAAGGCCCGCGACTCCCGTGGGGAATCCGTCGAGTTGGCCAAGTCGAACATCCTGATGCTCGGCCCGACCGGCTGCGGCAAGACCTACCTGGCCCAGACGCTGGCCAAGATGCTCAACGTCCCGTTCGCCATCGCCGACGCCACCGCGCTGACCGAGGCGGGCTATGTCGGCGAGGACGTCGAGAACATTCTGCTGAAGCTGATCCAGGCCGCCGACTACGACGTCAAGCGCGCGGAGACCGGCATCATCTACATCGACGAGGTCGACAAGATCGCCCGCAAGAGCGAGAACCCGTCGATCACCCGTGACGTCTCCGGTGAGGGCGTGCAGCAGGCGCTGCTGAAGATCCTGGAGGGCACCCAGGCCTCGGTGCCCCCGCAGGGCGGACGCAAGCACCCGCACCAGGAGTTCATCCAGATCGACACCACCAACGTGCTCTTCATCGTCGCCGGTGCGTTCGCCGGCCTGGAGAAGATCGTCTCCGACCGGATCGGCAAGCGTGGCCTGGGATTCGGCGCCGAGGTGAAGTCCAAGGCGGAGATCGACACCCAGGACCACTTCGCCGAGGTGATGCCCGAGGACCTGATCAAGTTCGGGCTCATCCCGGAGTTCATCGGTCGACTCCCGGTGGTCGCCTCGGTGACCAACCTGGACAAGGAATCCCTGGTGAAGATTCTGTCCGAGCCGAAGAACGCTTTGGTCAAGCAGTACACCCGGCTGTTCGAGATGGACGGCGTCGAGCTCGAGTTCGAGGACGAGGCGCTGGAGGCCATCGCCGATCAGGCCATCCACCGCGGCACCGGGGCCCGCGGCCTGCGCGCGATCATGGAGGAAGTCCTGCTGCCGGTGATGTACGACATCCCCAGTCGCGACGACGTCGCCAAGGTGGTCGTCACCAAGGAGACGGTGCTCGACAACGTCCTGCCGACGATCGTGCCGCGGAAGGCTCCCCGCGCCGAGCGGCGCGACAAGACCGCGTAATTTCCCTGCGCGAGCAGACGTAAACGACCCCGACACGCCGAGCGTGAGGGGTCGTTTGCGTCTGCTCACCGGGGCATTGGAGGGCCCGCAGTAACTCGCGGATCTCGGGTGCTGCGAACGGCGGTAGTTCCCCCGTGATCGCCGGAGTGTGCTCGGCGTCCGCGGAGTTCGCAAGGTCGCGCAGCAGCGCAAGGTAGGAGTCGGCGTCGGCGGATCCGAACAAGCCTGCCCTGCCCTGTTCGGCGGCCCAGCACGCCGCAATGGTCGCGAATCCGAGGTGCTCGGTCGCAGAGACGACCGGGTTCAGTCGGGCGGCGTTGGCACGGTCCCGCTGAGAACCTTTGTGGGCGGCGTCGTCGGCCGCGTTGAGATCGAAGATGCTCTCCTGCAGATCGCGGCGGGCCCTGCGCGCCGCCGGAGAGGACCCGTCGCCGCGCGCCAGGAACTCCGTGGCGGTGAGGACGTGCATCATCGTGCGGGTCAGCGACTCGCGGATACGGTGGGCCTCCTGGAGTCTCGCGGCGACGAGATAGACCAGAATCCCGATCCCGCAACCGATCACGGTATCCAGTGCGCGGTCGAGGAGAAGGCTCTTCCGACATCGACCCGATGCGCGGCTGATGCGATCGTCAAACCGGTCGCGGTGGTGAACACCGTGGCCAGCGCGTAATTGCGGACGTTGGACATCTTTATCGCGAACTGCAGCGATGCGAGCACGAGGGCCAGCCAGAGGCCGGTGGGACCTGCACCGAGAATCAGCGCCGCCAGGCACAGCCCGGCGAGGGTGCCGATCACCCGCCCGGCGCCGCGCTGGAAGGTGGCGATCCGGTGCCATGCCGGCCGGTGTGAGGCGGAGACGCCGACGCCGGCGGCGCAGGCCAGGGCGAATATGAAGGCGCCCGGCGGCCCGACCGCAAGACCCGAACACAGCCACACCGCGCCGACGGCGACCGCCGAAACCGATGTCACCGCGAGCCAGCCTGACTGAGCTGACCAGACTCCGATCGTCACGGCCGCCGCCAGCGCCACGGCGATGACGGCCAGGTGAAAAGCGCGGTTGACGTAGGGGCGTCGGCTGCCGTAGTCCGCGGTGAACACCCCGAGTGTCGCGATCAGGCCGGCGCCGATGTCCCCGGCCGCCCATCCGGTGGCAACGAGGGCTGCGGTGCAGGCGGCGACCGCGGCGGCGAAGGGCCATCGAAGTGGCGCAGGCCGAATCGTCAGCAGCCCGCGTATCGCCGGGGAGAAATGGCGGTCAGCGGGCACGTGGACACCCTAGGAACCCGCGGAACGCCCGGTGACCCGGTCGGCGCGGGTGTAGACGTTCATCGACTCACCGCGCAGGAACGCCACCAGCGTCAGACCCGACTGGGCCGCGAGGTCCACGGCCAGTGACGTCGGCGCCGACACCGCTGCCAGGATCGGGATCCCCGCCATCACGGCCTTCTGTGTCAACTCGAAGGACGCCCGCCCGCTGACCAGCAGCACCGTGCCGCTCAGTGGGATCCGGCCGCACTCCAGCGCCCAGCCGATCACCTTGTCCACCGCGTTGTGTCGACCGACGTCCTCGCGGACCGCCAGCATGGTGCCGTCGACCCCGAAGAGCGCGGCGCCGTGCAGCCCGCCGGTGCTGGCGAAAACCTTTTGCGCCGTGCGTAACTGGGCCGGCATCTCCGACAGTGTGGATGCGGCGACGCCTGCCGGGTCGTCGCCGGGGGAGTGCTGACTGGCCAGTTCCACCGCCGCCAGCGACGCCTTGCCGCACACCCCGCACGACGAGGTCGTGTAAAAGTTGCGGGTGACCTCGAGGTCGGGGAGCGCGACGCCCGGGGCCAGGGTGACGTCCAGGACGTTATAGGTGTTCAGCCCGTCGTCCCCATCGCCCGCGCAGTACCGCACCACCGCGACGTCCTCGCGACGGCTGATCACCCCCTCGGTCAGCAAGAACCCCTGTGCCAGTTCGAAATCCGAGCCGGGCGTGCGCATGGTCACCGTCACCGGTGATCCGTTGATGCGGATCTCCAGCGGCTCCTCGACGACGACGGTCTCGGCCCGCCGGGTGGCGGTGTCGCCGGTGCGGTGGCTGACCCGTCGCCGGGCGGTCACCCGGCCCATCAGCCTGCGCTCTCCAGTCGAATGATCACGGCTTTGGACACCGGCGTATTCGACTTGGCCGCAACATGATCGAGGGGAATCAGCGGGTTGGTCTCCGGGTAGTAGGCGGCGGCGTTACCCGGCGGGGTGGGGTAGGGCACCACCAGGAAGTCCTTGGCCCGGCGCTCCTCCCGGCCGTCCTCACCCGGGAACTCCGAGACCAGATCCACCCGGTCGCCCTCGGCAAGTCCCAGTTCCGCGATGTCGGAGGGGTTGACGAACACCACCCGCCGGCCCCCTTTGATGCCGCGGTAGCGGTCGTCGAGTCCGTAGATCGTGGTGTTGTACTGATCGTGGCTGCGCAAAGTCTGCAGCACCAGCCGCCCCGGGGGAACGGGAACCCACTGCAGCGGATACGCCGCGAAGTTGGCTTTGCCGGTGGCCGTCGGGAATTCGCGACTGTCCCGGGGCGGGTGCGGAAGCTGGAAGCCGTCGGGCCGGCGGACCCGTCGGTTGTAGTCGGCGCAGCCGGGCACCACCGCGGCGATCTCGTCGCGAATGGCGTCGTAGTCGGAGGAGAACTTCTCCCACGGCACGGGGTGTGCCGGCCCGAGAACCCGGCGGGCCAGTTGGCAGATGATCGCGACCTCGCTGCGGACCTCCGGCCCCGGCGGCGGCAGGCTGCCGCGGGACAGGTGCACCATCGACATCGAATCCTCGACCGAGACAACCTGTTTGCGCCCGTCGACCAGGTCACGGTCGGTGCGGCCGAGGGTGGGCAGGATCAGCGCGGTGCGGCCGTTCACCAGGTGACTGCGGTTCAGTTTGGTGGACACCTGCGCGGTCAGCGCGCAGTTGCGCAGCGCCGCCTCGGTGACCTCGGTGTCCGGGGTCGCGGCGGCGAAGTTACCGCCCATCCCGATGAACACCTTCGCGGTGCCGTCCCGCATGGCCCGGATCGCGTTGACGGTGTCATGGCCGTGGCGGCGCGGCACCGTGATACCGAAGCGGGAGTCCAGTGCGGCCAGGAACGACTCCGGCGCCCGCTCCCAGATGCCCATGGTGCGGTCGCCCTGCACATTGGAATGCCCGCGCACCGGGCACACCCCGGCGCCGGGCTTGCCGATCATCCCCCGCAGCAGAAGGAGATTGGTGACCTCGGCGATGGTGGCCACGGCATGGGTGTGCTGGGTCAGACCCATCGCCCAGCACACGATGGTCCGCTGTGATGCGGCGAGCATGTCGGCTACCCGGCGCAGTTGCGCGGCTGGTATCCCGGTGGCGGCCAGCACCGTGTCCAGACCGGTGGCCCGGGCCTCGGCGGCATACTCCTCGAAGCCGAGACAGTGCGCGGCGATGAAGTCCCGGTCGATCACCGTGCCTGGCACGGAGTCCTCGGCTTCCAACAGCAGCTTGGCCAGACCCCGGAACAGGGCCATGTCGCCACCGAGGCGGATCTGGACGAACTCGTCGGCGATCGGGATGCCGTGGCCCACACCGCGTACCGTCTGCGGGTCCTTGAACCGGATCAGACCCGCCTCGGGCAGCGGGTTGACGGCGACGATCTTGGCGCCGTTCGCCTTCGCCTTCCCCAGGACCGACAACATGCGCGGATGGTTGGTGCCCGGGTTCTGGCCGGCGATGAGGATCAGGTCGGCGTTCGCGATGTCGGAGACCGTCACCGATCCCTTGCCCACACCGATCGACTCGATCAGCGCGGTGCCGGAGGACTCATGGCACATGTTGGAGCAGTCCGGCAGGTTGTTCGTGCCGAAGCTGCGGACCATCAACTGGTAGAGGAACGCCGCCTCGTTGCTGGTGCGCCCGGAGGTGTAGAACACCGCCTCGTCCGGGCTGTCCAGTGCCGCAAGGTGTTCGGCGATCAGCCGGTAGGCCTCGTCCCAGCCGATCGGCCGGTAGTGGTCGTCGCCGGGCCGCAGAACCATCGGATGGGACAACCGGCCCTGCTGGGACAGCCAGTACTCCGGGCGGCCGGACAGTTCGGTCACCGAGTGGCGGGCGAAGAACTCCGGTCCCACGACCCGTCGGGTTGCCTCCTCGGCGACGGCCTTGGCGCCGTTCTCGCAGAACTCCGCGTGCTTGCGACCGCCCGGCTCCTCCGGCCACGCACAGCCGGGGCAGTCGAACCCGTCGCGCTGGTTGACCTTGGTCAGCGTTCTGGCGGTGCGCAGCACACCCATCTGGGTCAGGCTGCGCTGCAGGGCGACGACGACGGCGGGGACGCCGGCGGCGGACTTTTCGGGGTGACCGACGTCGATCGCGTGCTCGTCGTAGTCGGCCCCGTGGTCGCCCCCGGATCCCCCGACACGCGTCATGGCCCAAATCTATCCCGGCCGTGCCCGCTGAGGCGGGCCGCTCACATTCTTAAGATTCACTGACGGCTGACAGTGACCAACGACACACTCGACCGCGGGTGCGTTTTGCGTCATGGTCGTGAACTGCGGTTTTGATGCCAAACGGGCGGCGTGTCCCGGTGGGGGATGGCATAGCTTGCCTAAGAAAGTGCCATAATCGGTACCGCGAGTTGCACAAATCCGCCAGCTATCCCAATGAAAGGCGGCGACGTGGGTCCGGACAGCAACGGAGCTGCTCACCACCAACAAAGACTCGAGAAGGTCGTCATCCGGTTCGCCGGAGACTCCGGCGATGGTATGCAGCTGACCGGTGACCGGTTCACCTCCGAGGCAGCCCTGTTCGGCAATGACCTTGCGACACAACCGAATTACCCGGCCGAGATCCGGGCTCCGCAGGGCACGCTGCCCGGCGTCTCGTCGTTCCAGATCCAGATCGCCGACTTCGACATCCTGACCGCCGGAGACCGCCCCGACGTCCTCGTGGCGATGAATCCGGCGGCGCTGAAGGCCAACGTCTCCGACCTGCCGCGCGGCGGCATGGTGATCGCCAACTCCGACGAGTTCACCAAACGCAACCTGGCCAAGGTGGGTTACGTCGCCTCCCCACTGGAGAGCGGGGAGCTGTCCGGATTCGTCGTGCACGCCGTCCCGATGACCACGCTGACCCTGGGCGCGGTGGAGCCGATCGGCGCGTCGAAGAAGGACGGCGAGCGCGCCAAGAACATGTTCGCCCTCGGCCTGCTGTGCTGGATGTACGGCCGCCCGATCGGGACCAGCGAAACCTTCATCCGCGAGAAGTTCATCCGCAAGCCACAGATCGCCGAGGCCAACGTGCTGGCACTGCGCGCGGGCTGGAACTACGGCGAGACCACCGAGGCGTTCGCCACCACCTACGAGGTGGCCCGCGCGAAGCTGGCGCCGGGGGAGTATCGCCAGATCTCGGGCAACACCGCGCTCTCCTACGGAATCGTGGCCGCCGGACAGCTCGCCGACGTCCAGGTGGTCCTCGGGAGCTACCCGATCACCCCGGCGTCGGACATCCTGCACGAGCTGTCCAAGCACAAGAACTTCAACGTGCTGACCTTCCAGGCCGAGGACGAGATCGCCGGCATCGGCGCCGCCCTCGGTGCGTCCTACGGCGGGGCGCTGGGCGTGACGAGCACGTCCGGTCCCGGTGTCGCTCTCAAGTCGGAGTTCATCGGCCTGGCCGTGATGACCGAACTGCCGCTGGTGGTCATCGACGTGCAGCGCGGCGGCCCGTCCACCGGGCTGCCGACCAAGACCGAGCAGGCCGATCTGCTGCAGGCGATGTTCGGCCGCAACGGCGAGTCGCCGGTCGCGGTGCTGGCGCCCTGTTCGCCGTCGGACTGCTTCGACATCGCCGTCGAGGCCGCCCGCATCGCACTGGCCTACCGGACCCCGGTCATGGTGCTCTCCGACGGCGCGATCGCCAACGGTTCGGAGCCCTGGCGCATCCCCGACGTCGGGACCTTCGAGCCCATCGACACCCACTTCGCCTCGGCGGGAAGTGATTTCGCGCCGTATGCCCGCGACCCGCAGACCCTGGCCCGGCAGTTGGCCGTGCCCGGTACGCCGGGACTGGAGCATCGCATCGGCGGTCTGGAGAAGGCCAACGGCTCCGGCGACATCTCGTACCATCCGGACAACCACGACCAGATGGTCCGGCTGCGGCAGGCCAAGATCGACGGCATCGCGGTGCCCGACCAGCAGGTCGACGACCCGACCGGAGACGCCGGACTGCTCATCCTCGGCTGGGGCAGCTCGTTCGGCCCGATCGGCGAGGCCTGCCGCCGGGTCCGCCGCCGGGGCATCAAGGTGGCGCACGCCCAGCTGCGTCATCTCAACCCGTTGCCGGCCAACCTCGGCGACATCCTGCGCCGCTACCCGACGGTGGTGCTGCCCGAGATGAACCTCGGCCAGCTGGCGCTGCTGCTGCGCGGCAAGTACCTGGTGGACGTGCAGTCGGTCACCAAGGTCGCCGGGATGGCGTTCCGGGCCGACGAGATCGAGGCCGTCATCGACGCCGCACTCGACGGCACGCTGCACGACATCGAGGCCGACAAGATGAAGTTCGCCCGGCTGACGGCGGCCACGATCGGGGCGGACGTGGAAGCGGGGGCCAGCGCATGACATATCTGATCGGGGCCGACCTGGAGGTGACTCCGTCGAAGCTCGGCTCATCGAAACTCTCCGGGGTACCGGCCACCGACCTGCCGCAGAAGTCCAAGGACTTCACCAGCGACCAGGAGGTGCGCTGGTGCCCGGGCTGCGGTGACTACGTCATCCTCAACACCATCCGCAACTTCCTGCCCGAGTTGGGACTGCGGCGGGAGAACATCGCGTTCATCAGCGGCATCGGCTGCTCGAGTCGGTTCCCCTACTACCTGGAGACCTACGGCTTCCACTCGATTCACGGGCGCGCGCCGACCGTCGCCACCGGGTTGGCGCTGGCCCGCCCCGACCTGTCGGTGTGGGTGGTCACCGGCGACGGTGATGCGCTGTCCATTGGCGGCAACCACCTGATCCACGCCCTGCGGCGCAACATGAACATCACAATCCTGCTGTTCAACAACCGGATCTACGGACTGACCAAGGGGCAGTACTCGCCGACGTCGGAGGTCGGCAAGATCACCAAGTCCACCCCGATGGGGTCGCTGGACCAGCCGTTCAACCCGGTGTCGGTGGCCCTCGGCGCCGAGGCGACGTTCGTGGGACGGGCGCTGGACTCCGACCGCAAAGGCCTGTCCGAGGTGCTGCGCGCGGCGGCCGCGCACCGCGGCGCCGCCCTGGTCGAAATCCTGCAGGACTGCCCGATCTTCAACGACGGCTCCTTCGACGTGCTGCGCAAGGAAGGCGCCGAGGAGCGGGTGATCAGGGTGAGCCACGGCGAGCCGATCACCTTCGGCGCCGACGGCGAATACTGCGTCGTCCAAACGGGTTTCGGACTCGAGGTGGCCAAGACGGCCGACGTGTCGCCGGCCCAGATCGTCGTCCACGACGCACGGGCGGACAACCCGGCGTACGCATTCGCGCTGTCGCGGCTCAGCGACCAGAACCTCGAGCACACCGTGATGGGGATCTTCCGGCAGGTCGACCGGCCCGCCTACGACGACGCCGCCCGCGAGCAGATCGCTGCGGCGCGTGCCGGCACCCCGCCCGACCGGGCGGCGCTGCAGGCCCTGCTGCGCGGCCGCGATACCTGGACCGTCGACTGAACGGTCCAGGTATCGCGGCCGTGGTGCTCGCCGGCGGCGCCTCCCGGCGGATGGGCCGGGACAAGGCGACCATGCCGCATCCGCGGCATCCCTCGATGACCATGCTCGAGTACACCGTCTCGGTGCTGGCCGCCCGCTGTGCCCCCGTCTTCGTGGTTTCCGCGCCCGGTCAGCCGCTGCCCGACCTGCCGGCCGCGGCCGACGTCCGGATCCTGCGCGACGAGGTTCGCGGCATCGGTCCGCTACTGGCCACCGGGCGCGGCCTGCGGGCGGCCGCGGAGTCGGGCGCGGAGCGGGCCTTCGTCAGTGCCGTCGACATGCCCGAGCTCTCCGTCGGCGTGGTGGACCTGCTGGCGGAGTACCGGAACGTCGACGTCGTTTTGCCCTGGGACGGCCGTGACCACTACCTGGCCGGGATCTACCGCACCGCCCTCGCCGATCGGATCGAGTCCCTGATCGCATCCGGCGAGCGCCGGATGCGGGCACTGGCCGACACGGTGCTCACCCAGCGTGTCGTGCTGGCCCCGACCGGCACGCTGACGAATCTGAACACCCCCGTTGACCTGCGTTGATCGCCTCCCCGGCGGACGGGAGTGGTGGCTGTGACTGGGGAGGTCGTGGCGCGCGGAAATTGTTATTGGTGTGACTAAAGTTGCATTTGTGAATTAGGCGGTGTGCCAGCGCTCACAAATGAAACGTGATCTCCGTCACACCCCACCCGCTCGGTTCCCCTCGATCCGGGGTCGGGACACGCCGTGTTGACCTGCGGATAATCGCGAATTACCAACCCTGTGATTAATTCGTTATCTGAAAGAAATTATCGTGTCATTGACGTGACTTGCCGCAATCCGCTGCGTACCGTCCTAACGGGCCCATGAAAGGGCTCAAACAATTCCAGATTAAAACCCTGTGTGTGAGCGCAGAGCGGGACCGTTGTGGTCCTCGAGGGTTGCCGGCAGTCGGTGATCTCCGCTCGGCGCTGCCGTGCCAGACCGAGACGGCGCGGCCCAAGGGTTCGACTCCCCAGGGAGCGGGCCCGGTGCGCACTCGGCGAAAGGACAGATTGTTGAAGAACGTTCGTAGCACCCTCGTCAAGGCCGTCAAGGTGGCATCGGTCGCCGGCGCGATGGCCGTCGCCCCGATCGCCCTGGGCGCCGGCGCCGCCAACGCGGACAGCGTCAACTGGGATGCCGTCGCGGCCTGCGAGTCGGGTGGCAACTGGGCCATCAACACCGGCAACGGTTACTACGGTGGCCTGCAGTTCACGCCGGGCACCTGGCACTCCAACGGCGGCAGCGGTATGCCCAACCAGGCGTCGCGCGAGGAGCAGATCCGCGTTGCGGAGAACGTCCTGCGGACCCAGGGCATCGGCGCGTGGCCGGTGTGCGGCGGCCGCGGCTAGGACCAGCTGCACTCAGCTCTATCGAAAGTGGCGCCGGAGCGATCCGGCGCCACTTTCGTGCTTTCATGACGCTGAGGGTTTCACCCCTACTCTCACAAATTTCTCATCAAGAAGAGGTGACTCTTCTGTAACAACCGTCTCAAACCGGCCGATCCACATCACAACCGCGCACCAGCAGCGGGGTCGCCGGGGAAGGGGCCACCAGTGAGCATCGTTCGCCGAGTCGTCACCCTGGTGGCCTTCCTCATCGGGCTGGCCCTTGCCTCGTTCGGCCTGGGAACCGGGACCGCCGCTGCGGAGAGCACCGTCAACTGGGACGCCGTCGCGCAGTGCGAGTCGGGCGGCAACTGGGCGATGAACTCGGGCAACGGTTTCTACGGCGGCCTGCAGTTCAGCCAGGCGACCTGGAAGTCCAACGGCGGGACCGGTATGCCGCACCAGGCGTCCCGCGAGGAACAGATCCGCGTCGCGGAGAACGTGCTGCGCACCCAGGGCATCGGCGCCTGGCCGACCTGCGGCAGCCAGGCCGCCACGCCCGCGGCGCCGTGGTCCGGCGTGGTCAGCCCGATCAGCGCGCCGGCCGCCCCGGCCGCCCCCTGCCAGGGTGTGGGCCGCGGCCCGCTCGGTCTGGTCGACTGGGGCAAGGTGTGCCGGGCGATCGTCCACTGAAGTAGGTTTGCGCTCATGTCAGGGCGCGAATTCGACATCGTCATCTACGGCGCGACGGGCTTCGTCGGGAAGCTCACCGCCGAATATCTCGCCAAGGCCGGTGGCCCGGCGCGGATCGCCTTGGCCGGCCGCTCACCGGAGCGCCTGGCCGAGGTTCGGGCGACCCTTCCGGAGAGCGCCCGGGACTGGCCCATCCTGCAGGCCGACGCCTCCTCGCCGTCGACCCTGGAGGCTATGGCGGCCCGCACCCGGGTGGTGGTGACCACCGTGGGGCCCTACGCCAAATACGGGTTGCCCCTGGTGGCGGCCTGCGCCAAGGAGGGCACCGACTACGTCGACCTCACCGGCGAGGCGACATTCGTCCGCCAGAGCATCGACGACTACCACAAACAGGCCATCGACACCGGGGCACGCATCGTGCACGCCTGCGGATTCGACTCGGTGCCCTCCGACATGACCGTCTACGCCCTGTTCCACCGCGTCCGACAGGACAACGCCGGGGAGCTGCTGGACACCAACTACGTGCTGCGCGACTTCTCCGGCGGGGTCTCCGGCGGCACGGTCGCCTCGATGATCGAACTCATGCGTGCGGCGTCCGCGGATCCGGACGTGCGCCGAATGCTCGAGGATCCCTACACCCTGGCGCAGGACCGCGGCGCGGAGCCGGAATTCGGCCCACAGCCCGACATCGGCTGGCGGCGTGGCCGGGACATCGCGCCTGAACTCGCCGGCGTGTGGGCCGGCGGGTTCGTGATGGCCCCGTACAACACCCGCATCGTGCGGCGCAGCAACGCTTTGCTCGATTACGCCTACGGCCGGCGCTTCCGCTACGCCGAGTACATGGGAACCGGCCGTTCCATCACCGCGCCGGTGGTCTCGGCGTTGACCACCGCTGTCACGAACGCGACGGCGTCCCTGGGCTACCGGCTGTTCCGGTTCCTGCCGCGTGCGCTGGTCGACCGGGTGGCGCCCAAGCCCGGCACCGGTCCCAGCGAGGAGGTGCGGGAGAACGGCCACTACCGGGTGGAGACGTACACGACGACGACGTCCGGAGCGCGATACGTGGCCACCATGTCCCAGAGCGGCGACCCCGGCTACAAGGCCACCGCGGCGATGCTGGGAGAGTGCGCCCTGGCCCTCGCCCTGGACCGTGACAAGCTTCCCGAGCTCTACGGCGTGCTGACTCCGGCGGCCGCCATGGGTGATGCGCTGTTGGCCCGGTTCCCGGCCGCGGGGATCACGCTGGAATCCGCGCGGCTGACCTGAACTCGCTCACAGCGGAATCCGCGCACATGCCCTGTTTTGCCGACTACTGTCGAAGTAGTTTTTGCTACACCAACCCCCAATCTGAAGGAACTGCACCATGGCCGGTCTCGACGACCTCTACAACCAGATCCCGGTGGCGGACATCGCCAACAAGCTCGGAGCCGACCAGGGCGAGGTGACCCAGGCCATCCAGACCCTGGTGCCGACGTTGCTGGGAACCCTTCAGGAGAACGTCCAGGCCGACGACATCGACTCCGTCCACCTGGAGAAGACCGTCATCGCCGAGGGTGAGAGCGACCTGCTCGACGGCGGTGTCAACGTCGACCAGCTCGACGAGAACCAGGGCAACCAGCTCGTTGCGAGCCTCTTCGGCGGCAATGACACCAACAAGGTGGCCTCCGCGCTGGCCGGTGGCGGTGCCCCGGGCGGCGACCTGATCAAGCGGCTGCTGCCGATGCTCGCACCGATCGTGCTGGCCTACGTCGGTCGGCAGTTCCAGCAGCGCAGCGCCGGAGCGGGTGCCGGGGCGCAAGCCCAGGCAGCGCCGGGCGGCGGAATCGGTGATGTGCTCGGCAGCATCCTGGGTGGCGCCGGGGGTGCGGCCGGTGGCAACAACGCGCTCGGCAGCATCCTGGGCAGCGTGCTCGGTGGCGGCCAGGGTGGGCAGGGCGGCGCGCTCGGCAGCATCCTGGGCGGCCTGCTGCGCGGCGGGCGCTGACAGCGACATAGGGCGGGCGCGGGCCGCCAGCCGGTCCGCGCTCCCTAGAATTGTCCGGTGCCCAACACCGATGATTCCGCTCCCGCAGCCCTGCCCAAGTCCTGGGAGCCGGGTGCGGTAGAGAGCGAGATCTATCAGGGTTGGGTCGATGCCGGCTACTTCACCGCCGACGCCTGCAGCGCCAAGCCGCCGTACTCGATCGTGCTGCCGCCGCCCAACGTCACGGGCAGCCTGCACATGGGCCATGCGCTCGACCACACTTTGATGGACGCCCTGACCCGGCGTAAACGGATGCAGGGCTACGAGGTGCTCTGGCTGCCGGGAATGGACCACGCCGGCATCGCCACCCAGACCCTGGTGGAGAAGCGGCTGGCCGCCGAGGGCACCAGCCGTGAGGATCTCGGCCGGGAAGCGTTCATCGAGAAGGTCTGGGAGTGGAAGCACGAGTCCGGCGGCACCATCGGCGCCCAGATGCGCCGCCTCGGTGACGGTGTCGACTGGAGCCGTGACCGGTTCACCATGGACGAGCGCCTGTCCCGTGCCGTCCGCACCATCTTCAAGCGGCTCTACGACGCCGGGCTGATCTACCGCGCCGAGCGACTGGTCAACTGGTCGCCGGTGCTGCAGACCGCGATCTCCGACCTCGAGGTGAAATACGAGGAGGTCGAGGGCGAACTGGTGTCGTTCCGCTACGGCTCGCTGGACGATGCCGAGCCGCACATCGTGGTGGCGACGACGCGTATCGAGACCATGCTCGGCGACACCGCGATCGCCGTGCACCCCGACGACGACCGATACCGCCACCTGGTCGGAACGGCGTTACCCCACCCATTCCTGGACCGCGACGTCGTCATCGTCGCCGACGCCCACGTCGACCCCGAATTCGGAACGGGCGCAGTAAAAGTCACCCCCGCACACGACCCCAACGACTTCGAGATCGGCATGCGGCACAGCCTGGCGATGCCGTCGATCATGGACACCAGGGGCCGGATCGCCGACACCGGAACGCAATTCGACGGCCTGGACCGCTTCGAGGCCCGCTACGCGGTGCGCAAGGCGCTGGAGGACGAGGGCCGGATCGTCGCGGAGAAGCGGCCTTACCTGCACAGCGTCGGGCACTCCGAACGCAGCGGCGAGCCCATCGAGCCGCGGCTCAGCCTGCAGTGGTGGGTCAAGGTCGAGTCGCTCGCCCAGGCCGCCGGCGACGCGGTTCGCAACGGTGACATCGTCATTCACCCCAAGAGCCAGGAGCCGCGCTGGTTCGACTGGGTCGACGACATGCACGACTGGTGCATCTCCCGTCAGCTGTGGTGGGGGCATCGCATCCCGATCTGGCACGGACCCGACGGCCAGTCGGTCTGCGTGGGACCCGGCGAAACCCCGCCGGAGGGTTGGGAACAGGACTCCGACGTCCTGGACACCTGGTTCTCCTCGGCGCTGTGGCCGTTCTCCACCATGGGCTGGCCGGACCGCACCCCCGATCTCGAGAAGTTCTATCCCACCAGCGTTCTGGTGACCGGCTACGACATCCTGTTCTTCTGGGTGGCCCGGATGGTCATGTTCGGTATGTTCGTGTCCGGCGACGACGCGGTCACCGACGGCGGTGGCGTCCGACAGAAATCGGGCCCGCAGGTGCCCTTCGAGAACGTCTTCCTGCACGGCCTGATCCGCGACGAGCACGGCCGCAAGATGAGCAAGTCGCGCGGCAACGGCATCGATCCGCTGGACTGGGTCGAGCTTTTCGGCGCCGACGCTCTGCGCTTCACCCTGGCCCGGGGCGCCAGCCCGGGCGGTGACCTCTCGATCGGCGAGGACCACGCCCGCGCCTCACGCAACTTCGCCACCAAGCTCTTCAACGCCACGCGGTTCGCGTTGATGAACGGCGCCGCCCCGGCGCCGCTCCCGGATGCCGACAAGCTGACCGACGCCGACCGCTGGATCCTGGGCCGCACCGAACAGGTTCGCGCCGAGGTGGATTCGGCGCTGGAATGCTACGAGTTCAGCCGCGCCTGCGAGGCGCTCTACCACTTCGCCTGGGACGAGTTCTGCGACTGGTACCTCGAGCTGGCGAAGGTGCAACTCGCGGAGGAGGACCACACCGCTGCGACGACAGCGGTGCTCGCCGCCGTGCTCGACACGCTGCTCAAACTGCTGCACCCCGTCATGCCGTTCGTCACCGAGGTGCTGTGGAAGCAGCTCACCGGAGGCGAGTCGCTGGTCGTCGCCCAGTGGCCCGCGGCGTCGGGCTTTGCGATGGATAGGGTTGCTGCGCAACGGATTTCCGATATGCAGAAGCTCGTCACCGAGGTCCGGCGGTTCCGCAGCGACCAGGGTCTGGCCGACCGGCAGAAGGTCCCCGCGCGGCTGGAGGGCATCGCCGGCGCCGGCCTGGACGCACTCGTCGCGCCGGTCACCGCACTGGCCTGGCTGACCGAGCCCGATGGCGACTTCCGCCCGACGGCGCGGGTGGAGGTGCGCCTGTCCGGCGGTACCGTCGGCGTCGAGCTGGACACCTCCGGAACCGTCGACGTCGAGGCCGAGCGCCGCAGGCTGGAGAAGGACCTGGCCGCCGCGCAGAAGGAATTGGCCACGACCACAGCCAAACTCGGCAACGACGCGTTCCTGGCCAAGGCGCCTGCGGACGTCGTCGACAAGATCCGCGACCGGCAGAAGCTTGCGGGCGAGGAAGTGATGCGCATCAACGCGCGCTTGGCTGCGCTTGCATGACCGCGCCGCCGTCCCCCGACGACCCGACGCCGGACGAGATCGCCGCGCTGCTCCAGGTCGAGCACCTGCTCGACCAGCGCTGGCCGGAGACCAAACTCGAACCGAGCACGGCCCGTATGCAGGCGCTGATGGAGATGCTGGGCTCGCCGCAGCGCAGCTACCCGTGCATCCACATCGGCGGCACCAACGGCAAGACGTCGGTGGCCCGGATGGTCGACGCCCTGCTGACCGCCTTCAGTCAGCGCACCGGCCGCACCACCAGTCCGCACCTGCAGTCCGCCATCGAACGGATCGCGATCGACAACCAGCCGATCAGTCCCGCCCGCTACGTCGACGCCTATACCGAGATCGAGCCCTTCGTGCACATGGTGGACGCCCAGTCGGAGGCGGCCGGTGGGCCGCCGATGAGCAAGTTCGAGGTGCTCACCGCGATGGCGTTCGCCGCGTTCGCCGACGCGCCGGTCGATATCGCGGTCATCGAGGTCGGCATGGGCGGCCGCTGGGACGCCACCAACGTCGTCGACGCGCCCGTCGTGGTGATCACCCCGATCGGCATCGACCACACCGACTACCTCGGGGACACCGTCGCCGCCATCGCCGCGGAGAAGGCCGGCATCATCGGCGCGCCGCGCGGTGACCTCGTACCCGTCGACACCGTGGCCGTGATCGGCCGCCAGCCCCCCGAAGCCATGGAGATGCTGATGGCCGAGGCGGTACGCGCCGACGCGGTGGTCGCCCGCCAGGACTCGGAGTTCACCGTGGTCAGCCGTCAGGTGGCCGTCGGCGGGCAGCTGCTGGAAATCCGCGGCCTCGGCGGGGTGTACCCGGACATCTTCCTGCCGCTGCACGGCGAGCATCAGGCGCAGAACGCGGCGCTGGCGCTGGCGGCGGTCGAGGCCTTCTTCGGCGCCGGCGCGGACCGGCAACTCGATATCGACACCGTGCGGGCCGGCTTCGCGGCCGCCCGCAGCCCGGGCCGGCTGGAGCGGATGCGCAGCGCGCCCACCGTCTTCATCGACGCCGCGCACAACCCGGCCGGCGCGGCCGCGCTGGCGTCGGCATTGACGTCGGAGTTCGACTTCCGTTACGTGGTCGGTGTGATCGGGGTGATGGGCGACAAGGACGTCACCGGCATCCTGGCCGCGCTGGAGCCCGTCTTCGACACCGTCGTGGTGACCCAGAACGGCTCACCGCGGGCACTGGACGTCGACTCGCTGGCCCTGCTGGCCGAGGAGGCGTTCGGCCCGGAACGCGTGGTCCGCGCCGAGACGCTGCCCGACGCCATCGAAACGGCCACCGCACTGGCCGAGGAAGCCGGAATCGAGGGGGACGGGTTCGCCGGGGCGGGCATCGTCATCACGGGGTCGGTGGTGACGGCCGGGGCGGCCCGCACCCTGTTCCGGAAGGACCCCGCATGACGGATCCGGACACCGCGCCGAAACCACCCGACCCGTGGAAGAGCTTCCGTGGCGTCATGGCGGGCACGCTCATCCTGGAGATCATCGCGGTGCTGCTGGCCCTGCCGGTGGTGGCGATGGTCGCCGGCGGCCTGACCGCCGGTTCGCTGGCCTACCTGCTGGGGTTCGTGGTCGTGCTCGCACTGCTGGCCGGGATGCAGCGCCGCAGCTGGGCCATCTGGGCCAACCTCGGTGTTCAGCTGATCCTGGTCGCCGGCTTCGTCCTCTATCCCGGGATCGGCTTCATGGGAGTGCTGTTCCTGGTGGTCTGGGCGGTGATCGCCTACCTGCGCGGCGAGGTGCTGCGCCGTCAGCGCCTGGGGCTGCTGCCCGGCCAGCAACCGCCGCAGAGCTGACCGGTACGCTTCCGGGTCGTGCCGCGCCGGTGACGATGCGGAGCGCAGCGACGAGGAGGAACAGCGCCACATGACCGAACGAACCCTTGTGCTGATCAAACCCGACGGCGTCCAGCGCGGGGTGATCGGCGAGATCATCAGCCGTATCGAACGCAAAGGCCTGAGCATCGCCGCGCTGGAGCTCAAGCACGTCACCGAGGAACTCGCGTCGGCGCATTACGCCGAGCACAAGGAGCGGCCGTTCTTCGGTGACCTGCTGGAGTTCATCACCTCCGGCCCGGTCGTCGCCGCGGTCATCGAAGGCCCGCGCGCGATTGCGGCCTGGCGCCAGCTTGCCGGCGGCACCGATCCTGTCGAGAAGGCCACCCCGGGCACCATCCGCGGCGATTTCGGCCTGGAGACCCAGTTCAACCTGGTGCACGGCTCGGACTCGGCGGAGTCCGCGGCGCGCGAGATCGCGCTCTGGTTCCCGGGCTTGTAGCCACGGACCGGACGACGCCTGATCCCAACAGGCGAAGGTGTGTCGGACTCGGCCACCTGATATGGGATACTGAGGGCGGCCGGTCGGCAACGGGCGGTCAGGAATGAGATCCAGACGTGCGCGACCACCGCTGCCTGCGGTGCGGCGCCGACCGTTGACGGTCGTCTTTCCGCAGACCTAATTCACAAGTCCGGGCACCCGCCCGGGCACATAGCGGAAGCCCTCGCGTGGCCGCGTCGCAGGACGCGCCCGGGGGCTCGAGGAGACTACGTGGCCGATGATGATCACAACCAGGATCAGCCCGAAACGCCCTCGCAGTGGGAACCGCCCGCTGCGGAGGCAGAGTTACCCGACCGGCTGAGGGTTCACTCGCTGGCCAGGGTGCTCGGCACCACCAGCAAGCGGGTTCTCGACGCGCTGGCCGATCTCGACGGCCGCACCCGCAGCCCGCATTCCAGCGTCGACCAGGCCGAGGCGATCCGCGTCCGCGAGGCGCTGGCCGCCGCCGACGCAGAGTTCGCCGTCGAATCGAGGCTGGAGTCGCATTCGGCCGCCCCGGCGGCCGAACCCGTCGCCGAGCCGGAATACGTCGACCCGACGGCGGCGGTGATCATCGAGGCCGAGCCCGAGTCCCGGCTGATTCTGGAGACTCACGAAGCCCACGCCGAGGTGGCGCAATCCGAGCCGGCGGCCTACATGCCGCTGTTCGTCGCGCCGCAGCCCGTCGCCGTCGCCGTGGCCGAGCCGGACGAGGACGAGGCAGCCGAGGAGGACGCCGAGGACGCCGAGGACGACTCCGCCGACCGTCCCGCCAACCGGCGCCGCCGTCGTGGCCGGCGCGGTCGCGGCCGGGGGCGCGGCGAACAGGCCGGAGCCGACGGTGACGACGACGACGAGGATCGCCCGGCCGCAGAAAGCCGAGCCGGGGATGCCGAGGACGCCGAGGACGGCGACGAGGCCGAGGACGGCGACGAGGAGTCGGCCAACGGTGAGGGCGCCACGCGCCGCCGTCGTCGGCGTCGCCGCCGCCGCACCGGAGCCGGTGAGGACGGCGAGGCGACGGCACCGGACGACCCGCCCAACACCGTCGTCCACGAGCGTGCCCCGCGCACCAAAGCCGAGAAGTCCGAGTCCAACGAGATCCAGGGCATCAGCGGCTCCACCCGGCTGGAGGCCAAGCGCCAGCGTCGCCGGGACGGGCGCGACGCCGGCCGGCGCCGCCCGCCGATCCTGACCGAGGCCGAATTCCTGGCCCGCCGGGAAGCCGTCGAACGCGTCATGGTGGTCCGTGACAAGGTCCGCACCGAACCGCCGCACGAGGGGGCGCTGTACACCCAGATCGCGGTGCTCGAGGACGGTGTCGTCGTCGAACACTTCGTCACCTCGGCCGCCTCGGCGTCCCTGGTCGGCAATATCTATCTCGGCATCGTGCAGAACGTGCTGCCCTCGATGGAGGCCGCGTTCGTCGACATCGGCCGGGGCCGCAACGGTGTGCTCTACGCCGGCGAGGTCAACTGGGAGGCAGCCGGTCTCGGTGGCGCGCAGCGCAAGATCGAGCAGGCCCTCAAGCCCGGCGACTACGTCGTCGTCCAGGTCAGCAAGGATCCGGTCGGGCACAAAGGCGCCCGGCTGACCACCCAGGTCTCGCTGGCCGGCCGCTATCTGGTCTACGTGCCCGGGGCGTCGTCGACGGGGATCAGCCGCAAGCTGCCCGACACCGAGCGCCAGCGGCTCAAGGAGATCCTCAAGGAAGTTGTGCCCGCCGACGCCGGCGTCATCATCCGCACCGCCTCCGAAGGCGTGAAGGAAGACGACATCCGCTCCGACGTCACCCGGCTGCAGGAGCGCTGGAACACCATCGCCGAGGAGGCCGAGCGGGTCAAGGCCAACAAGGCGGGTGCCGCGGTCGCGCTCTACGAGGAGCCCGACGTCCTGGTCAAGGTCATTCGCGACCTGTTCAACGAAGACTTCTCCGGCCTGATCGTCTCCGGCGACCACTCCTGGGAGACCATCACCGGGTACGTGGATTCGGTTGCGCCGGAGCTGCTTTCGAAGCTCACCAAGTACGAACCCGCAGGCGGACCGTCCGGCCCCGACGTGTTCGCGGTGCACCGTATCGACGAGCAGCTCGCCAAGGCGATGGACCGCAAGGTGTGGCTGCCCTCGGGCGGCACACTGGTGATCGACCGGACCGAGGCCATGACGGTCGTGGACGTCAACACCGGCAAGTTCACCGGCGCCGGTGGCAACCTCGAGCAGACGGTCACCAAGAACAACCTCGAGGCGGCCGAGGAGATCGTGCGGCAGCTGCGGCTGCGCGACATCGGCGGCATCGTCGTCATCGACTTCATCGACATGGTGCTGGAGTCCAACCGGGACCTGGTGCTGCGGCGTCTCACCGAGGCGCTGGCGCGGGACCGGACCCGCCACCAGGTCTCCGAGGTGACCTCGCTGGGCCTGGTCCAGCTGACCCGCAAACGGCTGGGCACCGGGCTGATCGAAGCCTTCTCCACCACCTGCCAGGCCTGCGCGGGCCGCGGAATCGTCATGCACTCCGACCCGGTCGACAACGCGCCGGCCGCCGCGCGCAAGTCCGAGTCGGGCAACCGCCGCAACCGGCGCGGCCGCAAGGGCGCCAAGGCCGAGGAGCCGGCGGTCGCCCGGGTCCCGGCCCACGCCGCCGGCGAGCACCCGATGTTCAAGGCGATGGCCGCGGCCAAGGGCGACGACGAGGACGACGAGGCTGAGGAGATCGCCGAGGAGTTCGAGGCGGACCTGCTCGCCGAGGACGAGGAGGCCGACGGCACCGCCGGTGAACTCGACCTCGAGGAGGACGACGACGCCCTCGACGAGGACGACGACGAGGACGACGATGAAATCGACGAGGTCGATGAGGACGAGGACCTCGACGACGAGGACGACGATGACGACGACGTCGAGCTCGACGAGGTCGACGAGGACGCCCTCGATGACATCGACGAGGACGACACCCTCGAGATCGTCGGCGGCGAATCCGACGAGGTCAGCGTGGCGGAATCCGAGCCGGTGGCCCCGGTCCGGCGTCCCCGGCGGCGGGCAGCGGCCCGTCCGGCCGGACCGCCCACGCTCGACCAGTGAGGCTCCAGCAGCCGGTTTGACCCTCCGATGCTGGTCGGAGTACCCTTGACCAGTTGTCGCCAGGCCCTGCCGGCGGCAGCGGTACAGCCCGGCCAGCCCGGTGCGTCCCGCACACACAGACCCGCTCGCGCAACCCACCGGTAGCGCGTGCCCGCGCCACAGCGACGCCCGCGTCGCCGACTGGAAGAGGAAAGATGGCAGCCCAGACAGCCACCTACGCGATCGTCAAGACGGGCGGCAAGCAGTACAAGGTCGCCGTCGGCGACGTGCTGAAGGTCGAGAAGATCGAGTCCGAGCCCGGCGCTTCGGTCTCGCTGCCGGTCGCGCTCGTCGTCAACGGAGCCACGGTGACCACCGACGCCAAGGAACTGGCCAAGGTGTCGGTCACCGGCGAGGTTCTCGAGCACACCAAGGGTCCGAAGATCCGCATCCACAAGTTCAAGAACAAGACCGGCTACCACAAGCGGCAGGGCCACCGTCAGCCGCTGACGGTCCTCAAGGTCACCGGAATCAAGTAGGGGAGCGACTCACATGGCACACAAGAAGGGCGCTTCCAGCTCGCGCAACGGTCGTGAGTCCGCCGCCCAGCGGCTCGGCGTCAAGCGGTTTGGCGGCCAGGTCGTCAAGGCCGGCGAGATCATCGTCCGCCAGCGCGGCACCCATTTCCATCCCGGTGTGAACGTCGGCCGCGGCGGCGACGACACGCTGTTCGCCACCGCCCCCGGTGCGGTCGAGTTCGGAGAGAAGCGCGGCCGCAGGGTCGTCAACATCGTCCGCGTCGCGCGACCGGAGTAGGCCTCTTTTCGCGAGTGTGCCACCACTGCGAAATCGAGGCCCGATCCTCGCGGTAGACGCACACTCGGCGATGTGAAAGGACCCTCCGATGCCCCGGTTTGTCGACCGCGTCGTCATCCACACCCGCGCCGGCAGCGGCGGTAACGGCTGCGCGTCGGTGCACCGCGAGAAGTACAAACCACTTGGCGGTCCCGACGGCGGCAACGGCGGCCGCGGTGGCAGCGTCGTCCTGGTGGTCGACCCCCAGGTGCACACCCTGCTCGACTTCCACTTCCACCCGAACGTCGTCGCACCCTCCGGCAAGCAGGGCCAGGGCGGCAACCGCGACGGCGCCGCCGGCACCGACCTCGAAGTCCGGGTTCCCGACGGCACCGTGGTGCTCGACGAGCACGGCCGGCTGCTGGCCGACCTGACCGGTGAGGGCACCCGCTTCATCGCCGCCGAGGGCGGACGCGGCGGCCTGGGCAACGCCGCGCTGGCCTCCCGCGCCCGCAAGGCTCCGGGCTTCGCGCTACTCGGGGAGAAGGGCCAGGCCCGCGACCTCACCCTGGAGCTCAAGACCGTCGCCGACGTGGGCCTGATCGGCTACCCGTCGGCCGGCAAGTCGTCGCTGGTGTCGACCATCTCGGCGGCCAAGCCGAAGATCGCCGACTACCCGTTCACCACCCTGGTGCCCAACCTCGGGGTGGTCTCCGCGGGCGAGCACACCTTCACCGTTGCCGACGTGCCCGGTCTGATCCCCGGCGCCTCCGAGGGCCGGGGCCTGGGCCTGGACTTCCTGCGCCATATTGAGAGATGTGCGGTGCTGGTTCACGTGATCGACTGCGCCACAATGGAACCCGGCCGCGACCCGATCTCCGACATCGACACCCTGGAAGCCGAACTGGCGGCCTACCGGCCGACCCTGCAGGGCGACTCGACCCTCGGCGACCTCGCCGACCGTCCGCGCGCCGTGGTGCTCAACAAAATCGACGTCCCCGAGGCCCGCGAGCTCGCCGATTTCGTCCGGCCTGAGATCGCCGAGCGCGGCTGGCCGGTGTTCGAGGTGTCGACGGTGACACGGGAAGGCCTGCGCGAGTTGACCTTTGCGCTCTGGGACCTGGTCGCCGCCTACCGTGCCGCCCAGCCGCCGGTGGTGGCGCGCCGCCCGGTGATCCGCCCCGTCCCGGTCGATTCGAGCGGATTCACCGTCGAGCCCGACCCCGACCACCCCGGCGGTTTCATCGTTCGTGGAACTCGTCCGGAGCGCTGGGTGGCCCAGACCGACTTCGTCAACGACGAGGCCGTCGGCTATCTCGGCGACCGGCTGGCCCGCCTCGGCGTCGAGGACGAGCTGTTCAAGCGGGGCGCGAAGCCGGGCTGCGCGGTGACCATCGGCGACATGACCTTCGACTGGGAGCCGCAGACCCCGGCCGGTGTCGACGTGACCCCGTCGGGCCGCGGCACCGACATTCGCCTGGAACGCAACGACCGGATCGGCGCCGCCGAGCGCAAGGAAGCGCGCCGTCAGCGGCGGGAGTCCGGGGGAGACGAGTGAGCGACGCTTGCGCAGCGAACCAACCGCCGGTGAGTGCACACCGGGAGGCCGTCCGCTCCGCGCGCAGCATCGTCGTCAAGATCGGCACCACCGCACTGACCGATCCGGCCGGGCTGTTCGACGCCAACAGGCTGGCCGCGCTGGCCGAGGCGATCGAGGCCCGGATGAAGGCCGGCACCGACGTGGTGATCGTGTCCTCGGGCGCCATCGCCGCCGGGATCGAGCCGCTGGGCCTGTCGAAACGGCCCACCGACCTGGCCACCAAGCAGGCCGCCGCGAGTGTGGGTCAGGTGGCGCTGGTCAATGCCTGGAGCGCCGCGTTCGCCCGCTATGACCGGACGGTCGGGCAGGTCCTGCTGACCGCCCACGACATCTCGCAGCGGGTGCAGCACACCAACGCTCAACGCACCCTGGACCGGCTCCGGGCCCTGCACGCCGTGGCGATCGTCAACGAGAACGACACCGTGGCCACCAACGAGATCCGGTTCGGTGACAACGACCGGCTCTCGGCGCTGGTGGCCCACCTGGTGGGCGCCGACGCCCTGGTGCTGCTCTCCGACATCGACGGCCTCTACGACGCCGATCCCCGGAAAGGGAACGCGCGCTTCATTTCCGAGGTGGCCGGACCCGACGACCTCGACGGGGTGATCGCCGGACAGGGCAGCAGGCTGGGCACCGGCGGCATGGCCTCAAAGCTGTCCTCCGCGCTGCTGGCCGCCGACGCCGGGGTTCCGGTGCTGCTGGCCGCCGCCGCTGAGGCCGCCGACGCGCTCACCGACGCTTCGGTCGGCACGGTCTTCGCCCCGCGGCCGGCGCGGATGTCGGCCCGCCGGTTCTGGTTGCGGTACGCCGCCGAGTCGGCGGGCGCGCTCACCCTGGACGCCGGCGCGGTGCGGGCCGTGGTCAAGCAGCGGCGTTCGCTGCTCCCGGCCGGCATCACCGCCCTGTCGGGCCGCTTCGTCGGCGGCGACGTGGTCGAGTTGCACGGTCCGGACGGCACCATGGTGGGCCGTGGCGTGGTCGCCTACGATGCGGCCGAATTGACGACCATGATCGGGCGCTCGACCTCCGACCTGCCCGCCGAAATGCGCAGGCCCGCCGTGCACGCCGACGATCTGGTTCCGGCCTAGCGTTCTTGCGAACCACCCGCCGCTGTGGTCCGATTTCGCTTCAAACGGCGCGGCGCGTTTCGCGGAAAGTGGGGATTCGCTATGACTGTCACCCGGTGGGCGATTGCCGCTCTCTCGTTGACATTGATCGTCGGCGGCTGCGGGAATGCGACCGAGTCGTCGAAATCCGCGCCCGCGAACTCGACGGTGACCGTTACGGCCCCGGCCACCTCCGAGGCGCCGAAAGCCGGCGACATCAACGCCAACGGCACGCCCGACTCCTCGGACAAGGACTGGCCCGGCAAAATGGTCGCGACCTATGAGGACGCCACCTCGCCGGAGGCGGTGACCGGGCGCGACTTGATGCGCAACGATCACCTGCTCGAAGATCTGGCCGAGGGGATCAACCAGTCGCTCAAGCTGCCCGTCGATGTTCCGCTGATCGGCAAGGAATGCGGAGAGGCCAATGCATTCTGGAGCCCGAGCGACAAGAGCATGACGATCTGCTACGAGGATGCCGCCGAAGCGCTGAAGATCTACACCGACGACGGCGATGCAGATCCGCGGGCGTCGGCCATCAACTCCGAGATCGCGACCTTCTACCACGAGACCGGGCACATGGCGATCGACCTCTACCAGCTGCCGATCACCGGCCGGGAGGAAGACGTCGCCGACCAGCTCGCCGCTTACGTCCTGCTCACGCCGGGAGACGACGGCAAGATCGACCCCGCTTCCGTCCAGGCCGTCAAGGACTTCGCCCGGGAGTTCCGGGGTTACAGCGACAGCAACGGAGAGATCGACGAAGGCCAGCTGGCCGACACCCACTCGCTGGACAAGACGCGGATGTACAACCTGGAATGCTGGGTGTACGGTGCCGATCCGGTCGGCAACGCCGATCTGGTGAGCGACGGTGCGCTTCCGCAGGACCGCGCCGAGGGGTGCCAGGACGAGTACGAAAAGCTCAGTGACGCATGGAGTTCGCTGCTGGGCCCGTACTTCAAGTAGCGCCTGGGTGGATTTGCCCGCCGTCCCATTGGTCGCGCCGCCGCCGCCGGGAGTAAGGCGGTTTCCCGCAATCCGACCGGGATGTCGGGGCCAGTGGCGCCGGCGGCCAATGGCGCGGCCTTCAGAGCAGCCCGGCCACCGTCTTGATGCCGTAGCGGATCATCGCCGCCCGCTGGACGGCCTGTTCCAGCGCGTCGTCGTCGGCTGGCAGGATCGGGATTCCGTGGGCCCGCGCCGTCGTCTCCACGAAGTCGCGCACCGCGGGGTCGGCCAGCACCAACGCGGCCGGGATGCCGGGGGACATGTCGTTGGTTCGGAAGATGCCTTTGGACTTCACCTCGGCCGGGATGTAAACGGTGAAAGCGCCACTGTCCAAACGCAAGTCGGTCACGAACGCCACCACCGTCAAGGCCGCGTGGGTGAGCCCGTTGAGCACCAGTCCGCGGCCGGGGAACCACCACACCGGAAGGCGGTCCACCTGCTTGGTGATCGCGCCGGTGAACAGGTAGCCGACCAGCCGGCGGGTCCGGATCTCGGTGACCTTCGACCAGGCAACCTCGTCGCCGTCGTACTCGATTCCGCCGGGGCTGACCACCACTGACCCGAATTGGTTGAGCTGACGGGCGATTTCGCGGACCAGCCCGGGCAGCTTGGGCAGGCTCGCCGCGACCTCGCCCACACCCACACCCCAGCGTTCGATGGCCGGACCCGGATCCGGGCGCACCGGCTTGAGCACCGCCTGGCTGACCCCGACGGCCAACGCCGCCGTGACATCGATGACTGACATGTCGGTGAGCGTACGGAAGAAGGACGCCGGGTTTTTGTCGTACCCGGCTGCGACGATGTCGTCATGTCCGTAGTCGCATCGCCCACCGATCGCCTCGAGGTGTTGTTCGGGGAGTTGGCGGAGTTGGCGGGGCAGCGTAATGCGATCGACGGCCGGATCGTGGAGATCGTGGCCGATATCGAGCGGGCGGAGTCCTGGGGTGCGACGGGTGCTCGCTCAGTGCCGGCGTTGGTGGCTTGGAAGCTGGGTGTGTCGTCGGCCAACGCGCATGCGATCTCGACGGTCGCGCGGCGGCTGGAGGAGTTCCCGCGGTGTGCGCAGGGTTTGCGGGAGGGCCGGCTGTCGCTCGATCAGGTCGGGGTGATCGCGGCGGGCGCGGGGGAGGGGTCGGATGAGCATTACTCCGAGTTGGCTGCGGTGGCGACGGTCAGCCAGTTGCGCACCGCGGTGCGGCTGGAGCCGCGACCGGACCCTGAGCCTCGGCTACCCCCGCGCCGTTCGATCACCAGGACCGCCACCGACACTGCGACGAGTTGGCGCATCACCCTCCCGCACGATGAGGCGGCGATGGTCGACGCGGCCCTGCAGTCCCATCTGGATGCGCTGGTCGCCGAGTGGAAGCACGATCACAGCGACGCCGCACCCGAGCTGCGCCCGCCGATGCCGGATACCGTTTCGGCGTTCCTGCGCCTGGTGGAGGCGGGCTGGGATGCCGAGGCGACCCGCCGCCCGCATGGGCAAAGGACCACGGTGGTGGTACACGTCGACGTCGAAAAGCGCTGCGGGGCCTTGCATCTGGGTCCGCTTTTGACCGATGCCGAGCGGCAGTACCTGACCTGCGATGCCACCTGCGAGGTCTGGTTCGAGCGCGAGGGCCGCGTGGTCGGTGGCGGGCGGGCCACCCGCACGATCAACCGGCGGCTGCGCCGCGCGCTGGAGTATCGCCACCCGAGCTGTGCGGTGCCCGGCTGCGGGGCCACCCGCGGACTGCATGCCCATCACATCCGGCATTGGGAAGACGGCGGCGCCACCGACCTGGACAACCTGGTGCTGTTGTGTCCGTATCACCACCGGATGCACCACAGCGGCGGTATCACCATCACCGGACCGGCCGACGAGCTGACCGTCACCGACAGCGACGGTGCACCTCTCGACTCCGGATCACTGGCCCGCCCGCCCAACTGCCCACCACCGGATGTTCCGCCCTGCCCCGGACCAACCGGCGAACGCGCCGACTGGTGGTGGTACCAACCGTTCCGATCGGAACCAGCTACGAACTGGTGCTCCGGCACCGAAGGATGAGTTCGTCGGCGAGGAGCGCAAGAATCGGTGAACAACCGGCGTCGATCTTCACGTCCGCCAGGTCGTCGCCCCGGGTCGGTCCGCGATTGACGATCGCCACCGGAATCCCTTGCGCGGCGGCGTGCCGGACGAACCGGTAGCCGGAGAACACCGTCAGGGAAGACCCCGCCACCAGCAGGGCATCGGAGGTATCCACCAGTGAATAAGCCTGGTCCACAACCTCTTTGGCGACCGACTCGCCGAAGTACACGATGTCGGGTTTGAGCATCCCGCCGCACGCCGGGCAGTCGACGAACCGGAAGGACCCAGTGTCGGCGACGACCGCGTCGGCATCCGGTGCCACCGCCAGTCCGCCCACCCGCTCGGCGCGCTCGGTGAACCCGGGGTTGGCCGCCTCCAGGAATTCGGCGAGCGCGGCTCGCGACATGCTGTGCCCACAGTCCAGGCACACCACCTGCGCGTAGGTGCCGTGCAGGTTGATGACGGTGCGGCTGCCGGCCTTGGTGTGCAGCAGGTCGACGTTCTGGGTGATCACCCCGGTGACCACGTCGGCGCGTTCCAGCGCGGCCAGCGCGCGGTGCCCGGCGTTGGGTTCGGTGGCCGCCATGTGCCGCCAGCCGAGATGGTTGCGCGCCCAGTACCGCTGCCGGTACTCGCGGCTGGAGGTGAACTGCCGGATGGTCATCGGGTTGGCCGGCGGGGAGTCCGGACCGCGGTAGTCCGGGATCCCGGAGTCGGTCGAGACCCCCGCCCCGGTCAGCACCGCCATCCGCCGGCCGGCCAGCAGCGCGACGAGTTCAGGGGCATCCACATCACGAGGGTAGGTCAGCTTCGAGGCCGGCCGTGCACCTGAATGCGGCTACCCCAGCCCGGGTCCGCCGAACTGCAGCATCTCTTCGATCTCCGGCACGGATCTGCCCATCAGGTGGCTGAAGATGGTGGCATAGGGCTCGATGAGCACCGCCCGGCCGGCGGGTGAGCGGACCTCGAACTTGCCCGGGCCGAGGGCGATGGTCTCCACACCGTTGTCGAAGCCCAGTGCGTACAGCCGCTGGCCGAGGATGGGTGCCTGCACAACCGTCCGCGCCTCGGACCCCCACATCCAGATCAGGTATTTCTCCGCCAGGGCGAAGGTGGAGAACAGCGCGGAGTCGGCGTGGCGGGAGCCGCGTTCGTTGACCGTGTCGACCGACCACCACTCGCCGGCGTGGCGCAGGTGGACGGACGACTCCGTGGCTCCGAACAGGACCGCGCAGTCGGGGCAGGACCTCGAAACCGAGGCGCCGCCGAGTTGAGCAAGTCCGGACCAGTGAAACCAGTTCCGGGACAGACGCTCAAACTCGGCGGCGCCGTCGGTCACTCAGATCCCCGTCACCGGTATCCCAGGTACCCGGAGTCGAGCAGCGCCTGAACCCTGCCGTCGGACTCTTTGCCCGTCGTCGGGTCGGTGTAGATGATGCGGTACTGGATGCCGCCGCCGGGCTGTCCGAACCACGGTGCCAACTGGGACTGCTCGATGCGGTAGCCGGGCGGCAGCGCCGTGGGATCCTTCACCACGTACTGGAAGAACGGCGCGACCAGGCTGGCCGGGGGCAGCGAGAGTTGGGCGAGGTAACTGGGATCGGGTGTGAAGTACGCGCCGGTGGGATACCCGAACCGGCCGACCAGGAATCCCGCCGGAAGTTGGACACTGGCGACAACGGTGCCCGGCATCGCATACGGCTTGCTGGGATCAGAATCGTCGGGATAGATCGCCCCGGTTCCGTTGGGGTTGATCTCCTGCTGGCCGCCCGGCGTCGTGACCGGGTACTTGGGGTCGTACCCCACGAACAGCAGCGAATCCAGCGGCAGCGGCGCTGCGCCGTTGCGGCCGTTGGTTCCGAAGAACAGGCCACCCCTGGCGCCCGCGCCGCCCTTGCCGCCGAGGACCGTGACCTGGCACTTCGGATCGGTGCATGTCATGGCACCCGGGCCGCCGACACCGCCGCTACCGCCGACGCCGCCGAACAGACCGCCCTTGCCGCCGTCGCCGCCGTTGGCGCCGGTCGAGGCGTTGCCGCCGCTGCCGCCGTTGCCCCAGATCAGCCCCGCAGATCCGCCGTTGCCGCCCTTGAGGCCGGGCTTGGTCCGGTCGGCGTTGCCGCCGTCGCCGCCATTGCCCATCAGACCTGAACTGCCGCCGTTGCCGCTGTTCCAGCCGTTGCCGCCGTTGCCGTACAGGTATCCCGCGCGGCCACCGTTGCAGGTGGCCCCGTTCGCACACGTCGCGTCGGTGAAACTGAAGCCGTTACCGATCAGGAGGCCGGCGTCGGGATGTTGCATGGTGCCGTTGGAGATGAAGATCGAGATGAAGGGACCGGGCGTCGAGGCCTGCGCGTTGCTCTTCGCCGACGCCTTGGGGGCCTGCACCTGGCTGGCCGCCGGCTGAGTGATCACCGCGGCCGAGGCCGCCGGTTGGCTCACCGGCGCCCTGACTGCTGACGCCGCGGCGACCGTCGCCCGCGCCACCTCGGCGGCGCTGGGCACCGCGACATCGGCGGCGCCGGTGTTGTCCGCGGTCGCCTTCGCAGCGGCACCTCGTCCGGCCGACGATGCGCCACGGGTGGCACGGGCGGTGCTGTCGGACGTGTCGGAGGTCGCTGCGTTGCCGGCCCGTCCGCCGGCGCCGGAGTTGTCTGCGCGATCGGCATGAGCGATTCCGGCACCACTGAGTACGGCGGCGCCGACACCGACGCTCAGTGCACCCGCTCCGAGCCAGGCCGAAACCTTCAATTCGCGGCCGCGCCGCCGCCGTGAGCGCGTGTCCGAATCGGTGTCCGTCAGGACGCCAGCAATCATGTGACCCTCCCAAGATTTGGTTAAGAAGAAGTTCTTGGTCGGAGAGTAAAGCACTGTGATTCAGATCGCTCTGCAGGCCCTTCGTCGCGGGGACGGCGAGTCCTGCCGCGATACCGGTTTGCCAGGATCGGACATCGCGGGGCGACAATGGGGCGTGGACTTTTTCTCCGCCTACCGGCACGGCTTCGCCCGGGTGGCCGCCTGCACGCATCGCACCGTGCTGGCCGACCCCGCGGCGAACGCCGCGTCGGTGCTGCGGATCACCCGGGAATGCCACGACGACGGTGTCGCGGTGGCGGTGTTCCCCGAACTGACACTGTCGGGCTATTCCATCGAGGACATCCTGCTCCAGGACAGCCTGCTCGACGCCGTCGAGTCGGCGGTGGGAGAGATCGTGGCGGCCTCCGCCTATCTGCTGCCCGTTCTGGTCGTCGGCGCACCGCTGCGCCACCTGCACCGCATCTACAACACCGCGGTGGTGATCCACCGCGGCCGGATCCTCGGGGTGGCGGTGAAGTCCTACCTGCCCACCTACCGGGAGTTCTACGAACGCCGCCAGGTCGCCCCGGGCGACGACATGACCGGAACCATCACGCTGCTGGGCGGCGAGGTGCCGTTCGGGCCCGATCTGCTCTTCGCCGCGGACGACGTCGCGGGCCTGGTGCTGCACGTGGAGATCTGCGAGGACATGTTCGTGCCGATCCCGCCCAGCGCGCAGGCGGCGCTGGCCGGCGCCACGGTGCTGGCCAACCTGTCCGGCAGCCCGATCACCATCGGCCGGGCCGAGGACCGGAAGCTGTTGGCGCGCTCGGCTTCCGGGCGGTGCCTGGCCGCCTATGTCTACGCCGCGGCCGGCGAGGGGGAGTCCAGCACCGACCTCGCGTGGGACGGCCAGACGATGATTTACGAGAACGGTCTGTTGCTGGCCGAGTCCGAGCGCTTCCCGGCCGGCAGTCGTCGTTCGGTGGCCGACGTCGACCTGGACCTCCTTCGCGCCGAGCGATTGCGGATGGGCACCTTCGACGACAACCGCCGTCATCATCAGTCCGGCCTGCAGTCCTTCCGCCGCATCGCCTTTCGGCTGGACCCACCGTCCGGTGACATCGGCCTGCGCCGCGAGGTCGAGCGGTTTCCGTTCGTGCCCAACGACCCGATCCGGCTGCAGCAGGACTGCTACGAGGGCTACAACATCCAGGTGTCCGGCCTCGAGCAGCGGCTGCGTGCGCTGAACTATCCGAAGGTCGTCATCGGCGTCTCCGGTGGGCTGGACTCAACCCACGCGCTGATCGTCGCGGCCAAGGCAATGGACCGCGAGGGCCGCCCGCGCAGCGACATCCTCGCGTTCACGCTGCCCGGCTTCGCCACCGGCGAGCGCACGAAGAACAATGCGATCCGGCTGTCGAAGGCCCTCGGAGTCACCTTCGAGGAGATCGACATCCGCGACACCGCGACGCTGATGCTCACCGAGATCGGGCACCCATACGCCCGCGGAGAGAGGGTTTACGACGTCACCTTCGAGAACGTCCAGGCCGGCCTGCGCACCGACTATCTCTTCCGCATCGCCAACCAGCGCGGCGGGATCGTGCTGGGCACCGGGGACCTGTCCGAGCTGGGGCTGGGCTGGTCCACCTACGGCGTCGGCGACCAGATGAGCCACTACAACGTCAACGCCGGGGTCCCCAAGACCCTCATTCAGCACCTGATCCGGTGGGTGATCACCTCCGGCGAGTTCGACGAAGAGGTCGGGGAGATCCTGCAGTCGGTGCTCGACACCGAGATCACCCCCGAACTGGTGCCGTCCTCCGAAGGCGAGCAGGTGCAGAGCAGCGAGGCCAAGGTGGGTCCTTATGCGCTGCAGGACTTTTCATTGTTTCAGGTGCTGCGCTACGGGTTCCGGCCGTCGAAGATCGCCTTCCTGGCCTGGCACGCCTGGAGCGACCCTGCCCGCGGCGACTGGCCCCCGGGCTTCCCGCCCGACAAGCGGCCCGCCTACTCGCTGCCGGAGATCCGGAAGTGGTTAAAGGTCTTCGTGCAGCGCTACTACTCGTTCAGCCAGTTCAAGCGATCCGCGTTGCCCAACGGCCCCAAGGTGTCCCACGGCGGTTCGCTGTCGCCGCGCGGGGACTGGCGGGCTCCCTCGGACATGGCGGCGACGATCTGGCTGGACGAGATCGAGCGGGAGATCCCGCAAAGCTGACAGAATCGGTGAATGAAGGTGTTGCCGGTGTTCGCGGCCGTGCTGATCGCCGGTCTCGGTGTTGCCCCAACCGCCGAGGCGGCTCCCGATGTCCACTGCCGGCTCAGCACCGCGGTTGAAGAAGTCGCCGGACTATCACAGCTCCCGCGGGAACTGCGGAGCTACCTGGGACCGATGGCTGACGTCGGCGCCCCGTTCAATGCGACCGACGCCGTCACCGATGGGTCGCTTCCGTTCCGGCGGCTCATCCGCGCTGGCCATCGCGGCGACGACTGGTTCGTCTGGTACGAACACGGTGGAATCACATATTCCTGGCAGGCGCTGGTTGCGCGCCTCTCCGGTGCCGGCGACCCGCCGACCGTTCTGGCCAACGCCGGCACGATCTCGGACACGTTATGTGCCCTGACCGACGGTGTGTATGCCGGGCAGGTGCCGCCGTACCCGGACGGCACCTGGGCGGTCCAGAGCCCGTGACGGGGGATACCCTGGGACGATGAGCCTTCAGGCCCCGGAATCGGTGCAGTTCGAGGTGCGCGAGCAGGTGCATGCGGCGGCACGACGGGCCCGGATCGCCTCCCGAGTCCTGGGCACCCTGACCACCGCCGTCAAGGACCGTGCGCTGCATGCCGCATCGGACGCGGTGCTGTCGCACACCCACCAGATCCTTGCCGCCAACGCCGAGGACCTCGAGACCGCCCGCGCCGCCGGAACACCCGAAGCCATGCTGGACCGGCTCGCGCTCAACCCGCACCGGGTCGACGGCATCGCCGCCGGCCTGCGGCAGGTCGCCGGCCTGCCCGATCCGATCGGGGAGGTGCTGCGCGGACGCACGCTGCCCAACGGTCTGCAGGTGCGCCAGCAGCGGGTCCCGCTCGGCGTCGTCGGCATCGTCTACGAGGGCCGCCCCAACGTCACCGTCGACGCCTTCGGGCTCACGCTGAAATCCGGCAATGCCGTTCTGCTGCGGGGCAGTTCGTCGGCGGCCCGCTCCAACGCGGAGCTTGTCACCGTGCTGCGCGGTGCGCTCTGCGGTGAGGGTCTGCCGGAGGATGCGGTCCAACTGCTGCCCAGCGCCGACCGATCCAGCGTCACGCACCTGATCCAGGCCCGTGGTCTGGTCGATGTGGTGATCCCACGCGGCGGAGCCGGGTTGATCGACGCGGTGGTCCGCGACGCGACCGTGCCGACCATCGAGACCGGTGTGGGCAACTGCCACGTGTATGTCCACGCCGACGCCGACATCGACGTCGCCGAGCGAATCGTGTTGAACGCCAAGACCCGTCGGCCGAGTGTCTGCAACGCCGCCGAGACGCTGCTGGTGGACAAGTCGCTCGCCGACACCGCGCTGCCCCGGCTGAGGGCCGCCTTGCAGGACGCCGGGGTCACCATCCACGAGAACCCATCCGAAGAGGACCTGCGCGCGGAGTTCCTGTCGATGGACATCGCCCTGGCCGTCGTCGACGGCCTCGAGGCGGCCATCGACCACATCAACACCTACGGCACCGGGCACACCGAGGCCATCGTCACCACGGATCTGGCTGCGGCGCAACGGTTCACCGAACAGGTCGACGCGGCCGCGGTCATGGTCAACGCCTCCACCGCCTTCACCGACGGCGAGCAGTTCGGTTTCGGCGCCGAGATCGGCATCTCCACCCAGAAATTGCATGCCCGCGGCCCGATGGGTCTGCCGGAACTGACCTCGACCAAGTGGATCGTCTTCGGCGACGGTCACACCCGACCCGCCTGAGGAATCCGATGACCGCATCCCCGGCCCGCCCGGCACCCCTGTTCGCCGACATCGACGACGTCACCCGCAAGCTGACGTCGACCGGCTACCTGCCCGACACCGCCACCGCCACCGCGGTTTTCCTGGCCGACCGCCTCGGCAAGCCGTTGCTCGTCGAAGGCCCGGCCGGTGTCGGCAAGACCGAACTGGCCCGCGCCGTCGCGCAGGCCACCGGCTCGGGACTGGTCCGGCTGCAGTGCTACGAGGGTGTCGACGAAGCCCGCGCGCTCTACGAGTGGAACCACGCCAAGCAGATCCTGCGCATCCAGTCCGCCACCGGGACCGACCACGACTGGGAGCGCACCAAGGACGATGTGTTCAGCGAGGAGTTCCTGCTCTCCCGGCCACTGCTCACCGCGATCCGCCGCACCGAGCCGACAGTGCTGCTGATCGACGAGACCGACAAGGCCGACATCGAGATCGAGGGCCTGCTGCTGGAGGTGCTCAGCGACTTCGCCGTCACCGTCCCGGAACTGGGCACGATCACCGCCACCCGCAAGCCGTTCGTGGTGCTGACCTCCAACGCCACCCGCGAACTCTCCGAGGCGCTCAAGCGCCGGTGCCTGTTCCTGCACATCGACTTTCCCGACCCCGAACTCGAGCGGCGCATCCTGCTGTCACGCGTTCCCGAACTGCCCGAGCGCCTCGCCGAGGAACTGGTGCGCATCATCGGCGCGCTGCGCGCCATGCAACTCAAGAAGGTGCCCTCGGTGGCCGAAACGATCGACTGGGGCCGTACCCTGCTGGCGCTCGGCATGGACACCATCGACGACGCCACCATCGCCGCCACGTTGGGTGTGGTGCTCAAACACCAATCCGACCAGCAGCGCGCGGCCGGCGAACTCAGGCTCAACTGAAGGGGCTGAACTAAGACCATGGCGCGCCGGCCCCGACCCCCGCAGCCGCTGGCCCCGCACGGCCTGCCCGGCCACCTCGTCGGGTTCGTGGAAGCCCTTCGTGCCCAAGGTATTGCGGTAGGTCCGTCGGAAACGGTCGACGCCGGCGAGGTGCTCTCCGTGCTTGATCTGACCGACCGCGAGGAGGTGCGCGAGGGTCTGGCCTGCGCGGTGCTTCGTCGCTCGGATCACCGGCAGACCTACGACGCGCTGTTCGACCTGTGGTGGCCGGCCGCGCTCGGCGGGCGCACCGTGCTCGACGAGGATGACAACGCCGGCCCCGCCGGCGAGATCGACCCGCAGGACGTCGAGGCGATGCGGGAGATGCTGCTGGACCTGCTGACCAACAATCCCGACATCGGCGAACTCGACGAGCGTCTGGTCGCGATGATCGCCCAGATCGTCGAGGCCCACGGCCGCTACACCTCCAGCCGCGGCCCGTCGTACTCGTCGTACCAGGCGCTCAAGGCCATGGACATGGGCCAGCTGCAGGGGCGCCTGCTGGCCGGCCTGCTGGCCCCGCACGGCGACGATCCGTCGCCGACGCAGGAACAGGTTGCCAAATCCCTTGCCGCGCAGAAGATCGCCCAGCTGCGCCGGATGGTCGAGGGTGAGACCAAACGCCGCACCGCCGAGCAACTGGGCCGTGACCACGTCCAGATGTACGGGATCCCGCAGCTGGCCGAGAACGTCGAGTTCCTGCGCGCCTCCGGCGACCAGCTGCGCCAGATGCGGCGCGTGGTGGCGCCGCTGGCCCGCGTGCTCGCCGCGCGGCTGGCCGCCCGGCGGCGACGTGCCCGGGCGGGCTCGATCGACCTGCGCAAGACGCTGCGCAAATCGATGTCCACCGGTGGCGTGCCGATCGACGTGGTGCTCAAAAAGCCGAGGCCGGCGCGACCGGAACTCGTTGTGCTGTGCGACATGTCGGGTTCGGTGGCCGGGTTCAGCCACTTCACGCTGCTGCTGGTGCACGCGCTACGCCAGCAGTTCTCCCGGGTGCGGGTGTTCGCCTTCATCGACACCACCGATGAGGTGACGCACATGTTCGGCGCAGACGCCGACCTGGCGATCGTGATCCAGCGGATCACCCGGGAGGCCAAGGTCTTCACCCGCGACGGGCACTCCGACTACGGCAACGCTTTCGTCTCGTTCACCGAGAACTTCCCGGGCGTGCTGTCGCCGCGCAGCTCGCTGCTGGTTCTCGGCGACGGTCGCACCAACTACCGCAACCCCGCCGTCGACGTGCTGTCGCACATGGTGACCGCCAGCCGGCACGCGCACTGGCTCAACCCGGAGCCAAAGCACCTGTGGGGCAGCGGTGACTCCGCGGTGCCCCGCTACGAGGACGTCATCACCATGCACGAGTGCCGGTCGGCCAAGCAGCTGGCCGCGGTGATCGACCAGCTGCTGCCGGTCTGAGAACGACCGGCGGCTGGTTTTCCGGCCTACCGTTGAGGTGTGGCCGAGAGCCCGCCTTTGCAGGCAGGTGTCCACCAGCGGCCGTCTGGAAGTCACCGCACTCGGCGACGAGACGGCGGTTCGGGACGCCGGGTCGATCGCCGTCGCCGCCGTCTGACCAGATGGGCCTCCCGTAAGCTGGCCAACCGTGGTTTCTCGGCGCAGGCTCGGTGTGATGGGTGGGACGTTCGATCCCATCCACCACGGCCACCTGGTGGCCGCCAGCGAAGTCGCCGACCTGTTGGGTCTGGACGAGGTGGTGTTCGTCCCCACCGGGGAGCCCTGGCAGAAGGACCGGCACGTGACCGCGGCCGAGGACCGCTACCTGATGACCGTCATCGCCACCGCCTCCAATCCGCGGTTCTCGGTCAGCCGCGTCGACATCGACCGGGGCAGCCCGACCTACACCACCGACACCCTGCGCGACCTCGGTGCGCTGCACCCGGACTGCGATCTGTACTTCATCACCGGCGCCGACGCGCTGGGGGCGATCATGACCTGGCAGGGCTGGGAGGAACTGTTCGGGCTGGCGCATTTCATCGGGGTGAGCCGTCCGGGCTACGAGCTGAGCGACGCCCACATCAAAGATGCCTTCCATCGGCTTCCCGACGACGCGTTGCGGCTGGTGGAGATTCCGGCGCTGGCCATCTCGTCGACGGACTGCCGCCGGCGGGCCGCCGCCGGCCGGCCGATCTGGTACCTGGTGCCCGACGGCGTGGTCCAGTACGTCGCCAAACGCGGTCTGTATCGATCTGCTCACATGGAGGTGAAGGGGTGACGGCTTCGGCTGAGGCGATCCGGATGGCCGAAGTGGCCGCGCGCGCGGCCGCCTCGAAACTCGCCCAGGACATCGTCGTCATCGACGTCTCGGCGCAGCTGGTGATCACCGACCTCTTCGTGATCGCCTCGGCCTCCAACGAGCGCCAGGTCAGCGCGATCGTCGACGAGGTCGAGGAGAAGATGCGCGTGGCCGGATACAAGCCGGCCCGCCGGGAAGGCACCCGCGAGGGGCGATGGGTGTTGCTGGACTACATCGACATCGTGGTGCACATCCAGCACACCGACGAGCGCAACTTCTACGCGCTGGACCGGTTATGGCGGGACTGCCCGGTCGTGGACGTGAATCTCGACGGCGGGCAGGAGCGCAGCGACGCGGGCGTCAATTCAGATGTGCGGGCGGACCCGTCGTGAGGGTGCGCCGGCTGGTCATGCTCCGGCACGGGCAGACGGAGTTCAACGCCGGCAGCCGCATGCAGGGCCAGCTCGACACCGACCTCAGCGACCTCGGCCGGGCGCAGGCGGTCGCCGCCGCCGAGGTGCTCGCCAAGCGCCAGCCCCTGCTCATCGTGTCCTCGGACCTGCGGCGGGCCCACGACACCGCGTTGACCCTGGCCGAGCACAGTGGGCTGCCGGTGCGGGTCGACACCCGACTGCGGGAGACCCACCTGGGTGACTGGCAGGGGATGACCCACGCGGAGGTCGACGCGGCATCGCCCGGTGCCCGGCTGGCCTGGCGCGACGACGCGACGTGGGCCCCGCACGGCGGGGAAAGCCGCATCGACGTCGCCGACCGCAGCCTGCCGCTGGTGGGCGAACTGGTTGCCGGAGAACCGGATTGGGGTTTCGACGAGCCGGACCGGCCGGTGGTCCTGGTGGCCCATGGCGGACTGATCGCCGCGCTGACCGCGGCCCTGCTGGATCTTCCGGTGGAAAGCTGGCCGGTGTTGGGCGGCATGGGTAACGCCAGCTGGGCGCAGCTGTCCGGCCACGGGCCCACGGATGCCGGACCTGCCGACCTGCGCTGGCGGCTGGACGTGTGGAACGCCTCTGCTCAGGTCGCCAATGACGTCCTCTGATCCCGATTCATCCCCGGTTCGCTCCGCTGTCGGTCGCCGCAAGACCCTGTTGGTCTTCTGCGACTCGCTGTCATACTACGGACCGCAGGGCGGCCTGCCTGCCGACGATCCGCGGATCTGGCCCAATCTCGTTGCCGCCGAACTGGGTTGGGATCTGGAGCTGGTCGGCCGGATCGGCTGGACCTGCCGCGACGTCTGGTGGGCGGCGACGCAGGACCCGCGTGCCTGGGCTGCGCTGCCGAAGGCCGGCGCGGTGATCTTCGCGACCAGTGGCATGGACTCGCTGCCGTCGCCGCTGCCGACCGCGCTGCGGGAGTTGATCCGTTACGTCCGGCCCTCCGGAGTTCGGCGGTGGGTGCGCGACGGATACGGCTGGCTGCAGCCGCGGTTGTCCCCGGTGGCGCGATCCGCGCTGCCCCCGAAGCTCACGGTCGAATATCTCGAGATGACCCGCGGCGCCATCGATTTCAACCGACCGGGGATCCCGATCGTCGCCTGCCTGCCGTCGGTGCATATCGCAGATACCTACGGCAGGGCCCACCACGGCAGGCCCGGCACCGTCACGGCCATCACCGATTGGGCGGCCGAACATCAGGTGCCGCTGGTGGATCTGAAGGAGGCGGTGGCCGACGAGATGCTCGCCGGCCGCGGGAATCCGGACGGTATCCACTGGAACTTCGAGGCGCACCGGGCGGTCGCCGACCTGATGCTCAAAGCGCTGGCCGAGGCCGGTGTGGACGACAAGGGCTGACCGGTGGCCGTCGTCGTCGTGACGGATTCCTCCGCGCGGCTGCCCGCCGACCTTCTCGCACAGTGGGATATCCGCGTCGTCCCCTTGCATGTCCTGGTCGACGGAGCCGATCTGCGCGACGGGGTGGATGACGTCCCCGCCGACCTCTATCAGCGTGCCCAGGCGAGCACCGCCGGCGCCAGTCCCGCCGAACTAGCCGCCGTGTACCGGGCCGCGCTCGCCGACAGCGACGGGGACGGCGTCGTGGCGGTGCACCTGTCCACGGCGTTGTCCAGCACGCTCGGAGCGGCGCAGCACGCCGCAGCGGAGCTCGGTGGTGCGGTCCGGGTGGTCGACTCCCGGTCGGCGGGGATGGGCACCGGGTTCGCCGCACTGGCCGCAGCCCGTGCGGCGCGAGCCGGCGCCGACGTGAATACTGCTGCTGCTCAAGCGGAATCGTCCGCCGAGCTGACGAGGGCGTTCCTCGTCGTGCAGCGGCTGGACAATCTGCGCCGCAGTGGCCGGATCGGCGCCACGGCGTCCTGGCTGGGCACCGCGCTGGCCGTCAAGCCGCTACTGCGGATCGAGGACGGCAGGCTGGTTCTCGCGCAACGGGTGCGCACCACCTCGAAGGCGATCGCCGCCATGGTGGAACAGGTCATCGCGACGGTGGGGGAGCGCCGGGCTGCGCTGGCCGTGCACCACGTCGACAACGAGGCCGGCGCGGCCGATGTCGCAGCCACGCTCACCAGCGCCCTGCCGGGATGCGGAACGCCGGTCGTCACCGGCCTGGGGCCGGTCCTCGGTGTGCACCTCGGATCCGGCGCCCTCGGGGTGGTGGTGGCGTTGGAGTCACAGCCCTAGAGCCGGTGGGTGGGGCTGTCGTGCTGGGACGGGGGCAACAGCGGACCCGAGTACACGTGAGTGTGACTCCAGATCACCCGCGATCCCTTCTTGGCCTCCGGAACATCGTGTCCGGGTGTCAGCGCCACGCCGATCGCCGCGATGGGTCCGCACACCGCGGCCAGGAGCGCCCCTGCGAACATCCGGGAGGATCGAGTTCTCTTCATGGGTTATTCGTACGGGATGAACCTGTCCGAATACCCTGTGCCGCACTGGGATGTGGCTGCCGGTTGTCAGCGAAGCTGACAGATCCGCTGACAACTCACTGGGTCTTTGCTGTCGCTGGCGTCATTCCGCCGCGAAGCGACCGGTGACGGGCGGCAGGTCCTTGAGGGTCACGATCCCCGGCGGTGCGGCCACCACGGCGGGGACCGCGTTGGTCACCGGCATGGCGGTGTAGATCATGCCGAGGCCCATGAATCCCGGTTCGCGCCAATCCTTGGGGGGAAGGCAGTGCAGCACCGTCTGCATGTTCGGCAGCCCGAACACCTGGATGACGTGCCCGTGCTCGAGTGGCTTGGGCGGGGTCACGTGGCTGCCCATGGTCCAGTTGAAGCCGACGCTCACCACATTGCGGTCACCAACCCAGCCGCGGTGGTAACCCATCACCCCGGCGACGGTGCCCTCCGGGATCGTCATGAAACCCAGATCGGAGTCGCCGGTTGCCGGTGTGAAAGTCACGTCGAACGTCATCCGGTCCAGTTCCGCGCCGATCGCGTCGGCCATCATGGCCGCCGACTCGGCGAAGACCTCGCTCTCGCGACGGACACTTTCGGCCAAGCCGGGGGTCTCCGGATCCTGGGAGAACCCCATGGCGGTCTGGGTTCCCGCCGACTCGTAGGTCGAGCAGTCCACCGATTCGGTGATCCGGATCTCGTCCACCCGCTCGCAGGAGCCGGAGAGCACCATTCCCACCATGTTGGTCATGCCGGGATGGGCGCCGCTGCCGAAGATGCTGGAATTGCCTCGCTCACAAGCCTTTCGGATGCGCTCGAGATCTGCCGGGGTCTGCTTGCCGCCGGTGATCCAGGCTGCGGAGGTGCACACGTTGACCCCCGATTCCAGCAGGCGCTCCAGTTCGTCGATGCTCGGCCACAGCGGGTTGTAGCAGCAGGCGTCGGCTTTGGTGGCCAGCAGCGCGTCGATGTCGTTGGTGGCGGTGATCCCGGTCGGCTCGCCCCAGCCCGCCAGTTCGGCGGCGTCCAGCCCGACCTTGTCCGGCCCATGCGCGTACACGCCGGCCAACTCCATGTCCGGCCGGCCGATGATGGCGTGCAGCGAGCGCCGGCCGATGTTGCCGGTGGTCCACTGGATCACCCGGACGGGCCGGTCGTTGATGGCGGTCATATCTCTCCCTGGTCGCGGTCGGTGCGTGCAGTATGGGCAGCCCGCCGTCTCCACAGTCTCGGATTGGTCCACAGAACAGTCGGCGGCGGGTGTCAGTCAACGGTGTTCGACGCAGGCCGCGCCTAACGTCCGGGTCATGCCGAACGAGGAACCGCTGGCCACTCTCTACCGCCGCTTGGGCGCACCCCCCGGGATGACCGCCGGCGGTGGCGACAATCCGGAGGGCGAGGATGACCTCGAGGGGGCGATCCCGGGCTGGGTCCCCGACGGGCAGCCCGCTCGCGGCCAGGCGTGGCTTGCGGCGATCCGCGCCGACCCGGGGCGCGCCGGCGGTATCGCGCTGGCGGTGATCGCCGCGCTGGCCGTTCTGGTCACTGTCTTCACGCTGATCCGGCAGCGGCCCGCGCCGGTGTCCTCCGCCGACCTGCCGCCGGTGCAGCCGGTACCGGCCTCGGCCGTCACCACCACGCCGTCCGCGGGGTCCGCAGTGGCGGCCCCGCCGTCGTCGGCCCCGTCGGCATCGGACCAGGCTCTGGTCGTCAGCGTCGTCGGTCTCGTGCAGCAACCTGGGCTGGTGACCGTCACACCGGACGCGCGGGTGGCCGACGCGGTGTCGGCCGCGGGAGGTCCGTTGCACGGCGCCGACACCGCCGGACTGAACCTGGCCCGGCACCTCGCCGACGGCGAGCAGATCGTCGTCGGCATCGCCACCCCGGCGGGGCGGCGGCCGGCGCTGGGGAGTTCCGTGGGCGCCCCGGCCGCGGCGCCGCCGCCCGCCACCCCGGGCAAACCGGTCGGTCCGATCGACCTCAACACCGCCACCGCCGACGAACTCGACGCGCTGCCGGGAGTGGGTCCGGTCACCGCGGCGGCCATCGTCGCCTGGCGCTCGACGAACGGCCGGTTCACCAGCGTCGACCAGCTCGGCGAGGTCGACGGCATCGGCCCCAGCCGGCTGGAGAAGCTGCGGCCCCTGGTTCGGGTCTGATGTCCCCGGCGGCCGGGTTCGACGTGCGGCTCGTCCCAGCCGCGCTGACCGCCTGGCTGGTAACCGCCGCCGGACTGGCGTGGGGCCTCGGGCTGTGGCTGGGGGCGATCAGCGCCGCCCTCGGTGCGGTCTGGTGGACCGGCGTACGCCGCGCCCGACAGCGCTATCCGCTGGTCCATGCCCTCACTGCCGGAGTGCTCGGCGCGGCGCTGGTGGGCACCGGCTTCGGCATCTCGATCGCGTTGCGTAGCGAGGCGGTCGCCACCCATCCGTTATCCCAGCGGTTCGGCACCATGTCATGGGTCACCGTCACCCCTCAGGACAGCCCGCGGCGGGCCGGACCGGTACGAGTCATGTTCCGCGCGAACCTGATCCGGCTCGGCGACAGCGAAACCGATGGCACAGTAACAGTTTTCGGACCCGGCGTGGACTTCGGCCGGCTCAGTCCCGGCCAGCCGGCGAGATTCCGGGCCAGGATCGGCCCGCCAAAGCGCCCCGACCTCACCGTCGGTGTGCTGACCGCCGTCGGACAGCCGTCCCTCGGCCGTGCGCCACCCATTCAGAGGGCGGCGCAGGCAATTCGGGACCGCTTCGGCGCCGCCGCGCGTGCGGTGCTTCCCGCCGACCAGGCCGCCCTGCTCCCCGGACTCGTGCTGGGGGACACCTCGGCGATCCCCGCGGCAACCATCGAGGATTTCCGCACGGCAGGCCTGACGCATCTGACGGCGGTGTCCGGCGCCAACGTGACGATCGTCTGCGGGGTGGTGCTGCTGTCGGCGCATCTGGTCGGTCCGCGGGCAGCGGTTGCCCTCGCCGCTGTGGCCTTGGTGGCCCTCGTGGTGGTGGTGCAGCCCAGCGCGAGTGTGCTGCGCGCCGCGATCATGGCGGCCATCGGGCTGATGGCACTGCTGTTCGGCCGGCGCCGCCAGGCGCTCCCGGTGCTCGCGGCGACCGTCATCGCTCTGATGCTGTGGTCGCCGCAGCTGGCCGTCGACCTCGGCTTCGCGCTGTCGGTCTCGGCCACCGCCGCCCTGGTGGTGTTGGCGCCGCGGTGGTCGGAGCGGCTGGTCGGCAGGGGGTGGCCCAAGCCGGTCGCCGATGCGGTGTGCGTGGCGTTGGCGGCCCAACTCGTCACCGCTCCACTGATCGCGGCCATCGCCGGACGGTTCAGCCTGGTGTCGGTCCTCGCGAATCTTGCTGTGGCGGTGGTGATTCCGCCGATCACTGTCCTCGGCACCGCGGCGGCCACGCTGGTGTGTTTGTGGACGCCGTTGGCCGGCCTACTGATCAGGTTCACCGGGCCGGAGGTGTGGTGGCTGTCGCGGGTCGCCACAGCTGCGGGCGGTTTCCCGGGGGCGGCCGTGCCGGTGCCGTCGGGGTGGGCGGGTTTCGTCACGGTCGCTGTCGCCGGTGTGGCGTCGGTGGTGCTGTGGCGGTGGCGCCGGTTCCGCCTTGCCGCCTACGGGGCGGCGCTGTGCCTCGCCGCATGGTCGGTGTCGGGTCTCGTCGGGGCCGCGTGACACCATCGGGGGGTGAGCGCGACGCCCGGACTGCACCTCGTTCTCGGTGATGAGGATCTACTCGTCGAGCGGGCGGTCAGCGACATCCTGCGGAGCGCGCGCAAATCTGCGGGCAGCGACGACGTGCCGGTCAACCGGCTGCGGGCGGGCGACGTCTCGACCAACGAACTGGCCGAACTCCTCAGCCCCTCGTTGTTCGCCGACGAGCGGGTCGTCGTCCTGGAGTCAGCCGACGAGGCGGGCAAGGACGCCGTCGCGCTCATCGCCGGCGCGGCCGCTGATCTGCCGCCGGGCACCGTTCTGGTGATCCTGCACTCCGGCGGCGGCCGGGCCAAGGCGCTGGCCGGTCAGCTGCGGGATCTCGGCGCCCAGACCCACCCGTGCGCCAAGGTCACCAAGGCCGCCGAACGGGCGGACTTCGTGCGGGCCGAGTTCCGCGCCGGCAAGGTCAAAGTCGACGACGACACCGTCGCCGCCCTGCTGGAAGCGGTCGGCTCGGACATCCGTGAACTGGCTTCCGCGTGCTCCCAGCTGGTCGCCGACACCGGCGGGCAGGTGAACGCCGCCGCGGTCCGCCGCTACCACAGCGGCAAGGCCGAGGTCACGGGCTTCGAAATCGCGGACAAGGCCGTGGTGGGCGACGTGGCCGGCAGCGCCGAGGCGCTGCGCTGGGCGATGTCTCGGGGAGTGCCGCACGTCCTGCTGGCCGACGCTCTGGCCGAGGCGGTCCACGCCATCGCGCGCATCGGCCCACTCTCCGGAGACCCCTACCGATTGGCCTCGGAGGTCGGGATGCCGCCGTGGCGGGTGCAGAAGGCACAGAAACAAGCCCGGCGATGGTCACGGGACAAGGTGGCGACCGCCATCCGGCTGGTGGCGGCGCTCAACGCCGATGTGAAAGGAGCCGCGGCGGACGCGGACTACGTACTGGAGGAAACGGTGCGACAGGTCGCGCAGCTGGCGGCCGGGCGTTCGTAACCCCCAGGACTGCACATCCGGCGCTGCGGGAAATGCCCCGGAAAATTCTTTGCAAAAAAGTGTGCGTGGGCGCTCCGCTGGATGCACCTACCTGTGAGAGCCGCCCGATGGGGGCGGCTAGCACACAAAGGAGAACCTCATGATCGCCAACATCGCCCTCAACAAGATCGGTGCGACGGTCGCCGCCCTGGCCGCCCCTGCGATGCTGTTCCTCGGAGCGGGGACCAGTCACGCCGCCGGCCAGGCGGTCGCGGTGTGGGCCAGTTCCGCACCGGGCGGAGTGGACGTGGTCGTGGAGACTGCCGCGGGCGACCAGGGGTTGAGCGGGTGGTGCACGTACACCTCCACCGTGCAGGGCAACCCGGTCGGCAAGCCCGCGCCGGCACTCGGTGTCCCGTTCTACATTCCGACGGACGGCCTGCACATCGCGCGGCTCTGGTTTCCGAGCTACCCGACCGGTTCGACCTGGAACACCACCGTGACTTGCCCGAATGGTGTGGCCAGCACTCAAACCGTCTGGTGATGACGGCGCGACCCGGGGGCCGGTCTCTGACCGGCTCCCGTGGTGCGGTGCCGGCCACGACAACCCCGGCACCGGGCCGATTGCCCAGTCGGCCGCAAGGATCGGGCTTACGATGCCCCGAAACGTGGGTGAATCACCGGCGGGGAGCCTCGTCATGACCGGAGCACTGCCGCTGTGGCCCAGCACCAGCGACGCCGAATTGGCACGTTCGGCCGCCGGCGGAGACCGGGCAGCGTTCGCCGAGATTTATGACCGCTATGCCGATCGGCTCTATGACTTCTGCGTCGGACTGATCGGTGACCGCGACGCCGCAGCCGATTGCGTCCATGATGCGTTCTGCGTGGCCGCGACGGACCTCGGAGATCTCCGCGAACCCGACAAACTCCGCCCCTGGCTCTACTCGATCGTCAGGAACCATGCGATGCGCCGATTCCGTGGCCGTTACCGGGAGGAGGTTTCCGAGTCGGTGCCCGACTCCGCCTCGGCCGATGCCGGCCCGGACACGCTGGCGGGGCAAAGCGAACTGGCCCGCCTGGTGGCCGATGCGGCCGGCGGCCTCTCGGACAGGGACCGGGAATTGCTGGAGTTGTCCTATCGGCATGGGCTTGACGGCCCCGAGCTTGCCGAGGCGCTCGGGGTGACTCTGACCAACGCGAACACCATGGTCTTTCGACTGAGACAGACCGTGGAGCGCTGCCTGGGGGCGCTGCTGGTGGCCCGCGGGGCTCGCAGCGGCCGACATGCGTGCCCTGAGCTGGCCGGCGTTCTCAAGGATTGGGATGGAGATTTCACCGTCCTCATGCGCAAGCGGATCGGCCGGCACATCGACTCGTGCCCCACCTGTACCGACGAACAGCGACAGCGCGTCAATCCCGTGGCGCTGCTCGGCGGCGCGCCGGTGTTCATTCCGGCCCCAGACTGGTTGCGACGCCGGACTCTGAGTGACGTCCGCTTGACGTCGTTGAGCTCCGGCGTGCCCGACCCAACCCCCGCGCCGGCCGGAAACCGCAGGGTCGGGGCGCAGGCCGGACTCCTGGTAGGTATCCCGCTGGTCGTCCTCGGGTTCGTCTGGTTCGCGCACCGCGATACCCCGGTCGAGCCGCCTCGGGTCACCATCGGCACGGATTCCACGCCCCTGACCACCGGGGCTGTCTCGCGCGCCCCGGTGGTGGCGCCCCCCGTCCTTGCGCCGCGGTCCGCTGCGCCCACCATCGCCTCGGTGCCGACAGGGCGGGCCTCAACGGCGCCGGCCGTCAGCGCCCCGAGCGTCGCGACCAGCGCCGCGCCGAGTCCGGCTCCCAGCCGTGCGGGGCCGACCACGACACCGAAGCCGGCGGTGACGTCCGCACCGTCCGCCCCGGCGCCGCCGCCCGCGCCGCCCGCCCCGGCGCCGCCGCTTCCAACGAACCCGTTCCCGGCGCCGCCGCTTCCACCGAACCCATTCCCGGCGCCGCCGCTCCCTCCGAATCCGGGTCCGCCGCCGCAGGCCAACCCGCCGGCGGGCACCGCGGACAATCCGAATGTCACCCCGCCGTGGACGCAGACCGGCCCAGGCTTCTTTCCGCCCTGGCCTCAGCCGCCCACCGGATCCAATCCCGGCGGGGGAACGGCGCCCGGCGTCCAGGGCGGCTCACCACAGAACCCGGTCACTCCACCGTGGCCCGGCGCGCCGGCCAACCCGAAGGTCACCACCGGCGTCTGCGCTCCGAACACGATCGGGTGTGCTCCGACCACCGGTTAGGAGAACCGGAAAAAGTGTGCGACGGGGGCCCGCCCAATGCACCTACCAGTGAAGGCGGCCCATCGAGGGCTGCACCTACACGGAGGTGAACCCCATGAAGAGCAGTAGCTCAGCGCACGATGTCTTCACCGGCGTCTTCCCCGGCCCGGCTTCGACGACCCTCCGCGCGCTGGCGTGGTCCGAAGACCGCGATTCCCTCGCCGAGCCGGTGCCCTATGTCGGCGGCGAATACCCGGTGTCGGCCGGACCCCGGCCTGGTCGGCTGGCGCTGCTGTGCGCGGTGGGCGCGGGCATTGCGGCGATCGCCGTCGGGGGCCTGGCTCTCCACGTCACCGAGCCGGCGACGGCCACGAGCGGTGTCAGCGCGCCGTCGTTGTCAGTACCGGCGGCCACCCCGGTGACGGCGAGCGCGGTTGGCGTCCGGGCAGCTGTGCCGCCGCGAGTGGTGGGATCAACGGCGGGCACGACGGCTTCGGCCGCACCGGTTGAGATCGTGCCGGCAGCGGTCGCGACTGGTGAGGCCGTGCCTCAGGACGTGGCGCCGGCAGCGGCCGCACCTGCTCAGTCGGCGCCGGCGGCGTCCGCGCCGACGGAGTCAGCGCAGGCCGCGGTCACGACCCTTGAGGCGCCTGCGCCGCCCGTCGCGCCTGCGCCGCCCGCGGCGCCTCCAGTTTTCACGCCTCCGCTCGTCTCACTACCGGAGGTGGCGCCCCAACCGGTGCCGCACCCGGTCGGACCGACCGTCTTCCAGGTGCCCGCCGCGCCCGAGGTGCCCGATCCCGCGATCCCGGCGCCGCCGGTCTTGATTGATGTGCCCGTCGCGCCGCAGGCACTCAATCCCGGCATCGCGTTGAAGCCGGGCACGACTCTCAGTCCGTTCGCCCCGAAGCTGCCGTGAGCATTCAGAACGGGTTGAAGGCCACGCGATCGGGAGCAGAGCTGATGGCGATGGTGTCGACAACGGTGTTGGTGGCGGTGTCGATTACCGACACCGTGGATCCGAAGATGTTGGCGACGTAAGTTCGGGTGCCGGTTGGGTTCACCGCGACCCCGCTGGGACGTTCGCCAACGACGATCGTGCCGATGACGTTGTTGGTGGCCGTGTTGATCACCGAGGTCGTGCCGCTGATCAGGTTGGTGACGTAAGCGCGGGTGCCAGCCGGGTTTATCGCCACCTGTCCGGGGTAATTGCCGACGGCGATGGTGTCGACGACGGTGTTGTTGACCGTGTTGATCACCGACACCGAGTCTCCCGAGCTGTTTGCGACATAGGCGCGCGTGCCGGCCGGGGTGATCGCGATCCCGTCAGGCACCGGGCCGACGGGGATGGTGGCGACGACGGTGTTGGTGATCGTGTCGATCACCGACACCGTGTAGGCGGGGTTGCCCGGAGCGAAGCCGTTGACGGCATAGGCCCGGGTGGCGGGGCTGGTCGACACCCCGCTGGGCCCGTTACCGACGGGGATGGTGGCGACGACGGCGTTGGTGGCGGTGTTGATCACCGAGACCGTGTCGGCATTCGTGTTCGTGACGTACACGCGGCCCAACGAACTGACCGCGACCGAGTCTGGTCTGGCACCCACCGGAATAGTCGCCACGACGAGCTGGTTGGTGTACGCCCCGGCGCCGCCGCTGCCGCCGGCGCCGGCTGTACCGTTGGCCCCGCCGCCGGTCCCGGCACCGCCGGGCAGTGCGCCCGTCCGACTGGTGTCGATGACCGACACCGTGTTGGTGCCAGAGTTGGCGACGTAAACGCGGGTGCCGTCCGGGCTGACCCCGATTCCCAACGGCAGATTGCCGACTCTGAGGCTGAAAGCGACCGCGGGATTGGCTGCGGTGGAGTCGATCACCGACAGCAGGCCGTCCCGGGAAGTGACGTAGGCCGCGCCGGCCGAGCCGACGGTCTGGCCACCGTCTCCGCCGCCGCCGCCGTTGCCGCCGCGGGCCGGGCTGAGGCCCGCACCACCTTTGCCGCCGTCTCCGCCGTTGCCGCCGCGGCCGCCCGCTGCGAAGAAGCCGCCCTTCCCCCCGTCACCGCCGGGCCCTCCAGCGCCGCCGACGCCGCCCGCCCCGAGCAGTCCGCCGTTGCCGCCGTTGCCGCCCTTGCCGCCGGCCCCGCCGTCGAGGCGGGCGAGCGGGCCCGGCCCTCCGCTACCGGCGCCGCCCGCGCCCCCGGCGCCCGCGGCGCCGCCGGAGCCGAACAGCGACAGGAACCCGACCGAGCCACCGGCGCCCCCGGCACCACCCGCGATGCCCGACAGCAGGGCATCGCTGCCGGCTCCGCCTCGTCCGCCGTTGCCGGAGAACAGTCCGCCGGCACCGCCATTGCCGCCGTCGCGGCCGAGGATGCCGTTGCCGCCCGCCCCGCCGTTGCCGAACCCGGCCGCGTTGCCGCCGTCGCCACCGCCATATCCGTTACCGCCGTTGCCGACCCAGCCGCCTTTGCCGCCGTTGCAGGACCCGGCGGGGCAGGTCTGGGCGGTCCAGCTGTAGCCGTTACCACCTAGTACGCCCGCGTCGGGATGATCGGGTGTGCCGTTGCCGAAGAGCCAGACATCGCCTGCCGCCCGGGCGCGGGGGGCCGCTGCGGAGGCTGCCGCCGGGTTCGGCCGGCTGAGGGCCACCGGGGACGCGGCAGTCGGCGTGCTCGCAGTGGGTAGCTGTGGGCTGTCGGATGGGGTGTTGACCGGCGCCGGGTCGAGGCCGCTCGGCTCGGTCGCCGCCGGGGCGGGCAGATGGTCTGCGATCGTCTGGGTCCGGATGCCCGGCGACGTGTCGGCCGTCCGGTCGTGACCACCGGCGACGCTGGCGGCGGGCCGCGGCAAGGCGTGCGCTTTGGGCGCCGACGAATGCAAGCGCTGGCTGTCCCGCGCCGGTCCGGCGTTCACGCGGTGGCTCGCAGTGGTGGTGTCCGGGGTGTCGGCGGCGGCGACCGCCGCCATGCTGCCCAGTGCGCCACCGATACCCAGTGCGACTGCTACGGCGCCGGCCCTGCTGACGACAATGCCCATGTCGACCCCTTTCGTCACTTGTCGACGCTGCCGAAGTTCGCGGCTCGTCATGGCTTGAAGACGGGTATCGGCGGTGCCAGCGTGATGATGTCGGGCACGACTGGTGCCACCGAGACCGGCGGGACGGGGAACGGGCCGCCTTGCGGGGCGGGCGCAGGTGCCGCCGGGGCGGGTGCGGCCGCTGGTGCCGGGGGTACCGGGAACGGCCCGCCCTGGGGGGCTGGTGCTGCCGGCGCGGGTGCGGGAGCGGGTGCGGGGGCGGGTGCGGCCGCTGGTGCCGGGGGTACCGGGAACGGGCCACCCTGCGGGGCTGGTGCTGCCGGCGCGGGGGCGGGTGCGGGAGCGGGTGCGGGCGCGGGCGGCGTGGTCGGTCCGGCTTGCGGGGTCACAGCGGATGGCAGTTCCGAATATGTCGGGCGGGCCTGCTGAGTGACAGCCGGCACCGCGGCTGTCGCCGATGGCTGGGCCGGTCCACGCGCCGGCGTTGACAGGCCTCCGGGTGGCGTCGCGGCTGGCGGGAGGTTTCTGGTTGGTTGTGGCGGAATGACCGAAGCGGCCGGCTTGGTCGTCGGCGGGAGCGGTTCGGGAGGAGCCGACCGCGTAGTTGTGACCGTCGGTGTCTCCTTGGCACCGATGAGCGAGAAGGCCAGGCCGCCCAATCCGACGGCGGCCACCGCAGCGGCAACGCCGAACATCAGCGGAGTTCGCGGTAACCGGGAGCGCGAGTTCGCCTGCGGGTCGACGTGCTCGCCCCCCGCGTAGGGGACGAGATCCTCGCCCGAGCCGTCGTCCTGTGACCAGGCCAGGGCGCGAAACGTCGCGGACTGCGTGCCGTCCGGTGCTGCGTACTCGTCGTCACCGCCGGAGGCCCACGCGGTCCGGGTCCGGCCGGTCGGGGCATCCGCAGCTCGGGTCACATCATCCGGGCTGCGGGAGGCCTCGTCCGGGGTCACGGGCTGATCCCAACCGCTCGATCACCACACGACTTGGGTGAATTGCGGGGGCGCGTTCGGGCACTCCACGGTGATGTTCCAGGTCGACCCGGTCGGGTAGCTCGGGAACGTGAGATGGGAATTGGACGGCTGCCCGGGCGGGTTCTCCGGAAGGTAGAACGGGACGTTGATTGCCGGTGCAGGTTTGCCGAAGGGGTTGCCCGCCACGCTGGAGTTGTACCTGCACCATCCACTGGGCGCGGTGTCGGCGGGGTTGGCGGGCCACGTCGTGAGCCAAACATCTACACCGCCGGGAGCCGGGTTTACGTTGACGGCCACGCCCGCGTGGGCGGTGCCCGCCCCGAACAGCGCCACCAGTGGCGCTGCCGCCACGGCGGCCACGGCACCGAGTTTGAAAGCCATGTTCCGTCCTCTGGTCGGCCTGCGCGCGTTCGCGAAGGGAAGCACCCAAGAATATTCCTGTGGGAACGCTGTGTGACCCGAAAACGGGGAATCCACCGGGGGCGGCGGGAGTGAGGAACAGGCCGCCAGGGTTCGCTGGAACCGCGGAGCCTGCGGGTTTAACTCAGGAGATCTTGTTGAAGGCCTGGGCCAGCGCCGACTTCTTGTTGGCGGCCTGGTTCTTGTGGATGACGCCCTTGGTGGCGGCTTTGTCCAGCTTGCGGCTGGTCGCGACCAGCAGCTCGCCGGCCTTGTCCTTGTCGCCCTCAGCGGCGGCGCTGCGGAACGCACGGATGGCGGTGTGCAGCGAAGACTTCACCGACTTGTTCCGCAGTCGGCGGCGCTCGTTGGTGAGAATGCGCTTCTTCTGCGACTTGATGTTGGCCACGCGTCAGTATCCTTCACACAAAGCTGGTTTGTTTCGTGCGCCGGGACGCGGTTGACCCGCTGCCCTCGCGGCGCCCTGCGAGATTACCAGCAACAGGGGCTTAATCCCAAAGTCGAGCCGCACAGCCTGCGAAAACAGCGGATGTGTTGGAACATGTGACGCGTGACCCCACGCAGCCCGCGGGTTGAGGTAAGCCATGCCCAGGAACAGTCCGCAGTACTGAACGGCCACCGTATCTTCGGCGGATACCGCGATCTCGGCCCGTATGCGGCCGCCTATGACGAGATGTTCGACCGTCGTGGCAGCGTGCGTGCCCCCTACAAGGGGATTTACGCCGAACTCGGCCCGACCGGGCCCGACGAGCTCAGTGCCCGTGCCGAGGCGCTGGGACGCGCCTTCGTCGACCAGGGCATCACCTTCGCGCTGTCGGGCCAGGAGGAACGTCCCTTTCCCCTCGACCTGGTGCCGCGGGTCATCTCGGCCGCGGAGTGGGCGAAGCTGGAGAGCGGCATCGCCCAGCGGGTCGTCGCGCTCGAACGGTTCCTCGACGACATCTACGGCGACCAGGAGATCCTGCGCGACGGCGTCATCCCGCGCCGGCTGATCACCTCCTGTGAGCACTTCCACCGCGAAGCCGTCGGCATCGACCCGCCCAACGGGGTGCGCATCCATGTGGCCGGCATCGACATCGTCCGCGACGCCCAGGGCACCTTCCGCGTCCTGGAGGACAACCTGCGCTCACCGTCGGGGGTGTCCTACGTCATGGAGAACCGTCGGGTGATGACCCGGGTGTTTCCCAACCTGTTCGGAACCCACCGGGTCCGCTCGGTCGACGACTACCCCTCCCACCTGCTGCGGGCGTTGCGCAATGCCGCTGCCACCAACGAGTCCGATCCAACCGTGGTTGTGTTGACGCCCGGCCCGTTCAACTCCGCCTACTTCGAACACTCGTTGCTGGCCCGGCAGATGGGCGTCGAACTCGTCGAGGGCCCCGACCTGTTCTGCCGCGACAACGTCGTCTACATGCGCACCACGGAAGGGGAGCGTCAGGTCGACGTCATCTACCGGCGCATCGATGACGAGTTCCTCGATCCCATGCACTTCCGGCCCGACTCGGTGCTCGGGGTGGCCGGTCTGGTCAACGCCGCCCGTGCCGGCAACGTGGTGATCTCCAGCGCGGTCGGCAACGGCGTCGGCGACGACAAGCTCGTCTACACCTACGTGCCCACCATCATCGAGTACTACCTGGGCGAGAAGCCGCTGCTGGCCAACGTCGACACCCTGCGCTGCTGGCTCGACGAGGAGCGCGAGGAGGTCCTCGACCGCATTCACGAACTGGTCATCAAACCGGTCGAGGGATCCGGCGGCTACGGAATCGTGTTCGGCCCCTACGCATCCGAGAAGGAGCTGGCGGCGGTCCGTCGCAAGATCCAGGCCGACCCCCGCGGCTGGATCGCCCAGCCGGTGGTGCAGCTGTCCACCGTCCCGACGAAGGTGGACGACTCCCTGGTGCCCCGGCACGTCGACCTGCGGCCGTTCGCCGTGAACGACGGCGAGAAGGTGTGGGTGCTGCCGGGCGGGCTGACCCGCGTCGCGCTGACCGAGGGCTCGCTGGTGGTCAACTCCAGCCAGGGCGGCGGGTCCAAGGACACCTGGGTGCTGGCCTCCCGGGCGTCGGCGGCCTCCCGCGAACTGTCGGCGGCGCAGGTGGTGCGCACCCTTCCCCGGGCCTCCCTCAGCGCGGAAATGCAACCCGCGCAACAACAGTCAATGGCAGGAAACCAACAGCAACAGCAACAGCAGCAGAGCGGAGTGCGGTGATGCTGGCTCGAAACGCCGAAGCGCTCTATTGGATCGGCCGGTATGTCGAACGCGCCGACGACACCGCCCGGATCCTCGACGTGACCGTCCACCAGCTGCTGGAGGACTCCAGCGTCGACCCCGACCACGCATCGCGAATCCTTTTGGAGGTCTTGGGTATTGAGCCGCCCAAGATCCGGCTGGACATGTGGGCGCTGACCCATCTGGTGGCGTTCAGCCGCGATTTGCCCCGTGGCTGTTCCATCGTCGCCGCGATCACCGCCGCCCGGGAGAACGCCCGCTCGGCGCGCGAGGTGATCTCCGGTGACATGTGGGAATGCCTCAACACCACCTACAACGCGCTCACCGAACGTGAGCGGGTGGCGCGGCGGCTGGGCCCGCACGAGTTCTTCACGTTCATCGAAGGCCGCGCCGCCATGTTCGCCGGACTCGCCGACTCGACCCTGTCCCGCGACGACGGATACCGCTTCCTGGTGCTCGGCCGCGCGTTGGAGCGCGTCGACATGACGGTCCGCTTGCTGCTGTCGCGGGTCGGCGACAGCGCCTCGTCGCCGACCTGGGTCAGCGTGCTGCGCGCCGCCGGCGCGCACGACACCTACCTGCGCACCCACCGCGGCGTCCTCGACGCCAATCGCGTCGTCGAGTTCATGTTGCTGGACCGGCAGTTCCCGCGGTCGGCGTTCTACTCGCTCAAGCTCGCCGAGCACAGCCTCGACGAACTCATGCGCGGCCCCAGCGACGGGACCGGCGCCGAGGCGCGCCGGGCGCTGGGACGGGCCCGCAGCGAACTGGAGTTCGTGCGTCCCGGGGCGCTGCTGGACTCACTCGAGATCCGGCTGGCGGGCCTGCAGGCGACCTGTATCGAGGTGGGAGAAGCATTGGCCGCCAGGTATTTCCGGCTCGCCCCGTGGGTCGAGTGGACTGACGCCGGATGCAGCGCTGCGGTCATGGTGGCGGACGGCCAGGGCGGGAGTGGGGCCTGATGTGGCGCACGCGGGTGGTGCACACCACCGGGTACGCCTACAAGTCCCCGGTCACCGCTTCCTACAACGAGGCCCGGCTGACCCCACGGTCGGACTCCCGGCAGAACGTCATCATCAACCGGGTCGAGACCACCCCGGCCACCCGGTCCTACCGCTACGTCGACTACTGGGGCACCGCGGTTACCGCGTTCGACCTGCACGCACCCCACACCGAGTTGGAGGTGACGTCGGCCTCGGTGGTCGAGACCGACAAACCCGAACCGCCCAACGGTTCGGTGACATGGGAGGACCTGGATTCCTATGCGGTGCAGGATCGCTACCACGAGGTGCTGACGCCCACCCGGTACACGCCCTTCGGCAAGCGCACCGACCGCGTCGCCCGGCAGATCGTCAAGGGAAACGACCCGCACCACGCCGTTCTGGCCACCGTCGAATGGGTCCGCAACGAACTGCAGTACGTCCCGGGCACCACCGGTGTGCACTCGTCCGGCCTCGACGCCCTGCAGGAGGGTAAGGGCGTGTGTCAGGACTTCGCGCACCTGTCACTGATCCTGTTGCGCACCATGGGAATTCCGGCCCGTTACGTTTCCGGATACCTGCACCCCAAACCGGATGCCGTCGTCGGCGAGGCCGTCGAGGGCGAGAGCCACGCCTGGATCCAGGCTTGGACGGGCGGCTGGTGGCACTACGACCCGACCAACAACACCGACATCAACGAGCAGTACATCAGCGTCGGATCAGGCCGGAGCTATGCCGACGTCACGCCGCTGAAGGGGATTTACCACGGGCGAGGGTCGAGCGATCTGGACGTGGTCGTCGAAATGACAAGGCTGGCTTAACCGTTCGGAGGCGCTAATCGGCCACCGGAACGCGGAGCAGGTCGCTGCCGAGCTCCACCCGGCCGCCGAACTCCGCGGCCGCCAGGGCGCGCCACTGATCCTCCTGCCCGGGAATCAGGGGCGGTACGTAGTGCGTCAGCACCAGGATGTCCACACCCGCTCGGTTCGCGGTCGCGGCGGCCTGCTCCACCGACGAGTGGTAGTCCAGGATGTCGCGGATCCGCTGGGCGGGCATCTGTTCCACCAGATCTTTGCGGATCGCGGTGTGCACCAACGCCTTTGCCCCGCGGGCCAGCTCGTCCAGAGAGGCGCACGGCACCGTGTCGCCGGCGAGCACCACCGACGCGCCGTTGTGGTCGTCGATGCGGAAGGCGATGGTGGGCTCCACCGGGCGGTGGTCGGTCGGCGCCACCGTGATCCGTGGGGAGTCCCACACCTGGCCCTCGGTGACCTCGTGCACTTGCACCGACGGCGGCTCGTTGATGTCGGCGTGATGGGCGATGCGGTAGGAGATGTCCGGCGCCAGTGCCGCGAGCGTCGCCTCGACCACCGCCTTGGTGCCGGGCGGCCCGATGATCGGCAGGGGGGTGGGGGTGAACGTCGTCACCCACCGGGTGGTGATCACGTCGGAGAGGTCGGTGATGTGGTCGCTGTGCAGATGCGTCAGCAGCAGCGCCGTCAGATTCGCCGCACCGACGCCGGCCGCCGCGGCCCGCATGAGTACTCCGCGTCCGCAGTCCACCAGGAAGGTCTGGCCGCCGGTGGTGGCGATGCGGTCCGGTTCGTTGCGCTTCTGCCCGACGGTGATCAGGGTGGAGGGCCCCGCGCGGTTGGGATCCACCATGGGGCTTCCGGTGCCGAGCAGGGTGATCTCCATCATGTCCTCTTTCCTACCCGGCCACTGGTTGGCAGAACCCTACTGTCTCATCGCAGTTCGACGCGGACGATGGCGCTGTCCGGCCACAACTCGCGGGCCCGTTGTGCGTCGGCTCCGGTGAGCACGCGGGCGAACCTCTTCCGCGCCGCGCGCGGCCGTCGTAACCTGGTGTGACACTGATCACATCGAAGGGTGCGGCCCATGCGAATCGCGGACATCCTGCGGGCCAAAGGCTCCGCGGTGGCGACGGTCACCGCGAGCACCACGGTCACCGGCCTGCTCGCCGAACTCACCGTGCACAACATCGGCGCCATGGTCGTGGTGGGCGCCGACGGCCATCCCGTCGGCATCGTGTCCGAACGCGATGTCGCGCGGCAACTGCACAACCTGGGTTCCGACCTGCTGCGCCGGCCGGTGGCCGACATCATGAGCGAGGTCGCGGTGACCTGCCGCCCCGACGACCCGGTCGACGACCTGGCCGCGCTGATGACCAACAACCGGGTGCGCCACGTCCCGGTTCTCGACGACGGACGGCTGGTCGGGATCGTCAGCATCGGCGACGTGGTGAAGAACCGGATGGAGGAGCTGCAAGCCGAGCGCCAGCATCTGCAGGCCTACATCACGCAGGGCGGCTAGTGCCCGGTCGTCAGTCCCGGAACGGCGAGCCAGGTGCGGCGCTGCCGGGAACCAGTGGCGAGTCCAGGTTCGGGCCCTGGCAGTTGATCGTGTTGTTCGGATCATTGCAATCGATGGCCGACGGCGCCACCGACGGACCGGGAGTCAGTTCCCCCGAGCCGCTTGGGGTCAGCGGGAGTCGAGAGTCGCTGCTGGCGGCGTCGGCTCCGGACGCCACGGCCAAAAAGCCCATGCCGGCCGTCGCCGCCGCCGCGGTCGCCAAGGCCACGCGGCGGAACATACGCGGTGAACTCATGATGGTGAACCTTCCAAATTAGTTATGGTCAAATAACTATCAAATCATAATCATCACGCTACGGTTTTGTCCATGGACGAAGAGTTGGCCGACGTGGCCGAGGCGATCCTCGGCATCGCCCGGGAATTGCGGTTGGGGATTGATGCCGAATCCGATCACCTGACGCCGTCGGAATCCCACGTGATGCGCTACATCAATCACCGGCCCGGCGTCACTCCCAGCGAGGTGGCCCGCTTCACCGGCCTGCAGCGCAGCAACCTCAGCAGCGCCCTGCGCAGCCTGGAGCGCCGGGGACTGGTGCGGCGCCGCGCCGATCCCGCCGACGCCCGCTCGGCCAACCTCTTTCCGACGCGGCGCGCCACCGACGATCTCGCCCGCCTGCGCCATAAATGGGCCGGGCGGGTCTCCGAGGCGCTCGGCGGTGACACTCGGAGAGTCAGCGCCGGCGCCGAACTGCTCGCGCGCCTCGAATCAGGACTGATCGCCGCCCGCCTGGGCGACGACGAACCGGCCGGGTCGGCGTTGGGCCGTCGTTAGCTCCAGGAGTACTCGGTCCGCAGCCGGGTGGCCACGATCTCGAAGGTGATCCGGTCGACGATGGCGCCCTCGCGGCGGATGCTCTCCTCCGGAACGTCGAGCACCCGGTCCAGCCGCACCCAACTCGGCCGGCCCTCGTGGTCCCAGTCGCCCGCTCCGATGCCTACCCAGCTGGGGTCGTGCATGTGGTGGGACTGGCTGGACAGCATCAGCCCGAGCAGCGTCTGCCGGTCGCGGCCCACCACGAGCACCGGCCGGTCCTTGCCCTTGGTCGGGTCGTCCTCGTAGACCACCCAGGTCCAGACGATCTCCCCCGGATCGGCCTGGCCGTCGAGGTCCGGCGCGTAAACCACCTTGCGCGCCCGGTGGGCCGTCGGCACGCTGTCCCGGGTCACCGGGCGGCCGGCGGTGATCGCCACCGGCGGTGGCGGCGGCATGGCGGTGGCCACCAGAGCCTCGATGCCCAGCCGCAGCCCCTGCTGGATGCCGTTCTGGATGGTCCGCTGAACCGCCTGCTGCACCTCCCCGGGATGCTGCAGCGTCCGGATGAACTTCGGAGCCTCGGTGAACACGAGATGTTCCGCGAAACGCTGGAACGTCCTCCACTGCGACGCCATTCTGATGAGCATAGGCGAGGAACTCCGGAGGCTCGTCGGCGCGGATTGTGACCCCCCGCACCGGGGTCGATACGCTTGTCGCGCCGCCTCGTCGTCCGGCCGCCGCCCGCCCACCAGGAGATCCCCATCAGCAGTTTCGCCGATCAGACGTTCACTGCGCCGGCGCAGATCCGCAACTTCTGCATCATCGCCCACATCGACCACGGCAAGTCCACGCTGGCCGACCGGATGCTGCAGCTGACCGGCGTGGTCGACGAACGTTCGATGCGCGCCCAGTACCTCGACCGGATGGACATCGAGCGCGAGCGCGGCATCACGATCAAGGCGCAGAACGTCCGGCTGCCGTGGACGGTCCAGGAGGGCGGCGGCGCCGAACCGGGCAACTACGTCCTGCATCTGATCGACACCCCCGGCCACGTCGACTTCACCTACGAGGTGTCCCGCGCGCTGGAGGCCTGCGAGGGCGCGGTGCTGCTGGTCGACGCCGCCCAGGGCATCGAGGCCCAGACCCTGGCCAACCTCTACCTGGCCCTGGACCGGGACCTGACGATCATCCCCGTGCTGAACAAGATCGACCTGCCCGCCGCCGACCCCGAGCGCTACGCCGGCGAGATCGCCCACATCATCGGCTGCGAGCCGGGCGACGTGCTGCGCGTCTCCGGCAAGACCGGGGAGGGGGTCGCCGCGTTGCTCGACGAGGTGGTGCGCCAGGTGCCCCCGCCCACCGGCGACGCCGACGCCCCGGCCCGGGCGATGATCTTCGACTCGGTCTATGACATCTACCGCGGCGTGGTGACCTACGTGCGCGTCGTCGACGGAAAGATCACCCCGCGCGAGAAGATCAAGATGATGTCCACCGGCGCAACCCACGAACTGCTCGAGGTCGGCATCGTCTCCCCGGAACCCAAACCGTCCGAAGGCCTCGGCGTCGGCGAAGTGGGTTATCTGATCACCGGGGTGAAGGACGTGCGCCAGTCCAAGGTCGGCGACACCGTCACCAGCGCGCGCCACGGGGCCACCGAGGCGCTCACCGGATACCGCGAACCCAAGCCGATGGTGTACTCCGGGCTGTATCCGGTCGACGGCTCGGACTACCCGAATCTGCGTGAGGCGCTGGACAAGCTGCAACTCAACGACGCCGCGCTGACCTACGAACCGGAGACCTCGGTGGCGCTGGGCTTCGGATTCCGTTGCGGCTTCCTGGGATTGCTGCACATGGAGATCACCCGCGAGCGACTCGAGCGCGAGTTCGACCTCGACCTGATCTCCACCGCGCCCAACGTGGTCTACCGGGTGATCCAGGAGGACGGGACGGAGAAGATCGTCACCAACCCCTCGGACTGGCCGCCGGGCAAGATGCGCGAGATCTACGAGCCGGTCGTCAAGTGCACGGTGATCGCGCCCAGTGAGTTCATCGGCACCATCATGGAGCTCTGCCAGTCCCGGCGTGGCGAACTCGGCGGCATGGACTACCTGTCCCCGGAGCGCGTCGAGCTGCGCTACACGATGCCGCTCGGCGAAATCATCTTCGACTTCTTCGACTCGCTCAAGTCGCGCACCCGCGGCTACGCCAGCCTGGACTACGAGGAGGCCGGCGAGCAGGAGGCGGCCTTGGTCAAGGTCGACATCCTGCTGCAGGGCGAGGCGGTCGACGCGTTCAGCGCGATCGTGCACAAGGACTCCGCGCAGGCCTACGGCAACAAGATGACCGTCAAGCTCAAGGAGCTCATCCCGCGCCAGCAGTTCGAGGTTCCGGTCCAGGCCGCGATCGGATCCAAAATCATTGCCCGCGAGAACATTCGGGCCATCCGCAAGGACGTCCTGGCCAAGTGCTACGGCGGCGACATCACCCGCAAACGCAAACTGCTGGAGAAGCAGAAAGAGGGTAAGAAGCGGATGAAGACCATCGGGCGGGTTGACGTGCCGCAGGAGGCCTTCGTCGCCGCACTGTCCACCGACGCCGCGGGTGACAAGCCAGGTGACAAGACGCGGAAGTAGGGGGCCATTACTCAGGACTGTCGACGCGTTCGGGGGCGAGGAGCGTTGGTCGCCGCCCTGACTGTCGCCGTGCTGGCCGCCTGCTCGACGAACGTCGACGGCGCCCCGAAACGTCCACAATCCTCCGGACTGCGGTCCTACCTGCTCACCGCCGATCAGGTGGGTCGCGCGGTGGGCAATCCGATCGACCGGTCCGGTGAGGCCAAGGTCGGCTCAATAGACCTGCTGCCCAACGGACTTCGCGACAGCAACGACGTGTCGCCGCTGGACTGCCTCGGCGCCGCCACCCCGCTGATGCGGGTGGTCTACGAGAGGGGCGGCGTCAGCGGCGTCGCCCTGCAGGACTTCTCGCGGCTGGGGGCCGGGCTGGCGGTGTCCAGCGTTCACACCGGGGTGGTGCGCTTCGATTCGGATCCCGAGGCGGCGCGGATGTTCTCGGGTTTCGTGCAGCAGTGGCGGGCCTGCAGCGGCACTGCGGTCGAGGTGCACGTCACCCCGACCGCGTCGCTGCAGTGGCGGATCGCCGACGTGCGCGAGTCGGGCGGGATTCTGTCGGCGACCGTCTACTCCGCCGAGTCGGACGACAAGCCGGCGTTCCCCACCGAACACGCCCTCGGCCTGGCGGACGACTGCATCGTCGAAGTCGACGTCGCCGTCACCGCCGGGGCGCCGGACGGCCGGGCGGCGCAGCTGGTGGGATTGATGCTGCAGAACGTCAGCCGCGGACGCTGAGGCGTCCTGGGCAGTGCTAGGCCGGCGCGTTCGCCGGCTGGAACACCCCGGTGCCGTCGCCCTGCTCCTCGGCCCGGATCACGTGCACGACGGCGTTGATCAGCGCCAGGTGGGTGAACGCCTGCGGGAAGTTCCCCAGATGCCGGCCGGTGCTGGGCTCGATCTCCTCGGCGTAGAGGTGCAGCGGGCTGGCGAAGGACAGCAGCCGCTCGCACAGGTGCCGGGCCCGGCTCACCTCGCCGATCTCGACCAGCGCCGAGACCAGCCAGAACGAGCAGATGGTGAAGGTGCCCTCCTCGCCGGACAAGCCGTCGTCGGTCTCCTCGGTCCGGTAACGCAGCACCAGGCCGTCCTCGGTGAGTTCGTCGGCGATCGCCAGCACTGTGGCCCGCACCCGGGGGTCGTCGGGGGGCAGGAAACGCACCAGCGGCACCAGCAGCAGCGAGGCGTCCAAGGCGGCGCTGCCGTAGCGCTGGGTGAACACCCCGCGGGCGTCCACACCGTTGGCCAGGATGTCGGCCTTGATCTCCTCGGCGATCACGCGCCACTGCTCGGCGTAGCTCTTCGAGCCCTGCAGTTCGGCCAGTTTCGCGCCGCGGTCCAGTGCCACCCAGCACATGACCTTCGAGGAGGTGAAGTGCTGCGGTTCGCCGCGCACCTCCCAGATGCCGCGGTCGGGCTCCTTCCAGTGCTTGATGGCCTCCTCGACCTGCTCCTTGAGCACCGGCCACAGCGCGTCGGAGATGTTCTCCCGCGACTTGCAGTGCAGGTACACCGAATCGAGCATTGTGCCCCAGATGTCGTGCTGGCGCTGGTTGTAGGCGCCGTTGCCGATGCGCACCGGACGCGCCCCGTCGTAGCCGGAGAGGTGATCCAGTTCGCCCTCGACCAGTTCGCGCTCGCCGCCGACGGCGTACATCACCTGCAGCGGATGGCGTTCGCCGTTGTTGGCGCCGGACACGTCGGCGATGAAGGAGAAGAAGTCGTCGGCCTCGCGGTCCAGACCGAGGGTGTACAGACCCCACAGCGCGAACGTCGAGTCCCGCACCCAGGCGTAGCGGTAGTCCCAGTTGCGTTCTCCCTGAGGCGTTTCCGGCAGCGACGTGGTGCTGGCCGCGAGCAGGGCGCCGGTCGGCGAGTACGTCAGGCCCTTGAGGGTCAGCGCGCTGCGCTGCAGATAGGTCCGCCATGGGTGGTCGGGGAAGTGGCCGATGTTGATCCACTGCCGCCATGCCTCGGCGGTCTGCCACATCTTCTGGGAGGCGTCCTCGAAGGTCTGCGGCGCCGGGTGGTCGGACCAGGACAGCGCGACGAAGACGCTGTCGCCCTCCTTGAGGCGGGTTCGGGCGCGTGCCTCCCGGCCCTCGAGGCCGATGCGCAGGTTGGTCGTCAGCCGCAGCGTCGGGTGGGCGTCGGCGTCGTTGCGGGCCCGGGCGATCGCCTCGCCGTAGGCGTTCGCGGAGTACTCCCAGGTTGCTTGGATCCGTCCGTAGTCGAAGGACGGCTCGCAGTTCATCACCAACTCGACCGTGCCGCTCACACACCGCACCGTGCGCAGCAGGATGTGCTCGGCATCCCAGTCCATCGGGGTGCGGCGGTGAGTCCGCGACCGGGTCTCCAGGTCGTGCCACGGACCCATGACCAGGTTGTCGCGCACGATCATCCAGCCGGTCGGGGTCTGCCAGGTGGTCTCCATGATGAGGCTGCCGGGCAGGTAGCGCCGCGCCGCCGGCACGGTGACCCCGTAGGGCCCCAGCCGGAAGTGCCCGGCCCCGCGGTCGAGGATCGCGCCGAACACGCTGGGTGAATCCGGCCGCGGCACGCACATCCACTCCACCGATCCGGCCGCGGAGAGCAGGCAGGTGTTCTCGCAGTCGGACAGGAACGCGTAGTCGGCGATCGGCGGAAACGGGCTGCGTCTCGGCGTGCTCGTCGTTTCGGGCAGCGGCCTGGTGACGTTCAGGGGCGTCGCGTCGCCGTTGCGGTCCTGGCTCACGGCGTGTTGGTCGGGAAGAACCATCTCGCAATCATGGCTGGTGAGGGCCGCGGCGTCCACGGATCCGGCGAGACGGTTAGGGTGATTCCGTGGCCGGTTTCCTCAGCTGGTGGGACAGCTTCGAACTGTGGTTGTCCGGCCGCGGTTTCGTGTTGCAGACCCTGATCGTGATGCCGGTGGTGCTGGCTCTGGCCTACGCCACCGCGCAATTGCTGGACCGGGTTCTCGGCGCCGGCATCCGGGTCTTCCGGCGGCTGCGCGGCCGGGAGGGGGCGGGACGATGAACGGTATGCCGCGCTCCCGGGTGACCTTGGCGCTGGTGGCACTGCTGGTCCTGGTGGTGCTGGTGTGGCTGCTCAACCGCTGACCGGCGATGTGCGCACGGCTCTGTTAGGCTGCGGGCCATGCGACTGATGAGCGGTTTCTGCTGTGCCCCCGCTGGGCGCATCGCCGTCATCGACGTCGCGTGTTGTCGCTAACAGACCTCTGTCCGTCCGGAGCTGTTGGTGGTCATGGCATTTCGCTGCTGAACCCCCCTCGTCTGCGTGACGGGCGTACCCCGGGACATCCGCAACGAGAAAGGCCTGAGAACACATGTCCACACCCCGCACCGTCTCCCTGCGCCGCTGGCGCACCGTCGCGGCGATCGCCGCCACCGCCACCGTGCTCGCCGCCTGCGGCGGCGGCGCCAGTGACGTCGCCGGCGGTGACAAGACCGACGCCGACACCACCCTGACCCTGGTGGCCTACGCGGTCCCCGAGCCGGGCTGGAGCAAGATCATCCCGGCGTTCGCCGGCACCCCCGACGGCAAGGGTGTCGCGGTCACCACCTCCTACGGCGCTTCCGGCGACCAGTCCCGGGCCGTCGTGGACGGCAAGCCCGCCGACATCGTCAACTTCTCCGTCGAACCCGACGTCACGCGCCTGGTGAAGGCCGGCAAGGTCTCGCCGGAGTGGAACACCGACGTCACCAAGGGCGTCCCGTTCGGGTCGGTGGTCACCCTCGTGGTGCGCAAGGGCAATCCGAAGAACATCAAGGACTGGGACGACCTGCTCCAGCCCGGCGTCGAGGTCATCACCCCGAGTCCGTTGAGCTCGGGTTCGGCCAAGTGGAACCTGCTGGCGCCGTACGCCGCCAAGAGCGACGGCGGCAAGAACCAGCAGGCCGGCCTGGACTTCGTCACCACTCTGGTCACCGACCACGTCAAGACCCGCCCCGGTTCCGGGCGGGAGGCCACCGACGTCTTCCTGCAGGGTTCGGGCGACGTGCTGATCAGCTACGAGAACGAAGCGATCAACATCGAACGGAACGGCAAAGACGTCGAGCACATCAACCCGCCGCAGACCTTCAAGATCGAGAATCCGGTGGCCGTCGTCACTTCCAGCGCCCACCTCGACAAGGCCACCGCCCTGAAGAACTTCCTGTTCACCCCGCAGGGGCAGAAGATCTGGGCCGAGGCTGGCTTCCGGCCCGTCGACCCGGCCGTGGCGGCCGACTTCGCCAAGGACTTCCCGGCCCCGCAGAAGCTGTGGACCATCGCCGATCTGGGCGGGTGGGGTTCGGTGGATCCCGCGTTGTTCGACAAGGACAATGGTGCGATCACGACCATCTACAAGAAGGCGACCGGATGACGGCAGCCGCCGACACCGACACCCACCGGCCCGAGTCCTCCGACGACTCGGGCCGGGCGGCTGTGTCGGTCCGGCGGGCCGGATCGACTCCCGCGCTGGTGGGCGCGGCCTCGATCTGGCTGAGCGTGATCGTGCTCCTGCCGTTGGCGGCCATCGTGTGGCAGTCCGGGAAGGGTGGCTGGTCGGCGTTCCTGGCGGCGGTGACCTCCGGCGCCGCACTGGAGTCCTTCCGGATCACCCTGACCGTGTCGATCGCGGTGACACTCGTCAACGCCTTCTTCGGTCTGCTGGTGGCGTGGGTGCTGACCCGAGACGAGTTTGTCGGGAAACGGTTGGTCGACGCGGTGATCGACCTGCCGTTCGCGCTGCCGACCATCGTCGCGAGCTTGGTGATGCTGGCACTCTACGGTCCCGGCAGTCCGGTCAAACTGCATCTGCAGCACACCAAGTGGGGCATCGGCGTGGCGCTGCTCTTCGTCACGTTGCCGTTCGTGGTGCGCACGGTGCAGCCCGTGCTGTTGGAGTTGGACCGCGAAACCGAGGAGGCCGCCGCGTCCCTGGGCGCCACCAACCCGGTCATCTTCACGCGGGTGATCCTGCCGGCTCTGCTGCCCGCGCTGCTCACCGGCGCCGGTCTGGCGTTCTCCCGCGCGATCGGCGAATTCGGTTCCGTGGTCCTCATCGGCGGGGCGATCCCCGGTGAGACCGAGGTGTCCTCGCAGTGGATCCGGACCCTCATCGAGAACGACGACCGCATCGGCGCCGCGGCGATCTCCATTGTGCTGCTGGTCGTTTCGTTCATCGTGTTGTTCGCCCTGCGGGTGGTCGGCTCCCGGGCGGCCAAACGTGAGGAGGACCTGACGTGATCCTGTCGCCACTGGCCCGGTTCGCCGCCCGCTACCTGGCTCTCGCTTACGTGCTGGTCCTGGTGGTCGTCCCGGTGGGGCTGATCCTGCTGCGCACCTTCACTCCCGGTGTCGGCGCCTTCTTCTCCTCGATCACCACGCCCGCAGCGATCTCGGCGCTGCAGCTGTCGCTTCTGGTGGTGGCGATCGTCGTGCCGCTCAACGTCTGCTTCGGGGTACCGACGGCCTTGTTGTTGGCGCGCAAGCGATTTCGTGGCAAGGGGCTGCTGCAGGCCGTCATCGACCTACCGTTCGCGGTCTCGCCTGTGGTGGTCGGCGTCGCACTGATCCTGTTGTGGGGCAGCGCCGGAATCCTCGGGTTCGTCGAGAACGACCTCGGCGTCAAGATCATCTTCGGGCTGCCCGGCATCGTGCTGGCGAGCATTTTCGTCACGGTGCCCTTCGTCATCCGCGAGGTGGAGCCGGTCCTGCACGAGCTGGGCACCGAGCAGGAGCAGGCCGCCTCGACCCTCGGCGCGACCTGGTGGCAGACCTTCTGGCGGATTACGCTGCCGTCGATCCGCTGGGGCCTGACCTACGGCATCGTGCTGACCGTGGCGCGCACGCTCGGTGAGTACGGCGCGGTGCTGATGGTGTCGTCGAACATGCCCGGCAAGTCGCAGACGCTGACGCTGCTGGTGTCCGATCGGTACAACCGCGGCCAGGAATATGGTGCGTACGCCATTTCCACGCTGCTGATGATGGTGGCGGTGCTGGTGCTGGTGGCCCAGGCGGTGCTGGAAGCGCGAAGGAGTCGTTCATGACCATCGATGAGCGCTTGCGCGAAGAGAAGACAGTGAACGCGATCGTCGTCAGTGGGGCCAACAAACGCTACGCAGGCTTCGCGGCACTGGACAACGTCGACTTCGTGGTGCCGTCCGGGTCGCTGACCGCGCTGCTGGGCCCCAGCGGTTCGGGCAAGTCGACGCTGCTGCGGGCCATCGCTGGCCTGGACCAGCCCGACTCGGGAACCGTCGTCATCAACGGCCATGACGTGACAAACGTGCCCCCGCAGCGCCGCGGGATCGGCTTCGTCTTCCAGCATTACGCCGCGTTCAAGCACCTGACCGTGCGGGACAACGTGGCCTTCGGCCTGAAGATCCGCAAGCGGCCCAAGGCCGAGATCGAGGCCAAGGTCGATAACCTGCTCGAGGTGGTCGGGCTGGCCGGATTCCAGACCCGCTATCCCAACCAGCTCTCCGGCGGCCAGCGTCAGCGCATGGCGCTGGCCCGCGCGCTGGCGGTGGACCCGCACGTGTTGTTGCTCGACGAGCCGTTCGGCGCGCTGGATGCCAAAGTGCGAGAAGACCTTCGGGCCTGGTTGCGCCGGCTGCACGACGAGGTGCACGTCACCACGGTGCTGGTCACCCACGACCAGTCCGAGGCGCTCGACGTGGCCGACCGGATCGCCGTCCTCAACAAGGGTCGCATCGAACAGATCGGTAGCCCCACCGAGGTCTACGACAGCCCGGCCAACCCGTTCGTGATGTCGTTTCTCGGGACGGTCTCGACGCTGAACGGAATCCTGGTGCGGCCGCATGACATTCGGGTGGGCCGGACCCCGGAGATGGCGATCGCTGCCGGCGATGGGACGGCTGAGGCCACCGGTGTGATCCGGGCGAGGATCGACCGGGTGGTGTACCTCGGTTTCGAGGTGCGGGTGGAGATGACCAGTGCCACCAACGGCGCGTCGTTCATCGCGCAGATCACCCGGGGTGATGCCGAAGCCCTGGCGCTGAGGGACGGAGACACGGTGTTCGTGCGGGCCACCCGGATTCCGCCGATCGCCGGAGTCGCGCAGCGGTCCGTACAGTGACGGACATGGTGAAGCTCTCCGCGGCCTTCTTCGCGGTCCTCGCATTGACCGCGACGACCGTCTCGGCATGTTCGCGCACGATCGACCCGGGTGAGGGGTCCATGACCTCACACGCGACGTCGGCGACTTCGGCGCCGTCGACGACCCGGGACGACGGCCGCGGTGGTGCCGGTGGCCAGGGCGGAGCGGGTGGCCAGGGCGGCGCGGGTGGCCAGGGCGGTGCCGGTGGGCAGGGTGGCGCGGGTGGCCGCCCGGGGGAGCCGGGTCAGCCCGGCCAGCCGGGTCAACCGGGTCAGCCCGGCGCACCGGGATGACCTGCGGCGCAACAGGTTCCGGCCGTCAGGCGTTGGGGAAGCTCACCGTGTAGAAGGCGACTCCTTGCGGCCGCCAGCCGTGCAGGAGCCAATGAAGTCGCTCGCTGGGCGATGAGGTGACGGCGTGCTGGCCCCGGGGCGAGACCATCTGCCAGACGGGGTCCAGACCGCGTAGGGGTTTGTCGTACGCGGTGAAGGCCGTTCCCTTGTTGACGTAGCCGACGCGCTGCAGGGCGTCGATCCGATACGGGCTGGCCGTGTAGACGGTGTCGTGGCGTTTCTCGTTGTACAGCGCCACCACGTCGGTGACGTAGCTGTCGTTGGGATTGGTGGCGAACGGCACGTCCACCAGAGCCCAGTCTCCCGTGTCGACCAGTGACGTCGCATCCGCAGAACTGCTCGTCAGCCGCCATTCGCCGGTGCTGGCGTTCCGCAGCCTGAACGCCACGGCCAGGTCACTCGCCTGGTCGTAGGACGACAGCGACTGGTCGGCCCAGCTGACCGTCGCCGGATCGCGCAGTGCCAGTTCCACCGGCATGGTCTGGCCGGGCGAGGGCGTCGTGAAACGGTAGCCGGGCTCGGGGACCGTGCCCGGCCCGCCGGGGTTGTAGATCGGGCTGTGGGTCCCGAGTCTCGGGTCGGGCAGGACCACATCGGTGATGGAGCGAGCCGCCAGTGCGCTGGAGGCCCAGATCACGATGTCGAACTGGTTGTCGTGGTCCTCGGAGTAGGCGTATTCGGGATCGGCCGTCAGTCCGGTGCCCAGGTCGGCGATGCCCTTCACCTCGATGTAGCCGCCCTTGACGCGGTATCTGGTGTCGGGTCGGCTGACGGTGACCGTCGTGCCGCACGGTCCGGCGGCGGTCAGCTGGAAGTACTTGGCGAAGTCCTGCGGCTCGAAGCCGCCGACACCGTTGGGGGAGAACCCACCCGAGGTGAAGAGTCGGAGCCGGTAGAGGCGGGGATCAGTGCCGTAGTACTCCACGCCGTGATTGCCCACCGACGTCAGAATGTTCGAAGGCGGGTAGTCACCGGCCAGGGACAGCCTGCTCAGCTTCGCGCCCACCAGCGTCGGACCGCTGAAGGGGTCATACGGGTTGCTGCTCGACGCGCTCAGCCCAGTGCCGTCCACCAGTCCCTTGGGCGTGATGAGCTTAAGCGGCGTTGCCGAGGCGACGACCTCGAACAGCACCGGGTACACCGCCGACGGATCGTCGGTCGGCAGCCGGTTGCCGAAATCGCCGAAGGCCACGATGGTTTGGCGTTCGTTGAAGTCGTAGTTCGGGGTCTGGGCCACGTAGTAGGGCGTGACCGTGTCGCCGTTGTTCAGTGTCACCCGGAAGTTCTCCGGCAGCACCGTGCCGGGCAGAACCGGGTGGCTGAACTCAATCGGCATGGCGTCCATGAACGTCTGGGTGACGGGGGTGTTGCTGAAGCCGGCGCTTTGGATTCCCACCGGGGACGCTCCGGAGGTGATGTTGCGGAAGGGAGCAGCCGGATCCAGGCCGACCAGTTGTCCGACCACTCCGGCGCCGGCGTTGACGGCCAACGCGATCTGACTCTCGCTCACCAGGCCGGGAATGCCTTGGATGCCTTCGAATCCGTAGTTGGCGGCAAGGATCCGCGGCGTGCTGTCGGCGCCGCCGTAGATGTCGGCGCTGATGACGATGTTGCGGTGCAACTGGTCGTAGTTCGACCCTTGGTCAGAGCTGGTCACTGCTGCGGTGGGTGCCGCCGCGCGCGCGGCCTTCGGGCCGCTCCGACGCGAAACCTTTTCCGCCGCAGCGGGTCCCGGAGAGGCCAAGGCGCTGTGACCAGGGAGCTTGCGAGTGAGTCCCTTCGCCGCCACCCGGGTCGGGGAGTGCGCCGACGTCGCGCCGGCCGACGCTCCGGTGGCCGCCGTATTGTCGGCGTAAGCCGACGGGCACATCGACCCGAGCAATCCGGCCCACCCCAGGGCCAAGGTCAGCGCTCCCAGCCGTGCGACCGGGAATTGTGAGTACGTCACCAGTGCCTCCGATCCTGCGACGGGCCAGGAAGGTCAGCCTAAAACACCCACTGCTGGTCTTTTGGCGGAATATGCTGGCCCAGAGCGGTCGGCGCAGGGGCGGCGGAGCGGGGACAGCGGTGGCGGAGTCTGTCTGTAGCAGCTGCGGCACCGCCTTGCGGCCGAAGGCCAAGTTCTGCGACGAATGCGGCACCGCGACCGGGTCGGCGACGCCGGCGGAGTACAAACAAGTGACCGTGCTGTTCGCCGATGTGGTCCGGTCGATGGACCTCGCCGCTGCGGTGGGGCCGGAGCGGCTGCGCGAGATCATGGCGGCGTTGGTGACGGTGTGTTCGTCGGTGGTCCAGCGTCACGGAGGCACGGTGGACAAGTTCACCGGTGACGGCGTCATGGCGCTGTTCGGGGCGCCGAAGGCGTTGGAGGACCACGCCGTTCGTGCCTGCCGTGCCGCCCTGGAGATTCAGCGGCAGGCCGTCGGGCTCGCCGCTGACGTTCGGGCGGGCGACGGGATCGACCTCCGGCTGCGGGTGGGCCTGAATTCCGGCCAGGTCATCGCCGGTGAGATCGGTTCGGGCCCTGGGGGTTACACCGCGATCGGCGAACAAGTCGGCATGGCGCAGCGGATGGAATCGGTCGCCCCACCCGGAGGGGTGATGCTCAGCGACTCGACGGCGCGGCTGGTCGAAAGGTCCAGCGTTCTCGGGGACCCGGAAGCGGTCACCATCAAGGGATCCGATGGGCCCGTTCCCGCGCGCCGGCTGCTCGGAATGAGTAACCTCCAGCGACCCGCTCGCGCGCAGTCCGACCTGGTGGGCCGGGGGTGGGAAATCGGCGCGCTGACCGGTCTGCTCTCGCACGCGATCGACGGCCGGGGAAGCGTGGTCGGCGTGGTGGGACCGCCCGGGATCGGCAAGAGCCGGATCACCCGCGAGATCGCGACCCGGGCCGCCCGGGGCGGCGTCGAGGTGGCCGGCGCGTACTGCGAATCGCACACCAGTGAGATACCGTTCCACGCCGCCTCCGGCCTTCTGCGCGCTGCGCTGGGTGTCGAGGACCTACCCGAAGGCGAAGCGCGCCAACGGGTTCGTGCCGAGTTCGCGGGTGCCGACGCCGAGGACCTGCTGCTTGTCGACGATGTGCTCGGCATCGCCGACCCGGACGTCCCGCAACCGGTGATCGATCCCGATGCGCGTCGTCGGCGCCTGTCGGCCCTGCTGAACACCGCATCGATAGCCCGCAGCAGACCGGTGGTCTATGTGATCGAAGACGTGCACTGGGTCGACCAGGTCAGTGAGGCCATGCTGGCCGACTTCCTGGCCGTCGTCCCGCGTACCCGGTCGCTGGTCGTCGTGACCTACCGACCGGAGTACGGGGGAGCCCTGGCCCGGAGCCCCCGGTCCCAGACCATCACCCTTGAGCCGCTGGCGGATTCGGATATCGCGGCGTTGACCGGTGGCATGCTCGGCGCGCACCCGTCGGTGACCAGCTTGATCGGCGTCGTCGCGGAACGGGCCGGGGGCAACCCGTTCTTCGCCGAGGAGATCATCCGCGACCTCGCGGAGCAGGGCGTGCTGACCGGGGAGCGGGGGAACTATCTGTGCATCCAGCCGATCGACGAGGTGACCGTTCCGGGCACGCTGCAGGCGGTGATCGCCTCGCGCATCGACCGATTGGAGCCGCCGGCGAAGCGAACGCTGAACGCGGCCGCGGTGATCGGGTCACGGTTCACCCCGGGCCAACTCTCCAAGCTCGACGTTGCGGCGGCGGTCGATGAGCTGGTGGCCGCCGAGCTGATCGACCAGATCGGGTTCGCCTCCGATGCGGAGTACGAGTTCCGGCATCCGCTGGTGCGTGCCGTGGCCTACGAGTCGCAGCTGGCCGCGGATCGTGCGCAGTGGCATCGCCGGGTCGCGGCCACGCTGGAGCAGACGGATGCGAACGCGGCGCTGATCGCCGAGCACCTGGAAGCCGCCGGGGAGATGAAGGCGGCCTTCCAATGGCACATGCGGGCAGGGGCCTGGTCGGCGAACCGGGATCTCGTTGCGGCGCAGCTTAGTTGGGAACGCGCGCGGCGCGCCGCTGATGAGCTACCGGCGAGCGAACCTGAGCGGTTGGCTAATCGCATTGCGCCACGGGCGATGCTGTGCGCTACGAGTTTTCGCCGGTCCGATCGCGATGTGTCGGCGTTCTTCGAGGAGACTCGAGCCCTCTGTCAGGAGGCCGGGGACAAAGTGTCCCTCGCACTGGTCATGAGCGGGCAGACCGGTGTGAGGGTCAACCAGGGTCGGGTGGCGGAGGCTGCGCAACTGGCATCGGAATACATGGGTCTGATCGAGGCCGTCGGCGATCCCGCTCTCTTGGTCTCGATGTCCGTTCCCGCGAGCGTGGCGAAGCTTCAGGCGCTTGAGATCGACGACGTGTTGCGGTGGGCCGATACGGTCATCGCGCTGGCCGGCGCGAACGAGTCCGTCCAGACGCCCATCGTCGGGTCGCCGTTGGCCGCCGGGCTTGCACTTCGGGCCACCGCGGGATGGGCGCAGGGCCGGGACGGGTGGCAGGAAGATCTTGCCCGGGCGACCGATCTAATGGACTCGGTCGACCCTATGTCGCGTTCGACCATCATCGTCTACAAGAGCATGGGGATCACGCGTGGCGTCGTGATCGCCGACGATTCGGCGCTGCAGGAGGCGGAGCGGACGCTGCATGCTGTTGAACTGGCCAGCGATGACCTCGCTGTAATCCTCACCCGGCTGGCCTACGGGCTGACGCTCGTTCATCATCCCGCCCACCGGCAACAGGGTTACGAGTACCTGGCCGACATACGGAGACTCTGTCTGTCGGAAAAGATGGCACGCAACATCGTCCCGCTGCTCGACTCCTATGCCGCGAGGCAATCCGCGGAGTCTGGCGGCCACGATGACGCAATTCCCCGGATCCGCTCCGCAATCGGGGAAATGCGCGCAACCGGAAACTTCGGCAATATCGACCTGGCCACAGTCTTGCTCGTCGAGACGCTTCTTGAGCGCGGTACCGATGCTGATCTCGACGCGGCCGAAGCGGCGATCGAGACGTGGAAGGATCCGATCTATGACGAGTGTTCGGCGTCGCGTGAGGTTTGGACCATGCGCTTGCGCACACTGCTCGCCCACGCCAGGGGTGATGTGACGTCCTATCGCGAGCTCAAGAAGCACTATCTCGACTTGGCGATCTCCCTCGGCTTCGAGGGCCACCGCGACTGGGCCGAAGCCCTGCCCGATCTCTAGGCGGCCAACCGCTCGGTCACGGCGGAATCGAAGCGGTCCAGCACCGTCTGCGCGAGCAGCGGATGCGCGCCGAGTGGCTTTGCCAGCGCGACATCGAGCTCTGCAGCGACGCCGGCCACCCGGTCGGTGATACGGCCCGGCGCAATGAACCACGGCGCCAGAGCGATTCGGCCGGCGCCATCGCGACGTAGCTCGGCGATGCCGTTGGCAACCGACGGCTCAGTGGTCGCGTAGGCCACCCGAACCTGCGACCAGCCGTACTCGGCAAGCGCCGATGCCAGAGTCTCGGTGCGGGCGTTGGCCTCCGCGTGCGACGAGCCGACCGCCACCACCAGTACGCCGGTGTCCGAGTCGCGCTGCAGGCCGAGTTCGCCAAGGCGTTGGTCGAGCACATTCACCAGGCGCGGATCCTCACCCAGCGTATCGGCCTGGCGCACAGGCGCTTTGGCTTCCTCGATCATGCCCGGGATGTCGATGCGCGCGTGATACGCGTTGGCCAGCAGCAGCGGTGTGACCAGCGCCGGCCGGTCGAGAGTGCCGAGCACGTCGCTCAGGTTCGGCTCGCTGCGCTCACAGAACGCCACCCTGACGTCGAGCCACGGACGGAGCCGGCGGATCTCACCGGCCACCGCGTGGGTGACCTCAGAGGACCGAGGGTCCGCGCTGCCGTGCGCCGTCAGAATCAGAGCCGGCGGGCAGGAGCGCAGCGACTCGGGGATCGGAGCCGGCGGGCAGGAGCGCAGCGACTCGGGGATCGGAGCCGGCGGGCAGGAGCGCAGCGACTCGGGGATCAAATCAGTGTGCCGCAGGACGCTCATGAGGCGTGCAGCCCGCACTCGGTCTTGTTCAGGCCCTGCCAGCGTCCGCTGCGCGGGTCGGCGCCCTCGGCCGGCTTGGCGGTGCACGGCGCACAGCCGATCGACGGATAACCCTCTTCCACAAGGGGATTCACCAGCACGCCGTGGGTCTCGATGTAGGTCTGCAGGTCCTCGTCGGTCCAGGCGGCCAGCGGGTTGATCTTCACCAGACCGAACGCCTCGTCGAAACTGATGAACGGAGCGTTGGCCCGGGTGGGGGACTCGACCCGGCGGATCCCGGTGACCCATGCGTCATACGGCTTCAGCGCGCGGCCGAGGGGAACCACCTTGCGCAGCCGGCAGCACTCGTGTGGGTCGCGGGCGAACAGGTCCTTGCCGAGCAGCAGATCCTGTTCGGCCACAGTGTGTTCCGGCGTCACGTTGACCACGGTGACGTCATAGACGGCCTCGACGGCATCACGGGTGCCGATCGTCTCGGCGAAGTGATAGCCGGTGTCGAGGAACAACACGTCCACCCCGGGACGGGTCCTGGCGGCCAGGTGGACCAGCGCCGCGTCCTGCATGTTCGACGCCACGATGTAACGCCCGCCGAAGTGGCGGTCGGTCCACGCCAGCAGGTCCTCGGCGGAAGCGCCGTCGAGTTCGGCGGCGCCCCGGGCGGCCAGTTCGCGAAGCTCGGCTTCCGTGGTCATCGGAGGGAATCCTCCTCGGCCCGCACCGCCCACTGCGCGAACCGCTCACCGGGCTCACGCTGGGCGATGAAATTGCGGACCACCCGCTCGATGTAGTCGCCGAGCTCGCCGCTGGTGACCTTGTGCTGGCGCAGCTTCCGGCCGAAGTTGCTGTCCAGGCCGAGACTGCCACCCAGGTGCACCTGGAAGCCCTCGACGGGACCGTCGCCGTCGTCGACCATCTGGCCCTTGAACCCGATGTCGGCCACCTGGATCCGTGCGCACGAGTTGGGGCAGCCGTTGAGATGCACGGTGACCGGGACGTCCAGTTCGGCGTTGAGGTCGGCCAGCCGCTTCTCCAGATCCGGCACCAGGGACTGCGCCCGCACCCTCGTCTCGGCGAAGGACAGTTTGCAGAACTCGATTCCGGTGCAGGCCATCAGGTTCCGCCGCCAGTGCGAAGGCCTCGCGGACAAGCCGAGCGCCTCCAGGCCGGCCACCAACTCGTCGACCCGGTCATCGGGGACATCGAGCACGATCAGTTTCTGGTGGGGGGTGAAGCGGATCCGGTCCGAGCCGACCTTCTCGGCGAGGTCGGCCACCGCGGTCAGGATGGTGCCCGACACCCGGCCGGCGATCGCCGCCACGCCAACGGCGTTGAGCCCGTTGCGCAGTCGCTGCACCCCGACATGGTCGATCGGGTGGGTAACCGGATCCGGTGCGGGACCGTCGATCAGCGGCCGCTTGAGGTATTCGGTCTCGAGAACTTCCCGGAACTTTTCTGCACCCCAGTCCTTGACCAGGAACTTCAGCCGCGCCTTCGACCGCAGTCGCCGGTAGCCGTAGTCGCGGAAGAGGCTGACCACGGCCTCCCAGACGTCTGGCACCTCGTCCAGTGGCACCCAGGCGCCGAGTCGCTGGGCCAGCATCGGATTGGTCGACAGGCCGCCGCCCACCCACAGGTCCAGGCCGGGACCGTGCTCGGGATGGTTCACGCCGACGAATGCCACGTCGTTGATCTCGTGGACGACGTCCTGCAGGCCGCTGATCGCGGTCTTGAACTTGCGTGGCAGGTTGGCGAACTCCGGCTTGCCGACGTAGCGGCGGACGATCTCCTCGACCGCGGGTGTGGCGTCGATCACCTCGTCGAGCGACTCACCGGCCAGCGGCGAGCCCAACACCACGCGCGGGCAGTCGCCGCACGCCTCGGTGGTCTGCAGCCCGACGCTGTCCAGTCGCCGCCAGATCTCCGGCATGTCCTCGATCCGGATCCAGTGGTACTGGACGTTCTGCCGGTCGGAGATGTCCGCGGTGTCGCGGGCGAACTCGGTGGAGATCTCGCCGAGCACCCGCAGTGCGGCGGCGGTCAGCAGGCCGCCGTCGCTGCGCACCCGCAGCATGAAGTACGGCGCCTCGATGAGGTCGGTGTTCTCCTCGCCCGTGAAGGTGCCGTCGTAGCCCTCTTTGCGCTGGGTGTAGAGACCCAGCCAGCGCATCCGGCCGCGCAGGTCGGTCTTGTCGATGCTGTCGAAGCCCTGCTTGGAGTAGATGTCGTCGACTCGGGCCCGCACGTTGAGGGCAGGGTCTTCCTTCTTGAACTCCTCATTGGGGTTCAGCGGGTCGGTGTCACCGAGGGCCCACTGGCCTTCGCTGCGGGTCTTCACCGGTTTGGTCATCGGGTGGCTCCTGAAATGAACGGAGCTGACTGGAACCTACGTACGACCGGTCCAGCGGGATCCGGCGACGCAGATCCGGTGCCAGCTGGTGAGCGGGGGACGGGTCTACGGCGTCAGGCCGGACAACAACAGCAGGTGCAGACGCGCTTGAAGTCGACGTGCCGCCGGGCCACCAGCGCGACGGAGCGCTGAGTCGAGGGCTGGGCGGGCATGGCCACCAGTCTGCCACGGTTGGGTCAGGGTGTCCTAACCGGGAGGAATTTCCGCTCACGGTGCGCAAAACGTCTCTGCCAGACTTTCAGGTGTGCTGCCCGACCTCACGCTGACCCCGGGCACGGCATTCGGTGTGTATGTGCACGTGCCGTTCTGTGCGACACGGTGCGGCTATTGCGACTTCAACACCTATACGGCCGCCGAACTCGGGGGTGCCGGTCCCGACGCCTGGCTGCAAGCGCTGCGGGCCGAACTCGACATGGCCGCCGCCGCGCTGGGGGCGGTACCGGCGGACACCGTGTTCGTCGGCGGGGGAACCCCCTCCCTGCTCGGGGCGCAGCGCCTGGCCGTGGTCCTCGACGCGGTCCGCGGCAGCTTCGGCCTGGCGCCCGGCGCCGAGGTCACCACCGAGGCCAACCCCGAGTCCACCGCCCCGGAGTTCTTCGACGCGCTGCGCACCGCCGGCTACACCCGGGTCTCCCTGGGCATGCAGTCCGCCTCCCCGCGGGTTCTCGCCCTGCTGGACCGCACGCACTCGCCGGGTCGGTCGGTGGCGGCGGCCCGCGAAGCACTCGCCGCCGGGTTCGAGCACGTCAACCTCGACCTGATCTACGGCACGCCGGGGGAGACCGACGACGACCTGCTGACCTCCATCCAGGCCGCGGTGGACGCCGGCGTCGACCACGTCTCGGCCTACGCGCTGGTGGTCGAGGACGGCACCGCCATGGCCCGGCGGGTGCGGCGCGGCGAGATCGCCGCCCCCGACGACGACGTGCTGGCCCGGCGCTACCGGATCGTCGACGAGAGGCTCTCGGCCGCGGGCCTGCTCTGGTACGAGGTGTCCAACTGGAGCCGTCCCGGCGGGCAGTGCCGGCACAACGAGGGCTACTGGAACGGCGGGCAGTGGTGGGGAGCCGGGCCGGGGGCACACGGCTTTGTCGGCGACGTGCGGTGGTGGAACGTCAAGCACCCCAGGGCCTATGCGGAGCTACTCGCCGAAGGGCGTTCCGCGGCAGCCGGTTTCGAAACCCTGCAGCCCCGGGACCGGCACGTCGAGGAGGTGCTTCTCGGCATCAGGCTGCGCGACGGTCTGGCGACCGGGTCGCTCACCGACTCCGAACGCATTCGCGCGCAACGCGCCGTGGACGACGGACTGCTCACCCGGGCCGACGACCGCCTGATCCTGACCGATCGAGGCCGGCTCCTCGCCGATGCGGTGGTGCGAGACCTGCTCGACTGACTCACACGCTGCGGCGAAACACGCTGGGCGCCATGCCCGTCCACCGTGTGAAGGCGCGGGTGAAACTTGCCGTCTCGGCATAGCCCAACTGTCGGGCGATGGTCTCGATCGGCACATTGGCCGCGAGCAACTGTTCGGCCCGGGCGCGACGGGCCCGTGCGATGAGCTCGCGGAAGGATGTTCCCTCGTCGCTGAGTTTCCGGCGCAGGGTGCGTGGGTCGAGATGAAGTTCGTCAGCGATCGTCTGCATCGACGGGAAGCTGTGCTGATCGTGCTGCAGCCGGCTGCGAATCTGTCCCGCGACGCCCACCCGGGACAGCCGCCCGTCGAGCATGTCGCGACACTGTCGTTCGACGACCCGCGCGGTGTTCGGATCCGACTGCGGCAGAGCGATATCCAGCGTCCCGGCCGCGGCGGCGATCCGGTTCACCGGCCGGCTGGGGCGCACGTCGGTGGTCAGCGACCAGGTCTGCGCCAGCCGCGCCGCGCGGTCCCGGTCGAGGGTGGTCTCGGCCCATGCGACCTCCATCGGGATGTTCGCCCCGGCCAGCACCGCCGCCAGCCCGGCGAGGTCACGTTCGACGATGAACGGCCGGACATCGGCGGGAATGTCGGTGTCGTCGGCGACGACGTACTCGAACGCGCCGTCGGTCTCGATGCCGAAGCGCACGTGCGACGGCAGCAGCGCCTGGTAGGGCAGGATCCGCTCGAAGCCCTGCCGCACGGTGGCGCTGGTGAGAAACGCCAAGCCCAGCACGCCCAGCCGTCCCAACGTGCTGAATCCGCCGACGTCGACGCCCAGGCCCGGGCGGTCGCCGAGCCGGTTGACGATGTTGCTGACCACCCGGAACTCCTGGTGCGCCCAGATTTCGGCGTCCTGGTCGGCCAGCGCCGACTCGGTGAGCCCGGTGCCGGCCAGGCACTCGGTGACCGACATCGCCCCGGCGACCGCCTGGACCATGATCCGCACGCCCTCGGTTCCGCGGGGCACGGCCCATACCGGCGCAGCCAACCCGGGCATTGCCCGAAAATATCAAATTTCCGCCCGTTCGGGACATTAAACTGGTGGTCTGGTCGCCCTACCGTGAAGTCATGCCGTCCACCGCTCTCGCCACGGTCGCCACGAAAGCCGGTCTCGCCGAAGAACTCCAGGCGCTCTACGACCAGACCCGCGCCGCCATGGGCGATGCCGATCTCGAGCACATCCGCACCGTCACCGCCTACGGACAAGCCATCAACGCCCGGCGTCTGGAGTTGCTGCACAGCGGCGGCCCGGGCGGCGCGAGTCGCGCCGCGGTCCTGGAAATGCTCTACCGCCTGCTGCAGTTCTCCGAACTCGGCCACAACATCCTGCACGGCAGCTACGACCATCTGCCCGGGGCGGGGGTGTACCACTCCGACCGCTACCAATGGGACTTCAACGTCGATACCGCCCAGTGGAAGGTGATGCATCACGAGGGCCATCACCCGCACACCAACATCGTCGGCAAGGACTACGACCTCGGGTACAGCGTGCTGCGCGGCCAGCCCGCCCAGGACTGGTTCGGCCACCACGCCGTCCAGGTCGCGCTGCTCGGCGCCGTCTTCCCGGTCCTGTCCCAGCTGGCGCCGTTCCTCGTCGCGAACATCACCAGAGAGGTTGACGGCAGCCGGTTCTGGTCGCGCGACACCCTGCGTGCCCCCCTCCGGATCGCCCTCGCCGACACCAAACGGCGACTCGTCACCGAGCCGCTGTCGATGGGCCGGCGGTTCCTGCCGGCCATGCTGGCCAACCACATCGGCGGTGTGGCCGGCTATGCCGCGGTGCTGTTCCTGGTCGCCATCGAGCATCACGCCGGGGAGATGGAGGTGTTCACCGATCCGGGGCCGGATGAGACGCACGACGAGTACTACCGGCGCCAGATCCGCAGCACCCGCAACTTCCTGCGCAGCCCCGCGCTGGACTCCGCGTTGATGCGCATTCTCGAGGAGGAGGTGCCCTTCGAGAACCGCCCGGACTTCCGGATCTTCTACGGCGGCCTGGACACACACGTCGAGCACCACCTGTTCCCCGACCTGCCGCCGAACCGGCAGCGTGAGGTGGCGCCGCTCGTCAAGGAGATCGTCACCCGATACGGCCTGCCCTACCACGAGACACCGCTGGGCGAGACGGCGGCGCTGATGCTGAAAACCCTGACGGGACTGTCGATCCCGGTGGGCGAACGCGAAGCCGGTCACCCGCTGGCGCTACTGAGGCGGCCGGCCGGACTGGCGCGCCGGCTCGGCTCGGGCCTGCGCTACCGGACCCTGCCCGATGCCCCGTATCTGGACAAGACGCGTTGGCACAACGTGCCCGTTCGGGTGGCCGCCACCGGGCGGCTGGCCGGCGGGACGGCGCGGCTGATCCGATTGGAGAAGCCGCGCGGTTGGGGGGACGTCTGCTGGGACCCGGGTGCGTTCATCTCGGTGCGTATCGAGGACGGCGACGACGTTCTGGTCCGCCAGTACAGCCTGGTCAATGACAGCGACGGCTCCGGCACCATGGACATCTGCGTGAAGCGGGTTCCCGGGGGCCGGGTTTCGAATCGGCTCAACGACGAGCTCGGCACCGGCGACTACGTCACCGTGCTCGGCCCGCCGGTCTCCACGGGCGGACTGGCCACGCCCGAGGTCCCGGCCCGTGCCCTGTTCGTCGCCGGCGGTGTCGGCATCACACCGATCATCAGCCACCTGCGCAGGCTCGCGCGCAGCGGGACGGCCGAGGACGTCGTGCTGCTGTACTTCAACCACGACCGCAGATCCATTATCTTCCAGCGAGAGATCACCGAACTGGGTTCGCTGCCCGGTATCACCGTCCATGTCCTCGCCGGGCTGCGGCCCTCGCCGGAACTGCTCGCCGACCTGGTCCCCGACGCGCACGACCGGGAGACGTTCGCCTGTGCGCCAAGCGGTCTCGTCGACGCGCTGCGGGGTTGTCTCACCGCCGCCGGCCAGGCGCCGGAGCGGTTACGCACCGAGTCCTTCGCCGCACCGGCACTCGACCGGGCCGCCGACGACGGCAGCCGTTACACGGTCACCTTTGCCCGCAGCAGGCGGTCCGTCGAGGTCGACGGCGGCACAACGCTTTTGGAGGCCGCCAACCGGGTGGGCATCCGGGTTCCCACCGGCTGTCGAAGCGGACTGTGCCGGGCCTGTGTGACGCCGAAGCTCAGCGGCCGGACCCGTGGCGGCGGAACGGCCGCGGACCGGATCACGGTGTGCGACAGCGTTCCGTGCTCGGACATCGAACTGGACCTGTGAACGGCGGCGAGGCCGCGAGGTGCCTGGGGGATCGTCAGGCGCCTCGCGGCCTCGCGGGGGGGTGGGGCGTGGGTGTCAGTCCATCGCCATGACCGGGGTACCAGGGCCGAACGGCATTCCCGGTGCGAACATCAAGCCCGCCCCCCCGGACTGCCGGGGCTCGGCGAAAATCGAGGCGTGCCCGTTGCGGGTGCACACCGAGGCGGGACCGTCGTCGTCGCAGTCCGCTGAGGAGCCCGCGCCGGCGGTGGGGGCCGAGATGAGAGCTGCCGCCGCGGCCGCCAGGAGCGCCGGGGCGATGAACTTGGTGGCCATGTGCGTTGATCCTTTCGGTGGTCGGGCGGTGAAAACCTCACCGGCGGTGATGCTTTCGGGTTCTTCGCCCCTTGTGAGATCCACCCTAGGGGCGCGGGCGCCGGCAGTCACGAACCTCATAGATTAGACATAGAATTCACGAGGCAATCTTCGTGTTTACGCCCGGACCGGGCGTCGCGCATGGGGCTCGAGCAGTTCGGGCACAGGGCCGCTGACGGCGCAGCGGCCGGTGCGCGTTCGGCGGACGGCCCGCGCACAGGGATGCTCGCCTCCTCGAAGGCGATGGTGACTTCTCCACCGCCGGCTTCGTGCTGACGTCGCCAGCCGTCGACGAACTCACGTGCCGCGTGGTCGATGAACGTCACCGACATCTGCATGGTGACGCGGCTGCCCGGGGGAATCGATTCAAGTGCCTGGTGCAGCCGGGGCAGCGACAGGAACGTGCAGGCGCCCTCGACGGTCACCCGCCACGAGTCGTCCTCGGCGGCTTCTGCGGTCACCCGCGCGTGGGCCACCCGCCACACCGTGAGCAGGATCGAGAGCGCCAGGCCGAGCAGGACGCCGCTGAGCAGGTTGAGGAAGACCACCCCGAGCATGGTCACCAGGTACACCCACAGATCGCCGGTGCGCCGGGCGGTTTGGATGTGGGTGACCTTGACCAGCTGGACGCCGATCACGATGAGCAGGCCGGCCAGGGCCGCCATCGGGATCTGCTCGGCCAGGCCGGCGAACGGCAGCGCGAACACCAGCACCCAGAACCCGTGCAGCATGCTGGAGGCGCGGGTGCGGGCTCCGGCCGCGACGTTGGCGGAACTGCGGACGATCACGCCGGTGATCGGCAGGCCGCCGATCGCGCCCGACACCATGTTGGCCGCGCCCTGACCGGCCAGCTCGCGGTCCAGGTTGCTGCGCGGTCCGGTCTGCATCCGGTCGACGGCGACCGCGGTCAGCAGGCTTTCGACGCTGGCGATGAGCGCCACGGTCAGCACGCCGACGAGGAAGCCGCCCCAGTTGCCGTCCGGGATGCCGGGCAGCTGGAGTGCGTCGATCAGTGATCCGTTCAGCTCGATCCGCGGGACTCCCGGCGCGGCGAGCATCGCCACGAGGCTCGCGACGACGATGGCGACCAGCGGGCCGGGGATCCGGCGCAGCGCGGCCGGCGCCCGACGCCAGGCGACGAGAATGACGATCACCAACACGCCGATCGCGATTCCCGCGCTGTCGGCCCCACCCATGTGCTCGGGCAGGTACAGCAGGTTGTGCCAGGCCGAGGAGTGCGACTCCCCGCCCAGCAGGACGTGCAGCTGCTGCAGGGCGATGGTGATGCCGATGCCGGCCAGCATCGCGTGCACGACCATCGGAGAGATGGCCAGCGCCGCCCGGCCGGCTCTGGTGAGTCCGAAGACGATCTGCAGCAGCCCGGCGCAGACCGTGATGGCGCAGGTGACGGCCCATCCGAACTCGGCGATCAGACCGGCCACGATCACCGTCAAGCCTGCGGCGGGTCCGCTCACCTGCAAGGGGGAGCCGCCCAGCGCGCCGGCGACGATCCCGCCCACGATCGCCGCGATCAGGCCGGCCAGCGCCGGGGCATCCGAGGCGATCGCGATGCCCAGCGACAGGGGCAGCGCCACCAGGAACACCACCAGGGAGGCGGGCAGGTCATAGCGGAAAACCGCTGAGGCCCAACCGGATCGATCAGTGCGGGGCGGGATTGCTGGGGACGCTGGTCTGGAATCGGCCATGTTCCCGAGGTTAGGGATCGCCTACGAGCGCGCCAAGAGCTGGCGGTGCACGCATAGAAAATCCATATTGTCGGCCTGCTCCGGTCGGTTAGCGCGACCCGGCAACACGCGCATGTCAGCGATATGACGAAACGATGACGTGCCTGCCGTGCGGATAGCGTTCTGCCGCAGACTGTTTGAGGATCGTCGCGGCAAACGGCATCAAGGATATGAAGTTCATATGGGATCCATGACTGCGGGAGAGATCCCGCAGACCATTATCGTATGACTGTCATGGTTAATCCCCGCTCGCCGCGCAAGCGCCAGGCCATCCTGGGCCAGTTGCCGAAGATCACCCGCACCGACGGCAGCCCGATCCGGGTGTTGCTGGTCGATGACGAGCCGGCGCTGACCAATCTGCTGAAGATGGCCCTGCATTACGAGGGCTGGGAGATCGAAGTCGCCCGCGACGGGCGGGAGGCCATCGCCAAGTACCAGCAGTTCGAACCGGACCTGCTGGTGCTCGACATCATGCTGCCCGACATCGACGGACTGCAGATCCTGCAGAAGATCCGCGAGTCCGAGACCTACACGCCCACACTGTTTCTCACCGCCCGCGACTCGGTGCTCGACCGGGTCACAGGACTGACCGCAGGCGCCGACGACTACCTGACCAAGCCGTTCAGCCTGGAGGAGCTCGTCGCGCGGCTGCGCGGGCTGCTGCGCCGCTCCAAGGCCATGGCGGCTCCCGAGGACGAGGTCCTCAAGGTAGGCGATCTGGTGCTTGACGGCTCCAGCCGTGAGGTGACGCGCGGCGGCGAGCAGATCCCGCTGACCGTGACGGAGTTCGAACTGCTGCGCTACCTCATGCGCAACCCGCGTCGCGCGATCAGCCGTACCGAAATCCTCGACCGCGTATGGAATTACGGGTTCGGCGGCCGCTCCAGCGTCGTCGACCTCTATATCTCGTATCTGCGGCGCAAGATCGACGCCGGACGCGAGCCGATGATCCTTACCGTGCGGGGCGTGGGGTACATGCTCCGGCCTCCGCAGTGAGTCCCCGCCGGCGGTGGTGGTCACCGCGATCGCTGCGCCGGCGGCTCGTCATCGGGGTCTGCGGAATCGTCACCGCGGCGGTGCTCGCCGTCGGGGCGATCGCCGAGATCGGCCTGCGCAACGAAATGGTCGACCTGGTCAACAGCCAAGTGTCCAATTCGCTGGCAGCGTTCAACTACTCCTACGCCAAGGCCAAGCTCGCGGTCACCAAGTCGGAGGCGGGCGCCGTCGCGGCCGATGACCTCGGGGCGTTTCCGGGGCAGCCGCCCGGCACGGTCATCGCGGTGGTCCGTGACGGCAAAGTGGGTTTCGCCGCGGTATTCACCGACGGTGAGCCCACCGCACCGCCGCCCGCGGTGGTCGCCGATCTGGAGAAGATGAGTTGGAGCGGTGCGGATCCCCGCACGGTGCGACTCGGCGATCTTGGCCGGCATCAGGTGGGCAGTCGCGACGTCGGCGGCGGTGTGCGTCTGGTCTCTGCGGTGCCGGTGGACGCGGCCGACGACACCTTCAACCGAAATGCGCTCATCGTCGCCGGCCTCGCGCTGCTGGCCTTGCTTGCCGCCGCCGCCGGCACGGTGGCCCTGGTACGCCAGGCGCTCAAGCCGTTGCGCCGCGTCGCCGGGATCGCCGGCCAGGTCGCTGCCCTGCCCCTGGATGCCGCGCAGTACCGGATCACCGCCCGCGTCGACGAACGCGACACCGACCCGGGCACCGAGGTCGGCGTCCTGGGGCACGCGCTGAACCAGATGCTGGACAACGTCGACTCCTCGCTGACCAAGATGGCCGAGACCGATCGCAACACCAAGCAGTTCCTCACCGATGCCAGCCATGAACTGCGCACTCCGCTGGCCGCTATCCTGGGCTACGCGGAGCTGACCCGGCAGGAGAGCGACCAGCTGCCGCCGATGACGGAGTACGCGCTGGCCCGGATCGAGGCCGAGTCGCAACGAATGTCGACACTGGTTTCCGATCTGCTGCTGCTGTCGCGGCTCGGTGAGGGCCAGGACCTCGAACTGGACGACCTCGACATCTGCGATCTGGTCGCCGACGCGGTCAACGACGCCGCGGTGAGCGCGCCCAGCCATCATTTCGCCGCGGACCTGCCCGACCATCCGGTATGGGTGCGCGGGGACCGGGTGCGGCTGCAGCAGGTGGTCGCAAACCTGTTGGCCAACGGCCGGATTCACACCCCTGAGGGAACCACCGTCACCGCGAAGGTCCGCACCGGTGACGAGGTCGTCGAGCTGACCATCGGCGACGACGGTCCCGGCATTCCCGAGGCGATCATGCCCAACCTTTTCGGGCGCTTCGTGCGGGCGGACAAGTCGCGCTCCCGCGAGATGGGATCGACCGGCCTCGGCCTGGCCATCGTCGCGTCCATCGTCGAGGCCCACAACGGCGAGGTGACCGCCGAATCCCGACCGGGCCGTACGGTTTTCACCGTGACGCTGCCGGCGGCGCCCGTTCCTATGTCTACTATATGAACTTCACGATTTATACTTCGTATATAGCTACCGTGGATGGCACAGGGTCCTGACGGCGAAACATCCACCGCCGGTGGGACTTCCAACGAAAAGGAAGTGCCGACCATGAAGATCGCCGCTCGATATCTCGCTCCGCTGCTTGCCGCCGTCGCCGCCGGCGCGGTGGCACTGGCCCCGCCGGTGGCGGCCAGTGAGAACCCGGTGGGCTGCCGCGAAAGCGGTGCCGCCCGGGTGTGCCAGAAGCAGGGCCATGCCTCGCTGCACGCCAAGCCGACCCCGCGGAACCCAAACGGGACGCTGTTCAGTAACGCGTGGCTGCCGGGCTACGGCAAGGGCATTCTGCCCCCGCTGATCGCCCTAGACTGACGCATCCATGTTGTAGACGCGGGCGTGCAGCACCGTGCGGTTGCGCAGTGCTGCCCGCACCGCGCGGTGCAGGCCGTCCTCGAGGTACATCACCCCGCGCCACCTCACCGCGTGCGGGAACAGGTCCCCGTAGAAGGTCGAGTCCTCGCTGAGCAGCCGGTCGAGCGCCAGCACGGTTGTCGTGGTCACCAGTTCGTCCAGGCGGATCTGCCGCGGCGGTATCCGCGACCAGTCTCGATAGGTCAGCCCGTGATCGGGGTACGGCTTGCCCTCGCGGACGCCTTTGAAAATCACCGCGTGGTCACCCCGGTCATAGCCGCAAGGCTAACCGCTGCGCGCGGGGGCCGTCGGATTCGCCGATGGTGGCACTCGGTGCCCTCGGCTGCTAATCCTGCTGCTCCGAACCCGTAAAATGGGTCGAACCGTAGGAGGTGAGTTGATTGGGAAGTGCCGATGATCGCCGGTTCGAGGTGCTGCGGGCCATCGTCGCCGACTTCGTGGCCACCAAGGAGCCGATCGGGTCCAAGGCCCTGGTCGAGCGTCACCACCTCGGCGTCTCCAGTGCGACGGTCCGCAATGACATGGCGGTATTGGAAGCCGAGGGCTACATCACCCAGCCGCACACCAGCTCCGGGCGGGTCCCCACCGAGAAGGGCTACCGCGAGTTCGTCAATCGGATCCACGACGTCAAACCGCTGTCGTCCCCGGAGCGCCGGGCGATCCTGACGTTCCTGGAGTCCGGCGTCGACCTCGACGACGTTCTGCGCCGCGCGGTGCGTCTGCTGGCCCAGCTGACCCGGCAGGTCGCCGTCGTGCAGTACCCCACGCTGTCGTCGTCGACGGTCCGTCATCTCGAGGTGGTGGCCCTCACCCCGGCGAGGCTGTTGATGGTGGTCATCACCGACTCCGGCCGGGTGGACCAGCGCATCGTCGAGCTCGGCGACACCATCGACGAACACCAGCTCGGCCAGCTGCGCGACGTGCTGGCCCAGGCCCTGGAAGGCAAGAAGCTCTCCGCGGCCTCGGTGGCGGTGGCCGACCTGGCGAGCCGGCTCAACGGCGCCGGTGGCCCGGGTGGCACCTTCGGCGACGCCGTCGGCCGCTCGGCGACCGTGCTGCTGGAGTCGCTCGTCGAACACAGCGAGGAGCGGCTGCTGCTGGGCGGCACCGCCAACCTCACCCGCAACACCGCCGATTTCGGCGGCTCGCTGCGGTCGGTTCTGGAGGCGCTGGAGGAGCAGGTCGTCGTGCTGCGACTCCTGGCCGCGCAGCAGGAGGCCGGTAAGGTCACGGTGCGGATCGGTCACGAGACCGAGGCCGAGCAGATGGCCGGCACCTCGGTGGTGACGACCACCTACGGCAGTTCGGGAACGGTCTACGGCGGCATGGGTGTGGTGGGTCCCACCCGGATGGACTACCCCGGGACGATGGCCAACGTTGCCGCGGTTGCGATGTATATCGGTGAAGTTCTGGGCAACCGCGCCGGCTGAGCGTGGAGGCGGACGAAATGAGGACAGGCGTGGCACGCGACTATTACGGACTGCTCGGAGTGAGCAGGAACGCCAGCGACACCGAGATCAAACGCGCCTACCGCAAGCTGGCCCGCGAACTGCACCCCGACATCAACCCCGACGAGGGGGAGCGGTTCAAAGAGATCAGCGCCGCCTACGAGGTGCTGATGGACCCCGAGAAGCGGCGCATCGTCGACCTCGGCGGAGACCCGCTGTCCTCGGGCGGACCGGGCGGCGGATTCGCCGGATTCGGCGGTCTCGGTGACGTTTTCGAGGCCTTCTTCGGCGGCGGCGGCGGTTCTCGCGGCCCGATCGGGCGGGTCCGGCCGGGGTCGGATTCCCTGCTGCGGATGCGGCTGAGTCTCGGCGACTGCGCCACCGGCGTCACCAAGCAGGTGACCGTCGACACCGCGGTGCTGTGTGACCTGTGTCAGGGCCGCGGTACCCACGGCGACTCCACCCCGGTCACCTGCGACATCTGCGGTGGCCGGGGCGAGGTCCAGAGTGTGCAGCGCTCGCTGCTCGGCCAGATCATGACCTCGCGGCCGTGCCCGACGTGCGCCGGCGTCGGCGAGGTGATCCCCAACCCGTGCCAGCGCTGCGGGGGAGACGGCCGGGTTCGCGCCCGGCGGGAGATCAGCGTGAAGATCCCGGCCGGTGTCGCCGACGGCATGCGGATCCGCCTCGCGGCCCAGGGCGAGGTCGGCCCCGGCGGAGGCCCGGCCGGTGACCTCTACGTCGAGGTCCACGAACAGCCGCACGACTTCTTCGTCCGCGACGGCGACGACCTGCACTGCACCGTCACCGTTCCGATGGTCGACGCCGCGCTGGGCACGGAGGTGAGCGTGGAGGGCATCCTCGACGGCCCCGTCGAGATCGGTATCGCCCCGGGCACCCAGCCGGCGTCGGTGATCACGCTGCGCGGGCACGGCATGCCGCGGCTGCGCTCCGAGGCCCGCGGCGATCTGCACGCTCACGTCGAGGTGATGGTGCCGCAGAAGCTGGACGCCCGCACCCGCGAGTTGTTCACCGAGGCCAAGAGCCGCAGCGCCGAGCAGGCCGCCGTCAAGCTGACCCGGGCCACCTCCACGCAGACCGGCGGTGGCGGCTTGTTCAGTCGGCTGCGCGAAACCTTCACCGGCCGCTGACTTTTCGCGTTCGTGGCCGCGACCCTTTTCTACGTCGAGACCGTCCCGGCCGTCGGTGAACTCGCCGTCGTCGACGGTGACGAGGGCTTCCACGCCGCCACGGTGCGCCGCATCCGGCCCGGGGAGTCGCTGGTGATCTCCGACGGCGCGGGCGCTGTCGCCCAATGCGTGGTGGAGAGCGCCGACAAACGCAGCCTCACCGCCCGGGTGACCGCGCTCCGCGAGGCACCGCGGCCGCGGCCCACGGTGACGGTGGTACAGGCCATCCCCAAATCGGAGCGCTCCGAACTGGCCGTCGAGCTGGCCACCGAGGCCGGCGCCGACGCCTTCCTCGCCTGGCAGGCCGACCGGTGTGTGGCCCGCTGGGACGGTGACCGCGCCGCCAAGGGGCTGCGGCGCTGGCAGGCGGTGGTGCGCTCGGCGGCCCGGCAGTCCCGGCGGCCCTGGATCCCGGCCGTCGACGGCCCGGTCTCGACTGCCGATTTGGCTTCGATGCTGGCCGAGCGGACCGGCGCCGGCGCCCTCGCCCTGGTGCTGCACGAGTCGGCGGAGCGTCCGCTGGCGGATCTGCCTGTGGCGCAGGCTGACTCGGTAATCCTCATGGTCGGGCCGGAAGGCGGAGTGAGCGACGCCGAACTCGATGCCCTCTCGGCCGCGGGCGCGTGTGCGGTCCGGCTGGGCCCGACGGTGCTGCGGACGTCGACCGCCGCGGCGGTGGCACTGGGCGCCCTGGGTGTTCTCACCGCCCGGTGGGCGATCGATCGGTAGAATTGGGCCGTTAACGTCGTGAAACTCCAGAAAGCAGGCACTTGACGCCCCGCGAGACGAGCCCCGCCGCACAGGTACGCAGCAGTATGACTGTTCCTCCTGACCTTGTGGTCGGCCTGCTGGGATCTGCCGACGAGAACCTTCGCGCCCTGGAGGCCGGACTGTCGGCCGAGGTCCATGTCCGCGGCAACGCCGTGAACCTCTCCGGGTCGGCCGCCGACGTGGCGCTGGCCGAGCGGGTGATCTCCGAACTCATCGCCATCGTGGCCGGAGGCCAGTCCCTGTCCCCGGATTCGGTGCGGCGCAGTCTGGCCATGGTAGTAGGGGAGGACGGTGAGGGGTATGCCTCACCGGCGGAGGTGCTGACGCTGGACATCGTGTCGCGGCGCGGCAAGACCATCCGCCCCAAGACGCTGAACCAGAAGCGCTACGTCGACGCCATCGACGCACACACGATCGTGTTCGGCATCGGCCCCGCGGGCACCGGCAAGACCTACCTGGCGATGGCGAAAGCCGTTCAAGCGCTGCAGACCAAGCAGGTCACCCGGATCATCCTCACCCGCCCCGCGGTGGAAGCCGGTGAACGCCTCGGCTTCCTGCCCGGCACGCTCTACGAGAAGATCGACCCGTATCTGCGGCCGCTGTATGACGCGCTGCACGACATGATGGATCCCGAGGCGATCCCGAAACTCATGGGCGCGGGCGTGATCGAGGTTGCGCCACTGGCGTTTATGCGTGGCCGCACGCTGAATGATGCGTTCATCATTCTGGACGAGGCGCAGAACACCACCGCCGAGCAGATGAAGATGTTCCTCACCCGGCTGGGCTTCAACTCGAAAATCGTTGTGACAGGGGACATCACACAGGTCGACCTGCCAGGCGGCGCCAAGTCGGGCCTGCGGGCGGTGATCGACATCCTCGACGGTATCGACGATATCCATTTCGCTGAGCTCACCAGTGCCGACGTCGTCCGCCACCGCCTGGTGTCCGACATCGTCGACGCTTACGCCCGCGCCGCCGAGGACACCAACCTGCAGAACCGCGCCCAGCGCCGGTCGTCACGGCGATAGGCCACGCGCATGGGTATCACTGAGCGAGAAGCGAAGGCGGATCGCGTATGAGTATTGAGGTCTCCAACGAGTCGGGCATCGACGTCTCCGAAGAGGAACTGATCAGCGTCGCGCGCTTCGTCATCCGCAAGATGGACGTCAACCCCGCGGCCGAACTGTCCATGGTGTTGCTGGACACCGCCGCGATGGCCGACCTGCATATGCGCTGGATGGACCTGCCGGGCCCCACCGACGTCATGAGCTTCCCGATGGACGAACTCGAGCCCGGCGGCCGGCCGGACGCACCCGAACCCGGCCCATCGATGCTGGGCGACATCGTGCTGTGCCCACAGTTCGCCGCCGAGCAGGCCAAGACCGCCGGCCACAGCCTGGGCCAGGAACTGGCGTTGCTCACCGTCCACGGCGTGCTGCACCTGCTGGGTTACGACCATGCCGAGCCGGACGAGGAGAAGGAGATGTTCGCCCTGCAAAGGCAACTCCTCGAGGAGTGGGTCGCCGAACAGGTGAACGCGTATCACTCCGAGCGGCAGGCGGAACGGGACCAGCGCCTGCTCGACAAGTCGCGTTACTTCGACCGTTGAGCTACGAACCGTTGACCGGCCTCGGATCGCTGATCGGGGCGGTCGCCCTCGTCCTGCTGGGGGGACTGTTCTCGGCCATCGACGCCGCGATCAGCACCGTGTCCATGGCGCGCGTCGAGGAACTCGTCCGCGACGAGCGTCCGGGTTCGGTGCGCCTGAGCCGGGTGATCGCCGAGCGCCCGCGCTACATCAATCTCGTTGTCCTGCTGCGCATCGCCTGCGAGGCGACGGCGACGGTGGTGCTGGTGGCCTACCTGTACGACCGGATGGCCCTGAAGTGGGCGCTACTCATCGCTGCCGCGATCATGACCGTGGTCAGCTTCGTCGCCGTCGGTGTCGGACCGCGGACCCTGGGCCGACAGCACGCCTATTCCATCGCGCTTGCGTCCGCCTTTCCGCTGCAGGCGATTTCGGTGCTGCTGGCCCCGATCAGCCGGCTGCTGATCCTGCTGGGCAACGCGCTGACGCCCGGCCGTGGCTTCCGCAACGGCCCCTTCGCCTCGGAGATCGAACTGCGCGAGGTGGTCGACCTCGCCCAGCAGCGAGGTGTGGTGGCCGCCGGGGAACGCAAGATGATCCAGTCGGTGTTCGAACTCGGCGACACCCCCGCCCGCGAAGTGATGGTTCCGCGCACCGAGATGGTGTGGATCGAGAGTGACAAGAGCGCCGCCCAGGCGATGTCGCTGGCCATCCGCAGTGGGCACTCCCGGATGCCGGCGATCGGCGAGGACGTCGACGATATCGTCGGCGTCGTCTACCTCAAAGACATTGTGCGGCGGACCATCTATTCCGCGATCCCCGCCCGCGAAATCACCGTCGCCGAGGTCATGCGCCCCGCTGTCTTCATCCCGGACTCCAAGCCGCTCGACGACCTGCTCAGTGAGATGCAGCACGACCGGGTCCACATGGCGCTGCTTGTCGACGAGTACGGGGCGACGGCCGGCCTGGTCACCATCGAGGACATCCTCGAGGAGATCGTCGGCGAGATCGCCGACGAGTACGACACCGACGAAGTTGCACCGGTGGAAGACCTGGGGGACAAGGTCTTCCGGGTCTCGGCCCGTCTGCCGATCGAGGACGTCGGCGAGTTGTACGACATCGAGTTCGACGACGACCTCGACGTCGACACCATCGGCGGGCTGCTCGCGCTGGAGTTGGGCCGGGTGCCGCTGCCCGGCTCCGAGGTGGTGTCGCACGGCCTCCGGTTGCGCGCCGAGGGCGGCCCGGACCACCGCGGACGCGTCCGCGTCGGCACCGTCCTGGTCAAGCCACTGGAGGAGGCCGCCGCCCCATGACCGAGTTCCGTTCCGGATTCGTCTGCTTCGTCGGCCGGCCCAACACCGGCAAGTCGACGCTGACCAACGCGCTGGTGGGCAGCAAGGTGGCCATCACCTCCAATCGCCCGCAGACCACCCGCCACACCATCCGCGGCATCGTGCACCGCGAGGACTTCCAGATCGTCCTGGTCGACACCCCCGGCCTGCACCGCCCCCGCACCCTGCTCGGCAAGCGCCTCAACGACCTCGTGCGCGAGACCTACTCCGACGTCGACGTGATCGGGCTGTGCATCCCCGCCGACGAGGACATCGGCCCCGGGGACCGGTGGATCTACGAGCAGATCCGCGACGGCGCGCCCCGCACGACGCTCATCGTCATCGTCACCAAGATCGACAAGGTCGCCAAGGACCGTGTCGCCGCCCAGCTGCTGGCCGTCGACGAGCTGGCCGGCGAGCACGCCGCGGCCATCGTCCCGGTGTCGGCCACCACGGGCGACCAGGTCGACGTCCTGATCGACGTGATCGTCGAGCACCTCGCGCCCGGCCCGGCCTTCTATCCCGACGGGGAGCTCACCGACGAGCCCGAAGAGGTGCTGATGGCCGAGCTCATCCGGGAGGCCGCCCTGGAGGGGGTGCGCGACGAACTGCCGCACTCGCTGGCCGTGGTGATCGACGAGGTCACCCCGCGGGAGGACCGTGATGATCTGATCGACGTGCACGCCATCCTCTACGTGGAGCGCGACAGCCAGAAGGGCATCGTGATCGGGCGCGGTGGGGCCCGGCTCAAGGAGGTCGGTACCGCCGCCCGCCGTCAGATCGAGAGGCTCCTGGGCACCAAGGTCTATCTCAACCTGCGGGTCAAGGTCGCCAAGAACTGGCAGCAGGACCCCAAACAGCTTGGTCGCCTGGGGTTCTGACGCCCGTGTCGTGCCCCGGTTACCCGGCGGCGGTGACAGACTGGTCGGATGCGGTTGTATCGGGATCGGGCTGTCGTGCTGCGCCAGCACAAGCTCGGCGAAGCCGACCGCATCGTCACCCTGCTGACCCGCGATCACGGGCTGGTCCGCGCGGTCGCCAAGGGCGTGCGGCGCACCCGCAGCAAGTTCGGTTCCCGGCTGGAGCCGTTCGCCCACATCGACGTCCAGCTGCATCCCGGCCGCAACCTCGACATCGTCACCCAGGTGGTGTCCATCGACGCCTTCGCGGCCGACATCGTCTGCGACTACGGCCGCTACACCTGCGCCTGTGCGGTGCTGGAGACCGCCGAGCGGCTCGCGGGGGAGGAGCGCGCCCCGGTCACCGCGCTGCACCGGCTGACCGTCGGGGCGTTGCGGGCGGTCGCCGACGGCACCCGGCCCCGTGAGCTGGTGCTCGACGCCTACCTGCTGCGCGCCATGGGCATCGCCGGCTGGGCGCCGTCGCTGACCGAGTGCGCCCGTTGCGCCGCACCCGGACCGCACCGGGCCTTCCACATCGCCGCCGGTGGCAGCGTCTGCATGCACTGCCGCCCATCCGGGTCGGTCACGCCGCCGCAGGCGGTCGTCGACCTGATGTCGGCCCTGCACGACGGCGACTGGGATACCGCGGAGGCCTCGTCGTCATCGCACCGCAGCCAGGCCAGCGGATTGGTGGCCGCCCACCTGCAATGGCACCTGGAACGGCAGCTGCGAACGCTGCCGCTGGTCGAGCGGGGACACTCCCAGCCCGCTGGCCATTCCCCCGGGATCTTCAGGCAGGATGTCCCCCATGGCGATGGAACGGGTGGCCAGCTCCTGGCGGGGGGGTGAGCGCAGACGTCGGGAACAGTTCCCGCAGCTGCCCCCGGCGCCCGACGACTACCCGGTCTTTCCCGACACCTCCACCTGGCCCGTGGTCTTCCCCGAGCTGCCGCCCGCCCCCGGCGGCGGGCCGCGCCGGCCCCCGCAGCATCCCTCCAAGGCCGTGCCGCCGGCGATCCCGGCGGACCAGCTGCCCAAGCACGTCGCGGTGGTCATGGACGGCAACGGCCGCTGGGCCACCCAGCGCGGGCTGAGCCGGACCGAGGGTCACAAGATGGGTGAGGCCGTCCTCATCGACGTCACCTGTGGCGCAATCGAACTCGGCATCAAGCACCTGTCGGTGTATGCCTTCTCCACCGAGAACTGGCGGCGCAGCACCGACGAGGTGCGCTTCCTGATGGGCTTCAACCGCGAGGTCGTGCGCCGCCGCCGGGAGAACCTCGACGTCATGGGTGTGAACATGCGCTGGGTCGGTTCCCGCGCGCGGATGTGGCGCAGCGTGATCAAGGAGTTCGAGATCGCCGAGGAGATGACCGTCGGCAATGACGTGATCACCGTCAACTACTGCGTCAACTACGGCGGCCGCGCCGAGATCGCCGAAGCCACCAAGCAGATCGCCCGCGAGGCCGCCGCCGGGCGCCTCGACCCTGAGCGCGTCGACGAGCGCACCATCACCGAACACCTGCACCGGTCTGACATCCCCGACGTCGACCTGTTCATCCGGACCTCCGGGGAGCAGCGGTCGAGCAACTTCATGCTCTGGCAGGCGGCCTACGCCGAGTTCGTCTTCCAGGACAAGCTCTGGCCGGACTACGACCGCCGCGACCTGTGGGCGGCCTGCGAGGAGTACGTCAACCGTAACCGCCGCTTCGGCCGGGCCTGACACTTGGCGCTCGCCGATGTGCTGGCCCAGGTCATCCCCGTGCAGGTCGAGGAGGACGGCGCACTGACCGTTCGTCACGACGGCACGGTCGCCTCACTGAGGGAGGTGACGATCGGTGAGGGGCTGGCGATGGTGTCGCTCACCCAGGTGCTGGCGTGGGATCTGCGGCTGACCGCCGACTTGCGCAGACGCGTTGCGGCCCAGACCAACAGGATCATGCTGGGCACCGTCTCGATGACCGAACAGGCCGGCAAGCGCGCCGACGTGATGCTGCGTTACAACTTTCCCGCAGGCGGTTTGAGCGACGAGGCATTGCAGACGCTGGTGCTGATGGTCCTGGCCGGCGGTGCCGAGGCGCGGCGTTGCCTCCTAGGGGAGTGACTTAGCCGCGGCAGTCCGAACACGTGCCGAACAATTCGATGGTGTGACTGACGTCCGAAAAGCCATGCGCGGCAGCCACATCCGCTGCCCAGGCCTCGACTTCGCGGCCGCTGACCTCCACCGCCGCACCGCAACCGCGGCAGACGAGGTGGTGATGATGGTGGGGTGCCGCGCAGCGACGGTAGACGGATTCACCGGAATCGGTGCGCACCAGGTCCACCAGATCGGCGGCGGCCAGCGTCTGCAGGGTGCGGTAGACGGTGGTCAGTCCGATGTTCTCGCCGCGGCGGCGCAGTTCGTCGTGCAGTTCCTGGGCGGAGCGGAACTCGTCGACGGTGTCGAGCAGGGCGATGATCGCGCCGCGTTGCCGGGTGGCTCGCACACCGGTACCCGCCGAATGGCGATCGCTGTCGGAAACCATTTGCCCCGACGATGGCACGGGCGGATGAGCATGTCAAAGGCCGTCGCCTAGGCTGTGACGGTTGCTGTAGCCGCAGACAGGAGTGCATTTCACCGTGGCGTCCGTCATCGATTCCGTCGTCAACCTGGCCAAGCGCCGTGGGCTGGTGTACCAATCCGGCGAGATTTACGGCGGGACCAAGTCGGCCTGGGACTACGGCCCGCTGGGCGTGGAGCTCAAGGACAACATCAAGCGGCAGTGGTGGCAGTCCATGGTCACCGGCCGCGACGACGTCGTCGGCCTGGACTCCTCGATCATCCTGCCGCGCGAGGTGTGGGTGGCCTCCGGTCACGTCGACGTCTTCAACGACCCGCTGGTCGAATGCCTGAACTGCCACAAGCGGCACCGCCAGGACCACATGCAGGAGGCGCACGCAGAAAAGAAGGGGATCGCCGATCCCGAGTCGGTGGCCATGACCGAGATCGTGTGCCCGGACTGCGGCACCAAGGGCCAGTGGACCGAGCCGCGCGACTTCAACATGATGCTCAAGACCTACCTCGGGCCGATCGAGACCGACGAGGGGCTGCACTACCTGCGCCCGGAGACCGCGCAGGGCATCTTCGTCAACTTCGCCAACGTGGTCACCACGTCGCGCAAGAAGCCGCCGTTCGGCATCGGCCAGATCGGCAAGAGCTTCCGCAACGAGATCACCCCGGGCAACTTCATCTTCCGGACCCGCGAGTTCGAGCAGATGGAGATGGAGTTCTTCGTCGAGCCCGACACCGCCAAGGAGTGGCACCAGTACTGGATCGACACCCGGCTGCAGTGGTATACCGACCTCGGTATCAAGCGCGACAACCTGCGGCTCTTCGAACACCCCAAGGAGAAGCTGTCGCACTACAGCGACGGCACCACCGACATCGAGTACAAGTTCGGCTTCGTCGGAAACCCGTGGGGGGAGCTGGAGGGCATCGCCAACCGGACCAACTTCGACCTGTCCACGCACTCCCAGCACTCGGGTGTGGACCTGTCCTACTACGACCAGGCCGCCGACACCCGTTACGTCCCGTACGTGATCGAGCCGGCAGCCGGGCTGACCCGCTCGTTCATGGCCTTCCTGGTGGACGCCTACGCCGAGGACGAGGCGCCCAACGCCAAGGGCGGAGTGGACAAGCGGACCGTGCTGCGGCTGGATCCGCGGCTGGCCCCGGTCAAGGCCGCGGTGCTGCCGCTGTCGCGCAACGAGGACCTCAGCCCCAAGGCGCGTGACCTGGCCGCGACGCTGCGCAAGCACTGGAACATCGAGTTCGACGACGCCGGCGCGATCGGCCGCCGCTACCGCCGCCAGGACGAGATCGGCACCCCGTTCTGCGTGACGGTCGACTTCGACACCCTCGAGGACCAGGCCGTCACCATCCGCGAGCGCGACGCGATGACGCAGGAGCGCGTGGGCCTCGACGCGGTGGCGGGCTACCTGGCGGCGCGGCTGCTGGGCTGAGCGGACCCGACGGTGGGTCCTTTGGACAAATTCGGGCGGCCCGTTTCTGTCCAACCGACCCACTCTCGGCGGAGAGGCTGCTAGAACCGCCCGCCGCCGCCGACCCAGTCGCCGCTGGATCCGCCGTAGCTGTTGGTGGTCCAGCCGCCGCCCCCGCCGCTGCTGTAGCCGCCGTGTCCGCCGCCGAACCCGCCGGTGAGGATGTTGCCCAGGATGATGCCGCCGACCATGGCACCCATGTCGGACTGCCCGCCGCGGTAGCTCGACTGGTAGGCCCGCTGGCCCGCCTGGACGTCGGCATTGGCCAGCTGCTGGGCCTGTGCGGCCAGCAGCGAGGCGCCGTTGGCGCGCTTGATCGCCTCGTTGACGTCGGTCTTACTGACCTTGTCGGCGGCCTCCAGCTGGCGTACCGCCTCGTTGAGCCGGGTGCGGGCTTCCGACCCGATACTGCCGCGCCGGGTGTCGATGTAGTCCGACACCGAGCGCACCCGGGACTGCGCGGTGGCCAGCGCCTGCTCGTAGGACCGCTGCAGCCGCTCGGCCGCCTCACGCTCCTCGGCGACCCCGGCCAGCAACCGGTCCAGTTCGGCGTCGGCCTGGGTCAACTGCGTGAACGCGCCCAGCGGGTCGGCGGCGCCGTTGCTCTGCGCGGCCGAGACGGCCTTGACCGCGGCGTCCCGCGCGGCCGACAGCTCGCCGGCCTTGCTCAAGCCGCCCTGGGCCAGCTGCTGGGCCGCCTGGTTGATGCCGCGCTGGATGTCCTCGATCGCCGAGGGCAGCGTCGCGACCGCACGCTTGATGTCGCTGGCCGCGCTGTCCACCGCGTCGAGCATCTTGTTGGCCTGCTGCAGTGCGGATTCCCCGCCGCGCACGCAGTCCACCAGCTCACCCACCTCACCGGCCACCGGCTTGGCGGCCAGCTCCCGGCCCCGGGTGATTGCCTTGTCGGCGAATTCCAACCGCTCGCGGGCGGCGTTGACGTTGCGCGACACCGACGCCAGCGCGGTCTCGTCGAACTCCCCGCGCAGCGCCGTGAGCTTCTGCTCGGAGGGCTCGATACGGGCCGTCACGGTCACCAGCTGCTGGGTCAGCGCGTCGAGGCGTTCGGGTGCGTTGAACACCAGATCGCGCATCTGGTGGAAGGACGCGGTCTGGGCGTCGAGTTCCCTGTTGGCCCGCGCCGCCGACACCACCACCCTGGTGAGCAGGTCGCGGCGCTCGGGCAGCGGCTCGGGGACGTTGTCGTCCAGCTTCTGGCGGACCACGAACGCCTGCTTGAGCGTCTCCCGGGCGTTGTCCACCGCGGCCGCGAATTGCGCTGTCTGCGCCTCGCCGAACTCCTCGACCGCCAGCACCAGTTCGTTGGCGCTGGTGCGCACCGCGTTGTCCACGTTCACCACGATCGACTTCGACAGGTCGTCGAGCGCGTCGATCGGCACGCCGGCCAGCGCCGCCGGGTCGGTCGGGTCGAGGTTCTTCGCGGCGGTGACGGCGGCCTCATGTTGCTTGCGGCGCCGCCTGCGGCTCCACATCATCATCGCCCCGATGAGCAGCAGGCCGATTCCGGCGAGGATCACCAGCGGGAGCAGCGAGACGCCGCCGCCAGCCTTGCCGCCGCCGGCACCCACGCCCTTGCCCAGGCCCGCCAGTCCGTTGGCCGCCGCTGTCGCGGCCCCGGCCCAGTCCTTGTTGCGCAGGGCCGGTTCGATGCTGTCCCGGCGAATGTTGTCGACCTTGGTCGAACTGCCGCCGGCCGCGGCCGACGACACCAGGAAGGCGTAGGACCGCTGGTCGGTGGCCACCGCCAGGATCGCGTCCTCACTGCCCAGGTCGCTGATCTTCTGGGTCTGCTGCGCCCACCCGACCGCACCCTGCGGGGAGAACGACTGCACGAACACCACCCACAGCCGGACGTGCCGGTCGCTGTAGAGCTTGTCGACGGCCTTCTGGACGTCGGCGAGCTGACGATCGTTGAGAGCGCCGGCGTTGTCGGTGACCTGATCGGGCAGCCGGAACGGCGGCTCCGCGACGGCCGACGGGGCCAGCAGGGTGAAGGCCGTCAGGATTGCGGCGAGCAGACTGAGCAGACGGGCGAGACGCATGACCGCCAATGTAGTAGGCCCGAGGTCCGCCAAACCGGGTCCCAGCAAAACTTTGCGCCGATCATGCCGAGAGCGCAGCCTGGCAGACTGTTCCCTCGGTGACACAGACGGTGACGACGAATCAGCAGGGGCGCTACGAGGCGGCCGACCGGGAGCGCGTGGTGGCAGAGCCGCCGAAGGCTGCGGCGCTGCCCGGAACCAGCGCTGAACACCGCACCGATTTCGCCCGGGACCGGGCTCGGGTGCTGCACTGCGCGGCCCTGCGCCGCCTGGCCGACAAGACCCAGGTGGTGGGTCCCCGGGACAGCGACAACCCGCGGACCCGGCTGACCCACTCGCTCGAGGTGGCCCAGATCGGCCGCGGGATGGCCGCGCCGCTGGGCTGCGACCCCGACCTGGTCGACATGGCGGGCCTGGCCCACGACATCGGCCACCCGCCCTACGGGCACAACGGTGAGCGCGCGCTCGACGAGTTCGCCGCCGGCGTCGGCGGGTTCGAGGGCAATGCCCAGAACTTCCGGATCCTCACCCGGCTGGAGCCCAAAGTCCTTGACGCCCAAGGCAATCTGGTGCGAAGCGTCGGGCTCAACCTGACCCGCGCCGCCCTGGACGCCGTCACCAAGTACCCGTGGCAGCGCGCGGAGTCCGGCGGCAAATTCGGCTTCTACGCCGACGACGCGGACATCGCCGACTGGGTCCGGGCGGGCGCGCCGCACGGCTGGCCCTGCCTGGAAGCCCAGGTGATGGACTGGGCCGACGACGTCGCCTACTCCGTCCACGACGTCGAGGACGGCGTGGTCTCCGGCCGGATCGACCTGCGGGTGCTCGCCGACGAGGACGACGCGGCGGCGGTGGCCCGGTTGGGCACCTCGGTCTACGGGTCCGACGCCGACCCGAGCGGCCTGGAGGCCGCCGCCCGACGACTCTCCGAGCTTCCCGTGGTGGCCGCCGTTGGCCGCTACGACGGCACGCTGGCGGCATCGGTGGCCCTCAAGCGGCTCACCAGCGAACTGGTGGGACGGTTCGCCTCGGCGGCGATCGCCGAGACCCGCCGGATGGCCGGCCCCGGACCGCTGGTGCGCTACCAGGCCGGCCTGCACGTCCCGCCCGAGGTTCGCGCCGAGGTCGCCATCCTCAAGACGCTGGCGCTGCAGTTCGTCATGTCCGACCCGGCGCACCTGGCCCGGCAGGGCCAGCAGCGCGAGCGGGTGCACCGGGTGGCCCACCGCCTGCTCGGCGGGGCGCCGGCCAGCCTGGACCCGATGCTGGCGCCGGCCTTCAACGCCGCGCCCGACGACGCCGCCCGGATGCGGGTGGTGGTGGATCAGTTGGCCTCCTACACCGAGAGCCGGCTGGAGCGCATCGACACCGCGGGGGCCGGCGGCTTCGCGTTCTAGACTCGACCCGTGACCGGTGCGGTGAGCGGGGGAGGCGCCCGGAAGGGCCGCATCCCCGACCGCGACATCGCCGCCGTCCGCGACAAGATCCGCATCGAGGATGTGGTCGGCGACTATGTGCAGTTGCGCCGCGCCGGCGCCGACTCGCTGAAGGGCCTCTGCCCCTTCCACGACGAGAAGTCGCCGTCGTTCCACGTCCGGCCCAACCACGGTCACTTCCACTGCTTCGGCTGCGGCGAAGGCGGCGACGTCTTCGCCTTCATCCAGAAGATCGAGCACGTCAGCTTCGTGGAGTCCGTTGAGGTGCTCGCCGACCGAATCGGCCACGCCGTCACCTACACCGGGGGCGGCAACACCATGCAGCGCGACCGCGGCAGCCGCAGCAGGCTGCTCGCCGCCAACGCCGCCGCGCAGGAGTTCTATTCCGCCGCACTGGAATCCGACGAGGCTGCACCGGCGCGGCGGTACCTCACCGAACGCAACTTCGACGCCGCCGCCGCCCGCCAGTTCGGGTGCGGGTTCGCCCCGTCGGGCTGGGACTCGCTGACCAAACACCTGATCCGCAAGGGCTTCGAGTTCAAGGAGCTCGAGGCCGCCGGGCTGTCGCGGGAGGGCCGCCGCGGGCCGATGGACCGTTTCCACCGACGCCTGCTCTGGCCGATCCGCAGCGCCAGTGGCGAAACGGTGGGCTTCGGTGCCCGCCGGATCTTCGACGACGACCCGATCGAGGCGAAGTACGTCAACACCCCCGAGACCGTGCTGTACAAGAAGTCCAACGTGCTCTTCGGGATCGATCTGGCCAAGCGCGAGATCGCCAAGTCGCATCAGGCCGTCGTCGTCGAGGGCTACACCGACGTGATGGCCATGCATCTGGCCGGGGTCACCACGGCGGTGGCATCCTGTGGCACCGCCTTCGGCGACGAGCACCTGTCGATGCTGCGGCGACTGATGATGGACGACAAGTTCTTTCGCGGCGAGCTGATCTACGTCTTCGACGGCGACGCCGCCGGGCAGGCCGCCGCGCTGAAGGCTTTCGCCGGCGAGCAGAACCTGGCCGGGCAGAGCTTCGTGGCGGTGGCGGCCGACGGCATGGACCCCTGCGACCTGAGGCTGCGCTCCGGCGACGGCGCGCTGCGGGACCTGGTGGCCCGGCGAACGCCGTTGTTCGAGTTCGCGATCCGCACCACCCTCGGCGAGCACAACCTCGACAGCGCCGAGGGCCGGGTGAGCGCCCTGCGCCAGTGCGTGCCGATGGTCGCCAAGATCAAGGACCCCACCCTGCGCGACGAGTACGCGCGGCAGCTGGCCGGCTGGGTCGGCTGGGACGACGTCGCCCAGGTCATCTCCCGGGTACGCGAGGAAGCCGGGCGCAAACCCGTCCCGGGACGTAGGGCCGAGCGCGCCGCAGGCGCCCAGGTACGCCCCGACCCGGGCGCGCAGCGGCCCGACCCGCGTGACCCGACGCTGTGGCCGCAGCGTGAGGCGCTCAAGTCCGCCCTCCAGTGCCCGGCGCTGTCCGGTCCGGTGTTCGACGCCCTGACCGCCGAGACCTTCACCCACCCCGGCTACGCGGCGGTCCGGGCGGCCATCGATGCCGCCGGCGGCACTTCGGCGGGTATCACCGGCGCGCAGTGGATCGAGGCCGTGCGTGAGTGTGCCACCACCCCGGCCACGGCCGGCCTGATCAGCGAACTCGGGGTGGAGACCATCAGGGTCGACGACGACGAGAGGCTGCCGCGCTACATCGCCGGGGTGCTGGCGCGTCTCCAGGAGGTCTGGGTGGGCCGGCAGATTGCCGAGGTCAAGTCCAAACTGCAGCGGATGTCCCCGATCGAGCAGGGCGACGAGTATCACGCCTTGTTCGGGGACCTGGTGGCCCTCGAGGCCTATCGGCGCAGCCTGCTGGAGCAGGCCAGCGGCGACGACCTGTCGGCGTGACCGGTGCCCAGCGGCTACAGTTGACACCGCCGCCCGGAGCGGCGCGACTAACACATTGGCCGTCTCCAGCGAAAGGTCAGATATGGCTACCGCACACACCCTGCGCCGTGCCCTCGTGGCAGGTGGACTGGCATTCGCTGCGCTGACCGTTCCCGCCGTCGCGGCACTGAGCGGTCCGGACGCCACCACGTCGGCCACCGGTCAGTGCCTGGCCTGGTTCGGATCCCGCGGTGACGGCCAGTGCATCGGCTACTCGAACGGCAACCCGACCTACATCGGCACCCCGCAGGGCGGCTACCTCGGGCCGGGTTACGGCAACGGCATCCCGACCATGAGCACCGGACCGCTGCTGCCCGGCCAGACCTTCAACCAGAGCGTCACTCCGTAGACCTCTCTCGGCTCGGTTCGATCACCGTCGCGGTGTAGTCGATTTCGGTGAGGTTGACCACGGGTGGGTCGGGAGACACCTTTTCGGCGATCTTGCGCCGGCCCGCGTCGATCATCGATTTCGTGGCCGGATGCCCGGCGACGGCGCGTGCGGTCCGGGCGATCTGTTCGTATCGCTCCCGCCCGGCCTTGGTGCCCAACACGTAGCCCGTCGCCAGTACGGCCACTACCCCGATCACGGTGCTCCCTGAAGTCCCACTGCTGAACGTTCACGCTGCGCCGGCGGGCGCTCGCACTCCCATCCTGCCTGACGCGCGGCGGATGTGTTCGCTTCCGTCAGGCCCCTCAGGCGCTTTGGCGTCGACGCGGCCCGATACGCTAAAGTCTGCACGGCCCGCGCAGCGACGCGGGAGCGGTCCCCTGTAGCTCAACTGGCAGAGCTCCCGACTGTTAATCGGGCGGTTGATGGTTCGAGTCCATCCGGGGGAGCCAGGGGAGAAGGGCTTATGAAGGCGTACCACGTCGACCTCATGAGGACCGCCCGGGCGGCTGACAGGGCGCTTTCGCGAAACTTCTACCACGAATGGTCGGCAAACCCGGACGGCCTGATCGACCTGCGCAGATTCGAGTTGCTGACGCAGATGTATTCGTGCATCAACCACAAGACGGTGAACCCCGACGTCCCGCTGGTGCTGATCACCGATGAGAACACCCTGCAGTACTACGACCGCTGGCAGCTGACCGGTTTGTACGACGAGGTGATCACCGGTCTCCACGACGACTATCCGGTTGATCGCATCGCCGAGGGCTTCTGGGCGACGCCGAAGATCTGGGCGATGAGCAAACTGCGCGCCCCGTTCGTCGTCTTCGACACCGACCTGGTGCTGCACAAGCCACTTGCCAGCCACACCGACTGCGACCTGCTTTACCTGCATCGCGAGACCCCCGCCATCTACCCCGACCCGCTCGACCTCGCCGGTCCGCCCGGCTTCGTGTGGGACGAGGTGATGCTTCGGTGCTTCCGGGGAACGCTTCCGATGAGCAGCGCGGTTGTCGGTATGTTCAACGAGGAGTTCAAACGCGAATATGTGGCCCGTTACATGGACTTCGTGCTCGACGCTCCCGCTGACTTGCCGCAGCCGAGCCACCGTCAGCGCAAAGAACCGATGTGGTTGGAAACGGAAGGCCCGAACGCGCAGCTGGTCCTGGCGCAGTGGCTGCTGGCGGCGCTGGCCTACAAATGGAGGAAGTGCGACGGTAAGGCGCTGCAGACCAAGGCGGTCGTCCGTGCGGTGTGGATGTGGAACGAGTTCAGTCCCTTCGACCCCGATGACGACTCCGGTGCGATCAACGACGAGCTGGCCGCCAATTTCTACCGCCTCTGGGGCGCCGGTAACCTCCAGAACTGCGTCGCGGCCAGGCGAGAGTCCTATCTCAAGGTCCGCAACGCCCTGCTCGAAGGCCGGTTCATCGTCGAGCAGAGTCCGCAGTACGTCGTCGTAAGAGACGTCTACGAACGAATCATCGCCGGTCTGACCGACGAACAGAGATCCCGTCAGCCGGGCGGCGATCTCGAGACGGTGTTCGACTCGATCTACGAATCGGGACGATGGGGTCGGGCCGGAAGCTATCAGGGAACGTCAGGCTCTGGATCCAACGCCAGGAACTCGGAGGTCTACCTGGATTTCCTGCAGAACTTCCTGCGAGAGAAGGGGATTGGATCCGTCGTCGATGCGGGGTGCGGGGACTGGCAGTTCTCCAGGCTCATCGACTGGGGCGGCGCCTTCTACCTCGGGTATGACGCGTCCCGGATCGTGATCGAGCAAAATTGGAAGACGTTCGCGAACGACAATGTCAGGTTCATCCACGGGAACTTCCTCAACATGGACCTGCCGCCCGCCGATCTGCTGATCATCAAAGACGTCCTGCAGCACCTCGGCAACGAAAACATTCACCGGGCGGTTCAGCAGTTCGGCAAGTTCAAGTACGTGATCATCGTCAACGACATCGATCCGCACACCCTCACCGCGCTCAACGTCGACATCAACGACGGCGACTACCGCACCCTCGACATCACGGCGGAACCCTTCAACGTCAAGGGCAGGCAGGTGCTGACCTATGCGCTCCCGTATTCCGACGAGGTCAAGCACGTCATTCTGATCGAGAACTGACCGCCGCGATTCTCAACCACGTTCGTTGATCGCCCGGGTGGATATGATCCGCAGTTGTCGTCATACCTCTTTGTTGGCCCGACGGTGCCCGGCCGAAACTTCTGCGGGACAATGTCCGCCATGCCCGACGACTACGCCGTGCACCACCACCAGCACATCACGCTGCCCCACGACCACTATTCCCATGCCGACGTCACCGGCGGCTGGCTGCGTGCCGCCACGTTCGGCGCGATGGACGGGCTGGTCAGCAACACCGCCCTGATCGCCGGTGTGGCGGCCAGCGCCGACGCGCGCACCGTCGTGCTCTCCGGTGTGGCCGGGCTGCTGGCCGGTGCGTTCTCCATGGCGCTGGGCGAGTACACGTCGGTGACTACCGCGAACGAGCAGATCGACCGTGAGGTCCGGGCCGAACGGCAGGCGTTCCGGCAGTTCCCGGCCGGGGAGCAGCTGGAACTCGTCGGCATGTTCACCGACATGGGTATGAGCGAGCATACGGCCATCGCCGCGGCCGACGAGATTCACCGCGACGAGGAACGCGCCCTGCACTTCCATCTGTCGCAGGAACTCGGCGTCGATCCGCGGGAGAAGCCGTCGGCCAGGGTCGCCGCCGTCTCATCGTTCCTGCTGTTCGCCGTCGGCGCGGTGATTCCGTTGCTGCCCTACCTCTTCGGCTTCGCGTCGCTGTGGCCCGGGCTCGTGTGCGGGGCCGTCGGCCTGGTGATCGCGGGCGCGGTCGCCGCGCGGTTCACCGCCGCCCCGATGTGGCTGGGCGCCGGCCGTCAGCTGGCCTTCGGCGTGGTCGCGATCGCCGCCACCTACCTGGCGGGCAAACTCATCGGCACTGTCGTCTAGATGATCAGGACCGTCGGCCGGCTCGGCCCGCTCAAGGTCGCCGGGCTGGTGCTCTGGCAACTGCGCTATACGTTCGTGGCCATCGCGGTGGTCGTTGTGGCGCTGGTGCCGGTTCCCGACACGGCGCAGAGCGAGTACGCCGCGGCCGTGCTCTCGGTACTCGGCATCGGCGCCTCGGTGTTCATCGGTTTCCGCAACACCACCGCCTATAACCGGTGGTGGGAAGCCCGCACCCTGTGGGGCGGCATCATCATCAGCGCTCGCACCCTGAGCAACGGGCTGACGTCGGTGGACACCGGCGAGGCTGCGGTCGTGGAGATCGTCGACCGGATGCGCCGCCGCCAGGTCCGGTACTGCTGGCGGCTGGCCGCCGAGTTGCGTCGCATCCCGCCGGTGGCCGGGGTGTGCGAACTGACTCCGGAGGACCCGCCCGACGCCGATGCCGTCGACCTGCTCAACCGGCAGGCCGCCGACATCCAGACACTGGCGGCCGGCGGGTACATCGATGCGCAGGCCCGGGTGCTGCTGATGACGGCCAACACCGCGGCGGCCACCGCGCAGAGCGGACTGGAGCGCATCCGCAACGAACCGGTGCCGATTCACTACGACCTCTTCATCCAGGGGCTGGCGTGGTTCTTCGGGATTATGGCGTTCAGCCGGCTCGACAGCACCACTCACGAAGCCGGCAGTGTCGTTGTGGGCATCCTGTTGATGACGACGTTTATCGTCGCCGAACGCCTCGGCCACTTCATCGAGGCGCCGATGAACAACACCGTCTTCGACATCTCCATGTACCGCATCTGCAGCACCATCGCCGGCAACCTGCTCGGTGCCGGCCATCCGCTGGCCCAGCCGCGGGAAAGCGACCGGGCCGCCGTCTGGATGTGATCAGCCGCCGCTGATGTCGTCGACCAGTCGCTGCAGGGCGCCCACGGCGTCGGTCAGCACCTGACGATCGGCCTCCGACAGCTCCGCGACGAACGGGTCGATGACCGCCGCGCGATCGGCGCGGACCCGCGCCAGCATCGCCGACCCCGCCGGGGTGATGCGGATCCGGACCGCGCGGGCGTCCTCCGGATCGGGGGCGCGGGTCACCAGACCTGCAGCCTCCAGACGCCGCACCTGTGTGGTCATCGTCGGCTGCGAGCAGTGGTCGAGTTCGGCGAGTTCGGAGATGCGCGCCGCGCCGCGGTCCTCGATGGTGCCGAGCAGTCGGGCCTGTGCCCACGGCAGCGGCAGACGAATGCGTTGCGACGCCAGCCGGTTGAGCCGGGCCACCACCGTCAGCAACTCCGAGCCGGGGCCGGCGGGCTGCGCCGGACGCGGCGACGGGGAGGCCGCTCGACGGGTCGGCGGGAAGGACACAGCTCATGGTTTCACACGGTTGGCGGCAGGTCGGAACACCGTCGCGTCCGCGTCGGCTGGCAGAATCGAGCAATGACGTCGACCCGGCCGAAGGCGCCGGAGCAGCAACCCCGGGATCCGACGTCCCGCCGCAACCCCCGCTCGCTCACCCCCGTGGAAATGGCGCAGGCCGCCGTGATGGGAGCGCTCAGCGCGGCACTGGCCATCGTCTCGATCATCGTTCCGTTCGCCGGGGGGGTGTCGCTGCTCGTGGCGGTCCCGATGGGCCTGCTCGGCTACCGCTACCGGCTGCGGGTGCTGCTGGCGGCGGCGTTCGCGGCGGCCACCATCACGTTCCTGATCGCGGGTATCAGCGGGTTCATGGTCGTGCTCAACTGCGCATACGTCGGCGGTGCGACGGGGATCATCAAACGCCGGGGTCGCGGGACGCCCACCGTGATCGCTGTCTCGATCGTCGCCGGCATCATCAACGGCCTCGGGATCATCGCCATGCTGACCCTTCTGGTGCGTCTGCGCACCCTGGTCTTCGAGGCGCTGACCGCCAACGTCGAAGGCATGCTCACCGCGCTGTCGAAGTTCGAACTCTTCCGCGACTCGGTGGCCGAGACCCGTGCGATCTTTCACGTCGCCCTGCGCAACTGGCCGGCGCTGATCATGGGCTACTCGATCTTCACGATCGTGATCGTCTCGGTCGTCGGCTGGTGGGCGCTCTCGCGGGTGCTCGAGCGGCTGCGCGGGATCCCCGACGTCCACAAGCTGGAGACCCCCGACGAGACCGGGCCCGCCGTCCCGGTCCCGGTTCGCCTGAGCCAGGCGCGGTTCCGCTATCCCGGCGCCGACCACGACGCGCTGCGTCCGCTGGACCTCACCATCGACCCCGGCGAGCACCTGGCGATCACCGGGGCCAACGGCTCGGGCAAGACCACGCTGATGCTGCTGCTGTGCGGCCGGCCGCCGACCTCCGGCAGCATCGAACGCCCTGGCGCGGTCGGGCTCGGCGAGCTCGGCGGCACGGCGGTGGTGATGCAGCATCCGGAGAGTCAGGTGCTGGGCACCCGGGTGGCCGACGACGTCGTCTGGGGCCTGCCGCCCGGAACCCGCACCGACGTCAGCGGCCTGCTGGGCGAAGTGGGACTGACCGGAATGGAGGAACGCGAAACCGGCGGGCTCTCCGGCGGCGAGCTGCAGCGTCTGGCCGTCGCCGCGGCACTGGCCCGCCGGCCCGCCATGCTGATCGCCGACGAGATCACCACCATGGTCGACCAGCGCGGCCGCGACGCGCTGCTCGGCGTGCTCTCCGGTCTGACCCAGCGGCACCGGATGTCCCTGGTGCACATCACTCACTACAACAGCGAAGCCGAGATGGCCGACCGCACGGTCAATCTGAGCGAGTCGGTGGACAACATGGTGATGGTCGACCACGCCACCGCGCCCGCGCCCACCGTCAACCCCGGCGTCGCCGCACCACGCAGCAGCGCGCCGGTGCTGCAGCTGTCCGGGGTCAGCCACACCTACGCCGACGGCACGCCCTGGGCCAAACCCGCACTGCGCGACATCAGCTTCACCATCAACGAGGGCGACGGCGTGCTGATCCACGGCGGGAATGGCTCCGGCAAGTCGACGCTCGCCTGGATCATGGCCGGACTCACCACGCCGACGAGCGGGGAGTGCCTGGTGAAGGGGCGCCGTGCCGACGAGTGCGTGGGCGATGTCGCCATCGCCTTCCAGGCCGCGCGCCTACAGCTGCTGCGTAGCCGGGTGGACCTCGAAGTCGCTTCGGCCGCAGGGTTTTCGCCGTACGACACCGGCCGGGTGGTGTCGGCGCTGGCCACCGTCGGGCTCGACGGGTCACTGGCTCGCCGTCGCATCGACCAGCTGTCCGGTGGGCAGATGCGCCGGGTCGTGATCGCCGGGCTGCTGGCCCGGTGGCCCAAGGCGCTCATCCTGGACGAGCCGCTGGCCGGCCTGGACGCCGCCAGCCAGAGCGGCCTGCTGCGGCTGCTGACCGACCTTCGTCACAACACCGGACTGACCGTCATCGTGATCTCGCACGACTTCGCCGGCCTCGAGGAGTTGTGCCCGCGCACGCTGCACCTGCACAACGGGATGCTCACTCCGGCGCCCACCGCCGCGGAAGGCCCGTCATGACCACGCGTCAGCGTCGGCCGGTGGTTCTGCTGCGCCCGGTCCCCGGAACCTCGGTCATCCACGAGCTGTGGGCCGGTACGAAACTGATTGTGGTCTTCGCCATTTCGCTGTTGTTGTCGTTCTACCCCGGCTGGATCGCGATCGCGTTGATGGCGGTTCTGGTGGCGGTCGCCATTCGAATGGCCCACATTCCGCGAGGCGTGCTGCCGTCGGTGCCGCGCTGGCTGTGGCTGCTGCTGCTCTTCGGGGCGGTCACCGCGACTATGGGCGGCGGGGATCCGGTCATCCAGCTGTGGTCGCACGATTTCGAGATCGGCGGGCTGCTGAAGTTCCTGCGGTTCACCGCGTTGTCGATCGTCCTGCTGGCGCTGGGCGCCATGGTCTCGTGGACCACCAACGTCGCCGACGTGGCTCCCGCCGTCGCGACGTTGGGCCGTCCACTGAAGTGGTTCCGGTTCCCGGTCGACGACTGGTCAGTCGCGCTGGCGCTGGCGTTGCGCGCGTTCCCGATGTTGATCGACGAGTTCCGTCTACTCTTCGCCGCCCGCCGCCTACGGCCCAAACCCGTACTGCCCGAAGGCCAGCCGCGGCGCCGCCGCTGGTTCGCCGACCTGGTCGACCTGCTGGCCGCTGGGGTCACGGTGGCCCTTCGCCGCGCCGACGAGATGGGTGATGCGATCACCGCCCGTGGCGGGACGGGTCAGATCTCGGCGTCGCCGTCGCGACCGCGGGCGATCGACTGGGTCGTTCTGGGGACTGTCGCGGCGGTCTGCGCGCTGGCGATCGTGCTGGAGATCCGGGGGCTGGGCGGCTAAGCAGTCGCCACGTCACCGAGCCTTTCCCCGACTGTGCAGTCTCACATGCAACACGCCGTGCCGGGCGTATCAATCCGCACACTCGCGGAGGGTTTCAGCGTTGCGCGGCCGTGTTGGCGGCTCGCTGGGCGGCGGCCAACGTCTCGGCGACGGGCCGGCGGCCCAGGAACATCTCGTCGAAGAAGGGTTTGATGGCCTGGAACCCGGCGGCGAACCCGGCGCCGCCCGGTGCGGCGATGCGTGGTCCGTCGAGCACGTCGAAGAACGGGGCGACGTCGACGTTCCTGGCCTTCCAGTAGTCGAAGTACACCCGCTGGGCGGACAGCACGGCCGGGATCGCCGACCCGCTGCGGCCCAGGTACTCATTGCCCTTGCCGCCGAGCCAGGACAGCACTTCCCGGACGGCCTCTGGATGCCGACTGGCCGGATTACCGGCCGCGACAATGCCGTTGGTGACGCTCACCCGTCCGGCCGGCCCGGTGGGCAGCATCACCACACCCCAGCGGAAGCGCGCCTGCCCGGCGACCTGCGCGAGGTTGTAGGTGCCGGACTGGAAGACCGCGATCCGCCCGGACATGAACTGGTTGCGGGAGAAATCGCCGTTGTCGTTGGTGTCCGACGCGGGCGGTGCGACGTGGTCGCGGTTGATCAGGTCGACGACGTACCCCAAACCTGTGGCGGCGGCGGGGGAGTCGAAGTTGAACCGGTCGCCCACGCTGAACTTCCCGCCCGACGACCCGATGTAGTTGAGGTTGATGCCCTGCAGATCGTTGGCGGCGTTGTAACCCCACTGCCGAATCCGGCGCGGGTCGAAGCCCGGACTGCCCGCCGTGCGGCCGGAGGTGTCGATGGTCAGCCGCGCTAGCAGTGGCCGCAGGGTGTCTCTGGCCGGATCGGGATCCCATCGCGCCGAGCCCAATTGGGTCGGAGTAATCCCTGCGGCGTCCAGCAACTCGGCGTTGTAGTACAGCGCGATACCCGCGTCGGTCAGTTGCGGCACCCCCCAAAGCGTTGCGCCGCGGGTGAACTGGCTGACCACAGAAGGCTCCCAGTCCGCCGACGCCGCGATCGGCATCAGCCGTCCGTTGTCGGCGTACTCGGCGAAATGGGAGTTGTTGATCCAGAAGATGTCGTCGGCGCCTCCGCCGGCCACGTCGGTGCGCAGGGTGTCGAAGTAGCTGGCGTAGGAAACCAGGGTGGTGCGCACCTCGATGTCGGGGTGGGTGCGGCTGAACTCCTCGAAGGACTCTCGGTATGCGGCTGCCACCTGATCGTCCCAGAGCCGCACTGTCACAACCGTTTTTCCGGCCGGATCGGACGTGCGGCCCAGCAGCACCACCAGCCCGGCCAGCAGGGCGCTGAGCGCGACCAGCGCAATCAGCGCCATCGTCGAGGACCTCGGCCGGGAGATCACGTCGGACCCGTCACTTCAGTCCTGTGACCACGATCGAGCGGACGATATGGCGCTGGAACATCGCGAACAGGATCACCAGCGGAACGATCGCCACGGTGGTCGCCGCCATCACCAGCGTCCACTGCGCATTGTACTGCGACTGCAGCCCGGCGGTCGCCACCGTCAGCACCCGCCACTTACCGCCGCTGGTGATCACAAGGGGCCACATGAATGAGTTCCACTGCGAGACAACGGTGATCAGTGTCAGCGTCGCCAGGATCGGCTTGCTGGCCGGCACCACCACATGAACGATCACATCCAGGGTGTTGGCGCCGTCGATGCGCGCGGCGTTCAGCAGATCCTTCGGGATGGACCGGAAATACTCGCGCAGCAGGAAGATCGCGTACGGCGAGCCGAACACGAACGGCAGCACCAGCGCCCAGAACGTGTTGCGCAGCCCCAGTTCGGCCATCATCAGATACAGCGGAACCACCGTCACGGTGGCCGGCACCATCAGCGTGGCAACGTACACCCAGAACAGGGCGTCGCGGCCGGGGAACTCCAGGCGGGCGAAGGCGTAAGCGGCCAGCACCGAGAACGTCAACTGCCCGATGGTGATGATCGCCGTCATCAACGCGGTGACCGCCAGCGCTCGCCCGAACCCCGCACTGCTCAGGGCGGCGTAGTTCTCCCACGTCGGCGGGCGAGGCAGCGACAGCGGAGTGCCGGTCGCGAACTGTTGAGCCGAGGTGAACGACGTCAACAGCCCCAGCCCGAACGGCGCGACGGTCAGGACCGCGGCCACCACCAAGCTCAGATAGATCAGCGCGTTACGTGAGGTCATAGCTGATCCGCCTGCGGAAGTACACGTGCTGGACCACCGTCACCCCGACCAGGATGACGAACAGCACCATCGCCATCACCGCGGCCCGACCGATGGCCGCCGCGCCGAAGGCCTCGGCGTAGATGCGATGTGCCACAAGGTCGGTGCACCCGGCCGGACCACCGCCGGTGAGGGCATAGACGGTGTCGAAGACCTGCGCCGCGCTGACCACCCCGGTCACCGAGACGAAGAAGAATGTCGGCCGCAGCATCGGCAGGGTGATCCGCCAGAACCGCTGCCATGCCGTCGCCCCGTCGATCCGGGCCGCGGCATGGATCGACGGCGGGATCGCCAGAATCCCGGCCAGGAAGAACAGCGCGACGTAACCGACGTTGGTCCACACCGTCACCGCCGCCACCACCGGCAGCGCCAGCGAAGGATCTGTCAGCCATTCGATGCGATGCCCCAGCGCCGTGCTGACCGCGCCGTCCGTCGGCGCCAGAATCCAGCGCCAGAGCACCGCCACGGCCAGCGGCGAACAGATCCACGGGATCACATACAATGCCCGGAACAATCCTGTCCCGGGCAGGCCGCGGGCCAACATAGTTGCCGCCGCCAAACCCAGCATCACCTGGGCGGGCACCACGATTGCGATGAACAGCAACGTCACCAGCAACGAATTGCCGAACGCCGGGTCGGTCAGAACCGCACGCCAATTGTCCAGTCCGACAAAGCGAATCGGGCCCAGCAGGTCCCAACGGTGCAGGCTCAGCCACACCACCACGAGCATGGGCAGCAGCAGAAAACACACCACTCCGAACAGGCTCGGCGCCAGCAGGCCGTAGCCCAGCAGGGCGCAGCGTCTGCGGTGCCCATTCCCGGGTCGCTGCGCTCCTGCCCTCCGGCTGTTTTTCACCCGTCCCGCCGTGACCGCCGGAAATCGAGCAGCGACAACACCACCCCCACCGCAGCGGCGCCGATCCCGGGCCAGAAGGTGCACGCCGCCAGGATCCCGAAGCCCACGGGGTTCGGATTGGGATCGTCGATCACGCCGATCTTGCTCGCCGCGATCATCGACAGCAGCGGTGCGGACCCGACGGCGGCGATGACCAATCCCACCCAAACGAGCGGGCGAAGTCGGAACCGCGGGTCGGGTAATGGCATCGGGCTCTTCAGGTCGATCGGGGGGTCAATCGCCACACTATCCATCGGTGCGCCCCGCTACGGTGGTTACCGTGAGTTCTCGGAACGTCGACGACGAGTTCCTCGCCCTTCCCCTCCGCCAGCTGGCCGACGCCGCGTTGTCAGCGGCCCGCGCCGGCGGGGCCAGCTACGCCGACCTGCGGGTGCACGGGCTGACCACCGAGATCGTGCAGCTGCGCGACGGTGAACTGGAATCCGCGGTGCTCGACCGCGACATCGGCCTGGCCGTGCGGGTGATCGTGAACGGCACCTGGGGGTTCGCCTCCCATGCCGGGCTGACCCCCGACATCGCCGCCGAGTCCGCCCGCCACGCCGTCGGGGTGGCCGTCACCCTGTCGGCGCTGAACGCCGAGCGCGTCGAGTTGGCCGACGAACCGGTCTACCGCGACGCCTCCTGGGTCTCGGACTACCTGGTCGACCCGTTCACCGTGTCGACCGCCGACAAGATCGGCCTGCTGGAGGAGTACTCCGGACGGCTGCTGGCCGCCGACGGGGTCGACCACGTCTCGGCGATGGCGAACACCGTCAAGGAGCAGCTGTTCTACGCCGACAGCTTCGGCTCGTCGATCACCCAGCAGCGGGTGCGGACGATGCCCGCGCTGGAAGCCGTGGCCGTCGATGCCGCCGCCGGAAGCTTCGAATCCATGCGCACCCTCGCGCCGCCGACCGGGCGCGGATGGGAAGCCCTCGCCGGTGACGACGTGTGGGACTGGTCTCTGGAACTCGCCGAACTGCCCGGGCTGCTGGCCGAGAAGGCGAAGTCGCCGAGCGTTGTGGCGGGGCCGACGGACCTGGTGATCGATCCGACCAACCTCTGGCTGACCATCCACGAGTCCATCGGGCACGCCACCGAGTACGACCGGGCCATCGGCTACGAAGCCGCCTATGCCGGAACGTCTTTCGCCACCCCGGACAAGCTGAACAGCATGCGCTACGGCTCGCCGGTGATGAACGTGACCGCCGACCGCACCGTCGACCACGGGCTGGCCACCATCGGCTACGACGCCGAGGGAGTGGCGGCCCAGCAGTGGGACCTGGTGCGCGACGGCATCTTCGTCGGCTATCAGCTCGATCGGGTCTTCGCCCGCAAGCTGGGTCTGGCCCGTTCCAACGGCTGCTCGTACGCCGACTCCGCCCACCACGTGCCGATCCAGCGGATGCCCAACGTGTCGCTGCAGCCCGGCCGTGAGGATCTGAGCACCGAGGATCTCATCGCCCGGGTGGACAACGGCATCTTCATCGTGGGCGACAAGAGCTGGTCGATCGACATGCAGCGCTACAACTTTCAGTTCACCGGACAGCGGTTCTACCGGATCCGCGACGGCCGTCTCGACGGCCAGCTGCGCGATGTCGCCTACCAGGCCACCACCACCGACTTCTGGAACTCGATGGAAGCCGTCGGCGGGCAGTCCACCTGGCGGCTGGGCGGAGCGTTCAACTGCGGCAAGGCCCAACCCGGTCAGGTAGCGGCGGTGAGCCACGGCTGCCCGACGGCGTTGTTCCGGGGAGTCAACGTGCTCAATACCGTTGAGGAGTCCGGCCGATAATGATTCCCGCACAGGACGTCGTCGACCTCGTGCTGCAGTCCGCCGCGCGGCAGGGTCGCTGCGACGAGACCATCGTCATCGTCACCGACCGCGCCGAGGCGTCGCTGCGCTGGGCCGGCAACTCCATGACCACCAACGGCGTGTCCACCAGCCGGTCCATGGCGGCGATTTCCGTTGTCCGCAAAGGGGACACCGCCCATATTGGCGCGCTGAGTTCCAGTGTCGTCGACCCCGATGCCATCGACCCACTTGTGGCCGCATCCCAGCAGGCCGCCCAAGACGCGCCCGAGGCGCGCGACGCCGCGCCCCTGCTGACCGGCTCGAGCGCACCGCTCGACTGGGGAAACCCGGTGCCCGGCACCGGTGCGGGGGCGTTCGCCGAACTGGCGCGATCGCTGTCGGCGGGCTTCGGCCGTTCCGACCGGCTCTACGGTTTCGCCCACCACGTCGTCGAGACGACGTTCCTGGCCACCTCGACCGGACTGCGCCGCCGGTTCACCCAGCCGACCGGCTCGGTGGAGATCAACGCCAAGCGCGACGGTGCCAGCGCCTGGGCCGGGGTGAGCACGCCATGGTTCACCGACGTCCCGGTGGACGCGATGCTGCTGGATCTGTCGACCCGGCTGGACTGGTCGAAGCGCAGCGTGGAATTGCCGGCCGGTCGCTACGAAACCCTTATGCCCCCGTCGACCGTCGCCGACATGATGATCTACCTGGGCTGGTCGATGGACGGCCGCGGCGCCGAGGAGGGCCGCAGCGCGCTGTCGGCACCGGGCGGCGGTACGCGGGTGGGGGAGAAGCTCACTGATCTCGGCCTGACCGTGTACTCCGACCCCTTCGCGCCGGGGCTGGAGTGCTCGCCGTTCGTGCACACGGCGTCCGGATCGGAGCGTATGTCCGTCTTCGACAACGGCATGGACATCGACCGGGTGGACTGGATCCGCGACGGCGTGATCTCCCGGCTGGCCTACCCCCGGGCGGCCGCCGCCGAGTTCGGCACCGAAGTGGCAGTGCCCGCTGACAACCTGCTGATGACCGGCGGCGCAACCGATCTCGCCGACATGGTGGCCGCCACCGAACGCGGTCTGCTGCTGACCACGCTGTGGTACATCCGCACTGTCGACCCCACGACCCTGTTGCTGACCGGCCTCACCCGCGACGGGGTGTACCTCATCGAGGACGGTCAGATCACGGCTGCGGTCAACAACTTCCGGTTCAACGAGAGCCCGCTGGATCTGCTGCGCCGGGCGACCGAAGCGAGCAAGCCGGAGACCACGCTGCCGCGCGAGTGGAGCGACTGGGCCACCCGCGCGGTGATGCCGGCCCTGCGGATCCCGGACTTCCACATGTCCTCGGTGAGCCAGGCGCAGTAGCTGACAGCATGGCATCAAACTATGTGATGCTATGCTGTCATCATGCGCACGACCGTGACCTTGGACGATGACACTCTTGCGTTGGTTCAGCGACGCATGCGTGAGCGCGGCGTCTCATTCAAAACCGCTCTGAACGACGCGATCCGCGAAGGTGCGCAGCGGCGCGCGGCGCCGAAGCCGTTCACCACCCGGACGGCTGATCTTGGCGTTCCGGCGATCAACCTTGACCGGGCCTTGCAGATAGCCGCCGAACTCGAAGACGAGGAATTGATTCGGCGTCAGCGGCGCGGCGCATGAAGATGGTCGACGCCAATGTGCTTCTCTACGCGGTCAACTCGGCCAGCGATCATCACCGGGCCAGCCGGCGTTGGCTTGATGAAGCCTTGTCCGGGGCCGACAGCGTGGGGTTTGCGTGGGTGCCACTACTCGCCTTCGTTCGGCTGACCACGAAGGTGGGCTTGTTCCCGTCTCCGCTGCGTCCCGCGGAGGCGATCCACATTGTCACTGACTGGCTGGCTGCGCCTGGAGCCGTGGTGGTTGGCCCGTCGGCGCGGCATGTCGACGTATTGGGCGCGCTGCTGGCCCGCGTCGGAACGGGCGGCAATCTGGTCAACGACGGGCACCTCGCTGCGCTGGCTGTCGAACACCGGGCGACGATCGTCAGTTACGACAGTGACTTCGGCCGGTTCGACGGCGTCGTCTGGAAGACGCCCGAGCAGCTTGTTTCATGACATCTGGATCAACTTCTTCCTAGGCCAAGCCTTCGCCCGAAGGATCCCCGCCGGCGAGACGTTAGGCTTCTAGTGCTCTGGGGCCGCCCCGGGGCAGGGGGCGGTAGCTCAGTTGGTTAGAGCCGCGGACTCATAATCCGTTGGTCGCGGGTTCGAGCCCCGCCCGCCCTACGTCAGAGGGTGTTTTTGGCGATTTCCTCGGTCGAGTCATCGTTTATTCATCGTTTATGTCCACGTTTCTCGATTCCAGGTGAACTACTCGACCGACATTGCTGCTGGTCATCGTGCGTCTATGGCGCCAATGCAGTACCGCTCTACTGAAGAAGTCACACCCGGTGGCAGTGACAATCCAGATGAGAGAGCGAGCTGCCGACCCGACGACCAATGAAACGGAGTGTCAGCGACGATGGATACTGTAGCGGTGGCCGCGTTGCCGCCGGCACCGCTCAATCCGCTTCCGCGTTTGCAACAGCTCAAGGCCGCGAGGACATTTCACACCGGTTGCGAAGTGCTCCGTGATGCGGGGGGACCGGTCACGCGTTTGGCCTCCACCCGTTTGCTTCCGCCCCTAGTCATCACGACGTCGCCCACAGGTGCGCGAGACGTTCTCAGCCTTGGACATCCGTTCGTTGAGAGATCGCAGCCCATCTACAGCGAGCATCGGCGACTGCTCGGCGGTTCACTGCTGAACTTCGAACACGACGCGTGGCTGCCCCGCCGACGAGCACTGCAGCCACTGTTCACTAAGCACCACGTCAATCAGTTCGCCGGCCACATGGCGCAGTGCGCTGATGACCTTTCGCGCGGGTGGGGTGACGGTGCGGAACTCAATCTCGATCACGAGTGCCGCCATCTGACGCTCAAGGTGCTGGCTCGATCGATGCTTGGTTTGGACCTCGACGCACAGGCCACCGCGCAACTGGCCGTGCCACTTCGCACCGTCGCCAACTACATCACCGGCCGCGCCATACGGCCGGTTCGCGCGCCGTGGTGGCTACCTACAGCGGCCCGGTGGCGCGCACGCGCCGCCGCCGCCACCTTCCATCGACTGGCTGAGGACAGTCTTCAAGCGTGCCGCGCCGACCCGAGTCGCGATGCACCACTGGTGCGGGCCCTGGTCGACGTTGTTGACGTGGGCACCGGACGGATACTGTCCGATGACGACGTTCGCCGAGAACTCGTGGTGTTCTTGGGAGCGGGTTACGACACGACGGCGACCGCCCTGACGTATGCGTTGTGGGCCCTCGGCTGCCACCCGGACCTGCAGGACCGGGTCGCCGCGGAGGTCGCCGCGTTGGGCGACCGGCCATTGACCGCTGACGATGTTCCGCGGTTGGGCTACACCGTGCAGGTGCTGAACGAGGCGCTGCGTCTGTGCCCGCCGGCGCCCGTGGCGTCTAGATTGCTGACGAGGGAGTCCGAAGTCGACGGCTACCGCGTCGAGGGCGGCAGCTGGGTGATCGTGGGGATCTACGGCATGCACCGTGATCCGGCTCTATGGGACTCTCCTTTGATTTTCGACCCCGATCGATTCAGCAGTTGCAATTCCAAGGGCCGAGATCGATGGCAGTACTTGCCATTTGGCGGCGGACCGCGATCGTGCATCGGTGATCACTTCGCAATGCTTGAGGCGACTTTAGGTTTAGCGACCATCATTCGACGTGTCGAGATTCAACCACTCCACGACGACTTTCCGCTGGCTGTTCCGTTCACCATGGTCGCGGGCGCTCCGATCCGCATCCGCGTGAGGGCGCGGAATTAGTCCGCCGTGGCCACCGCCAAGATTCCGCCTGCCGGTTTAGTTCGTGCCCTCGAGCGAGTGCGCCATGTTCTCGACCGCCTACGCCAGCGCAGTGTCCCGGCATCCGTCGCGGTGCTGGAGAAGATCTTCGCTGCGTGGACCGCCCAGGGCATCGCGGTGGTGGCCGAACTTGGGGTGGCCGACGCGCTGGCTGAAGGGCCGCTCGGCATCGACGAGTTGGCACACCGGGTGGGTGCCGACGCAGATGCCCTGGCGCGGCTTCTACGTGCGCTGATCGGCGAAGGTATCTTCACCAGACGTCGTGACGGCCGTTACGCGCTCAATGCGCAGGCGTCCGCGTTGCGCACCGATGCACCGATGTCCGCCGTGGGGATGGCCCGTTTTGTGGGACTGCCTGCGCACCGGGAGCATTGGAGCCACCTGATCGATGCAATCAGAACGGGTGAGGCGGTCATCCCGAGGCTGCGTGGCAAGTCCGCGTTCGAGTACCTTGCTGAGCATCCCGCGATGGCTGCGATCTTCAATGACGCGATGACAAGCAGCTTGGAGTCGACTGTTGCGCCGGTGGTCGCCGCGTACGACTTCACGCCGTACCCGACCATCGTCGACGTCGGCGGTGGGCACGGGCGACTCCTGTCGGCGATCCTGGCTAGCTCCCCTTCTTCACGAGGGGTCCTCTACGACCTGCCCGCGGTCGTCGACGGGGCACCCGAACTGCTGTGCAAATATGGTGTTGCAGAACGGGTCGAGATTGTCGCAGGCTCCTTCTTTGACAGCGTCCCGGTCGGCGGAGACGTGTACGTCCTGAAGAATGTCGTCCATGACTGGCCCGACGCCGAATCGGTCTCGATCCTGAGCAAGGTCCGTGCAGCAGCGGCGGCCGGCAGCATGCTGTTGCTCGCCGAATTGGTGCTGCCCAATCACAACCGCGGTTTCATCGGCAACTGGATCGATATGGAGATGCTGATCGCTGCAGCCGCGAGGGAACGCACTGCTGCTGAATACGTTGTGCTGCTGAAGCAGTCGGGCTATCAGCTGACCCGCGTGGTGCCGACCGCTAGTCCGTTCAGCCTGGTAGAAGCGAAGGCCGTCTAGCGCATCGCGTTGGTGCCCAGGAGCATCCGAGCGTCGTTGCGGCGCAACTTTCCCGACGCCGTCTTTGGCAAGGCACCTGGGGAGAATAGTCTCACCTGGCGTGGTGCATGGCCCACTTGGCGGAGCACCCTTGCGGTGATCTCGCGACTGATCTGGGTGCGGGCGTCTTCGTCTGCGGTGCGCACTTCTGCGAGAACTACGAAGCCCTCTCGTTCGCCGTCGACCCGCAGCGCGATCACACAACCCTCGCGGACTCCATCGACAGCCCCGGCGGCACGTTCGATGTCGTGGGGGTACAGGTTCTTGCCCGCCAATACGATGAGATCCTTCGTCCGGCCGCACACGTAAAGTCGTCCCTCTTCATCGAGATATCCGAGGTCCCCGGTGTCGAACCAACCGTCGTCGCCAGCGAGCGGAACGACACCGTTGACCGTGAGATAACGGTCGGCGACCGCCGGTCCCCTCAGCTGAATCGCGCCGATATCCCTGGCTGTTGCCGCATTCCGACCACGAACGATGCGTACGTCCATGCCGGTGACGGGGTGACCGACACATACCACATGCAGAGCATCGGCCGAGTCGGGAGCAACCACCTCCGCGCGGTGGCCGCTGGTGACCGTTCGGCGCGACACCGCTTCGATCAGTGCCGGCTCGTCTGCTGCCCCGAGAGCTGCAGCAAGGGTAGCCTCCGCGAGGCCGTACCCCGGCATCAGTGCGCTGCGCCGAAGGCCGAAGGGTGCTGCGGCCGAGGCGAAGTCGGACATGTCGCGATGGTTAATCGGCTCTGCTCCATTCACCGCAATGCGTAGGCAGGAGAGGTCGACATCAGCGGGATCCGCCCGGGGGAGGTGACGGGCCAGTATCGAATAAGCAAAGTTCGGACCCGAGGTGATGGTCCCGCGGTATGTGCTAATCAACTCGACCCACGTCATGGGGCGCCGCAGGAACTGCTCGGGTGTAACGATGACGGTGTCGACACCGAGCTGCATTGGAAGGAGCAGGAACGCGACCATTCCCATGTCGTGTGACAACGGCAGCCAGCTCACCATGACGTCGGCGTCGATTTCGAGCCGCAATCCTTCGCGTAGCGCGATGGTGCTTGCGGCTAGGTTGCCGTGGCTGATCTCGACGGCCTTAGGCGAACTCGTTGAGCCCGAGGTCAGTTGGCGCAGTGCGACATCCGTCTCGCGGGCGTGGTAGGCCGACCCGAACTCCATCGGCCTGTCGGCGTGCAATGACTCCACGGTGCGGACGGGCCGGCCGCAGACAGTCAGCTGATCGAGCACAAACGAGAAGGGATCGCCCACGACAACTACGTTGGCGTTGACCAACCGGATGGCTTTAATGGTGTTGTCGAGCCATGTCGTCAGATCTGATCGGGCAGTGGGATTCTGGAGCATAGTGATGGCGGCTCCGCGTAACCAGATGGCCTGGGCGAGCGGCGCGACGTCTGCCGCGCCGGATGCGAGTACCGCTACCGAATCATGTCTCCCAACACCCATGGCCGCTAGGCCGAAGGCCAACCGCTCGGCGCGTTCGTGGATTGCCCGCCAAGACATGTGCGTTGGTCCAGCAACGGTGCCGGTCGTCAAGCCTCGGGTCGACGAGGCCGCGGATGCGATTATGTCGTCGACGAATGTGCTCACTGTACGCGCGTTTCGCTGGCGCTTTTCACGCGCCCAATCACGAAGTCGACGACCGTACCGACGCTATCCAGATGCGGCAGCAGATCGGATACGGCAATGTGCGCCAATCTCGGGTAGTCACTCCGTAGCCGGTCGAGCAGATGGATCTGCAGCAGTGAGTCATAGCCAAGGTCGTCATCGAGCCGACTGGATCTGGTTACCTTGGCGATCGAATGTCCGCCCACGTCCGCAATTAGCGCGATCAGAGCGTGTTCGGTGCCCGTCGACAGGCCTTCGCCGACGGCGTGGACGCCCGTGGGCTCGGAAGGTGCCAGCGTCGCCGCACCCCCGGAGAACCAGAACCGATTCGTCGTATCGAACACGTGGGCTGGAATCCGGCGGAGCGGGCCGCCTGGCGGGCCGTCGAGCGCTGGCAGTTCGGCGGGCGCAGATTCCAACACGACATGCGCGTTGCTGCCACCTAATCCGAATGAGCTAACGGCCCCACGTACCTGTGTTGCGGACAGTTCTTGCGGGCACTCGGTCAGCTGCAAGCCGCGCTCATTGAGTCGCAATTGCGCGCTGGGAGCCTTGCCGAAAACCGTTGGGGGGAGCACCCGATGATGTATCGCCAGACATGCTTTGACAAACCCGGCGATTCCAGCGCTTCCCTCCGTATGGCCGATGTTGCCTTTGACCGATCCCAACAAGCATGGTTTAGAAGCGCGCGTCTTGTGCAGGTCTCCGAGCGCGCTGACTTCGATCATGTCGCCGACGACGGTTCCGCTGCCGTGGCCTTCGACGAACGCGATGTCTGTGGCATCGATCTCTGCCAGTGTCAACGCACGGCGCATCAGCGCGACTTGTGCCGAACGACTCGGGGCGGTGATGCCGTTGCTTCGACCGTCGTGGTTGGCGACCGAACTCCGCACGACCGCGTAAATCGGCTGACCGTCCGCAATGGCGTCGTCGAGTCGGCGCAGGACAACTGCGGCCACCCCCTCGCCGCGTCCGATTCCGTCGGCTGACTGTCCGAACGGTTTGCAGCGGCCGTCGGGCGCGGACAGCCCGGCTTGGGCGTAAAAGATCGACAGCGCAGGCAACAAGATGACATTCGCGCCAGCGGCGATGACCGTGTCGACGTCGCCTGACCGCAGTGCCGCGCATCCGTAGTGGATGGCCATCAATGAGGATGAGCAGCCGGTGTCGATGACCACGCTCGGTCCGGTGAGATCCAGGTGGTACGAGATGCGGTTCGCCGCCATGAAACTACCGCTGCCCGCCCCGCTGAATGGCGTGATCCCGGCAAAGTCGAGCATCGCGATGTTGCCCCATTCGGCCGACATCAGCCCGATGAACACCCCGGTCGACGTTCCGGCCAACGACCGCGGGTTGATTGCACCGTCTTCCAATGCGCGCCAGCAAGTTTGGATCAGCAGGCGCTGCTGAGGGTCGAGGGCGGCCGCCTCGACCGGTGTGATGCCGAAGAACTCGTTGTCAAAGGCGTCGACGTCGTCGATGAAATGACCCCGCCGGGAATTGGTGGTTCCAGCGACACCATCGGGATGATAGAACTCGTCGACGTTCCAGCGCTGTGACGGCACTTCGGAATCGGCGACCACCCCATCGATCAGCAGTCGCCAAAAGGCATCCTTATGAGGTGCGCCGGGAAATCGGCAATCGATACCGATGACGGCGATCGGAGTCACGGCGTGGCCTCGCGCTCGACAAGGTGAGCCGCTATTGCATCAATGGTCACGTAGTCCCAGACTACGGTGGTTTCGACGTCGAATCCCTGCTCATACTTCAGGTCCGCGCACAGCGCCATGCCCACAACGGAGTCGACCCCGCAATCCGCCAGCGGAGTGTCGATTCCGATCATGTCAGGCGCAACGTCGAGGTAGCGCGCTACCTTGACCGTCAGCCAATTGACGAGCTCGTCGTACGCCGCTACGTCAGCGGTCATCTGATGCCTGTCTTCCCACGGGTTCACGAGATGGCAACGCGGCGAAAGAGATCTGGGCATTTACGAGACCCCTGATCCAAGCCTCGAACCGCTGACCGCCGACCGACGCCGCAAGTCCGATCAGGGGAAGGCCCGCTACGATACCGAATGCCAAGCCGACCACGAATGTCACCAAGCTCGCGGCTTGCGCCAGAACACCGAAACGACTGGCCGAGCGCGAGGTTGCGCCCCACTTCCGAAACAGACGTCCGGCAAGGAGGTCCGCCGCTGCAAGGCTAGCGACGACTGGCGCAGCGTCGGGCGGGCACTGGCCATGCTCGGCGATGAAGTGACCGACGGCGCTGATCCTCGCCAATTCGTCGTCGTCGATCCCGGCCCGGCCGAACCACAGGAACGGCTCGCGCTTGCCCCGGACGAGCCAGCGCAGGGTCGTCACCAGTGAAATTAACTGGTGTCGGGTATCCGTCGCCGCAATCACCTGGACGCGAAGAGCTCCCGCGGATCGCAGTAGGTCGGCGACCTCGATCGCGGCTGAGTACCACATGTTGCGACACGCGATCAGCGTGATCACCTGGCGACCTAGGAACAGCTCGGGATGCGCGGAAAGTAGCGACCGGATCGGTAATGACGGCGACAGGTACCACACCTGGTAGGCCAGTACCACGACATCGTCCACATCGTGATCTCGACTCATTTGCGAGCTGGGCATGGGTGCGACGAGCTCTACCAGCTCATTTGGATCGACCGCATGCGGGAATAGTCCGAAGAACTGCGAGACCGACCACGGAAAGGGAAAGGTGACTCGCGGTTCGATGTCCGCCCACTGGATATCCCACCCACTGGTTTCCAGGGGTGCGGTCAACGCATCGGCAACCGCGCGCAGCTGTCCGGTCTGGGTGTACAAGTACACCACCGCCCGTCGACTCACCGTTGTTGGGATTCCGATGTCGCAGATCCCGACACCGCTGTCAGGTGCATGAAGGAGATCACGAACCGCCCTGACTCGGGGACCATGCACAGCAACGTGTCGCCCTCTTTGATCAGCCCCTCGGTCACCATCTCGTCGAGGATGACGTAGATGGCTGCGGCGCCGATGTTGCCGACGGATGTCAAGTTGCTGTACCACTTCTCGGGTCGACCCGCGTTGATCCCGCGCCGGGCGAAGTGTTTCAGAACAATCTCTTTCATCCGCTCGCTCGAGTAGTGAGCCGGAATCCAGGTCAGGGTGTCGGGGTTGAACCTGTCCAATGCGCGTAGGCGTTCCCACTCATCGGCTCCGACGCTGACGAGGTGGGGCAACAACGACAGATCTTGGCGAAACACTAGTGCGCCGTCGGCCTCCGCTTCCGCGGCGGTTGGATAGTCCAACCAGCTCTTCGTGGCAGCGTTGGAGTTGCTGCCGCCGTACATGCACGTCTTCTCGGTGTTCGCGAACGACCTGAGCGAGATCCAGTCGATGCGGAGGCTGATTCCCGTTGTGGCGGGGGTATTCTCGATTACCGCAGCGCCCGCCCCGTCGGAAAGCATGTAGCGCAGAAAGGCGGCCTCCAGCGGAAGCGATCCGTCCTGAGCGAGCTGGCCCAAGACCTCGTAGCGGCTGCTCTTCAAGATGCGAGCACCGGACTCACTCGCGACGCTGATCGCGTTTCGCTTCTCACCGATCGCCACTTGCAGGTAGGCATTCTTCAAACTCATCATTCCGGAACTGCAGATTCCGGCCGAAGTCGAAATCTCCATCGGACCGTAGCCCAACTCACCGTGCACCATGCTGGCCAGCCCGGGCGCCAACATGTCCGACAGCGTCGTCGCGGCGGTCAGCAATTCGATATCGTTCGGGCCGAGGCCGGCCCGCTCGGCGGCCGTGCGCACAGCGTTCGCAGCCATCTCAACATTTGAAATGGTGGTCTGCTGATTCTTGTCGATGGCGTAGTAACGGGACTTGATGCCACAGTTTTCAAGGGTCAGTTCCCGCAGATCACCGGTCGTGCGACCGGCAGCGCCCAAGTAATCTTCGATCTCCTCGTTGGGCACGGGGTTTCCCGGTAGAAAGCTGGCCGTGGCAGTGATGTAAGCGCTCAACGCAATCGACCTTCCTCGGATCGCACTCCTCGTTGGTTGCAATCGTCAGCGGCGGTCGGCCGGCGGGCATCAGTAGTGCAGTACTGCAATTTGCAAAGGTGGCGTCGAGACTCCGCAAGCAGCGACGTCGCATTCTAAGCTCGTGGCCCGACGTGCTGAAGGGGGACTCGATGTTCGCAGTCGTGGGTGGAGGGGCGGCGGGTAGCGCAGCCGCATTCGTGCTGACGCGGGCCGGGCACCATGTGGTTCTCTTCGAGGCATCGGACTGCCTCGGCGGCCGCGCCCGAACGGTCTGGCGTGACGACTTCGGCGTCGAAGTCGGGGCAGTCTTCGCGGTCAACACCTACGCGAAGACCATTGAATTTCTCAACGACAGCGGCAGCAGGGGCCTGCTCGTGCCGTGGTCGCCGCTCACGGGGCTATGCGACGGAAACTCCGTCTACCCGGTTAGGCACGACCACCTTCACTCTGTCTTCAGGCTCCCAATGTTGTCCCTGCGGGACAAGCTTCGGTTGACGGCGCGCGCCGCACAGGCGATCTATGGCCCTGCGCCCGAGCCGTTCGAGACCGACAGCCTGGCGCAGTTCGACCTTGGCGAGAATCTGGAGGAATGGTCACGTCGCCGGCTGGGGGACAAGCCGTTCGAATACGTCGTCCGTCCGCTGATCGAGGCGTCGTTCGGAACCGATTGCCGGGATCTCTCCGTGCCGTACACCCAGGCGATGCTGCATCGCGGGCACCGGGTCAAGTACTTCTTGCCCCGGGACGGAATGAGTAGCATCTGTAACGCTTTAACGCGCGGCACCGAAGTCCGACTCGGCGCAGAGGTAACGGCGATCGAGCGTGATGGAGACGACGTGGTGGTGCTAACAGCCGACCACGCGGCTCAGCGATTCGATGGTGTGGTGATTGCGACCGATGCCCCTCGTGCTGCCGGATTACTCAAGGACCTAGTACAGCTAGAGATCTTGCGAGCACTCGAATCCGCACCCTATGCGTCCATGGCCCATGTCAACCTGCGCTGGATCCGTAATCCGTGGCCCGACAACAAATTCGGAATGTTGCTGCCGGTCGGACCAGGGCCGCGCGCATTGTTGGCCACGATTGTCACGACGTCGGAGAAATCACGGTTGGTGCCGTCTGGCGCTTGCATGACGAACTCGTACTTCTCGAGCAAGGCAACTCGAGAACTTACGTGGCACGAAATGGTCGAGACAGCTCTCCGGCACATCGCCGATACCTTGGGTACGGGCTTCGCCGGGCCCGATGTAGAGGTTTTCAGCTTCGAGCGCGCGCTCGCCATTAGTCCGCCGGGCCACTACCGATCGATGGCCAATCTCAGGGACAGTCTGCCAAGGCAGATCGCCATTGCAGGGGACTTTCTTGCGCATCTGGGCGTGGAGGCTGCCGTCAGCAGCGGAGCGCGCGCCGCCCAGCGACTGGTCCCGACATCGGACTAGCAGGAAGTTCGGCTTGGAGGCGAGCACCTCACGCGTTCTCGATGACGTGGTGATGCCCAAACTCGGAGGTGTCCACCAAATGCGTTCTGGGAAGGCACTCAGAGCAATCTGTAGCAGTTCTGGTCGGGTGGCAGGCAAGAACCAGCATGGCGTGTCAACCAGCGCTACCGTCGCGCGTGCGGCCGAGGCGAGACTCTTCGGCTAAGCAGATGCAGTAGCCGGCTACTGCACCTCCGCCCTCGTCCGCGAGTGACGATTGATCGGTGTTGAAACCAAAGCCGGTCTTGCAGCTCAACCGCGTCGCCAAGACCTACCGCAGGGGCGACGAGGAGGTACGTGTGCTCGTCGACTTCGACTTCACCTTGGACGCGGGAGAATTCGTTGTCATCACTGGGCCGTCGGGGGCAGGAAAGTCGACCCTGCTCCACGTCGCGGGTGGCCTCGACGCACCCGACAGTGGGACGATAGCAGTTGCGGGACAGGACGTTTGGTCGATGAAGAGGAGTGCGCGTGCCAGGTTCCGTCGGCGCAACCTCGGCTTGGTCTTTCAATTCTTTAACCTGGTGCCGACGCTGACCGCAGTGCAAAACGTCTCATTGCCTTTGGTGCTCGACGGCGTGAGAGCCCGAACGGCGGACGCGCGCGCCGAGGAACTTCTCTCCAGGGTCGGGCTCGGTGAGAGGGCGCAGCACCGGCCGGCAGAATTGTCGGGCGGGCAGATGCAACGCGTGGCGGTGGCTCGCGCCCTGGTGGCCCGGCCGTCCATCGTGCTCGCCGACGAGCCGACCGGAAACCTGGACAGCCATTCGTCGATGGAGGTCCTGAACCTGCTGAAATCACTGGCAGACGAGGACGGGGCAGCCGTCATGATGGTGACGCACGATGCGGCCGCGGCGCGCTACGGTACCCGTGAAGTGCATCTCGTCGACGGGCGCGCCTGCACGCTCGAAGGCGCCCGCGCCGGGGAATCCTAGTGCGACGGCTGCGCACGGGATGTTTGGTGTTCCGCCGCATTCACCTCACCGCGTTGATCGCCGATTGGCGGCGGACGCTACTCAGCGTGGTCGGCGTCGCCATCGGAGTGACGGTCGCGCTGGGGGTTTTGATCCTCAAGGCCGAACTGAGCCGTCCGTTCGACGCGTTCGGCCCGTCGCTTACCCATGCCCTTGAACGGGAGGCGATCGAGGTTACGCCCAACGTCAGTGGACGTCTGCCGATGGAGACAGTCGAACGACTGCGCACGGAAGTCGGCGGCGCACAGGCGGTCATCCCTGTCATCGCTGCACTTACGCCGGTGGAGATCGCCGGTAGCGAGCACGGCTTCTTCCTACTCGGCGGGTCATGCCAAATCGAACTGCTGGTCGGTCACTTCGACTGTGAGCGTCGCACCCGCGAGGCCAAACCTGCGGACGGGCCTGGTGTTCCGCTGCTGATGGCGGCCGAGATCGCCGCGCGGCATGGCCTCAGGGTCGGCGACGAGCTGCACATCCCCGGGTTGCCGGCGGGTTCAGCGCATCTTGGATGGACGTTTTCGGAATTCGACCACGTCGACGACATCAACAGCGGCTATGTGTTGATGGCCCCGTCGTTGGAGGTCGCCGCGGCCCTACTTTCCACGCCGGGGTACGCGACGGCCGCCTTCGTGGTGCCGAAACCGGGCGCCGACGTTTCCGGCGTCGACCGTGTGATCTCCGGCATCGGCACTGCCGGGCCGCCGCGCCCGCACCTGCCCGCGATACTCGAGAACACCGCGGAGGGCTGCAATCTCGTCGCACTGGGCGGCATCATCGTCGGTTGCCTCATTGCGGTGAACACCATCCTGCTTGCCGTGGAGGATCGCCGGGCCGTGATGGGGACCATCGGTGCGGTCGGCGCCCAACCCCTCGGGCTGTTGTTCGGGATGGTGGGCGAAGGTGCGGTCGTAGGTGCCTTCGGGGGGCTGCTCGGCGTGCCGAGCGGATTCCTCCTCGGGTCATTTCTGGTGGACGATCTCGGTCGGTCGATGCTGGCAGGATCTGGCGGGACCATTGCCGCACACTTCACACCGCGCCTGATCGCGGTGGGCGCGGTGACGGGAATCGTCTGCGGAATCGTCGCGATGGCCGGTCCTGCCGCGAATTTGATTCGCGAAGGCCCGCTTGCGTCGATGGCGAGCATCGGCGGCGCGCAGCGCACCAGGGGGGTCCCGACGTGGTCCCTCGGCCTGGGTGTCGTGCTCCTGGTAGCCTCCGTCGTCGCGTCGAAGATCTTCGAGGGCGGATCGCTGCCGCTAAGCGTGGGCGTCAACACCTTGACCGTCGCATTGATCGGTGTGGTGCTGGTTGCGGTGTGGGCCGCCCCCCGCGCGGTGGCACGGTTGGCTGACGTGCTGACGGTCCCGCACCCGGCCGTCGGGAGGCTGCTCGGCGCCGACGTTCGGCGCTACGCGTTGTTGTTCGGCCTGTCAGCGGCGTTGATCGCTGAAAGCGCCAGCCTTGCCATCGGGTCTCACAGCATGCGCCTGCTTGGCTCCACGCAGATTGCTGCGCAGAAGGCTGAGCGGTTGCCCACCGCACTGCTGATCAACGGCCAATCGGTGCTCGATCAACGCGACAGCTTTATCGCCGGCGCTACGTTCGCGCTGGTGACCGATGCTGCAGGCGGGCGGCCGGTGGCGTCACGCTGGCGATCCACGATCACCTCGGAGGTGTCGACTCGCCTCATCGTCGGAGTGACGCCCGGGGATTGGTACAGCCAGGCGCTCTACGCGCCTGACATCCCCGATGAATTCCGGAAGGGATTGCAAGCAAACCAAATTGGGCTGAGTCGGATCGCCGCCAGCCGCCTCCGCGCTGCCAAGGGTGAAACCGTCGAGTTGCAAACCGTCGGTGGCCCGAAGCGGTACCGGGTCGCCGGCATCTTCGAACCGCAGATGGTGAATGACGCCGCGCTGGGCGACATCGTCCTGGTCTCGGAGCGATTGGCGCGGTCCGACTGGGCCGCCGTACGCGATCAGGTCGCGGTGGATTATGCGTCCTCTGAAGATGCAACCGCCCACCGCCATGAGTTTGAGGACCTCGGAGCGGGGCTGTGGGTCTACGACAATGAGAAGTGGCGCTCGACGGCCGGTGTCGCAATCACCCGCTTCTTGGAACCGCTTGCGCTCGCGGGATTCGTGGTCATGGTCGCCGGAGGCTTGAGCATGGTGAACGTGTTCGTGCTGGGACTCGTGCAGCGCAAGCGTGAACGTGCCGCACTGCGGGCGATCGGAATGACGCTCGGGCAGGAACAGGCCGTGATCGTCGTGAACGCCGGACTGCTCGGCCTACTGGCAGTCGGCGTCGCCGTGCTGGGCGGCGTCGGCATCACGTATCTGTGGTCGTTGGGCTCACCGGTGTACTACGGGACGAAGATCGAGTGGCGTGTGCTTTGGCCGCCGTTGCAAACTGCGGTGTTCTCCATCCTCGCGCTTGTCCTGACCGCCACGGTTTACCCGGTGATTCACACGCGGCGGCTCGAGACGGTCGAGGTGCTTCGATCCACGTGACGCTAGCGCGGCGGTGTTGAGAAGGCATACCTAGCCTCGCCCCGCTGGGTCGGCGTGTCTACTCGCGTGCTGACGACAGTTCTGACGGCAACGCCAACGCGCTCCAACGACGTTCCCTGAAAGGCACTGTGCGGCGAATCGCGCCTGGTCACCGGTTTCTGCCCGATCCTGGCAGTGTGTGGCGAGGCGAGGGGGCGACGGTCCAGGGACCGCTCGGATGCATCCGGACTCTGCAGGAGTGCTCCGAATAAGACTTAGAGAAGTCTTAGTCGCTCCAGCGCGCTCGTGGTCGTAACAATTCGAGTGGTACCCGAGGGTTGCTGATGAGGGTCGATAACGGCCTGAAACCAACCCGAAAGGAAAACCCGTGATCGACAAAGTTGACCCACTGTGGTTCAGCCGCGAACAGCTCGCCCAGCGGTGGGAAAACCTGTCAAGACGCTCGCTGAGTGGGCGTGCAAGAAGATAGGTCCTCGCTATGCGAGATTCGGCCGGCATGCGCGGTATCCCCTGTCCGAGGTGCTCAAGTGGGAAGCTGAGCACATGATCGGGCTGGCCGGCAACGTGGCCTAGTGGGGCTCCGTCGTTTCGTGGGGTCTCGGGACTGGGGCCGGCGCTACTCTGGACACGGCCGGGCAGAGTGACCCGAGTCCCAGGTCGGGTTATCGGCAGCAAACTCGTTTTGAGGCCGTCAGCGGAGTCATCGTTTACTCATCGAATATGTCCAGTAATCGGCGGGAAGAAGACAGGTCGACTGGGTTCCCAATGTGCAGCAATTCCATTGGTGCACAGACTGTTTTGGGGTCCTGAAGCTTCAACAGGAACTCAGGTTCGCTAATCCGTTGGTCGCGGGTTCGAGCCCCGCCCGCCCTACCGGTTCCGCCCGGAGCTGGGGTCCAGGGCAGGCTACGTCGTTACCGGCGGTGTCGACTGAAGCTCCCCGCGCCGCGCGGCCCCATACAGCAATACAGCCCCGCCGGCCATCGCCAGTGCCGGACCGGCATTGTGGAACGCCATGAGCGCGAGGATGTTTGACCTGTCGACTGCGAAAAGCCGAAAGACATGCATGTCGAGCATCCCCAGTTCGAAGACCACCGCGCCGGTGACGATCAGCAGGGTTCCCACCCCGCGGGGCGCCCGCCAGACCGGTCCGGAGCGGTTGAGCAGTACCGCCGCTGCGATCGCCGCGAGGTAAAGGATGCTGCGCAGCGCCCAGCCGACGATCGTCCCGGTGTTCTCCACCGTGCCGATGAAAGCCAGCAGCGGGTAGCCGACCAAGCACACGGCGATCGCCAGCGCGCAATACACCAGCACCGGGGAATCCGGCCGCGATGGCACATACGGCGCGGCCCGCACCGCCGCCGGCGGCAGAGCTTGCCCGGGCGCCGGTCGACTCGCGACGGGCGCAAACAGCGCCGGCTCGTCAGCCTTTCCGCCGACCGCCCGGCGAATCCGGCTGACCACCGAGAAAATCAGCAGTCCCACAATGCAACAGGTCACCGTTGACCATGGTGGCAGAGCCCCGTTCCCGGCGGGCCGGAACTCCGACCGGATGCGAATCCATCAGCCGGCTTCAGCCAGTGCGCGCCGTAGCGCATCGGCCTCGTCGGCCCCCACCCGACGGACGAAGCGCATCAGCGCGGCCTGTCGTCCGCTGCGGTCGCTGACTTGGTCCAGCACATCGACCATCAGACTGGCCACCAGTTCGTCGCGGCCGTAGCTCGGTGCGTACCGGAAGGCCCGTCCGGCTCGGATCTGAATAACCAGGTTCTTACAGTGCAGACGCTGCAGCACTGTCATGACGGTCGTGTAGGCCAGTTCGCGATGAGAACTCAGACTGTTGTGGACCTCACGCACGGTCTGGGAGCCGTCGTTGTCCCATAGCTGATCCATCACGGCTCGTTCGAGATCGCCCAGACGCCTCACGTTCGTCGTTCCCTCAGGGCGTGACGTCGACGGTGGCGACGGTCTGATCGAGGTGGTGCAGTTCGACCGCGACCTTGCCGGGCTCGTTGATGGTGAAGGTGAAGGTCTGGTTCGGGGCGGCGGCGATGGCGAACTCGTGATCCGGCGTGGAGTGCACGTGCAATTCGTCGGCGGCGTCACTGGTCACATGCACCGTGATGGGTTGTCCCACGTGGGCCGACAGCGCGGCGTTGGTGGGGGTGGCCTTGCCGGCGGCGATGGTGACCATCAGCATCGGACCGGTTGGTGCGGACGATGTCGTCCCCGCCGCCGACGCTGTCGTGGAGGTGGCGGTCGCCGAACTGGTGGTGGTCGAGGTGGTGGCCGTGTGGCTGCAGCCCACCACCGTCGCCGCCGCGGCAGTCAGGATCGCTGTGAGAACTCCGTACCGCATGCTCATCCGGCCTTTCGTTGTCGTCGTCAGCAATTAGTCGGCTCCCGGGCGCGGCGAGTTCCCGAGCGGGTACGGCCGACGGGTTCGGCCTCGCGTGACCGTCAGCCTCGGCGACGCATCGACCACAGCACGGCGCCCACAGCGAGCGCGGCGGCGGCCGCGAAGGGCCACCAGGTAATGCGATCGCTGCTGCCTGTTCCCGGGGAGACGGCCGGCGGCCCCGGTGTTCCGGTGCCCGGGACGGTCAGGTGAAACGGCCACGAGCCGGAGACGACGTGGCCGTCGGCGGAGGTGACCCGGTAGTTGACGGTGTAGGTGCCTGCCGGCCCGAGTGGCCGGACCGCCACGCTGGCGATCGCCCCTTGGACGCGGGTGTCCCCGTTCGACCATAGGTTGCCGTCGGGGCCGACCACCGTCATCGCCGCGAATCCGGTCTGCAGCGCCTCGTTGAACGTCGCACTCACCTGCGCCGGCCCGCTGGCCAGCATCGCGTCCACGGCAGGGTCGGTGGCGATGCGCACCGCGTGCGCTGACGCGGTCGTGGCCCCGAGGACCGCCGTCACCCAGCACAGCGCGGCGACCACGAGCGCCCGCAGCGTTCTCAACGCCGGCGCCGCCGCGCCATGGTCAGGCCCGCGGTACCCACCGCGATCGCCAGCGCCGCCCCGGCCAGCCAGCGGGTCACCGGATCGAAGGCTGACGCCGGCGAGAAGGGCTCGGCGGTCACGGCCGTCAGGGTCAGCATTGGGGCCGGGTGTTCGGGTTCGCTGCCGTCCGGCAGCGGCTGCTGATCCCAGTGCACCGCTTTGCCGTCGGCGTAGATCTGGGTGGCCGGAAAGCTGGCGATGTCGGAATCGGGCAGGTTCACCTGGATGCGGAACAGGGCGAACTCGTCGGCGGGAATCCCGGAGTGGGGCGTGGCGGTCCAGGTGACCGACCGGAAAGTGCCGCTGGGGATGTCGTGGTCGAGCTGTGCAGTCCAGCCCGGCATCACTTCGGTGTGGGCCGAAGTCACATTCGGCAGTTCAACGCGCAACTGTGTTGTCGGCGAGGCGGTTTCGGACTCATTGGGCACCATGAACGTCACCACAGCCACCCCGCCGCGCCAGGTGTGATCCGCGGTCACCGTGACATGAGCCCAAGCGGGAGCCGCCGTCAGCAAGGCGGTCAGCGCGAGGCCGGCGGCAACGGCTGCGCTTCCTGTCGGCGTCACGACGGCGTCGGCGCAGCCGCGATCAACCACGACGCCGGTTCAGGAACCGCAGGAGCAGTCCGGTCCGCACGTACATGGCGAGCAGGTGCAGTTCGGATTGGTGCAGCCGGAGGCGGGCTGGCCGCATGTGCAATCAGGTCCGCAGGTGCATGGCGAGCATGTGCAGTCGGGGTTGGTGCACCCTCCGGCATGCTCGCTGGTCTTGCTGGTCATGGTTTGTGTCCTTTCAATGGCTCTGCGAGGGCTGGGTGAGATCTTTTCTCCTACGAAGCGATTCCACCATTGTCTCAGCGATCAACACCAGCAGCAGGGTCGCCCCGAAGGAGGGATACAGCACCGCCAGCCCTGTGGCGATGACCCCGATGGCCACGACGGCACCGCGGGGTGTTTCCGACTTCATCGTCTCACTGGTCCTGCCCGGAAGACCTGCGGTCCCGGTGGGTCGGCGTTTCCACCACATGATGGTGGCGGTGACGATGCTGGTCAGCAGGCCCAGGCAGAAGAGGGTCGACAGCACACGGTTGGCGAGCCCGTACTGGGTGCCCATGTGCGTGTTGACTCCCCATTCGGTGATTCGCGACAGCGCGCCGTCCTGGTCGGCGGTGGAGTTGGTGATCGTCTGTCCACTGAATTGATCGAGGTACAGCGTTCGTTGTTCGGAGACCCTCTGGGGCCAGTGATTGATCACCGTGTAGCTGCCGTAGGTCGTCTGACCGTCGGCGGTGGTGTCGGAGGGCGGAACGATCGAGTAGCCGGGGATCATGCTCTCGGACTTCGCGATCAAGTCGATGTCGTTGAACCCCAACGGCTTTGCCACCGGACCGGAGGGTGTCGATGCATACACCGGATCGTTCTTGTCAGCCCACGCGATGCGCCGCCCGAGCCGGTCGAAGTCACCGACCTTGGCCGGGGTGGACGGCGCGTCGACCTCGGTGGCCGGGGTGACGGTGGAGGCCACCGCGCGCCAGTTCTCACCCCAGTAGCGCGACCAGGTCATTCCGGAGACGACGTAGAAGATCAGCACCACCGAGAGCAGGATTCCGGTGGTGGCGTGCAGGTCCCGCCAGCGGATGCGCCCGCCCTTGTTCCAGCGGATCGCAAAGCGTGGCTTGCCGCGCTCGACCGCCCGCGGCCACCACAGGTAGATGCCGCTGGCGGCGAGCACCATTACCCATACGGCTGCCATCTCGATGAGGAGGTTGCCGATGCCCACCCTGATCGAGGCGTCAGGGTAGGCCGACGGTGCGATCAGATGTCCCAGCGCCGGCAGGGTCAGGGTCGGGCCGTCGTTGCCGAACATCCGGTGCAGTTGGTTGGCCCAGCCCACCAGGCCGTCGAGTTCGTGGCGCTGTCCGAGGTAGGTGCCCGTGTAGGGGTCGATGAAGACCTGGGTGACATTGCGTTCGCCCACTTCGGGTTCTTCGGTGGGAAGGAAGTCGACCTGGGTGGAGCGGTTCGCCGACTGAGGGGGAGTCACCGCGTCGAGCACCATGTCGGCGCCGACGTGCTGGCGCGCGGTGGTGATCTGATCATCGAGTGAGACCGTCGACGATGACGGGCCGACGACCTGCAGGTCGCGGTGTAGCCACAGGTCCAGTGGTTGGGTGTAGAGGATGATCAGGCCGGTGCAGGCCAGCACGACCAGGACCGGGGCGGCGAACAACCCGATCCAGAAATGCAGGCGCCAGATTCGCCGCAATATCGCGGCCTGGCCTCGCCGCTCCTCGCGATCGACGGGCTCACGCTCAACAGTCACCACGACAAGTAGTCGGATGAGACTGTCGATCGGTTCCCCGGAACCGGGGCTTTTCTCAGCCGGTGAGGTCGTCGCGCCGCGCGGCGGCGATCAGATCGTCACGGGCCCGGGCCACCCGGGAGCGGATGGTGCCCAGTGGGCACCCGCATACTTCAGCGGCTTCGTCGTAGGACAGCCCCAGCACCTGGGTCAGCACCAGCGCGTCGCGGCGCTCGGGGGCCAGGCCGTCGAGCAGGACTCTGATCTCGACGATGTCTTCGAACCGCGCGTCCGTCTGCGATCTGCTGAGCAGGGCCTCCACATCGACCTGCGAGGTGGTCCGGGGGCGGGCCTGGGCGCGCCGGACCTGGTCGACCACCACCCGGCGGGCGATCGACAACAGCCAGGTCCGGGCCGAGGAGCGTCCGGCGAAGCGGGGCAGCGCGCCGATTACCCGCAGGTACGTCTCTTGAGTGAGATCGTCGGCACTACCGGGATCGGCGAGGAACGCCACCGTTCGCCACACGTCGCGTTCGGTAGCCCTGATGAACCGATCCAGAGCCGTACGGTCACCACGGCCGGCGGCCAGCGCGAGCTCGGTGATCGGGTCCTGTTCGGTCACGGTGTGTCACTTTAGGGGATCGACGTTCCCGGTGGCGCCGCGATCAGCGGCGGCCGGTATTTTTGTTGCTGATCGCGGAACCTTTGACCCGATCGGACCGACTCTTTCCGATAAGGGCTTGCGCTGGTGTCCCCGGCGCACACGAGGAGGGTGATGACCACCACCGTCGCCGGCGGAACCGAAGCCCCGCCGGTCCGGCGCGTCGAGCTCGACGTGTCGGGGATGACGTGCGCGGCCTGCGCGGCCCGGGTGGAAAACCGCCTCAACAAGGTGGCCGGGGTCAGGGCGTCGGTGAACTACGCCACCCGGGTCGCCACTGTCGACGCGCCTAGTGCGGTGTCCACCGAAGACTTGTGCGGAGTCGTAGAGCGCGCCGGCTACGAGGCCGGCTTGCGCACCGCGGGTGGCGACGAGCGACCCGATCCCGACGACGCCACCGCTCGCTCACTGCTGGTGCGATTGGCGGTGGCGGCGGTTCTCTTCGTCCCGCTGTCGCACCTGTCGGTGATGTTCGCCGTCCTGCCCTCCACCCGGTTCGCCGGATGGCAGTGGCTTCTCACCGGGTTGGCGTTGCCGATCGTCACGTGGGCCGCCTGGCCGTTCCACCGCGTCGCGCTGCGTAACGCCCGCCACGGCGTCGCCTCCATGGAGACGCTGATCTCGGTGGGTATCACCGCGGCGACGCTGTGGTCGCTGGCGACGATCTTCATCGCCCGTCCACCACGGGATACACACGGGGTGTGGCAGGCGCTGATGAGCAGCGACGCCATCTATCTCGAGGTGGCCGCCGGGGTGACGGTGTTCGTGTTGGCCGGCCGTTATTTCGAGGCCCGGGCCAAGTCCAAGGCCGGGAGCGCCTTACGGGCGCTGGCCGCCTTGAGCGCCAAGAACGTCACCGTTCTGTTGGCCGACGGCACCGAAATGGTCCTTCCCGCAGGGGAACTCAAAGAAGAACAGCGCTTCGTGGTGCGGCCGGGCGAGACCATCGCCGCCGACGGACTGGTGGTCGAGGGAAGCGCCGCGGTCGACATGAGTGCGATGACCGGTGAGTCCAAGCCCGCGCGGGTTTCTGCTGGCGTCAGCGTCATCGGCGGAACCGTCGCGCTCGACGGCCGTCTCATCGTGGAGGCCGCCGCCGTCGGCGCAGACACCCACTTCGCGGGCATGGTGCGCCTCGTGGAGCAGGCCCAGGTGCAGAAGGCCGACGCGCAGCGACTTGCCGACCGCATCGCGGGCGTCTTCGTCCCCGCGGTGTTCGTGATCGCGGCGCTGACCGCGAGTGGTTGGCTGCTGGCCGGCGCCGGTTCGGAGAAGGCGTTCTCCGCGGCGTTGGCGGTGCTGGTCATCGCCTGCCCGTGCGCCCTGGGCCTGGCCACGCCGACGGCGATGATGGTGGCTTCGGGCCGCGGCGCCCAATTGGGCATCTTCCTCAAGGGATACCGCGCGCTGGAGGCCATCCGCACCGTCGACACCGTGGTGTTCGACAAGACCGGGACCCTGACCACCGGGCACCTGTCGGTGACCGACGTCGCTGCCGCCGACGGTTGGAGTCGTGACGAGGTCCTTGCCGTGGCGGCCGCCGTCGAAGCCGCCTCCGAACACGCCATCGCCGCCGCGATCCTGGCGGCCACCGAGGAGCGCAGTGCCCTCGAGGACTTTGCGGCGCTGCCCGGCCGCGGAGTCACCGGGACGGTGGGATCGCGCCGGATCGAGGTCGGGCGCCCCGCCTGGGTCGCGCAGGACAAGGCTGTGCCGGCCGTGGTGGCCGCAGCACGGCGAAAGGCGGAGTCCGAGGGTCAGACGGCGGTGCTCGTGGCCGTGGACGGCGTGGTGTGCGGGGCCATCGCGGTGGCGGATGCGGTGAAGGACAGCGCCGCCGAAGCCGTTGCCGCCCTGCACCAGCGAGGCATGAAAACCGTTCTACTGACGGGTGACAACCCGATCGCGGCCGCAGAAGTGGCCGCTCAAGTGGGCATCGACGACGTGATCGCCGACGTACTTCCCGAAGGCAAGGTCGATGTCGTCGAACAGTTGCGGGAACGCGGCCGCGTCGTGGCCATGGTCGGTGATGGCATCAATGACGGCCCAGCGTTGGTGTCGGCCGACCTGGGCCTGGCGATCGGGCGCGGAACCGATGTGGCCATCGCGGCGGCCGACGTCATCCTGGTGCGTGACGATCTGCGCTCGGTACCGCAGGCACTCGACCTGGCCCGCGCCACCATGCGCACCATCAGGATGAATCTCGTCTGGGCGTTCGGCTATAACGTCGCCGCCATCCCGATCGCTGCCGCCGGCCTGCTCAACCCGCTGATCGCCGGTGCGGCAATGGCCTTCTCGTCATTCTTTGTCGTGTCCAACAGCTTGCGGCTGCGGAACTTCAGCCGTGAACATCAGCACTGAAAGGCTGAAAAGCGATATGAGCCAAACGTTTTCCGTGACCGGGCTGAGCTGCCAGAGCTGCGTGAAGCATGTCACCGAGGCGATCAGCGGACTCTCGGGTGTGGAACGTGTATCGGTCGACCTCGAACCCAAGGGGACTTCAACGGTCAGTGTCGAGGCTTCCCGGCCGCTCGGTGACGACGAGGTGCAGGCGGCGCTGGCTGAGGAGGGCAACTACTCGCTGCTGCGCTGACGGGCCAACTCGCGCAGCATGTTGTTGTAGGCCGTCAATTCGTCGTCATAGCCGGCATCGGCGTGACGGTCCGTGCGAACCGACTCGCGGCGGTCTTGCCGCGCCCATTGAGTCACCAAGGCGATCACCACCATCACCAGCGGAACTTCGCTTGCAGCCCAAGCGATTGCGCCGCCGAGATGCTGGTCGGCGTTGATGTCGGGCACCCAGGGCAGCGCCAGCCCGCGGTAGAAGTTGGCGCCGACCGTCGACTCCGAGGACATCATCGACAGGCCGAAGAAGGCGTGGAACGGCATGATCGCGAACAACAACGCGAGCCGGCCGAGGAACGGCAGACGACGCGGCCCGGGATCGACGCCGATGATGCCCCAGTAGAACAAGTACCCGGTGATCAGGAAGTGCAGGGCCATGAACTCGTGGCCCCAGTGGTAGCGCACCAGGGTGTCGAACAACGGGGTGAAATACACGACGTAGAGCGACCCGACGAACAACACGAATGCGGTGATCGGGTTCGACAGGAACGCTGTGAACGGCGAATGGACGGCGCGGACGATCCATTCCCGAGGCCCCGGTGGCGCGTCGTGCGGAGCGCTGGGCAACACGCGTAGCGCCAGAGTGACCGGAGCGCCGAGGACCAGCAACACCGGCACGAACATGTTCAGGGTCATGTGTTCGACCATGTGCACGCTGAACATGGCTGATCCGTAGGAGCGCACGCCCGAACTCGTCGCGAGGAGCAGGGCCGCGCACCCCGCGATCCAAGCCACCGTGCGGCCCGCCGGCCAGGCAACGCCGCGCCGGCGTAGCCGGATCACTCCGAACAGATAGACGCCGGCCAGGACGAGCGCGCCCACACCGATGAAGGTGTCGAAACGCCAGAATGTCGCCAACCGCCACGGTGTCGGGGAACCCGGCAGTTCGTAACCGAGCAGGACGTCCCAGATGCTGGGCTGCGTCGCCAGCAGCAGGGGCGCCGTCTGAACCGCCATCAGTGAGCACGCCGCGAGGGCGGCGATAGCGGCGGCCAAGCCCGCCACTCCGCCGCGCACCATTCCGGCGGCCAGTGCCGCCGTCGCGGTCAGCGCGAGCCAACCGAAGGCTGATGTGAGATTGCCGACGCCCACTCGCAACAGGATCAGGGCTATCCCGTAAGCGAGTGCCACCGCACCCGCCGCCGCGGCAACGACATCGACGCGGCGGCGAAGCGCCGGTCTCACTGGGGCGGCCACCGAGACGATCCGGACACCGGACCAGATCGACACCGCGAGCGCGAACACGATCACCGAGCTCGTCGCGTAGTCGTGGGCGGGTCCCTGTCCGGCGCTGCCGGTGACCGGAACGGCGACCACACCGATGATCGCCGGAATCATCAGCGGCACATGCCATTCCCAGCGTACGGTCATACGCGAGAAGACTGCGAGAACGGCCGCGAATATCGTGACGGCCACCCATCCGCGCCCAGTCTCCGATGCGGCCAGTGCCGTGCCCAGTCTTCCGCTGCCCAGCAGTCGGATGGCCGATACGCCTGCGTCGGCGGCGGTTTGCACGACCACCATCGTCAGCGCAGTCAGGAGCCACAGCAGGGAGAACCGCTCCACCACCAGGTGCGCCCGGAACGCAGCCGGATCCAGGACGCCGCGGTCGTCGGGCTGGGCGGTGATGAGAACCAGAACCAAGCCACCCAGGCAGGCCGCGCCCGAGAGGGCCGCGACGAAATGGCCGATGGCCTCGACCACGGTCGTCGCTGTCGCGGGGGAGAGAACGCTCGCTGAATACGCCGCGACGGCGGCCGCCGCCGCTGCGCAACCGCCCCAGACCATCCAGCCGGCCCTTGGGGGTCCGGCACCGGCAGGAGTTGTCACGGTCATGTGCGGTGAGTGTAGAGGCGGTTACGCTGCTCGTTCGACGGCAGGAACTTTACTCCTGTGCGCCACGACCAATTCACCGGTCATGACGAGTTCAGGAAACAGTGGAGCGAGCAGATGATCAGCGACCTTGCCCTGAGGTGGATAGTCACGCTGTTGTTTCTCTTCAGTGCGGGCGTCTGCATCTCCGCGATCGCGAAGAACCGGCACTCGCGGGAGAATCTGGTCAGCCACTCCTTGCACGCGATCATGGCCCTCGCGATGGCGGTGATGGCCTGGCCGCGGGGCGCCGAACTCCCGACCCGTGCGCCGATGATCTTCTTCCTGATCGCCGCCGTATGGTTCGCGGTGTTGTCGCTGCGCACCGTCGGGCACCGGGTAGCGAACACCTATCACGCGCTCATGATGCTTGCGATGTCGTGGATGTACGCGGCCATGGGCGGCTTGCCACTGCGGCGTCAGGATAGTCAGGCAACGGCCGACATGGCGGGCATGGACATGGCGGGCATGCCGGGTATGGACAGTTCTGCCGGACATGCGGGCCATGCCGGGCACGGCGGGGCTTCGGCCGGTATGCAGTCCGGCGCGGAGCCCGCCACCTGGGTCGGCATTCTGAACTGGTTGTGCACCATCGGTTTCGCCGCCGCTGCGGTCTGTTGGTTGTACCGGTTCGTCATCGCCCGGGTGCAACCCCGCGGCGACGATGCGCCGTCGAGTGTGGGCATTCTCTGTCAGTTGGCCATGGCGGCCGGAATGGCGATCATGTTCGGCGTCATGCTCTAGACCGCATCACGCTGCAGATCCATCCGCGGACCTCAGGTGCCCCCGACGCCGGCCGCGAGAGGCATTCTCCGGCAGTGCAATCTCGTCGGAGACGACCTCCGCTGTCCGGTCGGGCCGATGGCCGTCACTCCCACGATCCCGCCGCCACACCAGGATCGCCAGGACGGCGCCCACGACCACGGGGAGGTGCGTCAACGGGCGGTCGAAGCTCACCCGGCCCTCGTCGGTGTCAACCACCTCGTAGATGAGCAGAAAACCGGCGAATGCCGCCAGCACCCACGTCAGCCCACCTGCCATCACCGGCCTCAGCGCCGCGACCAACATCGCCACACCGAGAGCCGCAGACCAGGCCGTCGACTCGTTCAGAACATGTCCCGCCGATGCGGCGTGCGGAACACCGAGTTCAGCGCCGAGGCCTTGGGCCAGCGCCAGACCCAGCTGCACGACGCCGACGACACCCAGCGCCCACCGCCGCCACGAAATCGCAGCGTCAGCTCCTCGTGGGGCCCGCGTGGTCGACGGTTGCCGCACCGCGGCCAGTTGTGAGCGCCCCGCCAGTCTGCGCAGCAGCTGGGTTTGCTCGACTGCGGCCGCCTGCCAAGCCCGGCACGACTCACACCCGGCCAGATGCTCATCGGCTCGAGCAGCGGGGATGGGTTCGCGTTCCCCGTCGATCCTGGCCGACAGGGCCTCACGGGCGGTGTCGCACTCCATGCGTCAATAGTCGCGCAGGATACCGGTTTTGTTCCAGTGTCCGTTTGACCAATTCTTCTGCTCACATGGCGTTAGCCCGGGGGTATGCCGTGGCCGGCCCGTGGTGCAACCGTGCGTCTCGGCCGACGAGTGCGCCGTCCTCCGTCAGTTCCCTGGCATGCCGTCGGGCACTGGCGCCTGGCAGCGGTCACGGAAATCGTTCGCCGGTTGCCGGATCGCCTGAATGTCACTCTGTACCTGTGGGTTCGACTGCCCGTAGGCGACGACCGCGTCACGCATCTGGTCGCGGCTCATGCCCTTGAGGCTGGTGAAGAAGGCGTTGACGTCGGGATGGGTCAACAGATAAGCACCCATGCCGGCGTTGACGCCCGACATCACCACTGCGAGGTCACCCGCCGTGCAGTTCGGCGGGTCGGCTTGGGCGGTGGCCGTCATTCCGACAGCCGCTGCGGCGGCGATCACGCCAGCCCCGATCAAGCGTTGAAACATCATTGGGTTCTCCTAACAAACGAGGGTCGCGGGTTTGAGTTTGGGTCTGCCGGTTGGGAGGGGGGTCAACGCGGACCGATACCGCCACCCCCGCCTGGCCTGCCGGGTCCGCCGGGTCCACCGGGTCCGCCGATTCCGCCGCCGGGGCGGATGGGCCAGTAGACATCGACGCCGAAGTTGTCGTCGCAGTACCACGGGTCAGCGCAGTACGACGGGTACACAGGTGCTGCGGAGGGAGGTGTCGGGCCGCCGCCGCGGACCTGGCCGTCCGCGCAGATGGTCGCGTAGCCGGCGCTCGTGCAGTCCGCTGCTGCCGGTGGGGCGAACGTAACCCCGAATGGAATTGCCAGGGCAGCCAGCCCGGCGACGATGTACCTCTCGCGAAGCATGTCCAACGCCTCTCGTTCTGCTAAACCAAGGCGGAATCGTCGTCCGACCCCCGGAGTACGTACGCTTCCATACTTTCTGCCCGGATGCGACGGTGTTTCTTGCGGTTGCCGATGATCGGCAGGACTTAGACCCTCGCAACATGCTCCCTGTCCGGCCCGGATCCGCTTCCGCTCGATGCATGCGGTCGCCCGCGCCGCGCCGACCGTGCCTGGATAAGGCCCTGGGGATTCGCGCCGGAGGACGTGGCAGTGCCGGTGGAGAGGACCGACTGGTCGACCCGGAATGACCGCACGGACTGGCGCGCCGTATACCCGGAGCACCGCTGCAGCTGCGGCCCCGGTGGGCCCAAAACACGGTTGGATCCCCGCGGATCCGTCAAAGATCCTGCGACGCAACGACATATGGTTCCGACTGGCCAGTGGTCCCGAGGCGGACGTGGAACACCGCGACTATTGCCCATTTCCTCACGACCGCTCGGTCTCTATTCTTTCCAGAAGACGATCCAACCGCGCGGCAGCGCCGCCCGACTGTAGGGGGTTTCCCGTGGCATCGCTCCCAAGTGGTCGGCATTTCTTCCGCGGCGAGGATGGATACGAAGCCGCCCGTCGTGCGACGGTCTGGAATCAGCTGGTGCCCAATCGTTTTCCCGACGTGATCGTGCAGGCTGTCGATGCCGGCGACGTGGTCGCCACCGTCCGCTATGCCAAGGAAAGCGGCAAGCGTGTGAGCATCAAGTCGGGCGGTCACAGCTGGGCGGCCAACCACCTGCGCGACGGCGCGGTATGTCTCGACGTGAGCCGGCTCGATCAGACGACGGTCGACGCCGACAGAATGGTGGCGATAGCAGGCCCCGGCAAGGGCGGCAGCGAACTGATGAACGAACTGACCGACCTCGGCCTGTTCTTCCCCGCCGGGCATTGCAAGGGTGTGCGGATCGGCGGGTATCTGCTGCAGGGCGGCTACGGATGGAACAGCCGGGTGTGGGGTCCGGCCTGCGAGAGCGTGATCGGCCTGGACGTCGTCACCGCCGACGGCGAGAAGCTCTACATCGACGCCGAGAATCACCCGGACCTCTACTGGGCGGCGCGCGGGGCAGGACCGGGCTTCTTCGCCGTGGTGACCGCGTTCCACCTCAAGCTCTATCCCAAACCGCCGGTGCTCGGCAGCAGCTTCTACGCCTACCCGATCGACTGCGCCGAGGAGATCTACACCTGGGCCCGGGGTATTTCGGCCGACATCGACCGGCGGGTCGAGGTTCAGATCGTTGCGTCGAGAAGCGTGCCAAATGCGGGTATCGACCAGCCGGCGATAGTGCTGGCCTCGCCTGTTTTCGCCGAATCCGAGGCCGAAGCTCGGGAGGCGTTCGGCATTCTCGACCGCTGCCCGGTCGTCGACCGGGCACTGGTCGCGGTTCCCTACGCCCCGGTCGAGATGCCGGCCTGGTACGAGGCGGTGATGAGCAATTATCTGGCCGATCATCGATACACCGCCGACAACATGTGGACCTCGGCACCTGCGGAGCAACTGCTGCCCGGCATCCGCAACATCCTGAAGACTTTGCCCCCACACCCCGCGCATTTCCTCTGGTTGGCCTGGGGGCCCTCGCCAAAGCGTGTGGACATGGCCTACAGCCTCGAAGATGAGGTGTATCTCGCCTTGTACGCAGGCTGGCAGGACCCCGCCGACGACGCCCGCTACGCCGATTGGCCGCGTTCCAACATGGCCGCCATGGCTTCACTGGCCAGCGGCATTCAGCTTGCCGACGAGAACCTCGGCGCCAGGCCGGCCAAGTTCGCGTCTGACGAGAACATGGCCAGGCTGGATAGGATCCGGGCCGAGTACGACCCGGACGGACGCTTCTATGAGTGGATGGGCCGGGTGTGATGGCGCAGAAATATCTCGGCTACCGGTCCGGCGACGGCGACACCGCCTGGGGCAGGTTCTTCACTCCCGACATGGCCGCGTTGCCCAAGCACGTCGTCACCGCTCTGGAGCATGGACCCCAGGCCGACCAGATCCTTCTCGACTACGACGATGTGGCAACCTTGCTCGACGAGGGCTATCACCAGACCGAGAACGGGTACGGGCGGCTTCGCGAGGGCGGAATTCAGGTGTCGGTCCGCACCGACATGCCGGGTGTCACGCCGGCGATGTGGGACTGGTGGTTCGGCTGGCATGGCAATGACTCCCGCCGTTACAAACTCTGGCATCCACGCGCACACGTCTCGGCGCACTGGGCTGACAACGGCGGCGAAGGGCGCTACGTCGGTCGCACCTCGATGATCGAGGAGTACATCGGCTCCACCTACGCGAAAGCGGCGATCGAATTCATCGAGCCGGCCGTCATGGGTCTGGACGCGAGCGGACTCGGCGACGACATCGTGGTCTGTGTGCGACTGGGTGCCGCCGACTTGCCGGTGGACATCGGGCGGTTCGTCCACCAGGTCCGAGCCACCGGCGACGGCGCGGAGATGCGCTCCCGCTTCTGGATGGGTGGGCGACAAGTGACGGTACGCGGCGGAATCCGTCTGGCCGACAACGTCATCAGGCCGTTGGCGGATCGTCAGCTGCCCGACCCGCGGGACTTGATGGTGCACTGCGCCCAGGAGATGAACCACCTGGCCGGCTTCCTTCCCGACATCTACGCGGCGTTCGCCCGCCCCACTCAAGCCGGCTGAGGGGCCCGGCCGCAACACCACCACCGCCCCACAGAATCCAGCAGAGCGAAAACTCGGGGTCCGCTAAGCGACGACTGTGGGCCGACCGAAGCGTGTCCGCACGCCAGGGGAGTACAGCGCGCGTAACGGTCCTCCGCTGGGCTTCACTCCGCTGGCCGGCAGCAGGTCGTCGTCGATGTCGACGATCCGGGCTTCGCGGAGCGGCCAGGTTTCATGCTCGTTGGGGATCCACCAGGTCCGGCCCGCCTTGCGGGTGTGGGCGCCCCAACGCGCCGTCAGCCAGACCTCCCTGGGGGTCGGGTCGACTGTTTCACCGACGGCGACGGTCAGCCGACTGCGCAGTCCGCGCTGAGGCCAGCGCCGCGTGCTGTCGTAGGTGATGCGAGAGCCATTGCGCATCAACCTCATTCGGGCCCAGGTGTAGGCGAATCCCAGTCCCAGCCGAGTCGCGGGGACGATCGCCAGGCGACTGGTCTCCAAGGAGCGGAACAGCACACCGTGCCGCCCGGCCTCATCGCAGGAATAGAGCCGGATGTTGGTCTCAAGGAACTTCCCGAAGTAGGGCACCGGCGGGGAGGCGGCGAGTCGGACCATGCTCATCACGAACGGGACCAGGGCGACGTAGGTCATCCCGTCGCTGAACACGTCCGGGCGGGTTCCCTGCGGGAACAGATGTGCGACGTCGCCGGGGTGAACCGGCCAGTGCACGAACGTCAGATCGCTCCACTGCTGGTCGAACAACACCGGCGGGCGCAATGGCGGTGGCTGCACGGGAAAGCCCGTCATGGAGGCCATAGCCCTAATATCTCATCATGCCGCCGATGTGGCCTGGGCTAAGCGCGGCCGCCCTTGACACCGACCACTCCGCCCGTGTGACTGATCGCCTCGCCGCGCGCCAGCATCACCATCGCCAGCACCATCGCGATGACCGCGAGAGCCAGCCCGAACCAGCCGGACTCGCCGGGCCGCAACACCTCGCCGAGTACGACGATGCCCAATGTCGATCCCACCAACGGTTCGCTGACGGTGACGGCCGGCAGCGAGGCCGCCATCGAACCCGCCCGAAACGATGACTGCTGCAGCGTCGTCGCGGTCAGCGACACCGCAACCCACGCCCACAGCTCGGGGAGCCTGAGCAACCGCCAGATCCCGCTCCCCAACTGGTCGACCACACTCTTGGTCAGCACCGCGAATACGCCCCACAACGATCCCGCGGCGAGTCCGAGCAGCACCGCCGCCAACGGCGTGCCCGACCGCACGCGGGCGATCGCGATCGCTGCCACCAGCAGGGGAATGCCGAGGGCCAGCACCCACACCCAGATCTCCCATGAACCCCGCGCCTGACCTTTGGAGGGATTGCCCACCGTGACAACCACGGTGACGGCGGCGGCGAGCACCACCGCCCACATCCACTGCGCGCGGGTGATCCGCCGTCCCGCATAGCGGGCGCTGAGCGGCAGGGCGAAGAGCAACGACGTGACGAGTAGGGCCTGCACGAGCAGAACCGACGACAGGCTCAGGGCCGCGGCCTGCAATGCGAAACCGCCTGCGGCCAGCGCACTGCCCAGCCACCACTGCCGGTCCTTGAGCAACCGCAGCAGAAGTCCGATGTGACCGACCGGTTCGTCGGTGACACGGTGAGCCGAGTGCTGCTGAAACACGTCGCCGACGGCGATCAGGGCTGCCGAACCCAGAGCGAGGACGGTGGCGATGTCCGACTTGTGCACGAATCCTCAAATCGCTGGCAAATGAATGACACTCCGCGGGCGGTTCACCGAACCTACAGTGGATAGTCGTGACCGCGACGGCTACACGACGGCGAGTTCGCATCCGTCGCGGCGTGGCATTGCTGGCCATGATCAGCCTGATCGCCGGCTGCGCCGAATCCGCCAAGCCGCGGTCGGAGTCGCGCCCCTTCCCGGCGGCGGCCGAACGGGGACCCTGCACGGTGACGAAAGAGACCGACGTCCCGGCCACCATGCGCGACGGCACCACCCTGCGCGCCGACGTCTACCGCCCCTCGCAGTCGCCGGCGCCGGTGATCCTCATGCGTACCCAGTACTCCAAGTCGGGAGCGCAGACCGAGCCGTCGCGCTACGAGAGCCCGGACTGGTTCGCATCGCACTGCTATCTCGTTGTGATTCAGGATGTTCGGGGAACCGGATCATCGTCGGGGACCTTCGACGAATACACCCATGACGGCGACGACGGCTACGACTCGGTCGAGTGGGCGGCGAACCTGTCGGGATCTGACGGCAAAGTCGGCATGTACGGGTCTTCCTATGTCGGGGCGACCCAATGGCTGGCCGCTGTCACCGCACCGCCGCATCTGGTCACCATCGTGCCGGCAAACACGGCCTCGGACTACTACGCCGGCTGGACCTACGAGGGCGGTGAGTTCCGGCTGGCGTTCATCCTCCCGTGGGCGCTGGGACTGGCCGAGACGGCCGCGCGCAACCGCAACGACGGGGCGACGGCGGCCTCGATCAAAGCCGCCGGCGCCGATGCGGGGCGGTGGATGGCATTCCTGCCCTACCGCGACCTCCCGGTGCTGCAACCGGACAACCCCGCCGTCGCCCCGTGGTACTTCGACTGGATCACCCACTCGACGCGCGACGACTTCTGGACCCGTTTCAGCATCCGCGACCGTTACAGGGCAGTGCGCGTCCCCGTGCTCCACTTCGCCGGATGGTACGACGCCTTCGTAGCCGGGGCACTGCAAAACTTCAGCGGCATGGTGACAGACGGCGCGACGGAAGAAGCCCGCAGCAACCAGCGCATCGTGATCGGGCCGTGGGATCACTTGGCTTGGGGCAGAGCAACTTCCACGCCCGCGCCCATGCTGAAGGGCATCGGCCCGATTGCCGACAGCCCCATCAACCAACTCATGCTCGAGTGGTATGACCACTTCCTCAAAGGGGTCGACAACCAAGTCTCCACCGGGCCGCGTGTGGATTACTTCCTGATGGGCGCAAACGCGTGGAAGACCGCGACCAGTTGGCCGCTGCCGCAGACCGACTATCAGCGTCTGTATCTTTCCGGCGCCGGGGACGCCGCCTCACGCACCGGTCAACTGTCGACATCAGCGCCACCCGACGGACAGCCTCCCGACCGCTACACCTACGACCCGGCCAACCCCGTGCCGAGCGTGGGCGGTCATTCCTGCTGCAGCGCACGGTCCGGATTCCAGGGTCCCTACGACCAACAGGATGTCGAGAAGCGTTCCGATGTCATGGTTTACAGCACCGAACCGCTGAAGGCCGACACCGAGGTCACCGGCCCGGTGAGTGTGGACCTGTGGGCGGCCTCATCAGCGACGGACACCGATTTCACCGCCAAGCTCGACGTCGTCAAGCCCGACGGCACGGTGACCAACCTCAACGACGGCATCCTGCGCACGGCGTTCCGCGACTCGCTGGAACACCCCGAACCGGGCCTGCCCAACACGCCGTACCAATACCGCATCGCGATTTGGCCGACGAGCTATCTGTTCTCCGCCGGCGACCGAATCCGCCTGGAGATCTCCAGCAGTGATTACCCGCAATTCGCGCCCAACCCCAACACCGGGAAGGCCTTCGGCGTCAGTGCCGCGCGGCAACCGGCCGACCAGACCATCCTGCACGACGCCGCACACCCCTCCGCTGTGATCCTGCCGGTGATCCCGGAGGGCGCAGGCAGCTGATCTCCCGGTCGACGTTACGGGCAACAAACGACGCCGCCCACGCGCCGTGCCTCTATGCAGCAGGGTGCGAAAGTGCTGTACTTGACCTGCCGATCGGCTGTCAGCGAATTGCTCGGCAGGAGGGTTCTCATGCCGCACATCGTGGCTCCGCCTGCCCGGATCGTCCGCGTGCTGGAGCGGGTTCGCTGGAATCTGGATCGTCTTCATCAACGACTGGTTCCCGCGCAGGTCGCGATGATCGAGTTGAGTCTGGGGGCGTGGGTGTCGCAGGCCGTCCAGGTTGCCGCCGAGTTGGGGATCGCCGACGCTCTGGCCGACGGGCCGCTGCCGTTGAACGAGTTGGCGAATCGGGTCGGAGCCGATCCCGACGCCCTCAAGCGGTTGATGCGTGCGCTGATTGGTCGCGGGGTCTTCCGCCAACGTCGTGACGGTCGTTACGAATTGACCCGGACCGCCGCCACCCTGCGAAGCGACGCGCCCGAATCCGTCCGCGGGTGGGCAAGATTCATCGGTTCGAAACAGCACCGGGAGCACTGGAGCCTTTTGTCGACAGCGGTGAGGAAAGGCAAGGCCATCGTTCCGGATCTGCGCGGAAGGGAATTCTTCGATTATCTCGCCAGCGAGCCCGAATTCGCTGAAGTGTTCAACGACGCCATGACCAGCTTGTCCGACATGGTGGAGCCAATCGCGCTTGCCGCCTACGACTTCAGTCCCTTCTCGACGATCGCGGACATCGGTGGTGGCCACGGGAAGCTGCTCGCCGGGATTTTGGACGCGAACCCTACGGCCGAGGGTGTTCTCTTCGATCTTCCCAGCGTTGTGGTGGGCGCACCGGCGCTGCTGGAGAAGTCCGGTCTCGCGAATCGGGTGCGCATCGACGGCGGATCCTTCTTCGACAGCGTCCCCGCGGGGGCAGACGCCTACATCCTCAAACAGGTCATCCACGACTGGCCCGATGAGCAGGCCGTGGCCATCCTGCGAAACGTGCGTGCGGCGGCGGGGTCAGGGGCGACGGTGTTGCTGCTGGAAACCGTTCTGCCCGGGCACAGCCGTGAGTTTTCGGGGAACTGGAGCGACTTGGAGATGCTGCTAGTGGGAAGTAGTCGCGAGCGCACTGCAGCAGAGTACGCAGAGCTGTTGGAAAGCGCGGGATGGCGCCTAACCCGGGTGGTGCCGACCGCGTCCCCGTTCAGCTTCGTGGAGGCGAAGCCCACCGCCGGAGCGTGAGTCGACCCCGATCCCGGATCGAAAGGCGTTGACCCCGATACCGTGACCGGTGTGGAGCGCCCTGAGATGTTGCCGTGACCGTCCTGGCCATCGATCAGGGCACGTCGGGAACCAAAGCCATCGTCGTCGACCCCGAAGACGGGGTTGTGGGGGTGGCCGAGGTGCCGGTCCATCCGCGCTATCTCGACGGCGGCGGGGTCGAACAGGACCCGAATGAATTGCTGGAATCGGTGCTCGCCGCCGGCCGTGCCGCCGTCGCGCGGGCCGCCCGGCCCATCGAGGCGGTGTCACTGGCCAATCAGGGTGAGACCGTGCTGGTGTGGGACCGCAATACCGGTCTGCCGCTGACCACGGCAATCGTCTGGCAGGACCGCCGTGCCGAGAGCGTGTGCGCCGAGCTCGCCGGACACGCCGACATGGTGGCTGCCCGCACCGGCCTGGTTCTGGACTCCTACTTCTCGGCACCGAAGATGGCCTGGCTGCGCCGCAACGTCCAGACCGGCGGGGTGGTCACCACGTCGGACACCTGGCTGCTGCACCGACTCACCGGAGCTTTCGTCACCGACGCCACCACCGCCAGCCGCTCGCTGATCGTGGAACTGGGAGCCGCGGGCTGGGACCCGCAGTTGTTGTCACTGTTCGGGCTCGAGGACGAGGAACTGCCCGGCATCGTCGGCAACGACGAGACCATAGGCACCACAACGGCATTCGGAGCCGAGATACCCCTCGGCGGCGTGGTGGTCGACCAGCAGGCGGCGCTGCTGGCGGAGGCCTGTCTGCAGCCCGGTATGGCCAAGTGCACGCTGGGCACCGGTGCGTTCCTGCTTGCCAATACCGGAAGTGCCGCAGTCCATTCCACCGCCGGGCTGACGTCCTCGGTCGCGTGGCGCGTCGGCGGCCGGGACACCTTCTGTGTCGACGGGCAGGTCTACACCGCCGCCTCGGCGGTGCGGTGGCTGTGCTCGCTCGGCGTCATCGCCGGACCCGAGGAGATGGACCGCGTCGCCGCCGACGACGCCGGGGGAGTGCTGTGCGTTCCCGCGCTGGCCGGGCTTGCCGCTCCATGGTGGAAGCCCCATGCGACGGCATCGCTGTCGGGGATGACGTTGTCCACCGAACGTGGACACGTCGTGACCGCCGTACTGCAAGGCCTCGCCGCCCAGATCGCCGAACTCGTCGAGGCAGTCGACGCCGACTCTCCAAACCCGTTGAGCAGCTTGCGGGTTGACGGGGGACTAACTCAATCGGAGGTCCTGATGCAGGCATGCGCGGACATCGTCGGTGTGCCCATCGACGTCTACCCGTCCCCGCACGCCACCGCACTGGGCGCCGCCGCGCTGGCCAGGTTGAGTCTGAACCCCACCCGGTCACTCGCCGACGTCGTCGACGCCTGGATACCGTCGGCGAGCTACGAACCGCAGTGGACGCCCGAACGCGCCGCGGACTTCCGGTGCCGGTGGCGGGATCTGGCCGCCACCACCTACTGCGAACAGGACCCGTCCGCATGACCGCCACCTATGACGTCGTCGTCATCGGCGCCGGCATCGTCGGGTCCGCGATCGCCCGTGAACTGGCGGGCCACGAGGTGTCGGCTGCGCTCGTCGAAGCACGAGCCGACGTGGGCGACGGCACCAGCAAGGCCAACACCGCGATCCTGCACACCGGCTTCGACGCCAAACCCGGAACGCTCGAGTCGGCCATGGTGGCCCGCGGCTACCACCTCCTGTCCGAATACGCCGGCCGCGCCTGCATTCCCATCGAGCGCACCGGCGCCGTCCTGGTGGCCTGGGACGCCGAACAACTCGACGCCCTGCCCGCATTGAAGGACAAGGCCGAAGCCAACGGCTATCAGCAGTGCGAACTCATCGACGCCGAGGCGGTCCGCGCCCAACTTCCTCACCTGGGGCCCGGAGTGCTTGGCGGGATGACCGTTCCCGACGAGTCGATCATCTGCACGTGGACGGTCAACCTCGCGCTGGCCACCGACGCGGTCAACAGGGGTGTTGCGCTGCTCACCGGCCACCGCGTCGACCGCGTCGACGCCGACAGCGACGCCACCACCCTGCACACCAGTGGGGGGCAGGTGCGCGCCCGCTGGGTGGTCAACGCGGCCGGGCTGGGTGCCGACATCATCGATGGGCTCTTCGGGCACACGCGGTTCACCGTGACACCGCGGCGCGGCGAACTGATCGTCTACGACAAACTCGCCCGCCGCCTGGTCGAGAAGATCGTCCTGCCCGTGCCCACCGCGATCGGCAAAGGCGTTCTGGTCAGCCCCACGATCTACGGCAACGTCATGCTCGGGCCCACCGCCGACGACATCGAGGACCGGACCGCCACCGGCACAACCGAAGCCGGGTTCAAGTTCCTTCTCGACAAAGGCCGCCGGCTCATGCCCGAACTGCTGGGCGAGGAGGTCACCGCCACCTACGCCGGGCTGCGAGCGGCCATCGACCACGGCGACTACCTCATCGACGCCGATCCGCAGCAGCGTTATCTCCTGGTGGGCGGGATCCGTTCCACCGGCCTGACCGCCGGCATGGCCATCGCCGAGTACGTCCGCGATCAACTCACTTCAGCCGGAATGACGTTGACCCCCAAGGCGACACTTCCTGGAACACCTCGGATGCCGAACCTCGGCGAGGCCTTCCCACGGCCCTACCAGCGCGCAGACCTCATCGCCCAGGATCCCGCCTACGGCCGCATCGTCTGCTTCTGCGAGCGCGTCACAGCGGGCGAGATCCGCGATGCCTGCCACTCGACGATCCCGCCCAGCGCCCTGGAAGGGTTGCGCCGACGCACCCGGGTGATGAACGGCCGCTGTCAAGGTTTCTTCTGCGGGGCTGAGGTCCAGGCGCTGTTCGAGTCGGCCGCCCGATGACCACCACCGTCGACGTCGCCGTCGTCGGCGGTGGCCCCGCCGGACTAACTGCCGCGGCAAGCCTGGCCCGCGACCCGTCGCTCAACGTCGTTGTCCTGGAACGTGAATCGCAGGCAGGCGGTATACCCCGGCACAGCGATCACCTCGGCTACGGCATCCGGGACATGAGGACCTTCATCGGTGGACCGGACTATGCCGGGCGGCTCGTCAGGGAGGCGCTTGACGCCGGAGCCCGCATCCGCACCGACACCATGGCGACCGGCTGGGCAGACGACACAACCCTGGAGCTCACCTCGCCCGAGGGCCGCGAGCTTCTCCACGCCCGCGCCATCGTGCTGGCCACCGGGGCCCGCGAACGTCCCCGTGCCGCGCGTCTGATTCCCGGCGATCGCCCCGCAGGCGTCTATACGACCGGCCATTTGCAGAACCTCGTCCACCTCAAGCAGGGCACTGTGGGCCGGCGTGCCGTGGTCGTCGGGGCCGAGCTGGTCAGCTACTCCGCCGTGCTCACCCTCAAGCACGCCGGTTGCGAAACAGCCTTGATGACAAGCCGGTTCGCCTCACCGGAGTCCTACGGTGTGTTCAATCTGGCGGGCCGTACGCCGTTGCTCGGAGTCAAGGTGGCCACTCGCACCCGGCTCGCCCGGATCATCGGCAAGCCTGCCGTGACAGCAGTCGAACTCGAACACCTCGACACCGGGGCCCGCCGGATCGTCGAGTGCGACACCGTTGTCCTGACCGGCGACTGGGTCCCCGACCACGAACTCGCCCGTGCCGCGGGCCTCGATATCGACCGGGGCACTCTCGGCCCGATCGTCGACACCGCACTACGCAGCAGTCGCCCCGGGGTGTACGCCATCGGCAACCTCGTGCACCCGGTGGACACCGCCGACATCGCCGCCCTCGACGGCCGCCATGTCGCCGAACACGTCCGGGCTCACCTGAACGGCAGCGGGACAACCGGATCAGGGGTTCGCCTGCGGACCGCGTCACCTCTGCGCTGGGTCGCCCCCAACCTCATCCGGCCCGGCGATCCGAACCCCGCCCGTGGCCGGCTCCTGCTGTGGACCGACGACCTGGTCCGCATCCCGAAAGTCACAGCCAGACAAGATGGCCGGGTGATCGGCCGCTTGACGCTGCCCTGGCCGGCGTCGCCAGGCCGGGTCTTTCGAGTGCCGTCGGGGATCCTGAAGGGCGTTGACTTCCGCGGGGGAACGGTGGAGCTGGCGATTCAATGATGTGTATCAGAGGTGTATCGTTGGTGTATGTCGCGTACCAATATCGAGCTCGACGACGCACTGGTGGCTGAGGTGATGCGGCGTTACGGCGTCACCACCAAAAGGCAGGCGGTTGACCTTGCGTTACGCCGGCTGGTCGGGGTTCCGTTGGAGCGCGACTTTTTGCTGAGCCTGGAGGGAATCGGCTGGGAAGGGCATCTCGACGAGATCCGCCGGGACCGGCCGGGCGAAATCGGATGATCCTGATCGACACGTCGGCCTGGATCGAGTACTTCCGTGCAACGGGGTCTGCCGCAGCCCTCGAAGTGCGCCGATTGCTGTCCACCGAATCCGAGCGTGTCGTCATCTGCGAGCCCGTTGCCATGGAGATCCTTGCGGGGGCCACCGATGACGACCGCCATGCGAGGCTTGAGCGATTGGTGAACGGGTTGCCGTCGCTCGGAATCGACAACGCCGTCGACTTCCGCGGAGCCGCCACGATCTATCGCGCCGCGCGTCGAACGGGCCAGACGATCCGAAGCATCAACGATTGCTTAATCGCTGCAGTGTCAATCCGCAATGGCGCCAGCATCGTTCACCGCGACGCCGACTTTGATGTGATTGCCGCATTGACGGGAGTGGATGCACGGTCATTCCGCTGAGGGCAAGGGGTCCTGGCTGAAGGCATCGTCGAACAACGCAAGACCGACGCCGTCGCAAGCCCGCAACACTCCCACACAGTCGACGATGCGGGCCCGCACGTCAACGAATCCACTGCAGTACCGTTGCCGCAACCTGCCGCCGCACCCGAACCGGAGCAACACATGACCACCAGTCGACGCATTCTCTGCGGCGTGTACGCCGTGATCGCCGTTGCGGCGCTGATCGCAACCTGGACCCAGAACCTGGCACACATGCACACGGGCAAGGGATTCCCGGGCGGCTTCCTGCAGGATCTGAAGGCCAACGCGGCGACGCGGTCGATCACCGTCGACCTCGTACTGTTCTTTTTGGCCGCAGCGATCTTCATGGTTGTCGAAGCCCGCCGAATCGGCATTCCCTATGTCTGGGCCTACATCGTCGGCAGCATGCTCACCGCGGTCAGCGTCACCTTCCCCCTCTTCCTGATCGCCCGGGAGCGCAAGTTGGCGGGCTCCGATCCGGCGGCGCTCAAGACCGGCGATCTGATCGGGCTGACGGTGTTCGCGGCGGTGTCGGCCGCCGGGGTCATCTTCGCCAGCCTGGCCTGAGGATCAGTCCCACTGCAGCAGAACGAGTTCCGAGCAGAAGCCCGGACCCATCGCCATCATGATCGAGGGTCCTGCCGCCGGACCCTTGGCGATGGTGTCGCTCAGCACATGCAGCACCGACGAAGACGAGATGTTGCCGACTTCGGCCAGTGAGCGCCAGGTCAGCTCCAACGCCTCGTCGGGCAGCCCGAGACCCTCGAGGATGGCCTCGATCACCTTCGGGCCACCGGGGTGGCTGACCCAGGTGCCGATGTCGTCCATCGCCAGGCCGTGGGTATCGAGGAACCCGGCCACGTCGCCCGGCAGATGGCGGGCGACGACGTCCGGAACGTCGACCGAGAGCACGAGTTTCAAACCCGTCGGGCCGACGTCCCATCCCATGGTGCGCAGCGAGTCCGGGTAGAGATGGCTGCAGGAGTCCAGCACCGCCGGACCGCGGGCGCCGATCTTCTCGGCGCGGCGTTCGCCGACCGCCACCACGGCAGCGGAGCCGTCGGCGAACAACGCCGTCCCGACCAGGCTGGCCACCGATGGGGTGACGGCGGGAAAACTCAGCGAACACAACTCCACTGACAACAGCACGGCGACGCCGTCGGGGGCGCCGCGCAGGTAATCATGCATGCGGCCGACCCCCGCCGCGCCGGCCACACAGCCGAGGCCGAAGATCGGGACCCGTTTGACGTCCGGACGCATTCCCAGCCGGTCGGCGACCCGTGCCTCCAGGGACGGCACCATGATGCCGGTCACCGTGGTGGACATGATCGTGTCGACGGCAGTAGGGGACAGACCTGCTTCGTCCAGCGCGGAAGAGACTGCCGCGCAGCCCAGTTCGACGGCATTCTCGATGAAGAGGTCGTTGGCCTCACCGAAGTCCTGGAGGTCGGCGTACCGCTCGAGCGGCAGCACGAACTGGCGGTGCTCGACCCTGGCCGAGTCGAACAGCGCCCGCACGATCTGTTCGTGCTCGCCGAAGCCGCGCATTGCCAGAAATGCCTCGACGATCTCGCCCTGCCGGTACCGGTGCGGCGGGAGAGCCACCTGAACGCCGGCGATACGGCTGATGCCCCTGGCCGGCGATAGCGGATCGGATTTCACGAGCCCTCCTCGGGATTGTCACAACGTGTCTACCCGTTCCACGGTCGGCGGGGCGGAAGGGTTCAAATCCGGACCCTGCCGGGCGCACACTTGAACCAGGCGCCCCGCAGTCTCGTATCCGGTTCGGGAGGTCGGTGATGGATGATCCGGAGGCCGCGTTGATGCGGGGACTCTATGCCGAGCACGCCGCGGTGCTGTGGCGCTATGCGGTGCGGCTCACCGGGGATCCGTCGCGCGCTGAGGACGTCGTCCAGGAAACCCTGCTGCGGGCGTGGCAGCACCCCGAGGTGACCGACGACTCCCAGCGCTCGCCACGGGCCTGGCTGTTCACCGTCGCCCGCAACATGATCATCGACGAGCAGCGCAGCTCCCGGTTCCGCCGCGAGAGTGAGTCCCTCGACGTCCCCGGCGCGCCGGACCCGGCCGGCGGCGACGAGGTCAGCACGGCCCTGGACCGGCTGTTGCTCGGTGACGCCCTGGCGCAGCTGTCCGCCGACCACCGCGCGGTGATCCGTCGCTCCTACTACCAGGGCTGGACCACCGCCCAGATCGCCGAGGATCTGCAGATTCCCGAGGGCACGGTGAAGTCCAGGCTGCATTACGCGATGCGGACGCTCCGGCTGGCCTTGCAGGAGATGGGGGTGACGCGATGACCGATCCCTACGCGCTGTGGGATGCCGCCTACGTGCTCGGCTCGTTGTCGAGCACCGAGCGCCACGAGTACGAGGCGCACCTGTCCGGATGCGACGAATGCCGTTCTGCGGTAGGCGAACTCAGCGGTATGCCCGCACTGCTCAAACTCTTCAGCCGAGACGAGGTCGCGTCCATCGACGACGGCCGTCTCGACACGCCGCCGGCCCACCTGCTCGACGATCTGCTCGCGGAGGTGTCCCGGCGTCGCACACGGACACGCCGCAGAGCGTGGATGCTCGCGGCGTCGGCCGCCGCTGCGGTGATCGCCGCACTGCTGCTCGTTCTCAAGCCGGGGCCGGCCGAACCGCCGGCAGGCCAACCCGCGATCGCCGCGCCGACCTCGCTCAGCATGACTCCGGTGGCTCCCTCATCGCTGGAGGCGACGGTGCTGGTCACCAGCCGGGGCTGGGGCACCCGCATCGAGATGACCTGTACCTATCGCCCGGAATCCCCGACCGCCGACGACGCCGGCGACGAGTTGGCGATGTTCGCCGTCGGCCGTGACGGCACGCGCACCCAGTTGGCGAGCTGGGTCGCCAGGTACGGCGCGACCGCCTCACCGAGCGGCAGCACCTCGATGCACGTCGACCAGATCGCCGCAGTTCAGATCGTGGCGGTCGACACCGGGGACGTCCTGCTCCAGCGCAGCCTGTGAGCCGCGTTCTGGCCCTGACAGGCCACCTTTGGCGCGGACGGCCCGGCCGCGCGACACCATCGCGGCGCAATACTTCCAGGTATGCATATCTCCGTCGACTACGGCTTGTGCGAGGGCCATGGGCAGTGCCTGATGGCGGCGCCGGAGTTGTTCGACCTGCCGGACGGCGCCGATCAGGTGGTCATCCTGGACGCCGACCCTCCGGAGTCCGAGCGTGATCGCGCCGTGCGGGCCGCGGCGATGTGTCCGGCTCTGGCCATCAGCATCAGCTGAGGACCTCAGCGTCCCGAGCGCTCGTCCAGCAGGCCGAACTGGCCGGCCTTCGCGGCGGCCGCGATCCTGTTGGTCACACCGATCTTGTTCAACAGCGAGGCCACCATCCGCTTGGCGGTGCGTTCGGACACCAGCATCCGACCGGCGATGTCCGCGGTCTCCATGCCCGAGGCCAGTAGGGTCCACAGTTGCAGGTCCTGGGCGGTCAACCGGTCCAACAACTCCGGCGGCGGACGCCGCGTATTACCCAGCAGGGTGTCCAGAACCGCGCCGTCGATGACGCGGAGTCCCTCGGCGACGGTCGACAGGGGCCCGGCCAGTGCCTCCGGGCGCGCCGTCTTGGGCAGGAATCCGTCCGCCCCGGCACGCAGGGCCTCCTCGGCCAGGCCCACGTCGTCGGTGCCGGACAGCACCAGGATCCGCGTCGCGGGGCGGCGTGCCTTGATGTGGCGGATGGCCGCGACGCCACCGAGGGGCGGCATGGACAGGTCGACGATCGCGACGTCGGCGTTGCACCTGGCCACCAGGTCGGCAGCCTCCTCGACGTGGGTCGTCTGCCCGCCGACGGTGAACATCCCACCCCACTCCCGGCCCAAGAGCAGGGCGAGGCCCTGCGCGAACAGTTCGTGGTCATCGACGATGACCACGACGATCCGCCTGCGGGGTTCCATTGCCGCGATGCTAACGCGGGCCTAGGGTCGCAGGCGATGAAGTGGCACGCTGGCATGGAGGGTCCCGTCATCGACAGTGACGACTACGGCCTTGCCCGCACCGTGGTCGCGGTCCGGACCGCCGTGGTCATCTCCATCGGCCTGCTACTGGTGATCGGCCCGGATTGGGTGCGCCGCCACACCGCAGCAAGTGCGGCCGTCCTTGCCGCGGCGATGCTCTATTCCCTTGTCTTGCTTGCTAATCCCCGTCCGGAGATTCGACGCACCCGGTATGCCTGGGGCGTCAGCCTTGTCGATGGTGGGTTCACTCTGACGCTGATCGCCCTGACCGGCGGAGTGCACAGCCCGGTCGCCGCGGTGCTTGTCCTGGCCGTCATCGCGTCGGCGGCGCGAATGTCGTTCCGGGAGACACTCGTGTTCGCCGCGCTCCTGGGAATGGGTTATCTGGCCGTGGCATTGCGGTCTCCCGCACCGGTCGTCGTCATGCCCAATCCCTGGCATCAAGCCGGGTGGACGGCGCTGTATCTGATCTTCGTCGCCATCATGACCGCCGGCCTGTCCGCACTGGCCGAACGCGAGCAACGCAATCGGCTGCGGGCCATCGTGGAGGCCGAAGCCGAGCACGCCGCCGCGGAGGAAGAACGTGACCTTCGTGCCAGGCTGCTGCAGTCGTATCAATCCCAGCAGGACGGACTGCAGGTGCTCGTTCATGAATTCCGCACCCCGATCGCGTCGTTGGAAGCGCTCATGGACGCTGTCACAACCGGTGAGATGCCCCCGAACGACCGCGAGATGAGCCTTCAACTGGCGGCTCGCCACGTGCACCATCTGGGCGAGATGATCGACGCGCTCTCCGACGTCGCGCTGAGCCGCCGCCCCACCTTCTCAGCCGGTCGTGTGCAGCGAGTCGCCGTCAGCGACGTCATCGTCGCCGCCGCGGACTCTGCGGGTTTGACCCGACCGCGGCTGCGGATGATGGTTGGTGCGGGCACCGATGATGTCGCAGTCAACGCCCAGGGATTGCGGAGAGTGCTCACCAACCTGTTGGAGAACGCCTCCCGGCACAGCGGCGAGGCATCGGTGGACGTCAGCTGCGGCCGCGACGGTCACGATCTGGTCGTCTCGGTGGCCGACCGCGGCCCGGGAATCCCCACGGAGAGCCTGGGCGAAGTGACGGCCAAATACGTCAGCGCCGGCGGCCAGCGCGGCACTGCCGGACTCGGGCTCTGGATCGTGCAGCAGATCTCCGAGGCGATGGGCGGCCGGGTGGAGTTCAGCGCCCGGGCCGGCGGGGGCCTGGTCGCGACGTTCCGGACACCGGTGGGCTGACCGCTCCCGCGGGATCCTGGCCCCCGCAGGCCACGGATTGGCACGCGTGACGGACCTGTCGCCCTGCTTCGGCGGGAAGTCTTGCGACCATGACCACAGTGATGCCCGAGACCACGTACGGCGACATCGACCTGAGCGCCCGGTCCTTCTGGGCCAAGTCCCCCGAGGAACGGGACGCCGCGTTCGCCGTCCTGCGTGCGGAGTGCCCGGTGCCGTGGAGCCGGCCGGCCGAATCCGACCTGCTCCCACCGGAACTCAATATCAGGGGCTTCTGGTCGCTGACCACCCAGGAGGACATCCGCTATGCCAGCCGGCATCCGGAGATCTTCTCCTCCGCCGAGGGCATCACCATGGAGGACTTCGCGCCCGAGGCCCGAGAGGTGGCGCAATCGTTCATCGCGATGGACGCGCCGCGGCACGCCCAATTGCGCGGCATCACCATGGACGCCTTCAAGCCGCAGAACATGCGCCGCCTGCAAGGCTGGATCCAGGGCCATGCGCGGGATCTGGTCAGCGAGATGTCCCACCTCGGTGAGGGCGACTTCGTCGAACTGGTGTCGGTGAAGCTGCCCGCGCGCATCTTCGGCAGCTTCTTCGGCCTGCCCGAGGGGGAGATCCGGGACAAGGCCACCAACGCGGCGCAGCGCCTGCTGGGCTGGACGGACCCCCGGGTGCGTGGCGAGCAGGGTGAGCTGGAGCTGTTCATGGGCGCGGTGATGGACCTGCACGCGGTGGCCACTGAGTTGATCCCCGAGCGCCGGGCCAACCCCGGTGAGGACCTGCTGACCTGGATGGTGCAGGCGGAGTTCGACGGTCAGAAGATGACCGACGACGAGCTGCGGGCCTTCTTCGTGCTGCTGGCGGTCGCGGCAAACGACACCACCCGGCACGCCTCGGCGCACGCCGTCTACACCTTCTCCAAGTTTCCCGACCAGAAGGCGATGCTGATCGAGGACATCCCGGGCCGCATCGACACCGCCGTGGAGGAGGTGCTGCGCTGGTCCTCACCACTGCTGCACATGCGCCGGACCGCGACCCGGGACGTCACCGTCAACGGCTCGGAGATCAAGGCCGGCGACAAGGTCGTCCTCTGGTACATCTCCGGCAACCGCGACGAGGCCGTCTTCAAAGATCCCCTCACCTTCGACATCCTGCGTAATCCCAACCCGCACATTGCATTCGGTGGGGGCGGCCCGCACTTCTGCCTTGGCGCGGCGCTGGCCCGGACCATGCTGCGCTCACTGCTGACCGAGGTCTACACCCGAATCCCCGACATCTCCGCTCCGGAGCCGGACTTCCAGATCGCCAACTTCATCAACGGCATCAACCGCCTGCCCGCCACCTGGACACCCGAGACGAAGGACTGAACAACGGTGAAGACGAAGGCCGGAGTGCTGTGGGGCCTGGGTGAGAAGTGGGAGGTCGAGGAGGTTCAGCTCGACGGGCCCAAGGAGCGCGAGGTGATGGTCAAGCTCACCGCCAGCGGCCTGTGCCACTCCGATGACCACCTGATCACCGGTGACATGCCGATGCAACTGCCGGTGGTCGGCGGCCACGAGGGCGCCGGCGTCGTCGTGGAAGTCGGGCCCGGTGTCACCGATGTCGGCGAGGGTGACCACGTGGTGCTCAGCTTCATCCCGGCCTGCGGCCGGTGCGAGCCGTGCACTCGCGGCATGAGCAACCTCTGCGTGCTTGGTGCGGCGATCATCGCGGGCCCGCAGCTCGACGGCACCTTCCGTTTCCACGCCCGTGGGCAGGGGTTGGGTCAGATGTGTGTACTGGGAACGTTTTCCGAGTACACGGTTGTGCCCGAGGCCTCGATCGTCAAGATCGACAACGACATTCCGCTGGACACCGCCGCTCTGGTCGGTTGCGGGGTGACCACCGGCTTCGGCAGCGCTGTACGCACCGGCGAGGTGCGCGACGGCGACGCCGTGGTCGTGATGGGTGTCGGGGGCATCGGCATGAACGCGATCCAGGGTGCGCGGGTCGCCGGTGCCCGGGTGATCGTCGCCCTGGACCCCGTCGAGTACAAACGGACCCGCTCGGTGGAATTCGGCGCGACCCACGCCGCGGCCACCCTCGAGGAGGCCCAGGCGCTGATCACCGACCTGACCCGCGGGGCAATGGCCGATGCGTGCATCGTCACCACCGATTCCGCCGAGGGCGCCTATGTCGCCCAGGGCCTGAGCCTGGTCGGCAAGCGCGGTCGGGTGGTCATGACCGCGATCCCGCACCCGACCGACGTGACCGTTGACATGTCGCTGTTCGACCTGACCCTCTATGAGAAGCAGGTCCGCGGTTCACTTTTCGGATCCTCCAATCCGCGCCGCGACATCCCGAGACTGCTCGACCTGCACAGGTCCGGTCAGCTCAAGCTCGACGAGCTCATCACCCGCGAGTACACCCTCGAGGATGTGAACCAGGGTTACGCAGACATGCACGCCGGGGTGAACATCCGCGGCCTCATCCGCTACTAGATCCTGCCCGCGCTACCGCCGCCGTGGCCGCCGGCCACCTCGAGCTGGTCGCGGCGATCCAGGCCGAGGACGAGGTGTGCGCCCGCGGGCTCGCCGAGGAGCACAGGGCCGCCGCCATCCGGCAACTCATCGGTCTGCGGATGGAGTTGACTCCGTGACGAAACCGGCGACGGACGCCTACCGTGACGGAATGGACGCCGTGCGCACTGCGGTCAGCGCAGACCATGTCACCGGCTCGCGGCTGCGCGGGGCGGCGATCGCCTCCGGCCAGCCGGTCCCCGGGACGCGGTGGACGCTGGTCAACCTCGATGTGGATCGCCCAGATGGATAGCCAAATGTGGTTAGCTGTCCAAGATGGACATCAACGCCGCGGTCTGGACTCACTTACCGTGATGCAATGACGACGCTGGAAATGAGGGCGAACCCCGCGGGCGGTCCCGCACTGGTCCAGGAGCGCCGGCTGGTGACCGAGATCCCCGGTCCCCGCTCCCGCGAGTTGGCGCGCCGACGGGCCGATGCGCTCCCGGCCGGATTGTCCAGCGCGGCAGGAGTTTACGTCGCCGCGGCCGGCGGTGGCGTGGTGACCGACGTCGACGGAAACTCCTTCATCGACATGGGCAGCGGAATCGCGGTGACCACTGTCGGTAACGCCGCGCCCCGCGTCGTGGAGCGCGCCGCCGAACAACTCACCCGCTACACCCACACCTGCTTCCTGGCCACCCCGTACGAGCCGTACATCGAGGTGGCCGAGGCGCTCAACCGGCTGACCCCGGGCGATCATCCCAAGCGCACCGCGTTGTTCAACACCGGCGCCGAGGCTGTGGAGAACGCCGTGAAATACGCGCGGGCGGCGACCGGGCGCCCCGCGATCGTGGTGTTCGACCACGCGTTCCATGGCCGATCGCTGCTGACCATGACGATGACCGCCAAATCCAAGCCCTACAAGCATGGCTTCGGACCCTTCGCACCTGAGGTATACCGGGCGCCGATGGCCTACCCCTACCGGTGGCCGTCCGGGCCGGAGCGGTGCGCGCGGGAGGCGATGACGCAGTTCGCCCAACTGATCGAGGCCCAGATCGGCGCCGACATGGTGGCCGCCGTGATCGTCGAACCGATCCAGGGCGAAGGCGGCTTCATCGTTCCGGCGCCGGGTTTCCTGCCCGCGGTCGCCGACTTCTGCAGGGAGCGCGGCATCCTGTTCGTCGCCGACGAGGTGCAGGCCGGGATCGCCCGGACCGGCGCCTGGTTCGCCAGCGAGCATGAGGGCCTGGTGCCCGACATGGTGATCACCGCCAAAGGCCTGGCCGGCGGCATGCCGTTGGCCGCGGTCACCGGACGCGCGGAGATCATGGACGCCGCGCCTGCCGGCGGTATCGGCGGCACCTACAGTGGCAACCCGGCCGCCTGCGCGGCGGCACTCGGCGCGATCGAGGAAATCGAGAACAACGATCTGCTCGATCGGGCCCGCGAGATCGGCGAACGGCTCACGAACGGTCTGCGCGCCATCACGTCCCCCGTCATCGGTGAGGTGCGTGGCCGTGGCGCGATGATCGCCGTCGAACTCGTGAAGCCCGGTACCCGCGACCCGAACCCGGAGGCCGTTGCCGCGATCACCCGGTACTGCCATGACCACGGCGTGCTGACGCTGAGCGCCGGCACCTTCGGCAATGTGTTGCGCTTCCTGCCCCCGCTGTCCATGACCGACGAACTCCTCGACGACGCGATCGGCGTGCTCGCCGATGCCTTCGCAGCCCTCTAGACCCGACCGAAAGGAACCCGAGATGACTATCACCGCCCCGGCGCCGAAGAAGGAAATCTACGCGCCCCTGGAGTTGTTCGGTGTCGACCGTCTACTCGACGAAGACGAGCGTGATATCGCCGCCACGGTGCGCAAATTCGTCGACACGAGGCTCAAGCCGAACGTCGCCGACTGGTTCGAATCCGGCAGCTTGCCCAAGGAACTCGCCAAGGAGTTCGGCGCGCTCGGCGTGATGGGTATGCACTTGGAGGGCTACGGTTGCGCGGGCACCAACGCGGTGTCCTACGGCCTGGCGTGCATGGAGTTGGAGGCCGGCGACAGCGGCTTCCGCAGCTTCGTCTCGGTGCAGGGCTCGCTGTCGATGTTCTCCATCTACCGCTACGGCTCCGAGGAGCAGAAGCAGGAGTGGCTGCCGCGGCTGGCCTCCGGCGACGCCATCGGCTGCTTCGGCCTGACCGAGGCCGACTTCGGCTCCAACCCGGCCGGCATGCGGACCCGCGCCCGCCGCGACGGTTCCGACTGGGTGCTCAACGGCACCAAGATGTGGATCACCAACGGCAACCTGGCGGACGTGGCCACGGTGTGGGCGCAGACCGACGACGGCATCCGCGGCTTCCTGGTGCCGACTGACACTCCCGGGTTCTCGGCGAACGTGATCCACAAGAAGCTCTCGCTGCGGGCCTCGGTCACCTCGGAACTCGTGCTGGACAACGTCCGCCTGCCCGCATCGGCGCAGCTGCCCGAGGCCCGCGGGCTGGGCGCCCCGCTGTCCTGCCTCAACGAGGCCCGGTTCGGCATCGTCTTCGGCGTGCTCGGTGCGGCGCGCGACTCCCTGGAGACCACTCTGGAATACACCCAGAACCGCGACGTTTTCGACCGGCCGCTGTCGAGTTTCCAGCTCAGCCAGGAGAAGCTGGCCAACATGACGCTCGAGCTCGGCAAGGGTGTGCTGCTGGCCATCCACCTCGGCCGTATCAAGGACGCGGAGGGCATCCGGCCCGAACAGGTCAGCCTGGGCAAGCTCAACAACGTGCGGGAGGCACTGGCGATCGCCCGCGAGTGCCGGACCCTGTTGGGCGGCAGCGGAATCACCCTGGAGTACTCGCCGCTGCGGCATGCGAACAACCTCGAGTCAGTGTTGACCTACGAGGGCACCTCGGAGATGCACCTGCTGTCGATCGGCAAGGCACTCACCGGCCACGCGGCGTTCCGCTGACATGACCGCCGCCATCCAGCACCTGGTCGCGGGGGAGTGGCGTGAGGGCGTCGGCGCCGACGTGCACAGCCTCAACCCGACCCGGCCCAGCCACATTGTGGCGCAAGGTAAGTCGGCCACCGCAGCCGATGTGAACCAGGCCGTCGAGGCCGCACGGCAGGCGCTCGGCTCCTGGGCCGCCACCCCGATCCACAGCCGGGGCGCGGTGCTGGCCGCCGCCGCGGCGATCGTCGACCGCAACGCCGAGGCCTGGGGCGTGGAGCTGGCGACCGAGGAGGGCAAGACCAGGGCGGAGGGCATCGGCGAGGTCCGCCGGGCCGCACAGATCCTCCGGTACTACGGCGCCGAAGGCGACCGCCAGGCCGGTGAGATCTTCTCCTCGCCGCGCGTCGGCGAGCAGATCCTGGTGACCCGCAAGCCGATCGGTGTGGTCGCCGTGATCACCCCGTTCAACTTCCCGATCGCCATTCCGGCCTGGAAGATCGCCCCGGCCCTCATCTACGGCAACACCGTGGTCTGGAAGCCGGCCAGCACCGTTCCACTGCTGGCGATCCGGCTCGCCCAGGCTCTCACCGAGGCGGGACTGCCGACCGGGGTGCTCAACCTGGTGATCGGCGGAGGCCAGGTGGGCGACGCGATGATCAACCACGCCGATGTCGACGCCGTCACCTTCACCGGTTCGACGGGCGTGGGCCGGCGCATCGCCGCCTCCGCCGCCGCCCGCGGCGTGCCGGTCCAGGCGGAGATGGGCGGCAAGAACGCCGCCGTCGTGCTCGACGACGCCGACTTCGACCTCGCCGTCGAACAGGTGATGCTCGGCGCATTCCGGTCCACCGGCCAGAAGTGCACCGCCACATCCCGATTGGTGCTCACCGACGGGATCGCCGACCGATTCCTGGAGGCCCTGGCGAAGCGGGCCGACGCCCTGACGGTCGGCGACCCGACCGCCGAGGCGACCGAGATGGGTCCGGTCGTCAGCGAGTCGGCCCAGCAGAGCATTATCGCCGGCATCGAGACTGCGAAAGCTCAGGGCGTCTCCGTCCTCGTGGGCGGCGGCGCCTACAGCGACGGCCCGCTGTCGGAGGGCCATTTCATCGCGCCGACTATCGTCGAACTCAACGGCCCGGCCGACATTTGGGAGACCGAACTGTTCGGGCCGGTCCTGGCGGTGCGGCGGGCCGGGAGCCCGGAGGAAGCCTTCGCGCTCGCCAACGACAGCGAGTTCGGGCTGTCCGCCGCGGTGTTCACCCAGGACCTCAGCCGCGCGCTGCAAGCCATCGAGCATGTGGATGTCGGTGTGCTGCACATCAATTCCGAATCCGCCGGGGCCGACCCGCACGTTCCGTTCGGCGGCGCCAAGAAGAGCGGGCTGGGCCCCAAGGAACAGGGCGCCGCGGCGCGGGAGTTCTTCACCCACACCACGACCGTCTACTTGCGCGGCGGGAACCCGGGCGTATGAGCCCTGGAGCCCTCGACGGCGTCGTCGTCGTCGACTTCAGCCGGGTGCTGGCCGGCCCGTACGCCACCATGATGCTCGGCGACTTCGGCGCCGACGTCATCAAGGTGGAGCGGCCCGGGGTGGGCGATGACACCCGCGCCTGGGGACCGCCGTACGACGCGCAAGGCGTCGCAACGTATTTCAACGCGATCAACCGCAACAAGCGATCGCTCACCCTGGACCTGGCCACGCCGCAGGGCATCGAGCGGGCGCGTGAGCTCATCGAGACCGCCGACATCGTCGTGGAGAACTTCCGCCCTGGCACCATGGAGCGCCTGGGCCTGGGCTACGAAGATCTGCGGCAGATCCGACCGGGCCTGATCTACTGCTCCATCACCGGTTTCGGCCGGGATGGGGGAGCGGCGCTGCCTGGCTACGACCTGCTGGTCCAGGCCGTCGGCGGTCTGATGAGCGTCACCGGCGCCACTCCCGCCGAGCCCACGAAGGTCGGCGTCGCCCTCGTGGACGTGCTGACCGGATTACACGCGCTGTCGGGAATGCTTGCCGCCCTGCATCATCGGGACCGCACCGGCGAGGGCCAGCGGGTCGAGACCAACCTGCTGTCCTCGCTGCTGTCGTCGATGGTGAACCAGGCCTCGGGATATCTCGGCGCCGGGGTGGTGCCGGGAATCATGGGCAACCGGCATCCCAGCATCACGCCGTACGAGACGTTCGAGACCGCCGATCGGCCGATCGCCCTGGCGGTCGGCAACGACAAGCAGTTCGCCGCGCTCGCCGACCGACTCGGCCTCCCGGAGATCTGCACCGACCCGCGGTTCGGGTCCAACCCGGACCGGGTGGCCAATCGGGAAGCGTTGTGCGCCATCCTCGCTGAGGCCTTCCGCACCCGCGGCGCCGACCACTGGCATGGCGAACTCACCGAGGCCGGTGTGCCGGCCGGACCCATCAACAGCCTCGCGGAGGCGTTCTCCTACGCAGAACAACTCGGACTGGGCCCGATCGTCCCGGTACCCGGTACCGCCACGCCGCAGGTCGCCAATCCGCTGACCCTCTCGGCGACCCCCGTCAGCTATCGATTGGCTCCGCCATCCCTGGGAGAGGAAGAGCCCGAGTGGGGAACGAGTCACCGGCCCGACCACGGCGAATTCTAGGCCGATGGCGGTCACGGTCGCGTGGCTGGTCCGGCAGGCCAAGCTGGGCCTGACCGTCGTGGCCGGCGCGCAGCACCTCGACCGCGAGATCCTCTGGGCGCACGCGATCGAACTGCCCGATCCCGGCCCGTACCTGTCCGGCGGTGAGCTGGTGATGACCACCGGCATCACCGTGGGAACCGACGCTCGGACCCACGCCGACTACGTCGGGAGATTGGTGGCCGCCCAAGCCGCGGCGCTCGCCTTCGACACCGGTATCAGTTACGAGCAGGTGCCGCAGGGCATCATCGACGCCGCCGATGCGCAGGGCTTTCCGGTGCTGCAGGTTCCGGCGTCGACGCCCTTCATCGCCATCACCCGCACGGTCATCGACCGGATCAACGCCGATCAGGTGAAGGCTATTCAGCGGACCGTCGACGAGCAGGAGCGACTTGCCCGCGAGACCCTGCAGGGCGGAATCCCCGCGGTGGTGACCGCGCTGGCCCAGGCACTGGACGCGTCGGTGGTGGCGCTGTCGACCGCGGGCCGGGTGCTCGCCGGTGCCGGACCGGATCAGGACCGGGCCGTGGCGGTGGGCGCGGACATGATCGCCGCCGAGTCCCGCCGGGGCGGCCGGGAGCCCAGCAGTCGCGTGGTCGCCGACGATGACGCCTTCTGCACGGTGCAGGTGTTGCGCGCCGCGTCGAGCCCCCGTGGATACCTCATCGTCCGGGCGGACCGTCCATCGACCGCGGCCGAACGTCTCCTTATCTCACACTCGGTTTCCCTGATCAGCATCGAACTGGAGAAGCCGATGCGGATCCTCGACGCCGAGCAGCGTCTCCGTGTCGCCGTGACCGAGGGTCTGGTCGCCACACCACCGCTCTATGAGCCGACGTTGTTGCGCTACTTCGGATTCGACCCCGACGATCAGGTGATCGCCACGGTCCTCAGCGGTGGCGGAGCCGGCCTGGCCGAACAGGCGACCGTACACCGCGTTCTGCAGCGAGCCGGGTGTCCCTTCCTGATGTGGCCGCGGGACGACGACATCGTGGTCGTGTTGCCCGCGGCCGAGGAAGACGGGGTGGTCGACCTGCATGGCAAGCTGTCCCGGCAACTGGGCCGCGATCTTGCCATGGGAGTAAGTCCCGCAGGCGAATTCGGCGAGATGGCGATGATGGTGAACCAGGCGAAGGCTGCCGGCAGAGCAGGAGACGAGCGCTCGCCGCGCTGGTTCGACAGGCGCGGACTGGTCGGAACACTGCTCGGCGACAAGACGCCCGCGGAACTCGCAGTGCTCGCGGACGTGTTGAAGCCCCTGGATGGTGAGGATCTGGTGCCCAGCCTTGCCGCGTTCCTGGAGAACAACGGCCACATCGAGAGCGCCGCAGCCGCTCTCGAGGTTCACCGGCACACCATGCGTAATCGGCTGGTTCGTATCGGTGAGCTTCTCGACATGCCGCTGGACTCCGCTGACAACCGGGCGGCGCTGCTCATCGCACTGCGTGCGCGGGCCCTGCTCGGCGGGTCGTCGTAGCCGCGGCTCAGATGCTGCTGGCGCCGGGCCGCACCGTCAGGATCTGCGAGACGGCGCCGATGGGGCCCGTCACGTCATGAATGATGCTGTGCGTCAGCCCGATACCACCCGGGCCGATCGACACCGCCGTGTCCAAGCCCATCCACTCTCCGGTCGGCTCGGCGAAGAAGTGCGCGGTCAGGTCCAGATTGGGAAACGCGGCATCGCGCGGGTCGACCCGTACCGCCATGCCGTTGGCGATGTCGAGAAGCCCGGCGGTGCGAGCCGTCGGACTCACCGGTTCGGCGTCGAGGAGCGGCTTGGCGGTGCGCACCCAGCAGGCAGACCGCCCGGGTTCGACCTCGACGCGCCGAACCTCGGCGGATGCGATGAAACCTCCGGGCCAGATCTCGGAAGGCTTCCAGACGGGCATGTCTTCTGGGGCGGGGATCGGGTCAAGGCCGCTGCCCTGCAATGCCGTCGTGTCGAACCGCTTCATCAGCCAGGCGCGGGCGAGCACAACCGTCCGGCCCTGATGCCCCATGGTCGCCTCGACCAATTCGATGGTGCGCCCCGGCCGGATCACCGTCACGTCGACGTCGACGACGACCTCGACCGGCACTGTCCCGAGGATGTCGTAGCTGAGGCGGCCGATCAGCAGATGGCCGTTACCCCGGGCGTCGCGGTCCAGTTCGACGGCGTGCGCCAGCAGGCCGAGGGACGGGGCGATGTGCTGTTCGGAACGGTTCCACGCGCCCCCGGCATGCTCGGTGGCTCGATAGGAGTCAGCGGAGACGCGGCGGAAGTAGGGCACCCCGCAGAACGTACCGCCCTCGTCATCCCGTCGCTGCCAGACAGGGAGTTGAGGGATGAGGCCGCCCCTGACGTTTGTTCACCTTGGCGTCGATTTCCTGCGTTACGCTCGCCACTCTCGCAAGTAATGCCGGAGAGAGGGATTCCTGATCGCATCGCCGGCGGGAGCGGAGGAATCGTCAGTGCCGGATCCATTACGCAGCTCGGCTGATTTCGTCGCGCGCATCGTCGAGCTCGGTGTCGCGGGGGTTAACGAGATAGCCCGCCTCGGCAGCGACCTACTCCTGGCCACGATTCTTGCCCGGCTGGGTGGGAGCGATCAGGACTCCGAGCCCGGTCAGTTGACCGACTCCGTCGACTTGGGCGCCATCGCGGAGGCGGATCTGTCCCCTGCTGAGTTGATCACCCGGGGCCTACTGGTCGGGGAGGGCCGTTACACCCGGCTGGAGGTGGCCGAACGGGCCCGCACCACCCCTGAAGAAGCGCGACGGCTCTGGCGGGCTCTCGGATTCCCGGACGCCGACGACGATCAGCGCCTCTTCACCAATGCCGACGTGTCCGCCTTGGCCCAGGCAACGGGACTCATCGAGGCCGGCGTCGTCGACGCCGACGCTTTGGTCGACCTGGCGCGACCGCTCGGGAATCTGATGTCACGTCTCGCCGCGGCGCAGACCGGTTTCATCTCGGAGGTTCTCGGTGCTCATCTCGCCGACGGGTTGACGGCCGATGATCCTGAACTGGCCAGCCGGCTTGCCCGTCAGGCCTTGACGACCACCCGCGAGCTGTTGCCGGTTCTTGAACTCACCACGGTTCACGCGTGGCGGCGTCACCTCGCCGCTGAAGTGGGACGCGCGTTGATTCCCGGCGGGACCACCCTCGGCGACGACGCGCAAACCCGTTCGGCCGCAGTGGGCTTCGTCGACATCACCGGTTTCACGCGTCTTTCGCGCAATGTCGACCTACCTGAACTGGCCAGACTGCTCGACCGATTCGAGACGGCCGTACTCGATGTCGTGGTCAGACACGAAGGCCGGGTGATCAAGAATCTCGGCGACGAGATTCTTTTCGTGTTCGAGGAACCGCTGTGGGCTGCGGAGGCCGCGGTTGAGTTGCTCGACGTCTTCGCCGCCGACGCCGATCTGCCCCCCGTCCACGCCGGCCTCGCTTTCGGGCCTGTGCTGTACCGCGGCGGTGACGTCTACGGCCCCGTGGTCAACATTGCAGCGCGGCTTTCGAGCCTGGCGCGCAAGGAAACCGTCAGAATCGACCAGGTCATGGCCACTGAACTCCAGGACGCCAAGCAGTTCACCCTGTCTGCCAGCGCTCCACGACATGTTCGCGGCTATCCGCTGTTGCCCAGCTACCGACTCCGGCGAGCGAAGAAGCGGTGAGTCCCACGCGCCGGCGGTATCTCGATTCAGCTGGCGCGGGTGAGTCTGAGTCGGTGGCGCGTCACCCCTCGCCTCTCAGCCCCTTGTGGAGCGGCTGCGGGCGGTCAGCCGCGACCATGCCCACGTCAACGGCACGTCGTGTCCGGTGGCCAGATACTCCACGGTTGCCGGATAGTGGCGGATCTCGCTGACCTGCGACAGGCCGCTGGGCTTCCCGACGAGCAGGACCTGATCGCCGAGAGCCAGCGCGGTGTCCTCGGCCGGCATGAAAGTCGTCTCACCGTCACGGATGAGCACGAGGGCAGCCAGCGGCAGGGTGGCCTCCCGGTCGTCGGGGCGTCGCATCAGGGTCTGCAGAGTCAGGGTCTTACCCCGGCCCAACCACTCCGCCACGGCCGGTGCGTGCTCGGCCGAGAGCGTGATGACCTCACGTTCGGGCGTCCGCCGGCCGCAGCGTTGTTCGAGATGGTCCCGCACCCGGGTGGCCCACGGCTCGTCCTGAGTCAGCACATGCTCGACGAAGCTCCAGAACACCGGCGTCAGAATGCGGGCGAGCACCTCGCGGGCGATCACCTCGGTGGCGATGTACACCGAGTCGATCCGCAGGGTGTCGAGCAACGCCTTCTTGTCGTTCGTCTCCTGGCGCACCACCAGGTAGGCGTCGGGGTTGGTGTGCCGGACGTGTTCGGCCATGGCGATGTTCACGGTGTCGTTGCCGGCGCCCGCGACGAAGCCGACCGATCCCGAGACGTCGGGATCGGGACCGGCGGGGTCGGCGAGCTCGACGGTGATTCCGATCGCGGCCAGGTCGCTGACCACGGCTTCGCCGAACTCGCCCTCGGCGCAAACCACCCATCGGCGCGCGGCAAGATCCCGCCGCGCCGGCTGAAGCTGCTCCTGTTCGTTGTCCATCAGCCAGCGCAGCAGCTGGTGGTTCACCGGGTGGTGGATCGACAGGGCGAGGTAGTCGCCGAACCGGTCATCGGCATTGATCGCCGAGTCTGGGGCGAAATGCTCCATGCGGGTCCGGGTGCGTTTCGCCGCACAGCGTCCGAGCACCGGCAGGTCTGGCCGCAGCAGAGCAGCGGTCATCACCACCGCGAGGTTGGCGTCGTCGTCGTTGGTCAGCGCCAGCACCCCTTCGCACTCGCGATGCCCGAGGCCGGCCATCCCGAGCACCGCCGGTGTGGCGCAGTCGCCCTGGACCGCGGGGACGTCGAAGGCGAGTTGTTCGGTCACCACCGACTGCACGCGCTCCTCGCGCTTGTCGATGACGACGAACCTTCGGTAATGCTCGTCGAGGTCTGCCCCGACGATCCGGCCGGCAGCCCCGTAGCCGGCGACGATGACGAAGGGCTCGACCAGTCGCCGGACCTGACGGCGGAACTGCTGCGCGTCGACGGCTGCCTGAAACGCGGCACTCTGCACGAGCGCGAAGAAGACCGCTATCGCGTAGGCCCAGCTGATGACGAGCAGGAAGATCGACATCGCCATCCACATCCGCTGCGGATAGCTGAAGGGATACGGCGCCTCGGTGAAGCCGACCGTCGTCAAGGTGATGGTCATCTGATAGAACGCGTCGAAGATGTTGAGACGGTGCGGGTTTCCCTGCGGGTCGACGCCGGGCATGAACAACATCCCGGCCGTGCAGAAACTGAATGTCGCGATCACGACGATGAGCGGGACCCGCATGCGCCGCATGATCAGAAAGATCACTTCGGTGGTCGGCACCGACGTCGGGATGTCGACCACTGTGTGCGGTGTGCTCACCCGGCGACGGCCCCAGAGATGGAACCTGTGCTGCGGGTTCGACATAGGAAGGGAGGGGTCTACCGGCGGCGGAAGGTCGCGGTCTCGACCACCAGCAGCGTGACGGACACCAGGTTGGCCAGTAGCGCGCCGCCCGACAGCGACACCACGCTGGCCGTTGCGTGGCCGTTCAGTCCGGCAGCCGACACCTGGGTGGCCCAGACCCATGTTCCGGCCGCGGCGGCGAGTTGTAGCAAGGCGACCAGGCTGGTGGCCAGATGTACGGCGCCGAGCTGGGTGCTGTCGCCGAACTTCAGGATCGTCGTGATCAGTGCGACGATGAGCGCCAGGAACAACTCCCAGGAGTTGTGGACCTCCGGGTCGCTGATGTCGCCGACGAAGAAACCGAAGTTCAGCGTCGCCGCCAGCAGCACGAAGAAACCGAAAACCACTTTCTCGAGGTTCACACCGGCAGCGTAGCCGCAGCAGGCGCCGATCAAGTCGGCAAACATTCACCTGCCGTTCAGCGTCGTGCGGAGTTGGTGTGGTTTACGTCTCATAGTTTTGGGCCATGCGGACCGCCTATGGCGTCCAACTTGATGCCTTGACCGCCCAGCTGGCCGGGATGTGCCAGCTGGCATCCTCAGCGATGGAGCAGGCGACGCGCGCCTTGCTGCAGGCCGATCTCGTCCTCGCCGAGCAGGTGATCGGTCAGCACGAGAACCTCACGACCGCCGGAGCCGACGCGGAGGAGGCCGGCGTCCTGCTGCTGGCGCTGCGGGCGCCGGTCGCCAGAGATCTGAGGGCGATCGTCAGCTCCATCCAGATCGTCGCCGATCTGGAGCGTATGGGCGCGCTGGCCCTGCACGTCGCCAAGATCGCCCGTCGCCGCCACCCGCGGCACGCGCTGCCCGAAGAGGTGAACGGCTACTTCGCCGAGATGGGCCGCATCGCTGTCGAGCTCGGAGACAGCGCACGTCAGGTCATCTCATCGCATGACCTCGGCAGGGCCCGCTACATCCGGGAAGCTGACGACGCGATGGACGACCTGCACAGGCACCTGTTCACGGTGTTGATGGAACGCGAATGGAAGCACGGGACGGCTGCGGCGGTGGACGTGACGCTGCTCGGCCGCTACTACGAGCGGTTCGCCGACCACGCGGTAGAAATCGCCCGGCGCGTCATCTTTCAGGCGACGGGTGAAATCCGTTCAGAGGAGCGGATTTTCATGCCCCGCCTCCGCTAGCCGGCTGTCGGTCAGGCCACCGCCCGCCGAACGTCCTTCTGCTCGCGCAGGTAGTCCTGGATGTCGGCGGGCAGACCCAGCGCCATCGTGACCAGTTCGGCCAGCGCTGACTCCGGCGCCACGCGGTGGCGGCTGCAGTAGGCGTCGAAGCTGTCTTTATAGTCGGCGATGCCGGTGTGCGCTGTAGTGGACACGAGTGGTTCTCCTTGCGGTGGGCGGGCTCCGGTTCGGGTTGGAATACGCCGACAACGCTAGGAATGGGCACCGACACAAAAGGGCCTCTGGGCGAGGTGGTCGGTAAAGGTTGAGGAACGAAAAGGATACGACTCAGTTCGGGGAGACCGGTCACAAAGGGCCGGTTCCGTGAGGAACCAGAAAAGTAGGGGACTACCTGCGGCCTGACCGCTTGAGCATGTACTGGAGCCACCGAACGTCGAGCAACATGCCGCCAACGGTAACGCCGGAAATTAAGGCGGATGGTCTCTGGAGCTAACGCGTCGCTAAAAAGTTTTGCCAGAAAACCATTAAGGACCGCCGTCCGTCAGTTACCGCCGTCGCCGCCGGTGCGGGCAGGGACCAACTGGGGGCACAGGTCCAGGACCGCGTAGGTCACCAGGGCGACAGCGTCCTGCCGGGGGATGACGTTGAACGTCGTCGCGGCGATGACTTCGTTGTTGATGGCCGCCCGGATCGGCACGCCCTGCGCCGAGGTTCTGGTGATGCGGTCACAGGAGGCCCGGCCCGCGGCCAGCCACCGGTCCGGCGTGCCGGGGATGTTCGTCGCCACCGAGTTGGAGTTCTTGATGTCGGCGATGAACTTGTCCTCCTGCGCGTCGGCGCGGGCAGGTGCCGCAACACCGGCGGCCAGTGCCATCGCCGCAAAGACGGCTGTCACGGCCAGGGCAGGTTGCAAACGTCCCATGAGCTGCTCAGGCGGACTGCTTGGCCAGGAAGTCGTCGATCATCGCCCACGTCGTCGCCGGCGCCGACCGTCCGGTCAACACCCCGAGATGCCCGCCCGGGGCGGTCTCCAGTCGGACCTCCGGGGAGTTCGGCAGCAGGTCCCCGACGTGGTGGGCGACCTCGACCGGCACCAGCACGTCGCCGGTGCCGCCGATGTTCATCACGGGCACGCGCACGTCGGCGAGGTCCACGATTTTGTTGGGGCCCTGAATCTTGCCGTCCGCCAATTCGTTTCGCTGTACCAGCCGTTGATACACCTGCAAGGTGGCCCGTCCGGGATAGGCCAGCATACTGTTCATCAGCCCGTCCACCGCCTCGACGTGGGCCAGGAACTCCCGGTCGTCGCGGTGCTTGATCAGCGTGACGGGCTTCTTGAGGTAGGTCGTCAGCGAGGTCGCCTTGAACGCGGGTCCGACGATCTGCGACGGCAGGCCCCCCAGCATCTTCAGGACGGTGCCGAAGATGCGGCCGCCGGTGTACTTGCCGGCCTTGCGGATGGGGGCGACCATGGGGTGCTTGCTGAGGTCGAAGGGGCTGGCGACCATGGCGACCGACTTGATCGGCAGCTCGGAATAGGCGGCGGTTGTCAGGATGGCGATCAGCCCGCCCAGGCACCAGCCGATCAGGTGCACGGGCTTGCCGCCGGCATCCTCGGAGACCTTCCTGATCGCGTTCGGGACGACCTCGGAGACCCAGAACTCGATCCCCAGATCGCGGTCCCGCAGGCCGATCTCCCCGTAGTCCACCAGGTAGGTCGGCCGGCCCTCCTGCAGCAGATGCTCGGTGAGCGAGCAGCCGCGCCGCAGGTCGAAGCAGATCGCCTGCGAACCGAGGGGCGGGACGAGCAGCACCGGGTCGCCCTGCAGGGGCACACCGTCGACGGGGAGATAGCGATGGAGCGTCGACTTGTGGCTCTGATCGATCACCACCGACGGCATCCGGGTGGTGTCGGCGATGCCGCCCTTGACGAGGAAGTCCCACAGGTTCGAGACCGCCTGCCGGCGTTGCTCGGGTGTCCGGGTCCGGTCGAAGATCGGGGTCATGAACCGAGAATAGGGGCACCGCGGACAGTGGGGACCGGGTTCGCCGGGCTTGTGTGGCCGCTGGATGATCGGAGCATGGCTGTGCGGCCACAACGTCAGGCCCGGGTGAAAAACGGGCACCCTCCCAAGATCTGCGAGCGGTGCGGCCGGCCCTTCGAATGGCGCAAGAAGTGGGCGCGCGACTGGGAGAACGTCCGGTATTGCTCCGAGGCGTGCCGCCGATCCTGATCTTCAGGCTTCGTTGAATTGCTTGATCTGCGCGGTGATTCGGTCAGTCAGTCCGTCCGGGAGCGACATCGCCAGGCTGGCGTCGTCGAGGGCGACGAGGTCGCCGCCCTTGGTGTACGGCAGGAGGTCCTGGGCTTCGCCGACCCGCGCGCACATCGTCTCGATGAACCGGTCGTACCCCATCAGCGGGCACAGCGTGAAAGCGCTCATGTCCTGCACGAGCCCGCGGGCGTCGGGCTGGACCGGTGTCTGGACGCACGTCTCGGCGTGGACGAGGAACGTCTGGTGGTAATCCATCAGGCGTTGGGCGATGCTCACGATCGCATCGGCATCGGCAATGCTCTCGTCGGCGGGACGGCCCAGGGTTCCGGTGAACGCAGGGCTGAGCATGAACTGCTCGAGCTGCGCGACGAGGTCGGCGATCTCGTTCATGGTGCGGTAGGCCACTTGCGAGTACGCCTGCCCGCTCAACGGCACCAGGCCGGGCTTGGGTTGGTAACCCGAGACGCATTGCCGAAGCCGGGCCCCGACACCGTTACGGCGCTGGAGCAGAACAGAGGTGAAGACCGCATACGGCCACGCCGGCGGTTTGTCGGCGATGAGCCGGGTAAGCGCGTCGCTGGTCGTCGCCACCTTCGCGACGATGGCGGACTTCTCATCCGGCGGCAGGATGCGTTTGGGCGTCGGGTCGATCGGACGGGCCATCGCCTCGGCCTGCGCGCGGAAGTCCGGCGGCCACGGCCACGGCTCGAGGGGGCGCGCCGCCTGATTGCGGTGATACAGAACCCACGCGGCGCCGCCCAACAAGGCGAGGCCGACCAAACCGGATGACCACGATTCGTTGCCGATGGACGACAGCAACAACAGTGCCCCGCCGATCAGACACCAAACGACCCCGCGAGACAGCCCCCGCAGTGCTGCGGCACCCGACATTCCCAACCCCCTGTTCATCATCCCCGTGTCGGCGAGGCTATCTGCGACCCCCGACAATCTCAGCGCGCCCTACCATGACCGCCATGGGCGACAATCCGTTTGATCCGTCACTGTGGCGTCCGGTCGAGGGTTTCGAGGATCTGACCGACATCACCTACCACCGGCACGTCGCCGACGGCGTCGCGTATCCGACGGTGCGGGTCGCCTTCAACCGGCCGGAGGTGCGCAACGCCTTCCGGCCGCACACCGTCGACGAGCTCTATCGCGCCCTCGACCATGCCCGGATGTCGCCGGATGTCGGCGTCGTGCTGCTGACCGGCAACGGCCCCTCACCCAAGGACGGCGGCTGGGCCTTCTGCTCCGGCGGTGATCAGCGGATCCGTGGGCGGACCGGCTACCAGTACGCCGCGGGGGAGACCGCCGACACCGTCGACGCCGCCCGCGCCGGCCGGCTGCACATCCTGGAGGTGCAGCGGCTCATCCGGTTCATGCCCAAGCCGGTGATCTGTCTGGTCAACGGGTGGGCGGCCGGCGGCGGGCACAGTCTGCATGTGGTCTGCGACCTGACCCTGGCCAGCCGGGAGCATGCGCGGTTCAAACAGACCGATGCCGATGTCGGCAGCTTCGACGGCGGCTACGGCAGTGCCTACCTCGCCCGGCAGGTGGGGCAGAAGTTCGCCCGGGAGATCTTCTTCCTGGGCGAGGCCTACACCGCTGAGCAGATGCACCATATGGGTGCGGTGAACCGGGTGGTCGACCACGCCGAGCTGGAGACGGTGGCACTCGACTGGGCCGCGACGATCAATGGCAAATCGCCTCAGGCGCAACGGATGTTGAAGTTCGCCTTCAATCTTCTCGACGACGGTCTGGTGGGTCAGCAGATCTTCGCGGGCGAGGCCACCCGCTTGGCCTACATGACCGACGAGGCCGTCGAGGGTCGCGATGCCTTCCTGGAGAAGCGCGATCCGGACTGGAGCCGGTTCCCGCGCTACTTCTGAGCGGGGGCCCGTCGATGCATAATCGGGCTACACCGCAACGACGGAGGTGAGACCGCTGGCGACCGCATTCCCGGACCGGGCAACCTTGGAGAGTGTGCTCGACGTCGCGGCCCGTGCCCCCTCGGCGGGCAACCTGCAGCCGTGGCGGTGGCGGGTCGACGGCACCGCGGTGCACCTGTATGCCGATTGGCGGCGGGAAGCCGGTGCATCGCCGACGGATCGGCGCGATGTGCTGCTCAGTTGTGGAGCGCTTCTGGACCACTGCGTTGTCGCGCTGGGCGCAGCGGGCTGGTCTCCGCGGGTGCGGCTGCTACCCGACGGCGGGGACGACAGCCATCTGGCGATCCTGGAGGTCATCGGCCAACCCCCGCAACCCGGGCAACTCGAATTGGCCGACGCCATCTCCCGGCGCCGTGCCGACCGCCGCCGCTACCGGGCGGCCCGTATTCCGGGTTCCACATTGGAGTTGATGTTCATTCGCGCCGCTCGGTTGGGCGTGGAATTGGCGGTCGTTCCCCGATCTCGATGGGTCCGGCGGGCGGACGGTACTGTCGCACTTCGCTTTCCGGAGGTTTCGGAGGAGCCGGACGACGGTGCGGTTCTGCTCGTGCTCGGCACTCGGGAGGACAACGACGAGATGCGACTGCGGGCCGGCGAGGCGCTCAGCCACATCATGTTGACGGCCACCGCCATGGGTCTGGCCAGCTGCCCACTCACCGAACCTTTGAACGACATGCGCAGCCGGCTGGCCCTGGCCTGCGAGGTGTTCGACGGCGAGGCGCATCCGCAGACGCTGATCCGGCTCGGACTGCCGCCGGTGGACGACGCGCCCCCGCCGCCGACCGAGCGCAGGTCGGTGGGCGAAATCACCACGTGGGCAACCTGACCGTCGGCCTTCAGCAAACTTTTTGGAAGGGATCGATCGTGGGAGCGTTCACAGAGCGGGAACTGGCCTACCTGAGCGAGCAGCCGCTGATGCGCTTCGCCTCCGCCTCCCCGACGGGCCTGCCCGACGTCGCAGCGGTTGCCTTCTCCGTAGACGGCAACGACATCGTCACGGCAGGTTTCGACATCACCAAGACCGTCCGTTACCGCAATGTCCAATCCAACCCGCGCGCCACGGTCGTCATCGACGATCTCGCCTCCCGGGAACCCTGGACCCCCCGCGATGTCAAAGTTCGCGGCGCGGCCGGCATCGAGGAAGACGGCGGCGGTCAGCGCTTTCGCATCCGGCCCGAGGTGATCTGGAGCTGGGGCATCAACGATCCCAAGCCGGGCATTCCGCAGATTGAGCGCAGGAGTGTCTCGTGAACGCCATGACGCCATTCGAAATCGAGGACGCGAGCCGTTCGGTGTGATGGGGTGGCGCCGCAACACCGTGCAGGAGTGGACGCCGAAGTTCGGCTCCCTCATGCCGACACTGGTATCTACGATCGGTGTGTGAGCGACCAGTCCGCGCCGTTTGTCCCTCCCGCACCGGCTGAGGCCCTGGCCCGGCTCGGGATGCCGATGGACGAGGCGATGCGCACCCAGCGCGCCGTGCGTCGCCTGCACCTCGAACCGGTGTCCCTCGAGGTGCTGCTGCCGCTGCTCGAACTCTCGCTGAAGGCGCCGACGAGCTCGAACAGCCAGGACTGGAGCTACCTGGTGGTGCAAAGCCCCGAGCAGAAGGCGAACCTGGCCAAGCTCTACCGGCGGCTCTACCGGTTGTTCAACCCCATCGTCGAGCGCCGAGCGCGCGGTGACGAGCAGGAGCTCCGCGCGATCCGGCCCGGCCAGTGGCAGGCCGACCATTTCGAGGAACTCCCTGTCTTCGTGATCCCGTGCTATCGGCGCAACACCAACCACCGGCCCGTCGGGCATCCGCAGATCTCGGTGTCCTCCTTCTACGGATCGGTCTATCCGGCCGTGCAGAACCTGTTGCTGGCCTGCCGTGCCGTCGGGCTCGGCGCATCCCTGCAGACCTTGCCGATCTGGTGGGTGCCCTCGGCCCGGCGCATCCTCGGGCTGCCCCGCACGATCGTGCCGGTGTGCATCATCCCGATCGGGTGGGCCAAGGGCCGCTACGGGTCGACACAGCGTCCGCCGATCGGCGATGTCGTCCATCTCGACCGCTACGGCAACCAGCCGTTTCGCTCCAAGGAGGCGCCGTGAGCGGCGACAACAAGGCGTTCGCTGATCTGTTGAGTGCCGACCTCGCCGGCACCTATCCGCGGACGGAGAGTGCCGGCCAGAGCGTGGATCCCGTTGTCGCCGAAGCTGATCTGGCCGCTGTACAGCGGGATGGATTCGTCATCCTGCCGGACCTGCTCAGCGGCGAACAGCTTGCGCAGATCCGGGCGGCGGTGACGCCGCTGCTGGATCATCACGGTCGCAACCCCTTTGAGGGCCGGTTGACCCAACGCATCTACAGTGTGCTGAACAAGACCCGGGCCTGCGACGTGATCGCCGACCATCCGAGGGTGCTTGCCCTGCTCGACCGCCTTCTGCTGCCCAACTACCTGCTGTCCATGCTGCAGGTGATCAACATCCTGCCCGGTGAAAAGGCGCAGATGCTGCACACCGACGACGCGTTCTACCCACTGCCGCGGCCGCGAAAAGCATTGGGCGCGGCCACGATCTGGGCCATCGACGACTTCACCGCCGACAACGGCGCCACCGACATCATCCCGGGCAGCCACCTGTGGGGTGAGGAAGCGCCGGACCCCGCCGACCGGCAACCCGTGGTGATGCCCGCCGGGTCGTGCGTGTTCTTCCCGGGCACGCTGTGGCATGGCGGCGGGGCTAACCGATCTGACCGTCCGCGGTTGGCGGTGACCGCCCAGTACTGCGAGCCCTGGGTACGGCCACAGGAGGCGTTTACCCTGTCGATGACCCGGGACACCGTGCGGGCGGTGTCCGAGGACATTCGCCGGATGCTCGGCTACAGCATCCATCCGCCCTTTATCGGCCAGGTCGATGGTATGCACCCCAAACGGTTGCTCGAATAGCGCTGGGCGCTATGACTTCTGCCGCGGAACGCCGCCGCGCAGAAGCTCGTGGGTGGTGACGGTCGGCGTCTTCAGCCAGAGCCGCAACAGGTGGCGCCGGCGTGCCGGGTCGTCCTCGTCGACATAGGCCTCGCGGGAATGCAACACCGTGGTGTTGTTGAGGAACTGGATATCGCCGGGCTCGAAGACCATCTGGATGTGGAACGCCGGATCGTTGGCGATGGACTCGACCAGATCCAGCGCAGCGCGCTGCTCGTCGGTCAGCCGTGGCGCCTGCGGGTGACGCTGCGAGTCGCGGATGTACCAGGCGATGAAGAACAGCCGCGGCAGCCCATCGATGTCAATGATCGGCGGTAGTTCGAAGTACGGTGGTTCGCCGATGCTCTGCTCGTCGTTGCGGTCCCAGGGCATCGGCTGGTACATCACGTCGAGTAGATCCGTTGAGCGGCTGAGCATCTCGTTGTAGACGGCGTGGGCGCTGACGATCTTGGACTCGCCGCCGGAGCGGGCTGAGTTCAGGCACAGCAGGCCGACGAGGTCGGAGCCGTCGCTGTGGAAGTCCTGACGCAGGTTCGTGCGGTACTTGCGCACACCGGGTGCGGCCGGGAGCCGTTCATCGCGAATGTGGGAAAGGACGTTGGCGTCGCGGTCCTGGCCCACGGGCTCACCGAGCACGCGGCCCAGGCCGAGGTAGGCGCGTTCGATCTCGGCGTCGGTGAGTGTGTCGACGGGGAAGCGCCGCAATCGCACGAAGCCCGGTCCCCGGGCGAGCAGATGGTTCCACCGCGCTGCGCTAGAGGCGAAGTGGGTCTGCAGGGTCGGGTCGGCACCGCCCCGTGCGTAGTCGATCAGCACGGCCTGATCATCGGGGGAGAGGTCGAATGACCACTGCCCCTCGTCGGGGAAGTCACGGCTGGTCCACACCGATGGGGCGTCGCTGCTGACCGGAGTTCTCACCGGGGCGCCAGTTCGTCGACGAGATTCCGCACCCGTGCGGCGATCTCGTCGCGGATGCGGCGCACCACCTCGATCGACTGCCCGGCGGGATCGTCCAGCTTCCAGTCGCGGTAGGAGACGCCAGGGAAGTAGGGACAGGTGTCACCGCACCCCATGGTGATGACGACGTCGCTGGTCTCAACGGCGTTGTCGGTCAACACCTTCGGGGTGGCTGCGGTGATGTCGATGCCGATCTCTGCCATCACCTGCACGGCAGTCGGGTTGATCTGATCACGCGGTTGTGTGCCGGCGGAACGGACCTCGATGCGGTCGCCGGCCAGGTGCTGCAGCAGTCCGGCGGCCATTTGGGAGCGGCCGGCGTTGTGAATGCACACGAACAGCACGCTGGGTTTCATCTGGCTTTCCCTGCGGTGGTGGGGAATCGCCGGCTCAGCGCCAGCGAGACGTAGACGAGTCCGACGAGCACCGGGACTTCGATGAGCGGACCCACCACACCGGCCAGGGCCTGGCCCGAGGTAGCCCCGAACGTGGCGATCGCCACCGCGATGGCGAGTTCGAAGTTGTTGCCCGCCGACGTGAACGCCAATGTCACCGTGCGCGGGTAGCCCAGCTTGACCGCCCAGCCGACCAGGAAGCCGGCCGTCCACATGATTGCGAAATAGGCCAGCAGGGGCAGCGCGATCCGGACGACGTCCAGCGGGCGCGAGGTGATCTGCTTGCCTTGGAGGGCGAACAGAATCACGATCGTGAACAGCAGGCCGTACAGCGCCCACGGCCCGATCCGGGGAAGGAAGGTCTTCTCGTACCACTCCCGGCCCCTGGCCTTTTCGCCATAGCGACGGGTCAGGTAGCCCGCCACCAACGGTATTCCGAGGAAGATCAGCACCGACTTCGCGATCTGCCACGTCGACGTCGCGACCGCGGTCTGTCTCATGCCCAGCCAGCCCGGCAGTACCGAGAGGTAGAACCACGCCAGGGCGGCGAAGAATAGCACCTGGATCACCGAGTTGATCGCCACCAGGACGGCGGCGGCCTCGCGATCGCCCCGAGCGAGGTCGTTCCAGATGATCACCATCGCGATGCACGGCGCCAGGCCGACGATGATGATCCCGGTCCGGTAGTCGGGCAGATCGGCCAGGAACAGCCAGGCGAGGGTGAACATCAGGGCCGGGCCGATGATCCACACCAGAAACAGCGCACTGACAAGCAATTTGCGATCGCGGGTGACGGTATCGAGGCGGTCGTAGCGCACCTTGGCCAGCACCGGATACATCATCACCAGCAACCCGATGGCGATCGGCAGCGAGACGCCGTCGACTTGCACGGCGCTGAGGGCGTCACCCAGTCCGGGGATGAGCCGACCCAGCAGCAGACCCAGCCCCATCGCCGCGCCGATCCAGACCGGTAGCAGTCGGTCGAGGGTCGACAGTCGTGCAGTGAGATGGTCGGTGGTCGACGTCACGATCCGCAGCACCCACCCTGCGCGCTGGCAACCGGCTCGACGGGAATCGTTCCGAAGAAGGTCTCCGAGTCCGCCAGCACCGTGTAGACCTCCCACCGCTCCCCGCCCGGGCCGGTGACCCACACCTTGTCCTGGGTGGCGAAGCAGCAGGTGGTGCCGATCTCCTCCTCGGTGAACATGCCTTCTTCGGTCAGGCGGGCGATTTCCGAATGTACGACCTCGCTGGACTCCACCTCGACGCCGAGGTGGTTCAGCGTGCCCCCCTGACCCGGGTTCTCCAGCAGGACGAGTTTCAGCGGGGGATCGGCGATGGCGAAGTTGGCGTAGCCGGGCTTGAGCTTCGCCGGCGCCGTGCCGAAAAGCCTGGAGTAGAAGGCGATTGCGGTGTCAAGGTTGTCGACGTTGAGTGCGAGTTGAATGCGGGACATGGCAGATTCTCCGAGTCGTGCGACATATATCGAACTAGTGGCTGCCTTCAGCATGGACCACTTCTTTGATATATGTCAATATCTCTGGCACTCTGGATCCATGCCCAAAGCGTTGCCGGTCATCGACACCACCGCTCCCGTGTGCTGTGCACCGATGGCCTCCGGCCCGATGAGCGACGACGACGCCCTGAATATCGCACTGCGGCTTAAAGCATTAGCCGATCCGGCGCGGGTCAAGATCGTGTCCTATCTGTTCGGCTCACCAGCCGGCGAAGAGGTCTCCGGCCAGTTGGCGACAGTGCTGGGCCTGACCGAGTCGACTGTCAGTCATCACCTCACCCAACTCCGCAAAGCCGGCCTGGTGACCTCGGAGCGGCGGGGAATGAATGTCTTCCACCGGGTTCGCCCCGAGGCGCTGCAGGCGTTGTGCGCGGCGCTCGATCCGAACTGCTGCACCTAGACGAGATTCAGGAGGGCCTCGCGCGCTGCTGAAATCCGCCGTCCCGCAGTCGATTCGCGCGCCGCGATGTCTGCCGCGGCCAGCACCAGGATGCGTGCCGTCTCGCGCGGATGGGCAACCCCGGTGAGATCGGCGGCGAGAATCTGGGTGGCCTGCTGATTGCGGCTGTCGACTTCGGCGGCGATCGCCGGCTCGGTCCGGGCGTCGAGGAGCAGCGCGCGGACGCCGGGCAGCTCGCGGCACGCGTCGAGGAACGCGATGAGACGATGCCTGGCACGCCCGGGCCCGGGCTTCTCCTCGGCGGTGCTGGCGAGAACCCGGTCGAACACGGTGTCGTGGAACCAGCGGTGCAGCGCGACCAGGAGCGCGGTGCGGTCGCGGAAGTGGACATAGAACGTGCCCTTCGCATGGCCGGCTGCCGCGGTGATCTCGGCGACCGACAATGAGCGCAGACCATCGCGCTCAGCGAGCTCGACTGCTGCCGTGAGCAATTCCCGACGCGTCGGGTGGTTCTCGCCGGCCCGGCTGCCGGGCCCGCGCCGCCGGGCGGGGGCCTCGTTCACCGAGCCACCGCGTCGCGCAGACCCGAGAGGAAGGGTGCTGTGGCGGCGAGGAACTCATCGGGGCGCTCGATGAACGGCTGGTGTCCGGCACCGGGGAAGGTGACCGTCTGCGCCTGTGGCAGCGCTCCGCGGGCGCGCCGCCCGTCGAGGTGCCAGGGCAGGACCGGATCGTGCGTCCCCCACGCGAGCAGGATTGGGCACCGCACGCCGGCGGCCAGTGTGCGGCCGTCATGGCCGGGATCGGTGAAGCTGCGCCACAGGTTGCCGTAGGCCTCAGACCCCTCGGCAGATCGGGACGCCCTCTCCGCACGCTGAATCGCTGCCGTGACGTTGGCATTGCGGTCTCTCAAGTAGAGGCGGGGCAGGTTGCGGTAGACGACCGGTGCCAGGCGTCGTGACCCGAATGCGCGGCAGGCCAACGTCGTACCGATCCAGCGTGGCGAGAATCCTCCGGGGGACACCAGCACCAGACCTGCCACCCGTTCGGGCCGGTGGGCGGCGGCGTGCAGGGCAGCGAATCCGCCGACCGAATTGCCCAGCAGCACATGCTCGCCGCCGAGTTCGTCGAGCGTCTGCGCCAGCAACTCACCGAAGCCGATGGCGGTCTCCGAATCCGTTCGGGGCGTCTGACCGTGGCCGGGCCAGTCGAGAGTGGTCACGCGCCAACCCGATTCCACCAGGTCGGGGATGACGGTCTCGAAGTCGCGACCATCCCCGCCGTTGGCGTGCAACAGCACCAGGGATGGTCCGAAGCCGTGCGACTGCACGTGGAGGCAGGGCGGGCGTGCCATGAAACGAGAGTACATGACCGTCGGGTCATGTACTAGGAGCGGCGCGCGCCCACCCCGGCGATGATCACCCGCACACTGTTGGCCAGTCGAGTCGTGAAGTCGGCCGGGGTGGCGGTAGCAGGGTCTTCGCCCTTGGCGCCGTGTGCACAGTCGGTGAGGACGCCGGCCAACTGGGCGACGGTGAGCCCCGATGCGGTGAGGTCGATTTCCCCGGTCTTCACGGCGCGCCTGAGCGCGGTGGCCAGGATCTTCCCCGCTTGCTCGTTGGCATCGCGCGCGATCTCGCCGCACAGAGTGCCGTGACGGTCATACAGTTCGGCGGCGTAGTGCGAATTCGACGTGAGTTCGACGAACTGAAGAAACTGCGCCCGAAGCAGCTTCGTGATGCGAGTCTCGATATCGAGGTCGGGATTGTTGGCCACGGCCTGCATCTCGGCCAGGTGATCCTCGTGCAGGCGGGACACCAAGGCCCGGAACAGCTCCTCCTTGTTGCTCCAGTGCGCGTAGACGGTCGCTCGCGACACGTCGGCGCGGCGGGCGATGCTCTCGATCGACGTCCTGCGATAACCGAACGCGGTGAACTCCGCCAAGGCGGCGAGGCCGATCACCTTGCTCGTCGTCAGGGTACCGGCCACCCGTACATGATCTACATACTTGACATTTTTCGCAAGAATTGTCTAACTTGAACCGATGGTCGAAACATCCAGAGCAGTTCTGATCACCGGTTGCTCCACCGGCATCGGCCGCGCGACAGCACTGCGCCTGGCCAAAGCCGGTCACACCGTCTACGCAACCGCCCGGCGAGCCGAGTCCATCGCCGATCTTCGGGCCGCGGGCGCGCGCACCCTCGCCCTCGACGTCACCGATGAGGCGTCCATGGTCGCTGCCGTCGACCAGGTGGTCGCGGAGCAGGGTGCCGTCGGCGTCCTGATCAACAACGCCGGCTACTCCCAGTCCGGTGCGGTGGAGACGCTGTCGATGGACGACCTGCGCCGGCAGTTCGAGACGAACGTGTTCGGTCTGGTCCGTATGTGCCAGTTGGTCCTGCCGGAGATGCGCCGGCAGCACTGGGGGCGCATCGTCAACATCAGCTCGATGGGCGCGAACTTCACCTTTCCCGGCGGCGGCGCCTATCACGCGTCGAAGTACGCGGTGGAGGCGATCAGCGACGCACTTCGGTTCGAGGTCAAGGGATTCGGGGTCGACGTCGTGGTGGTCCAGCCCGGTTTGATCCGTACCGAATTCGCCTCCACGGCCCAGACCGGTCTGGCGACCGACGACGGTCCGTATTCCGAGTTCAACGCCTCGGTCGGGGCGGCCACCGAAGACGCCTACGCGAAGGGTCCGCTGGCCAAACTCGGGGGAGACGCCGACAGTGTGGCCAAAGCAGTTGAGAAAGCCATCACCGCCAAGCACCCACCGATCCGGATGCGGGTCACCCCGTCGGCGCATGTCCTGGTGGGCCTCAACGGCATCATGAGCGACGGCATGTGGGACCGGTTCCTGGCGGGGCAGTTTCCCCGCCCGGGTGCGTCAGTCGGTTAGAGGCCGTCAGTGACCGCCGTCATCGTCCTGGCTGCCGTCTTCTTCGTCGGGATGGGCGTCTTCGCGTTGGCTCGACCCGCCGTGATGATCCGGCCCTTCGGCATCACGTTGCCGAGACCCGAATCGCGGGCCGAGGTGCGAGCGGTCTACGGCGGGTTCGGTCTGGCGATCGCGGGGATGCTCGGATTAGCCGCGACCGGCCATCCGGCGCGCGATGGCATTCTCCTGACGGTGGCTGCCGCGCTCGGCGGAATGGCGTTCGGACGGTTGGTCTCCGGTGTGGTCGATAGGCCGAAGGCGTTCTACCCGAACTGGTCTTACTTCCTCGTCGAAGCTGTGGGTGCGACCGCGTTGCTATGGGCGGCGCGGGGCTGAGCGGCGGAATCGCGTAGAAGTCGTCGACGACCCCGAGCATGATGTCGAGTGATCCGCTAGGCGGCGTTTCAGATCACCACGTCGGTGGTCTGCGGGGTGGCTGGGCCCGTGACGCTGTGCCAGGCCCGTGCGATGAGTTCCACCGCCTCGGCGAGGCTTTCCTCGGGCAGTACGTAGGGGATTCGGACGAATCGCTCCAGTGTGCCGTCGACTCCGAAGCGGGGACCCGGGGGCAACTCCACACCGAGCCGCGACGCTGCGGCGCACATGGCCGAACTGACCGGTGCGGGCAGCTGCACCCACAGCGACATTCCGCCGGTCCCGGGCAGCGGCCGCCATTCCGGCAGCCGGCGGTCGAGCAGGTCGATCAGCCGGGCCCGCCGGGCCCGCAGGATCTCCCGCCGCTCCGGCAGCACGTCATCGGAGCGTTCGGTGAGAAGCCATGCCGCAGCCAGTTGTTCGATCACCGACGTGCCCAGGTCGATCGACGGGCGGATGGCGCGGATCGTGGCCAGTACGCTGGGTTCAGCCCTGATCCAGCCAATGCGCATACCGCCCCAGAACGTCTTCGACATCGAGCCCACCGTGATGAGCAGATCGGTCCAGGTGCGCATCGATCCGGCCACCGGTGCCGGCACCGGTTCGTCGAGCCACACGTCGGTCAGGGTCTCATCGACGACGGTGCGAGTGCGTGTCTCGGAGATGATGTCGCACAATCGATTACGGTCCTCCGCAAGCATCGACATGCCCGTCGGGTTGTGGTTGTCGGGTACCAGGTAGGCCAACGTGGGCGCCACCTGCCGCACTGCGGTGTGCAGTGCCTCCAGATCCCATCCGTCTTTGGTCACCGGAATCGGTACCGCGCGGGCACCTGCCGTCGCGATTGCCGTGAGCGCGCCATGGTACGTGGGCTGCTCGACAAGCACCCGATCGCCGGGCTGCACGTAGGTCGCCACGATCAGCGCGATGGCGTGCTGCGCGCCGCTGGTGACCATGATCTGTTCGGCGGTGGTCGGAAGCCCTCGTGCGCAATAGCGTTTGGCGATAGCAGCCCGAAGTGCGGTCAGCCCCTTCATGTCGTGACCAGACTGCTGCAGGTAGCCGGCCGACTGCCGGGCCGCTTCGGTGAAGGCCTCCTGGACGGCACTGGCGGGCGCGGCGAGTGCGGCGGCGGCGAGGTTGATGGTGGCAACCCCATCTTCGGCCGTCGGCGCGGGGGAGTGCGGGAGGGCGATGGTGCTGCGCGCGCCGCGGCGGGCGTACAGGTAGCCGTCGTCGCGCAATTCGGTGTAGGCGGCCGTGACGGTGGTGCGCGAGACGCGCAGGGCGTCGGCGAGGGCACGTTCGCTGGGTAGCCGCGAGCCGACCGGCAGCCGGCCGTCGACGATCAGCATCCGCAGCCCGTCGGCCAGGCCTCGATAGGTTGGGCCACTTCGGCTGGATGTCCGCCAGTTGCCGAGTTCACGGGCCACCAACTCTGCTTCCAGCGCTCGTGTCGGCATCGTTGCGGTCATAGGAATGCCAGTATTGCCTGACTGGCTATTGAATGGCAAGCCACTTTGTCCAAATATGGCTGGTATGAACTCGTGGTTTTCCCGACTGGCCGCGCGCCTGACCGCGCCGCTCGACCTGCGCAACGGTCCGTGGATCCCGCCGTCGGCGGGTTGGGGTGACGTCGACGCCGACGTGCGGCGGCTGCGCCGCGACCTCGACGCGATCCGCGTGCGCTACTCCGGCCACCTGTGATCGCCCGGGCGGCCGCGCTGCTGACCGGGTTGGGTCTCTATGGGCTCTCGATGGCGATGATGGTCCGGGCGGAACTCGGCCTCGACCCGTGGGACGTCTTTCATCAGGGCCTGTCCCGGTACACCCCGATGACGATCGGGGTGGCCTCGGCGGTCGTCGGGGTGGTGGTCCTGATGGCGTGGATCCCGTTGCGCAACAGGCCGGGCGTGGGCACCGTTGCCAACGTCGTCGTCATCGCGGTCACCGTCGATGCCGTATTGGCTTTTCTTCCTGCGCCGCAGACCCTTCCGGCGCGGGTGGCGCTGATGGTGGGCGCGGTCCTGCTCAATGCGGTGGCCACGGTGTTGTATGTCGGGGCCGGATTGGGCCCCGGCCCGCGGGACGGATTGATGACGGGTCTTGTGGCGCGAAGCGGACTTTCGGTGCGCCTTGTGCGCACCACCATCGAGGCCATCGTGCTGACCGCCGGTTGGCTGCTGGGCGGCAGCGTGGGGATCGGAACGGTGCTCTACGCCTTCGGGATCGGGCCGCTGGTCCAGCTGGGATTGCGGATGACGCCGGCGCCGGTGCTGGCCCGCAGCGGCTGGGTGGCGATCCTTGGACCGTGAGGCAGAGATTCTGCGCCAATTGGCTGGCTGACCCTGGCTTTTGGGCCTGCGCGCGGACTTCAGAGCCGTTGTCGCCGCGCTGCTCCTCTTCCCGTGAGCAGATTCCCGGAGCACGATGCACTCATGAGCGATGACGTCCAACGTTTCCTTGAGCGCTTCGCCGACTTCGGCGGCGCGCCCGATCCGGACAAATACGAGAACCTCTTCGATCCGGACGAGGGCACGGTGCTGCATCCCGGTATGACTGCCCCGTTGCACCGCAACCAAGTCCGGGCTTACATGACGACGTATCTGGCCGGGGTGTCGGAGTTCCGTTTCGACATCGCCTCGTGGGCCGAGCGCGACGGCACGGTGTTCGTCGAAGCCCGCAACAGCGGCCGACCGGGCGGGGGAGACGTTCTTGAGTGGGGAACCGTGTATTGCGTCACCCTGCGGGGTGACCGGGTCTTGCGCGGACGCGCCTACGGTGACCGGGTTCCCCTGCTCGCGCGGCTCATGCCGGAGGTGACGCTTGCTCAGGCGGCGGCACTCGGCGCTCCGGCGCCGGGACTGGACGTGGGAACGGAGTGAACCGCAAGGCCACTCAGGGCGTGTCTGATCCTGGTCCGCGGTAGCGGAGTTCCGGTCGGGCGCCGACCATGTCGTCGTAGAGGACGGCCATCCTGTCGATGTACCAGAGCTTGGCTCCGGCGATGAGCACCGCGCCCAGCGCAGTGGGCCACGGCTGCAAGGTGACCAGTCCCCAGATGAGGAACGGAAACCCGGCCAACGACGCGACGTTGAGGATGTTGGGAATCGTCCGATGGCGGTCGGGGACGGGGACTTCCCTGCGATCGGACCAGAACCGCTCACCCAGAACGCATTTGGTGATCCAGGCGTGGTCGTCCTTGGCCGGCCCGAAAGCGCGCGGATTGAACCAGATCCACCAGAGCGCGACTCCGATGGGCACCAGCGACCAATAACCCAGCCATGCGCGACTCCAGACCGCCGCGATCAGCAGCGGCAGAGTGGTGATGATGCGGGACCAGCCGCTCCACGGATTGGCGTGGCGCGCCCACCCGGCGTCGTCGAGGCCGAACGCCGACGCGATGCGGTTCTCCACGGTCATGATCTCGATTGTCCTCCGAACACCAGGCCGATGAAGGGCCGGCCGCTTCAGCTTGCCCGGCCGACGTCCTGCTCCGGATCTGAGGACAGCGCGCTCTGCCACCCGAGCGGATTCAGATTCCGGAACGGGTCAGACGCCCTGAGGTCCTGAAGATCGGCCAGGACGCCCTCCAGTGCGGTCTGCGTCCGTTCTTTCACGGTGGCCTCCCACTTCGCCGCCGACGTCCGCGCCGGCTTCGTGGTGTCGATCGGCGCCCCGAAGCGCAGATACATCCGCTGCGGTCGGGGGATCAGCGTCGGTCCGATGCCATGGATCAGCGGGATGTTGACTTCCGGTTGGCGCAGAACGTGTTTGGACACCAGTCGGCCCATCCGCCCCCAGGCGCTGTCACGCTCGACGAAGCTGTGAAAGACATCGTCCCCGCCGACCAGCCCCACGGGAACGATGGGGTAGTCGTGGGCGATGGCCAGTCGCGCGAATCCGCTCCGGCCGTTCCAGAACAATTGATATTCCTCGCCTTTGAACTTCGGCATCTCCCGGCCCCCGCCGGGGAACACCAGCAGCGTTTCGCCGTGGCGCATCAACTGCGAGCCGTTCTCCTGGTTGCCCACCACGGCGCCGGCCGCCGCAAGCAGGTCGCCAGGGAGGCCGCGCTGGCTGGCGAGCCTGCGTTCGGCCAGCCCGCGGACCCGCACGCCGAGTTCGCGGTGTACGAAGTAGGGGATCAGGACGATCTCGGCCATGCCGAAGCTCGTGTGGTTGCCGACCAGCAGAAAGCGCCCATCGCGCGGGAGGTTCTCCAGGCCGTCGACGTAGGGCTTGCAGAGATCGACGACCGGGTGGAGGCGGTCGGCCACCGTGAAGATGGCCTTACTCAACGCCTGTACCCGCTTGGACTGGTTGACGAGGTCACTCATTGTGGATCCCATCTGTCGGTTGTGAGCTGATCACCACAGTACACCCGAACTGACCAATCGACCATTCTGGTCAGTTTGTCTCAACGGACGTCGGGTGCCGATATAGTCGCAACGATGAGCACATCGGTCGGCGAACTGCCTGAACAGCACTCCGCCAAGGCGGCCAGGCTCCTTGAGGCGGCCGGGGATCTGCTCATCGGGCGGGGCGCCAAGGGATTCACCGTCGCCGATGTGGCCCAGCGTGCCCACGTCGGGAAGGGCACCGTGTACCTGTACTGGCCGACCAAAGAGGACCTCCTCGTCGGCCTCGTCGGCCGGGCATTCCTCGGGCTCGTCGACGACTTGATTCAGACACTCTCCGGCGAGCCGGATCTCGCCCGCCCCTCACGCTTCTGCCCGCTGATGCTGCAGGTTGCCACCAGCAAGCCACTCGTCGCCGCGTTGCAGCGCCACGATGAAGACCTGCTCGGTGTCCTGACCCGGCATCCTCGCTCGGTTGCGTTTCACGATGCACTCGGACCGGGTGCGGTCCTCAGCGCCCTGCTGCCCGTGTGGCGCGGTAACGGGTTGGCGCGCAACGACTGGGCGGTGGCGGACCAAAGCTTCGCGCTGCACGCGCTCATCACCGGCGTCGCGATGTCGATCATCGGCCCTTCTCCGGTGGAGTGCGACGATCCACTCCGCGTCCTCAGTCTGGGCGTGACCGCGCTTCTCGGCCCTGAGCGTGCCACCCAAAAGCAGATCAGAGCGACCGCGGCAGAGGTGATCGACTTCCTGCGCCAAGCCCGCATGATGGCCTTGGGTCTCATCGTCCCCGCCGAGCCGCAAGGAGCAACCCGGTGAAGCAGTTGGTCTTCACCGAGCCCGGCAAGCTCGAATGGCAGGAGACTCCGGATCCCCAGCCCGCTCCCGGGCAGGCGGTGATTCGGCCCTTGGCCGTGGCCCGCTGCGATCTGGACATCGCGATGGCGGCATTCGGCATCTTCCCGGGTCCCTTTCCGGTCGGCTGGTCGTCACTCGCTGACGGGCGCCACCCGGCTTGCGAGCTCGGTGAGCATCCGTGCGACGGTCTCCGGGGCCTCCAGCGGAGCCAGGTGGCCGCAGCCGGGAACGATCTCCAGCGTTGCGCCGGGTGTGGTCCGGGCGACGGGCAACAGCCGATCTGCGGGGCACAACTCGTCATCTGCTCCCATCAGGAAGGCCACCGGCACCTCGATCCGAGGCAACAGATCAACCAGACCTGCTGAGCGTCCCAGCACTGTGCGCACCGTTCTCGCGGCGGGCTTCCGGTCGAAAGACGTTATCGCCGTGACGAACTCGTCGATGCGATCCGGATGAGCCCGTCGCGTAGCCGTGCTGGCCATCGACCGCGCCACCCCTCGGCCGAACAACGCCGACGAACCGACCCAGCGGGTGGCAACGGTCAGGGGTGAGATGCCGCCCGGGTTGGGGCCGAGTGGTGTGTTCATCAGCAGAGCACCGCGTACCCGTTCGGGGTGCCGGACCGCGAGATGCGCGCCGATCTGGCCGCCCCAGGAGCAGCCGGCGAAATACGCAGTCCCGATGGTCAATTCGTCGAGTAGGTCGGCGACAGCATCGGCATAGCGGCCCGGCGCAACATCGCCCCTCGGTGGGTCGCTGCGGCCGAAGCCGGGACCGTCGATGCTGATCGTGCGCCAGTCCGAACCGAGCCCGGCCACGACACTGTCGTAGAGCCGGTGGTCGCTGAACAATGAGGGCCAGAAGACCACGGGCGTCCCTTCGCCGCGATCGGCGACTGCCAGCGTGCCTACTGTGGTGGGGATGCGGCGGTTAGTGGCCATCGCCGTTCCGCATCGATGCCATGACCCGGCCCATGATCGCGCTGCGCGCCCTACTGGGCAGTCCCTTGAGCGCAGCCGTGAGCGCTTTGGCCTGCAGCCCCGGGACGACGGTGCCCCGCCGACCGAGGGCGGACCACGTGGCTTCGGCCACCACCTCCGGCGTCGTTCCGGTTGCCAGCGTCATATCCGCCCGCGCGGCGAAGCCGGTGTGCACCGGTCCCGGTGCGACGCAGAGCACGTCGACGCCGTGCGGTTTGAGCTCACCATGCAGTCCCTCGCCCAGGGTCTGAACGTAGGCCTTGGTCGCCGAGTAGTTCGCCTGCCCCGGAACTCCCTGCCACCCCAGGACCGAACTGAACAGAACGATCCCCCCTCGCCCACGTCTGGTCATCGTCTGCGCGAAGAACTGCGCCAACCGGGCGACGGCGGTGACGTTGACGGCGATCATCTCCAGTTCGTTCTCAGTCGGGGCGTCGGCCAGCGGTCCGATGGTCCCGAACCCCGCGGCCAGGACTGCCAGGCCCACATCCAGACCGTCCACGGCTTCGATGAGCCCGTGCGGACCGTCAGGTCGGCTGAGGTCCACGGCCACCACGCGCGACTCGACCCCGTGCTGGCGACTGAGTTCCTCGGCCATCTCATCGAGGCGAGTCCGATTGCGTGCTGCGAGAACCACATTGATTCCCTCCGCCGCCGCGCGCCTGGCGATCGCCCGCCCGATCCCGTCGCTGGCCCCGGTGATCACGGCCCATGGCCCGTAGTCCCCACTCATGCCTGGTCTCCTACCGGATGTGCCGGCAGAACTGCCAGCACGAACAGCGCTCCGGCCAGGCAGATCGCCGCGGCCGTCAGGCAGCCGGCGCTCATGCCGGACAGGAAGGCATCGCGGACCGTGTCCTTCACGGCTCCGGCCGCCGCGCCGGGGGACTGTGCGGCGACCGCAAGCCCCTGGGCCAGACCTTCCTCGGCGATCGAGCGGGCCGGAGCCGGAAGCGCCTGCAGCACAGGGCTGTCGGTGAGGTGACGGATGTAGAGCGTCGAGAAGATGCTCCCGATCACGGCGACTCCGAGAGTGCCGCCGACCTGACGGGTGGCGTCGTTGACCGCCGACCCGGCGCCGGCCTGCTCGGGACGGACGACTCCCATGATCGAGTCGGTGGCCGGTGCGGTGGTCAGGCCAAGGCCTCCGCCCAGCAAGACCATCTGCGCGGCCATCTCGGGATAGCTCACGCTCAGGTCGATGAAGTGGATCCAGGCGAATGAGGCGGACATCATCACCAGGCCTACGGCCACAATCGCTTTCGTCCCGATCCGACCCACGGCCAGCTTGGTCCCGAGGATCGAGCCGACGGCGATCGACAGCGCCACCGGCAGGATGCGCACCCCGGTCCCCAGCGGACCGAAGCCCTGGAGCATCTGCATGAACTGGGTGATCAGGAAGATGAAGCCGAACAGAGCGAAGAAGGCGACGGTGACCGCGCCGCTGGCGGCGCTGAACCGCAGGTTGGCGAACAGCGTGATGTCGATCAGCGGGTCATGCCGGCGGCGCTCCCACCACCCGAAGCCGACCGCCGCGACGAGCGCGACGGCGAAACCGCCGAGAGTCAGCGGTGAGGTCCAGCCCCGTTCGGGCGCCTCGATGATGGTGTACACCAGGGCCCCCAGCATGACGACCGACAGCATGAGACCGCCACGGTCCAGACGGGAATTGCGGTCGGGCGAGGACGCCGGGATGACGACGGGCGCTGCGAGGGCAGCGGCGAGCGCGATCGGGACCAGTGCCAGGAACAGGCTTCCCCACCAGAACACCTCCAGCAGCGCACCGCCCACGATCGGGCCGATCGCCACACCCAGGCCGGTGACCGCGCCCCACAGACCAATCGCCACGGCGCGCTGCTTGGCCTCGCGGAAGGTGTCGGTGATGATCGCCAGCGTGGTCGGGTAGATCAACGCCGACGCGATGCCCATCACCAGTCGCCAGGCGATCAGCGACCCAGTGGTGGTCGCGAGGGCGGCCCCGGCGCTGCTGACTGCGAACAGGACCAGTCCTGCGATCAGTGTGCCGCGACGGCCGAACTTGTCACCGATGGTCCCGCCGGCCAGAACGAGTGCGGCGAAGGCGAGGTTGTAGGCGTCGACGATCCATTGCAGGCCCCGGGTAGAGGCGCCGAGCGCCGAATTCAACGTGGGGAGCGCGACGTTGACGATCGTCGTCTCCACGTTGATCGCCAGGGAGGCGATCAGGACGACGGCCAGAACGGCGGCGGGACGGACACGCCGCGGAGGCGCGGCGTGGGAGTGCGGGCGGGTGGGGGCTTCGATGGTCATCGGCGGTCCTTATGTTGACAGCAGTAACATCGGCAAGCATGACGGTAAAAGTTGACGCTGTCAACATCAGGCGCGTGTTTAGCGGATGCCGTTCTGCATCAGGTCCAGCAGGCGGTCGGTGATCAGTTGCTTGCGGTCGTCCTCCGCGCCGCGGAGCGGGCCGTCGAGGAAGAGCACCGCCAGGCCGTGGACGGCGGCCCAGGCGGCCTCGTCGAGTCCGTCGCGACGACTGGGCGTGAGCACGCCCGTGGCGACAAGATCGTCGATGCAGCTGCTGAGGATCATGAACGGATGTCGTTCGGGCGCAACGCTTTCGTCGGTGTGCTGCACTCCGGCCGGCGCGAAGGCGGTGCGAAACAGCCCCGGCTCGGTCAGGGCGAAGTCCACATAGGCCTGGCCGGTCGCGCGGAAGCGGGCCAGTGCGCGCCTCTCACGCGGGCCGCGGTTGGACACCTCGGCCAGCGCTTCCTGCATGGCCTCACCCAGCAGCGTCATCCCGTAGATCTGCACCGCGGTCAGCAGGGCCTGCCGGTCGGCGTAGTGGCGGTACGCCGCCGAGTTGCTCACGCCCGCCGCGCGTTGCACGTCGCGCAACACCACGGCGTCCGGACCGCCGGCCCGGGCCAGGTCCACCGCGTGCTCCAGCAGTGCCTGGCGCAGGTTGCCGTGGTGGTAGGTCGCGGATGCCATGTTGACAAGTGTTACATCATGGCCCCGCGATCCCGGGTGGCGTGACTACTTATCCCCGCCGAACTGCTGCCGGTAGGTCTCGACGTCCTCGGGCTTCTCCATGTCGCCGGCGATCGCCGCCCGGTCGTGCTTGATCGTCTTGCGCAGCATGACCGTGATGATCCCGACCAGAATGACTGCCGCAACGATGATGAGGATGGGGGTCATATTCATGGCGTGATCATGCCTGGTGGACGCGATTTCCGAATGGGAGTTGGAGAACTACTTCGGAGGCATCCTGATGCCGCCGTCGACCCGGACCACCTCGGCGTTCATGTACGAGTTGGTGATCAGCTCGATGACCATCGACGCCAGTTCCTCCGGCTTGCCGAGGCGGTGCGGGAACAGCACCGACTGGCCCAGCTTGGCCTTGAACGCCTCGGAGGCCTCGCCCTCGCCGTAGATCGGGGTGTCGATCAGGCCGGGAGCCACGGTGTTCACCCGGATGCCGACCGCGGCGAGGTCGCGGGCGACGGGGAGCGTCAGCCCGACCACGCCGCCCTTGGACGACGAGTATGCGGCCTGGCCGATCTGGCCGTCGAAGGCCGCGACGCTGGTCATGTTGACGATCGCGCCGCGCTCGCCGGTGGCGGTGGGCTCCAGGCGGCTCATCGCGGTGGCCGCGATGCGGATGCAGTCGAAGGTGCCGACCAGGTTGATCATCAAAACCTTCTTGTACAGCTCCAGGTCATGCGCCGAGGCGAACTCGCCGTCCTTGCCGATGGTGCGCTGGGCCCAGCCGACGCCGGCGGAGTTGACCAGGGCGCGCAGCGGGCCGAGGTCACTGGCGGTGTTGACCGCGTCGATGATCTGCTCGGTGTTGGTGACGTCGACCGGGACGAACACGCCGCCGATCTCCTCGGCGAGCGCCTGTCCGCGCTCGGCCTGCATATCGGCGATGACGACATGGGCGCCGAGATCGGCCAGCTGACGGGCGGTGGCGGCGCCGATACCCGAGGCCCCACCGGTGACGATTGCACTAGCTTCATTGAGTTCCACGGCGCTGAGCCTACGACCGCTGAGTGCCCCGCCTCGCAGAGGGTTACGCGCACTTCTCCTGCCTGTCGGGGCACTCGGCACGCGTGGGTTGCCAGGCGACACATCACGATATATCGTCGACGTATCGGAGGTGCATCCCGCCCTCCCGTCAGAGAGAGAACGTCAATGGAGATTCCCTTCAACCCACAACCAGGTCCTGTCGGATTCGGCTTCGCCGGCCCGGGACACCCGCATCGCCATGCCCACCGGGAGATGCGCAATCACCTGCGTGACCACCTGCGCCACCAGGCCATAAGCGGCGGGCCGTTCGGCTTCGGCCCGCGCGGCGGCTTCGGCCCGGGCTTCGGCCCCGGCTTCGGGTTCGGTCCCGGCCGGCCCGGCGGGCGGCGCGGTCACGGCCGCGGCCGGCGCGGGGACGTGCGCACCGCGATCCTGGTGTTGCTGGCCGACCGCCCGATGCACGGCTACGAGATGATCCACGAGATCGTCGAGCGCAGTCAGGGGGCGTGGAAGCCCAGCCCCGGCTCGGTCTACCCGACGCTGCAGCTGCTCGTCGACGAGGGCTTGATCGTCGGCGTGGAAACCGACGGCAAGAAGAAGCTCTTCGAGCTGACCGATGAGGGCCGCAGCGTCGCGGAGAAGATCGCCACCCCGCCGTGGGACGAAATCGCTGAAGGCGTCGACCCGGGTGAGCAGAACCTCCGCGCGGCCGCCGGCCAGTTGTTCGGGGCAGTCGCCCAGTCCGCCCACGCCGCCGGACCGGAGCAGCAGCAGCGCATCATCGAGATCCTCAACAACGCCCGCCGGGAGATCTATCAGATCCTTGGCGAGTCCGAGTAGCCGATGCCGGTAGCCGGCCCGGGCGAATGGTCCGGGTCGGCTACCGACGCATGGAATGATTCCCGCGAGGAGGTGGGCGTGAGTTCGTTCGAAGTCACCGAAGCGGGCATTGCCGACATCCGCCGCGCCCTGCAGGACGGCCGGGTGTCCAGCGTGCAGTTGGTCGAGGCCTACCTCCGTCGCATCGACGCCTACGACCGCAACGGCCCGAAGCTCAACGCCGTCGTCGTCTTCAACGACAACGCATTGGCCGAGGCCGCCGCCTCGGATCAGCGGCGCGCGCGCGGCGAGCTCCTGGGCCCGCTCGACGGCATCCCTTACACGGCCAAGGACAGCTACCTGGCCAAGGGCCTGACCGCCGCTTCGGGGTCGCATGCATTCGCCTCCCTGGTCGCCCAGAAAGATGCATTCGCCATCGAACAACTCCGCCGCGGCGGAGCCGTCCTGATCGGGCTGACGAATATGCCGCCCATGGCCAACGGCGGGATGCAGCGCGGCGTGTACGGCCGGGCTGAAAGCCCCTACAGCGCAGACTATTTGACATCCGCCTGGGGTTCGGGATCCTCCAACGGATCCGGGACCGCCACCGCGGCGAGCTTCGCCGCGTTCGGCCTGGGGGAGGAGACGTGGTCGAGTGGCCGGGCGCCGGCCACCAACAACGCGCTGTGCGCCTACACCCCCTCGCGCGGGGTGATCTCGGTCCGTGGCAACTGGCCGCTGGTCCCGACGATGGACGTCGTCGTGCCGCACACCCGAACGATGGCCGACATGGCCGAGGTCCTGGACGTCATCGTCGCCGACGACCCCGAGCCGCGCGGTGACCTGTGGCGGCTGCAGCCGTGGATCACGATTCCGAAATCCTCGGCGGTGCGCCCGGAGTCCTACCTCGCCCTGCTGCCGGGCGACCCGGAGGCGGCTCGAAAGGCACTGGCAGGCAAGCGTTTCGGGGTGCCCCGCATGTACATCAACGCCGACCCCGAGCAAGGCGTCGGCGAGGATCTCGGTATCGGGGGTTCGACGGGCCAGCGCATCGAGACCCGGCAGTCGATCGTCGAGCTGTTCCAGGCGGCCGCCGCCGATCTGATTGCCGCCGGCGCCGACGTCGTTCTGGTGGATTTCCCGGTGGTGTCCAACTACGAGGGTGACCGGCCAGGCGCCCCGTCGATCAAGACCCGCGGCCTGGTCAGCCCCGAGTATCTGAAGCGCGAGATCGTCGACCTCTCGGCGTGGTCCTGGGATGACTTCCTTCGTGGCAACGGCGATCCCGCCATCCCGAACCTCGCCTCCGTCGACGGCAGCCGCATCTGGGTCAAGGCGCCCGGGGAACTACCCGACCGCTACTACGGGTTCGACGACGACATCAACACCTACCCGGACTTCATCCGCGAGCACCCGATCGATTCCTTCCTCGACATCCCGCTGATGGAAGAAGGCTTGCGCGGACTCGAGGAGACCCGCAAGACCGACTACGAGAAGTGGATGCACCGCCGGGGACTCGACGCGGTGATCTTCCCGGCCGTCGCCGACGTCGCCCCGGCGGACATGGACGTCAACCCCGCCTCGGCCGACCTCGGCTGGCGAAACGGCGTGTGGGTGGCCAACGGCAACCTGGTTCCCCGGCACCTGGGCATCCCGACGGTCACCGTCCCGATGGGCATCATGAGTGATACCGGGATGCCCGTCGGTCTGACCTTCGCCGGCCACGCCTACGACGACAACAAGATCCTGTCCTACGCGGCGGCGTTCGAGGCCACCGGGCAGCGACGCGTCCCACCGCCCCGCACGCCACCCCTATGAGAGGTCATCGCAGATGAATTCGCCCGCGTACCTGATGCCGCCCGAAACTTTTGCCCAGGAACGGATCTGGATGGCTTTCCCGTGCGTGGGGTACACCCTCGGCGATACCCCCGAGGCGCAGCACGAGGCGCGCTCCACCTGGGCCGCCGTCGCGCACGCCATCGCGGAGTTCGAGCCCGTCACTATGGTGGTCAATGAGGGCGAACGCGCCATCGCCGGCCGCTACCTGTCGTCCGACATCGACATCGTCGAGGCTCCACTGAACGACGCCTGGATGCGGGATATGGGGCCGACCTTCGTCCACGCGTCCGACGGGTCGGTGGCAGCGGTGGACTGGGTGTTCAACGGGTGGGGCGCTCAGGACTGGGCGCAGTGGGACCGCGACGAGAAGATCGGCCGCTTCGTCGCCGACGCCGCCGGCGTGCCGGTGATCAGTTCCGACATGGTCAACGAGGGCGGCGGCATTCACGTCGACGGGGAGGGCACCGTCCTTGTCACCGACACCGTCCAGCTCGACCCGGGCCGTAATCCCGGATTGAGCCGGGAGGACGTGGAGAAGGAACTCGCCCGCACCATCGGTGCCACCCACGCCGTGTGGCTGCCCCGCGGACTGACCCGGGACTTCGAACGGTTCGGCACCCGCGGGCACGTCGACATCGTCGCCGCGATCACCTCGCCGGGCCGGGTCATCCTGCACACCCAGGGTGACCAATCACACCCCGACTATCAGGTGTCCCGCGAGCTCCGCGCCGCCCTGGAGGCCAGCCACGATGCCGCCGGGCGCGCCTGGGAGATCATCGAAATGCCCGCTCCCGCAACGCTCACCGATGACGAGGGCTTCGTGGACTACAGCTACATCAACCATCTGGTTGTCAACGGCGGCGTGATCGCGTGCGGCTTCGACGACGTGAACGACACGTCGGCGGCCGCGATCCTGGCCGAGGAGTACCCCGGCCGTAAAGTCGTCACCGTCGATGCCCGGCCGCTCTTCGAGCGGGGCGGCGGCATCCACTGCATCACCCAGCAGCAGCCGGTTCCGCTTCGGTAGCAGCGGAGCGGTCGAGCCACTGGGGCCGGATGGCGATCAGGACCAGATAGGCGGCGGCCGCCGCGAGCCCGGAGGTCAGGAAGCTGGCGTCCACCCCTCCCAGTGCGTTCGCGATGGGCCCGGTGAAGGAGTCGGTGGCGTTCGACAGCACCCCGACAGTGCTGCCCACCATCCAGGCGAGCACCGCGGCCGGATTCCATCCGCCCTGGTACCAGTAGCGTCCGCCGGTGCGGCGCTGGTTGAACACCTGGAGATCGGCGTGGTCGAACCGCCCGCGGGTGCGCCAGAGCCCGATCAGGGTGACCGCCGCCCACGGCGTGGCCAGCGACGTCAAGAACACCACGAAAGCCGTGACCGCGACCTCGGCATCCCAGACGAACTTGCCGAGGAACACCAGGACCGTGGCGAGCACGGTCACCACGATGGTCGCCTGCATCCGGGACAGCCGGGGCAGGATGGCGTCGAGATCCAGGCCCATGCTGTAGAGGTTCATCGCACCCTGGCCGATGCTGCCTACCAGCGCCGCCGCGACGACCGGACCCAGCAGCCAGGACGGCACGCCGTTCACCAGCCCGGCCGGAAAACTGTTCTCGTCGAACAGGATCGAGGAAACGAAAGCGCCCCAGAGGGTGGGGATTAGCAAACCGATCAGCAGGCCGGTGAACATCGCGAACAGCAGTGTGCCGGCTCGGTGGCGCCGGGGTGAGATGTAGCGCGTCCAGTCCCCGAGTTGGGTCACGTACGACACCGGTCCGGCGATGCCGGCGGTCAGGGCCGCCAACAACCAGGTCGGCCAGAAGGACCCGAGTGCGTAGGTGTCGGGTGCGCCGGGGTAGGTGGCGTCGAAGTGGCCTGCTAATCCGATCACGGTCAGGAGCATGGCAATTCCGACCACGACGACGATCGCCGTGTTCACGCGCAGCAGCCAGCGGTAGCCGTAGATGGCGACGGTCGCGACCGCAACCGCCAGCACCGCGTAGCCGATGATGTCTTGCACCGCCGAATCCCCGGCGCCGGTTAGTCGATCGGCTACGGCGACGAGGGCCTCCCCGCCGGTCCAGATCGTCAGCGCCACATAGCCCAGACACAACAGTAGGCCGATCACCGAGGCGACCAGTCGTCCGCGGACGCCGAAGTAGGCGCCGGAGGCCACCGAGTTGTTCGTCGCTGCGCGGAATCCCAGCAGTGCCAGCGGGGTGACGACGAGAGCACCGGCCGCCGTCCCGACGACTATCGCCGAGACGCTCGCCCACCAACTCAGACCGTAGAGAATCGCCAGCCAGCCGAACACCCCGACGGACAGAGCCATGTTGCCGCCCAACAGGATTGCGACCACGTCGCGCGGTGACGACGTGCGGGCGGCTTCGGGGATGGTGTCGACGCCGTACTGCTCCAGGCCGGCGTCGGAGTACTCCGCGGAATTGACCATGGCGTCAGGCTAACTGCCAACCCACCTGTCCGCTGGCCCGTCGGCCCCGGTCGGTCGAAGACTCAGCCCCCGGCGACCGCCCTGGCGCGGCTGCGCTGCAGCGCGGTGCCGAGGGCGTCGTGGCGGCTGTACTTCCGGTCACCGCGGTGGATCTTCATCGTCTGCCTGGCGAACCGTTCGATGGTGTAGCGGCCCACCGCCTCGTACGCCCGGTCCAGCCCGGGTACGAACCGCATCGGGTAGCGCACGGCGAAGTTCGTCGCCGCGATGCCCGCGACGGCCACCTGGGCCACCTTGTTGTCGGGCAGCTCCAGCGCGTCGGCATTGGCCGATCCGAGGATCAATCGGCTGTAGGCGCAGAGGATTTCGGTGGCCAGGGTGCGACCGGCCGCGGCCACGGGGCTGGGGCTGTCGCCGATGGCCAGCGGACCGAGCGCGGACTTCAGCGCCTGGCCCAGCCGCAGCGAGTCGCTGTCGGGGCGGAACTCGTAGTCGGCCTGCAGCCACAGCAGTCGCCAGGTGTCGGCCTCGTCGGCCGGCAGCAACTCCGGATCGAGACCGAGCAGGAAACCCACGTAGCGCCAGAAGTGATACAGCGCATCCTTGTCCTGACGGCTGAACTGCACCCCGAGCGCTTGCGAGCCGAGGACGTTGCCAAGGGAGAACAGCATCAGGGTGCCGGCCATCGTGGACTGGTTCACCGGATAGTCCCAGTCCTCGAAGTCCCAGTCGGGCCGCCGCGCCATCCCGGCGCGGACCATCGCGTGCATGAGCCGCACCCGCAGGGTGCTGGTGAACCCGGAACCGAAGCGCTCCAACGCATTCGGCGCCGTGACGTCGACGACCCAGTTCAGGGTTTCCGACAGCCGTCGCGGCGCCATGGCCTCGAGGTCTCCGGTCGCCACCAGGGTCTTGTCGGCCCGGGAGGCGAGGTAACCGCCCATCAGCGAGAACATCGACAGCGCGGTGAGGCTGGGGAACAGGCCGACGCGAGCGGACACCCGGACGGCGTAGTCGAGCTTTTTCTGATCCACCCAGTACGGGCGGTTGTCGACCTGATGGAAGAACGCCACCAGTTCCGGCATCGGTTCCTCGATCGCCTCGATCCCGCTCTCGACCGCGGTCTCGAATTGGGCCCGGCCCACGCCGGCGGGCAGTCGCCGAAAGGCCGCGACGAGGTCGTCGGCAAGCGGATCGCCCATCTGGGTGAAGCGCAGATAGCTGTCGCGCTGTGCGGCGGTGGGCCGGATATTGCCGGGCGCCAGGAAGCGAACCCACACGTTGAAGGGGAATTCACGGAACAGCGGGGGATCGGCGAGATCGGCCACCCGAGCACCTCCAAGAAGTGGTGAAGCAAATCACCAGATGCGGTCTGGTGCTAGGCTTCACCACAATCCTTCGACAGTCAAGAGGACACTCCCATGACGACCCGGGCGCGCACCTACGGCGGGGCCAGCGAGGAGGAGCGGCGCAGCCGGCGCCGCGCCGCGTTGCTCGACGCCACGTTGGACGTGGTCGCCGCCAAAGGCGTCAAGGGGCTCGGGGTGAAGGCCATCTGCAACGCCGCCGGCCTCAACGACCGGTACTTCTACCAGCAGTTCCGGGACTGCGATGAGGCGTTGATGGCGCTTTACGACCATCTCATCGCGGAGGGCACCGGGGCCATCTCCCTGGCGTTCGCCACCACCGAACCGGACGCCAACGCCCGGCTGCGGGCATGCGTGTCCGCCGCGGTGGACTTCGTGACCCTCGACCCGCGCCGCGGGCGGATCCTCATCGAGTCGCAGGCCACCGAGGACCTCCGCGCCAAGCGGCAGGAACTGGTCTCCGCCCTGGCCGAGGTCATGCTCTCCGGGCGCCCGCTGCTGGGCGACGACGCCCCGTCCGAGGAGTACGCCCGTCTGATGGCTCTCACGATCATGAGTGGCGGGTTGGATCTCGGTGCGATGTGGCTTCGGGGCGATCTGAACGTCGACCGCGATGAACTGATCCGGTTCATGACGACCTTCATCATGTCGGCCACCCGGTCGGCCGCACCGGCGGCCCGCTGAGGTCACTCCGGAGTCAGATAGGCGTTGGCCGGCCGGCGTTCGCCGTTGCGTTGGGCCGCGGCGCCGGCGAACACCACCAGCATGATGCCGACGACCTGCGGCGGCGACGGCTGCTGGTGCAGCACAAGCAATCCGAGCACGACGCCGATCGCCGGCTCGAGCGCCATCAGCGTGCCGAAGGCGGCGGGTTTCATATGTCGCAGGGCGGTCATCTCCAACGCGAACGGCAGCACCGGAAGCAATACGGCCAGTCCGATCGCCGCGGCGATGACCGATGCGGTGATGTGGCCGGCTGCCTGCGGCACGCCCACGACGGCGGCGGTGGCCGCCGCGACCGGGATGGTGAGGCTCAGGCCGTTCAGCCCGCTGAAGCGGTCGCCGACGTGCTGGGTCAACAGGATGTAGGCCGCCCACCCGACGGCCGACGCGACAGCGAAGCCGATTCCGGCGAGGTTGACCGCACCGTGCCAGGGTTCGGTGAGCATCAGCACACCGGCCAGGGCGAGGGCCGGCCAGAGCAGTGCCCGGCGGCTGTGGCTGCGCAATGCCGCGACGCTGAGCGGTCCCAGGAACTCGATGGCCACCGAGGTACCCAGCGGGATGCGGTCGATCGCGGCCAGGAACAGACACGTCATCGCTCCGATGGTCACGCCGAGGGCCAGCAGTGCCGGGATGTCGCGACGGGCGATGGACCGGATCGGCGGACGGGCCAACGCCAGGAAGATCAGCGCGCCCGCGGTAAGGCGCAGCCATGCGGTGCCGGCCGGGCCCACCTTCTCGATCAGCGGCAACGACAGCGCGGACCCGAGTTGCACGCAGAACATGGCAGTGACCGCCAGCATCCAGGGCGGCACCGGAAGCGCACGCGGCTGCGCCACTGCGGACGGCATGTCAGTCACTCTGCGCCGCAGCGGGATTGGCGATCATCCTTCGGCCGGTGCGCACATCGGTGCTCATCCGTTGCAGGTGCTCGGTGAGTTCGTCGGCGGCGGCCGTCACCGCGTCGTCGGTGATCGGGTCCAGCGCGTCGAGGATGAACAAGGCCGCGGTGGTGTCGTCGCGCAGTTGGGTGCGCCGGGCTTGGCGCCAGTTCCAGCGGCGACAGGTCACTCCGTCGTCGTCGCACCACACCACCTCGCCGGGCTCGGGGTGCTCGACGACTGTCGCCCCGCCGGCGACGGTGTCGAAAGGTTCGTTGCCGCCGGCGCGGATCAGGCGCGGCGATCCGGCGTAGCGGTGCATATCCTCACCGCCGAGGGGAATCTGGTGCAGCACCGAGATGGCGTTGTAGACATCGGTCAGCCGGTTGACGCGCGGCAGGCCGGTTTCGGCGCGCCGCAGCAGGGCCTCGACGCTGTTGCGGGTCCGCTGGGGTTTGGCGCCGAAGGCCCGGTAGGCCTCTCGCCATGCCGCCACGTGCGTCAGCTCCTCGACCGGTGTGGTGCGCAAGGCTTGGCGCGCCACGCTTTCGGCGCGCTGAAGCAGCGCTTCGCTGTCGGCGCCGCTGGGCGCCGGCGGTATGGCCTCGGCGACGATCAGCAGCGCCCGGTAGTCGGGCCGAAGCGCGAACACCGCGTCATCGACGTGTGCGCCGGCCAGGAACCGGTCGAGCGAGTTGGTCATCGGGGTCCTGTACGGGCACCGGCGCGGACATTCGGCTCGAACACCGCCAGGGCGAATCGGGCGGTCCGCTTGCCGGTGTTGCAGTAGCGGTGATCGGTGTCCCCGGCGAAGGCGATGGCGTCCCCAGTGTTTAGCGTGACAGTCTGGCCGCCGGTCTCGATGGTGATCGCGCCCTGCAGCACATGGGCCAGTTCCTGGGTTCCCGGTGCGTGGGCCTCGCTGGCGTGCGTCTCTCCGGCGGCCAGCGTCCAGTCCCACAGTTCGACGACTTCCGGGGTGGCGGTCCCGGCCATCAGAATCCCTTGCCCGCCCGCAGGACCCGTCCACAGAGCGGCGCCGTCACCGCGGCGGGTGATCTTGACCCTGTGCGGTTCGGGTGGCTCGACAAGCGCGGGAAGGCCGACGCCCAGTGCCTCGCTCAGCCGCAACAGGGTGCCGACGCTCGGATTGACCTCACCCTGCTCGACGTTGACGACCATCCGCCGGCTCACCGACGCCGCTTCGGCCAGTTCGTCCAGCGTCCATCCCCGCGTCTGGCGTTCGGACTTGACCCGCGCGCCGATCACCGCGGCGAGCGCTGCGGCACCGTCGTCCATGAGTGCAACATAGTGCATTTACAGTGCATCAACAAGCGCGCCCCTGGCGATGGATAGTCTGGTGGGATAAACCCTTCGATCCGAGGTGGCCCCTATGCCCACTCCGTCTGCCGTCGTCCTCGACCGGCTGCGCGCCTTGGCCGCGATCACCGATGTCGCCGCCCGCCCGACCAGAACCGTCGACGAGGTGTTCACCGGCCTGCCGCTGGCCACCATCCCGGTCGGAGACGCCGCCGACGTGGCGGACGCGTTCGCCAAAGCGCGCGCCGCCCAGCGTGATTGGGTCGCCCGGCCCGTTTCCGAGCGGGTTGCGGTGATCCGGCGATACCGCGACCTGGTCATCGAGAATCGCGAATTCCTGATGGACCTGCTGCAGGCGGAGGCCGGCAAGGCGCGCTGGGCCGCCCAGGAGGAGGTCATCGACCTGATGGCCAACGCGAACTACTACGCGCATGTCTCCGAAGGCCTGCTCAAGAGCCATCGGGTGCAGTCCCTGCTGCCGGTGATCGGCAAGACCACCGTCGGATACCAGCCCAAGGGTGTGGTGGGCATCATCTCGCCCTGGAACTACCCGATGACGCTGACCGCCTCCGACGCGGTGCCCGCGCTGATCGCCGGCAACGCCGTGGTGCTCAAGCCCGACAGCCAGACCCCGTTCAGCGCGCTGGCGTGTGCGGAGCTGCTCTACCGCGCCGGGCTGCCGAAGAATTTGTACGCGATCGTCCCGGGGCCCGGCTCGGTGGTGGGCACGGCGATCATCGATCGCTGCGACTACCTGATGTTCACCGGTTCTACCGCGACCGGGCGGCAACTGGCCGAGCAGTGCGGTCGTCGGCTGATCGGTTTCTCCGCCGAGCTCGGCGGCAAGAACGCGATGATCGTGACACGGGGAGCCAACCTCGACAAGGCGGCCGAGGCGGCCACCCGTGCCTGCTTCTCCAACGCCGGGCAGTTGTGCATCTCCATCGAGCGGATCTACGTCGAGCAGGGCATCGCCGAGGAGTTCACCGCCAAGTTCGCCGATGTCGTCCGGAAGATGAAGCTCGACACCGGCTACGACTTCAGCGCCGACATGGGCAGCCTGATCTCCGAGGGTCAGCTCAAGGCCGTCACCGATCACGTCGAGGACGCCAGAGAAAAGGGGGCGACGGTCGTCGCCGGCGGCAAGGCCCGCCCCGACATCGGCCCGCTGTTCTATGAGCCGACGGTCCTGACCGGAGTGACCCCGGACATGGAGTGCGCGAGCAACGAGACGTTCGGCCCGTTGGTCGCGATCTACCCGGTGGCCGGGGTCGCCGAGGCCATCGAGAAGGCCAACGACACCGAATACGGCCTCAACGCCAGCGTGTGGGCCGCCTCGGACGCCGAGGGCGAGAGGATCGCTGCCCAGTTGCATTGCGGCACAGTCAATGTCAATGAGGGATACGCCCTCGCGTGGGGCAGCCTGGGCGCCCCGATGGGGGGCATGCGCACTTCCGGCGTCGGTCGTCGCCACGGGGCGGAGGGCCTGCTGAAATACACCGAGGCCCAGACGATCGCGACGGCCCGGGTGCTCAATCTCGATCCGCCGTTGGGCATCTCGCAGACGCTCTGGCGCAAGTCGCTGTTCCCGACGGTCCGTGCGCTGATGAAGATTCCCGGCCGCAGGTAGCCCTACAGGAGATTCACAGTTCGCGTCGCGGCCGCCGAACCGCGGGGGTATCTTCCGACCATGAGCCCGTTTCGGCGGGGTGTCGTTTCGGAAAGGATTCGATGGAGATGCGGAAACTGATCGCAGCGTTCTTCGTGGCCGCCACGGCCTTCATGTCTTTCGGTGTCGGTACAGCGTCGGCGACCTGCCTCTGGACCGAGGACGGCGTCTACCTCTGCGACGACGCGGGCTAGACCCCGAATCGAAACAACGCGAAGTGCCCCGGCCGCGATTCGGTCGGGGCATTTTGTGTTTTCGCCGTTACGTACCGCACGGCCTGAGCCAGCGGCATCTCCTGAATGCGGGCTCGCACGCCGGTCCTTGGTCTCCGGGTAGGCGAACACCACGCCATTCAGCACGTATCCCAGTGCCCCGACCAGGAAGGTCTGCCGCTACCTCAACCTGGTCGAGAGCGAGGGCGGCACGATCGCCACCGGGGGCCGCGGTGAGGGCTGGGTGGTCAAGCCCACCATCGTCCCCGGCCTGACCGATTCCTCAAAGCTGGTGTGCGAGGAAATCTTCGGACCCGTCGTGGCGGTGCTGCCGTTCGACACCGAGTCCGAGGTGATCGCCCGGGCGAACGACAACCGCTACGGCCTCAACGCGATGGTGTTCACCGAGAACCTCAACCGCGCCCATCGGGTGGCGGCAAAGCTCAGTGCCGGCACGGTGTGGGTGAACTGCGGTCGTCATGCAGATCAACCGCGAGTCGCCTGACTGAATCTGATGCTCCTATTGGCGTTATTGGTCAAGCGGCAGTGAGCCAGTGGCGGTAGCTCGCGGCGAGGGTGTCGTTGCGTTTGAGTCCGCGTTCGAGTCGGGAGATGTCGTTGGGCCAGAGGCCGAAGTGGTCGGCGACGACGGCCAGGGTGATGTTTTTGGCTTGTCGAGCGGGGCGGAGATCGCTGTAGTCGTCAATGGCGCAGGGGCTGGTGAGGTGTCTGAACATCTCGCGGGCGACGGCGCGTTTGAGCAGTCGGAGGATGTCGAGTTTGGAGCGGCCCTTGGCCACTTGGGCTTTGACGTAGGCGCGGGTGCGTTCATCGCTGGACATACGGACCAGGGCAATGCGATGCAGGGCGTTGTTGGCCGCACGGTCCCCGCCGCGGGAAAGCCGATGTCGATTGGTCTTACCGGAGGAGGCCGGGATCGGGGCGGTGCCGCACAGCATGGCGAAGGCGGCCTCGCTGCGCAGTCGGTGCGGGTTGGTGCCGGCGGTGATGATCAGCTGGGCGGCGGTGTCGGGTCCGATGCCGTAGGCCGCGCGCAGGGCGGGGTTGATCGTGGTGACCAGCCGGTCGAGTTCGGCGGTCACGACCCGGTCCTGGTCTTCGAGGAACACGATGCGCTGGGCCAGGGTTTTGCAGCCGATCAGCACCGCCACGGTAGTGGCGTCGTCATGGGCGGCGGGCCGGCAGCGGGCCAGGGCCCGGATCAGGGTGGTTGTGGTGTGGCGGCGGTAGCGTTCGCGCAGCTCGGCAGGGGCGGTGATGAGCAGCGATTTGATCTGGTTGATCGCGGCGGTGCGGGCTTTGACCGCCCCGCGCCGGGCGGTCAGTAGGACCCGCAGGGCGGTGGTGTGTTCGTCTTTGGGTACGGCCAATCCATGCCCGGCCAGGGCGGCGCGCGCGGCGGCGTAGGCGTCAAGGGGATCGGACTTGCCGCGCCGGCGCCGACCGGCCCGGTCGGAGTGGTTGATCTCGGCGACCTCGATCCCGGCGTCCTGCAGCGCCCGGGTCAGTCCGGCCCCGTAGGAGCTGGTGCCCTCGACCCCGGCTCGCAGGACCGTCCCGAAGCTTTGGGCCCACTTCACCGCGAGGTAGTAACCGGTCGGACGGGTCGGGAACTGGGCGTCGGCCACCGGCGCTCCAGTAGGACTGAGCGCGGCGAGATGGACGGTGTCCAGATGGGTGTCGGCGCCGATGACGACGGCCCGTGAAGCTGTCACGATGGTGGTGTCCCTTCTGCCGGCCACAACCGGCACTAGCGGATGACCGGTAGGGCGGGCAGACAAGACATTGACGAGGAACTGCCAGGCTCCTGATTAAGTCATGTCCGCCCTACCGGGCTCTTCTTGGAGCGGCCCGCCCGCCGACGGTGAGACAGATCAAATGGAAGACAACCCAGCAGGGCGTCAGTCAGTGGCCGAGTCACCACCGCCAGCAGACGAGTCAGTCCAATCATCAACCGATCCGGTTGAACACCATCAATGTCAGTGGACTGCGGCAGTATCGAACACATGTCAGGTACTGATGCCGCGCTGATCGACACCATGGCTGAGGCGTCGCGCGCTGAGTCGGCGGCGATCGCACGTCGCCTGACCGCGGTCGGTGAGCTCTACGCGCGACGGGCGGCGGAGTGGGCTGATCGTGAGTTGTGGTGCACGGACCCCTTCGAGGCGGTCGCGGCCGAGGTGTCGGCTGCGCAGAACATCAGCCGAGGGCGGGCGGGCACTCAGATCCGCTATGCCCGTGAACTTCGCGAGCGCCTGCCGGAGGTGGCGGCTGCTTTCGCCACCGGTGCTGTCGACTACCGGATGATCGTGGTGATCATCAACCGGACGGCGAACGTCGCCGACGAACTCATCGCAACGCTCGACGCCGCTTTGGCCCGGGTCATCCCGGGGTGGATGAAGTTGTCCGGCCCCAAGCTGACCGACCGTATCGATCAGTGGATCGCCCGGTTCGATCCCGACGGTGTCCGGGTCCCGCCCGACATCGACGAGGTTCGCTATGTCGAGGTGGGGCCGACGGTCCCCGGTATGGGTGGCATCTGGGCGAACATCCACGCCGCAGATGCCGCCGCGTTCGACCAACGACTCGATGCACTCGCCGGCACGGTCTGCAAAGACGATCCGCGGACCGGGATGCAACGGCGAAGCGATGCGGTGGGCGCGATGGCGGCCGGAGCCGATAAGTTATTGTGCGCCTGCGGTTCTCCGGACTGTCCGGCACTCGCTGAGGGCGGTGCCGCGCCGGTGGTGATCCATCTGCTGGCTGAGCAGGCGACCGTCGAGGGTGCCGGAACCAATCCGGGCTACCTGCCGAAATTCGGCATCCAGCCGTCAGAATCGGTTCGAGCTCAGGCGCAGACGGCAAGACTGACGCCGCTGACCAGGGCTGGTGAGGCTCAGTCGGGATACCGGCCCTCAGCAGCTCTAAGCGCGTTCATCCGATGGCGGGACCTGACCTGTCGGTGGCCCGGTTGTGATGCCGCCGTCTGCGATGCCGACCACACGGTGCCGTATCCGGCCGGCCCGACGAGTCGTGCGAACCTCAAGCTCTACTGCCGAACCCATCACTTGATCAAGACCTTCTATTGCGGGCCGGGCGGCTGGTCCGAGCGCCAAGCACCCGACGGCACAGTGGTATTCACCTCACCCACGGGTCACCGCTACACGACTGATCCCGCCGGGGCGGCACTCTTCCCTGCGTTGTCCGTGCCTACCGGCGAACCGGTCGCCGCGACGGGTGTCGGTTCGGTGGCCGCGAACCGCGGGCTGGCGATGCCCACGCGCTCCCGGACGCGCGAAGCGGACCGCCGGGCACGAATAGAGCGCGAACGTCGACTGCGGGGCGAGATCGACGCCGACAAAGTGCAAGCGCACGTCGTCCGTGTCGCCGAGATCGAAGCGATCGATCCGCCGCCCTTTTAGGGCGAGGTTCCCTACCCGAAGCTGTCGTAGCGGATCCGGTCCAGCTGGACTCCGCCCTGGGACAGCTGTTCCCGCACCGCATTGGTCATCACCCGGGGACCGGCGATGTAGAAATCGCCGTCGCTGAGATCGGCGAGCATCGGCTCCAGGGCATGGGTCACCAGGCCCTCCACACCGCTCCAACCGGGATGTGCGGTGGAGAGCGCGCCGACCAGTTCATAGATGTTGGCGCCGTAGACCACCCGCACCGCGCGGCCGTCGCGGTCGGCGGCCAGCCGGCGCAGCATGCCCAGGATGGGGGCGATGCCGGTGCCGCCGGCCACCATGCAGATCGGGGCGTCGGTGTCGCGAATCCACATCTCCCCGTAGGGCATTTCGATGACTGCTTCGTCGCCAGGGGACAGCGCCGAGATCGCCTCGCCGCCGACGCGTCCGGTGTAGCGCTTGATGATGAACTCGGCCGTGGTGGTTCCCGGACGGTTCGACATCGAATAGCAGCGCCGCAGCCCGCCGGGCAGTTCGATCACCGCGTGCTGGCCCTCATGGAACGGCACGACCGCGTCGAGCGTGAAGCGCAACCGGAAGATCGCCGGACCGATCTCGTCCTTCTCGGTGAGCACCGCCCGCGTACGCCGGGTGGCCATCCCGTCGCGGGGTCCGTCCTGGACCCAGGTCGGCTTGACCACAACGTCGGTCTTCGGGCTGCTCTGGCAGGCCAGGATGCGGCTACGACGGGCATCGCGCGGACTGATCGCCGGGGCCTCGGGAAAGAGCGTCTCGGCTTCCCCCTCGACCAGGGTCATCTTGCAGGTGCGTGAGGGTCGGCCGGCTAGGCCGGCCGGCCGTAGACGGCAACGACGACCGAGCGGTCGAGGCTGTTCTCTGACCAGACCCCGATGGTGGTGTTGGCGCAGTCCGACATGATCGCCCACGCGGTCGGGTCGCGGTACCACTGCGTGATGGCGTCGAGGGTGTTGATGGCCAGTGACGCATTGATCGCGACGGTCTGGCTGACCGGCCCGGGGTAACCGGCTGCTGCCGAACGGCTTTGGGGTGTCGACCCGTCCGAGCCGATCTGGCCGTCGAGCTCGGGATGGCTCACCAGGTCGCGGGCGTAGCGCTGGGCGGCCAGGCCGAGCGATGGAATCATTCTGATATCGGGGGAGGCGCAGCCGGCCTGGTAACGCACGGTGTAGACGCTGGCTGCGACGCCGTTGTTGAGACGGGTGTTGTCGGCGGAGGCGGCCGGGGCGCCGGCCACCCACAGCGCGGTCAGTGCGAGTGATGCCGTCAAGCGCGCGCCGGTGCACCTCACGATGCGGGACCGGTGTAGTGCGCCGCTGAGTTGCGCAACTGCCAGGTCAGTTCGGGACACAACTCGTTGACTGCCTGACTGATCAAATAGGTCCCCTGGTACTCGTCGGTGGAGGAGAAGTCCGCCATGACGTCGCGGACGAGACGGGCGAACGGCGTACCGCCGCGGACCCGTTCGCAGACGCCGCGCCCGTAGCTCAGCGCGGCGTCGGCGTTCGGAAAGTTGTAGCCCGGCCGGACCGTCACGTTCACCAGGTAGCCCACCGTGTCGGCGCCTGCCGCTGGCGCGGTCGCTACGGCGGCGGTCACGCCGAGGAGAACTGTGAGGATTTTCCTAGACGCGATCACGCGCCGGCCGTAACCGGGCGGCCAGGGGATAGAGCTTGCAGCCCAGGCAGATTCCGAAGGCCGCATTGAGGAATGCCGCGAACAGCGCGAAGGCGGTTGCGGCGATGCCCGATACCGGACTACTCGAGATGAACCCGACGATTCCGACAAGGGCGAAGACGAGGCCGACGAGTTGGGCGAACCGCAGCGGAGGCACCGGCTCGCGTTCGGTGACGGGTCCGAGTCGCGGCGCGACGAGTTTCGAGTAGAGCAGACCATCGGGGTGGCTCCGGGGTCCGCGGGCGGCACCGATCGCGAAGACGAACGCCTGGACGGCCAACAGTGCCGTCGCCGCGGGGACGCTCACCACGGACAGCAGGATGACCGCGGCGAGCACTGCCGTGGTGACCCACGCAGCGAACCGGGGCCCACGGATGTCAACCTGGTCGATGCCGGGAGCGTCGAGGTCTGTCATGAGCAACTCCTCATGGCCGCAGTCGAGTGAATCGTATGGGCGCGAAAGGCTTCGCCGATCCGGCCGGCGGTCCTGACACAACTTCTGACCAGTGCGAAAGGATCGAATCCGGCGGAGCGAAACCCCCGCACACGACGTTTCAGATCGAGAAGTCCTCGCCGTGCCACACCCCGGCCTCGGGCGCGCGGATCACGCGCTCGGTCTGCGGGGTGTTGCTCTGGGACTCAAGACGCGCCACCCGGTTGAGCAGTGAGTAGAGGCTGACCCCCAGCGGGTCGGGCATCTGCGACTGGGTGGGGGCTTGGTGGGTGTGGTCGCGGTCGACGATCTGCCCCGGGACGCCGACGACCACCGCGCCCGGCGGAACGGCCTTGATGACGACCGAGTTGGCGCCGATCTGGCTACCGGCGCCGATCGTGATGGCGCCCAATACCTTTGCGCCAGCTCCGATGGTGACGTTCTCCTCGACGGTCGGATGCCGCTTCACCCGGTCCAGGCTGGTGCCGCCGAGTGTCACACCGTGGTAGATGGTGACGTTGTCGCCGACCTCGGCCGTCTCACCGATGACCACGCCGGTGGCGTGGTCGATGAACACGCCCCGGCCGAGCACCGCCCCCGGATGGATCTCCACCCCGGTCCACTTGCGCATCAACTCGGCGAGAAAGCGGGCCGGCAGCTTGGCGCCGCGCCTCCATAGCCAATGGCTGAGGCGGTGCGCCCACACCGCGTGCAGGCCCGGGTAGCACAGGACGATCTCAAGGATGGACCGGGCCGCGGGATCCTCGTCTCTGACCCGGCGTACGTCGTGCAGCAGGTCCGACAGCACGTTCAGTCCGCGAGGCCGGCGAACAGTGCGGTGCTCAAATACCGCTCGCCGAAGCTGGGCAGGACCACCACGATGAGCTTGCCGGCGTTCTCGGGCCGCTTGGCCACCTGCACCGCGGCCCACGTGGCCGCGCCAGAGGAGATGCCCACCAGTAGGCCCTCCTCCTTGGCGAGACGGCGCGCCATGTCGAAGGACTCGTCGTTACCGACGGCGATGATCTCGTCGACGACGTCGGTGTCGAGCACGGGAGGAACGAAGCCGGCGCCGATGCCCTGGATCGGGTGCGGGCCCTTCTGGCCGCCCGAGAGCACCGGGGAGGCGGCCGGTTCGATCGCGATGAACTGCGCCGACGGCTTGCGCTCCTTGATCACCTCGCCGACACCGGTGATGGTGCCGCCGGTGCCGACGCCGGCCACGACGATGTCGACCTTTCCGTCGGTATCGCGCCAAATCTCCTCGGCCGTCGTGGCCCGGTGCACCGCGGGGTTGGCCGGGTTCTCGAACTGCTGGGGCACGAAATACCGCTGGTCGGTCTTGGCGAGCTCCTCGGCTTTGGCGATGGCGCCGGGCATCCCCTCCGGGCCGGGAGTGAGGATGAGCTCAGCGCCGTAGGCGCGCAACAGAATCCGCCGCTCGATGCTCATGGTCTCAGGCATGGTGAGGACACACTTGTAGCCGCGGGCCGCGCACACCATCGCCAGCGCGATACCGGTGTTGCCACTGGTCGGCTCCAGGATGATGGTGTCGGGCCCAAGCAGACCGGCCTGTTCGGCGGCGTCGATCATCGCCACGCCGATGCGGTCCTTGACGCTGCCGGCAGGGTTGAACGACTCCAGCTTGGCCACCACCTCCGCTCCGGCTCCGTCGGTCACCCGGCGTAGCCGTACCAACGGGGTGGACCCGGTGAGTTCGGTGATGTCGTTGGCGATCCTGGTCATCTGTCCGCCTTTCGCGTTCCGGCTAGCCGCCGCACCCGTGCCGTCCGCCGGTGTCGTACCCGGACGGTTGCCCGGCCGAGGCGCTTCCGTCGGCGATGCGCCGGACCGCCGCCAGGAAGGTGTCGATCTCGTCGAAGGTGTTGTAGAAGGCGAACGAGGGACGCACAGTCATCTCCAGGCCCATCCGGCGCAGGATCGGCTGCGCGCAATGGTGTCCGGCGCGGACCGCGATGCCCTCGGCGTTGAGCGCCTTGCCGACCTCGATGGGATCATGCCCGGCCAGCACGAAGGACAACACGCTGGCCTTGTGGTCGGCGGTGCCCACGATGCGCACGCCGGGGATGGCCGCAAGGCGGGGAGTGGCGTACTCGAGCAGGGCGTGCTCGTAGGCCGCGATCCGTTCGACGCCCACCTTCTCGACATAACGCAGCGCCTCGCCGAGGCCCACCGCATCGGCGATATTGCCGGTGCCCGCCTCGAACTTGTTCGGCAGACCCTGATAGATCGCGCGCTCGGTGGTCACGTCGGCGATCATGTTGCCGCCGCCCTGCCAGGGCGGTGTCTCGGCGAGCGCTTCCTCGGTTCCGTAGAGCACGCCGATGCCGGTGGGCCCGAAGATCTTGTGCCCGGAGAACACGAAGAAGTCCGCCCCGCAGCCCTGCACATCGATCGGCACGTGCGGTACTGACTGGGCCCCGTCGATGAGAACCCTTGCGCCGTAACGATGACCGAGAGCCACGATGTCGTGCACCGGGTTCACCGTGCCCAGTGCGTTGGAGACGTGCGTGGCCGAAACCAGCTTGGTGCGCGGCCCGAGGAGATCCTCGAACCGGTCCAGCAGCAGGTTGCCGGCATCGTCCACGGGAGCGAACTTCAACACCGCGCCGGTCTGGGCGGCGATCATCTGCCACGGCACGATGTTCGCGTGGTGCTCGAGGATGGTGACGACGATCTCGTCGCCGGGCAACAGATGCTTTGCGCCCCAGGACTTCGCGACGAGATTGATGGCCTCGGTGGTGCCGCGGACGAAGATGACCTGCTCGGACTTCGGCGCGTTGATGAAACGCCGAACCGTGTCGCGGGCCTCCTCATAGGCGTCGGTGGCGCGGGCGGCCAACTCGTGGGCGGCGCGGTGGATATTGGAGTTCTCGTGGGCGTAGAAGTAGGAGATTCGGTCGATGACCGCCTGCGGCTTCTGCGTGGTCGCCGCGTTGTCGAACCAGATGAGCGGCTTGCCGTTGACCGTCTCCCGCAGGATCGGGAAGTCGGCGCGAATCGTGTGGACGTCGAAGATCTCGTGGTCGTCGGTGAGCTGCGGAACCGGGCCGCTCACGCCGGGCACGGCAGACGTCAGCACCGAGGTGAAGTAGTAGTTCGCCTCGTCGCCGGTGACCGGCACGCCCGGGACCGTCGGGAGCGCCAGCAGCCCGAGGTCCGGTATCCCCGGCGCCTCGGCCGGAAAGCCGGGTACCTCAACGGAATTCGGCGACGGAACGGACGTCACCGGGCCGGCAAGCACACCCGGGATGGTCGGTACGATGCCGGAGGGTACGGCGAAGTCCGTCAGCGCCACTGGGGAGTGGCCCCCGATGAGATCCGTCGAGGGCACCGAACCGGTACCGCTCGGCGACGGCACGTACCCGGTGGGCACGCTGTGCTGCTCCAGCCCGGCCGCGGCACCGGCGTACGAAGCCGGTGCAGCGGTGTCGGGCATCTCACCGCGCGGAGCGACCGGAACCGTCTGTGGCGGAATGGGATCCGGTCCCGGGCTCACCGGCTGCGGCAGTACGACGCCGGTGGACGCGGGCAGAGCTCCGGTCGGCAGTGTGTACGGCTCCAGGCCCAGTGCGCCGGCCCCCAGCGACGTCGCCGAAGTGGTGTCGGGCATCGACCCGCGTGGGGCCACCGGCACCGACTGTGGGGGGCTGTCGTTGCCGGGACGGAAACCGGAGGCGAACAGCTGGGTGGCCAGGGCCGCCAGTTCCGCCTCGCTGATCGGAAGCTCGTCGCTCACTTGTAGGTGTGGTAGTTGTCGACGGCCGCGCCCTCGAGCACGGCGAGCGCGTCATCGGTCAGCACCGCCAGCGACGAGTACAGCGTCACCAGGTAGGACGCGATCCCCGAGCGGTTGATGCCGGTGAACCGCACCGACAGGCCCGGGGCCTGCTCGCCGACCAGGCCCGGCTGGTAGAGGCCCACGACGCCCTGACGCTCCTCGCCGGTGCGCACCAGGATGAACTTGGTCTTGCCCTTCTCCACCGGCACCTTGTCGCTCGGGATGATCGGGATGCCGCGCCACGTGATGAACTGCGCGCCGAACAGGTTGACGACCACCGGCGGCACGCCGCGGTAGGTGCACTCCCGCCCGAATGCGGCCACGCCGAGCGGGTGGGTCAGGAAGAACGCCGGGGTCTTCCACACCTTGGTGAGCAGCGCATCGAGATCGTCGGGGGTCGGTGCGCCGGCCAGCGTCGAAATGGTCTGCTCGGAGGTCACCTGGGACAGCAGCCCGTATTCCGGGTTGTTGATCAGCTCGGACTCCTGACGCTCCTTGATGGTCTCGACCGTCAGGCGCAGCTGCTGGGTGACCTGATCGTGCGGACTGGAGTACAGGTCCGACACCCGGGTGTGGACGTCGAGCAGCGTCGAGATGGCCCGCAGCGTCAGCTCGCGGGGGCTGGTCTGGTAGTCGACGTAGGTCTGCGGCAGCGGGTCCTCGATGTTCTCCCCTCCGACCTCGGCATGGATGGCGACGCGCTCGGGGTTGACCACCCGGTTCACCCGGTAGATGCCGGCCTCGACGGGAACCCAGCTCAGCAGGTGCAGCAGGAACCGCGGGGTGATGGTCTCCAGCTGCGGAACGGTCTTGGTGGCATTGGCCAACTGCCGTGCCGCAAGAGCTCCGAGTGCCTGCGATTCATTCTGGGCGGCCGCCATGTATTCCTCCGTGTTGTCGATGGGTCGGTTCATCTTCGACCTCACCGGCAGATAGCGCGAGGTTTTAATCAGCCGTGATGCAAATACCGGGCTGGTCGGACCCGTCTTGTATGGTGTGAGTCATGCAACACCACGCAACGCTGCGCTTCGTGTCTTCGCGCTGCATTCTCGCGTGCTCCTGTTGTTGTTGATTTCTCTGACGCCGTAGTTTCCCGCGCTCAGTCCCGCCGTCTGTCCGACGACGTCATCTGCGCTGATCAATACGACTGACGAAAGATCAACCGATGCCTTCTTTGTCTTTGCTGTCCACGCTCGCTCCAGCACCGGAGCGGGTCCGGGTCGACAGGCGGATCCAGCCGACTCCCAGCGTCGATCTGTCCCGGATGACCCGGTACCGGGGCGGCACGTACTCCCACACTGTGGACACCATCGTCTTCGCCGACGGTTCCTCGGCGCGCACGGACCTGATCCGGCTCAACCCCAACATCGAGGCGTACTCGCTGGACTTCACCGGCGTCGCGCCGACGCGGCCGTCGCGGTACGCGGCCGACACCTGGGCGGCGGTTCCGCACCTGCAGGCCCGAGCCCACGAGGCCGAGGTGGACTGGATTCTGCGGAACTCCTACCCGACGCTGTCGACCACCACGCTCAGTGCGCGGCTGCGGGCGGCCGGCTATCCGCTCGGGGGGCGCAACATCGCCGAGCACGAGGCGATAGCCGGCACGCAGGCCGCGATCTGGTTCCTCTCCAACGGCTTGGAACTGGACACCCGGGCGCACAACGTGCCGACCCGGGTCAGCAAGGACGCCACCGGAGTCACCGTCGAATTCGACGGCGAGCGCCAGCTGGCCGGCTTCACCGCGACGGTCTCGACGGCCGGCGGCGCGACGCTGTCGCTGCAGAAGTCGGCTGACGGGCAGGAGTGGGAGGACGTCGCGGCGTCGATGGTCACCGTCGGCCCCGGTGGCGGTGAGGTCACCCGGTCACTGGGTGTGGGAAGCACGGTGTCGCACAGCCGCTTCGGCCGGCACGGTGGCGGGCACAGCCACTACCGGCTGCTCGTCTCCGGCGGGGAGATCCTCGGTGAGGTGAGCTTCCGGCTGCATGGGGCCCCGCTCTTCAGCAACGCCGAACCGATCGTCTACCTCTACCGGTACCTCCTGGACGGGGCGAGGGCGGCGCGCGAATCGGTCGTCACGCCATCGCTGGTGGCTACCGACGCCGTCGTCGACCGCGCAGTCGTCGGGCCGTTCCGGCTGGAGGCCACCGCATCGGCGGCGCTGGAGGTCTCAGCGGGATCGCTGTTGCACCGCAACGGAAATCCGGTCGACGCGCCCCTGCAGCCCGGCGCGGAGTTCTTCATCCGCCCCGCACCGGGTTCGCGCGGAGTCACGGTGACCGCCAAGGTTCCCGGGGACGCCGACGGCTTCGGCGGACGGGTCATCACCGGTGTGGCGCGCGACGAGGTCGACGGACGCTACACCCCCCTCGCGCTCGCGGTGCCCGCGCAGCTGGTGGTCGAGTTCGATATCGACTGGGCCGCTTCGGTTTAGGCGTCTGGATTGCGGCCTAGATCGCCGAATGCAGTGGCGGCGGGGTGCCGTGCAACAGCGATCGGCCGATGTGCTGGTACTTCCACCTGATCGGGTCGTGAACGGTGTGCGTCCGGGCGTTGCGCCAATAGTGGCCGAGGTTCAGGTCGGCGGCCGTGCTGCGGGTGCCGCACAATTCGAACAGCGCACTGGAGACCTCGTTGCCGGCGTCGTCGGCGAGTATCTTCGCGGTCGCGACGGCCAGTGAGGACTCCGCTGCGCGCTCGGCATTCGGCGCATCGCCCAGCACCGCGTCCAGTGCCTGGCCGGCGGCGGAGAAGGCGGCCTCCGCGGCGCGCACCGTCACGGCCAATTGCCCGAAGCGCTGGATCAGCAGCGGATCGTCGATCGCCCGGGTGACGCTGGCCTCGAACCACGGTCGGGTCTTGTCCCGCGCGAATGATGCGGCGGCTTCCAGGGCTCCGCGGGCGATGCCGAGGTCGATTGCGGCGTGCATGAGTTGGGCGAACGCGCCGTAGCCGGTGGGGGCGTTGACGGCCGATGCCCGGGCGATCACCTGGCTCGGGTCGACGGTGACGCCGTCGAAAACGATTGTGCCGCTGGCGGTTGTCCGTTGCCCGAGAGCATCCCAGTCGTCCGCGATCTGCACTCCGGGAGTATCGGCGGGAAGAAACGCGATGTACTGGCCGTCTGGGAGGCCCGTGCGGCTGTCCGGATCGTTCAGCCGGGTGAGCACCGTCAGGACGTCAGCGAAAACCGAACCGGTGCAGTAGTACTTCGTGCCATCGATGCGGAAACCGTCGGCGGTGGGCGTCAGTGTGGTGGCGACGTCGGCTGCCGTCGGGCCGTTCCGTTCGGCCTGGGCGTTGGCGATGCGGGCGCCGGCGAGCAGCTTCTGGGAGTACTGCCGTCTCTGCTCAGGAGAGCCGGCCAGCCGCAACAGGTTGATGTAGACGAAGTGGCTGTGCGGAATCTGGGCGATGTTGGGGTCACCGGTGGCAAGAATCCGGATCACGTCGGTGACCACGCTGGGGGGAAGGTCCGCACCGCCGTACTCGGCGGGCACGGTGATCGCCAGCAGGCCGCTGGCCGACAGGCGGTCCATCTCGTGGAACGGCAACTGGCGGTGGCGATCTCGATCGGCCGCACCGACGGCGAACTCAGCCGCGAGGGCCTCGGCGACGTCGACGGCCTCAGCGGCGGTCAGAACCGGACAGTCATACTCCTTGGTCATGCCTGCTCCCTCATCATTAGTCGGCCACTCCTTTTGCGCGCAGTATCGGTAGCACTCCCTCGGCGAACCAGTAGGCCTCCTCCAGGTGGGGATAGCCGGAGAGAATGAATTCGTCGAATCCGCCGGAGTAGTACTCGACGATCAGATTCGCCACCTCCTCGTGGCTGCCGACCAGAGCGGTGCCGGCTCCGCCGCGCACCAGGCCGACCCCGGCCCACAGGTTCGGGTAGATCTCGAGTTGGTCCAGGCGCCCGCCGTGCAGCGCCGTCATGCGCCGCTGGCCCTCCGACTCGGACTTGGCGTTGAGCGAGGTTGCGGCCTCGACGTCGGCGGGAGACAACTCGCTCAGAAGTTTCTCGGCGACCGCCCAGGCCTCGGCGGAGGTGTCCCGGCTGATGGTGTGCAGCCGGATTCCGTAGCGCAGGCTGCGGCCGTACTGTTCGGCCAGGGTCCGCACCTTGGCGATCTTCGCCGCCGCGGCCTGCGGTGGTTCGCCCCAGGTGAGGTAGGAGTCCATGTACTGTGCGGCGACGGGCAGGGCGGCGGGTGAGGAGCCGCCGAAGTAGAGCTCCGGCAACGGATTCGGCGGCTCGGAGACGCGCCCGTCGCGGATGCGGTAATGCTCGCCGTCGAAGTCCACGGAATCCCTGGTCCAGATGTCCTTGACGATCTTGACGAACTCGGCGGTGCGGGCGTAACGCTGATCGTGGTCGAGCCAGTCACCGAAGCGCTGTTGCTCGGCATCCTCCCCGCCGCTGACGACGTTGAGCAACAACCGGCCGCCGGAGAATCGCTGGAATGTCGCCGCCTGCTGGGCGGCCAGTGTCGGCGGCACGAGGCCCGGCCGGAACGCCACCAGGAATTTCAGCCGCTCGGTTTCGGCCAGCAAAGCTGAGGCGGTCAGCCACGCGTCTTCGCAGAAGGTGCCGGTAGGGGTAAGCACCCCTTCGTAGCCGAGACGGTCTGCGGCACGGGCGACTTCGGCCAGATAGCGGCGGCTCGGCGCGCGGTAGCCGGTGGGGATCGACTGGTGGGTCGCGGTGTGGGACAGGCCGACGATGGAGCGGCTGTCGCCATTCGTGGGTAGAAACCAGAAGAACTTCGCGGTCATGGGTCTCCTCGTGAAGGCTCGACGGCGTCAGGCCGCGGCGGCTTTGATGGCGTGGCTGACCTCCTGGCGCAGCTGTTGGTACTCGGAGGTTCGCCGCAGTTCGTCGGTGTCGATGCCCGAGCGGGGGAGATCGACGGAGATGTCAAGGGCGACGCGTCCGGGACGTGCCGTCAACACCACGATGCGGCTGCCGAGGAACACCGCCTCGTCGGCGCTGTGCGTGACGAAGACCGTGGTGCGTCCGGACTCGGCGCTGACGGCCCGGACGTCCTCCTGGAGACGCTCGCGGGTCAGCGCGTCCAGCGCGGCGAACGGTTCGTCAAGCAGCAGAAGGGAATTGCCGCTGCGTTCGGACGCCAGCGCCCGCGCGATGGCGACACGCTGCTGCTGCCCGCCGCTGATCTCCCAGATGTGGCGGTTGGCCAGCCCCTCCAGACCCACCCGGTGCAGGAGTTCGTCGCGACGGCCCGGCCGATCCTCCCGGGGCACACCGGCGTACTTGAGGGCCAGTTCGACGTTGCCGCCGACCTTGCGCCAGGGGAACAACCGCGGCTGCTGGAACACCACGCCGGCGGTCTTGCCGGGAACCGGTGCGACACCGCAGACCAGCAGCCGGCCCGACGTCGGCGTCTCGAAACCCGCGATCAGCCGCAGCAGGGTGCTCTTTCCGCATCCGGATGCGCCGACGAGGACGAGGAAGGAGCCGGGTTCGACGGACAGGTCGATCGGACCCAGCACCTGAGTGGGCCCGTAGCGGTGTTCGACACCGTCGATGCGGACCGCCGCGGTGGCCGTGTCGGCGAGGGCATCCGGTGATACGTCAGCGATTGAGGACATTGGGCAATCCCGTTGTGTAGATGGCGTTCTGGAATACCGACAGGGGTGCCGGCGCCGGAATCTGCTTCTGGTCGGCCAGGAACTGCGACGCGCTCTCGAGGTTGGCGGCGAGGTTGCCCGGTTTGCCGTCGGTACCCAGCCACTCCGGCGAGGCCACCTGGTCCGGGGTCAGGAACACCGTCTTCTTCAGCTGTTGTTCGACATCGGCGGGGCTCAAACCGACCTCGGCGGCGATCGCCTTGGCCGCGGCGGCAGGATCGTTCTTGAGCTCGGTCAGCGCCCGGGCCTGCTGTTGGCGCCAGATGTCGACGACCTTCGCGTTGTCCTTGGCGAACGACGTCGACACGGCGGCCAGGTCGAGAGTCGGCTTGCCCTTGTCGGCCAGTTGACGGCTGCTGATCAGCACCTTGCCGTTCTTCTCGAGTTGCTCGAGGGTGGGCAGCCAGGAGTAGGCGGCGGCGATGTCACCGCGCTCCCAGGCCGCCAGGATGGCCTGCGGTTGCAGGTCGACCAGCTGAACGTCACTGGCGGACAATCCGTTTTCCGCCAGCGCGGCCAGCAGGCTGTAGTGGGCGGTGGAGGCGAACGGGGTGGCGACGCGCTTGCCCTTGAGGTCGGCGACGGACTCGATGCCGGTGCCGTTGCGGGCCACCAGTGCCTCGTTGTCGCCGGCCACATCGAGGATGAACGCCACCTGGTAGGGAATGTTCAGCGGCGCAGAGAGGCCACGGGCCACCGGGCTGGATCCCAGGGCGCCGAAGTCGACCTGCTTGGCGATGAACGCGGTGTTGACGTCGGCGCCGGAGTCGAACTTGGTCCACTTGATGTTGTAGTCGGGCAGGGCCTCTTCGAGCCACTTGTTGTTCTTGACGATCAGGTCGCCACTCGGGAAGGTCTGGTAGGCGATCCGGACGGTCGGCTTGGACGCGTCGGGCTTGGAGTTGTCGATGGCGCAACCGCTCAGCCCCACGATCAGGGCCGCTGCGATCGCCGACAGTTTCGTGAATCTCATGCTTTTCCTCTCCAGGGCACCGCCCGGCGCTCCACGCCGCGCAGCAGACCGTCGATGATCAGACCCGAGATGCCGATGGCGAAGATGCCCACCAGCACCACCGGGGTGTTGTTGTAGTTGCTGGCGTCCTTGACCAGGCCGCCGATACCGGGGATGCCGTTGAACAGTTCCGCGGCGACCACCGAGGAGTAAGCCATGCCGACGGCAAGCCTGATGCCGGTGAAGGTTTCCGGCAGCGCCGACGGAATCACGATGTCCTTGATCACATCCCAGCGTGAGGCGCCCAGGGCGCGCGCGGCCTCCACCAGGCCGATCGGTGCGGCGACGACGGCTGCGGTGGTGGCCACCGCGGCCGGGGGTAGCGCGGCGAGGGCGAGCAGGGTGACCTTCGGGGCCTCGTCGATGCCCAGCCAGATCACCAGCAGGAAGAAGTAGGCCAGCGGCGGCAGGGCACGCAGGAACGTCAGCCACGGCTCGAGGATGCTGCGGACCCAGGGAATGGACCCCATCAGCAGGCCGATCAGCACCCCGAGTGCCACACCGATGACCACGCCGACCAGGACCCGGCGCAACGTCATGTACAGGTGTTCCCAGAGCAGGTAGCCGGCGTAGCCGCGGACGCCGTCGTGCACGGTCGAGACGTCGACGAAGGCGCGCCACACGGTGCTGGGGAACGGCACGAACGTCTCGTTCCAGATGCCGCTGGCCGCCGACAGCTGCCAGACGACGAAGAACACCACCAGTGACAGCACCGGTAGCGCCGCTCGTGTCAGCCGGCCCCGCCAGTCCTCGGAGGCCTGCGTTTCGCGCGTGCCGGCGGCCTCATCCGGTGCGATGTCGACGAACACAGACATCTCGCCACAGTGCCCCGGCCGCCCCGGGGAATGAATACCTACGCTCAGCGCGAATCAAAGTCGGCCCGACGTCAGCGTCCCGCCGGAGTGAGCATGTCCTTCCAGCTCTGAGCCCCGGAGCTGGTGGCCGGGCCGTAGGGAACCGACGTGATCGGAGGAGACGTGCCCGGAGGCTGCGGCGGCGCCTGGTTGCGCGGGTACTGCGGCACGTCCTGACCGGACAGCGTGGCGTTCGGGTCGCCCTTCCAGTTCCAGCCGTCGTTGAGTGGGACGTACTGCTCGTCGCTCTCGCACATCTCGACGGTCGGGGCCCGCTTGCCGGGCACGGTCTCGCAGGGGATGTTGCGCACGCCGCGAACGTTGAGTGGGGAGTCCTGCGGGACCCGGCAGTACAGTTCGCCCGCCGGACGGTCGGGGGCGTCGACCGCCGCGGGGGAGCGCTGCTGCTGCACCGGGAGGAATCCGGCGTTGCACGGTGGGGGCAGGTTCAGGTTCAGGTTGAAGTCCAGATAGATGCCCTTGTAGTCCTGTTTGGTGCCTGCGTTGGGGGCGGCGATCGCCGACATCACCGCAGTGCCCTGCGGAAAGAGCACCAGTAGCTGCTCGATGTCGGCGCGGTAGGCCAGGGCGATATCGCCCAGGCTGCTCATGTTGGCCAGCAGCACTGGCAGTGCGGGGGCGATCCGGTCGAAGAATGCCGTGCCCTCCCGCAGGCCGGGGCCGCCCTGAGCCAGCAGGCCCGCGAGTGCGTCGTCGTTCTGTTTGAGCTGCCCGGTGATCGAGGCCATGTGCGCGGCCCAGGCGGCGATCGAATCTGCCGTCCGCACTTGGGAATCCAGCACTGCGGGCGATTGGTCGATCAGCATGGTGATCGGGTCCCGCGTCTTACCGGCTTCGATGGCCAGCGCCGTGGAGCCGTTGACGATGCGGGACAGTTCGGGGCCCAGTCCGGCGACCGCGGTGTTGGCCTCGTCAACCACGGTGCGCAGGTTCTCATGCGGGATGGCCGCCAGTGCGCGGTTGGTGGCGTCGAGCAGCCCGGCGATGTCGGGGGGGATCCGGACCTGCGCGGCGCCGATCACGTCGCCGTCGCGCAGCGGTCGTCCGCCGGTCTTGTCATTGGGAGTGAGGTCCAGGAACTGCTCGCCGATGGCCGAGCGGCTGTGCACCGCCGCGGTGACGGGACCGGGGACCGGGATGGCCGAGTTCATCGTCAGCACGGCTCGCACGCCGGTGGCCGTCACGTCGACCGATCGAACGCGGCCCACCTCGGTGCCCCGGTAGGTCACGACCGAGGTCGGGTACAGACCGCCGGCGGCGGGCATGTCGACGGTGACGGTGTAGCGCCCGATGCCCAGCAGTGCGGGGGCCTTGAGGAAGCCGAAAGCCATGACACCGCAGGCGATAACGGTGACCGAAGCCAGGATGGCGAGCTGGAGCCACACGGTCCGGGTCAGCCGGATCATCAGTACCCGTCCGTCCGGTACGGGGCGGTCAGCGGGTTGCCGCCGGTGGACGGGCTGGGCATCTGGCCGATGGTGCGGCCCCACTGCAGTTCCAGTTCGGTCAGGTTGCCCTCGAAGCGGGTGCCGGTGAACAGGCCGCTGTCCAGCCGGCTCAGGGTGAGGTCGATGACCAGGGTGATGTTGGCGAAGTCGCCGCGGAACCAGTTCGGGATCGTGCTCTTGACCCAGGGGTAGGTGGACAGGAAGTCGAGGCTCTTGGTCAGCGCCGGGCCGGCGTCGGCCAGCGAGCGCAAGACGGGGGCGATGTTGCGCAGGTTGGCTACCAGGGCGTCGCGGCTCTGGTCGATCGTCGAGGTGGCGACGGCGCTGAACTTGCCGAGCGCGTCGATGGCGTCGGCGAGTTTGGTGCGTGAGTCGGCGAGCACCGACAGGGCTTGCGGGATGGTGGTCAGCGCGGTGTCGACGACCTGGTTCTTGGCTGCGACCTGGCCGGCCAGGGCGTTGAGGTTCTCGGTCGCGGTGATGATGTCGTCGGTCTGCTTGTTCAGCTCGGTGATGAACGTGTCGAGTTGGGTGAGCAGGCTGCGCATGTCGTCCTCGCGCCCGGCCAGCGCGGTGGCGAAGGTGCGGTTGATCTCCTGCAGCTGGGCCAGCCCACCGCCGTTCAGCAGCACCGACACCGACGCCAGCGTCTGTTCGGTGGTGGGGTAGGCGCTGGCTGATGACAGCGGGATCATCGACCCGTCGTGCAGTTGACCCTGTGGCGCTTCGTCTTTCGGCGGGGCGAGTTCGATGTGCATCGACCCCAGCAGGCTGGTCTGGCCGACACGCGCGGTGCTGTTGGCCGGCAGGTGCACGTCACCGTTGATCCGCATGGTGACCAGGGCGTGCCAATCCTGCAGTTCGATCTTGGTGACGTTGCCGACGTTGACGTCGCCGACGCGCACCCGGGTGTTCTGCTGGATGGTCGCCACATCCGGCAGCTGCGCGGTGATGGTGTAGGCGCCCTCGCCGTTGCCCTGGGTGCCGGGCAGCGCCAGGGAGTTCAGTCCGCGCCACTGGCAGCCCGGCAGGGTCGCGAGGCAGGCCGCGGTGAGGAGGGCCGTCAGCGCGCGTTTCACGGTGTGGGTCCCGGGGGTGGGAGCATCGGGCCCTGCAGCCCGGCGGCCGGGTCGGCGTTGTGGACCTCGGCCGGTAGGTCCACGGAAGGTGGGGGCGGCGCCGCGTCGGGCCGCAGCCGGTCCTCGCTGTAGGTGAGCTCGTCGGGTCGGGCGGCGGCGCCGACGAACGGGTTGAGGCCCAGTGGCGGGTAGTTGTACTGCCGGTTCTTGATGATCGGCGCCAGGTACTGAACGCACAGCTTCGAGGACTGGTCCCAGCCCTTGCGGGAGGCGGCTTCGATTGCGCTGCAGATGAATTGGACGGTGTTGGCGAAGTTCACCGGGGCCAGGATGCCCGAGATCGCACTCTGCGCCGGCTGGTAGATGTTGGTGAAGTTCTGGAAGACCGTCGGGGTGATGTGCAGAACCTGCTTGACGTCGCCGCGACTGTCGTTGAGCGCGGTGGTGATGGCGTTCAGGTGATCGATCGTGGTGCCGATTCCCTCCCGGTTCTCGGCGACGAACGTCCGCAGGTCGCCTACCGCGCCGTCGAGTCCCCTGGTGGCCGAGGCGATCTCGCCGGGGGTGTTGGAGAGCACACCGGTGATGTCGGCGAGGTTGGTGTTGAAGTCGGCGAGCAGGTTGCTGCTGGAGGACAGCGCCGAGACGAGCAGCTGCAGGTTGCGGACGGTGGAGAAGATATCGGTGCTGTGATCGCCGAGTGCGGACATGGCTTGGGACAGCTTGATCACCGTGTCGCGGGCGGTGGCGCCCTGACCGCGCAGGTTGGCCGCCGTGGTGTTGATGAACTCCCCGAGTGGGCTGGGGCCGCCGGGAACGGTGGGCTGTAGTGAGTCGGTGAGCTTCTCGAGCTGGGCCCGGAAGTCGTCCCACTCGACGGGAACCGCGGTGCGCTCCTGTGGGATCACCTGTCCGGGAGCCAGCTGCGGGCCGCCGGAGTAGGCCGGCACGATCTGCACGGCGCGCGCGCTGACGAGCGACGGGGACAGGATCGCGGCCTTGGCGTCCGCCGGGAGGGGATAGCGGGCGTCGACCGAGAAGGTGACCCTGGCGTTGTCGGGCTGCGGTTCGATCCGGTCGATGGTGCCCACCGCCACGCCGAGGATGCGGACCTCGTCGCCGGTGTAGAGGCCGTTGGTGTTGGCGAAGTAGGCGACGTAGGTGTTGCGGGCGCGGTGCCAGCCTGCGGTGACCATGGTGATGGCGGTGATGAGTGTCGCCAGGAGCGTGATCGCCGCGGCGGCGCGCAGCCACCCGAGCCGGGAAGTGTTGAGCGCCATGGTCACTGCCCCCCGTTGTCGGCGGGCGACGGTGGCGGTCCCGGCACGTACAGCGGGCTGGGGCTGGGCGCCGGGCTGGGCTCGGCGCCGGGCGGTGCCGGTGCCGGGGGCCCGGGCGGGGGTCCGCCCGGCGGTGGTGCGGGCAGCGGCTCCCGGTACGGGTAGCGGGGATCGCCCGGCTTGCCGGTGATCGCATCGGGCAGCGTGAGATGGGGCTCCCCGCCCTGGCCGGTCCTCGGATACGGCGCCGGCAGCGGGGGTGTGCCCGGTTGGCCCACCCCGGGGTCGGTGAGCTGCGAGGGCAACAGCACGTTCGGATCCAGGCCCAGGTCGGAGAACGCCGCGTCGATGAACGGCTGGGCGAACTGGCCGGGCACCAGGTTGACCACCGAGGCCTTGAAGAACGGCCCGGAACCGAGCACTTCTCCGAACGACATCGCGTAGCGCCGCAGCAGATACAGCGTGCGCTGCAGTTCGGCCTTGCGGTTGTCGAGGATGCTGAGCACGCCGTTGAGCTTGTCCAAAGCGGGCTTGAGCCGACCGCGGTTGTCGGCGACCAGACCGGAGATCTCCCGCGAGACCCCGGTGAGGTTCTCCATCAGCTGGTCGACGGAATTGCGTTGGGCCACAAGCTCGGCCAGCAGCGCGTTGCTGTTGGCCACCAGCGCGGCGATCTGGTCGCTGCGCTTGGCCAGCACCGAGGTGACCTTGTTGGCGTTGGCGAGCAGATCGCGCAGTTTGGCGTCGCGGGTGTTGAGGGTGTCGGAGAACCGGCTGACGCCTTCCAAAGCGGCTTTGAGCGCCGGCGGGGTGTCGGCGAACGTCTGCGACAGCGTCGTCAGCGCCTGGGACAGCTTCACCGTGTCCAGGCCGCTGATCGTGGTGGTCAGATCGCCCAGGGCCGACGGCAGGTCGTAGGGGGAGGTGGTGCGCTGCAGGGGAATCGGGCCGGTGAGGGTGCCCTCCCCGCGCGGCGTCAGTTCCAGCATCTTGGTGCCCAGCACCGTTTCGGTCTTGATCGCCGCCTCGGTGCGGTCACCGAGTTCGATCCCGCGCCGGACGGTGAAGTCCACCCGCACCTGGCTGCCCTCCAGATGGATGGCCGAGACCCGGCCGACGCTCATCCCGGAGACCCGGACGTCACTCGCCGGTTTGATGCCGCCGGCTTCGGAGAAGTAGGCGGCGTAATCGTCGGTGCCCTTGATGAACGGCAGTTTGTCGTAGGAGAAGGTGGCGATCACCAGGCCGAGCAGCAGCAGGATGCCCACCGCGCCGACGACCGCGCGGTTGCGTTCGGCCAACGGTTTGATCCGGGGTCGGGTCAGTTTCATTTGGGTGTGCACCGTCCCGAGTCCTGGGCTGCGACCTTGACGAAGACCGGTTGGCCGCTCTTGCCGTTGAGTTTGAGGATCGCGTCGCACATGTAGAACCCGAAGTAGTCGCCGTAGAGGCCCTGGCGGGCCAGGATCTGATAGGCGTCGGGCAGGGTCCTCACGAGGTCGTCGACGTAGTCGTGGTCGGCCATGATCTGTCCGGAGACCCGGTCGGTCTGCGTCACGGTCTCGCTGAGGGGCTCGCGGGCGGCGGTGAGCAGATCGGTGACCGATCCGGCCGCGGCGTTGATGTAGGCCGTCCCGGTGGCGATATCGCTTCGCCGGTCGGCCAGACCCTGCGCCAGGCGGGAGAGGGTGTCCAGTCCGGCGGCGAACTGGTCGTCGCGCTGGGAGAAGGTGGCCAGCACGGTGTTGAGGTTGTCGATGACGTCGCCGATGAGTTTGTCGCGCCCGGCCAGGGTGCTGGTCAGGGCGGACGTCTGGGTCAGCACCGAGGCCACGGTGGCCCCCTGCCCCTGGAAGACGCTGAGCAGTTCGCTGCTCAGCGCGTTGACCTGGTCGGGATCCAGGGCCCGGAACAATGGCCGGAACCCGCCGATGAGAGCGTCGACATCGAGGGCCGGCGCGGTGCGGGCCAGCGGGATCGTCGCGCCCGGGGTCAACCGGTCGACCGGTCCGGGTCCGTCCTCAAGCGCCAGATACCGGTCGCCGACGAGGTTTTCGTAACGAACGGCGGCTTTGGTGCCACCGGTGAGCGGCACCTTCTTGTCGACGGCGAAGTCGACGGTGACGGTGCCGTCGCGGTGCAGGCTGAGGTCGGTCACCTTGCCGACCTCCACCCCGGCGATGCGGACGAAGTTGCCGCCCTTGAGCCCGGACACGTTGGTGAAGTCGGCGCGGTAGTGGACGCGCGAGTCGAAGCGGAACTGCCCGAAGACCGTGACGAGGACGAAGAGGAACACCAGGCACATCGCGGTGAACAGCGCGACGCGGACGGCGTTGCGAATTGTTCGGCGTCTCATGGCTGCGGCACCGCCGGTGGCGGGGGCGCCGGTGCGGCGGGCGGTGGCGGCGGGGGGCCGGGCAGTGGTCCGGGTGCCGGCGGGCCGGGGTAGCGGATACTCGGCGGTTCGGGGACCGCACGGGTGACCGGGAAGTAGTCGGCCCAGCCGGGGAAGCCGATGCCGGGGTTGGGCCGGACGTCCAGGCCGGTGCCGAAGCCGGTGTCGGTGACGAGGTATTTGACCGGGAAGTTCTCCAACGGATTGGGCAGCGAGCCGCACGACGGCCTGCCGCCGGGGCCGCCGCGCGCGTTGACCTTCGGCAGGTTGTCCGGGAACCGGTACGGGTCGTCGCCGAAGAGCAGGGCCGAGTCCATGATCACCGATTTGCCGTTGCCGCCCAGGGCAGCCCGGCCACCGTTCTCCAGGAACCATTGCGCGCCCTGGAACATGCAGGTGTAGGACGGCGAGTAGTACTGCAGCAGAGCGGTGGTCGGCTCGAGGACGTTGAGCGAGTGCACCAGGTTGTCGTGGTTGTAGCCGAGCACGGTGATGCCCGACCGGGAGAATCCGGCGGCCGACAGCAGCACGTCGTCGAGCGCCTGAGCCTGGGTGCTGATGGTGCGGCCGGTGGTGGTGAACGAGTCGAGCACCGAGAGGATGTCCTGTGCCGCTGTCGAATACGCCGCGGTGGTCTGGGCGAACAGTTTCCAGTCGGTGGTCACGGTGGGCATCCGCGGATTGACGGCCTGCAGGACCTCGTTTGAGGCGGCGATGGCCTGGCCGATGAGTTCGCCCTTGCCGCGCAGTGATTCGGCGAAGGCGGACAGCACCGCGTTGAGTTTGGCGGGGTCGATCGCGGTCACGATGGACTGCAGGTTCTCGAACACGGTGTTGACTTCGGCGGTGACGTTGCGGGACTTCAGCACCGCGCCCGGCTTCAGCGGTGCGGGGCTGACGCCGGTGTCGGGCACCACCAGGTCGACGTATTTCGCGCCGAATGCCGTGCTGGACTTGATCTCCGCTTCGACATTGCTCGGCAGATATCCGAACGGTTTGGGATCGATGCGCAAGGCGAGGGTGGCCCGGTTGGCGGCGTCGGCGCCGATGGATCCCACCTGACCGATCTCCACGCCCCGCAGCTTGACCTTGGCGCCCGGTTCCATGACGAGCCCGGCGCGGTCGGAGACCAGGGTGAGCGGGACGACCTTGCGCAGCGTTCCGTTGAACAGCAGCGCGGTCATCGCCACGATGGCGGTCAACACCAGGACCATCACCGGCGCCCACCAGATCGGGTCGATCCTTTCGCGCCGTACCGAGTTTCGTTGCGTGGACACCGGTGTCACCCGGACAGGTGGAAGTTGCCGGATTGCCCGTAGACGGCCAGCGTGATGGTCAGCAGCACGAAGACCGTGGCGGTCACCGATGTGCGGACCGCCCGGCCCACCGCCTCTCCCACGCCGGCCGGCCCGCCCGCCGCGGTGAACCCGTAGTAGGTGTGCACCGCCATGACGGCGGCCGCCATGGACAGTGCCGCGATGAAGGACCACAGCAGGTCGGAGGGCTGAAGGAAGCTGAAGAAGTAGTGGTCGTAGACACCGCGCGACTGGCCGTAGACGATCGTCGTCCCGAAACGTGTTGCCAGGAAGGACATCAGCACGGCGACGGTGTAGAGCGGGATCACCACGAGGACCCCGGCCACGATCCGGGTGGACGCCAGATAGGTGATGGTCCGGATGCCCATCACCTCCAGGGCGTCGATCTCCTCGTTGATCCGCATGGCGCCGATCTGCGCGGTCGCCCCGGCGCCGATGGTGGCCGCCAGTGCCACACCGGCGGTGGCGGGCGCGATGAAGCGGACGTTGAGGAAGGCCGACAGAAAGCCGGTGAGGGCTTCGATGCCCACGTTGGACAGGGTGTTGTAGCCCTGCACCGCGATCAGTGCGCCGGTGGACAACGTCAGAAACCCGATGATGACGACGGTGCCGCCGATGACGGCCAGCGCGCCGGTGCCCATACCCATGACGGCGATGAGCCGCAGCACCTCCCCGGGGTAGCGGCGCACCGCCTCGCCCGTGGACGCCAGCGCCGATCCGTAGAACGCGGTCCGCTCGCCCAGATTGCGGGCGGAGTCGACGACGGTCACGGGGCGACCTTCACACCGAACGCGGTGGCGAGGATGTTGATGAGGAACAGGGCCATGAACGCGAAGACGACGGTCTCGTTGACCGCGGTGCCCACCGCGGTCGGCCCGCCTCCGACGGAAAGCCCCTTGTAGCAGGCGATCAGGCCGGCGGACAGCCCGAACAGCAGTGCCTTGACCAGCGAGACGATCACTTGCGGCAGACCGGTCAGCAGGGTCATGCCGGCCACGAAGGATCCCGGCGTCACATGCTGGACGAACACCACGAAGACGTAGCTGCCGGTGAGCCCGACGACCGCCACGACCGAGTAGAGCATCAGTGCGACGAACGTCGCGGCGATCACCCGCGGGACGACGAGGGCCTGAATGGGATTGGTGCCGATGACTGTCATCGCGTCGATCTCCTCGCGGATGGTGCGGGCGCCGAGGTCGGCGCACATCGCCGTCGCTCCGGCTCCGGAGACCACGATGGCCGTCACCACGGGTCCCACCTGCGTCACCGACGCCAGGGCCGCCCCGGCGCCGGACAGGTCGCCGGCCCCGACCTCGAGCAGCACCACGTTGAGCGTGAACACGATCAGCACGGTGTAGGGCATCGACAACATGACGGTGGGCACGATCGACACCCGCGCGACGAACCAGATCTGGTCGAGCAACTCGCGCCAGTAGAAGGGCCGGCGGAACATGGCCGCGAACGTCTCACCGGCCAGCACGACGAAGTCACCAACGGCCAGCGCGGGCCGGGCCCACGCGGAGGCCGACGCCGCCGAGCCCCGAAGGTTCTGCGTCACGCGGTTGACCTCACTCCGAAGTGGACATATGTGGCCGAACACTACGAATCCGCCGGCACCCGCGCGACGCGGCGGCCGCGACACGGCCGGCGGAACCGGCGGCTCGGCCGCTGCTCAGCGGTTCAGGCCGCTAGATCGAATCACCGCGATCGCAACGGCCCCCCGGCTAGCATCCGGATCACAGCAACGGGAGGGAAAGTCGTGGCCGCGAAGTCCTACAACAGCGTCTGGCAGTTACGGGCCGACACCTGGTGCCGCCTGGAGGACGCCGCGGGCCAGCTCACGCGGCTGGCCGCCGCCGGCCGGCCGGCTGACGAGCATCAGTCCGTCTGCGCCGAGTTGCTCGACCAGTTGGCGCCGATCGAGCCGTACTGGGCCTATCCCAGCGGCGCGCAGTTCGCCCGGCTGAACCGGATGTTTGCCGCCGGCGAGTTCGACAAGTTCGCCCAGGCCGTCGTCGCCATCAACCACGCGCTGACGTTCGAGACCTACCGCTCGCCGGAGGCCGAGATGCCGGTCCTCGACGAGGACGACCCGTCGTCCGATCTGCACTGGAGCGACGTCCACCCGAGCGGCAAGCGCGAGCCGCTGTACTTCGAGGTGCTCCTGGTGGAGACGCTGACCGAGGCGCAGGAGCGCAATCTGCGTAAGGAGGCCCGCGCCTGGCGCCGCCCCGACGACGAGTTCGTCTACGAGATCGTCGTGGTGCCCAACGCGGTGGAGGCCTTGATCGCGGCCCGGCTCAACGTCAATCTGCAGGCGGTGGTGATCGGGCGGCGGTTCGCCACTCAGACCGCCCGCGATCTGAATGCCCTGGCCGACTTCGTCGACACGACGATCGCCGACCGGCTCGGGGAGGACGAGCCGCCGGACGTGCGCTCGGCCATCCTGGCCGCGGCGCTGCGCAAGATCGGCCCCGGCCTGGATCTGTACCTGATGACCGAAGTCGACGTGGAGAACGTCGCCGGCCGGCTCGGCCGGGACTTCCGCCGGGTGTTCCACGCCCGGGAAGGCCTGCTGGAACTGCACCTGAGCCTGCTGAAAGGCGTTGCGGCGCGCTACCGTACGCCGTTCTTCAGCGCGCTCAAGGAGTACAGCCAGCGGCCGACGGGCGTGTTCCACGCCCTGCCTATCTCGCAGGGCAAGTCGATCGTGAAGTCGCACTGGATCAGAGACATGGTGGACTTCTACGGCCTCGACATCTTCATGGCGGAAACCTCGGCGACGTGCGGCGGCCTGGACTCGTTGCTCGAGCCGACCGGGCCGCTGCGGGAAGCCCAGCAGCTCGCCGCACAGACGTTCGGCTCGCGGCAGACCTACTTCGTCACCAACGGCACCTCGACGGCCAACAAGATCGTCACCCAGTCCTTGGTGGCACCCGGCGACATCGTGCTGCTGGACCGCAACTGCCACCAGTCTCACCACTACGGGATGATGCTCGGCGGGGCCAACGTCATCTATCTGGACGCCTACCCGCTCAACGACTACACGATGTACGGCGCCGTGCCGCTGCGCGAGCTCAAGTCCAAGCTCCTGATGCTGCGTCGGGCGGGCAAGCTCGACCGCGTCAAGATGATCGCGCTGACCAACTGCACCTTCGACGGCATCGTCTACGACGTCGAGCGGGTCATGGCGGAGTGCCTGGCGATCAAGCCGGATCTGGTGTTCCTGTGGGATGAGGCATGGTTCGCCTTCGCGCGTTTCCACCCGGTGCTGCGCACCCGGACCGCCATGGAGGCGGCCCGGCGGTTGCGGGAACGTTTGGCGGACAAGGACTATGCCGCTGAGGCTGAACGGGAGCTGGCCCGCGACGCGGGGAACCCGCCCACCGACGACGAGCTGCTGGAGCGCCGGCTGCGGCCGGATCCGGCCAAGGCGCGGGTCCGGGTGTACGCCACCCAGTCGACGCACAAGACGCTGACCGCGCTGCGCCAGGGGTCGATGATCCACGTCTTCGATCAGGACTTCGATCAGAAGGTGGCCGAGCCGTTCCACGAGGCCTATATGGCGCACACCTCGACCTCGCCCAACTACCAGATCCTGGCGTCGCTGGACCTGGGCCGCCGTCAGGTTGCGCTGGAGGGTTTCGAGCTGGTGGCCCAGCAGGTGGAGAACGCGATGCAACTGCGCGACGCCATCGACAACCATCCCGTGCTGAGCAAGTACATGGCCTGTCTGCGAACCTCGGACATGATCCCCGACGAGTTCCGGGCCAGTCACATCGGTCAGCCGCTGCGTTCAGGTCTGCGGAACATGATGCGCGCGTGGGATTCCGACGAGTTCGTGCTCGATCCGACCCGGATCACGCTGTCCATCGGGCGTACCGGCTACAACGGCGACGAGTTCAAGAGGGTCCAGTTGATGGACCGCCACGGGGTGCAGATCAACAAGACCTCGCGCAACACCGTGCTGTTCATGACCAACATCGGCACCACGCGCAGCTCGGTGGCCTTCCTGGTCGAGGTCCTGGTCAACATCGCCGGAGAGCTCGAGGAGCGTGACTCGGAGATGAGTCTGTCCGAGCGGGCGCGGTTCGAGAAGAAGGTGCACCGGCTGACGTCGAATTCCGCTCCGCTGCCGGACTTCAGCGGATTCCACGCCGTCTTCCGGGACGACTCGGGTGCCGTCGAGACCCCCGAGGGCGACGTCCGCCGCGCCTTCTACCTGTCCTACGACGACACCAACTGCGAGTACCTCTCGGCCGAGGAGATCGAGGCCAAGATGGACGCGGGCACCCAGGTGGTGTCGGCCACCTTCGTCACGCCCTACCCGCCGGGCTTTCCGGTGCTGGTGCCCGGGCAGGTGTTCAGCCGCGAGATCCTCACCTTCATCCGGGAACTGGACACCCCCGAAATCCATGGCTACCGACCCGATCTGGGCTATCGCGTGTACACCGACAAGGCGATCGAGAACTGCGTGCGGGCCGCTCGGGGCTGACGGTTAGGCGATTTCCGCCCGCCACGAATGCAGACCCGGAAGCAGTGCGCTGCTCTTGTACTCGTGACGAGCCATCCGGGCGAGGATGTCATCGAGAGCGGACACCGCATCGACGATGAAGGGACCCTTGTTGAGCATGACGCACTCGGCTCGTTCGCTCATCGCAGCGTCGGTGATCTCCGCACGCGAGGGCTGGCCGGTTTTGGCCAGTTGCTCGAGCACCTGGGTGGCCCAGATGACCGGCATATGCGCGGCCTCACACAGCCCGAGTGTCTCCTCCTGCAACTCGGCCATCCGCTCATACCCGGATTCGACCGCGAGATCGCCGCGGGCGATCATCACCCCGACCCGGCGCCGGCGCATCGCCGTCAGCAGCAGTTGGGGCAGGTGGTCGAAGGCCTGCTCGGTCTCGATCTTGAGGACCACCCCGATGTCTTTGGCCCCCAGCGCATTCAGCTCACTGAAAAGCGTGGTGACATCCGAGGGCTGACGGACGAAGGAGACGTCGACGACGTCTGCGATGCCGGCGACGGTGGTGAGGTCGCTGATGTCCTTGGCGGTTACGGCAGGAATCAGCAGGTCGGTGTCGGGAAGGTTGATACCCTTGCCGCCGCGCAGCTTCACCGGGCCCAGGGAGGGGCGATCGATGCGGGCCAGGAGGTGATCGTCGGCGATCGCGACCACCTTGCCGGCCAGCTTGCCGTCGTCGAACAGGATGCGGTGGCCGATTTCGACGGTCTGGAAGACCTCGGGCAGCGTGCACCCGATGCTGGGCCGCTCGCCGTCATGCACGGCTGCCGGCGTGTAGTCACGCGTCAGTCGCAGGACGTCCCCGGCCTTGAGAACGATTGCCTGCTCTGTCGCCGGAAGGTCACCGACGGGCGTGGAATCGTCGGTCACGACGGCGCGCAGGACGTTGCCCGTTTCCAGATACGTCGTCTTGCGGGTCGTCGCGATGAAACCGCCGGTCATCGACGCCGCCAGGGTGAAGCGCCGTTTGGAGCCACGTGCGTCGCGGACGACCACTTCTTCACCTTCGGCGCGCCGTTTCAGCCATCGGCCGTCGACCGGCACCGTGACGAACCCGGCCTGCGGCGGATCGCTGGGGCTGCGCTCGTCGGTGATCCAGAAGCGCGCCGGAGATATGGCCTTCCCCAACGCGTTTCGGGTCGGGCGGAGCCTGACGACTTTCGGTCCCGGTTCCAGGGGGCCGGTCCGGAGCTTCGGGCCGGCGAGGTCCGCGGCGACCAGGCACGTCCTGCCCTGTGCGTCGGCCGCGGCACGGACCTGGGCGGCCATCGCGGTCCACAGCGACGGGCCGTCGTGTGCGCAGTTGATCCGTGCGATGCGCATCCCGGCAGCGATCAAGGCGTCGACGAGACCGCGGTCGGTGGCCGCTTCGGTGGGCAGCGTGACCATGATCCGGGCCGCCCGGTCCGTCGCTGCGGGCCCCAGCAGGGCCTCGGCGTTGCACTCCAGTAACCGCCGGCCGTCCTCAAAGTGCACAACCGCTTGTCCGGCGGGCCGGAATGGTGCTCCCCGCATCGCCGAGATGGCAGCCGAGACCCGCGAGAGCGTGGCTTGGACGTGAGCCTCGCTTCGGCCGAGCGATGACAATCCGAACTCGGCCAGACGGCTCTGCAAGGCCGTCAGATCGACCTGTCGCAGCGCCCAGTAATGCACCATGTTGATCGCGCTGCGCCGGTGTTCATCGGCCACCGGTTCGATCCACTGCCGCCAGCGCTGCTCGGCGTCGGCGAGCCGGTCCAGCAGCGCGGCGATGTCGCGCTGGAGTAACCGCAACTGCTCCGCGGGTTCACTCATGTCGGGCAACCTAGGCGATGCAGGTTTCGCGGCGGTGAACGGAAACCCACCGGTAAGCTCACCCGCTGCCGGCTCAAGGATGCCTGCAGGCCGCCGGGGGAGGCCCTCCATGAAGAGACGTTCTGCTTGGCCGACTGCGTGGCGGTGGCTCGTCACTCTCGTGCACGGTGCGCTCGTCCTCATCGCCGCCGGCTCGACGGCGATGGTGCTTCCGGCTGACGCACACGCCGACACGGGTCCGGACAGGGTTGTCGTGGGCGCCTTCATCAACGACCTGCAGGACATCAACCTCGCCGAGGACAGCTATACCGTCGACATGTACCTGTGGATGCGGTGGAAGAACCCCAACATCAACCCCTGGCAGACCATCGATGTGATGAATTCCAATGGGACGCAGAACACCACGAGCTCCTCGACCGGAGGCGTGGTCGGCGAGCCGCTGTTCGAGAACCCCAAGGACATGCCCGACGGGTCGAAGTACATGATCATGCGCTTCCAGGGCGTGTTCAGCCGCAAGATGAACCTGGAAAAGTACCCGTTCGACGTGCAAAACCTCGAGCTGATCTTCGAGGACCAGGGTCTGGACTCGCGCCAACTCCAGTTCGTGCCGGACACCACACCGATCCGGATCAGCCGTTCGGTGACCAACCCCGGCTACCGGCTCGAGGACCCGCAGATGTCCATCGTCAATCACCTGTACCGCACCAACTTCGGTGACCTGACCGCCCCGCCGGAGGTGGAGTATTCGCGGGTGATCATCACCATGCCGGTCAAGCGCGAGATCCTGCCCTATCTGGTCAAGATCATGCTGCCGATCTTCATCGTGATCATCATCTCGTGGCTGATATACGCGCTGCCCGCACGGCTGGAGGACGCCCGCACCGGCATCGGCATCACCGCGATGCTGACGATCGTGGCCCTGCAATGGACGACCGACGACAACCTGCCGTCGGTGGAGTACCTGACGATGCTCGACCTGATCTACATCCTGTCGATGGTCTTCATTCTGGTGGCGATGGCCTACACCGTGTACGCCAGTCGCAGGAATCTGGCGGCGGCGGCCGAAGCGGTCACCAGGTCGACCGACCGCAAGGTCAGCATGATCACGTTGGGTGTCTACGTGTTCCTCGTCGCGCTCACGATGATTCTGTACCTGAACCACCATCACATCGACCCACCGGTCTAGCGTGGATCGGTGAGCTGGCCGGTTCTTCAGCCGTATCTGGTGGCGTTGGCCATCGGACTGATGCTGGGGTTCGAACGCGAGCGCAGCCACAACGGAGCGGTGGCCGCCGGCTCGCGGTCGTTCGCCCTGCTGGCGCTGATGGGCGCTGCCGCAGCATCTTTCGGGCCGTGGGTGGTGATCGCCGGGCTGGCCGGCGTCGGCGCCCTGGTGGCGCTGGCCTACGTCCGCACGAGCCGGGACGATCCCGGCACGACGAGCGAGATCGCCGCCCTGGTCACCTATCTTCTGGGTGCGCTCGCCTACGCGCGGCCGGCTGTGGCGGTGGCACTGGCCGTCGTCGTCGTCGTCCTGCTGTTGTCCAAGAACCGAATTCACCGATTCGCGCGCGACATCGTCACCGAGGTCGAACTCGAGGACGCAGTCAAGTTCTTTGTGGTGGCCTTCGTGGTGCTGCCGCTGCTGCCCGACCGCCCGCTCGGGCCGTACGGTGTGCTCAACCCGGCCAAGGTATGGCTCCTGGTGGTGCTGCTGACCGGTATCGGCTGGGTGGGTTACATCGCCGTCCGCGCACTCGGCCCGCAGCGGGGGTTGTTGATCACCGGTCTCGCCGGGGGCTTCGTGTCGGCGAGCGCGACGACGGCGTCGATGGCCCGGCTGAGCAAGACGGGGGTGGGCCTGCGGGCCGCGCTGGCCAGTGCGCTGGCGGCGAGCCTCGCGACGTTCCTGCAGCTGCTGGTGGTCATCGGCTACGTCGACGCTGATGTGCTGCGGCGGCTGTGGCTACCCGTGGTCGCCGCGGCGCTGGTGCTGGTGGGAGTGGCTGTCGTGGTGTACCGGGGCGCGGCGAGGGACCGCCAGGAGCCGGCGGCCGAGGGCACCGCCGCCCCGGCGGCCCGTCCCTTCGCGCTGCGGCCGGCGTTGATCCTCGCCGCCATCCTGATCTCCGCACTGCTCGTCGGACGCTGGGGCGCAGCGGTTCTCGGTCCACAGGGAGCGATCCTGGCCTCCTTCGCGGCCGGCCTGGCCGACGCCCACGCCGGATCCATCGCGGCCGCCACCCTGGCCGCGCAGGGTGATATCACCATCGCGACGGCTCTGGCCGCGATCGGCGCGGCGCTGGGGTCCAACCTGCTCGTGAAGATCGCACTGGCCTTCACCGCGGGCGGCCGGCGCTTCGGGCTGGGATTCACCGCCGGGATGGCCGCGCCGGCCGCGGTGTTCGCCGCGCTCCTCGTCGTGATGATCTGATCTGCACTTCAGACTCCCGGCCCGGTGGCACAATCCGGGCATGGGTGGCGATGGGGGAGAGCTCGACCCTCCGATGGAGGGTTTGCAGTCCAAGGGCCTGAAGAAGGGGTCGGTGTCGCTGATCGGCGCGGTGGCGATCGGGTTGGCCGCCACCGCCCCCGCGTACTCGCTGACCGGTGCGCTGGGCCACGGAGCCGACGAGGTCGGCTATCAGATGCCGATCATCTTCGTGCTGGCCGTGATCCCGATGTACTTCGTCGCACTGGCCTACAAGCACCTCACGGATGCGGCCCCGGACGCGGGCACGGTCTTCACCTGGGGATCGAAGGCGATCCAGCCGCACATCGGCTGGATCGGCGGATTCGCTTTGACCCTGTCGAGCGTCCTGGCCGGTGTCGGGGCCGCCGGCGTCGTGGTCAACGCCGTGAGCGCGTTGTTGGGGGTCGATCCGGCTCCGCTCGGCGATCAGCCGCCCGCCCAGCCGGAGTGGATGAAGATCCTCATCGCCGGCGCGTTCATCATCCTGACGACCTGGCTGGTCGTCCGCGGGGCTGAGGAATCCTCCCGCGCCACAGTCATTCTCACGGTCCTGCAATACGGCGGCTTGATGCTGTTCGCGGCGATCCTCGGTATCAACATCCTGCGGGAGCACCACAACCCGACGGCCGAACCGTTCTCCTGGCAGTGGTTCAACCCGTTCGCCATCAGCAGTGTCAGCGCCCTGCTCGGCGGATTCCTGGTGGCCGTCTTCATCTACTGGGGGTTCGACGCATCGCTGTCGATGTCGGAGGAGACCAAGGGCACCCCCGCGCAGTCCGGGCGCAGCGGAGTGACGGCGATCATGATCACCGTCATCACCTATGTGGCCTTCAGTGTCGCAGCGTTGGCTTACGCGGGTGTCGACGACAACAGCCCCGGCAGCCTGACCAACCAGGCCAGCATCGACGACATCTTCTCCAGCCTGGCCCGCGACGCGGTGGGCCCGGCCGGTGCCGTCGTCGCCGCGCTCATCATCGGTCTGTCCGCATTCTCGGCCACGCTGTCCACGGTGATGTCCACGGTCCGCGGTGTGCTGTCGATGGCGACCTACAAGGCGCTGCCCGGGCGGTTCGCCTCCGTCGACGACGTTCGGCAGACCCCGACGTTCGCGACGTGGTTCATCGGGCTGACCACCCTGGCGATCTACGCCGGGCTGGTGATGGTGAGCGACAGCATCGTCGAGGACACCGTCTACAGCGTCGGGATCGCGATCATGACCTACTACTCGGTCGTCGCGATCTCCTCGGTGTTCTACTTCTGGGACACCGCGTTCAGCCACTGGCGCACCGCCCTGGAACAGGTGATCCTGCCCGCCATCGCGGCCCTTATCCTCATCCCGGTCGGCGTGATCCAGGCCTACCAGATGGCCAAGCCCGACAGCGTCTCCAGCGGGTCACTGGCCGGAATCGGGACCGTGTTCATCATCGGCGTGCTCAGCCTGTTCCTCGGCGTGCTGCTGATGATCTTCTGGAATCTGAAGTCACCGGCCTTCTTCCGCGGCGAGACGCTGCCGCCCGAACGCGCCCACCGAACCGGTCCGCAGTGAACGCCGACCCGGCTGAGGTGGTCAAGCGGATCCTGGGTGCGCACGGCGGTGTGGAGTACTGGCAGTCGGTCTCGGCGGTCGAGGTGTCGATGTCGGCGCGGGGATTCCTGTTCCGGGCCAAACACATCCGGCCGCTGAACCACGCGGTGGTCGTCGTCGACGCTCACGATCCGCGGGCCGTGATGAAGGACTTCCCGAAGCCCAGATGCACGGCATCCCTGCTCGGGACCCGCCGGGTCGAGATCCGCGACGCGTCCGGAACGGTGCTGCGGCACCGGGACAACCCGCGCCAGGCGTTCGGGCCGGGACGCCGCACGCTGTACTGGGACGACCTGGATTTCGTCTACTTCAGCGGATACGCGATGTGGTGCTATCTGACCCTTCCGTTCCTGCTGCTGGGTCCCGGCGTGAACATTGAGCGCTGCCGGCAGGATTCGGACGGCTCGGCGATCCTGACGGTCAGGTTCCCCGACTTCCTGCCGGTGCACTCACCGGTGCAGACGCTGTACTTCGATCCCTCCGGACGGCTGGTGCGTCATGACTACACCGCCGAGGTGGTGGGCGGCTGGGCGAAGGCGGCGCAACTGTGTTCGGACTATCGGAAGTTCGGCGGCCTGTGGGCGCCGACCCGGCGGCGGGTGTATCCGCGCGGGCCGTCGGGGCGTCCCCTGCCCGGGCCGCTGCTGGTCGGCATCGACATCCACGACCTGAGGCCGATCGTCCCCGGTTAGAGGTTCACGTCCCGGCTGGGTATGGGCGCCGGCGGCGTCGCGTGCTCGGGTTCGGGTGCCTCCACCGGATCATGCCCCGCCGGCAGATGGTCGGGGGGCTCGATGCGAAGCCGGTGCGCGACGGGCACGTCGGTCGACGAGTGCAGGATGATCGACAGCGCGATCGTCACGGCGATGAGATCGAACAGCTTCTCGCCGTCGGGGATTCCGGCCTGCAGTACCAGCAGGCCGTACACCACCGATGCGAAGCCCTTCGGCCCGAACCAGGCGGCGGTGAGCTTCTCGGAGCGCGGCATGCCGGTTCTGATCAACGACAGCAACATGGACGCCGGGCGGACCACCACGATGGCCAGCACCGCCAGCAGCCAGCCCTGCCAGCCGAGGTGCGACAGCCGCTCGGGGGTGATGAGCGCCCCGAACAGCAGCAGCGCGGCGAACTTGGTGAGCTCGGAGAGCAGGTCCCCGAACGGCTCGAACGTCTCGGCGGCGACGTGGTCGAGGGTGGCCAGTGCCGAACCGGCGGCGAACGCCGCCAGGTACGGATTGGCATGGGTCAGATGGCAGATCGCGTACACCACGATGGCGATCGCCACCGGCCCGAGCGGCTGCAGGCGGGGTTCGGCGGTCAGGATGGGCAGCCGCCAGGCCAGTGCCACCAGTGCCGCCACCGCGACGCCGATCACCAGACCGAGGACCAACTCCAGCAGCACCTCGGTGAAGTGCGAGCTCTCGTGCTTGGCCATGGCCAGGAAGATCAGCACGAAGGGCAGGGCGAGGCCGTCGTTGAGACCGGACTCCACGTTCAGCAGCCGGCGCAGGCGCAGCGGGATGTCCTGGCGGCCCACCAGCGCCGAGGCGAACACCGGGTCGGTGGGGGACAGGATCGCACCGAGCAGAAACGACGTCGGCCAGTCCAGGCCGGCCAGGAAGTGCGCGGGAATCGCGATCCCGATCATCGCCAGCGGCATGCCCAGGCCCAGTGCCCGTCCCGACAGCCGCCAGCCCTCCCGCAGCGCCGGGACGCTGGCCCGCTGACCGTCGGTGAACAGTACGGTGAACAGTGCGATGTCGGCGAGGACCGCGACGATGTCGTCCTCGGCGCTCTGCGTGACGATCCCGAACCCGCCGGGTCCCAACAGCGCACCCGCCACCAGGAACAACAACGCCGTGGAGAGCACGGTGCGCGCGGCCAGGCCGGACAGCGACACGCTGATCAGCAGCACCACACCGAACGCCAGCACCAACGCCACGGGCGGCCTCCCGAGAGCTCGCGATTCGAGTCGGTTCTCGATTCCTGGGATGATGTCTACATCATGCGAAGGTTCCTCATACCGATGATCGGTTTGATCATCGCCGGATCAGCAACGCCAATGGCGCCGGCGCACGCCGACGCGCAGGCGTTGAGCCCCTACGACACGTCCAACCCGGCGGTGGGGAACCTCGACCCCGCGCTGTTGATCGCGGTGCAGAACGCCGCCACCGCGGCGGCTGCCGATGGCGTCACCATGACGATCACCTCCGGCTGGCGCTCGCCGCAGTTCCAGCAGGAGCTGCTCGACGACGCGATCGCCACCTACGGCAGCTTCGCCGCGGCTCGCCAGTACGTGCAGACCCCGGAACGGTCCAAGCACGTCCTCGGACAGGCCGTCGACATGGGTGGGGTCGGGGCCGATCAGTGGCTGATCAACAACGGCGCCCGCTTCGGGCTGTGCCGGATCTACGCCAATGAGGTGTGGCACTTCGAGCTCGCCACGGACGCGGCGGGCAACTGCCCGGCACTGCTGCCGAACGCGGCGGTGTGAGCATGACCGGCCGCCCCGAATACGTCGACTTCCACTTCGACGTGATGTGCCCCTACGCCTACCAGACGTCGCGCTGGATCCGTGAGGTCAGCGATCTGACTGGGCTGCAGGTTAATTGGCGGTTCTTCAGCCTGGAGGAGATCAACCGCGTCGAGGGCAAGAAGCACCCGTGGGAGCGGGAGTGGTCCTACGGCTGGTCGATGATGCGCATCGGCGCCCTGCTGCGCCGGCGGTCGATGGCCGACCTGGGCGCCTGGTATGAGCGCGCCGGACGCGCCCTGCACGTCGAGGGACACAAGCCGCACGAGAAGGCCGTCGCCCGACACCTGCTGGGAGAGTTGGGCTTCGACCCCGGGCTGGTCGACGAGGCGATCGCCGACCCGACCACCAACGACGAGGTGCTGGCGGACCATCAGCGGGTGGTCGACGCCTCCGGCTACGGGGTGCCGACGCTGTTCTTCCCCGACGGCCAGTGCCTGTTCGGCCCGGTGCTCATCGACCCGCCGACTGGCGACGCCGCGGTGCGACTGTGGGATGCGGTGGTCGCGTGGACGGAGTTCCCGCACCTTTACGAACTGCAGCGGCCCAAGACCGAGGCCGACGGTCGGCTGATCACCGAGACGTTCCGGCCCTATCTGGAAGCGCGCGACTGGGTGTCGATCAACCGGGGCGAGGTCATCAACTTCCCCGATTAGTGCCGTCGAGTGCCCCAACTCGCAGGAGAAGTCCGAGTAGAGGCCTGCCTGGCGGGGCACTCGGCGCGTTAGGCGGGGGGCGGCGGCGGCTTCGGGGCCCCCGCCGGCGGCGGGATCTTCGGGTAGCTGCGGCCGACCGTGACCGCGCCGCCGCCGGCGGCCAGTGGCCGCTCGCGCCCCGGTGAGGGATCCCAATCGGTGTCGACGAGCTTGCGCTGCACCGCGATCGCCAGGACCAGCAGCGCCGCCCCGATCAGCAGCATGGTGATCACGCCCGCGACGGTGCCGAGCTTGGCGGCGTTGCCGAGAAGGAAGCCGTACCAACCGAAGTCGGCGTCGCCGAAGGTGGTGTTCTCCTCCCCGAACGCGCCGAGCACCCGCACCAACAGGGCCGGCAGGAAGGTGATCAGCAGGCCGTTGACGAAGCCGCCCGCCACCGCGCCGCGCCGGCCGCCGGTGGCGTTGCCGTACACCCCGGCCGCGCCGCCGGTGAAGAAGTGCGGTACCAGGCCGGGCAGCACCAGCACCCACCCGAAGGCGGGACCCAGCCACACCGACAGCACGGCCAGTCCGACCAGACCGCCGACGAAGCTGGAGACGAAGCCGATCAGCACGGCGTTCTGGGCGTAGGGGAAGACGATGGGCGCGTCCAGTGCCGGGATGGCGCCGGGCACCACGCGTTCGGCGATGCCCTGGAACGCCGGGACGAGTTCGCCCAGGATCGTGCGGACGCCGAAGAGGATGACGGCGACGGCGACGCCGAAGCTCAGGCCCTCGGTCACGCCCTTCATCAGGTAGTTGCCGACGCTGGTCGCCGCGCCGGCGCCGGAGTCGTCGGCGAACGCCGCGAACGCCGTGCCGCTGCCGGCCCTGGCCAGATAGATCAGCCCGACGACGATGTACATCAGCACCATCGACAGAGCCGTGGCGACCATCGAATCCCGCAGGAAGCGAAGCGATTCCGGCAGTTTGAGATCCTCCGTCGAACGGCTCTTGGCACCGCCGACGACACGGCCGGTGACACCGGAGGCGATGTAGCCCAGCGTGCCGAAGTGGCCGATGGCGATGCTGTCGTCTCCGGTGATCCGTTTCGTCCACGGTTGGGAGATGGCCGGCAGCGCCACCATCACCACGCCGAGCAGCAGCCCGCCGACGCCGACGACGACCGCGCCGGGGAGTCCGGCGCTGGCCAGCACGATGGTCAGCATCGTGGCCATGAACAGCGTGTGGTGGCCGGTGAGGAACACGTAGCTCAGCGGGGTGAACCGGGCGAGCAGCAGGCTGATCGCGAAGCCGAGGATCATCAGCCAGGCCACCTGCGCGCCGAACTGTTTCTGCGCGATGCCGACGATGGCCTCGTTGGTGGGCACCACACCCTTGGTGCCCGCCGCCCCCTGGATCATCACGCCGAGCGGCTTGAGCGATGCCACCACCAGCCCGGCGCCGGCGCCGATGAGCAGGAAGCCCAGGGTCGCCTTGAGTGCGCCGCCGATCACCTGGCCGGTGCTCTTGCGCAACGCGATGAGGCCGACCGCGGTGATGATGCCGATGAGATAGGCCGGGACCGCGAGGATTTCGTTGACCACGAACTCTGCGACGGCGACCAACCAGTTCATGGGGAAGTCCTATACGTCGTAGGAGTCGCGCAGGGCCGCGTCGATTTCGCGGGTGGACGTGAAGTTGTCGATGACCCGCACCGGGACCCCCACATCGCCGAGCGTCTTGGCGATCTCCCCGGAGGTCAGGATCAGGTCGGCGTCCTTGGCCCGGCCCTTGGCCGAGATCGTGTCGGTGGCCTCGACGGTGATGAAGGGCGCCCAGCCCCAGGTGCCGAGCACCTGCTCGAGGGTGTTCTTCAGAAACAGGCTCGTGCCCAAGCCGTTTCCGCACACCGTGAGGATCAGGTTGCTGGTGCGCCCGGTGCTCACCGCACGCTGGGCCGCCTGAGTGCCGCCGAGGATGGCGAGCACCTCCGCCGGGGTGGCGGCGGTGCTCAGGGCGGCCCGCTTCTGCGGGCTGCCGACGACTTTGGCGAGTTCGGCCATCGCGGTCGCATGTGCGCCCGCGTCGGTGGCGGCCAGCGCCACCAACAGGTCCACCGGATCATTGGTCTTGTGGCCGAACGCAACCGGTGCCGCCAGGCGCACCCAGGACATGCCGGTGCGGTGCACGGCCGCCGACGGCCGGGCGTGCGCGAAGGCGAAGCCGGGGGCCACCACGATGTACGGCCCGTTGGTCTCGACGTTGTCGATCATCGACCCGGTGTAGGCCGGCCCGGCGATACCGGCGTGTTCGAGCAGGCCGCCGGCGGCGATGATGGCTTCCTCCCACGTCGCCGCATTGACGTCGAGGGCGATGCAGTCCTGCGAGAGAAGCCCGGTCAGACCCGACATGTCGCGGACATTAACACCGCAGCTGCTGCGCCACCTCGCCATAGCGCTGAACTTTTTCCGGATCGGCCAGCGCGTTGTAGAGCACGATGCGCGTCGCCAGGCCGTCGTACTTGTGGCGCAGTGCCTCGGCAAGGCCGTCCCAGGTGGACTCGGTCGCGAACACCGCGATGTGGTCGTCGGTGATCTGCGCGGCCATTCCGGCGAAGTCGCCGGCCTTCTGCCGCTCCCGGATGCGGGCGGTGGTGCCGTCGAATCCGGCTTCGTCCCAAATGAATGCGTAGTTGGGGGTGCTTCCGTAAAAGCTCATCTGCGCCCGCACCAGTTCCCGCTCGGCATCCCGCTCGGCGTCGGTGTCGCCGACGATCGTCATGGCCGGCACGATCACGTCGACGTCCCGCGCCGAGCGGCCCGCCTCGGCCGCACCCTCGGCGACGTGCGGCACCACGTGGCGCCGCAGGTATCCCGCCTCACCGATCGGATGCACGTGTACCCCGTCGGCGACCTCGCCGGCCATCCGCAGCATCCACGGATTGACCGCGGCGACATCGACTTTGGGGTCGGGGACGCCGATGGGTCCGGGACTCCACTGCGGGGTGATGAAGTCCAGGTCGTAGAACTCGCCGTGGTGGTCGAGCTTTCCGGTCCGGAACGCCGCGAAGCACGACTTCACCGCCAGCACGTAGTCGCGAAGCCGGGGACCGGGACGGGAGAAGGCCGAGCCGTACCGGCGTACGACGTGGGTACGCACCTGAGTGCCCAGCCCGAGCCGGAAGTTACCGCCGGTGGCTTCCTGGAGTTCCCAGGCGGTGGCGGCGGTGACGAACGGGCTGCGGGGGAAGGCCACCGCGACGCCGGTGGACAACGCCAGGCCGGGCGCGGCCTGGGACGCGACCGCGGCGCCGAGGTAGGCGGTGCGTCCGGTCTCGGTGAACAACAGACCGGAGAATCCGGCGTCGCGGGTGCGGCGGGCGACCTCGCCGATCCGGGCCAGTGGCTGCGGCAGGGTCATCGCGTCGACGTGCACCGGCACCAACTTACGCCCGTGGCCCGGACGCCATTTCGCGACGCGAGCGGTCGTGCTCTGGCAAACTCGGCGCGACCGATTCAGGAGGGGTGTGTGCCGACGACGACTGAACGGGTGCCGCTGCTGAGCGGGCGCGACCGGATCATGATCGCCGTCACGGTGGTCGCGGCCGTGCTGGCCGGCGTCCTGCATTTCACCCATGCGAACGCGGTACTGGCATTCGTCGTCGCCGCTCTCGCGCTGGCAACGCTCGCCTCTCTGGTCGGCAGGTCGGTCGAGGCGCTGGGCGACCGGCTCGGTCCCGCGGCCACCGGCATTCTGCAGACCGCACTGGGCAACCTGCCGGAACTGTTCGTCATCCTGTTCGCGCTCAAGGCAGGACTGTTCGGCGTGGTGAAGGCGACCATCGTCGGCTCGATCCTGGCCAACGTCCTGCTGGTGCTCGGACTGGCGTTCGTGGTGGGCGGTCTCAAACACGGCCGGCAGCGCTTTGCCGCCGACGACAGCCGCACCCTCGGGTTGATGTTCACCCTCGCGGTGTTCATCCTCGCGGTGCCGTCGCTGACCTCGGCGATGCACACCCCGGCCGAATCGCATGAGCGGACGGTCTCCGTCGTCGTCTCGGTCGTCATGCTGGCGCTCTTCGCACTGTCGCTTCCGGCCACCCTCGGGAGCAAGGCCCCGGATCCGACCGTCCACGCCGGACACGGCCACTCGCCGAACCGTTCTCCCATTGCGGCGAGCAAGGATTCGGCCCAGGCGGCCAGTGTGGCCGCGGCGCACGGCCAGTGGCCGCTGGCCATGGCGATCGGCATGCTCGCCGTGGCGGGTATCGGCGCGGCCTTCGTCTCGGAGTGGTTCGTCGCCGCACTCGAACCGGCCATGGAGTCCGCCGGCATCAACGAGGTGTTCGCCGGTCTGGTCATCGTGGCCATCGCCGGCAACGCGGTGGAGAACTTCGTCGGTATCCAGCTCGCGGCCAAGAACCAGATGGACTACGCCGTGCAGGTGGTGCTGCAGTCGCCGGTGCAGATCGCGCTCACCATCGCGCCCATCGTCTGCCTGGCGGCGGCGTGGCTCGGGCAGCCCGGCTTCGATCTCGTCTTCTCGCCGCTGCTTCTGGCTGCCATGATGATGGCGGCATTGGTCGCCGTGTTGGTGACGTTCGACGGGGAGTCGCACTGGTTCGAAGGAGCGGTCTTGATCGCGCTGTACATCTCCATCGCCACCGCGTTCTGGTGGGGCTGATGACGCCGAGGAAGTGGTCGGCGATCACCGCCGCGGTCGTCGTGTCCATCGGGTCGGCGCCCCCGGCGGCCGCCGACGGGCCGCCGATGCCGGGCATCGAGATCGACGGCGACACCAACAGCTGCACAGCGGGTTTCGCGGCCCGGGGCCCCGATGGCTTCTACCTGATGACCAGTGGCCACTGTGATCGTGACGCCGGTGCGCAATGGACCTACGGCGACGATGAGCCGCTGGGTTACATGGCGGCCAGCGAGAACGACGACAGCCAGGAACTCGACGCGGCGATCATTCGCCTTGATCCCGACCTCGGCCCGCCGATCGGTGACATTGCCGGGGGTTACGTCGTCAGCGGTTTTCTCGACGGAAGCCAGCTGCCGGTCGGTACCCCGATCTGCAAGGTCGGCGCGACGACGGGTGAGACCTGCGGGGAGGTCACATCCGTGGACGGTCTGGTGGCCGAAACCAGTGTCTTCAGTCTGCACGGCGACAGCGGTAGCCCCGGGTTCGTGAAGAACCCGGACGGCACGGTGAGTGCCGTGGGCCTGCTTTCCGGATCACCGGACGACGACGACTACACCACCTACTTCGTGTTGGTCGCGCCACTGCTCGGCAAGTGGGGGCTGAGTCTGCTGCCGTAGCGTTGATGGGCGTGGGGAGGCATTCACGGGTCCGGTTTCTGCCGGCGGTCATCGTTCTCGTCGTGGGTCTGGTGGGCTGGGCGCCGTCGGCGGTCGCCGACACCGCAGCGGACACCCTGGCAAAGCTCAACTCTCTGGAGGTGAAGGGCCGCGCCCCCAAAACCGGCTACAGCCGGGGCCAGTTCGGCGACGCCTGGACCGACGACGTCACCGTGGAGTTCGGCCGCAACGGGTGCGACACCCGCAATGACGTCCTGCGCCGCGACCTCGTCGACGTCGTGATCAAACCGGGCTCCAACGGCTGCGCCGTGCTCAGCGGAGTGCTCAACGATCCCTACACCGGGACCACCGTGGATTTCCAGCGCGGGCCCGCGAGCTCACAGCAGGTGCAGATCGACCACGTCGTCGCACTGTCGGACGCCTGGCAGACCGGCGCCCAGCAGTGGGATGAGCTGAAGCGGCGCAACTTCGCCAACGACCCACTCGAATTGCAGTCCACTGTCGGCTGGGTGAACCAGGAGAAGGGCGACGGCGACGCCGCGACCTGGCTGCCGCCCAACACGGCCTACCGCTGCGCTTATGTCACCCGCATCGTCGACATCAAGGCCGCCTACAGCCTCTGGGTGACACCGGCCGAACACGACGCCATCGCCGGCGTGCTCGCCGGCTGCTGATCGATCAGACCAGGGTGGTCTTCAGCGGACTCAGATCCGTCTTCATCAGCACGACGTTGTAGTTGCCCCACAGCGACATGTTCCAGTACAGGTTGCTCACGTCCGGATTGGTTCCGTCTGTGAGCATTCCGGTGCCCGACAGGGGATGGATCATCGGCGCGTACAGGCCGGGATACTGCAGCGAGGTCGCGATGGTGACCGGCGACGACCACGGGCCCTCGGGGCTGTCGGCGGTGCGCAGGATGACGTTGTTGGCGCCATTGCCGTAGAGCACCACGTACTTGTCCAGGTACTCGTTGTACTGGATGCTCATCTCGCTGACGTTGCCGCCGGTCTTGGCGCCGGTGAATCCGGCCATCCGGCCGCCCAGGAAGTTCGGGTCGTTGGCCAGGTCGGTCAACGGGCCCAACAGTCCGGTCGACTTCGTCGAGTCGCCGATCACGGGAGCGGCCTTGGCCTGGTCGTTCACCCAGTTGTTGCCGTCCCAGTACTGGTACTGCTTGAGATCGGTGACGGCGCCCTCGGGGACCCGCGAGAGATAGGCCGAACCGGCGCGGCCGGCCGGAGTGCCGAAGGCGTAGACGTAGCGGGTGTCCCCGGGCGCGACCTTGCTCTCCGGCTGCAGCACGTAGGCCATCTGCTGGAAGTTCTGGTCGCCGGGCTGGTAGGCGGTCGAGGACCGGAAGTAGCCGGCGGGGCGAACGGTCTGCTTCTGCAGCACCCACTTGTCGGTCATCGGGTCGTACTGCGAGATCGCTGAGTAGTTCGTGGTCCACCGTCCGGGGGTGTCCCACGACTTCACCGACATGTAGCTGACGTAGTTGGTCTTGTTGGCGTACACCGCGGAGGTCGGGATGTTGGTGACCTCGGAGCCGATGAAGAACACCTGGCTCGGGGCGGCGGGGATGAACTGGTACGCGGGACCGGTGTTGATCAGGGTGAGGCCGTTGTCGAGCTGACGGTCATCGCTGAGCAGCAGGATGTTGGATCGCCAGTTGCCGCTCATGTTGGCGCCGCTGAAGGTGTCTCCGAACGCCAGCTGGGTCAGCTGGTTGTCGCCGTTGAACCACATGATGCCCAGGTCGGTGCCGTACACGTTGGCCCACGCGGTGTTGTTGGTCTGCGTCCAGGCGGCGCCCGGGTAGGCGGTGTTGCGCTGGCCGGTGACCCAGCCGATCGGGGTCGACGGCAGGGTGCTCGGGGGTGTGACCGCCGCCGCGGCGACCGTGGCGCCCGGCAGGGCGGTGCTCGCCGAGGCCGACCGGGTGCGGCCGAAGTCGCGGCGGGCAAAGCCCAGCAGGGCCCACAACGCCGGTGAGTCGACGGGGTTGCCGGGGATGGTGCTGCCTGCCAGCGGTCCCAGGCCGACCGCGGAGAGCAGATGGGAGGCGAGCGACGCGAGGGGCCCGGAAGCCGGAGCCACCGCCGCCGCCGGCGCGACGACGGCTATCGGCACGGCTGTGACGACCGGCAGCGCGATGGCCGGCAGTGCGGTCACCGTCTTGAGGACCGGCGCGGTCGCAGCCGGCTGTGCAACGACGGGTTGGATTGCGACGGCGGGTGCGTCCATCTGAACAGTCGGCGCCGCAACGCTTTTCGCGGTGGGCACCGCAACTGTGGCCGCGGGTGCGACGGCGGCTGCGGCTGGCGCGGGTGCGCTGTGGGGCGCCTGGTTGCGGATCGCCGGGGTGCTCGGTGCGACGGCCGGTTCGGGGAGCGTGTCGGGGATGTCCGCCGCGGTGTCGGCGGAGCCCGAGGACAAGGATGCCGGGGCGTCGCTGCGTATCGGCGGGCGGCCGGCGCGACGCGGGGCGGCGGGAGTCGCATCCGGCGCCGAGGCGTCGGCGGACGTCTGGGTGTCGGCTCCCGGCCCGCGGCCGGAGGTGTCGGCCCATGCCGTTCCGGTGCCGGTGGCCACCGCGGCCCCGATGCCCAGCGCCACTGCGCACGCACCCACCCGGCCGACGTGCGCAACCGCGCGATTGGTAGGACTCATTTGACAACTCCCGCATGGCTAACTGTGGGCCCAGGTGACTGGCAAACCCTGTAATCGGTGACCGGCATCGAGTGGTTCACACACTACTCTCAGCAGCTACACATTTCCGGTAGCAGAATCTGAGCAAGCAAACGCGTCGACGCCACGACTGTCACAGTGGCACCATTGCACGAGATTCCGCGTCCGCCTGTGGCCGGTTACAGCAAAACCGGACATCAGCCTGATACCCCCCGCCGGCAACCAGGACTACTTGGCCGCGAGCAGTTCCGCCATCCTGGCCATCACGCCCTGCAGGGCCTTGAACGGGCGGATCATCACCTTGAACGAGCTGATCAGCCCGTCCTCGTTCCAATGGATCATGTCGATGCCCTCCACCGAGAGCCCGTTGACCTCGGCCGCGAAGTGCAGCACCGCGGATCGGTCGCCGTACCACTTCTCCACGTAGTGGAAGTCGGTTCCGGAGAACATGTGCTCGGCGGCGCGCAGGTATGCCGCGGTGAGGGCGCGGCCGCGCTGCGGGGTGAACACCGCGGGGGAGTAGAACACCGCGTCCTCGGCCAGCAGGTCGTCGAGTCGGTCCATCCGCCCCGACTCGATCATCTGCAGCCAGTGTTCGATGACCGGCGGCGTGGTGGTGGCGGTCATGTCGCTCACCAGTTCCACACCGACATGTCGCCGGCCGGGTAGTTCATGCAGATGTCGGTCGTGTTGGCCGCCACGCCCTTGTTGTTGAAGAAGAGCTTGGCGTGGTTGGGCCAGCGGAACACCAGCGGGTCGGCGTAGATGTTGGTGGCCAGTTCCTCCGACCATGCCCGGCGCTCCTCGGGCGTCTTGGCATAGAAGCCGTGGATGTAGTCCTGGGCGCCCTGCTGAACGTCGGCCGGTTTGTTGTTGTAGTCGATCATGTAGCGCTCGTAGTACACCGGCTCCACGTCGCGGGCGGCGGCCATGATCTGCTCGGCCGTGCAGGTGGTGATGATCATCCGGTGCGGGATCGGGTAGTCGTCGGTGGCGTCGGCCGAGGCGGTGGCGGGGGCGAGAGCCGCGACGGCGGCGACCCCGGCCAGTATCGAGAGTGTCCGCATACTTCTCATCATGATCCTCCTTGGTGGGCCAGTGCCAGTTGGTCGGTCGGTTCCGGTTGCCCCGGTTCGGGCCACGGCTGCGGGACGGGGCGTTGCCGGACCACCTGCGGCCACCAGAACCAGCGGCCGAGCAGAGCCGCGATGGACGGTGTCATGAACGATCGGATCACCAGGGTGTCGAACAGCAGGCCCAGTGCGATCGTGCTGCCGACCTGGCCGGCGACGCGGAGGTCGCTGACGAGCATCGAGGCCATCGTGAAGGCGAACACCAGACCGGCCGAGGTCACCACCGCGCCGGTGCCGGCCATCGAGCGGATGATGCCGGTGTTGATGCCGGCGTGGATCTCCTCCTTGAAGCGGGACACCAGCAGCAGGTTGTAGTCCGATCCGACCGCCAGCAGGATGATGACCGACATCGCCAGCACCATCCAGTGCAGCGGCATGCCGATGATGTGCTGCCAGATCAGCACCGACAGGCCGAACGACGTTCCCAGCGACAACGCGACGGTGCCGACGATCACCGCGGCGGCCACCACGCTGCGGGTCAGCACCAGCATGATGATGAAAATCAGGCAGAGCGAAGCCAATCCGGCGATCAGCAGGTCGTAGTTGGCGCCGTGCTGCATGTCGTTGTAGGCCGACGCGGTGCCACCCAGATAGACCTTGGATCCCTCCAGCGGGGTGCCCTTGATCGACTCGAAGGCGACGTTGCGGATCTTGTCGACCAGCGCCAGTCCCTGCGGGGTCGCGGGGTCGTTCTCGTGAGAGATGATGAACCGCACCGACTTTCCGTCCGGTGAGATGAACATCTTCATGCCGCGCTTGAACTCTTCGTTGTCGAACACCTCGGGCGGTAGGTAGAACGAGTCGTCGTTCTTGGCGGCGTCGAACGCCTGCCCCATCGCGTTGGCGTTCTCCTGCATGGCGGCCATCTGATCCTGGAGACCGCCCATGGTGGACTGCATGGTGAGCATGGTGGTCTTCATGGTCTTCATGTTCTCGATCATGGGCGGCATGACCGTGAGCATCTGCGGCATCAGCTCGTCGAGCTGGTCCATGTTGACCACCAGGGAACCGAGGTCGTCACTGAGCTTGTCGATACCGTCGAGCGCGTCGAAGATCGACCGCAGCGCGTAACAGGCGGGTATGTCGAAACAGTGTGGCTCCCAATAGAAGTAGTTGCGGATCGGCCGGAAGAAGTCGTCGAAGTCGGCGATGTGGTCGCGCAATTCGTTGGTGGTCGCGACCATCTCCTTGGTCTTGCCGACCATGTCGTGGGTGACGCCGTTGAGCTGCTGCATCAGCGCGTACATGTGTTCCATGTTGTCGACGGTGGCCTGCATCTCGTCGCCCATCTTGAGCATGTCCTTCATGCGGTCCTGCATGTAGGACATGTTCAGCTGCTGGGTGGCGCCGGACATGCTGATGATGAACGGGATCGAGGTGTGCTCGATGGGAGTGCCCTGTGGCCGGGTGATCGCCTGGACGCGGCCGACACCAGGGATGTGGAAGATGTTCTTGGCGACCTTGTCGATGACCAGCATGTCCGCCGAGTTCCGCAGATCGTGGTCGGTCTCGATCATCAGCAGTTCGGGGTTCATCCGGGCCTGCGGGAAGTGCCGGTCCGCGGCTTCGAAGCCCTCGTTGGCGGGGATGCCCGGAGGCAGGTATTCGCGGTCGTTGTAGTTGTTGACGTACGACGGGAGTGCCAGCAGGCCGATCAGCGCCAGTGCGATCGAGGCGACCAGGATCGGTCCGGGCCAGCGGACGACGGCGGTGCCCACCCGGCGCCACCCGGCGGTCTTCATCTTGCGCTTCGGGTCGAACAAGCCGAAGTGGCTACCGATGGTGAGGATCGCCGGCGCCATGGTCAGCGCCGCCACGACGGCGATGAGCATGCCGATCGCCAGCGGGATGCCCAGGCTCTGGAAGTACGGCAGCCGGGTGAAGTGCAGGCAGAACGTGGCTCCGGCGATGGTCAGGCCGGAGCCCAGAATCACATGCGCGGTCCCGTGATACATGGTGTAGAAGGCGGTTTCGCGGTCCTCGCCGTCAAGTCGCGCTTCGTGGTAGCGGCCCATGATGAAAATGACGTAGTCGGTGGCCGCGGCGATCGCCATGGTCGTCAGCAGGTTCACCGCGAACGTCGAGAGCCCGATGATGTTGTGGAAGCCGAGGAACGCGACGATGCCCCGGGCGGCGGCCAGCTGGACGAACACCATCATCAGAACCAGCACGACCTGGACGATCGAGCGGTAGACCAGCAGCAGCATCACGAAGATGACGATGAGGGTGACCGCAGTGATCTTCTGCACGCCCTTGTCGCCGGCGTGGTGCTGGTCGTACATCATGGCGGCCGCGCCGGTGACGTAGACGGTGACGCCGGGGGGCGGAGGTGTTTTGGCCACCAGGTCGCGGACTGCTTGAACCGATTCGTTGGCCAGGCTCTCGCCCTGGTTTCCGGCGAGGTAGATCTGGACGTAGGCGGCCTTGCCGTCGGCGCTCTGCGCGCCCGGCGCCGTCAGCGGATCGCCCCAGAAATCCTGAACGTTCTGCACGTGTTTGGGATCCGCCCGCAGCGCGGCGATGAGTTTGTCGTAGTAGTCGTGACTGTCCTGGCCGAGCGGCTCCTTGCCCTCCAGCACTACCATCGCCGAGGAGTTCGAGTCGAACTCGTTGAAGTTCTGGCCCACCTTCTTCATGGCCTGCAGCGAGGGGGCGTCGTCGGGTGCCAGCGACACCGAGTGCATCTGGCCGACGACTTCCAGCGGCGGGATGGTGGTGTTGAGCACCACCACCAGGGCGATCCAGAACAGCAGGATCGGGACGGACAGCAGCCGGATGGCCCGGGGGATCGCGGGGTGCGCACCCACGTGGCGGTTCGACGCAGTGTTTTCACCGACCGGGATCACCGGGATTACCGGGACGGCAGGGCTGCTCGACGCCTTCTTGCGTCTCAGCTTGACCATTGAATTCCCCGCGACCGTGGACCTGACACCGCCAAGAAGATTAGCTCATGTAACAGTTCGGCCTACAATCTCGGCATGACGGTTTTGGGACGCGTCCTCACGGGGGCCCTCGCGGCCACGTGGGCGACTGCAGCAGCGATCGCGGTGGCGGTACCGGCCCAGGCCGATCCCGACATCGACTTCGCCAACCAGTTGCACGGTTTCGGCATCTACGGCCCGCGCGACTACAACGCCTGGCTGGGCAAGATCACCTGCAAGCGGCTGGACCGCGGCGTCGACGGGGACGCCTACGCGTCGATCAACTTCATCTCCCGGAACCTTGACCGTGGCACCACCCAGGAGCAGGCCGCCAAGTTCCTCGGCGCGGCCATCACCACCTACTGCCCGGATCTCGGCTCGCTCTTGCAGCGATCAGGCGATTCGACGGTGCCGCCGCGATATGCGGCGGAGGGCGGTGGGTAACCGCTGAACTGACTGGCTCGCTCCTCCTCCGCCGCGTTCCGCGGCGGCATCGTCGACTCGCTAGCCGGCCAGCTTGCCGTTGTCGATCACGTAGACCGCGCCGTGCACGGCGGCGGCGTCGTCACCGGCCAGGAAAGCGATCACGGTCGCCACATCGTGGGGCTGCATCAGTCCCCGCGGGGCGGCGATGCGCATGATGAGCTGGTAGTCGGCGTTGTCCGGGGCCGCGAATTCGGTGACCTGCGGGGTGAGCATCCCGCCGGGGCACACGACGTTCACCCGCAAGCGCTCGCGGGTGAACTCCACCGCCAGCGCCCGGGTCAGACCGACCAGCCCGTGTTTGGCCGCGCAGTAGCCTGCCGAGTAGACCTCGCCCTCGACCCCGGCCACCGAGGCCACGTTGACGATGTTGCCGCCGGTTTCCAGCAGGTGCGGAATCGCTGCCCGGCACAGATAGAACGGGCCGCTGAGGTTGGCGGCCAGGTCGTAGGCCCAGTCCTCGTCGGTTACCTCGCCGGTGTGACGCATCTGATGGAACCCGGCCGCGTTGACCAGCACGTCGAGGCGGCCGAAGCGGGTCACGCACTGCTCGACGGCGTCACGGCAGGCCTGCGGGCCGGTGATGTCCACCGAGGCGAACGCCCCGCCGGGCACGGATTCGAAGACCGCCGACATCCGTTCGGTGTCGCGGGCGATGCCGAACACCTGCGCGCCGCGCTCGGCGAACAACTGCGCGACGGCCGCGCCGAGTCCCGACGACGCCCCGGTCACCAGGGCGACCTTGCCGGTCAGTTGCGCCATCTGCGGTTCCTTCCGCTCGTCAGGCGTGAACGTTGCGTAGGCCCCGCGCGTTGCGCAGCCCCGAGCAGTTGTAGCAGCCCATGCAGCCCGTGCAGTTATCGCAACGGGCGCACCCGAGGCAGCCGATACAGCGCCGGCACGCGAAACATGCCACACAGCCGACACATTCACGTATCCACACACTGAGGGCGGTCACCACACTGGTGCGCACGCCCACGCTTCCCGCAGTTGCGACCGACCCGGCGACCCCGATGCTGCCCGCGGTGGCGATCGATCCGGCGACCCCGATGCTGCCCGCGGTGGCGATCGATCCGGCGACGGCGATGCTGCCGGAGGTGGCGACGGCTCCGGCCACCGCCATGCTGGCGATTGTCGCCAGCGACCCCGCGACCGCGACGCTGTCGCTGGTAGGTGGCGAATCGATGACGGCGGCGGAAGCTTGGGTGACCATCGGGCAATCATTACGCGTGAGTGACCAAGGCGCTCCCCGTTGGGCGCGAGAGGCTCCGGTCGTCTTCAATTGGGACGACGGTGAAATTCAGGGCGGGGCCAGGTAACCCGGGGACAGGAGCGACCATTGCGTGCGATCGACGCCACGTCGCCGAGCGGCGGGGGTGCCTCCGCGGCCGGCCGGGCGCTCGCGCCGCCGGGGGCGGAATTCGAGATCTGGCGAAACGGCTTGCGGCGCAGAGCCCTTGCACATGTCGCGGACTTCGTCGAGTCCCGCTGCGTTCCGCAGTTGGAGCGCACCGGTATCGACATCGCCGGCGACGTGCTGGTCGACTTCGTCGACGGCGGCAAGTGCCTGCGCTCGACGTTCATGTATCTGGGCTGGCTGTGCGGTGCCGACCCCGACGACGCCGCCCTGCGCGCAGCATCCGGGCTGGAACTGCTGCACGCCTTCGCCCTGCTGCAGGACGACGTGATGGACGACTCTCCGCTGCGACGGGGCCGCCCCGCCGCGCACGTCCAGTTCGGGCGCTGGCACCGTGACCACGGGCTTTCCGGTTCCTCCGAGCGGTTCGGCGCATCCTTGGCCGTCCTGATGGGGGATCTGTGCCTGGTCTGGGCCGAGCAGATGATGCGGGAGAGCGGCGTCTCGTCCGAGGCGCTATTCCGGGCGTGGCCGCACTACGACGACATGCGCATCGAGCTCGCCGTCGGCCAGGTCGCCGACGTCGCCAACGACGCGGGAGCGCAACCGGATCTGGAGGTGGTTCTCGACGTCGCCCGGCGCAAGTCCGGCAACTACACCGTGCGCCGTCCGCTGGAGATCGGCGCGGCGATGGCCGGCTGCGAATCGCTGATCGACGCCCTGGGCGCCTACGGGAGTGCGGTCGGCGAGGCGTTCCAGATGCGCGACGACATCCTCGGCGTCTTCGGGTCCCCGTCGGTCACGGGCAAGCCCGCCGGCGGAGACCTGGCGGAGCGGAAAGCCACCAGCGTGGTGGTGGCGGCCCAGCAGATGGCCGACGCCACCATCCGCCGGCAGCTCGCCGAACTGATGACCGCCGGAGAACTGACCGACTCCGACATCGCGCACTGGCGCACGCTGATCGTGGCGACCGGGGCGGCTGAGTGGATCGAAGAAGTCATCGCCGAGCGCGTGAACAGCGCGATCGAGCACATCAGCGATGACCGGATCGACGACTGGGTGCAGTCCGCGCTGGCCGACATGGCCGCGGTGTGCACCCTGCGACTGACCTGAAGAGACCCGGAGGACTGAGATGGCCAAGGTGCGAACCATTCCCGGAAAGACTGACCACGTCGTCGTCGTGGGCGCCGGTCTGGCCGGGCTGTCGACGGCGATGCAACTCGCCGGCCAGGGCCGCTCGGTGACCGTGGTGGAGCGCCACGGCTTCCCCGGCGGGCGGGTCGGCCAGGCCGACATCCGCGGCTACCGGATCGACACCGGCGCCACGGTCCTGACGATGCCCGACATCATCGAGGACGCCTTCGACGCCGTCGGCGCGTCGATGGGCGACTACCTCGCGCTGATGCTGCTCGATCCCGCCTACCGGGCGTCCTTCGCCGACGGCAGCACGCTGGACGTGCACACCGACGCCGCCGCGATGACGTCGGCGATCGAGCAGTTCGCCGGGCCGGACCAGGCCGCCGGCTATCTACGGCTGCGGGAGTGGCTGACCGAGCTCTACAAGCTGGAGATCGAGGGGTTCATCGGGTCCAACTTCAACTCGCCGGTGTCGCTGCTGACCCCGCAGCTGGCACGGCTGGCCGCCATCGGCGGCTTCCGCGGCTGGGAGAAGATGGTCAGCCGCTTCATCACCGACGAGCGGGTGCAGCGGATCTTCACCTTCCAGGCCCTCTACGCCGGTGTGCCGCCGCAGCATGCGCTGGCCGCCTACGCGGTGATCGCCTACATGGACACCGTCGCCGGCGTGTACTTCCCGCGCGGCGGGATGCGGGCGGTCCCCGAAGCGCTGGCGGCCGCCGCCGCCGACGCCGGTGTGCAGTTCCGCTACAACGCCAGCGTCACCCGGCTGGAGCAGTCCGGTTCACGGGTGACCGCGGTGTGCACCGACAACGGTGACCGGATCGCGTGCGACGCAGTGGTTCTCACCACCGAACTGCCGCTGACCTACCAGTTGCTCGGCCGCACCCCACGCCGTCCGATCAAGATGCGGCCCGCCCCGTCGGCGGTGCTCATGCACGTCGGAGTGCCCAGCTCAGCGGCTCGAGCCGGATCGGGGCTGCAGCATCACAACATCAGCTTCGGCGGCAAATGGTCGGAGACCTTCGACGAGATCATCCGCGACGGCGTGCTGATGAGTGACCCGTCGATCCTGGTCACCATGCCGACCGCGGGTGATCCCAGCCTGGCCCCGGCCGGTCGCGACCTGCTCTACGTGTTGGCGCCATGCCCGAATCTCGAAGTGGGCAAGGTCAATTGGGCCGTCCAGGGCGACAGCTACGCCCGTGAGGTACTCGCCACCGCCGCCCAGCGGCTGCTGCCCGGCCTGGACCGCGACGCCGACATCCTCGACGTGGTGACCCCGGCCGATTGGGCCCGTCAGGGCATGACCGCGGGCACGCCGTTCGCGCTGGCGCACACCTTTTCCCAGACCGGACCGTTCCGCCCGGCCAACCTGGTTCGCGGCGTGGACAACGCCGTCCTGGCCGGCGGTTCCACCGTGCCGGGCGTGGGCGTTCCCACCGCGCTGCTGTCCGGGCGGCTGGCCGCCGAGCGAGTCGCCGGGCCCCTGGACGATCATTCGGACAGACGAACAATCGTCGCGGCGAAACGAGTAGGCGCATGACCAACACCGAGTTGCACGCCGCCGGCATCGAGGACGAGCGCCTGCGCGAGTCCTACCGGTACTGCCGGCGGCTCAACGCCCAGCACGGGCGCACCTACTTCCTGGCGACCAGGTTGCTCACCCCGTCGCAGCGGCCGGCCGTGCACGCCCTCTACGGGTTCGCCCGCTACGCCGACGACATCCTCGACGATCTGAACTCCGACGCCGGCGTCGACGAGCGGGCCGCCCGCCTGGAACTGCTGGCATCGCGCTTCCTCAGCGGTGACGACGCCGCCGAGCCGGTGCTGCCCGCCGTGCTCGACGCCGCCCGCACCTACCGCATCCCGCTGGGCCTGTTCGACGAATTCCTGGCCTCGATGCGGATGGACCTGACGGTCACCGACTACCCCGACCGGGCGGCCCTGAACCATTACATGCGCGGGTCGGCCGAGGTGATCGGGCTGCAGATGCTGCCGATTCTCGGCACCGTGGGCCCGCTTCGCGACGCCGAACCGTGCGCCGAGGCGCTCGGTCGGGCCTTTCAGCTGACCAACTTCCTGCGCGACGTCAACGAGGACCTGGACCGCAACCGCGTCTACCTGCCGGCCGACGAGCTCGCCGCGTTCGGGGTGGACCGCGAGCTGCTGACCTGGTGCCACGACAACCAGCGCACCGATCCCCGGGTCCGCCAGGCGCTGGCCGCCCAGCACGAGATCACCCGGGGCATCTACCGCGAGGCCCACAAGGGCATCGCGCTGCTGGCCCCGCAGTCGCGGCCGTGCGTCACCGCGGCGTACACCCTCTACTCGGAGATTCTCGACCGCATCGAGGACATCGACTTCGCGGTGTTCAGTCAGCGGGCCTCGGTCGGCATGGGCCGGCGCCTGCAGGTGTTCACCGGCGGTCTGGTGCGGGCCCACCGGGCGCGCCGGTTGCACGCCGCCTGAGGCGGAAGTCCATGGGTGACAAATGGCAGTATCTGGTGCTGCTGGGGGGCTGTCTGCTGATCACCCTCCCGCTGGAGTTGTTCGGTGCCGGCGTCTACCGCCAGCCGCGGCGACTGCTACGGGCCATGGCGCCGGTGGTCGGGGTGTTCCTGGTGTGGGACGCGATCGCGATCGTTCTGCACGTCTGGCACTACAACCCCGACTACATCAGCGGGATCAACGTGCCGTTCATGCCGCTCGAGGAGATGCTGTTCTTCATCGTGATCCCGCTGTGCGCACTGCTGACCTACAACGCGGTCACCAGCAGCATGGGCTGGCTGGGCCGGCTGCGGCGCAACCGTGAGAAGAGCCGCGAATGACCGGACTCGGATACACGCTGCCCGCGGTGATCTCCGTGGCGGCGGTCTGTGTGCTGGAATTGGCGGTACTACGAACCGGGCTGTTCCGTAAGCCCGCCTACTGGATATCGATGGTGATCGTGCTGGGCTTCCAAGTGCCCGTCGACGGCTGGCTGACCAAGCTGTCGGCGCCGATCGTCATCTACGACGACACGCACACGTCCGGAATCCGATTCCCGTGGGACATCCCCGTCGAGGACTTCCTGTTCGGCTGGGCATTGGTGACCGCCGTGTTGCTGCTCTGGGAGAAGCAAAGGGTGAAGCGATGAGCCGAGGGCTGTCCAGGTCGGGCCTGTCCCGGGCCGAGGTGCCCGGGGCCTTCGACGTCGGCGCGCAGGCCTACGACCGGCTGGTCGGCGCCAACCCGGGCTACCACAGCCATCTGCGGATCTCGGCGCGGCGCATGCGAATTCCCGGTGGCGGGCGGGGCCTGCGGCTGCTCGACGCCGGATGCGGGACGGGCGCATCCACCGCCGCACTGCTGGAAGCCGCCCCGCACGCCGAGATCGTCGCCGTCGACGCCTCGGCCGGCATGCTCGAGCAGGCCGCGGCCAAAACCTGGCCCTCCTCCGTGCGTTTCGTGCACAGCCCGATCGAGGCGGTCGCCGACGCCGGTGTGCACGGCCCGTTCGACGGCATCCTGGCGGCGTACCTGTTGCGCAACCTGGCCGACCCCGATGCCCAGCTGCGCCGCTTCCGCGAGATGCTGCGACCTGGGGCCACGCTGGCGGTGCACGAGTACTCGGTGCGGGATTCCACAGCGGCGCAAGCCATCTGGAATGCGGTGTGCTGGGGCATCATCATCCCCGCGGGCTGGCGACAGACCGGGGACAGCACGCTCTACCGTCATCTGTGGCGCAGCGTCAACGACTTCGACGGCGCGGCGGACTTCCAACGGCGTTTGAACGCAGCCGGTTTCACCGGCGTCCACAGCGAGACCGTGCCCGGCTGGCAACGCAATATCGTGCACACCTTCCTGGCGGACGCGCCGGGGTGAGAGCTTTCCGAGGGGTTTGATGAAGGATCCGCGTCGCGTCATCCACCAGGCGCCGTCCGGTGTCCCGCACGCCACCGCCCTGGCGGCTGTGCCGCACGTCGTGGTCGTCGGAGCGGGGATCGCCGGCTTGGCCGCCGCGGCCGGATTGGCCGAACGTGGTGTCTCCGTGGAGGTTCTCGAGCGTGAACCCAACCTGGGCGGGCGGGTGGCCGGCTGGACCGAACGCCTGGAGGCCGGGCCGCTGGCCGGCACCGAGGTGGCCAACAACCGCGGGTTCCATGCCTTCTTCCGCCAGTACTACAACCTGCGGGAGCTGCTGAAGCGCACCGACCCGAACCTGGAGCGGTTGCGGGCGGTCGAGGACTACCCCCTGGTGGACGGCGAGGGCCGGCGCGACACCTTTCGCGGTCTGCCGCAGAGCCCGCCGTGGAATGCCATCGTGTTCGCGCTGCGCAGTCCCACCTTCAGGTTCCGGGATCTGGTGCGCATCAACGGCAAAGCGGCCGCGCCGCTGGCGACGGTGTCGGTGCCGGGCATCTACGAGCAACTCGACGACCGCGACGCGGGCACCTTCCTGGACCAGATCAACTTCCCGAGGGCTGCGCGGCATCTGGCTTTCGAGGTGTTCGCCCGCAGCTTCTTCGCCCGGCCGGATCGATTGTCGGCGGCCGAACTGGCGGCGATGTTCCACATCTACTTCCTCGGCTCCAGCGAGGGCCTGGTGTTCGATGTCACGGAGTCCAATTTCGACACCGCGCTGTGGAATCCGTTGGGGGACTACCTCGTCGGCCGCGGTGTGGTGTTCCGCACCGGGGTATCGGCGGAGTCCGTCAGCACCGGCGGACCTAAGCGGCTGCGGGTGCACGGCAGCGACGGGCGGGTGATCGACGCCGACGGCGTGGTGCTGGCAGCCGACCCCGGCGGTCTGCAGCGGATCGTCGCGGCGTCCCCGGGCCTCGGCGACGACGACTGGCGTCGGCGGGTGGCAGATATGCAGCTTGCCCCGCCGTTCGTGGTGCAGCGGTTGTGGCTGGACGCCCCGGTGAACCCCGACCGGCCGCCGTTCCTCGGCACCGGCGGGCTGGAACCCGTCGACAACATCAGCGTGGTGAACCGCTACGAGCGCCAGGCCGCCGAATGGGCGCGCGTCCATGGCGGTTCGGTGGTCGAGGTGCACGCCTACTCGGTCTCGGGGGACCTGCCGCGGGGAGCGGTGGACCCCGGTGCCCTGGGCGGCCTGCGCGAGGAGATGCTCAAGCGGCTGCACGCGCTCTATCCAGAGACCGCCCGCGCCGGGATCGTCGCGGAGCGCATCCTGGTCAAGCAGGACTGCCCGCTGTTCTCGCCGGGATCGTTCGCCGGGCGGCCGCGGGTCGAGACTCCCGTGCCTGGACTGGTGCTCGCCGGCGACGGGATCCGGATCGACCTGCCGGTAGCCTTGATGGAACGTGCCGCCACCACCGGGTGGTCGGCGGCCAACCGGCTGCTGGCGGGCTGGGGCGTCACCGGGCACACCCTCTACACCGTGCCGGTGCACGGCCGCTCCCCGGTGCTGCGGCGGCTGGCGGAGAAAGGGGCGGGCTGATGGACCTGTGGTCGCGGCTGGCTGAGCGGTTGCCGAAAGACTCACCGCTGCAGGTGCTTCCGAAGATCGCGTGGGCCGATCAGAAGCCGACCTACCAGCAGGCTGAGCCCGCCGTCATCGACGCCGCGCTGCAGCGGGCGCTTGCCCGGCCGAGCGGCAACTGGTTCGTCTTCGCCGCGAGCACCGACGTGCGCACCGACCGTCCGTTCGGGACGACGGTCGCCGGGCTGGACATCGTCGCCTGGCGCGACGAGGAGCGCGTCCTGCACGTCGGGCCGGCGTCCTGCCCGCATCTGGGAGCAGACCTCGCCACCGGCAGGGTCGAGTGCGGCGGGCTGATCTGCCCGTGGCACGGCCTACGTCTGGAGGGCGGCCGGGAGTTCGGCTGGAAGCCGTTACCCGGCTATGACGACGGCGTGCTGGTATGGGTGCGTCTGGACAAGGTCGGCGGCGAGGAGCCACTGGACGCCCCGGTCCTGCCGGTGCGTCCCACCGGCCCGCAGCTGGCGGCCGTCACCCGGCTCGAGGGGGTCTGCGAGCCGCGCGACATCATCGCCAACCGCCTCGACCCGTGGCACGGCGCGTGGTTCCACCCGTACTCGTTCGCCCAGCTCGAGGTGCTCAGCGCCCCCCCGGTCGACGCCGACGAGGAATCCGACGTCTTCCAGACCGCCGTAACCTTCCATCTGGGCCGGGCCGGCGTTCCCGTCATCGCGGAATTCACCGTTCCCGAACCGCGCACCATCGTGATGCACATCGTCGAGGGCGAGGGCATCGGAAGCGTGGTGGAAACCCACGCCACCCCGTTGGGCGACGGTCCCGACGGCCGGCCGCGCACCGCGGTGATCGAGGCGGTGATCGCGCAGTCCGACCGCACCGGATTCCGGTACTCGCTACACGCGGCGCCGCTGCTGCGGCCGGTGATGAGGCTCGCCGCAGCCCGGTTGTGGCGCGATGACCTCGAGTACGCCGAGCGGCGATATGCCCTGCGCGCGAAGCGATCCCACTGAGCATGGCCAAACGCGTCGTCGTCTGGGGCACCGGCTTCGTCGGGAAGATGATCATTCCCGAGGTGCTCAAACACCCGGAGTTCGAACTGGTCGGCGTGGGGGTCAGCAACCCCGCCAAGGTCGGACTGGACGCCGCTGAGATCTGCGGGCTGGCTGAGACAACCGCCGGGCAGGAGCGCAGCGACTCGGGGATCAACACGGGCATCGTCGCCACCGACGACGTCGACGCGCTGATCGCGCTGCGGCCGGACGCCGTGGTGCACTACGGCCCGACGGCCAAACATGCCGACGTCAACATCGATGTGATCAGCCGCTTCCTACGGGCCGGCATCGACGTCTGCTCGACTGCCATGACGCCGTGGGTCTGGCCGAAGATGCATCTCAATCCGCCGATCTGGATCGAACCCATCGAGGCGGCCTGCGAAGCGGGCGGCTCCTCGTGTTTCACCACCGGCATCGACCCCGGCTTCGCCAACGACCTGTTCCCGATGACGCTGATGGGCCTGTGCTCGGAGGTGCGCCGGGTGCGCGCCTCGGAACTGCTGGACTACACCAACTACGAGGGCGACTACGAGTTCGAGATGGGCATCGGCCGTGAACCGGAGTACAAGCCGCTGCTGGAGAACTCCGACATCCTGGTCTTCGCCTGGGGCGCCACGGTCCCGATGATCGCCGCCGCGGCCGGAGTCGAACTGGACGGCATCACCACCACGTGGGACAAGTGGGTGACGCCCACCGATCGCACGACGGTCAAGGGCACCATCGAGGCGGGCAAGGTGGCCGCGGTGAGATTCACCATCAACGGCGTGTTCCGGGGCGAAACCCGCATCCAACTCGAGCACGTGAACCGCATCGGTCACGATGCCGCACCGGACTGGCCGTCGGGTGATCAAGATGACGTTTACCGGGTGGACATCGAGGGAACGCCGAGCATCTTCCAGGAGACGGCGTTCCGCTTCACCGACGGCTCGGGCCGCGACGCCGCGACCGCGGGTTGCCTGGCCACGGGCTTGCGGGCGCTCAATGCGGTGCCGGCCGTCAACGCCCTGCCGCCGGGCTGGGTGACGCCTCTGGACCTGCCCCTCATCCCCGGTCGCGGCACCATCCGGTAGGTAACGCCGGTCTCGCCGGGACCGAAACAACCGGTGAGATGAAGTCCTCCAATTCACCGGCCCTCGGGCTCTCCATCGGATCCGCCACGCTTGCCGCGGTGACCCCGGCCTGCGCTGTGACCGGACCGCCGGCGGTCACGCGGGCCGGTTGGCTGATCGACGACTTCGTGAACCGCGTCGGGGATCCCGTCGGCATCGTCGCTCCCGACGGATCCGTGCACACCGGTGCGGCCCTCCTGGCCGACGCGCTCGCCGACCTTGCCCGCAGCGCGCTGCCGGGATGTCCCGCGCCCGCGGCGGTGACGGTGGCACACCCCGCGCACTGGCGCCCCGCGGCCGTCGACGCCATGGGCCGCGCTCTGCGGCGCATCCCCGGATGGTCCTTCGTCCGGCTGGTGCCGGACTATGCGGCCGCGCTGACCGCCCTGCGCGACGACCCTGCGTTGCCCGGTCGGGGAGTGGTGGCGATCTGTGACCTCGGTGCGACCGGGACGACGCTGACGCTCATCGACGCGGGCAACGGGATGGCCCTCATCGGAGAGCCGGTGCGCTATCCCGACTTCTCCGGGGAGGCGATCGACCGGGCCCTGCTGGCCCACGTGCTCAGCGCCGCGGGCGTTGCCCCCGGCAGCACCGGAACCTCCGCCCTGAAGGCCCTCACCCGGCTCCGCGACGAGTGCCGCCAGGCAAAGGAACGGCTCTCCGCCCTGACGGCGACCACAGTTCCCGGCCAGCTGGCCGGTGTGCGGGGCGACATCCGCATCACCCGGCCCGAGCTCGACGCAATCATCCGCGAACGGTTGACCGGTGTGGTGGACACCCTTCGGGAGATCCTGTCCCGCAATGGAATTACCCCGGGGGACCTCGTCGCCGTCGCGTCCGCCGGCGGAATGGCCGCGGTGCCGGCCGTCACCACCACACTCTCCGAACACCTGCGTGTGCCGGTCATCACGGCCCGCCGCCCGGCGCTGTCCGCGGCCACCGGGGCGGCCCGGCAGGCCGGGCGTTCGTCTGCCGACGAGGGCGCCACGGTGGTGACTCCCGCGCGTCGGGAGCCGGAATCGCAGGCGCCCGCGGCGCTGGCATGGTCGCAGGCCCCCGATGTACCGGAGTTCGTTCCGCAGCGTTCCTCCGGTCGGCGCCCCGATCCGCGCCCGAAACTCGACTTCGTGCGTGAACCGGTCGCGGCCGACAGCCGGCCGACGGCCTGGTACCGCCAGCCTCTGGTGCTTGCGGCAGCGGTTGTGGCGATCGTCGCCGGCGCGGGCGCAGCGACGGCCCTGGCCCTGCATGCCGATGCCACCTCCGTCCCGGTGCGACCCCCGGCGAACGCGGGTCCCAACGAGCCCGTCGCGCCGCCCAGCCCCACGGAGGCGCCGAGGACCGTCGTCGCGCTCCCCGGACCGGCTTCTCAGCAGCCGCCCCAGCCCGCGGTGACCGAAACCGTCCTCGCTGCGCCGCCACCTCGCCCGGAAGTGCCCGCGCCCGCCGCTGAAGCGGTGCCGGCCGCCGAACCTCCGCCGGTGGTCGAGGCCACGCCGGCCACCGAGGCGGCACCGGTGCCTCAAGTCGCCACCGAAGCGTCGGCGCCTCCGCCGTTGGTGATCCCGACCATCCCACTGCTGCCGCCGATCCCGCTGCCGCCGATCCCGCTTCCGTCGATTCCTGGGCTTCCGCCGCTGTTCATCCCGCCCTCAGGCTGAGACCCGGCGGTGTCCCACAACGTGAGGACACCGATTCATCACCGGGAAGGGCTTTCCCGCTGACAGACCACACCGGTCTGCTGCGGCACCGTCGAAGGGGACAACGGATAGCCCGAAAGGATCCCCGACATGACCACGCTCTTCCACCAGATTCCTTCGCTGGCCAAGGCCTTCGGCAAGACCGTCGGCACCACCGCCCAGCCGGCCGTCATCCTGGCCGAGGGCGCCTTCGAGACCCCGCGGGCCAAAGTCGCCCACGGCCTGGTCCGCGGCACCAGCCGTTTCGATGTCCGCGCCGTGGTCGACTCCACCTGCGCCGGCTCCGACGCCGGGGTGCTGCTCGACGGGCGGCCCCGGGGCATCCGCGTCGTCGCCGATCTGGACCGTGCCCGCCTGCTGGCCGGCGATGACCGCCGCCCCGCCGCCATCCTCGGGGTGGCCCCGCACGGCGGCCGGCTCAACGCCGAGCTGCACGCCGAACTCGTGCAGGCACTGCGGCAAGGCTTCGATCTCGTCTGCGGACTGCACGACTTCCTCTGCGACGACCCGGTGATCGCCCCACTGGCCCGCCGGCTCGGCGCGACGCTCACCGACGTCCGCAAGCCCCCCTCGCACCGCCCGCTGCGCTACTGGACCGGTGAGGTCACCGACATCCGGGCCACCCGGATCGCCGTCCTGGGCACCGACTGCATGGTGGGCAAGCGCACCACCTCGCGGCTGCTGGTCGCGGCGCTGCAGGAGGCCGGCACCTCCGCGGAGATGATCCACACCGGCCAGACCGGCTGGATGCAGGGCGGCCGCTACGGCGTCGTCCTGGACGCGCTGCCCTGTGACTTCGTCGCCGGAGAGGTCGAGGGCGCCATGCTGGCGTGCGCGGCCGGGGCCGACCCTGACGTGATGGTCATCGAGGGTCAGTCGGCCCTGTGCAACCCGGCCGCCAGCGGCGCGGGCTCGCGCGGGATCCTGATCGCCGGGGACGCCCACGCGATCGTGTTGCAGCACAGCCCGACGCGGGTGTACTTCGACGGCCTCGAAGAGCGTGGCTTCCGCATTCCCGACATCGCCGACGAAGTGTCGCTGCTCGAGCGCTTCGGCCGGCCGGTGGCCGCCGTGACGATCAACACCCAGGGTATGGACCCGGCTTCGGTCGACGCCGAATGCGCCCGGCTCGAACGGCGCCTGGGGCGCCCGGTCGTCGCGCCACTGGAGCACGGACTCGGCCGCGTGGTCGAGTCCGTTCGCGCGCTCGGAGCATGACCGTGGCCGCACGCACCACATGGCGCTCGGTGGCCGAGCACCGCGCCCTGGCCGTACTGCTCGGCGCCGCACTGCCGGTGGAGATCGCCGCCGCGGCCAACCTGGTGCTGCGGGTCGGCAATGTGGACTCCGCCGGCGGTGGCGCCCTGGGTATCGGCGGCGCGTTCGCTGCGATGTCGCTGGCCTTCGCGGTCGCAGTCATCCCCGCCGGATTCCTGGTCGACCGGACGCCCCCGCGGCTCACTTTCGCTGTGGCCCTTGCTATTCGGGCTCTGCCGATGCTTCTGGGCGGCCTCCTCGCGCTCGCCGGCAGCCTGAGCACCACCGCCCTGGTGGCCCTGGCCGCCGGCGACGGGTTGGCGATGGCGCTGCTGCGCCCGTCGTGGCAGCACTTCCAGGCCTGCCTGGTACCGGCAGCGGCCGCCCGTGATGCCGCCGTCCTGGACAGCTGGATCGCCCGCGCGGGGGCCCTCGCCGGCGCGCTGGCCGGGGGTCTGGCGGTGGCCGCCGGTCAAGGGGCGGCGGGCCAGCTCGCCTGCGCGGCGGGCTTCCTGCCGCTGCTCGCGGCACTGGGGTTGGGCTTGGGAGCCGCTCTGCGCGAACCGAATCCGGCTTCGGGATCCACCCGGTCGCTGCGCCGGGCGTGGTCGGCGCTGCGGGGTACCCCGAGGCTGGCCAACGCGACCCGCGCCGATGTGGTGCTGGCGCTGGCACTGCCGGTCGGCGTGCTGGCGCCGGCGATCACGGTGGCACTGACCGCCGTGCACTACCTGTGGCTGATTGCCTTCGCCGCCGGCGTGGGAGCGCTGGCAGGTACGACGTGGGTGACGGTGGCCTGGCATCGGGACTGCCCGGCGCGGCTGTTGCGGCGCGCGGCCGGCGTGCTGGCCGCGGTTCTCGCGATCGAGGCCGTGGCGTTGGGCAGCGGTGCCATCAGGCCGACGGGCGGGTGGCTGGCGGCGGCCTGCGTGGTGGTGGCCATCGCCGAAGCCGCGACGGCGGCGATGTTCACCGTGACCGGTTCGCTGGTGCAGGCCGACGCGCCGGAGGGGCTACGGGGCGGGGTCACCGGCCTGGCCCAGGCGCCCAAGCACATCGCGACGTTTCTGTCGGCCTCGGCGGTGGGCGTGACGATGGCCTGGGCCGGCCCCGCGGTGTCGGTGGGCATCGTCGCGCTGGCCGTGGTGGCGGCGGTGGCCTGGTTGCGAGGGTTCAGTGGTGTGGCGAGCGCGGCCGGCTCAGACCGGCCTGGGACGCTTGGCCAGCACGATCGCGGCCAGTGGGATGGTCATCTGCTCGGGCTTCCGGGCCAGCCGAGCGGCCACAGCGGACTCCAGCGCATCGGCGAAGTCAGCCGCGCGCGGATCGGTGACCCCGCCGTCCAGCCCCGCGGCCAGCGTCGGGACGATCGCCGCTCTTGCGAACCCTGCCCATGCGGCGCCCAGTTTGCCGCCGTCGCCGTCGACGAGGTAGCGAGACCAGAACAGGTCTTCGGCGTCGAACAGTTCGAGGTGCTCGACGGACAACCCCTCGAAGCGTCCCGACGGCGCGAACGGCGCGAGGAACTCATTCTCGGTGCGGCCCACCGTCGGAATGACCATCCGGGCAACCTCTTCGGGGTGCAGCATGCCGTCGCCGGCCAGGTGCTGCAGGGCGGCCAGCAGTGCCTGCATGACCCCGCCGAATCCGGGCAGGCCCGCGGCGTCGAGCCCCAGGGTGAGCACCACCAGCCGTCCACCGGGGGCCAGTTCGCGGCCGCGGAAGGCGACGAAGTCATGCCAGTCCAGGGCGGCCTGTTTCGCATACGCGCGCCGGGCGGCCTCGTCCGCGCTGTGTGCGATGTGGATGTGGTCACCGATCGGCGCCGGGACCCGGCTCAGCCAGTGGGTGGCCCACGAACTCCAGCCAAGCGCAATGCTTTCCGACGGCAGGATCTGTTGGTAGAACGACCTTCCGACCGCGGAGGCGAAGGTGGCCGCGTCCTTGGCCAGGTAGCTGTCCGGATCCTCGGTGAGCGTGGTGAACAACGCGGTGAAGTCGTTGTCGGGCAGGTCGGTGTGGGCGACGAGGATCGCGTGGTCGGCACGTGTGCGGGTGCGCAGGACTGTGATCGCGGCGCCGATCGGCAGCAGCGAGTTGTAACCCGTGGCGGCGCCGTAGTCGGCGATCGCGATGGGCTGCGGCGGCTCCGGCAGCGGCACGGAAGCCGCGGCCTGCTCGAAAAGCGCTATGCCGCGGCGCAATCCGGCAGCCTGCAGGCGCGAGGAGGCGGTGTAGGTGGCGCTGTCCATCGGTTGGGGACGCACCACGATGCTGGACTCACGCATGGGTTCTACCGTCGGCGTCGGCGCAGCAGCAGGCCGGTGACCACCCCGATCACGAACAGGGCCGCCAGCAGCAGCCACATCGGGGACTCGACCGTCAACCACAGCAGGTGCACCTGCTGGCGGTCCCGGTTCTGCCCGATGAAGATCGCGGCCAGCACGATCAGCACGATCGGGGCCCAGTACTGCGCGGCGGAGCGGATGAACGCGTTGGCGCGGGGCGACTCGTCGGCGGACATAGGCTGACCTCCTTGCGTGTGAGAGCACCGTAGCCGCTGGGCGCGGCGCCGCAACCCAGGTCGCGCGGACGAGCGCCGGCGGACGCACCGAAATCGCGAAGTCCGGGTGTGTCGAACATCACATGCGCCCGATGCCAAGGCGGTACCGTCCTGCTTCTGGGGCTTTTCGCACCCGTCAATTTCTTTAGCAGGAGGTGGTCCGCGTGACATTGGTGAAGACGGGTGCACGGTTCGGGGCGGCGGCGTTCGCGGTGGGGTTGTCGTTGGCCGGCCCGCAGGCCGCTGGTGTGGCGGCTGCTGACGGCGGGGACGATTCTCCGGCGGTTTCAGCAGGTTCGGCCGGCGCTGACGGCCCGGCGGTCTCGAAGACGTCCACGTCCGGGCGAGGGGCGGCGCGGCTGGCTCCCAGGCCACCTCGCGCAGCGGCCACCGTGAGCGATGCGGGGCCCGCGACCGCGGTGCAGGGGCCGCGGCGCGCCGGCCCGGCCAAGGCCGCCGCGGCTCAGCGCTCCACCCCGAGCGTCCCGGTGGTGGACTCCTCCGCGGCGAACCGAAAAGCTTTGGCGCCCAAAGCCGTTGAGAGCGGCGCGGCCCCTGAGAGCCTTGCGGTCCCCGACACGCCTGCCCCGCGTCCGGCGGCGGCGATCGCCCGGGTGGTCCCGCCCGCACCGTCGGCTCCGGCCGCCGCTTCGGGGCCTGCTGCCGCGTTGGTCGTGGCCGGTCCCGCGGCGGCCCTGTGCGGAAGCTGCCTCACCCCGGCGCCGGCTCCCGCGGCAGCGATCGCCACCGCGGCGGTGCGCCTGGCCCAGGTCCTCGACGGCCTCGCGGACCGGCTGGCCGCCCTGCCCATCTCACCGGTCACCGACCTGTTGTCCGGCGCGTTGCACCTGCTGCGGCGCACGCTGCTGCCCAACGTCCCGGTCATCCCGCAGTTCAGCGTCACCAACACCTCGGTCCTGGAAGGCGACACGGGCACCACCGACGCGGTCTTCACCGTGGAACTCGCGCGGTCCTACAACACCCCGGTCACCGTCGGGTACGCCACCGTCGCACCCGCCGAGACGCCGGATGGCGTCGACTCGGCGACGGCGGGTGAGGACTACACCTCGGCTTCGGGGCTGCTGACCTTCGCCCCCGGCCAGACCAGCCAGCAGGTGGTCGTCGCGGTGCTCGGGGACACCGTCGTCGAAAACCCGGAAGTCTTCGACCTGGATTTCTACGCGGTCGCGAACGCCGCTCCCACCAACGTGGTTCTCGCTGTTGCCACCGGCACCATCGCCGACGGTGACAACCTCCCCGACGGAGTGCCAACGGTGTTGGGACAGTTCATGATCAGGGATTGGGGTTCGAACCCTACGTACTACGTGCTCCCGCCGGCGCCGATCGGAATCTGCTTTGGTGGCGGGAGCAACGTCGGAGCGAACACCGCGGCAGGGTGCAACGGACCTGCCGACGGCGGCCCGGGGGTCCTCTTACAGCGGACCAACGAGCGAACCCAACCCAGCGGTGACAAGTACTACGACTGGGGCGGTGGAGACGGTGTCGCAAGCCAGTGGTGGAACACCGCTTCGATCGACGAGCTGGACAACTACATGCCGAAGCTGACGGGCGCTTATCAGGGCATCTTCTACGACCTCGAAACGTTCGACCCGAAGAATTTCGATGTGAACACGATGTATTCGAAACTCGACGAGTCTTTCCAGAAGGCCAAAGATCTCGGATTGAAGATCATTGTGAGCACGTCGTACACCGCACCCTATGAGCCCAAGGAGGGACCGGGCATCGCCAAGACCGATGCGCTCTGGCGGATGATCCTCGCCAACCCCAAGATCGATTACTACTCGCCACAGTTCTACGGCGGCGGCCAGAGCGCGCAGATCGTCAAGACCTCTGGCTCGTCGGTGAACTTCTCCGACTGGACAACGCTGATTCCCGGCGGCGGCCAGGGGAAGATCGTGCCCATTCTGAAGGCATGGTCGTCCGACTACCTCGCCAATCAGGTCCAGCAGATGACCAATGCCTGCGGGTCGATCGGCCAGGCGTTCTGCTCGGGTGGCTACCTGTTGTGGGCGTCGACCTAGGAACGTCCGTCGTGTCACACTGCGTCAGATGAATGGTCGCACGGCCGCCAAGGTTCTGATGATCCTGTTCGCCGTGATGGCGGTGCTGTCGATCGGCGGGCTGATCACCACGGCGGTCATCGGCGCGGCCGCCGACAAGTACGCCTCCTACGGGGAGGTTCCCATTCCCGGGGCGGGCGAGGTCCACCTGCCGGAGGGCGAGGCCATCGTCAGCTTCCACGTGGGCGGCTACGGCGGTCGCGGGCTGCGGGTGCCGCCGCTGAACTTCGACATCACCCCGCCGCCGGGGGTGGCGGACCCGGCCGTGACCGAGGATCTGGGGGCGACGGTCTCGGTCAACGACGACGCGCACCGTCGCGTCTGGTTCATGCGGGTCCCCGCCGACGGCGTCTACCGGATCGTGGCGAAGGGTGAGGTGAACGGTTACGTTCAACCGCGGCTTGCCTTCGGTGCGACGCGTTCGGTGGAGGGACCGCTGTGGGTGTTCGCGGCGCTGTCGATGATCAGTGTGGACCTGGCGATAGCGGCCTGGTGGTTCGGCCGCCGCGCCGGCGGCGGGAGTAAATCAGCGGCTCCGCTCGTGGTGCCGCTCGACGTGCCGGCCGATCCTTACGTCCCGACCGACGAGGGTGTCCGGCTGGAACAGCTGAAAACCATCACGGCACTGCGGGATTCGGGGGCACTGACCGACAAGGAATTCGAGGACGAGAAGCGGCGGATCCTCAAAGGGCGGTAGCGGCCGGGGCGTTCCCTTTAGTCAGAACAGCTGATAGCCCTGCCGGGCGAGGCTGAAGCCGTGGCCGGACTGAGTGTCGAGGCAAAGCATTGCGGATTCCGTGCTTGTGCAACGGATCACCCCCGCGCTGATCGAGTCGCCGTATTGCAGCGCCGCGCTGTGGCTGTAGCTGGTGTCGCCGGCGCAGACGAATTCCGCTGGACGGCCTGCGCTCACTTCAAGGCCCTGCCCGTAGCCGGTGACGGGGGGACAGGTCGACGGCCGCGGCGGGGGCGTCCAGTCGCGCGTTTGAATGTCGCAGCGCGCATAAGCGGCGAAGTTGCCGGCCGCGCCGGCCGGGATGATCGCACAGCCGATATTGCCCGACGGGGAGGTGAACTGGGTGAGGTGCGTAACCTCCTGGTCGGCTTCCGCCGGAATCGGTCTCACCAGCCCGGTGACCGTCAAGCCGGCGAACAGAACGGACGTCGCCAAACCAAGTCGTCTCATGAAATCTAGACTCGCACGTATGAAGGCTGTCAGCTGCGCAAACGGTGTTCTGTCGGTGATCGATATGCCCGCGCCGCGGCCGGATGCCGGGCAGTTGGTGCTCGACGTGCACAGCTGCGGCATCTGCGGGTCCGATCTGCACGCCAAGGACCACGGCGACGAGCTCGCCGATGTCCTCGACGAGGTCGGCTATCACGACTGCATCCGGCCGAGCACCCCGACGGTGATGGGACACGAGTTCTCCGGGGTGGTGGCCGAACGCGGTGCCAAGACCCGTTTCAAGGAGGGCACCCGGGTGGTGTCCTTCCCGATGGTTCGCGGTCCCCGCGGAGTGCAGATGACCGGTCTGTCGCCGCTGGCTCCCGGCGGATACGCGGAGCAGGTTCTGGTCGAGGCGTCGATGACGTTCGCGGTGCCCAACGGTTTGGGGCTGGACTTCGCCGCACTCACCGAGCCCATGGCGGTGGCCCTGCACGCCGTTCGACGCAGTGAGATCACCAAGCGCGACACCGCGGTCGTGGTGGGTTGCGGGCCGGTGGGTCTGGCGGTGATCTGCCAGCTCAAGGCCATGGGGGTCGAGAAGATCGTGGCCAGCGACTTCTCGCCCGGGCGACGCGCGCTGGCACAGCGGTGCGGTGCCTCGATCGTCATCGACCCGAAGGTGGACTCGCCCTATGAACAGGCCGTCGGCAAGGGGATGGTCACCGATTTCTCCGGGCTGGCCGAACTGGGCATCGGTTCGATGGAGAAGCTGCGCAAGCTGCCGGGCTGGGAGTACGTCTACCGCGCGGCCGAGGCCGTCGGTGCGGCGGGGCCGAAGCGGCCGGTGATCTTCGAATGTGTGGGCGTGCCCGGGATGATCGATGCCATCATCGGTGCGGCCCCACTGCAGTCCCGGGTGATCGTCGCCGGCGTCTGCATGAACCCCGACCAGTTCCGGCCGGCCATGGCGATCGGCAAGGAGATCGACTTGCGGTTCGTGTTCGGTTACACGCCGTTGGAATTCCGCGACAGCCTGCACATGCTGGCCGACGGCAAGCTGGACGCCTCGCCGCTGATCACCGGCACGGTGGGCCTGGAAGGTGTGGCCGGCGCGTTCGAGGCACTGGGCGACCCCGAGAAGCACGCGAAGATCCTGATCGACCCGCGGAGCACGGTCAGCTCCCTCTAGCGACCCACTCGTCGTAGTTCACCAGTTCGCCGCCGATCGTCGTGCTCTCGCCGTGGCCGGTACACACCACGGTGTCGGGCGGCAGCAGGCCGAGTTTGTCCTTGATCGACGCGAGGATGGTGGGGAAGTCCGAGAAGGACCGTCCCGTCGCCCCCGGGCCGCCATGGAACAGCGTGTCGCCGGAGAACACCGCGCCGAGGGCGGGAGCGTAGAGGCAGGTGGAACCGGGGGAGTGGCCCGGCGTGGCGATCGCCCGTAGCTCGACGCCCCCCGCCGTCAGCACCTGGCCGTCGGCGAGTTCGCGAAATGCCTTGTCGCCGTGCGTCGTTTCCCACAGCATCGTATCGGCGGGATTGAGCAGCACGGGTGCGTCGAGGTCGGCGCCCAGTTGCGGTGCGACGGTGATGTGGTCGTTGTGGCCGTGCGTGCACACCACGGCGACGACGTGACGGCCCGCCACCGCGTCCTCGATGGCCTTCGCGTCGTGTGCGGCGTCGATGACGATGACCTCCGAATCGTCGCCGACGAGCCAGATGTTGTTGTCGACTTCCCAACTGCCACCGTCGAGTTCGAAGGTGCCGTGGGTCACAACGCGCTGAATGGCACTGTTGTTCACAACATCACCACCGACCGCAGCACCTCGCCGGCGTGCATCTTGTGGAACGCCTCCTCGATTCCGTCCAGGCCGATCCGCTCGGAGACGAATTTGTCCAGGGGGAGCCGGCCCTGGCGGTAGAGGCTGATCAGGGTGGGGAAGTCCCGCTCGGGCAGGCAGTCGCCGTACCAGGACGACTTCAGCGATCCGCCGCGGGAGAAGAAGTCCACCAGCGGCATGTCCAGGCGCATGTCCGGGGTCGGAACCCCCACCAGGACAACGGTTCCCGCGAGATCGCGGGCGTAGAACGCCTGCTTCCAGGTCTCCGGTCGGCCTACGGCGTCGATCACGACGTCGGCCCCGAACCCGTCGGTCAGGTCCTGGATGGTGTCCACGACGTCGAGCTCCCGCGCATTGATCGTGTGGGTGGCGCCGAATTCCCTGGCCCAGTGCAGCTTCTTGTCGTCGGTGTCGACGGCGATGATCGTGCGGGCGCCCACCAGCCGCGCCCCGGCGATCGCCGCGTCGCCCACGCCGCCGCAGCCGATCACGGCGACGGTGTCGTCGCGGTTGACCGCGCCGGTGTTGATGGCCGCGCCGATACCGGCCATCACTCCGCATCCCAGCAGTCCCGCCACCGCGGGATCGGCCTCGTCGTCGACCTTGGTGCACTGGCCTTCGTGCACCAGGGTCTTGTCGGCGAAGGCGCCGATGCCCAGTGCCGGGGTCAGCTCGGTGCCGTCGGTCAGGGTCATCTTCTGGGTGGCGTTGTGGGTGTTGAAGCAGTACCAGGGGCGTCCGCGTTTGCACGCCCGGCACTGCCCGCACACTGCCCGCCAGTTCAGGATGACGAAGTCACCGGGTGCGACGGAGTTGACACCCTCGCCGACCGACTCGACCACGCCCGCGGCCTCGTGTCCGAGCAGGAAGGGGTACTCGTCGTTGATCCCGCCCTCCCGATAGGTCAGATCGGTATGGCAGACGCCGCATGCCTGGATATCGACGACGACCTCGCCGGGGCCGGGATCGGGGATGACGATGTCGACCAGCTCGACGGGTTGGCCTTGTGCGCGGGAGATCACGCCACGGACGGTCTGACTCATGGTTTGTGACACTAGCCCGGGATAGGTTGACGGAGATGGCTGCCCTCGATCTGATAGCCGATTGGCCCGTGGCCAACGCCGCGGCCGCGGTTGTCACGCCCTCGGGCGTGCTGGCGCGGTACGGCGAGCAGTCGCGGGCGTTCCGGCTGGCGTCGGTGACCAAGCCGTTGGTCGCCCGGGCGGCGCAGGTGGCCGTCGAGGAGGGCGTGGTCGACCTCGACACCCCGGCCGGTCCGGAGGGCTCCACGGTGCGGCACTTGCTGTCGCACGCCTCCGGGCTGTCGATGCAGTCGCCGGACGTCCAGGCGAGGCCGGGTGCTCGCCGCATCTACTCGAATTACGGGTTCCAGGTGTTGGCCGAGACCATCGAGGCGCAGTCCGGCATCGAGTTCGGCCGCTATCTGGCCGAGGCGGTCTTCGAGCCGTTGGGAATGGACTCTGCCCATGTGGAGGGCGGCGCCGCGGAGGCCGGCTTCGGCGCAGTCGCCCGCGTCGACGATCTGATCGCGTTCGCCGGCGATCTGTTGCGGCCGCGGACGGTGTCCGCGCAGATGCACGCCGAGGCCACCCGCGTGCAGTTTCCGGGCCTGGACGGGGTGCTGCCCGGATTCGGGATGCAGCGCCCCAACGACTGGGGCCTGGGCTTCGAGATCCGAGACGGCAAGTCCCCGCACTGGACGGGAGGGGCGAACTCCGCGGCCACGTACGGGCACTTCGGGCAGACCGGCACATTTCTGTGGGTCGACCCAGCCCGCGACATCGCCTTGGTGGTGCTGACCGACCGGGACTTCGGTGACTGGGCCAAGCCGCTGTGGCCGGAACTGTCCGACCGGGTCCTGGGCGACTTCGACTCGGATCCAAGCCGCGGGGACGACGGCGACGGGCGTCGCCCCCCGTTCGAGTAGTCGGCTACTCGTTTCGCAGGGCCCGACAGCTGCGAGGCTGATTCGGTGGTCACCAACGCGCCCCCACCGCAACCCGTTCGAATCGCGGTCATCGGCATCGTCGTTCTGGCGGCACTGGCGTACCTGAGTGTGGTCTGGGCGGTCTACAGTCCCCGCTTCAGGGCGCAGTTGGACGACATGTTGTCCGCGTCGGCCGGCGGCACCCCGAGCAGCGCCTGGATGGACAGCGCCCGGACCACAGTGCTCGTCGTCATGCTGGTTGCATCCGCCACGTGGGCGCTGATGACGGCTTGGCTGGCTCTCAAGACTCGCCGTGGAGGCCGCTGGGCCCGAGTGCTGGTCACTGTGATCGTCACGATCCCCCTGCTCGACGCGGTGCGTATGCAGTTCCAGGCAGGCGTGACCAATTACCCCTTGTGGATCCACCTGCTCTCGATGCTCGAAGTCCTCGTTCGAGTTGCCGTGCTGGTGCTGCTGTGGTCACCGGAAGAATCCCGGCTGTACTTCCGGCGCCGCATTCCGACGGTCGGCGCGGTGAATATCTGGCCAATTCCCCCTCATGCTCGTCGCGGACTAGCGCAACAGGGGCAACAAGAGGCACAATAGACACGTACGACACAACTGCATCTTCGGGAATCACCAGGTCGTTGGGGAAGACGTCCCTAGTGGAGCCGAAGGAGCAAGTGATGCGTGCGTCGAATCAGCTGGCCGACGCGACGACAGGCGTGGTGTATCTGCACGCCTCACCCGCCGCGGTGTGCCCACATGTTGAGTGGGCGTTGTCCTCGACCCTTGGAGCAGGGGCGAACCTGAAGTGGACCCCGCAGCCGGCCATGCCAGGCCAGTTGCGCGCGGTCACCAACTGGGTCGGTCCGGTGGGCACCGGGGCGCGGCTGGCCAATGCCCTGCGGCAGTGGTCGGTGCTGCGGTTCGAGGTCACCGAGGATCCCAGTCCAGGCGTTGACGGCCAGCGGTTCTGCCACACCCCGCAGCTGGGGCTATGGAGCGGAGCCATGAGCGCCAACGGCGACATCATGGTCGGCGAGATGCGGCTGCGAACGCTGATGTCCGCCGGCGCCGACACGTTGGCGGCCGAACTGGACACCGTGCTCGGCACGGCGTGGGACGAGGCCTTGGAGCCCTACCGCGATGGTGGCGACACCGGCGAGGTCAGCTGGTTGAACCGTGGTGTCGGCTAAGGGGGGTCAGAAAGGCGGCGGCTTGTTGCGCTCGGCGACATAGGCGTCGTTGAGCGCCCGCTCGCAGGAAATGCGGTAGGCCCGGTCGGCGGATCGCGTTCGTCGGCGAATCGGCATCATCAGCGTGCGGTGCTCGCTCACCGGTTGGCCGGCAGACACTTTCGGGCTCGCGACAGTTGTGTCCCAGGACGGGAACACCAGGCGGCCTCCCGGTTGGGTGGTGTAGGTCTGTCCTGTCGGTGAGGTCCACACGATCGTTCCGTCGGGGGACTGTCGGTCCGACCAACCGTCGTCACCGCACCAGAATGTCTTGAGCAAGTGATGTTTTCGGCATAACGACCGAAGGTTCGATGCGTGCGTCGGACCCAGTGGCCACGGTATCGCATGGTCGACGTCACAGTGCTCCGCGGGCTTCTCGCAGCCGGGGAAGCGGCAGGTGAGGTCCCGCAGGCGGACGAACTCGGCCAGTGCGGTGGACGGCCGGTGTTGCGGCTCGCCGTCCCCGACAGGCCGGCGGAGGTGGCGAACCCGGGCGCCGGCGCGGATCAACTCCGCCAGCAGTGGGGTCGGAACCGCGCCGCCACCGACGATGACGGCCGAACCGCTGCGAGGGGCGCTGTCCGGCCCGGGGTCGATATCCCCGGACATGCCCGGGTCGGGTTGGGAGGCAACTCCTTCCGCGTCGGCGAGGACGTGAACGACGACGCTCGTCGCGCGTTGGTCCGGCCCGGCGGACGGGCAGGCCGGGGTGCCGCACTGGCAGGTGAGCTCCTGGGCACCCGCCGCCAGGGCGCCCAGCGCATCAGCACGGCGCTGGCCGATGGTGCGCGGGTCGTCGTCGCAGACTCCGTGCGCCATTGCCGCGAGCTTGCGGTCCAGCAGGGTTGCGTCGGTCGCGTAGAGCCGGCCCCAGAACGCGGCCGTGCCCAGTTCGTGGTTCTCGGAGCCGATGGTCACGTCACGGCTGCGGGCGCTGGCACGAGTACGGCGAAGCGCCCCGGGATCGTATCTGTCGATCCAGGTGTCGACGGCCTGCTCGAGCTTGTACTGCGACAGGGCATCCCAGCCCGCGGCGCGCTCGGCCAGCGCGGCGTCGATGAGCGCCATGGCATCGGTGTCGGTCACCAGGTAGGTGCGCCATGCGATGGCGGCGACGACCCTGGCGCTGACCCCACCGGCGAGGAAGAGTTCCGCGATCCGCGGCAACTGCCGGCTAAGCGACTCGGCGAGCTGCATCTGCCGGGACGCGCGGCTGTGGCTGACCTTCAGCGCGGCCGCAACCTCGGCCGCCGCGAAATCCCAAGCGTCGCAGGACCAGTGTGCGGTGTCCTCGTCATCGCAGCGGCGGCGCACCAGTTCGGCGATGGCGGCAAGCCGGCGTGCCGCCGCGGTGGCCTCGGCGGCGGCGAGCTCCCCGATCGCCGACACGAGAGCTTCGTCGGAGGCGGCACGGAACTCGTTATCGAACATGTGTTCTAACATGCCACACGGCGCCGACAGTTTTGGCCGGGCGAGCTACGCCCTGGCGTGACCGGCCAGCGCCGCCGCACCCAAGGCCACAATGCCCCCGCCGAGGAACATCCCGCCCAACACGTCGGAGAAGATGTGCGCGCGGGAGTACAGCGCCAGGAACGCCACGCACAGCACACCGAGCACCACCGGAACCCCCAGCGCGGCCTTGACGGCCCGGCTTCGTTCGGCCCCGAAGCACACCGCGATCATCCCGAGCAGCGTCGTCGCGCCGGTGACGTGGCCGGACGGGAACGAATGGGCGTACGCCGTCAACGAGCCGTCGTGCAGGGCCGCAAGGGTTTCCGGTGTACGCCCGATGATGGCCTTGAGCGTCTGCTCGCCGATCACGCCCGCCCCGACGCCGCCGATCACCAATAGCCCCCGAAGGGCGGATCGCGCCTGCAACGACAGCAGGGCTCCGGACACCAGACCCGCGGCGGCGACGTGGAACGGCCGGCCGACATAGCTGAACCAGCCGTCGGCGTCGACCTGCCAGCGTTGGGATCGGTGCGCGTTCAGCCACGTCTCGACAGCATCGTCGAGCGAGATCAGCCAGTGCGCGTTGACATGGAGAGCCAGCATCAGCAGGACGGTGAAGAGCGCGGCGGCGAGCATGACGAGTGCCAGCCGGCCCTGCACCAGCAATGCCGAGGCGCCGAACGTAGCGGCGACGATCAGCAGGGCCATCACGGTGATGTCGAGGTTCATGGTGGTCAGGGGACGAAGATCTGCAGCGCCCCCGGCACCGCCGAGATCTCCACCGGAAGTGGACAGACGTAGTCGCCGTCGGCGTAGGCGTTGATCCCGGGCGACTCCACGTGGATGGTGCGGGCACGTTCGGTGGTGACCTCGTCGAGAGCGATGTGGGTGCCCTTGAAGACGGTGGGGAAGAGCCGGATGAGCTCGGTGCGCGAGCCCGCCCGGACCATGGTGACGTCGAGAAGGCCGTCGGAGTGAAGCGCGTTGGGGCAGATCAGCATTCCGCCCCCGTAACTGCGGGTGTTGCCGAAGGCGGCCAGGGTGAGGTCGGCGACCACTTCGCGTTCACCGTCGAACACCAGGCGGAAGGGCAGGGGGCGCAGCCGGGAGATCTCGGCGATGATCGCCAGGTTGTAGCGCATGCGCCCGTGCGGCCAGCTCATGCGGTTCACCCGGTCGCTCACCAGCGAGTCGAAACCCGTTGCCGCGACGGTGCCGAACCACGCTTCCGAACCGCCGGCCCCCCGGATCAGTCCGAGATCGACGGACTCGGTGCGTCCGGCGGCGATGATGTCGACGGCCGCCACCGGGTCGGCGGTCGGCAGCCGGTACTCGCGGGCGTGGTCGTTGCCGGTGCCGGCCGGGACGATTCCGAGCGGAATGTCGGTGCACGCCAACGCCTGCAGCGCCAGTCGAATGACGCCGTCGCCGCCGACGACGACGAACGCGTCGGTTCCCTCCGCTACCGCGGTCTGCGCCAACTCGAGCGCGTTGGCGGCGTCCTTGCCGACGATTGCCACGACGTCGATGCCCAACTCCTGGAATCGCGTCACGGCCTGTTCGGCGGCGTGCGGCGCGTTCCCGTGGCCGGCCATCGGGTTGGTCAGCAGGGTGACGCGCGAGATGGCGGTCACGGAATCAGCTTGCCCGGGTTGAGGATTCCGACCGGGTCGAGGGTCTGCTTGACCGCCCGCAGCACCGCGACGCCCAGGTCGCCCACCTCAGCGGCCATCCATGGTCGGTGGTCGGCGCCGACCGCGTGGTGGTGGGTGATGGTGCCGCCGTTGGCGATGATCGCGTCGCAGGCGGCGACTTTGGCGGCATGCCACTGCTGCGCGACATCGCCGCGCTGCCCGGCGACCACGGTGAAGTACAGCGAGGCGCCGGTGGGGTAGACGTGGGAGATGTGGCACATGACCAGAGCCGCTGTGCCGCTGGCGGTCAGGGCTGAGGTCAGCGCCTCGGTCACCGCCGCCTTCAACACCGGCAGGTTCGACCACGTCGTCGCCGTCTCCAGCGTCTCGCAGATCGCCCCCGCTCTCAGCAGCGAGTCGCGAAGGTAGGGCGCGTCGAACCGGCCCTGTTCCCAGGCCTTGGCGGGCGCTTCGCCCAGGGACGTCCCACCCTGGGCGGCGAGCAACGCCCGGGTCTCGGCATGGCGGCTCTCGGTGTGTGCGGGGGTGCCTTCGAACACCGTGATCCCGAGGCAGCCGCCGGTGACGGTCTGCTCGCCGATGCTGTGCGTGGTGGCCAGGTTGACGCCCGTCTCGACCTCGTCGGACATCCGCATCACGGTCGGCCCGGTGCCGGTCTGCACGACGGCGCGCAAAGCGGCTGCGCCGGTGGCGAAGTCGGGGAAGGACCAGGCCTCGTAGCGCACGCTCTCCGGGACCGGATGTACCCGAACCCGGACCCGGGTGATGACGCCGAGGGTGCCCTCGGACCCGCAGAACAACTCGCGCAGATCCGGGCCGGCGGCCGACGCGGGAGCGCGGCCGAGGTCGAGGATGCCCGCGGGGGTGATCACCCGCATGCCGCGGACCATGTCGTTGAAGCGGCCGTAGCCGGCCGAATCCTGGCCGGAGGACCGGGTCGCGGCGTAGCCGCCGATGCTGGCGAAGCGGAAGCTCTGCGGGAAGTGGCCGAGCGAGAAGCCGCGCTCACCGAGCAGGCGTTCGGCCTCGGGCCCGGTCAGGCCCGCGCCGAGTTCGGCTTCCCCGGAGATCTCGTCGAGCGAGTGCAGGGCGTCGAACCGGCGCAGATCCAGGGTGATGACGGCGCCGAAGTCGCCGCGGATCGGGTCCAGGCCGCCGACCACGCTGGTGCCGCCCCCGAAGGGCACCACGGCGATGCGGTGGCGCGAGCAGAACTCGAGGATCTTCTCGACCTCGTCCTCGTCGCCCGGGAGGAGGGCGGCGTCGGGCGCCTCCTGGTGAGTCTGCTTACGCCGCAACAGGTCCGGCGTCGACTTCCCGCCGGCGTACAGCAGCCGGTCATGGTCGGTAGTCCACAGATAGGACTCGCCCACGATCTCGGCCAGGCCGTCGCGGTGCTCGGCGCTCAGCGCACTGGGCGACACCTGCACCTCGTCGATCCCGGGACCGGCGACCTCAGTCCCGGACACGCCGAGGGCTTGTTCGAGCAGCGAGCGGATGCCCGCGGACAGTGGTTTGGCCAGGGCCGGGTCGCCCCAGGCATCCCAGGCCATCGGAGGAAGCAGATTCTCACCAGCGGTATCGACCATGGGTTACAGTATTACAGATGTTGTCAATCAGTAACGCCGAATCGGTCGAAGTCAGTGACCGCATCCTGGCCGCCGCGGCCAGCTGTGTGCGCGACTTCGGCATGGACCGGGTGACGCTCGCCGAGATCGCCCGGCGGGCGGGGGTGAGCCGGCCGACGGTGTATCGGCGCTGGCCGGACACCCGCTCGATCCTGGCCTCGCTGCTGACCGACCGGATCGTGGGTGCGTGGCGGTCGGTCCCGCCGCGCGCCGCGGGCCGCGAGGCACTGGTCGCCCGGATCGTCGAGGTGGTCCGACGGCTGCGTCGCGACGACCTGATCCTCACCGTGCTGCGCTCCGACCCCGAACTGGCGATGGTGTACATCACCGACCGGCTGGGAACCAGTCAGCAGATCCTGATAGACATGGTGGCCGACGAACTGCGGAATGCCCAGCGGGACAAGACGGTTCGCGCCGCCGACCCGCGCCGACTGGCCGCGATGGTGCTGCTGATCACGCAGTCGGTGATCCAGTCCGGCCGGATCGTCCACACCATTCTCGACTCCGACAACCTCGATACCGAACTCGCCCGCGCACTGAACGGATACCTGACGCCATGAACACCTCCGCCCTCAGCGCCGCCCGGCGCCGCAGCGACCTGTCCGCCCTGGCCGACGGCGGCGCCGTCGACGTCGTCGTCATCGGCGGCGGTATCACCGGTGCGGGGATCGCGCTGGACGCCGCCAGCCGCGGCCTGTCGACGGTGCTGGTGGACAAGCACGACCTGGCTTTCGGCACCAGCCGCTGGAGTTCCAAACTGGTGCACGGCGGCCTGCGGTACCTGGCGACCGGCAACGTGGGCATCGCCCGGCGCAGCTCGGTCGAACGGGGCATCCTGATGACCCGCACGGCACCGCACCTCGTGCACGCGATGCCGCAGCTGGTTCCGCTGCTGCCGGAGATGAGCCGATTCCAGCGGGCGCTGGTCCGGGTGGGCTTCCAGGCCGGTGACGTTCTGCGCGCGCTGGCCGGCACCAAGGCCTCGGTACTGCCGCGGCCCCGGCGGATCGGGCCGTCCGAGACCATCGCGATGGCGCCGACGGTGCGCCGCGACGGGCTCGACGGCGGGCTGCTGGCCTACGACGGCCAGTTGATCGACGACGCCCGGCTGGTGGTCGCGGTGGCGCGGACCGCCGCGCAGCACGGGGCGACGATCCTCACCAAGGTCTCGGCGTCGCACGCCACCGGCTCGTCGGTACGGCTCACCGATGAACTGACCGGGGAGTCCTTCGACCTCGCCGGGCGGGCGGTGATCAACTCGACCGGCGTGTGGGCCGCCGAGGTGGATTCCTCGATCCGGCTGCGTCCGAGCCGCGGAACACACCTGGTGTTCGACGCGGCGGCCTTCGGCTATCCCACTGCGGCGCTGACGGTTCCGATCCCCGGTGAGACCAACCGATTCGTCTTCGCGATGCCCGAACAACTGGGCCGGGTGTATCTGGGCCTGACCGACGAGGAGGCGCCCGGGCCCATTCCGGACGTTCCGGAGCCGACGCCGGAAGAGATCCGCTTCCTGCTCGACACCGTCAACACTGCACTGCAGACGGCGCTGACACCCGCCGACGTCGCCGGCGCCTATGCGGGTCTGCGGCCACTGATCGATGCGGGGGAAGGACGGACGTCGGATCTGTCCAGAGACCACGCGGTGCTGCAGAACGACTCCGGGATGTTTTCCATCGTGGGCGGCAAGCTCACCGAGTACCGGCTGATGGCCCAGGACGTGCTGGACCGGGCGATCGCGGCGCGCGGCTTGTCCACCGGAGCGTGCAGGACCCGCAACCTGCCGCTAGTCGGCGCCAATCACGTTGGTTCCGAGCGCTTCTCGGGCGAACTCCCCGACTCCTTGGTGGCCCGCTTCGGCGCGGAGTCCGCCGCTGTGATGACATCCGCCCGCTGCGACCGTCCCGCCGACCGGGTGGCCGAGGGTATCGATGTGACCCGCGCGGAGTTCGAGTTCGCCGTAACCCACGAGGGCGCACTCGACGTCGACGACATCTTGGACCGCCGCACCCGCATAGGGCTGGTGGCCGCGGACCGCGACCGCGCGGTGAGCGCCGCGGAGGAAATGCTCGCCGCTGCCCGCTGAGATCCACCCGGCGGGCAATACTGGTCCCATGGCTGTCAGGTCGCCGGTCTCCGACCGGTCCACCGTCGCGGCCTTGCTGTTGCTGACCTTCGCCACCGGGCTGATCGACGCGATCAGCGTGCTGGTCCTCGGGCATGTCTTCGTCGCCAACATGACCGGCAACGTGATCTTCCTGGGCTTCTGGTTCGTCCCGCACTCCGGGGTGGACCTCACCGCCGCGGTGGTGGCCTTCGTCAGCTTTGTGCTCGGCGCGGTCATCGGCGGCCGGTTCGCCCGGCATCTGGACTACGAGGTCCGGGTCTGGCTGACCGCGGCGCTGGGCACCGAGGTGGTGGCCCTTCTGACGCTGGCCGTGCTGGCCGGCACCGGCGTGCTCACCTATCACGGCACAGGCCGTCTGATCCTGATCTCCGGTCTGGCGGCGGTCTTCGGTGCGCAGAACGTGGCCGCACGCCGGTTCGGCATCCAGGAACTGAGCACCACCGTGCTGACCGCCACCATCGTCGGGATCGGTTCGGACAGCAGGCTGGCCGGCGGGACGGGGGAGCGCGAGAAGCTGCGATTCAGCGTCGTGCTGACGATGTGCGGAGGCGCGGTGGTCGGTGCGACGCTCTCCCGCTTCGTCGTCGCGCCGGTGATCGCCCTGGCCGCGGTGATGGTGGCAGCGGCGCTGGCGGTGTTCCGGTACGGGCCGAAACCCGCTGCGGCAGGCTGAGTTACAGCGGGATGTTCTTGTGCCGCCCGCGGCGGTGCGGGGCCTCGGCCAGCGCCTGGGTCAGCTTGCTGCGGGTGTGGGCAGGGTCGATCTTCTCGTCCACCACGCCGATCTCGATGGCGCTGTCGACGCCACCGGCGATGCGCTCATGCTCGGCCGCGAGTTCCTCGTGCAGTGCCTCGCGCTCGTCCTCGGGCGTGGCGGCCAGCTTCTTCTTGTGCAGGATGCCCACGGCCGCCTTGGCACCCATGACCGCGACCTCGGCGTCCGGCCAGGCGAACACCTTGGTGGCGCCCAGCGAGCGCGAATTCATCGCGATGTAGGCCCCGCCGTAGATCTTCCGCGTCACCAGCGTCACCCGCGGAACCGTCGCCTCGCCGAAGGCGTGCAGCAGCTTGGCACCGCGGCGAACCACGCCGCCCCACTCCTGGTCGACGCCCGGCAGGTATCCGGGGACGTCGACGATGACCACCAGCGGGATGCCGAACGCGTTGCACAGCCGGACGAAACGTGCCGCCTTCTCCGCGCTTTCGGAGTTCAGGCAGCCGCCCAGGCGCAGCGGGTTGTTGGCCAGCACGCCGACCGTGCGGCCGGAGAGCCGGCCCAGGCCGACCACCATCGACGGCGCCCACTTCGACTGGAACTCCTCGAACGGAGCGTCGGAGTCCAGCAGGGCCTCGAGGATCGGGTGCACGTCGTAGGCGCGGCGGGAGGACTCGGGGAGCAGGGCGTGCAGGTCGACGTCGCCGGCCTCGGCCTTGCTGCGGTCGAAATGGCCCTGCTGGCAGAAGTATTCGACCAGACGACGGCCGCGCGCGTAGGCGTCGAGCTCGTCGTCGGCGACGATGTGGCACACACCGGACTTCTTGTGGTGGGTGTCCGGGCCGCCGAGGGACTCCATGTCGACGTCCTCGCCGGTGACGCTGCGCACGATGTCCGGTCCGGTGACGAACACCCGGCCCTCCGGCGCCATGATGACGACGTCGGTCAACGCCGGGCCGTAGGCGGCGCCGCCGGCGGCGAAGCCGACCACCACCGAGATCTGCGGGACGTGGCCGGAGGCGCGAATCATCGCCTCGAACACCAGGCCCACCGCGTGCAGCGCGCGCACGCCCTCGGCCAGCCGGGCGCCGCCGGAGTGCCAGATGCCGACTATGGGGCTGTGCTCCTCGATGGCGACGTCGTAGGCGTTCACGATGTGCCGGCAGCCCTCGACGCCCATGGCGCCGCCCATGACGGTGCCGTCGGTGCAGAACGCGATGGTCCGCACACCGTTGACGGTGCCGGATGCGGCGAGCACGCCGGACTTGTCGCGCTCGTGCAGCAGCTCGACGCTGTCGGGATCGAAGAAGGTTCGCAGACGCAACAGCGGGTCGCGCGGGTCGAGCGACTCGCCGACAGCCTCGGGGGCCATGATCGTCATTCGAACCTCTTCCTGATCAGACTTCGCCTGAGTTAGTAACGCCCGAACGCGATGGCGACGTTGTGCCCACCGAATCCGAACGAGTTGTTCACCGCGTACTGGTAATCCCCGGTGCGCGGCTCGCCCGCCACCACGTCGAGGTCGATCTCCGGGTCGAGATTGCGCAGGTTCAGCGTGGGAGGGATGACCCCGTCGCGCAGCGCCAGCACGGTGAGGATCGACTCCACCGCACCGACAGCACCCACCGAGTGGCCCAGCGCGGACTTCGGCGCGTACACCGCCGGGCGGTGACCACCCATGGCGTTGTTGATGGCCCTGCCCTCGGCGACGTCGCCCACCGAGGTGCCCGTGGCGTGGGCGTTGATGTGGTCGACGTCGCTGGGCTGCAGCCCGGCCAGTTGCACGGCGCGGGTGATGGCCTGGCCGGCCTGGATGCCGTCGGGGTCCGGGGCGACCATGTGGTAGCCGTCGGAAGTGACCGAGGCGCCCATGATGCGCGCGAGGATGTTCGCCCCGCGGGCCTTGGCGTGCTCCTCGGTCTCGATGACCATCAGCGCGCCGGCCTCGCCGAATACGAAGCCGTCGCGGTCACGGTCGAACGGGCGGCAGGCGCCGGCCGGATCGTCGTTGTTCTTGGACAGCACGATCCGCATCTGGGCGAAGCCGGCGATCGGCACGGCCTCGATCTTGGTCTCCACCCCGCCGCAGATGGCCATGTCGGCTTCGCCGTAGACGATGTTGCGCCAGGCGTTGGCGATGGCCTCCGACCCGGACGCGCACGCCGAAATCGACGTGGAGACACCGGCTTTCGCGCCGCGCTCCAGGCCGATGGTGGCCGCCGCACCGTTGGGCATGTACATCTGCACCACGAGTGGCGACACCGCGCGAAGGCCCCGCTGGCGCATGGCGTCGTAGGCGAACACCAACTCCTCGGCCGAACCCAGACCCGTGCCGACCGACACCGCCAGCCGACGGGTGTCGACCTCCGGCGAGCCGGCGTCGGCCCATACCCGGCGGCCGAGGACCTTCGCCATCTTCTGCAAGTAGGACAACCGCCGGTTCTCGACCTTGTCGAGTTGGCTGTCGAACTCCTCCAGAAGGTGGCCGCCGATCCGGACCGGCAGGTCGTACTCCTCGACGAACGGATCGTCGAGGAGGCGAATGCCGGACTGCCCGTCGAGCAGCTTCTTCCAGGTGTTCTCAGCGTCGGTTGCCAACGCGGTCGTCATGGCGACGCCAGTGACGACTACGTTCGGCAGACCGTTTCCTGTTGTCAGCTGTGCCATCGGTGAAGCTAGACCCTTTCCCCCCGGATCAGTACCGTCCGAAGGCCAGCGCCACGTTGTGTCCGCCGAACCCGAACGAGTTGTTGATTGCGTACTGGTAATCGCCGTAGCGAGGCTCGCCGGCCACGACGTCCAGATCGATCTCCGGATCGGGCGTCTCGTAGTTGAGCGTCGGGGGGATGACCCCGTCGCGCAGCGAGAGCACAGTCAGGATCGACTCCAGCGCACCGACCGCTCCGATTGAGTGGCCCAGTGCCGACTTCGGCGCGTAGACCGCGGCGTGCTGCACGCCGGCGACCCGGATGGCGTTGGCCTCCGCGGTGTCGCCGATCGGCGTGGCGGTGCCGTGGGCGTTGACGTGGTTGATGTCCTTGGCGGACAGGCCCGCCAACTCCATCGCCCGGGTCATCGCCCGTCCCGCACGCGCACCGTCCGGAGACGGCGCCACCATGTGATACGCGTCCGACGTGATGCCGGCGCCCATCAGCCGGGCCAGCGGCGTGGCGCCGCGGGCCTTGGCGTGCTCCTCGGTCTCGATGACCATCAGCGCACCGGCCTCGCCGAAGACGAATCCGTCCCGGTCCTTGTCGAACGGCCGGGAGGCGCGTTCCGGCTCGTCGTTGCGGGTCGACATCGCGCGCATCATCGAGAACGCCGCGATCGGCAGCGCCTCGATCATGCCCTCGACGCCGCCGCACACGGCGATGTCGGCGTCACCCATGACGATCTGCCGCCAGGCGTGGGCGATGGCCTCCGACCCCGACGAGCACGCCGAGACCGGCGTGATGACGCCCGCCCGGGCGCCCAGGTCGAGGCCGACGACCGCCGCCGCGCCGTTGGGCATGATCATCTGAACGGCCAGCGGCGAGACCTTGCGGGGGCCGCCCTCGTTCATCAGGTCGTAGGTTTCGACGATCTTCTCGCCGCCACCCAGACCGGTGCCGATGACGACCGTGAAGCGGTCCGGGTCCACCTCGGGAGCACCGATGGAGTCCCACATTCTGCGACCGAGGTACTTCGACATCCGCTGGACGTACGACATCCGTCGCATGTCCAGCCGGCCCATGTGGTCGTCGATCGGATCGACGAGGTGCCCGCCGATCTTCACCGGAAGGTCCCACTTGGTGACGAACTCGTCCTCGAGAACCCGGATTCCGCTTTCGCCGGCCAGCAGGGCCTTCCACGTGCTGTCGATGTCAGCGCCGAGCGCCGTGGTCGCCTCGACGGCGGTCACCACGACGTTCGGGAACCCCCCGTTAGCAGTGGAAGGCTTGGTCACTTGTCCGAACCGAACTTCTCGCGCAGGGCCGCGGCAGCCTCGGGGTTCTCTTCCTCGAGCTTCTGGATGTAGGCGACGACGTCACCGACGGTGCGCAGACCGGCCAGGTCCTCGTCGGGGATCTTCACGCCGTACTTGTCCTCGGTCTGCACCGCGATCTCCACCATCGACAGCGAGTCGATGTCGAGGTCGTCGACGAAGGACTTCTCGGGGGTCACTTCGGACGGCTCGATACCGGTGACCTCTTCGATGATCTCGGCGAGACCGGCAATGATTTCTTCCTGGCTGGCGGCCACAGTGTGGCTCCCTTCGGTAATCGGTTGTGCTACTTGAGGTTTCGTACTCGGTGGTGCTTCCGGATGGGGCCGACCTAGAGTTCGGTCAGCCCGTCCAGATCTGCGGGTGTCTTGACGGCGTGCGTCGCGACGCCCCGAAGTTCGCGTTTGGCAATGCCGGTCAGAGTGCCCGCGGGCGGGAACTCGACGATTGCCGTGGTGTCGAGCTTTCGCATGGTCTCGGTGCACAGGTCCCAGCGCACCGGCCGGGTCATCTGCGCGACGAGCTTCTCCATCGCATCGGCGCCCGAGGCCACCGGCTGTCCGTCGTAGTTCGACAACAGCGTGGTGGTGGGGTCGGCGGGGGTGATCTCGGCGGCCGCCGCGGCGTAGCCGTCCAGCGCGGAGGCCATGAAGTGGGTGTGGAAGGCGCCGGCGGTGGCCAGCTGGCGGACGCGGGCCTTGGCCGGCGGATCCTCGGCCAGCTTCTCCAGCGCTGCGACGGAGCCGGCCGCGACGATCTGCCCCGCGGCGTTGCGGTTGGCCGGGATCAGTTCCAGGGCCTCCAGCCGGGCCAGCACCTCGGCCTCGTCGCCGCCCAGGACCGCCGCCATGCCGGTGGCCTCGGCCGCGCAGGCCTTGGCCATCTCGGCGCCGCGGACGGAGGCGAGGGTGACCGCCTGGTCGGGGGAGATGACACCGGCGATGGCGTACGCGGCGATCTCGCCCACCGAATGACCGGCGACGACCGTGCTGGCGGGCAGGCCGCGCTTGGCGAACTCGGCGTAGGCCAGCAGTGTGGTGGCGACCACCAGCGGCTGAGTCACGGCGGTGTCGGTGATCTCCTCGGCGGTGGCCGTGGTGCCCAGCCGGGCCAGGTCCAGGCCGCTGATGTCCGACCAGGTGCTGATGCGGTCGGCGGCGCCGGGCAACTCCAGCCACTCGGCGAGCATGCCGGGAGTCTGGGAGCCCTGTCCGGGCGCGAGCAACGCAATCACGTCTTTAAGAGAACACTGTGAACGCCGGTTTTCAGGGTGTAAAGGATTATGAACCTTGTCTTAGGTTTTTGTGGAGTACCTACAAAATTGCCCGATGATGCGACGTCAGCGAGATATTCCCGCGATCTGACGGGTGTCGAGTGCCGGCTCAGGAACCCACCAGCGGCGGCGTGGGCGGCGTCACCGCGCCGTTTGCTCTGGTCTGCGGTGTGGCCGGTGTTACCGGCAGGTAGCCCAGCCGGCCGACCGTCGTCGCCACCCGAAGGATGTAGGCGTCCCGGGGCACGGTGGGATCGCGGCCGGTGAAGTCGGTGATCCGCTTCAGTCGATAACGGACCGTATTTGGATGAACGAACAGTTTCCGGGCGCAGGCCTCAATGGCGCCGCCGCTGTCGAGATAGGCGTCGAGGGTCTCAGTCAGCACCGGGCCGGCGTCGGCCAGGGGCCGGGTGACCTCGTTGTAGAGGGCGGTCACCGCCGAGGTGTCGCCCATCAGCGCGCGCTCGGGCAGCAGTTCCCGGGCCGCGACCGGCCGCGGCGCCCCGCCCCAGCCGGCCACCGCGTTCATTCCCGAGATCGCCTCCGCGGCGCTGAGATAGGCGGCGGTGAGCATGGGCGCGGTCGGACCGATCACCACCGGCCCGTCGGAGAACGCGGTCAGCAGGTCGTTGAAGAAGCGGTCGGTGGGCGACAGTGGGCCGGAGATGATCGCGATCAGCCAGGTGCCGTGGATGTCGGCCAGCGCGGCGCGCTCGTGGCGCAGGGCGACGGCGCGGACGTCCTCGCCGGCCAGTTCCTCCCGGCCCGACGGCGGCGTGCCCACGACCACGGTGGCCGGGGCGGTGGTGTCCCAGTTCAGCGCGGCGGCGCGGGAGAGCAGTTCGGGTCCGGCATCCCCGCGCACCACCGCGTCGACGACGCTGGCCTCCATCCGGCTGTCCCAGGATCCGCGGGCCTCGGCCGCGTCGGCGTAGGCGCTGGCCGCGGCGAAGGCCAGATCCCGGCTGTAGCGCAGGATGCCGACGGTCAGCGCTGTCAGTTGCTCCTCGTTGCGGGCCACCATCGGGACGACTTCCTCGAAGAACTCCATCGTGACCCGCACCATGTCGACGGTCTGGGCCAGGGCGATGTGGCGGGTCAGATCCTTGGGCACCAGTTCGAAGGCCTGCGCGGTGTAGCCGACCTGGCTTTCCGGGTTGCGGACCCACTCGGCGAAGTTCACCACCGCTGCCTGCACCACCAGTTGCACGCTGGCGCGCTGGGAGGCCTCCAGGCGGGCGAAGAACGGCAGCCGTTGCTCCATGGTCTGGACGGCCTCGGTGGCCAGCCGCCCGGAGCGGCCTTTCAGCCGCCTCAGGGTGGCTTCCGGGATGTCCGCCAGCAGTTCCAGCGGAGAGCGGCGCTGTTCGACGACTGAGTTGTCGGGCACCACTAAAAGCTACGTCAGATTTTGGCGGGAAGCGCCAAGGCCGTCGAGTGAGCCGTCCGGCAGGCAAAGTGCGAGTGGACGCCTGCCTGGTGGCGCACTCGACGCTAGGCGACCCCGGAATCCGAGGTCTGCTCCGGGGCGGCCAGCACGTCGTCGATCCGGTACTCCCTGGCGGCGGCGATCGCGACGGATGGGTCGATCTCGCCGTCGCGGGCCAACGCCTCCAGCACGGCCACCACCACCGACTCGGCGTCGGTGTTGAAGTAGCGGCGGGCGGCGGGCCGGGTGTCGGAGAAGCCGAAGCCGTCGGTGCCCAGGGTGACGTAGGTGTTGGGCACCCACTGGCGGATCTGCTCGGGCACCGCGCGCATCCAGTCCGACACCGCCACCACCGGACCGGCGGTGCGGGCCAGCTGTTCGGTCACGAACGGTGTGCGCACCTGCCGATCGGGGTGACGCAGCCGCACCTTCTCGACCTCCAGGCCGTCGCGGTGCATCTCGTTCCAGCTCGTCACCGACCACACGTCGGCGGCGACGTCCCAGCGCTCGGCCAGCATGGCGGCCGCCCGCAGGGCGTCCGGCATGGCCACCCCGGAGGCCAGGATCTGGGCGACGTTGCTGCGCTTCTCGGGTGCCGCGTGGAAGCGGTACATGCCCTTGAGCAGGTGCTCGACGTCGAGGTTCTCCGGCTCGGCGGGCTGGGCGTACGGCTCGTTGTAGATGGTGACGTAGAAGAACACGTTCTCCGGGTTCTCCCCGAACATCCGGGCCAGGCCGCTTTCGATGATGTAGGCCAGCTCGTAGGCGAATGCCGGGTCGTAGGCCACCACCGCCGGGTTGGTCGACGCCAGCAGCTGCGAATGGCCGTCGGCGTGCTGCAGGCCCTCGCCGGTCAGCGTGGTGCGGCCGGCCGTGGCGCCGAGCACGAAGCCGCGTGCCATCTGGTCGGCCGCGGCCCAGAAGCTGTCGCCGGTGCGCTGGAAACCGAACATCGAGTAGAAGATGTAGATCGGGATCATCGGTTCGTTGTGCGTGGAGTACGAGGTGCCCACGGCGGCGAACGAGGCGCAGGAGCCCGCCTCGTTGATGCCCTCGTGCAGGATCTGGCCGGTTTCGCTCTCCTTATAGGCCAGCATCAGCTGCGCGTCGACGGCGGTGTACAGCTGGCCGTTGCGGTTGTAGATCTTCAGCGTCGGGAACCACGAGTCCATGCCGAAGGTGCGGGCCTCGTCGGGGATGATCGGCACGATCCGCTTGCCGATGTTGGGATCGCGCAGCAGTTCTTTGAACACCCGGACGGTCGCCATGGTGGTGGCGACCTCCTGGTTGCCCGAGCCGCCCTTGAGCGGCTTGTAGATCTCCCGCGGCGGCAGGGTGAGCGGCTTGGCGCTGTTGCGCCGCTGCGGGACGAACCCGCCCAGGGCGGTGCGGCGGTCCAGCAGGTAGCGGATCTCCGGCGCTTCGGGCCCGGGGTGGTAGTACGGCGGGAGGTAGGGGTTCTCCTCGAGCTGGGCGTCGGTGATCGGGATGCGGATCGCGTCGCGGAAGTCCTTGAGGTCCTGCAGCGCAAGCTTTTTCATCTGGTGGGTGGCGTTGCGGCCCTGGAAGTGCGCGCCCAGCGTGTAGCCCTTGATGGTCTTGGCCAGGATCACCGTGGGCTGCCCCTTGTGCTCCATCGCGGCCCGGTAGGCGGCGTAGACCTTGCGGTAGTCGTGCCCGCCGCGCTTGAGGTTCCAGATGTCGGCGTCGGAGATGTTCGCCACCAGCGCCTTGGTGCGCGGGTCGCGGCCGAAGAAGTGCTCGCGCACGTAGGCGCCGTTGTTGGCGCGGTAGGTCTGGTAGTCGCCGTCGGGTGTGGTGTTCATCAGGTTCACCAGGGCGCCGTCCTTGTCGGCGTGCAGCAGGGCGTCCCACTCCCGGCCCCAGACCACCTTGATGACGTTCCAGCCGGCGCCGCGGAAGAACGACTCCAGCTCCTGGATGATCTTGCCGTTGCCGCGCACCGGGCCGTCGAGGCGCTGCAGGTTGCAGTTGATGACGAAGGTCAGGTTGTCCAGCGCCTCGTTGGCCGCCACCTGGATCAGCCCGCGGCTCTCCGGCTCGTCCATCTCGCCGTCGCCCAGGAACGCCCAGACGTGCTGATCCGAGGTGTCCTTGATGCCGCGGTCGTGCAGGTAGTGGTTGAACCGGGCCTGGTAGATCGCGTTCATGGGGCCCAGGCCCATCGACACGGTCGGGAACTGCCAGAACTCCGGCATCAGCCGCGGATGCGGGTAGGACGGCAGGCCGCCGCCCGGGTGGCTGTGCTCCTGGCGGAAGCCGTCGAGCTGGTCCGCGGACAGCCGGCCCTCCAGGAAGGCGCGGGCGTAGATGCCGGGGGAGGCGTGGCCCTGGATGAACACCTGGTCGCCGCCGCCGGGGTGGGAGCTGCCGCGGAAGAAGTGGTTGAAGCCCACCTCGTACAGCGCCGCCGACGAGGCGTAGGTCGAGATGTGGCCGCCCACGCCCACGCCCGGCCGCTGGGCCCGGTGCACCATGATCGCCGCGTTCCAGCGGATCCAGCGGCGATAGCGCCGCTCGACGTCCTCGTCGCCGGGGAACCAGGGCTCCAGCTCGGTGGGGATGGTGTTGACGTAATCGGTCGACGTGAGGGCGGGGATGGCGACCCGCTGTTCACCGGCGCGCTCGAGCAGGCGCAGCATCAGGTAGCGGGCGCGGGCCGGGCCGGAGCGGGCCAGCAGATCATCGAACGACTCCAGCCACTCCTCGGTCTCGTCGGCGTCGATATCGGGCAGATACGACGCGACCCCCTCCCGGATGACCCGAACCCGGTCGGATTCGATTGGGCTACCGGGCCTTTGGGTCCGTTGATCGCGCGCGAACTCGGTCGTCACTTCCACTCCTCGTGGGCTGGCGCAGGGCGGGGGTCGGTACGGGTCCTATCGTGCCGCACTCGCGTCGCTGACGGCGCAGAGTGAACAAGAGGGACGAGGGAAATTCCCGCCCCGCGCGCGGAGCTCGGCCAAGGCGGTAACGTCTGCACCCGTGCTGAGCGGAAACCCGCGCGGGCTGCGCGTCGCCGGACTGCTCGCGGCGGGCGCCGCGGCGCTGTCGATGGCGACGGTGTCCTGCACGAGCGTGACGGGCGGCGACGCGACGGTGAACGCCGGCGAGGCGCCGGCCTACCGGACGTCGGTCTCGCTGTCGTCGTCGTCGGCGGCGGCCACCTCCAGCTCCCGGGAGTCCGAACGCCAGGCGTCGTTGACCACCCAGGCCGTCCACGACACCTGCGAAACCCTCTCGACCACCAGTGCCGATGCCGTCGACGCGCTGAACGCCTATGTCGACGCCTTCAACACGAAGGGCGCGGACGTGGCCAAGACCGAGGGCCCCGCGGTCGACGGCCTCAACCAGAGCGCCGACGCGGTGGAATCCAGCATCGGCGACGCCGTCCCCGACGAGGTGAAGAAGGCGTTCAAGGCCTGGATCGACGGCGCCCGGGCCGTCGCGGACGCGATCATGGGCAAGGCCGATCCGGAGCAGTTCAACAAGGTCGTCGGTGAGCTCAACGACGCCCGCTCGTCGGCGTTGGGGCTGTGTGACGCCACGTACTGAAAGAAACCGACGGTAAGGACGATGACCAGGTGCGGCGTGCGACTATTAGGCGCACAACAGAGAGAAGGAGGTCCCCACAGTGGTCGCCGCGGATGACAGCGGTCGCAACTATGCCCAGAGGCTGGGCATCCACCACGATCAGATCGTCCAGGAGCTGGGCTGGGACGAAGACACCGACGACGACATCCGCGCCGATGTCGAGGATGCCTGCGGCAGCGACCTTCTCGACGAGGACGCAGACGAGGTCATCGATGTGGTGCTGCTGTGGTGGCGTGACGAGGACGGCGATCTGGTGGACCGGCTGATGGACGCCATCGCGCCGCTGGCCGACGACGGAGTCGTGTGGGTGCTGACGCCGAAAACGGGTAAACCGGGGCACGTGCAGCCCGCCGAGATCGCCGAGGCCGCACCGACGGCGGGGCTGATGCAGACCTCATCGGCGAACCTGGGCGACTGGATCGGGAGCCGGCTGGTGCAACCGAAATCCAAAGCGGCCGGGAGGCGTTCGTGACGCTGGAGGTCGGGGCCGAGGCGCCGGACTTCACGCTGAAGGACCAGAACGGACAGCCCGTCACCCTCAGTGAATTCCGCGGACGCAAGAACGTGCTGCTGGTGTTCTTCCCGTTGGCCTTCACCGGCATCTGCCAGGGCGAGCTCGACGAGGTGCGCGACAACCTGCCCACCTACGACAACGACGACACCGCGACGCTGGCGATCTCCGTCGGCCCGCCGCCCACGCACAAGATCTGGGCCACCGAGAGCGGGTTCACCTTCCCGGTGCTGTCGGACTTCTGGCCGCACGGCGCGGTCGCGCAGGCCTACGGGGTGTTCAACGACGACGCCGGCTTCTCCAACCGCGGCACCTTCGTGATCGACCGCTCGGGTGTGGTCCGGTTCGCCGAATGCAAGGAGCCCGGCGAGGCGCGCGATCAGCGGGTGTGGACCGACGCCCTGGCGGCGCTGGCCGACTGAAGAATTTCCGCAGCGGACGCCCGGCCGGGTACCCTCCCCGGTGGCATGGGTACCACCGCCCGTGTTCGTTTCCCGGGCGTGTAGCTCAGTGGTAGAGCTCTGGTTTTACACACCAGCGGTCGGGGGTTCGAAACCCTCCGCGCCCACTTTTCGTGGAGCCCGGTGGCGCGCCTACGGGCACGCCACGGCGATCTGGAAGTACAGCCCGGTGCTGTGTTGGGTTGCTGTGGTTCCCGTGGCATACCCGGACACGACGTGGGTGTTCCCCGTCTTGTGGACCGTGCCCCGGGCGGGCGCCGGCCCGCCGTCGATGACGTCCTCGCCGTCGTTGAACAGCGCGTAATAAATGCCGCCCCTGTTGCCGAGGTCGACGTACTTGAGGCTGGATCCATCCAGGGAGAGGCCGATTTCCACGCCGTTGGCGTCCGGATCGCCGATCTTGATCCGGTAGGTGTCGTCACGGGTGTCGCACGTGACGGGTCCCTGAATGTGCTGAGGCTCCCGGTCCAGTCCGGTGGTGAAGCGGAACTCTCCGGGCGAGAGGGTCGGCGAATCCTCGGCCGTGTTTGCTGCACCGGCTGATTTGGAGATCGCCGCAGCCTTGCCTTCGGTCGATACCGCCCGCGCATCCGTCGTCTCGATCTGGTAGGCGGCGATCAAAACGGTGCAGGTCAGCGCTGAAGCAAGCAGCCGCCCACGGGTTCGCACAGTGGATAGTATGCCTGCGCCGGCGACGGGACCGCCACGCCGGTATGTGTAAGCGGCACCACACTGTGACTTCGCTGTGACCCAATCGTGCCGGGCGGCGCCGGCTAGGTGTACCGGCGGATGTTGTAGATCGGGGCGTTGTCCATGGCCACGACGGCGACCGGCACCCCGTAGGTGGATGCGTGGACGATCTTGCCGTTGCCCACATACAGGGCGACGTGTGAGGCATCGGAGTAGTAGGTGATCACGTCGCCGATTTGGATCTGGCGTCGCGATACCGGCCGGCCGCCATCGGCCAGCAGCTGGCTTGAGTGCGGGAGCTGAAGCCCGGCCTGCTCAAAAGACCACACCACCAGGCCCGAGCAGTCGAAGGCGTGCGGCCCGGCCGCGGCCCACACGTAGGGATCGCCCAGCCGGGTGAGCGCGGCCCGTACCGCGAGTGCACCGGCGCGGCTGCCGGCCGGAATCGTGGCCAGCGCGGTGGGCGCACCGTGGAGTTGGGCGGGTTCGGCGGTATGGACGGCGGCGACCATCTGCGGCTGCCAGCCTTCGGCTTGGCCGGTGTGAGCAGGGGAGAAGGCGAGGGTCGCCGGAATGGCAAGCGCCACGGCAATACGCGCGATGAAGCGTCCAGGACGTGCCAACGTGGCCTCCGGTCAGGTCTCGGCGCGTATGCGCGATCGTTACGTGACCGTGATGTCGGCGGATCTGACGGCAGCGTTACATCCCGGCGCGGCAGGATGGGGCCGCGGCAGGCGGATGCATGTGTCTGAAGAAGACTGCGACCAGAGAATGCGCCCAGAGAAATGGGCCCCGGTCCCGTACGAGGGGGGAGAACGGGACCGAGGCCGCTACCGATACAACGTCTGACTTGCTCTCCGGGGTTCCTATCCGGATACCCCAATAATTTCACACACGATCGAGGTTTTTTCAATCACTTTTTGCTCGCCCGGCCGTCGAGCGCTTCAGGGTGGCAGTCCGGCCCGAGAGCGGGGACCCGCGAAACCGGTAGCCGTGCCGTTGTCCAGATCGCATGTCTGACAGGAGAAATGACTTACCTATCCAGGCAGAAGACGTCTTCCTGCCACAAAAAGTGGGCCGGCGCCGCGGGAGTTGCGGTGCCGGCCCACTTGGATCAACGTCTGGGGATCAGGCTGGGTTGAGCAGTCGCCGTTCCAGCAGTGAGCTGTCCTTGAACTGGTGCAGGCTCTTGGCGGCGGCCAGGACGGTGAGGTCGGCCAGTGGCTCGACGATGATCACCGTCATGTAGGCCGCACCGAATGTCGCGATGCTCTGCGCGGTCTGGCCGGTGAAGCCCTGACCGTAGAGCGCCCAGAAGCCCACCCAGGTGACGATGCCCGTCTGATAGGTGGTCGACAGCGCCAGCGCCTGCCGGTACCGCAACTGCACGTACGGGGTGTTCGGGGCGATGACGCGGTGGGCGACGTACTGAAGCCCGAACAGCGGCACCAAAAGCGTGGTGATGTTCATCCCGTACTGCGGAAGGTCGAAGGGCGCGAAGAACAGCCCTTGCAGCAGCAGGCCGGCCGCCAGTCCGATCGCTGCCGGCGCCGCGCCGAACAGAAGGAACAACGTCGAGCCCAGGATCAGATGCACCTCCGAAATGCCCACCGGAACATGGGGAAACACCTGGAAGAAAGTGAACACCAGGGCGGTGGTGGCCAGGCTGCGGAACGCCACAGCCGGCAGCCCCCGCTCCTTGACCAGCTGCCAGGCGGCCCGCAACGCATACAGGCCCGCACCGCCGGCGGTGAGATAGCTCAGGATGATTTTGGGACCTTCGACGATCCCGGGTTCGATATGCACGTTGTTTCCCTTCGGGACGAAACCGATGACCCATCGCCCACGAACGCACCCACCCTTAGGCTGTGCGCCCATTCCGCGAGGCGATGTGCCGCCGGGTGCGGCGCACCCGGCGCGACTGGCAGGTCTTCGGACTCGCAGGCCCGCACCCTCTCGGATGTACCTACTAGCTGCCGCTTCCCAGCCCGTCGGGGGCCAGTGCCGGTGACAACGTTCGTTCCTGCATACCGCTGCGGGACAGTCCCGGATTCCCACCGGGTTCCCTCTCGCGCTGCGCTGATTGCTCACACCGCTCGATTCCTCAACGGATCCAAGGATCGCTGAGGAAAACCAACCGCATCGTGGACACTAACAGCCGGGTTCACCCGGCCGCCCACTTCAACAATGACAGCGATAACCGCGGTTATGCGTGCCGATTTCGTTTCGCGGCCAGTGCCCACGGTGAGACCCAGCCCCTAGTGAGATTGGAGGTTCTTGGGGAGACGCACCGCGTTCTGTGCGGTGTGAATACCGGTTATTCGCCAGCGCCCGGTTGGGGGGCGAGGCGGGCGTTCCACTTGTCTTCGATGCGGCCGTATTTCCAGACCAGCAGGGCCGCCGCCCAGGTAAGGACGAACAGACCAACGATGACGAACCCGATGGTGTTGAGGTCGATGCCGCCGATCCAGTCCCAGAAGCCGCCGGTCCAGCCGAACTGGTCGGCGAGCAAGCCGAGCAATTCGATAGTGCCGATGATCAGGGCGACGGCCACCGACAGGCCGGTGATGACGATGTTGTAGTAGACCTTGCGCACCGGTTGGGAGAACGCCCAGCCGTAGGCGAAGTTCATGAACGAGCCGTCCAGGGTGTCCAGCAGACTCATGCCGGCGGCGAAGAGGACCGGCAGGCACAAGATCGCATACCAGGGCAGGCCGGCGGCGGCGCTGGTGCCGGCCAGGACGAGCAGAGCGATCTCGGTGGCGGTGTCGAAGCCCAGACCGAACAGGATTCCCAGGGGGTACATCTGCCAGGACTTGCTGATCGAGCGGGTGAACCGGCCCAGGAGCCGGTTGAGGAAGCCACGGCTGTCGAGGTGGTGTTCGAGGGCGGCCTCGTCGTAGTGGCCCTGGCGCATCCTGGCGAAGACCTGCAGGATCCCGATGAGGATCACGATGTTGATGATCGCGATCAGATACAGGAACACCCCGGAGACCGTGGTCCCGATCAGGCCGGTGTAGTGGTGCAGTGTCGAGGAGTCGTCCTGCACGGGTCCGACGATGGCCTTGACTCCAGCCGAAAGCAGCAGCGCAAGGACGAATACCACCGTCGAATGTCCCAGGGAGAAAAAGAAACCCACGCCAAGGGGCCGCTGACCGTCGTTCATCAGCTTGCGGGTGGTGTTGTCGATCGCGGCGATGTGGTCGGCGTCGAAAGCATGCCGCATTCCCAGGGTGTAGGCGGTCAACCCGACTCCGACTCCCAAGGCTTTGTCGCCCAGGCTGAAGTGCTGCGGGGCCACGACGAACACCAGGGTGATCCAGCCGATCAGGTGCAGGGCGGTGATCACTGCGGCCATCGCACCCAGTCGCCGCCACTCCTGCCCGGTCAAGGCGGCGCGCATCCGCGCCGGCCACGGACTGGGGCGGTCCACGACTGTGGTTGTCATACCCGATCACCCTTCTGCGCCGCTGTTCTGGCGACAGGTGCAACCTAGGCCCCACCCGGGTGGTGCTGCAAGCGATTCGCAACAACTTCTTGGCGAGTTGGTCGTCACCGGCGACACTGGGAACGTGAGCTAACGCACCGACGCCGGCGAAGCGGGCGTCGCCGCGGGCCCCACTCCTGAGTGCAGCCGGGGCGGTGGGACGGTCGTGGCTCCACCCAGCCTCGGCGCGTGCGCCGCAAGCCCTCCGTGGCGGTGCTGATCTGACCCAGGCCGCCCCGCAGCTGAATCCCGACCCGCAACCAGGCTGACGCGTCCGCTCAGGGCGGCGATCTCGAACACGGTCCGGATCAGGTTTCCCAGCGCCCCTCCCGAGGGGTCGGCAAGGATCTCCCGGCTCGTGGTCTGCAGCATCGCATCGGCCTCCTCGATGATTGCTGCCGCCACCGACTCCCGGTTTGTGAAGTGGTAGTAGAAGGCGCCCTTGCTGACGCCGGTGGCCGTGATCAGATCGGCCAGCGAAGCGTTGCGGTAGCCGACCGAATCGAAGAGCTCCACCGCCACGTCCAGGATCATCCTGCGGGTTGCCTCGGCCCGAGCCTGCATCTCAACCACCCCCAAAATGCGACGCACCTCTTTGCGTCGTCGGCTTTCGGGCTCCCAACCTTAGCGAAGCAGTGCCACAATGAGGTCCTTTGGGGCCGCGAGTCACTCGGCTTCCAGGCGTACGGGGGTTAGCTGATGAGCGACACCGACGGCATCCCGGCAGATGTCGCGGAGCGCATTCTCGATGCGGCGCGGGCCGAGTTGGTCGCCTCGGGGATCGACCGGTTCCGGATCGAGGGCGTCGCCCGTCGTGCGGGCGTCGACCCGGACGTGATTCTCGCGCGGTGGCACGACCGCCGGATTCTGTTGATCGCCGCCCTGTCCCGTGTCAAGTCGTCAGAGTGGACCCGCGACACCGGAAGCCTCTACACCGACCTCCACGTCGTGTCATCGCTGGTGATGGAGAGCTCCCGGACCGCGCCGGACCGGGCCCTGTTCCGCCGGATTCTGCCCGGCGACGACGTCGACCTCACCGAGATCACCTCGGACCTGTGGCACTCCCGGTTCCGCGACGGCGCCTCCATCCTGCAGCGGCCCGTCGAGCGCGGTCAGCTCCGTGACGGCCTGAACCTCGAAGACGCGTTCCGGATGTTCGTCGCCGCGATGTACTCCGACGTGATCTTCGACGATGCACCCGTCCGTCCCGACTACGCCGAACAGGTGCTCGACGTCTTCCTGCACGGCGTGCTGGGCGCGACGGGGGACCGTCGATGGGCCGACGTCGACGATCTGCTCCACCCTGCCGAATCGGCCGATGTGCCGGCCGCCGACGAGGCCGTGGAGGCTGCCCGGCGCGCCGTTGTGCTGATGCGGTTGTGGGCCGACGCGCTCGCGGATCCGGTCGTTCTCTACGAGGCGATCCGCGACGACACGGGCCACGTCATCGATTTCGTCTGCCGCGACCTCAACCGGGCCGCGTGTGAGGAGGTCGGCCTGAGCCGCTCTGAACTGCTGGGCCGCACCGTGGTCGAGGTGCTGCCGGTGTTCAAGGAGTCCGGCCTGATGGAGCATTACGCCGAATGTCTGGAGAGCGGAACACCGCTGGTGCTCAACAACTTCGGATACCAGCACTTCGACGAGGAGCGCCGACTGGACATCCGCGCCACGTCAGCCGCCACGGAAATGATCACGGTCACCTGGCGCGACGTCACCGACCGCTTCAAGGCGGCGCAAACGGATCAGCGCTACCGCAAGCTGATGGATTTCTCCGCTGTTCCGGCGGCCCTGGCCACTCCCGACGGCCGGCTGGTGGTGGCCAACCAGGCGCTGGCCTCGATGCTGGGCTACGACATCGACACCCTGCTGAGCATGACCTGGCAGGATTTGACGGCCCCGGAAATGGTCCCCGAGGAACTCCAGCGCGTCGCCGACATCCTGGGGGGTCGGAGCGACTCCTATCGCTGCGTCAAGCAGTATGTGCATGCGGACGGCCAACGGATCTGGGGCGATCTGTCCGTGAGCTGTATCCGGCGGCCCGACGGCGAGGTGGAGAACCTCATCGCGCAGGTCGTCGACATCACCGAGTTCAGGAAGGCGGCAGGCAGTGAATAACGGGGGAGAGTTCCCGCCCGGGCATGCGCCGCTGCCGGTGAAGGACATCGGCCGTCTGCTGGTGCGCTGCGCGGACCGACCCGGCCTGGTGGCCGCCGTTACGGGCTTCCTGGCCGAAGCGGGCGCGAACATCATCTCGCTGGATCAACACTCCACCCAGCAGACCGGTGGAATCTTCATGCAGCGCACCATCTTCCACCTGCCGGGCCTCACCGCCGCGCGGGCCGATCTGGAACGTGATTTCGTCGCCCGGGTGGCTGAGCAGTTCGGAATCGACTTCCGGCTGACCGAGGCCGCCAAGCCCAAGCGCGTCGCGCTGATGGCCTCCACCGAGGATCACTGCCTGCTGGACCTGTTGTGGCGCAACAGCCGCGGCGAACTGGACATGTCGATCGTCATGGTCGTCGCCAACCATCCCGACCTCGCCGACCAGGTTCGGCCGTTCGGGGTGCCGTTCATTCACGTCCCGGCCACCAAGGACATCCGGGCCGAGGCCGAGCAGCGTCAGCTGGATCTGATGCGCGGCAACGTCGACCTGGTGGTGCTGGCGCGCTATATGCAGATCCTGTCGCAGCGCTTCCTCGATGAGATCGATTGCCCGCTGATCAACATCCACCATTCCTTCCTGCCGGCGTTCATCGGTGCGGCGCCGTACCGGCGGGCCAAGGAACGCGGTGTGAAACTGGTTGGCGCCACGGCCCATTACGTCACCGCGGACCTCGACGAGGGGCCGATCATCGAGCAGGACGTAGTCCGGGTGGACCACCGTCACAGCGTCGAGGACCTGGTGCGACTGGGCGCCGACGTCGAACGGGCCGTGCTGTCCCGCGCGGTGCAATGGCACTGTGAGGACCGGGTGATCCGCTACGGCAATCAGACCGTGGTCTTCTGACCTACGGTGATTGACCTCAGGCGTTCGCTCCCGGCCGGGATCGGCCTGGGATTCCTCGCCGACGTGTTGCTGAGCGATCCTCGCCGCGGTCACCCGGTGGCGGGATTCGGCTGGTGCGCAACGGGTCTCGAGGAGCTGACTTACCGCGACAGCCGCCCGGCCGGTTCGGTGCACGCCGCCGTGCTGATAGGCGCCGTCACCGGCCTGGCGGCGACGGCCCAGCATCGCGTTCCGGGCGGATGGCTGCGGACCGCGCTGACGGCGATGGCGACGTGGGTGGCTTTGGGCGGAACGACGCTGGCTCGGACCGGCTCCCGGATGGCCGATCTGCTCGACGCGGGTGACCTCGACGGGGCCCGGGACCTGCTGCCGTCGCTGTGCGGGCGGGATCCCTCCGTGCTGGACACCGCCGGCCTGGCCCGCGCGGCATGTGAGTCGGTGGCCGAGAACACCTCCGATGCCCAGGTGGCGCCGTTGCTGTGGGCCGCGGCCGGCGGCGTGCCCGGGGTGCTGGCCTACCGCGCCGTCAACACCCTGGACGCGATGATCGGCAACCGGTCCGCCCGCTACGCCCGATTCGGTTGGGCGGCAGCGCGGTTGGACGACCTCGCCAACTACGTCCCGGCCCGCTTGACCGGCGCCCTGGTGCTGGCGTGCGCGCCGTTCGCCGGCGGTTCACCGGTCGGGGCGGCGCGGGCCTGGCACCGGGACGCGGCGCGTCATCCCAGCCCAAACGCCGGGATCCCCGAAGCGACGTTCGCCGGCGCGCTCGGCGTGCGGCTCGGCGGCCCGACCCAGTACCGCTATCAGCTGGAGATCCGGCCCGCACTGGGCGAGGGTCCCGCCCCGGTCGTCGCCGACCTGCGGCGTGCGGTGCGGCTGTCCCGGCTGGTGCAGGCCGCCGCGCTCCTGGTGGCCCTGTCGGTCGGCGGCGTGGTTCAGCGGCGCCGGCCGTAACGGTCGGCCAGCTTGTCCTCGGTGGACATCGGCGCGGACGACGCCTCGTGTGCGGCCTTGCGCGCCGCTTCGGCGCGCCGGGTCCGGATCTCGGTGTAGGTGAAGTAGCCCAGGCCGAGGGGGGCCAGGATGCCGAAGGCGATCCACTGGATGCCGTAGGACAGGAAGGGCCCGGCGTCGAGCTGGGGCAGCGGGACGGCCTCCAGCCCGCCGGGCTGGTTCTCGACCAGCTGCAGATACGATCCCGCCAGCGGGGTCTTGACGAGACCGGCGATCTGCCGGGTGTCGATGACGTACACCTGCTGGTAGCCGCCCGCGCTCAACGGCTGCTTGTCGCCGGCGGTTTCGGAATCGCGCAGCCGCGCGGTGATGGTCACCGTTCCCGGCGGCGGGGTCTGGATGGGCGGAACGTCGGTACCGTGCTCGGGATGCACGAACCCGCGGCTCACCAACACCGTCGGGCCACCGTCGACGGCGAAGGCGTTGAGCACCTCGTAGGCCGGTGAGCCGCCGATCACCCGCAGCCGCTCGAGCACCTGGGTGTCGGGCAGGTAGCGGCCGGTTGCGGTGACACGCCGCCACTGCGCATCGGGTGCCGACGAATCCTGTTTGGGCAGAAGCGAAGTCACCGGGACGGGATCGGCCGACAGGGAGGCCTCAATCTGGTTGTTCTCCCGCGAGGTCTTGGTGTTCTTGCCCAGCTGCCAGGGCGCGAGCACCGTCAGGCACAGGTAGGCGAACGCCGCCACCACCAGGGCCAGGGCGACCCAGCCGGGACGCAACAGGAACGACAGGCGCCGCATCAGTTCGCCTCCGCCAGGCGCTCGTCGACCCAGGCGTGCAGCCCGGGCAGCGCGGCGTCGATCACCTCGAAGGCCGTCACGAAGTCGGCATGGGCGCCGTAGTACGGGTCCTCGACGTCGGGCACATGGGCGCCCGAGCGCGGATCGAAGGACCGCAGCATGCGCAGCCGGTCGCGGTCCACCCCCAGGTCGTCGAGGATTCGAAGGTGGTTGCGGCCCAGTGCCACCACCAGATCGGCGGAGAGATGGTCGTCGTTCACCTGAGCCGCGCGGTGGCCGGTCGGATATCCGCGGTCCCGCAGCACGCGGACCGCCCGCTCGTCTGCGCCGGAGCCGACGTGCCAGCCACCGGTGCCGGCGCTGCTCACCCGGACCACGTCGGCCAGCCCCCGTTCGGCGATCTGGTGGGCGAACATCTTCTCGGCCATCGGGGAGCGGCAGATGTTGCCCGAGCAGACGAACGTCACGTGCAGCAGGGCGTCCCGGGGGTCAGACACCGAGCACCTCCCGAAGTTCGGCGACCGTCGCGACGTGGGCCGCGGGCGCGGCGGCCGCGGGCGTCCGGAAGTCGGACCGTCCGTAACCCCAGCCGACGACCACGGTCGCGATGCCGTGCGCGGCGGCGCCCTCGACGTCATGGGCGCGGTCGCCCACCATCAGGACGTATTCGGGCAGCGGGTCGAGTTGCTGCAGCGCATGGGCGACGACGTCGGCCTTGGTGGCACGGGCGCCGTCGAGGCTGGCTCCGGCGATGACCTCGAACTCCCCGGCGATGCCGAAGTGCTCGAGGATGCGCCGGGCGGTGGGTTCGGCTTTGGAGGTGGCGATGGCCAGGCGGACACCGGCCGCGCGCAGGTCGGCCAGAAGGCCGGTGACGCCGTCGTAGACGCGGTTCATCGACCAGCCGCGGCGGGTGTAGTCGGCGCGGTAGGCGGCCACCGCGTCGTCCACCCGGTCGCCCAGGCCGAGCGCCGCCAGGGTGTGGTGCATGGGCGGCCCGACGATCCAGTCGGCCAGGTCACCGTCGGGAACCTCGGCGTCGACGGCCCCCAGCGCGTGCCGGAAGCTGGCCACGATGCCCGGTGCGGAATCGGTCAGCGTGCCGTCGAGATCGAAGATCACCAACTGGGGTCGGATGCCGGCGGCGAGGGACGTCACGGCTTCATTGTCCCCGACGGGGGTGCGGGGAGGGCCGACTACTGTGCTGTACGTGAGCGAGTGGGCGCCAGGGCAGACGGTGCGCCCCGGCTCGCGCTACCACGGGGACGAGGCCGTCGCCCCCGGCATGCTGGACTTCGCCGTCAACGTCCGCCACGCCGCACCGCCGGCCTGGCTGCAGCGGCGGCTCGCCGCGCGCCTGACCGATCTGGCCTCCTATCCGAGTGCCGCCGACCACGACGCCGCGGTGCGCGCGGTGGCCCAGAGGCATGGTGTGCCCCGGGACCAGGTGCTGCTGCTGGCCGGCGGCTCGGAGGGATTCGCGCTGCTGCCGGCACTGATGCCGACACGGGCCGCGCTGATCGCCCCGTCCTTCACCGAACCCGAGGCGGTGCTGACCGCCGCCGGGGTGGCGGTGGACCACGTCGTGCTGCCCCCGCCGTTCGGGCTGGACGGTGCGCCAGTCCCGGAGGCTGCCGACCTGGTGGTGCTCGGCAACCCGACCAATCCGACCGGGGTGCTGCACGCGAAGGAGGGGGTGCTGGCACTGCGCCGGCCGGGCCGGGTGGTGGTGGTCGACGAAGCCTTCGCCGACGCGGCGCCCGACGAGGACCAGTCCGTGGCGGGTCAGGCGCAGCCGGATGTGCTGGTGCTGCGCAGCCTCACCAAGACGTGGGCGCTGGCGGGCCTGCGGGTCGGCTACGCCCTGGGTGACCCGGAACTGTTGGCGCGGTTGGGCGCTCGGCGGCCGCACTGGCCGCTGGGCACAATGCAACTGGAGGCGATCACCGCCTGCTGCGCCCCGGCGGCCGTCGCCGAGGCGCGTGAACACGCCGGCGAGATTGCGGCCATGCGGGCCGACATGGTGGCCGGGCTGAGAGCGCTGGGCCTGGACGTGGCCGATGGCGTCGCCCCGTTCGTGCTCTTCGCGGTGCCCGACGCGGCTCTGATGCGGAAACGTCTGGCGGCCAACGGGATCGCCGTCCGGCGATGTGACACGTTCGTCGGCCTGGGGGAGGGTTACCTGCGGGCGGCGGTGCGTCCGGAGTGGCCGGAGCTGGTGGCCGCGGTGGCGGAGGCGTTGCGATGAGTGTGCGGCTCGGTGATGTGATCGACGTCCTTAACGAGGCCTACCCTCCGCATCTGGCACACGACTGGGACTCCGTCGGTCTGGTGTGCGGCGACCCCGACGAGCCCGTCGACTCCGTCACCGTCGCGGTGGACGCCACCGCCGCGGTGGTCGACAGCGTCGGCGAGCGCGGGCTGCTGCTGGCCCATCATCCGTTGCTGTTGCGCGGGGTGGACACCGTGGCGGCCAGCACTCCCAAGGGCGCGTTGCTCCACCGCTTGATCCGTTCCGGCGCAGCGCTGTTCACCGCCCACACCAACGCCGATTCCGCGCGTCCCGGGGTGTCCGACGCGCTCGCCGCGGTCCTCGGCCTCACCGTGGAGGACGTGCTCGATCCCGCCGCCGGCGCCCCGGCGACGGACAAGTGGGTGATCTTCACACCGCCCGACGCCGCCGAAGCCCTGCGCACCGCGCTGTTCGCGGTCGGGGCGGGCCACATCGGCGACTACTCGCACTGCAGCTGGAGCGTGACCGGGGATGCGCAGTTCCTGGCCGGCGCCGGCGCGCATCCGGTGATCGGCGCCGTCGGCGCGGTTGAACGGCTGGAGGAGACCCGGGTCGAGGTGGTCGCGCCGGCCGGCATCCGGGCCCGCATGCTCGCGGCCATCCGAGCGGTGCACCCCTACGAGGAGCCGGCGATCGACGTGTACAGCCGGGCGGTGTTGCCCGAAGGGCTGGGCATCGGCCGGATCGGGACACTGGCTGAGCCGCAGCGGTTCACCGACTTCGTCGCCCGGGCGAATGCCGTTCTGCCGCAGACCAGTTGGGGTGTGCGCGCCGCCGGTGACCCGGACGCCGTGGTGTCCCGGGTTGCGGTGTGCGGCGGGTCCGGCGACTCACTGCTGTCGGCCGCCAGGGCCGCGGGCGTGCAGGCCTACCTGACGGCCGACCTGCGCCACCATCCCGCCGACGAGCACCGGCGCGTGAGCGACGTCGGCCTGGTCGACGTCGCGCACTGGGCCAGCGAGTACCCGTGGTGCCACCAGGCCGCCGGTCTGCTGCGGGCGCGGTTCTCCGATGCGCTGCCGGTCACGGTGTCCGGCCTGCGCACCGATCCCTGGAACATCGAGATTGAGGATAGGGCTGTCCATGAAAGCTGATCTGGCACAGCAGCGTTCGCTGCTGGAGCTGGCCGAGTTGGACGCTGAGTTGGGGCGCCTGGCGCACCGCGCGTCGCACCTGCCCGAGCAGCAGCGCTACGACGAGCTGCAGGCCTCCCAGCGCGCCGCTGCCGACCGGCTGGCTGCCGTCGCCATCGTCCTGGAGGATCTCGACGCCCAGGTGGCCAAACTGGAGTCCGAGGTGGACGCGGTGCGCAAGCGCGAGGACCGCGACCGCGGACTGCTGAACTCCGGGTCGGTCAGCGATCCCAAGCAGCTCGAGGAGTTGCAGCATGAGCTGGGCACCCTGGAGCGCCGACAGGCCAGCCTGGAGGACACGCTGCTCGAGGTGATGGAGCGCCGCGAGCAGGTGGCCGCGGACCAGGATCGCGAACAGGCGGCCGTCGACACGCTCGACCGGGATCTGAGCGCCGCCCGCCAGGCCCGTGACGAGGCCCTGGCCGAGGTGGAGCAGGCCCGCACCGAACGCGCCGGCCGCCGGGCCGGAGTGGCCGGTGTCCTGGACGCAGACCTGCTGAACCTCTATGAGCGGCAACGCAAGAACTCCGGGATCGGTGCCGGGCGGCTGCTCGGTGTGCGCTGCGGGGCCTGCCGGATCGAGATGGACCGCGGCGAGCTGGCCCGGATCTCCGCCGCACCCGAGGACGAGGTGCTGCGCTGTGACGAATGCGGGGCGATCCTGCTGCGGCTCAAGGTTTCCGGGGAATAGGGCGTCAGGCACCAGATGAAGGTCATCGTCGAGGCCGACGGCGGCTCCCGCGGTAACCCGGGTCCGGCCGGTTTCGGTTGCGTGGTGTGGTCGGACGACCACGAGACGCTGCTCGCCGAACATGGGCAGGCCATCGGCGTCACCACCAACAACGTCGCCGAGTACCGCGGTCTGATCGCCGGGTTGGAGCAGGCCCACCGGCTCGGTGCGACGGAGGTCGCCGTCCGGATGGACTCCAAACTCGTCGTCGAGCAGATGAGCGGCCGCTGGAAGGTCAAACATGCCGGCATGGCCGAATTGCACCAGCAGGCAAGGTCATTGGCGTCGACGTTCGAGTCGGTGAGCTTCACCTGGATTCCGCGTGAGCAGAACAAGCATGCCGACCGGTTGGCCAACGAGGCCATGGACGGGCTGCGTTCGGAGGATGCGACGGGTGACAGCGCGCCGGCGGCCCCGGAGCAACGCGCCGCCGACCCGCCGCCCAGCGCGGTGGCCATGCCGCCGTCGACCTGGACGGGCAACCGGGGTGGTCCGACCCGGCTGCTGCTGCTGCGGCACGGCCAGACCGAACTGTCCCGGCAGCGCCGCTACTCCGGCCGGGGCAACCCCGAACTCACCGAGACCGGGCGTCGCCAGGCCGCCGACGCCGCGCGGTATCTCGCCGGCAAGGGCGGCATCTCGGCCGTCGTCTCCTCGCCGCTGCAACGCGCCTACGACACCGCCAAGGCAGCGGCCGACGCTCTCGGGCTCGCCGTTCGGGTGGACGAGGACCTCACCGAGACCGACTTCGGCGAGTGGGAGGGACTGACGTTCTCCGAGGCCGCCGAACGGCATCCGGACCTGCACGGCCGGTGGTTGCGCGATACCGGCCTCGCCGCCCCGGGCGGGGAGAGCTTCGACGATGTTCAGCATCGCGTCGAGCGGGTCCGCGACCGCGTCGTCGCCGACCACGGACCGGCCACGGTGCTGGTGGTCTCCCATGTCACCCCCATCAAGACCCTGCTCCGGCTGGCGCTGGGCGCCGGGCCGTCCGTGCTGCACCGGCTGCACCTGGACCTGGCGTCGCTGAGCATCGCGGAGTTCTACCCGGACAACGGCGCGTCCGTTCGCCTGGTGAACGACACGTCCTACCTGCGGGGCTGACCCTCGAGGTCAGCGGGAGCGGCGCCGGCCCAGAGGCTGCGGCCCGCGGTCTCGCCGATGATCAGCAACGCGACGATCGTCACCAGTCCGCTGGCCACGGCAATCATCGCCAGTGGTCCGCTGCGTGGCCCGGCCACCTGCAAGCTGCTCGCCAGCAGCGGGGTGAAGCCCGCACCGAGCAACGCGGCCAACTGGTAGCCCAGCGACACACCGGTGTAGCGGACCGTGGTGTCGAACATCTCCGACAGCATCGCACCCAGCGGGCCGAGCATCGCCCCCTCGATGACCTGGCCGGCGACGACGGCGAGGATCAGCCGGGGTGTCGACATGCTGTCGACGAGGGCATAGAGCGGATAGGCGAAGACGACGATCGCCACCGCGCCACCCATCATCACCGTGCGGCGGCCCCACCGATCCGACAGCGCTGAGAACGCGGGGATGGCGATCATCAGCGCGATGACGCCCCACAGTTTCGAGGTGAGGATCACCGAGATCGGATAGCCGATATTGCGGGTGTAGCTGATCATGTAGGTGCTGAACAGGGCGCTCAGGCTGAACGCGCCGATGCCCGCGGCGCAGGCGAGCAGCACCGGACCCGGTCGTCGCAGCACCGTCGTCAGCGGAATTCCCTTCCCGGGCCGGGCGCCCTGCAGTGCGGCGGTGAACACCGGGCTCTCCGAAACACCCACGCGCACATACAGTCCCACCATCAGCAGCACCGCACTGAGCAGAAACGGCACCCGCCAACCCCAGGACATGAAGTCGGTGTGCTGCAGCCGGCTCAATGCGGTGACGACGATCGTCGACAGGAGGCTGCCGAGGGCCGATCCCATCTGGACGATTCCGTTCCAGCGCCCGCGCGACGACGCCGTGGCGTGCTCGGCGACCATCAGGATGGCGCCACCCCATTCGCCGCCCACCGCGATGCCCTGGGCGATCCGCAACGCCACCAGCAGCACCGGCGCGGCGCGGCCGATCATCTCGTAGGTGGGCAGGCACCCGATCAGGAAACTGGCGACACCCATCAGGCTCATCGTGGTGATCAGCGTGCGTTTGCGTCCGAGCCGATCGCCGATGTGCCCGAACAGGATTCCGCCCAGCGGGCGCGCGACATAGCCGGCCGCCATCCCGCCGAACGCCGCCACCGCCGCCGTCGAGTGATCGGATCCGGGGAAGAACAGCCGGTCGAACACCAGTGCCGTCATGGTGGCGTACAGCATGAAGTCGTAGTACTCGACCGTGGTGCCGACGAGGCTGGACACCGCGATGCGCCGAAGGTCTCGCGCTTCGGCGGTCACCGTCGGGCCGCCACCGTGGGACCGCCCTTTTCCTGCGGCACCGGCCGAATTTAGACCGACCCTGAGCCGCTTTTCACCGGAACGGGCCAAGCGCAGAGATCCGGCCCGTCAACTCGGCGTGTTCCGTCACAGCACCGGCACCGCCATCGTGGAAAGCTTGCCAGCCGAGGACGTCGGACTGCCCTTCCAACCCAGGAGCGATTGAATGCCACCCAACGAGCACCACACCACGTGGGAAGAGCATTACTCCGCCAAACCGCAGGTATGGAGCGGCAAGGTCAACGCCCAGCTGGCCGCGATCGCACCGACGCTGACCGGAACCAGGGCGCTGGATCTCGGGTGCGGGGAGGGCGGTGACGCCATCTGGCTCGCCGAGCACGGCTGGACCGTGGTGGGCACCGACGTCTCGCACACCGCGCTGGCCCGGGCGCGCGCGGCCGCCGAAGCGCGCGGGGTGGCCGACCGGATCGACTTCGTCCAGCGCGACCTCACCACGGGCTTCCCGGACGGCTCCTTCGACCTGGTGTCGGCGCACTTTCTGCACAGCACCGTCGAGATGGACCGGTCGGCCATCCTGCGTCGCGCCGCCGAGGCCGTCGCACGCGGCGGGGCGCTGCTGATCGTCGACCATGCCGCCGCGCCGCCGTGGGCGACCAAGATGCACGACCACGAATTCCCCACCGCCGAGGCCGTCGTGGCCGGCCTCGCCCTGGACAGCGGTCAGTGGCGCAGGATCCGGGTTGAGAGCGTCGAACGTCGGGCGCGCGGCCCGGAAGGCGAGGAGGTCACCCTCGTCGACAACGTGATCCTGCTGGGGCGCGAACCGGCATAGTGTCTGGCATGGACAACGTGCCCGTCGATTCCCCGTTGAGATCGGCGATGGCCCGCGGACTGCTGCGTCAATCGGCGGCGAGCGGCGAGATTCGGTTGGCGGCGGTGCCCGGCATGCTCGACGAGTACGTCACCCTGTGCCGCAACCTGTTCGGGTCCTTCGGTGTCGAATTCAGCGAGGACGAGCTCCGGCACCTGCGGGGTGTTCTCCAACAGCAACTGGCGGAGGCATACGGCACGTCGTCGCGCAGTGCGATCGTCATCAGCTACGAATCGCCTTCGTGCCAGGCGGTGGACTATACGATCGCCCCCCGAACGCTGACGGTCGAGGAGGCTTACGCCGACTGGGCCGCCACTCGTGAGCCGCCGTTGTTCGGCACCGAGCCGGACGCGCGAGTGATGGCGTTGGCCGCGGAGAAGGGGGAGCCGGGGCTGTGCCGGGTCCTCGACGTCGGCGCCGGAACCGGCCGGAACAGCCTGGCTCTCGCGCGGCGCGGCCATCCGGTGGACGCCGTCGAGATGACCGAGGCGTTCGCCGGGACCATCACGCAGGAAGCCGCGCGGGAAGGGCTCGACATCCGGGTTCTGCGGCGCGACATCTTCTCCGGTGCCGGTGATCTGCAGACTGGCTACGGCCTGATCCTGCTGTCCGAGGTGGTCTCGGACTTCCGCGACACCGCCCAGGTCCGGCAGGTGTTCGAACTCGCCGCCCATTGCCTCGAGCCGGGCGGCTATCTGGTTTTCAACGTCTTCCTGCCCCGCGACGGCTACGTGCCGGACGACGCCGTTCGCCAATTCGGTCAGCAGGTCTACACGAGCATCTTCACCCGCGGGGAGCTCGCCGCGGCCGCTGCCGCACTCCCGCTCTACCTGGTCGCCGACGACTCGGTGCACGACTACGAAAAGGCGCATCTGCCGGCAGAGTCGTGGCCTCCCACCAGCTGGTACGTCCGCTGGGTGAACGGCCAGGACATCTTCGACCTGCCCGTCGAGGACAGTCCGATCGAGATGCGCTGGCTGGTCTACCGCAAGACCGGATAGACCCCTGCGCGTGCGGAAGAACGCCTGCGCGCAGTACGTTGATCAACGCGGACGAGTTGGCCGGGCGGCCGCGGCGCGCTGGAGACCTACGGGTCGACGGCGGGTCGAGGAAAGTCCGGACTTCACAGAGCAGGGTGATTGCTAACGGCAATCCGAGGTGACTCGCGGGACAGTGCCACAGAGAACAGACCGCCGCCGGTGCAAGCCGGCGGTAAGGGTGAAACGGTGCGGTAAGAGCGCACCAGCATCCCGGGTGACCGGGATGGCTCGGTAAACCCCACCCGAAGCAAGGCCAAGAGGCCGCATTCGTGCGGCTGCGCAGGCACTCGAGGGCTGCTCGCCCGAGCCTGCGGGTAGGCCGCTCGAGGCACCCGGTGACGGTGTGCCCAGATGGATGGTCGCCGCCGCAGCGCATGCGCTGCGGAACAGAATCCGGCTTACAGGCCAACTCGTCCGCCCCAACGGGCGCCCGGCCCTACAGCGCCTTGCGAACGCTGCGGCGCAGCGACTTCAGGGCACCATCGAGTTGGTCGCGGCACCGCTGGCTGAGCTCCTCCTCCAACTGGTGGAGCACTCCGTAGGTGAAGTTGTCCTCGCCGGCGGCATGCGCGGCATCGGCCTCGGCCAAGAGGAACGTGCGGCTGACCACGCTGTCCTGATGATCGCCCAGCAGGCCCTGAATGTTCTTGGCCCGCGCGGAGACGCCTTCCTCGCCGGTCGCGGCCGCGACATAGCGAAGTCGTTTGGCGGCCTTACGAACACCGTGCAGCGCCTCGTCCTGCTCGTGCTCGGTGGCGGCCTCCGCAGCGGCCCGCGCGCGCTTGCGCACCCGCTTGTACCCGGAGGCGATGGTGGCGTGGGGATGCTCCTCGCCCGGCGGTGGCCCGGTGACGACGACGGTGTCCAGAGCGTCGAGAAGCCGGAAGTAGCGCGCCGAGCGCATCGCCTTCAACGAACGGTTGAGCCCCGCCTTGTAGCGTTGCCATCCACCGTCGACCAACCGTGTGCGAACCGGGCCGCGCACCACCTCGGGCGGGAGCGCGTCGAGGGCGTCGCGGTACCGCTCGGTGAGGACCTCGGCGTCCCGCGCGATGCCCAGAATGCCTGCCAACTCGCGCAATTCGCTCAGGATCGTCGCGTCGTCGGTGAGGCCGAACTCCTCCTCCGAGGCCTGCAGCAGGCTGCGGATCTGGCGGATGGTCACCCGCATCTGGTGCACCGCGTCGTCGGCGTCGACGCGAACGGCGCGGTCCCACTCCAGAAGCGCGGCAACCTGTTCGGCCACCGCCCGGTGCACCGGGTCGTCCGGCGCCGGGGGAGTCGCCGGCACCACCGATCCGAGTACCTTCGCGAGCTTCGAGGCGTGGCCGGCCGGTTGCGCCCCGGCCTCCAACAGGCGGTTGGTCAGCCGGTCGATGAGAGCGGTGGCGTCCTTGACCGTGCCGTCGACGAGTTCGAGTTCCCACTCCCGCCACTGTTGCTGATGGCCGGCGTCCCCGTCGGCGCGGTCGTGTTCGCCCGCATCCCCGTCGCCTTCGGAGCCCTCGGTCACCCGCCAGGCACTGACGCGGTCATCGCAGAACTCGGCCAGCGGCGCGCCGTCTGGCCCGTGCAGCAGCGTGACGTCGCGGGCGGTGGAGATGCGGGCGACCGGCTGCAGCGGGCGGTCCCGGACGATCGCCAGCACCATGTCGCGCAGCTCGGCGGGCAAGTCGTCGTCCAGGGGCGCGCGCAGTTCGGTGCGGGCCTCGGCGTCGCCGGTGGGCGGCAGCTTGAGGTGCCAGCCGGCATCGGAGCCGCCGCTTCGGCGCCGCAACGTGATCCGGTTGGCGGCCAGGTCATGATGCGCGGTGTCGAAGTAGACCGCCTCCAGGTGTTGGGTCGGCTGGCGCTCCACCCGGGTCACCACGCCCGACATCCCGTCGAATGACGGCGAAAGTCCCGATTCCGGAACGGCGAACTTGCGTTCGAGCTCCACGTGCCGGGAGGACCGTGACCCCTTACCCATGCGCCACAGCGTTGCACACCGAGGTGAACGAGCGGATCAGAAGCTGTGCTCCTCGGCGGGGAAGGCCCCGGTGGCCACCTCGTCGGCGTACTGCCGGGCCGCGCGGCGCAGCTCGCCGCCGACGTCGCCGAACCGCTTGACGAATTTCGCGGTCTTGCCGGAGGTCAGACCGGCCATGTCCTGCCACACCAGCACCTGGGCGTCGCAGCTCGGGCCGGCGCCGATTCCGATGGTGGGGATCGTCAGCTTGCCGGTGATCTGGGTGGCCAGCTCCGCGGGCACCATCTCCATCACGACGGCGAAGGCGCCCGCCTCCTGGACGGCGATCGCGTCGGCGACCGTCTGCTCAGCGGCGTCACCGCGGCCCTGCACGCGGAAACCGCCGAGCCCGTTGACGCTCTGGGGGGTGAAGCCGATGTGGGCCATCACCGGGATGCCGGCAGCGGTGAGCGTGGCGATCTGATCGGCCACCCGCTCGCCGCCCTCCAGCTTGACCGCGTGTGCGCCGGCCTCCTTGAAGAACCGGGTGGCGGTCGCCAGTGCCTGGGCCGGGCCGCCCTCGTAGCTGCCGAACGGGAGGTCGGCGACCACCAGCGCGTGCTGGGCCCCGCGGACCACGCCGCGTACCAGCGGGATGAGCTCGTCGACGCTGACCGGGACGGTGGTGTCGTAGCCGTAGACCACGTTCGCCGCCGAATCACCCACCAGCAGGACCGGAATCCCGGCCTCGTCGAAGAGGCGGGCGGTGGAGAAGTCGTAGACGGTGAGCATGGCCCACTTGTGGCCCTCGGTCTTCATCCGCTGCAAGTGGTGCGTGCGGATCTTGGTCGGCGTCGGCCCGGCCGGCGTGGCCGCCCCGGAGCCGTAGATCGTCTGCTCGGACTGTGCGTGCAGTGTCCCGTTGGACATGGTTGATCCCCAGTGTTCGTCGGATCGATCCTCGTGGCCCTGTGGCAGGGTCCCCGGGTTCGCGTGACAGCTTCAAGTCTGCCACCGCGAGTCGCATACCCAAATCCCGCACAGAGTGCACTTGCTCACACCCCGGCGCGCCTACGATCGTGTGATGCAGCACCTTCAGCGGCTCAGCGGTCTCGACGCGAGCTTCCTGTATCTCGAGACCTCGACCCAGCCACTGCATGTCTGCTCGGTGCTAGAACTGGATACTTCCACCATCCCGGGGGGCTACAGCTTCGACCGTCTGGTCGATGAATTGGCGATCCGGATCAAGGCCATCCCGAGTTTCCGGGAGAAGCTCAGCAACACCTTCCTCAACCTCGACCACCCGGTGTGGGTGGAGGACGAGGAGTTCGACGTCCACCGCCACGTGCACCGGATCGGCCTGCCGGCGCCCGGCGGACGGACCGAGCTCGGAGAGGTGTGCGGACACCTGGCCGCGCTCCCGCTGGACCGGCGTCGCCCGCTGTGGGAGATGTGGGTCATCGAAGGGCTCGACGGGTCCGACGCCCGCGAGGGCGGCCGACTGGCGGTCATGACCAAGGTGCACCACGCCGCGGTCGACGGCGTCACCGGCGCCAACCTGATGTCGCAGCTGTGCAGCGTCGAGCCCGATGCCCCGGCGCCCGAGGCGGTCGACGCCGCCAGCAGCGACGTCAACCCGCTGCGCATCGCGCTCGGCGGCCTGGGACGGTTTGCCAGCCGCCCGATCAGCCTGGCCACCAGCGTCCTGCCGTCCACGGTCACGACCGTGGTCGACACCGTCCGCCGGGCGGCGGGCGGACGCGCGATGGCCAACCCGTTCGCCGCGCCGCAGACCCCGTTCAACGGCAGCATCACATCGCGCCGCAATGTGGCGTTCACCCAGCTCGACCTGGCCGACGTCAAGACCGTCAAGGACCACTTCGGGGTCAAGGTCAACGATGTGGTGATGGCCCTGGTGTCCGGGGTGCTCCGCCGCTATCTGATCGACCGCGACGAGCTGCCGGAGTCGACCCTCGTGGCGATGGTCCCGGTGTCGGTGCACAATCGCTCCGACCGGCCGGGCCGCAACCAGGTGTCCGGGATGTTCTCCAGCCTGCACACCGAGATCGACGACGCAGGCCAGCGGTTGATGGCCATCGCCGAAGGCAACACGGTGGCCAAGGAGCACAGCTCGGCCATCGGCGCCACGCTGCTGCAGGACTGGAGTCAGTTCGCCGGTCCCGCGGTGTTCGGCGTGGCCATGCGGGTGTACGCCCGCACCAAGCTGACCGAGTCCCGGCCGGTGCACAACCTGGTGGTGTCCAACGTGCCCGGCCCGCAGATCCCGCTGTACTTCCTGGGGGCCCAGGTCGAGGCGTTGTATCCGCTGGGCCCGATCTTCCACGGCGCGGGCCTGAACATCACCGTCATGTCGCTCGACGGCAAACTCAACGTCGGGCTGATCTCCTGCCCGGAACTGCTGCCGGACCTGTGGGACATGGCCGACGGCTTCGCCGCGGGCATGGCCGAATTGCTCGCGGCCACCAAGGCCAAACGCCGCGGCCGCTCGTAAGGGTCGCCTACCAGGCACATTCGGCGTCCATGGCAGCATGTTCGCCATGAGGCTGCATCAACGCCCCCGTGTTCTGCGCACCGCGCTGGTGCTTCCCGCCGTGGCCGGACTGCTGTCCGCCAGCGCCGGATGCAGCACCGTGGTCGCCGGGAAGGCGGTCCTGGCCGAGCCCCAGATCGGACAGCCGGTGGCGTGGGGACCGTGCCAGAAGGGCGGTGGCGGCGGGGACGCGCTGCCGATCCCGGCGGGTGCGCAGTGCGGCAAGATCGCCGTCCCGGTCAACTACGACAAGCCCGACGACGCCGAGGCCAGTATCGCGCTGATCCGGTTCCGGGCCACCGGCGAGAAGATCGGCTCGCTGATCATCAATCCCGGCGGCCCCGGGGAGTCCGGCATCGAGGCGGCCAGCAGCCTGGTCGAGGGGCTGCCCACGCAGGTGCGGCAGCGCTTCGACCTGGTGGGCTTCGACCCGCGCGGGGTGGGCGCCTCCACCCCGGCGCTGTGGTGCAATTCCGACGAGGACAACGACCGGTTGCGGGCCGACCCGCAGGTCGACTACAGCCCGGCGGGCGTCGACCGCATCGAGAAGACGACGAAGGAATTCGTCCAGCGCTGTGTCGACAAGATGGGCACCGACTTCCTGGCGAACGTCGGAACCAACAGTGTCGCAAAGGATCTCGACGCACTGCGGGCCGCGGTCGGCGACGACAAGCTGAACTATCTGGGCTACTCCTACGGCACCCGGATCGGAGCGGCCTACGCCGAGGCGTACCCGGACAAGGTGCGCGCCATGATCCTCGATGGCGCGGTCGATCCCAACGCCGACCCGATCCAGGCCGATATCGACCAAGCCCAGGCCTTCCAGAAGGCGTTCGACGACTACGCCGCCGACTGCGCCAAGGATCCGGAGTGCCCGCTGGGCACCGACCCGGCCAAGGCCGTCGCCGTCTACCGCGGTCTGGTGGACCCGCTGGTGGACAAGCCGCTCAAGACCAAGGACCCGCGCGGCCTGGCCTACAGCGACGCGCTCGTCGGCACCATCATGGCGTTGTACTCGCCGAATCTCTGGCGGCACCTGACCCAGGGGCTCACCGAGATGACCAACGGCCGCGGCGACACCATGCTGGCGCTGGCGGACATGTACATGCGGCGGGACGCCGACGGGCACTACACCAACGCCACCGACGCCCGGGTCGCTGTCAACTGCGTGGATCAGCCGCCGGTCAACGACCGGGACAAGGTGGTAGCCGAGGACAAGCGGCTGCGCGAGGTGGCGCCGTTCATGAGCTACGGCGAGTTCACCGGCCACGCCCCGCTGAGCACCTGCGCCTTCTGGCCGGTGCCCGCCACCAGCACCCCGCACACCGCGTCGGCCCCCGGGCTGCCGCCGGTGCTGGTGATCTCCACCACGGGTGACCCGGCGACGCCGTACCAGGCCGGTGTCGATCTGGCCAAGCAGCTCGGCGGAGCGCTGTTGACGTTCAAGGGAACGCAGCACACGGTGGCATTCCAGGGTGAGCAGTGCGTCGACGACTATGTCGCGGCCTATCTGGTCGACCTGAAGCTGCCGCCGGCCGGCGCGACCTGCTAGGGCGACGACGATGCCGAGCGCCGGCAGGCGCGAGGAGGAGGAGTCGACCAATCAATCGAAGTCCTCGGGCCGCAGCTGTTCTGATACCGAGGTGTGACCGTCGGGCGATGCCCTGGCGGTCTGCGCCGTGACACGATGGCGGCCATGAAGCGCGCGAGTCTGGCCCGCTCCCCGGACCATTCCCCGAGTCGCTTCGCTCCTGCCCGCCGGACCGTGTTCTCCGCGGTTCTTGGCGGCCTGCTGACCATGGGGGCCGTCCCCGTGCCGGTGTTCGCCACGCCTAGTGCCGGTCAGACGGCGCCACTGGCCTGGGGCGGCTGCGACCGGTTCGTCACCGACACCTACCTGCCCACCGCCCAGTGCACCACGGTGCCGGTCCCCATCGACGACGCGAATCCCGCTGGGCCGCAAGCGAACCTGGCAGTCATCAAGATTCCCGCCCGCGGCAACCGGATCGGCGTCCTGTTGATGAACCCCGGCGGCCCCGGGGCCTCGGCGGTGGACTCGGTGGTCAATCTGGCCGACTCGCTGTCGGACAGCCCGATCACCGAGCACTTCGACCTCGTCGGCTTCGACCCGCGCGGTGTCGGGCACTCCACGCCCGAATTACGTTGCCTCTCCGATGCCGAGCAGGACGCCTGGCGCCGCGAGTCGATGGTGGACTACAGCCCGGCCGGGGTGGCGGCCATCGAGGCGCTCAACCGCGAGATGGCCCAGAAGTGTGTCGACCGGATGGGCAAGGCGTTCCTGGAGACCGTCGGAACCGCCTCTGCCGCAAAGGATATGGACGCGGTCCGCGAGGCTCTCGGTGAGGACCAGATCAACTATCTGGGCTACAGCTACGGCACCCAGCTGGGCACGGCGTACCTGGAGCGCTTCCCGAAACGCGTGCGCACCATGGTGCTCGACGGCGCTATCGACCCCGACCAGAACCCGCTGGACTCCCTGGTCGAGCAGATGGCCGGCTTCCAGGTCGCGTTCGACGACTACGCCGCGGACTGCGCGAAGTCGCCGGCCTGCCCGCTGGGCACCGACCCGGCCCAGTTCGTCAACCGCTACCACCAACTGGTGAACCCACTGGTGGACAAGCCGGGCCCGACGTCGGACCCCCGTGGCCTGAGCTACTCCGATGCGCTCACCGGAACCATCAACGCGCTCTACACCCCGCATTACTGGAAGTACCTGACCAGCGGCCTGCTCGGGCTGCAGCGCGGCTCGGACGCCGACGACCTGCTGATGCTGGCCGACGACTACGAGGGCCGCGACGACAACGGGCACTACAGCAACGGGCAGGACGCCTTCAACGCGATCCGCTGCGTGGACACCCCGACCTCCAGCGACCCGGCGGTGTGGGCGCAGGTGGACAAGCAGATCCGCCAGCGGGCGCCGTTCCTGTCCTACGGCCAGTTCACCGGATACGGCCCGCGCGACCTCTGCGCCCTCTGGCCGGTGCCGCCGACGTCGACTCCGCACGTCGTCGCCCCGGCGCCGGCGGGCAGCGTCGTGGTCGTCTCCACCACCCACGACCCGGCGACCCCCTATCAGGCCGGCGTGGACCTCGCCCGGCAGTTGCACGCGCCGTTGATCACCTACGACGGAACCCAGCACACCGTGACGTTCAACGGGGACTCCTGCGTCGACGACGCGGTGGTCGCCTACTTCGTCGACCGCACCGTGCCCGGCAACCTGACCTGCTGAAACGATGTTTCGGCGGACACGCGCTGTCACCGACGTCGTAACACATCGTTAACACCCGCTGCCTACGCTCGCGTCATGGACCGCCAAAAGGAATTCGTCCTGCGCACGCTCGAGGAACGCGACATCCGGTTCGTCCGGCTGTGGTTCACCGATGTGCTCGGATACCTGAAGTCGGTCGCGATCGCCCCGGCCGAACTCGAGGGGGCCTTCGAGGAGGGCATCGGATTCGACGGTTCGTCGATCGAGGGCTTCGCCCGCGTCTTCGAGTCCGACACCGTCGCCCGGCCCGACCCGTCGACGTTCCAGATCCTGCCGTGGACGACCAGCGCCGGCCAGCATCACTCGGCGCGGATGTTCTGCGACATCACCATGCCCGACGGGTCGCCGTCGTGGGCCGACAGCCGTCATGTGCTGCGCCGCCAGCTCGCCAAGGCCAGCGATCTCGGCTTCTCCTGCTACGTGCACCCGGAGATCGAGTTCTTCCTGCTCGAGCCCGGCCCCTACGACGGCAGCGTGCCGGTCCCGGCCGACAACGGCGGCTACTTCGACCAGGCCGTGCACGATTCGGCGCCGAACTTCCGCCGTCATGCCATCGACGCCCTCGAGCAGATGGGCATCTCGGTGGAGTTCAGCCACCACGAGGGCGCACCGGGCCAGCAGGAGATCGATTTACGTTACGCTGACGCCCTTTCCATGGCAGACAACGTGATGACGTTCCGCTACGTGGTCAAGGAGGTGGCGCTGGCCGAGGGTGTGCGGGCGTCGTTCATGCCCAAGCCGTTCGCGCAGTATCCGGGTTCGGCCATGCACACCCACATGAGCCTGTTCGAAGGGGAGACCAACGCCTTCCACAGCCCCGATGACCCGCTGCAACTCTCCGACGTGGCCAAGTCGTTCATCGCCGGGATCCTCGAGCACGCCAGCGAGATCAGCGCCGTCACCAACCAGTGGGTGAACTCCTACAAGCGGCTGGTGCACGGGGATGAGGCCCCGACGGCGGCGTCCTGGGGCGCGGCGAACCGCTCGGCGCTGGTGCGCGTTCCGATGTACACCCCGCGCAAGGCCTCCTCGCGCCGGATCGAGGTCCGCAGCCCCGACTCCGCCTGCAACCCCTATCTGGCCTTCGCCGTCCTGCTGGCCGCCGGCCTGCGGGGCATCGAGAAGAACTATCAGCTGGGCCCGCAGGCCGAAGACAACGTCTGGACGCTGACCCCCGAGGAGCGCCGGGCGATGGGCTACCGGGAACTGCCGTCGAGCCTCGGCGTGGCGCTGGGGGAGATGGAGAACTCCGAACTGGTCGCCGAGGCGCTCGGCGAGCACGTCTTCGACTACTTCCTGCGCAACAAGCGCGCGGAGTGGGAGGAGTACCGCAGCAACGTGACTCCGTTCGAGCTGAAGCACTACCTGTCGCTGTAGCTGATTGCCCGTCTCCTCAGCGGGACTCGTTCCTCGTCCCGCATCGTCGTTGGGCTCGGTCTGATTGCCCGTCTCCTCAGCGGGACTCGTTCCTCGTCCCGCATCGTCGTTGGGCTAGGTTCAAGGGCGTGTCCAAGCCCACGACCGAGCGCTCCCGCCTGCCCAGCGTCGGCCGGCTGGGCCTGGTCGAGCGGTCGGCTCCCGCGCATCTGGCCACCCTCGGCTGGGACACCGAATCCGGAGTCGAGGTGCTGTGGTCGCTGTCGCGATCCCCGGACGCCGACGTCGCCCTGCACACCCTGGTCCGGCTCTCGGAGGCGCTCGGCGCGGACTGGGCCGAACTGGACGCAGCGGTGCGCAAGGACTCCTCGCTGCGCGGCCGGCTGTTCGCGGTGGTCGGTTCGTCACTGGCCTTCGGTGACCACCTGGTCGCCAACCCGGGTGCCTGGCGCCTGCTGCAGGGCGACCTCCGGCTGCCCGAACCCGAAGGCCTCCGTCAGGCCTTCTCCGACGTCATAGCCGAATTCGGCACGGAGCCAACGGTTGTCGTGCCGCGGCTGCGCACCGCCTACCGCGACCAGGTGATGATCCTGGCCGCACTGGACCTCGCGCCCACCGTGGAGAACGAACCGGTGCTGGCGTTCCCGACGATCGGCGCGCACCTGTCCGATCTGGCTGACGCCGCGCTGGACGCCGCCCTGCAGGTGGCCGTCGCCAACGTCTGCAGGGAGGGCGAGGACCCGCCCCGGCTGGCCGTCATCGCGATGGGCAAATGCGGTGCGCGCGAACTGAATTACGTCAGCGACGTCGACGTCATCTTCGTCGGCGAGAACGCCGAGCCGACCGTCACGCGGATCGCCGGGGAGATGATGCGCCTGGCGTCGGAGGCGTTCTTCGAGGTGGACGCCGCGCTGCGCCCGGAGGGCAAGGCCGGGGCCCTGGTCCGCACGCTGGAGTCCCATATCGCCTACTACCAGCGCTGGGCCAAGACCTGGGAGTTCCAGGCGCTGCTGAAGGCGCGCCCCGCCGTCGGGGACGCCGAGTTGGGCCGGCGCTACGTCGACGCGCTGATGCCGATGGTCTGGACCGCTTGTGAGCGTGAGGATTTCGTCCCCGAGGTCCAGGCCATGCGCCGGCGGGTGGAGTCCCTGGTGCCCGCCGGCCAGCGCGACCGCGAGATCAAGCTGGGCACCGGCGGCCTGCGCGACGTCGAGTTCGCCGTGCAGCTGCTCCAACTCGTGCACGGCCGCACCGACGATTCGCTGCACGTCGCGTCCACCGTCGACGCGCTGGCGGCCCTGGGCGCCGGCGGGTACATCGGCCGCGACGACTCGGCCAACCTCACCGCCTCCTACGAGTTCCTCCGGCTGCTCGAGCACCGGCTGCAGTTGCAGCGGCTCAAGCGGACTCATCTGTTGCCCGCCCCCGACGACGACGAGGCGCTGCGCTGGCTGGCGCGCGCGGCGCACATGCGCCCGGACGGCAGACACGACTCCCTCGGGGTGCTGCGCGAGGAACTCAAGCGGCAGAACGTCCGCGTCTCCAAACTGCACGCCAAGCTCTTCTACCAACCGCTGCTGGAGTCGGTGGGGCCGTCGCTGGGCTTCGCGGCGGGCCTCTCCCCGGAGGCCGCCGGACGCCAGCTCGCCGCACTGGGCTACGAGGGACCGCAGAGCGCCCTGACGCACCTGGCCGCGCTGGTGAACTCCAGCGGCAGGCGCGGGCGGGTGCAGGCGGTGCTGCTGCCGCGGCTGTTGGACTGGCTGTCGGACACGCCCGATCCGGACAGCGGCCTGCTGGCTTACCGCCGGATCAGTGAGGCGCTGTCGGACCAGCGCTGGTACCTGTCCACGCTGCGCGACGAGAGCGCGGTGGCCAAACGGCTGATGCGGGTGCTCGGCACGTCGGCGTTCGTGCCCGACCTGCTGATGCGGGCGCCCGAGGTGATCCAGCAGTACGCCGACGGGCCCGCCGGCCCGAAGCTGCTCGACGTCGATCCCGACGGGGTGGCGCGGGCGCTGATCGCCTCAGCCGGGCGGCACGCCGACCCGGGGCGGGCCATCGCGGCTGCCCGCACCCTGCGCCGGCGCGAACTCGCCAGGGTGGCCTCGGCCGACCTGCTCGGCATGCTCGATGTCGAAAAGGTCTGTGCCGCACTGACTTCGGTGTGGGTGGCCGTGCTGCAGTGCGCCCTGGAGGCGGTGATACGCGCAAACACGCCGGCCGGGGGAGCGCCCGCCGCGATCGCGGTGATAGGGATGGGCCGGCTCGGCGGGCGAGAGCTCGGCTACGGCTCGGACGCCGACGTGATGTTCGTCTGCGATCCGGCCGAGGGCGCCGACGAGACCACCGCGGTGAAGTGGTCGGTCTCGATCGCCGAACAGGTGCGTGCGTTGCTCGGCTCGCCCAGCGACGACCCGCCGCTGGAGGTCGACGCGAACCTTCGCCCGGAGGGCCGCAATGGTCCGCTGGTGCGCACGCTGGCCTCGTATTCGAACTACTACGGGCAATGGGCCCAGCCCTGGGAGATCCAGGCACTGCTGCGAGCCCGCCCGGTGGCCGGGGACGATGACCTGGGCGTGCGGTTCATGGCGATGGCCGACCGCATCCGCTATCCGCAGGGCGGGATCTCGCCGGAGGCGGTGCGCGAGATCCGTCGCATCAAGGCCCGCGTTGACGCCGAGCGGCTGCCGCGGGGCGCGGATCCCAACACCCACACCAAACTGGGCCGCGGTGGTCTGGCCGACGTCGAATGGACGGTGCAGCTGCTGCAGTTGCAGCATGCTCACGAGGTGCCCGCGCTGCAGAACGCGTCGGCACTGGCTGCGCTGGATACCATCTGTGAGGCGGAGCTCATCCCCTGCGAGGACGTCGCCCTGCTGCGGGAAGCCTGGCTCACCGCGACCCGCGCCCGCAACGCGCTGGTGCTGGTCCGCGGCAGGCCCACCGACCAGCTGCCGGGGCCGGGCCGTCAGCTCAACGCCGTCGCCGTCGCCGCCGGCTGGGCGGGCGGGGACGGCGGGGAGTTCCTGGACAACTACCTGCGCGTCACCCGGCGCGCGAAAGCCGTTGTGAACAAGGTCTTCGGGGGTTGAGCGTGCCGGTGGACCATTGGGAAGGCCAACTCATCAGCGCCGAGGAGTTCGAGCGGCTGGAGGACATGTACCGGCCGCTGGCTCAGGCGGTCCGTGACCTCATCGACGCCACCGTGCGCACCGGCGCCGACGAGTCGACCATCCGCGCGGCCGCCGAGACGATCGAGACGGTGACCGCGACGCTTCAGCCGCTGAACTCCGAGGGGTGGCAGGCCATCCGGCACGCCGACACCGGCCGGCCCATCCTGTTCACCAATCCCGCTGCGGGAGGACGTAATCCGGTGGCCCCGCCGATGGTGATCCACCATCATCCCGATGGCCGCTGCCGTAGTGACTTCACCCTCGGGGCGCCCTACGAGGGACCGCCGGGGATGGTGCACGGCGGGATCGCGGCGCTGGTGCTCGACCACCTGCTCGGGGAGGCCGCCAGCGGCGGTCTGACGAAGCCGCGGTTCACCGGCACCATCACGCTGAGGTACCTGCGCGGAACGCCGCTGGGTCCGGTGCACGCCGAAGCGTTCATCGATCGTGTGGACGGGCCCAAGACCTACGCGCGCGGATTCATCAGCGACGCGCAGGGCCCGACCGTGGAGGCCGAGGGGATCTTCATCACCCCGGCCTGGGCCCGCGAGACCGACAGCGGAGAGACCGCGTCGTGAGGTTCTACGTGAGCAGCGCGTTCCTGAGCACAGCGGAACTCGTCGAGATCGCCCGCGCCGCAGAAGAACTCGGTTACGCGGGCATCGCGATCCCCGACCACGTGGTCAACCTGGAGACGCTGAAGACCCGTACCCCTACACCCCGGACGGCCAGCGCCGCTGGCAGCCGTTCACCGACTGGCCCGACCCGTGGGTGCTCGTCGGCGCCATGTCGGCCGTGACGCAGCGGCTGAAGTTCGTCACCACCGTCTACATCCCCGCCATGCGGGACCCGTACTCGGCGGCCAAGGCCATCGGCACCGCCGCCTGCCTGTCGGACGGCCGGGTCGAACTCGGGATCGGGGTGGGCTGGTGCGAGGAGGAGTTCGACCTGCTCGGCCAGCCGTTCGCCAAGCGCGGCAAGCGGACCGACGAGATGGTCGAGCTGATGAAGGCGCTCTGGCAGCCGGGGTGGACGGAATTCGAGGGCGAGTTCTACTCCACCCCGCGACTGGAGATGACACCGACGCCGCCGCCCATCCCGGTCTATTCCGGCGGGCTCTCCGACATCGCCCTGCGCCGCGCGGCGCGCAACGACGGCTGGATCGGCGACCTGATCGGCCTGGAACAGGCGACCTCGTCGATCAACCGGATCCGGGAGTTGCGGGCCGAAAAGGGCTTGGGGATGGAGGGATACACCGTCATCACCCCTCTCGTGGACGCCTTCCTGCCCGACCACTACCGCCGCGCCGAAGAGGCCGGCATCCACGCCGTCCTCACCATGCCGTGGGTGTTCTACTGCGGACCCACCCCGACACTGGGCGAGAAGATCGACGGCATGCGGCGCTTCCGCGACGATCACTTCCCCGACGCGTAGGCAATCCGCTCAGGGATTACAGGCCGGGCAGGCAGCGGGATCGGCCGCCGCGCCAACCTTGCGGCTTTCCCGATGTGTGCACGCGGCGCAGGCATGGATCTCCGCGTGCCGCAGTGGGGTGGGAGTCCGGCAGACCCGGCACGGCAACCCGGCTTCGGCACCCACCCGGCCGAATCCCGGCGCGGCACAGGACGGGCACGGGGTGGCCAGGCGCAGCGCCATGGTGTCGGCCAGGGCCGACAGGATCCGCCGGCGGCTCGGGTTGTGGTGGGCCCGCAGGTCCGGTTCGACCAGAGCCAGGCCGTCGGGGGATGCCACGACCGCCGTCTCGATCGCCGATCGCAGGGCGTCGATGCCGTTGACGCCCTTGATGATCGTTCCGTCCGCGCCCGCCGGACGCACGATCAGCCCCTGTGCGGGCAGTCCGTTCACCAGCGCGGGCGCCAGGTCGTCGTGACGTGAAACCCGTTGCGCGACACCCGGAACCGACGGTGTCCGGTAGCCCTCGACGATCTCGATACCGGCGACGTCGTCGCGGAACAGCAGGATCTCCTCATGGCCCGGCCATCCGCCCGGCAGCGGGCCGTAGCTGGCCTCGCTCGCGACCCCGTATGCCAGTCCGGTGACGCTCATCGCGAGGGTGGCCTTGGCGCGGGCGGCTTCCAGTGGTCCGCCGGTGCGGGCCACGTCGCCGGTGAAGGTGCCGAACCGGTCGGTGTCGACCGGAGGCGTCGTCAACGTGGCGCCGAGGACGCGACGGAAAGCCGGCGCGAACTGATGCTGTTTGCCGTGTTTGGTCCCCACGGCGACAGCCCGCCCCCGGTAGGGCGTGGGCTCAGCGGCTGTGGGCTCCGACCTGCTCATGGAGCACCTCGAGAATCTCGCCGACGCGGTGGCCGTGCTCCAGCGGATGGCGCAGCGGCCGGTCGGGGCGGACCCGGTAGGAATTCCGCCGGCCCTCGCGCAGTCGTTCCAGGTAGCCGGCGTCGACCAGCTCGCTGACAATGCGCTGCGCGGCGCGTTCGGTGACGCCCACTCGTTCCGCCACATCCCGCAGTCGCAGGCCCGGGTCGCGGGCGATGCACACCAAGGCATGGGCGTGGTTCGTCAAGAACGTCCACTCGGCCACACGAAGAGTCTACTTTTGCCCACCGGTCTTCGTTGCATCGGCGCGCAGGCTGTTGTGTGTAGCGAACCGTCATTCAGGAAGTTTGACACACGTAGTCCAACATACGTAATATGCATCGCATGTTGACCACGACGGCGAGCGGCCTCCTCACGGCCGCGGTGATCGGGCCGACGGCAATCGCCGCGGCGGCATTTCTGTTCGGACCTCGCGCCCCGCGGCGCTTCGCTCAGGCCGGCGCGGCGGTGGCCGGCGCCGGATTCCTCGCCTCGGTGGCGCTGGCGGTGGTGTCGGGTGGCGATGGAGTCGCGACAGCCGACTTCGCCGTCGACCGGCTCTCGGCGGTCCTGCTGCTGCTGATCTTCGGAGTCAGCGGGATCGTCCAGGCGTTCGGCGTCCGCTACCTGGCCGGCGACCCTCGCCAAGCCTGGTTCGTCGCCGGCGCCGGCCTGCTCACCTCGGCCTCCGCCGGGCTGGCAACCGCCACCACCCTGACCACCTTGGCCGCCTGCTGGACCCTGGCGGGTGCCGCCCTGTGTGTGCTGCTGGGCACCTACTGGCACCTGCCCGCCGCGCGCGACGGGGTCCGCCGGACCGCCATCGCCTTCGTGATCGGCGACCTGGCGCTGTGGGCGGCCGTCCTCAGCGCGACCGCGACCTGGGGCACCGTCGACCTCCGGGATGCCGGCCAGTTCAGCGGGCCGCTGGTGTCGGTGCTGGGAGTGCTGGTGGTCATCGCCGCGCTCTCCCGGTCCGCGCAGGTGCCCTTCCACCGCTGGCTGCCCGCCACCCTGGCGGCCCCGACCCCGGTCTCGGCGATGCTGCACGCGGGGGTGGTCAACGCCGGCGGCATCCTGCTGATCCGGATGGCGCCGCTGGCCTCCGACGACCTGGCCCGCGCGCTGACCATCGCCGCCGGTGCGGCCACGATGCTCTACGGGGCGGCGGTCATGCTGGTCAAACCTGACGTCAAGGGCGCGCTGGCGCACTCGACGACGGCCCAGATGGGCTTCATGATCCTGACCTGCGGCCTGAGTCTGTGGGCTGCGGCGGTCATCCACCTCGTCGCGCACGGTTTCTACAAGGCGACCCTGTTCCTGTCCTCGGGCTCGGCGGTCGCGGCGAGCCGGCGCCACGAGGCGGTGCCGCCGGCGGCCCCGCCCGGCCGCGGCCGCGCGCTGGCAAACATCGCCGCCGCCGTCGCGGTACCGGCCGCGGGCCTGGGCGCCGCCCTGGCCGTGATCCCCGCGGCGTCCGGCAGCCACGCGTCCGAGCAGGCGCTGCTGGCCTTCGCCTGGGTCACCGGCGGAGCAGCGACCTGGGGCTGGCTGCGGCGGCGCCCGGGGTTGGGCGCGGTGATCCGGGCGGCGGCCTTCCTGATCCCGGCCGCGATCGCCTACGTCGCGGTAATCACCGAGGTGGGCGACTACCTGGCCCCCGCGATGCCCGCCGAGTCGCTGCCCATCGCCGCGGTCTGGGCCGTCACCATCGGCGCCCTGATCCTGCTCGGCGGCCTGGCGGCCATCCGCCTGGCCCCCGGCGCCGAGCGCCTGCGTCACGCGGTCTACGCCAATGCCCTTGCCGCCGGCCACATCCCGACCCCGACCTCGACCGCACTTCTGACAGGAGACCGTTCATGACCACGTCCACCGACATCGCCACCCGGCGCGCCAAGCTGCGCACCGATGTGACGCTCGCCGCCCGGGTGGTCCCGACCCACTACCCCCTGGAGACCTTCATCGCGGTCAACCCGCTGGCAGGGCTGGAAGGGATGCCCTTCGAGCAGGCGATCCGCCGGGCCGGCGACCTCTACGGAATGCCGGGAACCCTAGGCGAGGAGGACTTCCGGCGGTACCACCGCGAAGGCCGCATCACCGACGCCGACCTGGACGCCGTCCTACGGACGCGCTACCCCAACCTCGCCGAGGAGCCCGAGTTGCACCTCGGGGGGACCAGGCTCACGCCGCTGGAACTGCTGCGGGCCGACATGATCCACGGCAACGGGACGCCAAAACCCCAGCGCCGCTTCACAACCCGGGCCGAGGAGCAGAACCCGGCCGTCGCCGACGCGGTCGACGCGCAGACGTCGAAGTGGTGCTCGGCGTTCTTCGGCGGCGGCGCCTGGCCCATGCCCGGCCGGGAGAAGGGCTTCTATGCGGCCTGGCGCGAACTCGCCGGCGCCGACCGCACGCTGGGCCGCACCGTGCGGCGGGAGCTGCGGCAGCTCGGCGAAAGGGCCGACGACGCCATCCTCGACGCGCTCTACCGGCTGGCGGTCACCGACCAGCAGCGCATCGGATACCTGCAGGCGCATCTCACCCGCATGCCGGGCTGGGCGGCGCACGTGCAGTGGTGCGCCGGGCGGGGCGAGGGCATCGACGTCCTGGACTACCTGGCAATGCGGCTGACCTACGAAGCGGTCCTGCTCGACGGCAGCGGCGGGCGCCGCGGAACCCCGAAGGCCGAGCAAGCCGCGGCGCTCCCGTCGGCCCGGGAGCGGGCCGTGTACCTGGCCGGGGTGGTCGGCCGAGGGAACACTGAAGACACCGAGATCACCTCAGCCGCGCGGGTGCTGGCTGCACTGCCGGTCACCGCGCGGGAGGTGTTGTGGCAGAGGGCCTTCGAGGCGCACTACCGCGACGGCCTGCTGGACGTGCTTTCGGCGCCGGCGCAGCCGGAGGGGGACACCCCGGCGCACACCCAGGTGGTCACCTGCATCGACACCCGCTCGGAAGGGTTGCGCCGGCATCTGGAGGCCCTGGGCGGCTACGAGACCCTGGGTTTCGCCGGGTTCTTCGCCGTGGCGATCCGCTACACCGGCATCCTGGGCGGCGCCCCCAGCGACCTGTGCCCGGTGCTGATCTCGCCGAACCACGACATCGCCGAGCGGCCCGCTCCGGACGCCGGCAAGGCGGTCGCCCGCCAGCTGGCCGGCGCCACCGGGCTGGCCGGCGCGGAGTCGGCGTTCCACGCGGCCAAGGAGTCCTTCGCAGCACCCTTCACCCTGGCCGAGGCGGCGGGGTGGGCGGCGGCGCCGCTCTCAGCCGCAAAGACGCTGGTTCCCGCAGTGACGGCCGGGGTACGCAAGCGGCTTCGCGACGCGGTGGCCCCCGCCGCGCCGACGGTGATCGACCTCGACGCCATGCCGCAGAACGAGCAGGTGCTCTTCGCGCAGGTGGCGTTGACAACGATGGGCCTCACCCGCGGCTTCGGCCGGCTGGTGGTGCTGTGCGCCCACGGCAGCACCACCGAGAACAACCCGTACCAGGCCTCGCTGGACTGCGGCGCCTGCGGCGGGCAGGCCGGAGCGCCCAACGCGCGCACGGCGGTGGCGATCCTCAACCGGGCGGAGGTGCGGTCCGGGCTGCGCAGCCTGGGCATCGACATCCCGGCGGACACCCTGTTCGTCGCCGCCCAGCACGACACCGCCCTCGACCGGGTCACGCTGCTCGACCCGCACCTGATCCCGGCGGAGTACCGAGGTGACCTCGAGCGGCTCGACCGTGACCTGAAGCAGGCCGGCGCCGAGCTGGCTGCCGAGCGCTGCAGCGTGCTCCCGGGAGCCGGCCGGCGCCTGTCGCCCCGGCGGGCGGCCCGCCACGTGACGGCCCGCGCGTCGGACTGGGCGCAGGTCTACCCGGAATGGGGACTGGCCGGCAACGCCGCCTTCATCGTCGCGCCGCGGTCGGTGACCCGGGGAATCGACCTGCAGCGCAGGACATTCCTGCACTCCTACGAGGCCGAGGTGGACGGCGACGGATCCGCGCTGGAGACCATCCTGACCGCGCCGCTGGTGGTCGCGCAGTGGATCAACTGCCAGTACTACTTCTCCACGGTGGCGCCCCGGGTCTTCGGAGCGGGCACAAAGACGATCCACAACGTCGTCGGGACAGCGGGCGTGATCGCCGGGCACAACGGCGACCTGCAACTCGGACTGCCCTGGCAGTCGGTGTCCGACGGAGAGCGCCTCCTGCACGAGCCGCAGCGTCTGCTGGCGGTGGTGCAGGCGCCGCTGACGCGCATCGACGAGATCGTCGAGCGCAACCCGATTCTGCAACAGCTGTTCGGCAACGACTGGGTCGGCGTGGCGGCCCGGGAACATCCGGGTGAGCCGTGGCAGCGCTGGACCCGGGCCGGCTGGCGACCCTGGAGTGAAACCCCAACGAGTGACCGCATTTTCAACGAGGAGATGGTTCCATGACCGCACCAGTTTTGACCAAGATGACCAAGATCGAGGTCGTCGTCTCGGGCAGCGACGCACCGGCGGTGCGCGAGCTGATCCAGAGCGTCGGCGCCACCGGCTTCACCAGCCTGTCGGGGGTGTCCGGCCTCGGCCACAACGGCTACCACCAGGGCCGGTTGCTGTTCAACCAGCAGGCCGCGCTGGAACTGCTCATCACCGTGGTTCCGGAAGACAAGGCGGAGGCCCTGATGGCCGGCCTGCGCCCACTGCTCGACGCCTCCTCCGGGGTGATGTTCGTGACGGAGACCTTCGTCAGCCGCCCCGATTACTTCAGCTGAACACAACCAAGGGAAAGGAACCCCGCGATGTCCACCACCACAACATCCGACCCGCTGGTCGCCTGGCAACGCCTGCGTGCCGGCAATGAGAGGTTCTTCCTGCCGGTCCGCGGCCATCGGCAGTCACCGCTGGACGAGCGCCCGCTGGCCGCGGTGTTCCGTTGCGCCGACGCGGGTTTGGCCAGCGAGATGGTCTTCGGCCAGAGCTGGGGATCGCTGATCGATGTCAGCACCTGGGGGCATGCGATCGACAGCGGTGTGCTCGCCAGCCTGGAGTACGCGGTCGAGACATTGGAGGTGCCACTGGTGGTGGTGCTCGGCCATCAGGACTGCCATGCGATGCGCACCGCGATGCGGGCGTGGACCGACGCGGTGATTCCCGACGGCGCGGCCCGCACGATGGTCGAACACGCCATCGGATCGATCGTCCGGCGGGGTGCGGCGGCCGAGTCGGTGCAGGCACTGACGGCCGCTCACATGGCCGAGACCGGCCTGGCCGTGCTGGAGCGTTCTCCGGTCATCGCCCGCCGGGTGGACGCCGGCAAGTGCGCGATCGTCTGCGCCACCACGGATTCCGCCGATGGCCGGATCACCGTACAGGCGACGGTGGGTGCTGTCGGGGAGGTCGACGGCGCCCTGCTGGAGTGCGTGTGACCTAGGCCGCGGGTGCGGGGGCGGGCGCGGACGGCGCCGGCGGAACTGCCGGCCCGGTCGCGGTCGACTCCGCTGGGAGCGGCGGCGCGGGAGCCGCAGGAGCGGCCGGAACCGGCGCCGCCTCCGGAGCGGCCGGCGCCGCTGGAGCGGGCAGCGCTGCTGGAGCGGGCAGCGCTGCTGGAGCGGGCAGCGCTGCTGGAGCGGGCAGCGCTGCTGGAGCGGGGGGCGCCGCGGCGGGCTGCGGCGCCTCGGCCGCACCGATCCGGGTCAGCCTGAACGGAATCGAGAGCGCCTCTGATTTCACGTCGCAGGCGCCGTTGGTGATGATGCTGGCGCTACCTGACATGCTGGCGCCGTCCCAGGAGTAGGTGTTCCTGCCCGGCACCGATGAGCCGTCGGTGCAGAGGATGGCGTCGGGCTGCTGGACGAACAGGATCAGCGACCCGACCGACCAGTGCGCGTCACCACTCCAGGGCGCCCGTTTGGCATTGCCGGTCTCCGAGACCCGCACGCAGCCCGGGGCGTCGTCCGCGCACGGAGCCAGCGTCCATGTGGCGGTCTCGCCGTCGTCGGCCGCGAAAGCGTAGGTGCCGAAGATGCCGGCGTCGGCGGCGGCGGCCGGCGCGGCGCACGCCAGAGTGGCCGCGGCCAGTGCTGCGGCCGCGCTGATCCGGATGAGTGTCATGGTGCTCCCTCGCGAGCGGCTTGGATTCCTCGGACAGTTGTCGTCCCCGAAAGACAATTCGTTACCGGCTGTCGGATTGCCGGTCCCTCGCCGCACTGGTTTCATACCGGGGGATGGTTTCCGTTTCCGCAGTCCCCTCCAGCGTCAGCCGTGCCGCGCCGCTACGGAGATTTCTGCTGTCGCCGCTGGGGCAAGCCACCGTCGTCGCCGCGATCGTCCTCATCGCCTACTTGGCGGTCGTGCTGACCGGCTGGCCGAACCGTGACGCCGCGAAAATCCTCGACACGGTGACCTTCCCCGCACTGGGGTTCATCTACGTGCCGCTGGCGGTGGTGGCGGCGGCGCGGGCCCGGGGCAGGACCCGGGCCGCATGGGTGGCGATGGCGATCGGTTTCGCCAGTTGGGCAGCGGGCGAGATCATCACCGCCGTCGTCAAGCTGGCCGGACACGAACTGCCTTTTCCGTCGTGGGCCGATGCCGCCTACCTGTTGTACGTCCCATGGGTGTTGGTGGCCCTGCTGCTGTTCCCCAGCGCCGGGAATCTGCGCAGCCAGGGCCGCATGACCCTCGACGGGGTGATCGTCGCCAGTTCTTTTTTCCTCATCTCGTGGGTGGCCGAGATGCGCGACGTATTGAGAAGCGGAACCGAACGCGGCCTGGACCTCGCTGTTGCCGTCGCCTATCCGCTGGGCGACATCCTGGTGGTCACCGTCGCATTCCTGGTTCTGGTCCGGGCGCCGGCCCAGTTGCGGGTGATGTGGTCGCTTCTGCTGGGCGGTCTGGTGTGTGCTGCGCTGGCGGATAGCGCGTGGGCCTACCAGGTGGACTCCGAGGGCCGCGAGATCGGTTCGGTGCCCGACATCCTGTACCTCGTCAATGCGCTGCTGATAATCCTGGCGCTGGTCGAGGGATGTCGGGTGGTGTCGGTCCCGGCCCCCGCGGTCACCACGGGGCCCAGTTTGCTCTCGCTGTGGCTACCCTTGCTGCCGTTGTCCGTGGCAGCGGTGACTGTGGCCCTGACGCCCACGACCGTCGTGACCGAAACGCCGGTGATTGCGGCAGGATCGCTGCTGATCGCCGCGACGCTGCTGCGGCAGTTTCTCGAGTCGGCAGAGCTGGTCAGTAGGGAACAACAGGTTCGCAACCTCGCCGACCGGCTGAACGGGGAGCTCGACAGTGCCTCTCAATACGTCGAGTCGATTCTTCCGGGTCAGCTGGACGGCCCGGTGCAGGTGTGCTCGCGGTATCTTCCGGCCCGCGCGGTGGGCGGGGATTCCTTCGGATACCGGTGGATCGACGACGACCATCTGATCGTCTACCTCGTCGACGTCTCCGGTCACGGCGTGCGTCCGGCTCTGCTTTCGGTCTCGGTGCACAATCTGCTGCGATCGGGAAGCCTCGCGAATGAGGTTCTCCTGCAACCGGATGCGGTGTTGTCCGATCTCAACGATCGCTTCAGCATGGACGGACAAGACGGCCACTACTTCACGATGTGGTTCGGGGTGTATCAGCTGTCGACGGGTGTGTTGCGCTATGCCAATGCCGGCCACCCCCCGCCGCTCCTGCTGACCGCCCGGGACGGAGCCGTTGCCTCCGAAGCGCTCGAGGAGGCGTCGATGCCGGTGGGGATGTTCCCCGAGGCGGACTTCGCGTCGGAAAGCTATCCGGTCCCTCCGGGTTCGAGGCTGCTGCTGTACAGCGACGGGACGCTCGGTGACGCGCCGGACATGGACGAGTTCGTGGCGCTGTGTACGCAGTTGTCCGCACAGGGGCCGGGGTGGCTGGACGCGCTGATCGGCAGACTGCCGGTCGCGCCCGACGGGCGCATCGAAGACGACTGCGCGCTGGTCGAGGTGAGTTTTCCCGGCGCTAACGCAGAAGCCGGGGCAATGTCGGCAGAGTCAGCAGCGCACCCGCGGTAGCGCCGAGCACGTCGGCCAACCAGTCGCCGACGTCGCCTCCGCTGCGGCCGGGAGTCAAGGTCTGCACGGCCTCGTCGAGCACGCCGAAGGCCGCCGCGAGGAGGACCGCCAGAAGCAACAGTGTCGCGGTCTGCGCTCGCGGGCGCGACACGCGCAGCGCGGAGGCCGCCAGCCACCCGCCGACCGCATAGGCGACGAAGTGATTCACCTTGTCCCAGAACAGGAATGCCGCCGCGGGGAGCTCCTGCGGCGTGAGCGATGACAGCACCAGGATGCCGCACGCCCAAGCCGCCAGAGCGGCCCAGAGCAGCCGGCCCAGAGTCCGTCGAGTCACCCGACCACCGAACCACATGCCCCCGAAATGCGGACGGGCCCACCCGCTGTCGCGGATGGGCCCGTCCTGCGCCTCGACGGGTTACACGTCGCGTCGCGGTGCGACTTAGACGTCGTAGTAGAGCGCGAACTCGTAGGGGTGAGGGCGAATCTGGATCGGCAGGATCTCGTTCTCCCGCTTGTAATTGATGTAGGTCTCGATCAGGTCGCTGGTGAACACGCCACCCTCGGTGAGGTAGTCGTGATCGGACTCAAGACGGTCGATCACCGCCGAAAGCGAGGTCGGCGCCTGCGGGATGTTGGCGGCCTCGTCCGGCGGGAGCTCGTAGAGATCCTTGTCGACCGGGGCCAGCGGCTCGATCTTCTTCTTGATGCCGTCGATGCCGGCCATCAGCATGGCCGCGAATGCAAGGTACGGGTTGCCCGAGCTGTCCGGGCAGCGGAACTCGAGGCGCTTGGCCTTCGGGTTGTTGCCGGTGATCGGGATGCGCACGCAGGCCGAGCGGTTGCGCTGGCTGTACACCAGGTTGATCGGGGCCTCGTAGCCGGGCACCAGGCGCTTGTAGGAGTTCACCGTCGGGTTGGTGAACGCCAGCAGCGAGGGCGCGTGGTGCAGGATGCCGCCGATGTAGTGCCGGGCGATGTCGGACAAGCCCGCGTAACCCGACTCGTCGTGGAACAACGGCTTGCCGTCCTTCCACAACGACTGGTGGGCGTGCATGCCCGAACCGTTGTCGCCGAACAGCGGCTTGGGCATGAAGGTGACGGTCTTGCCGTTCTGCCAGGCGGTGTTCTTGATGATGTATTTGAACAGCAGAACATCGTCGGCCGCATGCAGCAGCGTGTTGAACTTGTAATTGATCTCGGCCTGGCCCGCGGTGCCCACCTCGTGGTGGCCGCGCTCCAGGGTGAAACCGGAGTTGATCAGGTTGGTAGACATCTCGTCGCGCAGGTCGACGTAGTGGTCATACGGCGCCACCGGGAAATACCCGCCCTTGGGGCGCACCTTGTAGCCGCGGTTCGCGCTGCCGTCAGCCTCGAACGGCTCGCCGGAGTTCCACCAGCCCGACTCCGAGTCCACCTCGTAGAAGGTGCCGTTCATCTTCGAGTCGAATGCCACCGAGTCGAAGATGTAGAACTCTGCCTCGGCGCCGAAGAAGCAGGTGTCGGCAATGCCGGTGGAGGCCAGGTAGTTCTCCGCCTTACGGGCGACGTTGCGCGGGTCGCGCGAGTAGGGCTCGCGGGTGAACGGATCGTGCACGAAGAAGTTCATGTTCAGGGTCTTGGCGGCCCGGAACGGGTCGATGCGAGCCGTCTCGGGATCCGGCAGCAGCATCATGTCGGACTCGTGGATCGACTGGAAGCCGCGTACCGACGAGCCGTCGAAGGCCAGACCGTCCTCGAACACGCTCTCGTCGAACGCCGTCGCCGGGATCGAGAAGTGCTGGACGACACCGGGCAGGTCGCAGAACCGGATGTCGACGTACTCGACCTTCTCGTCCTTGATCAGTTTGAAGATGTCGTCGGCTGTCTTGTGCTTCGCCACTAGTGCTCCTTTACGCGCAGACGTTTCGCTAATCGGCGCTGACGGTATGGAGGACTTATTTCGCTCCCGTCAAGCGATTGTTTCGCCGACGTTACGGGTCGGGGCTTTCTGTTATCGGCGCTGGTGGCGCCTATCCTGGGCTTATGGCGCGCGAATTGGGATCCTGGCTGTCCGGGCCGCAATCACTGAGTACCCGGGAGGGTTATCCCGGTGAGCGCCTGGGCCTGCCGGCCACCGGTACCGGGTCGCTGGCCGGGCTGGGGCGCCGGGCGTCCGCGCTGGTGGTTGACTGGCTGATCTCGTACGGTCTGGCCGGGCTGGGTCTGGCGGCAGGGCTGTACGGGAGTGCGTTCCTGGCCACGGCGGTGCTGTTGGTCTGGTTGGTGCTGGGCGTGGTCTCGGTCCGGCTGTTCGGCTTCACCCCGGGGCAGTACGCGTTGGGCCTGCGGGTGGCCTCCGTGGACAACCGGTTGCACGTCGGCACCGGAAGGGCTGTCGTGCGGGGTCTGCTGATCGCGCTGGTCATCCCGGCCCTGTTCACCGATATCGACGGGCGTGGGTTTCAGGATCGGTTGACGGCGACGGCGGTGGTTCGCTCGCGCTGACTCTTGCGCTGAGTGCCCCTCCTGGCAGGCGGTTACTCTCACTTTTCCTGCCGCACGGGGCACTCGATGCCGCTGTGGATGAGCGGGACGGAAACTCCGCTGGGTTTGGCACCGTCGTGGGCGTGCAGGTATTCCGCGCGGGGGAGGCCCTGGCAGTCGGTGAAGTGAGCCGGTGGGGGCTGGCGGCGCACCACCGTCGGCTGCTGCCGGGCGTGTGGACGCCCTGGGGTTGCACGCCATCGCTGGAGGATCGAATCGGCGCGGCATGGTTGTGGTCCGAACGCCAAGGCATTGTGTACGGCCTGGCGGCATCCGCCATGCACGGCGCCCGCTGGGTCGCGGACGACATCCCGATTGAATTGAACGTTTCGCGCCACAAGTCGCCGGCCGGCGTCGTCGTACGCAGGGACACTCTCCTCGGCGACGAGGTGACCAGTCTTGGCGGCTTTCCGGTGACATCTGTGGCGCGGACAGCCTTCGACCTGGCCCGCCGCGGACCGCGTGGTGTGGCCCTGGAGCGCCTCGACGCCCTCGCTCGCGCAACGCAATTCGCTGCGTCGGATGTCCTGGCGGTGTACGACGCCCATCCCAAGGTCCGCGGAAGGCGGCGCATCCCGGGTCTGCTGCGTTTCGTCGACGCGGGCGCGCAGTCACCGAAGGAGACCTGGCTGCGACTGGTGTTGATCGAGGCGGGCTTCCCGCGCCCGCAGACCCAGATCCCTGTCTTGACGCCAGACGGCTATCCCCGCTACTACCTGGACATGGGGTGGCCGGAGTTCATGGTCGCGGTCGAGTACGACGGTGAGCAGCACCGCACGGACCCGGCGCAGTACCGCACTGACGTGATGCGTTCCGAATACATCGAGGGACTCGGCTGGCGGCGCATCCGGGTCCTTGCCGGCCACCGGCGGGAGGACGTCGTCGCGCGGGTTGTCGCGGCGGGAGTGCCACGCGACTTCATCGAGTGCGCCACCTGGCAGGCGGCTACTCGCACAAAGCCTGCGCCAGCGGGCACTCGGCGTTAGATACGGGCGTCAGTTTCAGACGGTCTGTATAAAGCGGCCCCGCTCCTCGTACGATTGATCGACCCACAGGGAGGGGGCGGCGGGGATGGCCTGGTTTCCGACGGACCCGCACTCCGTCACACCCGCGTGGCTCAGCCACGTGCTCGGAGCGGACGTGCGCGCCTGCCGGCTGGAGCAGATCGGCATCGGTATAGGGATTCTCGCCAGGGTGTTCCGCGTGCACCTGGATGGGACGGGCGTACCGGATTCTGTCGTGGTTAAGCTTCCTTCGCTTGACGAGAAGGCGTTCGCGCTCTGCGCCGATCTCGACTTCTACCTGTGCGAGGCGCATTTCTATAAGGACGTCGGCATCGCCAACCCGCTTCGCCCGGCCCGCCCCTACTTCACCGCCTTTGATCCGGTAACCCACGACTTCGTCCTGGTGCTGGAGGATCTCGGGCACCTGCGAGTCAACGACCAGATCGGTGGCTGTTCGGCCGAGGACGCCGAAGTGATCGTCGACGCGATCGCCGGTCACCACGCGTACTGGTGGGAGAGCGAGCGGTTCGCCTCGATGACGTGGCTGAAGCAGTTCGAGGATCCGCGGTACGCCGAGGTCATCGCCGCCAACTTCGAGGCGGCTTGGCCAGTGGTTCTCGACCAGTTCGGCGACGAACTCTCTCCGTCGATCCGGGCGTTCGGCCAACGGTTTCCCGCCCTGGTGGCCTGGTACGCATCCGAGATCGCCTGCCCTCCAGCCACTTTCCTGCACGGCGATCTTCGGCTTGATCAGTTCTTCTTCGCCGTTGAGCCAAGTGATCCGCCGGTGACCGCCCTGGACTGGCAGCTCAGTTCGATCGGCCGCGGCGCCTACGACCTGGCCTATTTCCTCAGCCAGAGCCTCGCAACCGACACGCGCCGCAGCTGTGAGAAGAACCTCATTGCACGCTACGCCGAGCGGCTGTCGGAGCGCGGAATCGATTACGCGGCTGACGAATTGAACCGCGACTATCGGCTGACCACCGCGTGGTGCTTTGCCTACCCCGTGATCGGCACCGGTCGTATCGAGCCTGCGAACGATCGCCAAGTCGACTTGCTGCGCGCGATGCTGCGGGGCTCCGTGGCCGCCATCGAGGACCATGACGCTCTGGCGCTGAGGCCGGACTGACATGATCTGCACCGCATGCCAGACACCGAACGAGGCGGACGCCCGCTTCTGTGAAGGCTGCGGCAGTCCGATGGAACGCCGATGCGCAGGCTGTGGAACACCCGCAAGCGCCACGGCACGGTTCTGCAAGTCCTGTGGCGGATCGCTTGTCAGCCCGGTGCAACCGGCACCCGCGGCCCCGACCCGAAAGACGGTCACCGTGCTGTTCGCCGACCTCGCCGGCTCCACCACGTTCGAGGAGAAGGTCGACGCCGAAACCGCCCGAGAAGTGCTGGGGCAGTACCACACTCTGCTGGCCCAGACCGCTCAACGCCACCGAGCCGGAGTGACGAAGTACATCGGCGACGGGTTCATGGCGGTCTGGGGCGTTCCCGAAATCAGTGCGGATGACGCCGACCACGCCGTGGACGCGGCGGTGGAACTCCAGGAGCGCTTCGTCGACCTGGCCGCAGAGGTGGCCAACACCCGCGGGGAAGCCCTGGCGTTGCGTGTCGCGGTGAACACCGGCGAAGTGGTCGTCGGCTCCGACGATGCCGACCTGGTCGGCGATGCCCTCAACGTCGCCGCGCGGCTGGAATCCCAGTGCCCCCATGGTCAGGTCGTGGTGGGTGAGGAAACGTGGCGGTCCACTCGTGGCCGGTACCGCTACGAGCCGCTGAGTCCGGTTCAGGTGAAAGGCCGGGTCGCGCCGGTCGCGGTCTACCAGTGGGCTGGGCGCCGTTCCGAGCCGGCCGACTCCATCCCGTTCGTCGGCCGAACTCACGAATTCCGGCGCCTCACCGCGGTTCTGGACGAGGCTGTCGCCCATCGCGGGGCGCGGCTCGTCACCGTTTTGGGGGACCCAGGGGTAGGCAAGACACGCCTGGCAAGTGAGTTCGCCGCGTCGCAGCAGGACGCGGTCGTGCTTCAGATCCGCTGTGCCGCAGACGGAACTGTGGCATTGGCGCCCGTGGTGGAGGCGCTCCGCACCCGGGACATCGAGGCCGATCTTCCTGCCGCCGCACCCGAGCGTGACCGTATCCTGCGCGATCTCAACGGCATGACCGGGGGCGTCGCCGGCTCCGTCGAAGAGACGTTCTGGGCCCTGCGTCGGTACCTCGAAGTACTCGCTGCCCGCGGGCTGCTGGTTCTCGTCCTCGACGACGTTCAGTGGGCGGACGCCCTCTTGCTGGACTTCGTCGAGCATCTGTCGGAATGGGTCCGGGGCGCGCCCGTGCTGATGATCGCGCTCGGCCGTCCCGAATTGCGCGAGAGCAGGCCGGAATTGGTCACCGTCGGCGGGTGGGTCGGCGACGCGATCCGACTCGGCGGTCTGGAACCCGGAGCCACCACCGAACTTGCGGCCCGGGTCCTGGGTACCGACAAGCTGCCGACGGAATTGCTCTCGCGGCTGCCGTCGTCGACCGGCGGGAACCCGCTTTTCGTCCGGGAACTGGTCGCCATGCTGGTGCACGACGGGGTGCTGGTCGCCGAGGCCGACGGGTGGCGGCTCACCATCGATGCCGACGCCATCGCCGTACCACCGACCATCCAGGCGCTGCTGGCCTCCCGGTTGGAGCGCATCAACACCGCCGATCGGAGGGTGCTGGAAACCGCGTCGGTCATCGGTACCGACTTTTCGCCCGCGGCGGTGTCCGCGCTCAGTGGAGCCAGCCCGGCGGAGGTGAAAGCCTCGCTGGACCGGATGCGGCGGCTGGAACTCGCTCAGCCCAGCGGTGCCTACAGTGGGGATGAACCGGTGTGGCGGTTCCACCACATCCTGATCCGCGACGTCGCCTACCGCCGATTGTTGAAGTCCGATCGCGCCGACCTGCATGAGCGGTTCGCCGACTGGGTCCGCGACGGGGGACAAGCCGGGGTGTTCGAATCCGACGAACTGCTGGCCCGGCATCTGGAGTTGGCCCACGGCTACCGCTGCGAACTCGGCGCGCGTGACTCCGTCACCGCGGAGTTGGCGCTGCAGTCCGCGCGGTGCTATCTGTCGGCGGCGCGCCGTGCGCTGGACCGCGACGCCCTGGTGTCCGCGGGGGCCCAGGCAGCGCGCGGAGCTGCGCTCGCCACCGCCGATCCGGCACTGCGGGCGGAGCTGCTGCTGGTCGGTTGCGAGGCCTACCTGTCAGCCGGTGACGTTGCGGCGGGCGCTCCGCTGGTCGAGGAACTCGACCGCATTGCCGATGCCGCGCTCGCGCCATGGGCGACGTGCTACCGATGCCAGTACATCGTCTACACCGATCCCTCACGTCTGCCCGAGGTCGACGAACGGTTACAGGAGGCCATCGACGAATTCGCTCGCCGGGGCGATTCGGCCGGTTCGGCGAAGGCCTACCGGGTGCGAGCCGGCACGCGCGGGCGATTGGGTCGCATCGGGGAGGCCGAGGCCGATCTTTTCGAGGCGCTGATCGCAGCACGCCAGTGCGGTGACCACCGGCAGATCACCGCTGCTCTCGGCGCGGCGCCCAATGCCGCACTGTGGGGCCCCAGCCCCGCGCCCAAGGCGGGTGGCCGATGCCTGGATGTCGTTCGCATGCAACGGATGACGACCGCCGCGCCGTCGTTGGAGGCGACCTCCCTGCGGTGCCTTGCGGTGCTGGAGTTGTTACGCGGGCGGCCGGACAAGGCGCGGTCGATGCTCGACGACGCCCGGCAGATCGTCTCCGACCTCGGTCTGCGGCATGGCCTGATGGAGACTGAGTTGTACGCCGGGATCATCGAGTCGATGGTCGGCGACCCCGTGGCGGCCGAGCCGCATTTCCGGACCGCTTTGGAGGGACTGGACTCCCTCGGCGTCGGCGCCGATGCCGGACAGGCCGCCGCACTGCTGGCGCGCTCACTGCTGGCGCAGGGACGTATCGACGAGGCGGATCGCTATGCCGCAGAGAGTGAACGGATTGCCGGCCACAATCTGAAGACGGCCATCGGCTGGCGGGCCGCTCGCGCCGAGATCCTCTCGGCGCAAGGGCGTCACCGGGAGGCCGTGGCGGTGGCGCGGGACGCGGTGGCGGTCGCGGCTGACACCGACCTGGTTCTGGACTACGCCGATTCGTGCCTGACCTTGAGCAGGGTGCTGGCCGCTGCGGGCGATCGGCATGGGGCGGCCGAGGCGCGCAGCAAAGCTGAATCACTCTATGCCGCAAAGGATGCCGTCTTCCTGGTGGGAGCCGCTTCGGGGCTGAGCGAGCCCGTGGTGCAGCAGACCGCGCCGGCGCCGGAATCCAGGCTGAGGCTGACCACTGCCAACCGGGCGTCGGATGTGCCCTTGAAGACCTGGCAGGGGGCAGTTCGTACCTCGGCCACGTTCGTATACGAGGATCACCGCCGGGTCAGCGGCGAACCACTCGAGGCCGGGGCGGACCTTCATGCCGCCGCCAAGCGGAAGGTGGAGCAGTACCCGCATGTCGAGGCGCCGGTGCTGGCCGCCCGCGGGGAGGGCTTGGCGCTGGTCTCGCTGCGCTGGTGGGATGACGCCGGCAACCAGAGCACCTCTTTGGATGTTTACCAGGTGAACGAGGCAGACGAACTCACTTACCACGGCCGCTTCGACGAGGATGATTTTGCCGGCGCCTACCGGGTGCTCAACGAGCGGTACTACAGAGGTGAAGGTGCAGCCTTCGCTGCCAACGGCATGAAGGTGCTGGAATTCGAGGAGGCGTTCTGGGCGCAGGACGTCGAGGCCGCGCGGCAGACGATCCAGTCCGACTTCCGTTGGTGTGCAGCCGCTTCGGCGTTGAAGCCGGGCGAACGATCTGTGGCGGAACTCTTCGCGTGGCGCGCCGAACGTCTCACTCAGGTCGCATCGTTCCAGGACTGCCTGGCCGCCCTGCGCTGGCTGTCGCCGGACGTGTGCATCTCGCTGTGCGAGGTCCGGGCGACGGGGCACGGCGGCGAGGCATACCGCTGGAGTCGGTTCTACGTCAGCGAGTTTCGCGACGGACTGTCGGCTGCGGTCCGTGAGTTCGATATCGACGATGAGGCCGAGGCGTTCGCGTTCGCGGAGTCTCTGTTGGCGCGGACGCGCGGTCGGTTGGTTGTCCGCAACCGCGCGAGCATGGTTGCGGACGGCATCATCAGCGCTCTGCGGGCCAAGAACGGTGCCGCCGCAGCCGATCTCTATGCGGAGACCCTCACGTATGACGATCGGCGGCGGCTGAGAGGTAATCCGGTGACCACCCGTGCGGATGGTCGTCGCAACGCTGAGCGAATGGTTCTGCAATACAGCGACTTCCAGAGCCGGATTCTCGCGGTGCGTGGTGAGCGAAGCGCCCTGGTTTCCAGCCGCTGGGCAGATGACGCGGGGAATGAGAGCGCGCATCTTCATGTCTTCGAACTCGATGACCAGTACCTCATCAGTTACGAAGGCCGCTTCGACGAGGACGACTTCGCAGCCGCCTACCGGGTGCTTGAGGAGCGGTACTACGCCGGTGAGGGCGGCGCCTTCGCCGCAGGCGGGCTCACTCAACTCGGGTTTCAGGCAGCCATCTGGGCGCAGGACGCCGAAGCCGCGCGCTCGTTGGTCCAGCCAGACTTCGTCTGGATTGCAGACCCGTCGACGCTGAAACCCGGGGAACGATCCCTTGACGAGATGTTCGCCTGGCGTGCCGAGCGGCTTGGACAGGTTGGGTCATTCGAGGATTGGCTGGCGGCTCTGCAGTGGTTGTCGCCCGAAATCTGCGTCGTGCGCGCGGAAATGAAGGGCGAGGATTACCGCTGGTCTCGTATCTACGTCACGCAATTCCGTGATGCACTGCTCGGCTCCGGTCGCGAGTTCGACACCGACGATGAGGAGACTGCTTTCGCGTACGCGGAGTCGCTGCTGGCGCGGGCACGCAATCGGCTTGTGGTCTGCAATCGCGCGAGCATGGTGGCGGACGGACTGTTCGCAGCACTACGCGCGAAGGACCTATCTGGCGCCCCCAGCTATGCGGAACGCTTGGTCTATGACGACCGGCGAAGGATTCCCGGTAGCCCGATGACGTGTCGCGAAGACGTGCTTGGCGCGGCGCAGCTGGCGGTGCGGCAGTACAGCGACTTTGAGCATGAGACCCTCGCCGTGCGCGGCGAGCGAAGCGTTTTGGTGTCCAGTCGCTGGTCGGATGCTGCCGGCAATGAGAGCAAGCACCTGCATGTCTTCGAACTCGATAACGACGGTCTCATCGGCTACGAAGGCCGCTTCGACGAGGACGACTTCGCCAGCGCCTACCGGGTCCTTGAGGAGCGGTATTACGCCGGTGAGGGTAAGGCCCTCGCCGCCGGCGGGCTCTTGCAACTGCAATTTGGGTCAGCTCTCGGTGCCAGCGACCTCGAGGCGGCGCGGCCGTTGGTCCAGCCCGATTTTGTGGTGAATGCTGACCCGTCGACGCTGAAACCCGCCGCGCGATCGCTGGAGGAGATATTCGGGTGGGCAGCCGAGCGACTTGCCCAAGTCGCGTCGTTCCAGATGTGGATCGCCGTCCCGGAGTGGATGTCATCCGAGGTCTGTGTCTCGCTCTTGGAGATGCGGGGGACGGGACACGGCGGCGAGAAGCATCTCTGGCCTCGGTATTACGTCACGCATCTCCGCGACGGTCTGCTCGCCTCCGGCCGTGAGTTCGGCATCGACGATGAGGCCGCGGCGTTCGCATACGCGGATTCACTCCTGGCGCAGGAACACAGTCGGCTGGTGGTCCGCAACCGGGCCAGTCTGGTGGCTGACGGGATCGTCGAGTCGCTGCGTGCCAACGACAGCGCGGGCGTCGTGGCGCTCTTTGCCGACGGGCTGGTCTACGACGACCGGCGACATCTCGGCGGCGGCACCGTGGCAAGTCGGCAGGAGTACCTCGTCAGCATCGAGCGGTTTTTGCATCAGTACTCGCGCTTCGACAACACAACGCTGGCCGTGCGTGGCGAGCGACTCGCACTGGTAGCGACTCGCTTTTCGGACTCTGCCGGTAACGCGACGGGGTATTTGCACCTCTTCGAGCTCGACGACGAGGGCCTGGTGACTTACGAGGGCCGGTTTGACGAGGACGACTTCCTCAGCGCCTACGTCGAACTGGATCGCCGTTACTACTCCGGCGAGGGTGTGGAATTCGCAGATGGTGGAAGGGCAAACTCGGGTTGGGTCGAGGGCATCGGGCGCCGTGACATCGAGATGGTTCGGCGGTTCTCGACCCCGGACTTCCGCTGGCTCGCACCGCCGTCATCGTTGAAGGCCGCCGAGCGAACCGTCGAGGACATGTTCGAGTGGATGCGTGTACGCGGCGAAAGGGTTTCGTCCCAGCGACATTGGCAGTCGGTGATCGAATGGGTAAGCCCCGATTGCGCTGTCGGTCTGACCGAGGTCACTGCCGTTGGATTCGACGGCGAAGATTTCCGGTGGACCTACATCGTTGTGACCGAGGTGCGTGACGGACGTGCCGCGTGGGTCCGGGAATTCGACACCGCGGGCGAGGCGTTCGCGTACGCGGAATCCGTCGCAGTAAGGCGGCCGAGCCGGCTGGCCGTTACCAATCGTGCCAGCGCTGTGGGACAGCGCCTGGTTGGCCATGTGCGAAGCGGCGACGTCGAGGCGGCAAGTAACTGCTATGCCGATTCAGCGGTGTATGACGACCGTCGGCAGATCAGTGGTGAACCTGTCGCGGGCCGGGCCGACATCCGCGCTGCCATTAAGCGGATCACCGAACAATTCCAACACTTCGAATTTCAGACGCTTGCGGTACGCGGCGAACGGTTACACCTTGCCCGCACCCGCTGGTCGGACACGGCAGGAAACGAGACAGCCGGACTTGTTCTTGCCGAGGTTGATGCGGACGGCTTGATCGTCTATGACGGACGCTTCGACGAGGACGACTTCAAAAGCGCCTACTTGGAGATGGAGAGCAGGCACCTCGATGGTGAGGGCAAGTCTCATGCCGATGCGAGTGCGGCACTGACGCAAGTCCTCCTCGCGGAGACCCGGGGAGACCTCGACAGCGCCTTCGCCATGTTCGCCGTTCCCGGGCTGCGGATCGAGAGTAGGTCGCGCTCGGTGTTTCCCGGTCGCTCTGCCGCCGAGCTTCGCCGCAGTGTCGAGGAACTCGGCGCCATGGTGGGGTCATACCGGGTGTGGAGCCCGGCGGCCTGCTGGATGTCGCCGGAATGGGTGGTCGCGCGCCATCAACGGGAGACCGTCGGAAGCGGGGGTGACGCGCTCAGCTGGTCGCGGATTTATGTGATGGAGATCCGGAACGGACTGGCCCAATCGGTGTGCGAGTTCGACGCCGAGGACGAGGAGCATGCGTTCGCATACGCCGAGGAGCGGATGCGGGTGAGGCCGAGCCGGCTTGCGATAGCCAATCGGGCCAGCGAAATCGGTTCCCGCATGGTCGACGCCATCCGAGCCGGCGACGTCGAGCGGGCTGTCGAGATGTTTCCCGTGGACTCCGAGTACGGAGACTTCCGTCGGGTGAGTGGCGACCCCATCGTCGGGAAAGCTGCTCGGCGGCAGGCGATTGTGCGTTCGCTGCAACAGTTCAATCAATTCGATCTGACCACCATTGCCGTTCGCGGGGAGAACCTTGCGCTGGCCCGGAGCAGCCGCTCCGATGACGCGGGTAACGAGTCGACGGTGCTCGTCGTCGGCCAGATCGACGACGACGGACACGTCGTCGCACTCCTCACCTTCGACGACGATGATTTCGAGAACGCCTATCAGGAATTGGAGCGTCGCTACTACGGCGGTGAAGGCGCGCCGTTTGCAGAAGCGGGCGCCGTGATGTCCAAGCTGGTGGCGGCGGGCAACCGCGGCGACAACGACGCGGTGTTCGAGTTGTTCGAACCGGGAATGCGGGTGGAGAGCCGCTCCCGCACCATCATCCCGAGTCGGGCATTGGACGAGTTGCGTTCCAGTGTGGATGAGTTCAAGGCCATGGTTCGCTCATCGCGGATCTGGTGCGCGGCGGTGCGCTGGCTGTCGCCCACCTGTGCGGTTGTCCGGCATGAGCGTGAAGCCGTCGGTCATGAGGGTCAGAGCTACGAGTGGTCACGGATCTACGCTCTCGAGACTCACGGCGGACGGTTCACGGGCGGTTGCGAATTCGATATCGAGTTCGAAGACGAGGCGTTCGCGTACGCCGAGGAGCGCCTGCGTGCCTCGGCCAGCCGACTGGCGGTGACGAACCGGGCTAGCGTGGTCGCCGAACGTCTGGCGAAGGCGATCCGGCGCGATGGTGATCTTGAACTCGGTGTTGCTCAGTTTGCGAGCGATTGCGTGTACGAGGATCGGCGGCGACTCCGCGGTGATCCGATCGTTGGTGTCGTCGCGCGGCGCGCGGCACTTGAGCGGATAATGCAGCAGTACGGCCACCTGACGATGAGCCCGGTAGCGGTGCGCGGGGACCGCCTAGTCCTCGAGAGGTGTTCCCGCTCTGACGATTCCGGAAACGAATCCATCGTGCTCGTCCTCGGCGAGATCAATTGCGACGATCAGGTGGCCGCCTACATCAGCTTCGATGAAGACGATTTCGAGGGTGCCTACCGGGAGCTTGAGCGTCGCTACTACGCCGGCGAGGGCGCAGCTTCGGCTCCCGGCGGGAGAAAGCTGGCGGATTTCGTCGCGGCCCTCAACCGGAGAGACCTCGACTCGGCTTTCACGGTCATCGGCAATCCGGTTCTGCGCATTGAGACGCGTTCTCGCGCGTTGTTCGCGGATCGCTCGGCCGCCGAGCTTCGCGAGGACCTCGATGAACTGCTGTCGATGACGTCCTCAGTGCGCTGGTGGTACTCGAGTATCTGCTGGCTGTCTGCGAACGTAGGCGTGGGCCGCCAGGAGCGCGAAGGGATCGGTCTGGAGGGCCAGGGCTATGCCTGGACCGACATCTACGCCTTTGAGTTCCAGGGTGACGCGGTCGCGTGGATCTGCCGGTACAACGTCGAGGACGAACCGCAGGCATTCGCCGACGCCGAAGCGCGGACACTGCTCAGCCCCAGGCGTTTAGCTGTCGCCAATCGTGCGAGCGCGGTTCGTGTCGCTGGCACTGTCGCCTTGCAGAGGAGCGAGATCGACACGGCCGAAGGTTTTTTTGCGGATAGCGTGGTTTTGGAAGACCGAAGACGGATGAGCCCCTACCCGCCTGCGAGTGGAGCCGGAATGCGCGATGCTCTCGCGAGGCTCCGCAGCGACTACAGCCACTTCGACGGGCAGTTCCTCGCAGTGCGGGGCAATAATCTTGTCTTGGCGCGGTATGTCTGCTCGGATGCGGCCGGGAACCAGACTTCAGGATTGAGTGTCAGCGAAGCCGGCGTAGACGGATTGATCATCTCCGAAGTCCGCTACGACGAGGGCGATTTCGTCTCCGCCTACGCCGAGATAGAGCGGCGCTACTACGCCGGGGAGGGTGCGGCGTTCGCGGTCAACGGCATGGCGAGTGCGAACTATCTGGCCGCCGTGAATCGCGGCGATTTCAAGACCGCGTTTGAGGAATTCACCAGCCCCGATCTCCGGATCGAAAGTCGCGCAAAACGATCGGGATTCGCGGTTCAGAGCGCCGCGGAATATCAATCCAGCTTTGAGGAACTGCAACGGCTGGTCGGCTCGTTCCGCGACTGGTTCGCGGCAGTCGAGTGGGTTGCGCGGAACTGGATGGTGATCCGCTACCAGCGGGTGGCCGTCGGACGTGACAGCGAGGACTACCAGTGGGATCGGATCTGCGTCTGCGAAGTCCGGAACGGACGCCTCTCCTACATCTGTGACTTCGACCTCGAGGATGAAGAGGCGGCCTTCGCATACGCCCAGGAGCACGCCAACACCCCAGCCTCACGATTGCCGTTGACCAACCGTGCATCAGACACCATCACGGTGATGGTCCAGGGGCTATCAGATGCGAATATCGATGCGGTGGTGGATTGCTTCAGCGAGGACTACATTCGGGGAGACCGGCGCCGGATCCTTGGTTCGCCACTGCGTGACAAGAGTGAGATGCGCGCAGCGACTGAGCGAATGTTGGAGCAATACAACCACTTCCAATGGCAGACGCTGGCCGTGCGGGGAGAGCGGCTGACGTTGGGTTGGACGCAGTGGTCGGATGATGCGGGGAACGCGTCAACGTATCTTGCCGTGGGTGAAGTGGACACCGTCGGTCGCCTCGTCTACGAGGGACGCTTCGACGGGGACGACTTCGACTCGGCGTACGACGAACTCGAACGCCGCTACTACGCCGGCGAAGGTGCGGCCGTCGCGGAATCCGGGATAGCGTTGTCCGACTACGTCACCACCAAGAATCGCGGTGACCTCGACAGGCTGTTCAACTCTCTGAGCACCGCCGACCTCAGGATCGAGAGCCGTTCCGCATCCGTCTTCGTCGAGCGCACGGCGGCCGAGTATCGCGCGAGTGTCGAACAGCTGCTCGACATCCTCGGGTCGACGCGGGAATGGTTTTCCGCCGTGACGTGGGTGTCGCCGAACTGGTTCGTCGGACGATTCGAGCGCGAGGCCGTTGGCCGTACGGGCGATGACTTCGCGTGGGACCGCATCCTGGTGGGCGAGATGCGTGACGGTCGACTCACCTACATCTGCATGTTCAACGTCGCTGATGAGGATGCCGCCTTCGCCTACGCCGATGAGATCGTCGCCAAGCACGCAACCCGGCTGCCGTCGAGGAATGTCGCGAGCGAAGTGGGTGAAGCCGCCTTCTTGGCAATGTGCGCAACCGATCTTGATGCGGTCGTCGAGTTCTACGCCGATGACTTCGTTTTCGACGACCACAGGCGGCTTGGTGGTGACCCGATCCCCGGCAAGGAGGCGATGCGAGCTGCGCTTGAACGGGTTCTGTCCCAGTTCCCCACCTTCGAGTTGCGCGGCCTCGCGGTCCGGGGAAACCGGCTGGCGCTGGGCTGGAGCCGATGGTCAGATGGTGCCGGAAACGAATCCAGACACCTTCACCTGGTCGGGGTGGATCAGAGCGGCCACATCGTCTACGACGGTCGGTTCGACGAGGACGACTTCGACTCGGCATACCGCGAGCTCGACCGCCGGTACTTCGCCGGCGAGGCCGCCGAGTTCGCCGAGATGGACCCGGTGCAGGCGAGCTTCATGCACGCGCTGAACCACTGCGATCTGGATGCTGCGAAGAAGGCGTGCCTGCCCTCGTTGCGCGTCGTGTCGTCCCCCACCATGCTCACTGCCGAGGAGCGCACCCTTGCGCAATTCTTCTCCTGGGTGGCCGACCGATTTGAGCAGTCGTCTCCGGTGCGGCATTGGGTGTCGAGCTTGCACGTGGTGTCGGCGAATTGCGTGCTCGGCCGGGTCGAGATCGAGGTGCTGGGCTCTGACCGAGACGGATACAGCTGGCCGTCGCGGATCATGGTCACCGAGATCAGTGGTGGGCGATTTGCGAACATCTACCAGTTCGATCCCGCCGACGAGGAAGCCGCATTCGCCTACGCGGATGAAATCGTAGCCAAGCACGCCAAGAGGTTGCCTGCGACGAACATCGCCAGCGAAATTGGTGAAGCGGCCAGCCGAGCGCTGGAGGCCGGTGATTGGTCGCTCCTGGGCGACATGTACTCAGATGACTTCGTCTTCGACGATCATCGTCGGCTCAGCAGCGGATACCTTATAGAGGGAAGGGAGGCAATGTCGGCACACGCCAGGCGAATCCGCGAGCAGTTCAGTGTTTTCGAGCCTCGCCCGCTAGCGGTTCGTGGCGACCGCCTGGCCTTGTTCTGGAATCGTCGGGCGGACAGTGCGGGCAATGAGACCATCCAATTCCATGTTGTGGAGCTCGACGCTGATGGATGCGTGCGCTACGAGGGCCGCTTCGACGAGGACGACTTCGAGGGTGCCTACGCCGAGATGGAGCGGCGGTACTACGCAGGGGAGGGTGCGGCGTTCGCGGCGAACGGGCTCGCGAGCGCGAACTATGTGGCGGCGATGAACCGCGGCGAATGGGACGCCATTTTCGGCAACCTCACCCTGGCCGAGATGAGAGTGGAGAACCGATCTCGTTCACCCTTTCCCCATCGGACAATCGACGAACTGAGGCGCAGCTTCGAGGAGCTCCACTCGATGGTGAGCTCAGTTCATGCCTGGTTCTCTGCCATTACGTGGATCTCCCAAGATATGGCGATTGCGCGCTTTGAGCGCGCGGCCGTCGGACTGGAAGGCGAGGACTTCGCCTGGTCGCACACGCTTGTAACCGGTTGGAGACAAGGACAATTGGCGTCCATCTGTGAATTCGACCCTGACGACGAGGACGCCGCTTTCGCCTATGCACAAAGCATCGAGTGAGCCTTCAAGCAGGCCTCTACTCGAACTTCGACTGCCAGTTGGGGCACTCGGCGAAGTTAACGCCGGCGGACCGTGCGCCCCACGCCCTTGATCTTCGCCTGCGGCGGAAGCGGGCCCTTGGGCATGGCGGCCTGCCCGGTCTTGGTTCCCAGCGCGGCGAGCTTGGACTCCAGGCTGTCCATTTTCGCCACGGAAATGTTGGCGGGCAGCTTGGTGAGGTGACGCTCCAGCTTGGACAGTGGGACCTCGCCTTCGCCGTTGCCGATGACCACGTCGTAGATCGGCACCTCGCCGACCAGCCGGGCGGTGCGCTTCTTCTCCTGAGCCAACAACGGCTTGACCCGGCTCGGCTGACCCTCGCCGACGAAGATCACCCCCGGCCGCCCGATCACCCGGTGCACGGCGTCAAGATGCCCGTTCGCCGCGACCCCCGGGGTGACCCGCCACTTGCCGCGCAGGTTGTCCAGTGCCCAGGCCGCCGCCCCGGCCTGGCCCTCGGCCTTGCGGTAGACGTTCTTCTGCGCGCGGCGGCCGAAGATGATGAAAGCCACCAACACGCCCAGGACGATGCCCAGCACGATCATCAGCCACTTCGTGAAGCCGCCGATCAAGAAGCCGACCACGACCGACAACACCACGACGGCGACGAACGCGCCGATCATCAGGGGCAGCAGCTTCTTGTCTTCCTTGCGCTGCATCTGGAAGGCCTGCCACAGCTGGGCGCGACGCTGCTTGGACGCCGCCTTGGCTGCTGCTTTGGCTTCGGCTTTGGCGGCCTTGGTCTGGACCGGGGTGCGGGGTTTCGCCATAACTGATCAGGATACGGACGGCTTGTGAGCCCGCGAAGCCTGTTCGTACAGCCGTCCGGCCCGGTAGGAGGAACGCACCAGCGGACCGGCTAGCACCCCGGCGAACCCGAGGCCCTCGGCGTAGGCGGCCAGCTCGACGAACTCCTCGGGATGGACCCAGCGCTCCACCGGATGATGGCGCGGCGAAGGCCGCAGGTACTGCGTGATCGTGACGATGTCGCAGCCCGCGGAGTGCAGGTCGGCCAGCGCGGTGTGCACCTCGTCGATGGTCTCGCCCATGCCGAGGATGAGGTTGCTCTTGGTCACCAGGCCGAAGTCGTGGGCGGCGGTGATCACGTCGAGGCTGCGCTGGTAGCGGAACGCCGGGCGGATGCGCTTGAAGATCCGCGGCACCGTTTCGAGGTTGTGGGCGAACACCTCCGGCCGGGACTCGAACACCTCGCGCAGCAGATCTGCCTCGCCGTTGAAGTCGGGGGCGAGCAGCTCCACGCCGGTCGACGGGTTCAGCCGCTTGATGGCGCGGACGGTCTCGGCGTACAGCCACGCCCCGCCGTCGGGCAGGTCATCGCGGGCCACCCCGGTGACGGTGGCGTACTTCAGGCCCATGGCGGCGACGCTCTCAGCCACCCGGCGCGGCTCGTCGCGGTCCAACTCGGCGGGCTTGCCGGTGTCGATCTGGCAGAAGTCGCAGCGACGGGTGCACTGCTCGCCGCCGATGAGGAAGGTGGCCTCGCGGTCCTCCCAGCACTCGTAGATGTTGGGGCAGCCGGCCTCTTCGCAGACGGTGTGCAGGCCCTCGCGGCGGACCAGACCCTTCAGGGCGGTGAACTCCGGGCCCATCCGCGCCCGGGTCTTGATCCACGGCGGCTTGCGTTCGATGGGGGTCTCGGCGTTGCGCACCTCGAGCCGCAGAAGCTTGCGGTTACCGGGCTCGACGCTCATGGCTGCGATGGTACGGACACCGGCAGCCGACCGTCGAGGGCGTCGCCCACCGCCTCGGCGACCCGTTCCCGGACGTCCTCCACACCGACCCGCCGACCGAGTTCGGCGGTCAGCGAGGTGACCCCGGCGTCGGTGATGCCACACGGCACGATCGCCGCATACGCGGACAGGTCGCAGTCGCAGTTCAGGGCGAAGCCGTGCAGGGTGACGCCGCGGGCCACCCGGATGCCGATCGCGGCGATCTTGCGGGCCGGGCGGGGGCCGTCCGCCGGCAGCCACACCCCGGAGCGCCCGTCGACCCGCCCGGCGTCGAGGCCGAACTCCGCGCAGACGGCGATCAGCGACTGCTCAAGGCGCCGAACGAAATTCACCACATCGAGGTGCTCGCCCAGCCCGATGATCGGGTAGCCGACCAGCTGCCCGGGGCCGTGCCAGGTGATCTTGCCGCCCCGGTCGGTGTCGACGACGGGTGTCCCGTCAATCGGGCGTTCGTGGGCTTCGGTGCGCTTGCCCGCGGTGTATACCGGCGGGTGTTCGAGCAGCAGCAGGGTGTCCGGGCCGCCGGCCACCCGGGCGTCGGCGATCTCACGCTGCAGATCCCAGGCGGCCTGGTAGTCGAGCACGCCCAGTTGCCGGATCTGCACCGGGGCGTCGCTCTGGCGGATGGATTGCCGCATCACCCGACCGTACTACCCGAGCGCGTACGCGAGGGCCTCGCCGATGGTGTTGTGGTGGAAGGCGAATCCGGCGCGCTCGAGGGCGGCCGGGATGGCCCGCTGGCCGCCGAGCAGACCCTCCTCGGCGAACTCCCCAAGCAGGGTCTTGAGCGCGAATCCGGGCACCAGGAACGGCGCGGGCCGCTTCAGTGCACGGCCCAGTGCGGCGGTGAACTCGGCATTGGTCACCGGCGCGGGTCCGGTCAGGTTGACCGGTCCGGACATCGGCTGGTTGATCGCGAACAGCAGCGCGCGGACCTCGTCCTCCAGGCTGATCCACGGCATGTACTGGTGACCGCCGGCCAGCCGCCCGCCCAGGCCGAGGGCGAACAGCGGCTTCAGCTTGGCCAGCAGTCCGCCGCCGGGGGAGAGCACCAGACCCGTGCGGGCCAGCACCACCCTGACCCCGGCGTCCTGCGCCGGTGCGGTCGCGGCTTCCCAGTCCACGCACAACTGGGCCAGGAAACCCGTTCCGGGGGCCGCGGATTCGTCGGCGATGCGGCTGCCGGTGTCACCGTAGTAGCCGACCGCGCTGGCGTTGACCAGCACCGGCACGCCGGCCTCGACGACCGCGGCGGAGATCACCTCGGTGGGGTCGATGCGACTGTCGCGCAGCAGTTGTTTGTAGGCGCCGGACCAGCGTTTGTCGCCGACGCCGACGCCGCACATGTTGACCACGGCATCGACGCCCTGGAGTTCGCCCGGGTCGAACTCGCCGCTGTCGGGGTTCCAGCGCACCTCGTCGCGGCCGTTGGGCACCCGGCGCACGATCCGGATGACGCGGTGGTCGGCCGAACGCAGCGCGGCGATCAGCGCCGAGCCGATGAGGCCGGACGAGCCGGCGATGGCGACGGTCTTGGTGGCAGACCCGTCACCCGCCTCAGAGGCCAAGTTCGGCCTCGAATGCGCCTTCCTCGAGCCGCTTGCGGACGGTGGTGAGGAACCGGCCCGCGTCGGCGCCGTCGATCAGACGGTGGTCGTAGGTCAGCGGGAGGTAGCAGATCGACCGCACGCCGATGGACTCGTTGCCCAGTTCGTCGGCGATCACCCGGGGTCGCTTGACGATCGCGCCGGTGCCCAGCATGGCCGCCTGCGGCGGAACCAGGATCGGGGTGTCGAAGAGGGCGCCCTGGCTGCCGATGTTGGTGATGGTGAAGGTGCCGCCGGCGAGCTCGTCGGGCTTGAGGTTGCCCGAGCGGGCGCGGTTGGCGATGTCGTTGATCGCCCGGGCCAGCCCGGCCAATGACAGGTCACCGGCGTTGTGCACCACCGGGGACAGCAGGCCCTGGTCGGTGTCCACCGCGAAACCGAGGTTCTCGGTGTCGTAGTAGGTGATCTCGCTGGTGTCCTCGTTGTAGCTGGCGTTGATGTTCGGGTGCGCCTTGAGGGCGTCGATGACCGCACGGGCGATGAACGGCAGGTAGGTGAGGTTGACTCCCTCGCGCTCGGCGAACTCCTTCTTGGCCCGGGCCCGCAGCGCCACGATCTTGGTCATGTCGACCTCGTGGGTCTGGGTGAGCTGCGCGGTGGACTGCAGCGACTCGCGGGTCTTGCGGGCGGTGATCTGCCGGATCCGGTTGGCCTTCTGCGTGGTTCCGCGCAGATGCGCCAGCGGCGACGGGGCGGCAGCGGGTGCCGCGGCGCGCGGGGCTGCGGCGGCGGGTGCGACGGCTGCCGGTGCGGCCGGGGCCTTCTTCGCCTCGGCGGCGGCCAGCACGTCCTGCTTGCGGATCCTGCCGCCGACGCCGGTGCCCTTGACGGACGACAGGTCAATGCCGTTCTCGGCAGCCAGCTTTCGCACCAGCGGCGTCACGTAGGGGGCGTCGCCACCGGCGGCCGGCGCGGCGGCCGGGGCCGGCTGGGGCGCAGGAGCCGGGACTGGGGCCGGAGCCGGCGGGGGCGGCGGGGGCGGCGGGGGCGGAGCCGCCTGGGGTTCGGGCTTCGGCTCCGGAGCAGGCGCAGGCGCAGGTGCCGGAGCGGGCGCCGGAGCGGCGGCGGGGGCTGCGCCCGGGGTGCCGATCTTGCCGAGTTCACCGCCGACCTTCACGGTGACGTCCTCCTCGGCGGTGATGCTGAGCAGGGTGCCGGCGGCAGGTGAGGGGATCTCGGTGTCGACCTTGTCGGTGGAGACCTCGACCAGCGGCTCGTCGACGGCCACGGCGTCGCCGACCTTCTTCAGCCAGCGGGTGACGGTGCCCTCGGTGACCGACTCACCGAGTTCCGGCATCACAACGGAGGTGGCCGATCCCGAGGAGGCGGCCGGGGCGGACGGCGCCGCCGGCGGGGGCGGCGCGGGCTCGCTGATCTCGGGGGCCGGCTGGGCCTGGGCCGCGGGCTGTTCGGCGGGCTTGGGCTCCTCGGCGGGGGGTGCGGCGGGTGCGGACGGTGCGGCCTCGCCCGCTTCGGAGATCACGGCCAGTTCCCCGCCGACCGCGACGGTGTCGTCTTCGTGAGCGACGATCTTGGTCAGCACGCCCGACGCCGGTGCGGGAATCTCGGTGTCGACCTTGTCGGTGGAGACCTCGAGCAACGGCTCGTCCACCGTGACGGTATCGCCCTCCTGTTTGAGCCAGCGGGTGACGGTGCCTTCGGTGACACTTTCGCCAAGAGCGGGCATCTGGACGGAGACGGCCATATGTGTTGACTCCCTCGAACGTCGGTCGACCTTTGCGCATGCCGCAGCGCACGTCACCCCATCCTGTCATTACGGGACCCGCATCGCCGGGAATCGGGTGCCCAACGCGTAGGGCAATAATCGACCAATGCCCACCCGTTACCTATCCGCCCAGGACGGAACCCGACTCGCCGTCTACGAGGAGGGCAACCCGGACGGCCCGACCGTCGTCCTGGTGCACGGCTGGCCGGATACCCACGTGGTGTGGGACGGTGTCGCCGCCCTGCTGGCCGACTCCCACCGCATCGTGCGGTATGACAACCGCGGGGCCGGAGAATCCGATGTGCCACGCGGCGTGGCGGCCTACGACCTGGCGATCCTGGCCGACGACCTCGGAGCCGTCATCGACGCGGAGTCGCCGGACGCGCCCGTGCATGTGGTGGGCCACGACTGGGGTGGCGCGACGGTGTGGGAATACGTGTCCCGGCCACAGGCTGCCTCGCGGGTGGCTTCCTACACGTCGGTCTCCGGTCCGGACCCGCGGCATGTGAGCCGCTATGTCCGCGAAGGACTTGTGCGCCCCTACCGGCCGCGCCGGTTCGCCCGGGCGGTGGCCCAGGCGGCCCACTTCAGCTACATGTTCTTCTTCTCGATTCCGGTGCTGACGCCGGCGGCGATGCGCGGATTCCTGGCCCGCCGGATCAACCGGCACCTGATCGCCCCGGGCGTCCCACCCCCGCAGCGCCACCAGGCATCGACCTTCGTCGCCGACGCCACCAATGGGCTGAAGATCTACCGCGCCAACTTCTTTCCCGCTCTGACCCGCCCGGCGGGTGAGCGTCGGGTCGAGGTCCCGGTGCAACTGCTGGTCAACACCAGGGACAAATTCGTCCGTCCGCACGTCTACGACGACACCGCGCGCTGGGTGTCGCGGCTGTGGCGCCGCGACGTTCCGGCCGGGCACTGGTCGCCGATGTCGCACCCGCAGGTGATCGCCGCGGCCGTCGCCGAGTTGGTGAGCCACCTCGGCGGCGCGCGGCCCAGCCGGGCGCTGCTGCGCGCACAGGTCGGCCGGGAGCGAAAAGAGTTCGGCGACATGCTCGTTGCCGTCACCGGTGCCGGTAGCGGCATCGGCCGTGCCACCGCGCTGGCTTTCGCCGCCGAGGGCGCCGAGGTGGTGGTCAGCGATATCGACGGGGCGGCCGCCGCCGAGACCGCCGCCGCCATCGACGACGCCGGCGGGGTGGCCCATCCCTATGTGGTCGACGTGGCCGACGCCGACGCCGTGGAGCGCCATGCCGATCAGGTGTGCGCCGAGCACGGCGTGCCCGACATCGTGGTCAACAACGCCGGGATCGGGGTGGCCGGTGCGTTCCTGGACACCCCGGCCGAGAAGTTCGACCGGGTGCTCGAGGTGAACCTCGGCGGGGTGGTCAACTGCTGCCGCGCGTTCGGCCACCGCTTGGTGGAGCGGGGGACCGGCGGGCACGTCGTCAACGTCGCCTCGATGGCGGCCTACGCACCGCTGAGCTCGCTGAGCGCCTACTGCACGTCCAAGGCTGCGGTCTACATGTTCTCCGACTGCCTGCGCGCCGAACTCGACACCGCCGGTGTCGGCCTGACGACCATCTGCCCGGGGCTGATCAACACCAACATCGTCTCGGCCACCGGGTTCCACGCCCCGGAGGGCCGGGTTTCCGCGGTCCCGGCCCGCCGAGCGCAGTTGGAGAGGATGTTCGAACTGCGGCGCTACGGGCCGGAGAAGGTGGCCGCCGCGATCCTGGCGGCGGTGCGGTCCGGCAAGGCCGTCCGCCCGGTGACGCCGGAGGCCTATCTGCTGTACGGCACCTCCCGGCTGATGCCGCAGGCGCTGCGCAGCGTCGCGCGGGGGAAGGTCGTCTGACCGGTTGACGATTTGGTGTCCGACAGATTCAGGATGGTGGTCTGATGGCGCTCGTGTTGCACTGGTTCGCGGAAAGCCCCCTGCTGACCCTGTTCGTCTGCATCGGCCTCGGCAGCGCATTCGGGCGGATCAAATTCGGCCCGGTGTCCTTCGGGCCGGCGGGTGCGCTGTTCGTCGCGCTGGCGCTTTCGGCGATCCAGCCGAAAGCCGCTTTGCCGCCGATCATCACCAACCTGTCGCTGGGCGTGTTCTGCTACATGGTCGGCATCGCCGCGGGCCCGGCGTTCATCGGCGCCATTCGCACCGGCTGGCGGCCGGTGGTGGTCTCATTGCTGGCCGTTTTCGCGATGGCCGGCTCGGGGTTGTTCGTCGGGCGGGCGCTGGGGTTCGACACCGGCACGATCGCCGGCGCCTTCTCCGGGGCGGGCACCGCCACCGCCGCACTCGGCGCCGTGCAGCAGCAGCTGGCCGACGGTGGGGACATCCCGCCGCAACCGGCCATCGGCTACGCCGTGGCCTATCCGATCACCGTGCTGCTCTGCATACTGGCGTGCACGTACCTGATCAGCGCCGGCAAGCGGAAGCCGACCGCTGAGGACCAGGAGACGGTGTCGCCGATTGTCATTCGGACGGTGGAACTTTCGGGCGATCCCGGCCTGACCGTGCACGGGCTGGAGGAGCGCTACGGCGCGGTGGTCTCGCGGTTGACCCGGGGCGGCCAGACCGTCGTCGCGCACGCCGCTGAGGAGTTGGAGCCCGGCGACCTGCTGACCATCACCGCCCGCGAGGACGTCAGCGACAAGCTCACCGCCGACCTCGGCCGGCTGGCGCCCCGCGAGCCGTGGATGGACCGCTCGGCCATCGACTTCCGCCGCATCTCGCTGTCCAATGCGTCCTACGTGGGGCGCGAGCTGCACGACCTGCGGATGGAAGAGCGGTTCGACGCCGTGGTGAGCCGGGTCCGCCGCGGCGACGTCGACATCATCGCGACACCCGATCTGATCCTGTGCAGTGGTGACCGGCTTCGGGTCACCGCCCCGCGGGAGCGGCTGGCCGAGATCGCCAAGGAGCTCGGCGACTCCGAGCGGGAGGCCGGCGACATCAATGCGATCGGTCTCGGGTTGGGGCTGGCTTTGGGAATGCTGTTGGCGTTCTTGAAGATTCCGCTGCCCGGCGGTGGTGGGCTGGTGCTGGGGACGGCTACCGCACCGCTGGTGATGGGCGTGATCCTCGGCGCGATCGGCCGCACCGGCCCCGTGGTGTGGACGCTGCCCGGCAACGTCAACAACACGCTGAACCAGTTCTCGCTGTTGATCTTTCTGGTGGCCGTCGGCAGCGGGGCGGGTCCCGGTCTGGTCAAGGCGCTGCAGAACGAGGGGCTTCAGCTGGTGGCGCTGGGCTTTGCGATCTCGGCCGCACACGTGCTGGTGTGTGTGATCGGCCTGCGGTTCGTGCTGAAGTACGGCACCGCCCGGTCACTGGGCGGGCTGACGGGCTCGCAACTCAACCCGGCGCCGTTCGCCTACGCGATGGGCAAGGTGCCCGACCAGCGGGTGGCCGTCGGGTACGCGGTGCTGTTCCCGGTGTCGATGATCGCCAAGGTGTTCCTGGCGCAGTTGATGGTGGTGTTCTTCTGAGAAAGTGAGGCTCAGGCGCTGACTGCCGCCGGAGTCACAGGCGTCACAGATTCCAGGACCATGTGTTCAGTGCCCGCCTCGGAGCGACAAGTTGAGTTTGTGCCCGCCTCAGAGCGACAACGGCGAGCGGCGGACGCTGTGCGTGGACGACGTTGTGGCACAATGGTTGTCGCTCGGGGGTGGGCAAAAGGGGGGTTTGTCGCTCGGAGGCGGGCACTTCGTTCATGCTGGCTCCGAGAGGGCGGCTCACGGTGCAGCTTGTGCGCGCTCACCCGTTGGCGGCTTCGAAGGATGTCGCCGCTCACCCGTTCGCCGCGATGTCCTCCAGGGCCGCGAACAGTGTCCGCACCGGCACGCCCGTCCCGCCCTTCGGGGTGTAGCCCCACGGCCCACTGGTGTTGTAGGCCGGCCCGGCGATGTCGATGTGCGCCCACTGCACGCCCTCTGAGACGAACTCGCGCAGGAACACCCCGGCCACCAGCATCCCGGCGAACCGCTGGCCGCTGATGTTGGCGAGGTCGGCGACCATCGACTTCAGATCATCCTTCAGTTCATCGGGAAGCGGCATGGCCCAACCGTTTTCGCCCTCGCGCTGCGACAGCGCGGCAACCCGGTCGCGGAACTCGTCGCTGCCCATCACCCCCGGGATGCGGGCGCCGAGTGCGACGGTCTGCGCGCCGGTCAGCGTCGAGGTCTCGATCAGATAGTCCGGCTTGTCCTCGCACGCCCGCACGATCGCGTCGGCCAGGATCAGCCGGCCCTCGGCGTCGGTGTTGAGCACCTCGACGGTGGTGCCGCCGTACTGCGTCAGCACGTCACCGGGCCGCTGCGCGGTGGCTGACGGCATGTTCTCGGCCATCGGCACGGTGGCGATGACGTCGATAGGCAGCTGCTGATCCGAGGCCAGCACCATGGTGGCGACGACCGCCGCGGCGCCGGCCATGTCGGAGGTCATGTGGTGCATCTGGGCGGCCGGCTTGATCGAGATGCCGCCGGTGTCGAAGGTGATGCCCTTGCCGATCAGGGCGACCTTCTTCGGCTTGCGCCCCTTGCCGCCCTTGTAGGTCAACCGCACCAGCCGCGGAGGGTTCACCGAGCCCTTGCCGACGCCGATGATCCCGCCGTAACCCGCCTTGGCGAGCGCCTTCTCGTCGAGCACCTCGACCGTCAGGCCGGCCAGTGTGCCCAGAAGCTTTGCCCGCTTGGCGAATTCGTCGGGATGCAGGTGGCTGGGCGGGGTGTTCACCAGGTCGCGCGCGGTCGCCACCGCCGACGCGATCGCCACCGCGCGGGCCGCCTGCCGCTTGGCGCCGGACGCGGTGCTTACCGCGGTGATCGCCGACAGGGCCGGTTCCTTGGGCGCCGTCTTCTCACTGCGGAACTCGTGCATCTGATAGGCCCCGAGGATCAGGCCCTCGACCGCCGCCTCCAGGTGCAGTTCGGAGAGCAACGTAATCACCGAGTGCACACCGCTCAGCGATCGTGCCGCCACCCCGGAGGCGCGGCGGATGGTCTCCGCGGGCCACTCGTCGCGGTCCTTGCCAAGCCCGACGGCGAGCACGCTGCCCACCGGCAGAGACGGCACATGCAGCCGGGTCACCTGCTCGGCGCCGGCCTTGGCTCCCAGCGCCCGTAGCGCCACCTCGATCTCGCCGATTGCCTCGGCGTCCAGGAACGGGCCGCCCACGACTCTCGGCTCACTGTCGGATCCGCCGGCGGCAGGGCCGCCGTCGTCGCTTCCGCTGACGACCGGCACGAGCAGAACGGATGATCCCGTCCCACGCTTGGGCAGGCTGGTGGCGACGGTGACGGTGGGTGCGGTGTAACCGGGTTGGGTGCTCACGAGCGCCACCCTAGTGGTGCAGGACTAGGGTGGCCGCCGTGAGCGACGACGAACTTCTGCACGGCCCCCTGGAAGCGCAGCACCGCGAGCACGGCGCCACCTTCGCCCCGTTCGGCGGCTGGCTGATGCCGGTCTCCTACGGCGGCACCGTGGGCGAGCACACCGCCACCCGCGAGGCCGTCGGCCTGTTCGACGTCAGCCACCTCGGCAAGGCCCTGGTGAAAGGTCCCGGCGCCGCGGCGTTCGTCAACTCGGCGCTGACCAACGACCTGCGTCGCATCGGGCCGGGCCAGGCCCAGTACACACTGTGCTGTAACCCTGAGGGCGGGGTGATCGACGACCTGATCGCCTACTACGTCAGCGACGACGAGATCTTCCTGGTGCCCAACGCGGCCAACACCCCGGCCGTGGTGGCGGCGCTGCAAGAGGCTGCGCCGCAAGGCATTTCGGTGACCGATGAGCACCGGTCCCATGCGGTGCTCGCCGTGCAGGGCCCCAAGTCCGCCGACGTGCTGAAGGCCCTGGGCCTGCCGACCGACATGGACTACATGGGCTACGTCGACGCCGAGTACGCCGGCGTCCCGGTCCGGGTCTGCCGCACCGGCTACACCGGGGAGCACGGCTACGAGCTGCTGCCGCCGTGGGACTCGGCGCCGGTGGTGTTCAACGCCCTGCTCGCCGAGGTGCAGAGTCGCGGCGGCCAGCTCGCCGGCCTCGGCGCCCGCGACACCCTGCGCACCGAGATGGGCTATCCGCTGCACGGCCACGAACTGTCGCTGGACATCTCGCCGCTGCAGGCCGGCGCGGGCTGGGCGGTCGGGTGGAAGAAGGACGCCTTCTTCGGCCGCGACGCGCTGCTGGCCGAGAAGCAGGCCGGGCCGAAGCGGCGACTGCGCGGTCTGCGGGCCGTCGGCCGGGGTGTGCCGCGCGCCGACATGGTGGTGCTGCGCGACGCCGCCCCGATCGGCGTGACGACGTCGGGAACGTTCTCCCCGACGCTGGGCGCCGGGATCGCGCTGGCCCTGATCGACGCCGACGCCGACGTGGCCGACGGTGAGGTGGTGAACGTCGACGTCCGGGGGCGCCTGCTCGACTGTGAGGTGGTCAAGCCGCCCTTCCTCGACGTCAAGACCCGCTAGCGCGGGTTATCGACCCCTGAGCGGCCGGTTATAGACTCAGGCCCATGTCCCCGGCCTTCACCGTCGAGAGTTCCTCGCGCCCGGCGAGCGCCGCGCGGCGGGCTGAGATCCTGGCCGACCCGGGTTTCGGCAAGTTCTACACCGACCACATGGTGTCGGTGTTCTACGACCATGGCCGCGGCTGGCACGACGCGCAGGTGGTGCCGTACGGGCCCATCGAACTCGACCCGTCGGCGATCGTGCTGCACTACGCCCAGGAGGTCTTCGAAGGCCTCAAGGCCTACCGCTGGGCCGACGGCTCGATCGTCTCGTTCCGGCCCGAGGCCAACGCGGCCCGATTGCGGGCCTCCGCCCGGCGGCTTGCCATCCCGGAACTGCCCGACGAGCTGTTCATCGAGTCGCTGCGCCAGCTGATCGCGGTGGACCACGAGTGGGTGCCGGCTGCCGGGGGAGAGCAGTCGCTTTACCTGCGGCCGTTCATCATCGCCACCGAACCGGGGCTGGGCGTGCGGCCGTCGTCGGAGTACCGGTACCTGGTGATCGCCTCACCGGCCGGGGCCTACTTCAAGGGCGGGATCAAACCCGTCAGCGTCTGGCTGTCGCACGAGTACGTGCGCGCCAGTCCGGGCGGCACCGGCGCGGCGAAATTCGGCGGCAACTACGCCGCCTCGCTGCTGGCCCAGGCCGAGGCCTCGGCGCACGGGTGTGACCAGGTGGTGTGGCTGGACGCGATCGAACGCCGCTACGTCGAGGAGATGGGCGGGATGAACCTGTTCTTCGTCTTCGGCAGCGGCGGTTCGGCGCGCCTGGTGACCCCGGAACTCAGTGGTTCGTTGCTGCCCGGCATCACCCGCGACTCGCTGCTGACGCTGGCCGCCGACGCCGGCTACGCGGTGGAGGAACGCAAGATCGACGTCGAGGAGTGGCGCAAGGGCGTGGCCGCCGGTGAGATCACCGAGGTGTTCGCCTGCGGCACCGCGGCCGTCATCACCCCGGTGGCACAGGTGAAGTACGGGGAGGGTGAGTTCACCGTCGGCAACGGCGAACCGGGCGAGGTCACCATGGCCCTGCGGGACACCCTCACCGGAATCCAGCGCGGCACCTTCGCCGACAAGCACGGCTGGATGACCCGGCTGGGCTGATCGGCCCGGCTCCGCTGGCGCGGGATCAGCTACCGCTCACCTCCTCGAAGCGGCCCGTCTTGCCGGTCAACTTAATCCGGTAGACGCTGCCGCGGCGAAGGACCGACAGATCCGGCGGCGGCTGGTGCGGAGGAAATTTCAGCAGCGGCATGATGTGCTCGACGAGCAGCGCCAGCCCGGTGTCCCAGTCCTCCCCATCGCATTCCTCGAAAGTGCCCCACGCGATGACGCTGCGCCAGTTGGACATGTCGTCGACGTGCTCGACCTCCACGCACACCTCGGGGTGCGCGCGCATGGCCTGAAGCTTCGCGCCGTCCATGCCGTGACCCCATACGTAGGTGCCGTCGTAGACGTAGCTGACCGGGACCACGTACACCCGGCCGTCGCTGATGCAGCCGATCCGGGCGATCACCTCCGAGTGCAGCAGATCCTCGATTTGTGATGCGGTCAGCTCGCCGAGCATCGGTTCCCCCTCAGTGCCGGATGGCCAGGCCGACCAACGTCAGCGTGGTGGTCAACTCGACGGCCGCGCCCATGATGTCGCCGGTGATGCCGCCGAAACGGCGCACGCAGTGGCGGATGAGCGCCGCTGCCGCCACCAGTCCGACGGCCACCGCGAGCGGCCCCTGCCAGGGTCGCGCCGTGGCCATCGCGGCGCAACCGGCCACCAGCGCCGTCCATCCTGCGACGGCCCACGGCGACTGGCTGCCGGCGGCCCAGGCGCCCAGGCTGCTGCCCTCGGCCGCGGGCACGCCGCGTCGGGCGGCGAGCACGGCGGCCACCCGGCCCGCCGCGACGGCACTCACCGTCGCGACCGTCGCCGTCGTTCCCGGGGTCAGGGCGGTGAACGCCGCCGCCTGGGTGAGCAGCACCAGCACCACCGCCGCCACCCCGAACGGGCCTGCGCCGCCGTCGCGCATCACTTCCAGCGCGCGCCGGGGCGGCCCGTAGCAGCCGAGGCCGTCGGCGGTGTCGGCCAGGCCGTCGATGTGCAGACCGCGGGTCAGCGCCACCAGGACGGCCACGGTCAGCGCCCCGGTCAGCAGGCTGTGCGGGCCGAACGCCAATGTCCCGGCCCACAGCACCGCGGCGGCGGCCAGGCCGAGCGCGGCCCCGACCACCGGCAGCGCGGTGATGGTCCCGCGACCGGAAGCCGTCGTGCCAGCGCGGAGGGGAAGCACGGTCCCGAACGTGAAAGCGCTTGCGAGGCCCGACATCACGGCTGTTCCGGGCCCGAGACCCCGGCGTCGTCGAACGTAGCCATCGAGGACAGGGTCGCCACCGCGGCCCGGACGATCGGGAGGGCCACGGCGGCGCCGGTGCCCTCACCGAGGCGCAGTCCGAGGTCGATGATCGGCGTCAGGCCCAGCTCGTTCAGGGCGATCTGGTGCGCCGGTTCGGGGGAGCGGTGCCCGGCCTGCCACCACAGTCGGGCGTCGGGCGCCAACCGCTCGGCCACCAATGCCGCCGCGGTGACCACCAGTCCGTCCAGCAGTAACGGGGTACGGCGGACCGCGGCCTGTGCGCAGAAGCCGGCCATGGCGGCGAGGTCCGCGCCGCCGGCGGCCGCCAGCAGCGCGACCGGGTCCGAGCGCACGGCCCGGCTGCGGTACATCGCGTCGCGCACCGCTGCGGTCTTGCGCGACCAGCCCGCGTCGTCGATCCCGGTGCCGCGGCCGACGGCCGCCACCGGCTCGGTGCCCGTCAGCGATGCCACCAAAACCGTTGCCGCCGTGGTATTCCCGATGCCCATATCGCCGGCGATCAGCAGGTCGGCGCCGGAGTCAACCTCCTCGTCGGCGATGCGGCGCCCCAGCGCCAGCGCCGCCTCGGCCTCCGCGACCGTCATCGCGTCCTCGACGGCGATGTTCCCGCTGGAGCGGCGGACCCGGTCGGTATCGCCCGCATCGCGGTCCACCGCGACGTCGACGGTGCGTACCGTCGCCCCGGTCAGTCCGGCGAGGACGTTGATCGCCGCGCCGCCGGCCTCGATGTTGTCCACCATCTGCGCGGTGACCTCGGGCGGGTAGGCCGAGACGCCGTGCCGGGCGACCCCGTGGTCCCCGGCGAAGACGACCACCCGGGCCCGCTCGAATTGCTGTGGGGGGCAGTGGCCTTGGCAGGACGAGACCCAGACCGACAGGTCCTCCAGGCGGCCCAGTGCGCCCTGCGGCTTGGTCAGCAGGTCCTGGCGCCGGCGGGCCGCCGCCGCGACCCGGCCGTCCGGCGGCGCAATCTCACCGAACAGCATCAGCAGCTCTCCTTCGCGGCCGCCGGCTTCATCCACAGCGGCTGTCCGGCGACCACCAGCACCACGCGCTCGCAGCACTCGGCCAGGCGCTGGTTGAGGGTGCCGAGTTCGTCGGCGAACCGGCGCCCCGCCGCAGTGGCGGGCACCACCGTCAGTCCGACCTCGGGGCTCACCACGACCAGGGGCGCCGCATAATCCCGCACCGCGTCGACCAGATCGGCCACGTCGTCGTCGATCGACCCGCCCTCCCAGCCGCGGCGATCCAGCATCGCTGTCAGCCAGTTGCCCAGATCGTCGACCAGGGCAGGCGCCTGCGGCGCGGAGCGCAATTGCGTTGCCACATAGCTGGTTTCGACGGTGCGCCACCAGGGCAGCCGCCGCAGGCGGTGCTCGGCGATGCGCTGCTGCCAGGCCGGGTCGTGTGCAGCCGGAGCGGCCGTCGCGATGTAGGTGACCGTGTCGCACCCGGTGCGGCTCTCGGCGATCACCGACTCGGCCCAACGTGACTTTCCCGACCGGATGCCGCCCAGAACCAGGGTGCGCACGCGTCTCTCAGACGACCTTGGCGCCGCGCTCGACGCGCGGTCGCGGCACCCGGGAACGACGCAACTGGGTGGCCCGGCTGACCGCGTACATGCCGAGCTTGAAACGCGTTTCGCCGTTGTCCGGGAACTTGGCGTCGACAGCCTTGTTCACCTTGCGTGCCAACAGGAATCCGTCGGCCATCATGGCGACGGTCAGCAGCAGCATCAGCGGCGACATGTAAAACTGCAGCTTCGGCGCGGCCAGCATGATGAACAGCAGGAAGAACGCGGCCGGCATGAACAGGCCCAGTAGGTTGCGGCGGGAGTCGACGATGTCTCGGGCGAAGGCGCGGATGGGGCCCTGGTCGCGCGGCAGCAGGTAGGCCGCCTCGCCGGAGGCCATCCGCTCGCGGCGCTCCGCAAGGGCCGCGCGGCGCTTGACCTTCTCGGCTTTGCGCTCCTCCTTGGTCATGGACTCGCGTAGTTGCTTGCGGCGCTGCCGCGCCTCGGATGCCGTCATCGGCGCGGGGGCGACGGGGCCGCGCCGCTTGTTGCGCTCACTGCGTTTCGGGGTCGGGCGGCCCTTCGGGGCGGTGGTCCTCAGCGCAGCGGCGGACGTCGTCTCCTGATCCGGCTCGACCGCGGCCGAGCCCTCGGCGTCGTCGGCGTCGTCGGCTTTGCGGCCCAGCAGTTTCACGCTGCCAGGTTACTTCGCCCTTTCGAGGCGGTGCGCCTTAGCCTGCTGGAATGCCTTCCGCTGGAATGCCTGCTTCAGGGCCAGCGCCGGTCCTGCGCGTGCTGATCGCGCCGGACTGCTTCGGGAACAGCCTGACCGCGCCCGCGGCCGCCGGCGCGATCGCCGAAGGCTGGCGGCGCGCCCGTGCCGGCGACACGCTGGTGCTCGCCCCGCAGTCCGACGGTGGCCCCGGCTTCGTCGACGCCCTGGCCGAGGGCCACCCCGACATGCAGCGCCGTACCGCCCGGGTCCGGGGCCCGCTCGCGCGGGACGTCGACGCCGAGTGGGTGCTCAACCCGGCCACCTCCACCGCCTACATCGAATCCGCGCAGGCCTGCGGCCTGCACCTGCTCGGCGGGCCACCGGACCCCGACACGGCATGGAACGCGCACAGCAGCGGCGTCGGGCAACTCATCGAGGACGCCTTGCGGTCCGGTGCGCGCACCGTCGTGGTGGGCCTGGGCGGCAGCGGCTGCACCGACGGCGGCCGCGGCATGGTCGACGCCCTCGGCGGTATCGACCAGGCGCAGCGCGCAATGGCCTCGGTGGATCTCGTCATCGCCAGCGACGTCGAACACCCGCTGCTCGGCCCGACCGGTGCCGCCGCGGTCTTCGGCCCACAGAAGGGCGCCGACCCGAACACCGTGGCCCGGCTCGAGGCCCGGCTGGCGCGGTGGGCCATCGATCTCGAGGAGACGACGGGACGCCACGTCCGGGACTCGCCCGGGTCCGGCGCCGCCGGCGGACTCGGTGCGGCGCTGCTGGCGCTGGGCGGACGCCGGGAATCCGGAGCGCACCTGATCGCCGAACACACCGGCACCGCCGGCGAGATCGCTCGCTGCGACCTGTTGATCACCGGTGAGGGACGGCTGGACGACCAGTCGGTGCACGGCAAGGTCGTCGGCTCGCTGGCCGCCCTGGCCCGCGAGGATGGCGTCCCGGTGCTGGTACTGGCGGGCCAGGTCGCGCTTGATCAACAGGCGCTGGCGGCGGCCGGAATCACCGCCGTCCACTCGCTGGCCGACCATGTGGGTTCGGTGCAGCGCGCCATCGACGACGCCGCCGCCCAGCTGACCGATCTGGCCTTCGTGACGGCCGGGGCGCTGCGAATGGAATAGCGACGCCACCAGGTACCGTTGTGCATGTAGGTGCTGCGCGCACCCCACGAACAACACACTCCACGACGTTCCGATCCGGGGAGTTCTGCACGAGGGAGATCTGATGTCTGACGAGACCGCCACCACGACCCACGGCGTGACCCTGACCGATGCGGCCGCCACCAAGGCCAAGGCGCTGCTGGACCAGGAGGGCCGCGAGGACCTGGCACTGCGGATCGCCGTGCAGCCCGGCGGATGCGCCGGCCTGCGCTACAACCTGTTCTTCGACGACCGTGCGCTCGACGGCGACCTGACAGCCGACTTCGGTGGCGTCACTCTGACCGTGGACCGGATGAGCGCGCCGTACGTCCAGGGCGCCACCATCGACTTCGTCGACACCATCGAGAAGCAGGGCTTCACGATCGACAACCCGAACGCCACGGGCTCCTGCGCCTGCGGCGACTCGTTCAACTGATCTTCAGCGGGACCTGACTCAGTACTGGAGCTGACTCAGTCCTTCACTGCGTTCAGTACTGGAGTTGATTCAGTTCTTCACTGCGTTCAGTACTGGAGTTGATTCAGTTCTTCACTGCGTTCAGTACTGGGCAGCGGTCCGCAGCAGGTACGAGCACACCAGCAGCTGATTGTCCTGTCGGAGCAGTTGCGCCACGCCCTGCTCCTCCTCGCGCGCTTTGCGTGACGTCGTCGCCGGCTGCACCCTCATGGTGAACAGCACCTGGGCCTGATACGACGACGACAACACGATCTTGTCGATCGACGTCACCTCGGCCTGGGCGAACTGCTTGCGGAACGCGTCGCTGGCCAGCCTCGCCAGCGCCATGTCGGATTTGCGGTCCTTGATGGCGTCGAACATCCCGCACAGGTTGTTCTGCGCGATCACCTCGTTGTCCTGGTCGGACAGCGCGGTCAGATAACTCTGAATGGCCTTCTTGGCGTCGGCCTCGTTGAACGCCCCCGCGCCGCGACCCGACCCCCGTCCACCGGCCAGGACCGCCACGGCCACCAGGGCCGCGATGACTCCCAGCCCGAGCAGTGTCCACCACAGCGCCCTTCGCCGCGGCGGTGCGGGCGGAGGTGCGGGGTAGTTGACCGGCGGCGGCAACGGACCCGGATAACCCGCGGGATAGGGATAGGGCTCACCGTAGGCCGGCCCACCGGGGAACGGTCGACCCTCGGCGCCGCCGGGCGGGAGCGGCGGATACGGGCCAGCCATCGATGGTTCTCCTGGGATGTCGTCGGTCCACGGCGTCGAGCCACGTCCAAGCCCCCAAGCGCCGGGCCATATAGTCGGCTCTTGATACGCAGGCTAGCGCACTGAGGGGCCTGTTCTGACCAAGTGAAGGGCGTGACACTTCGTGACGATCGCGGTAACAGGATCCATTGCCACCGACCACCTGATGCGGTTCCCGGGACGGTTCTCCGAGCAGCTCCTGGCCGAGCATCTGCAGAAGGTGTCGCTGAGCTTCCTGGTCGACGATCTGGTGGTGCACCGCGGCGGGGTCGCCGGGAACATGGCCTACGCCATCGGCGTTCTCGGCGGCGACGCCGTTCTGGCGGGCGCCGCGGGCGTGGACTTCACCGACTACCGCGAATGGCTGGAGTCCGCCGGGGTGAACTGCGACAGCGTGCTGGTGTCCGACACGCAGCACACCGCCCGCTTCGTCTGCACCACAGACCTCGACATGGCCCAGATCGCGTCGTTCTATCCCGGCGCGATGTCGCAGGCCCGCAACATCAAGATGGCCGACATCGTCGCCGCCGTCGGCACCCCGGATCTGGTGATCGTCGGCGCCAACGACCCCGCCGCGATGTTCGCCCACACCGACGAGTGCCGCGCCCTCGGACTGGCGTTCGCCGCCGATCCCTCCCAGCAGCTGGCGCGGCTGTCCGGCGAGGAGATCCGCCGGCTCGTCGACGGCGCCACCTACCTGTTCAGCAATGACTACGAGTGGGACCTGATGCTGTCCAAGACCGGCTGGACCGACGCCGACGTGCTGGCCCAGGTCGGTCTGCGGGTCACCACCCTCGGTGCCAAGGGCGTCGACATCGTCGGCGCCGACGGTACCGACATCCACGTCGGGGTGGTGCCGGAGACCGCCCAGGTCGATCCCACCGGCGTCGGAGACGCGTTCCGGGCCGGGTTCCTCACCGGCCGCGGCGCCGGGCTGGATCTCGAGCGCTCGGCACAGCTCGGCTCGCTTGTTGCGGTGCTGGTGCTGGAGACCACCGGAACCCAGAACTGGACCTGGGATCTCGGCGTGGCGAAGGAAAGGCTCGCCGACGCCTACGGGCCGGAGGCGGCCGGCGAGATCTGCGGGGCGCTCAAGGTTGCCAGCCGCGGCTGATTGCGGCCTGTCCTCGGTTCGCTGCCGCTATTGCCGGGCTCCGCATGAGCGCTGCGGGGCAATAGCATAGGCCAGCTTATGGTGCTTTTCTTGATCGTTTCACCGGACAAGCCCTGCTTTTCGGGGTGAGAATCGCCCTACGGGTGCTGGCATTTGCTGGCCCACTTGCTTTCGCCCGCGGCACGGGCGGGCGCAAATTGAGGGGATCGAACAATGGCCGCAACATTTCCGCAGCAATCCGGTGACCGCGACGTCCCTTCCCCGACTGGGCGGATTCGGCCGATCGAGCATCGTCGTCGAGCCGAGGGTATCCCGGGATTGCGGTGCGACAGCTATGCCCGCTGTGTGGGGCGGGTCGGTGCCTTGGCGGTCGCCCTCGGGGTGGGGTCTGCGGTGTGGGCCGCACCGGGCGCCTTCGCCGACACGCGGGGGTCTGCGGGTTCGGCTGGGTCGGCTGCGGGAGATTCGTCGAGTGCGGGGTCGGCGACGCGGGCGGTGGCGCCGGCGGCGCGGTCGGGTCACACCGGGGCGGTGTCGTCCTCGGCCGGAGAGACCAACACCAGCGTGGTGGCGCCCAGCGCATCGATGCCGGCGGTTCGCGGTGGCCATCCGGTTTCGGTGGTGGTGCCCGAACCGGCCGCGAAGAATTCTGCGCCGGCGCCGTCGGCTGTCGTGCCGGCAGCCGGTGAGGCCCCGGTGCCGGCCGTCGCACAGACCTCCGCGCCGGTGACCCCCGGCCCATCGGCGGCAAGCGGCGTCAGTGTCGGACCGGTCGCGGTTCCCCCCACGGCGGTGGGCCGGCCCGGGGTGGTCTCCGGCCGTGCGGCCGCCGGTGCGGGGCCGTCAGCCGCGACGGTGGTCGGTGTTCCGGTGGTGACGCCACCGGCGGCGGGTTCGGTCGTCCCGCCGGTGGCGTCGGCTCCGGTGGTCTCGGCGACGCCGGCGGCCGGCGGTGGGTTGTCGGGTTTGTCGGCGCGGTTGTTCCAGTGGCTGGGTGGCGGGGCCGGCGGCGGTGCGCCCGGTGCGGCCCCGTTGGCGTGGGTGGCGGTGGCGGCCAGCCGCCGCGAGCTCAGTGGGGCTTCGTCGACGGGTAAGCCGGCGGCGTCCACCGCGAGCAGCGGCGGGTTGCTGGGCAACGCCGCGGTGGCGAAGGCGGTGGGTGCGTTCCGCCTGTTCGGGGACGGCACGGCGGAGGATCCGAACGCGGGTCTGTTGGGCGGCAACGGCTACACCTATACGCAGTACGAAGGCGCGTGCACCAGCGGTTCGTGTGCGGGTGGCAAGGCCGGTCTGCTCTTCGGTGACGGTGGCGGCGGGTTCGCCGGCGGCAACGGCGGGTCGGCCGGGTTCCTGGGCAATGGCGGTGCCGGTGGCGGCGGTGTGGCGGGGGTCAACGCCGGCGTCGGCGGCAGCGGCGGTGCGGGTGGTTTGTTGTGGGGTAACGGCGGCAAGGGGGGCGCCGGTGCGGCGCTCCCAGGCACCGGCGCGGCCGGCGGAGCCGGCGGCAATGCCGGGTTGCTGTCGGTGCTCGGTGACGGTGGTGCCGGCGGCCAGGGCGGTGCGGGCACGAGTACGGGCGGCGCCGGCGGGGCCGGCGGCACCGGCGGGATGCTGTTCGGCCGCGGCGGGGACGGCGGGGCCGGTGGTGCGGCAAGTGCGGCAGGCGGCTTCGGTGGGCAGGGCGGCCTGGGCGGCAACAGCGGCTGGTTGTCGATCGCCGGGTTCCCGCCCGGGATCAGCTTCGCCGGCACCGGCGGCGACGGTGGTGCGGCGACCGGGGTCAACGGTCATGGCGGTCGGGGCGGTAACGGCGGCGGCACGGGGTTCCTCTCCCCGGTGAACAATGCCGGATTCGGCGGCGCGGGTGGCGCGGCGATCAATGTCGGTGGTGTGGGTGGTGACGGCGGTGATGGCGGGGACACCGGCTTGTTGTCTCCGGCCGGTGACGGCGGCCCGGGCGGGGCCGGCGGCGTCGGCTACGTCCAGGGCGGGCGGGGCGGCAACGGCGGTCTGGCGGCGATGTTCCTCGATGGTGGCGGTAAGGGCGGCGCGGGTGGGGACGCGGTCGGTCCGGGGGGCACCGGTGGCGCCGGTGGTGATGGTGGTGGGGTGCGGCTGACCACGGTGTGGGGTGCCGGCGGTGACGGCGGCAAGGGCGGTGACAGCACCGCCGCCGCGGTGGCCGGGGTGACCGGCGGTAAGGGCGGCGACGGCGGCAACGGCGGGGCGAACTCCTGGGTCATTCCGTTCACCATCGACGGCGATTCCCCGTACGAGAACAACGGCACCGGCTCCGGCGGCGCGGGTGGGCATGGCGGCGACGGCGGTACCGGGGCAGCCGGCGGCGACGGCGGCAAGGGCGGCAACGGCGGGCGCGGGTCGATCATGATCGGCAACGGCGGCGCGGGCGGCACCGGCGGCTACGGCGGTAAGGGCGGCGCGGGCACCACCGGATCCACCGGCGCCGACGGCGACCCCAACTTCGTCGTCGACTACGGCAACGGCCCCGGCGGCGGTCAGGACGGCGGCGCCGGCGGCACCGGCGCGCGCGGCGGCAACGGTGGTACCGGCGGCGACGCCGGCAAGGCCACGATCGTGTTCTTCATCCCGGCTCCCATCAAGGCGGGCGACGGCGGGACCGGTGGCACCGGCGGTCAGGGCGGTGCGGCCGGGGACGGCGGCCGCGGGGCTGACGGCATCGCGACCCATCTGGATGCCGGCCGCGGTGGTGATGGCGGCACGCCCGGCGCCGGCGGCAACGGCGGAACGGGTGGTGCGCCCGGCCAGGGAGTCGGTGGTGTCACCGGCAAGAACGGCTCGGGTGGCACCGGATCGACCTCGGGCGGGAACGGCGGCGACGGCGGAACGGGCTTCTCGGCGCTGGTCTTGGGAGTCCGCGGCGGTCGTGGCGGTGACGGCGGCGACGGCGGCGCCTACGGCAACGGCGGTCGGGGCGGCGCCGGCGGGAACGGCGCGACCGGTATCGACGGCGCACCGGGGACCTTCCCAGGCGGTGCCGGTGGTGACGGGCAGACCGGTGCGGCCGGTGGCGACGGCGGTGACGGCGGTAAGGGCGGAACCGCCGCCGGCAACGGCGGGGCCGGCGGAACCGGCGGCAATGCGGGCCCCGGAGGGAAGGGTGGCACGGGCGCGAGCGGCGACGCGGGGAATCCCAACGGTGGCGACGGCGGCAACGGCGGTGATCCCGGCGCAGCCGGAACCGGCGGTAAAGGTGGCGCCGCGGGCGGGTCCGGCGGCACTACCGGCGCCACCGGAAGCGACGGACTCGTGGTCACCTACGGCGGCGATGGCGGCGACGGTGGTGACGGCTACGGCGCCTCAACCCCCGGAGTTAGCGGCGGCAAGGGCGGCGACGGCGGCAACGGCGGCGCCTACGGCAACGGTGGCAGCGGCGGCGACGGCGGCGGCGGCGGCGCGGGACTCGGCGCGACCGCCGCGGGCAGCGGCGGAGCCGGCGGTGTCGGCGGCACCAGCGGCAAACTGGGCGGCGACGGCGGTACCGGCGGAGACGGCGGCGCCGGCGGGAGGGGTTCCAGCGGCAACGGTGGTTCTGTCGGGGTGCAGGGCTGGGCGATTACGAATACTTTCAACGTCGCGTTCGGGCAGAAGGGGATCGCCCTCGACGGCAACACCCTGTACATCGCCAACCAGAACACCAACTCCGTGGAAGTGGTCAACGCGACGACAGGCGCAGTGCTGAAGACCATCTCGCTGGGCCCCCTCGTCCCGACCGCGAAGCCGTGGGGTGTCGCGGTCAACGGGACCACCCTCTACGTGGCCCAGCGCGGCGGATCCTCGCCGGGGTCGCCGGGCAGCGTATTGGTGGTCGACCTGACCAACGACCAGATCGTGAACACCTTCACCGGTTTCACGGATGTGCGCGGTCTCGCGGTCAACGGCAACACCAACACCCTGTACGTCGTCAACGGCACCCCCTCGGTGGGGTCTGTGTCGGTGGTCAAAGCCTCCGACGGCACGTTGCTCGACACCATCGGAACTTTCGACGCGCCGGTCGGAGTGGCGGTCGAGGGAACGACGATCTACCTCACCAACAGTGTCCTAGACATCCCGCCCAATGCGAGCACGATGTGGGTGATCGACACCACCACGCCCGGCGGATCGATCACCAACACCGTCAACGGATTCCAATTCGCCTACGGGGTCGCGGTCCACGACACGACCGCATTCGTGGCCAACAACAAGGGCGTGGTGTCGGTGGTCGACGCGGCCACTCCGGGCGGCACGTTCCTCGACTCGATCCCCATGCCGGGCACACCGAACGACAACCTTCAGGGCATTGCCGCCGACGATGCCGGCACCACGCTGTACGTGGACAGTTTCCCCGGCGACGTGTGGACAGTCGTCTACGGCGGCGGCACCGCCGGCGGCACGGGCAGCGCAGGCGGCGTCGGTGGTGCGGGCGGAACCGGTGGTGCGGCACTGTCGGCCACCGGCAAAGGCGGCCGCGGTGGGGCGGGTGGCGTAGGTGGGGCCGGCGGCGCCGGCGGCACCGGCGGAACGGGCGCAGACGCGACCGCGGACGGTCCGGCAGGCCCCGGTGGCCCGGGCGGCAGCGGCGCGATCGGCGGCACGGGTGGAGCCGGTGGTGCCGGCGGAGCGGCCCAGTCCGGCGGCGTCAACGGCAGTGGCGGCAACGGCGGCACGGGCGGCAACGCCGGTGCGGCCGGCGACGGTGGCAAGGGTGGCACCGGTAGCGCCGAATACCCCACCGGCGGCAAGGGCGGCAACGGCGGTGAACCCGGATTGACAGCGGGTACCGGCGGCGCCGGCGGTGCCCCGGGGACCGGCGGGACCGGCGGGGCGACCGGAAGCACGGGCGGTTCCGGCGGCCTGAACCTGTTCGGCGGCAACGGCGGCACCGGCGGTGCCGGCTTCGACAACGTCAACGGCCCCGGCGGTACCGGCGGCATTGGCGGCAACGGCGGTTCCTACGGCAACGGCGGCGCCGGTGGCCGGGGTGGTTCGAGTGCGTCCGACACCGACATCGCTGCTCTCGGAGGCGCGGGCGGCAAGGGTGGTGCCGGTGGCTCGATCCAGGGCAACGGCGGCACCGGTGGTACTGGCGGCACAGCGACGGCCAGCGGACTCGAGGACAGCGCCGCCAATGCCCTTGGCGGGGCCGGCGGCGAGGGCGGTTCGGCCACGAACGGTAGTGCGGGTGATGGCGGAGCGGGTGGCAACGCCACCAGTGACGGCGCGGGCGCCACGGGCGGCTCCGGGGGCACTGGTGGCACCAAAATCGGTACCGGTGACGGCGGCGCCGGCGGTGCCGGTGGTCAGGCAACGGGCTTTAGCGGCAGCCAGGGCGGCGACGGCGGTGCGGGCGGAGGGGCCGTCACCGGCAACGGTGGAAAGGGCGGCCGCGGCGGGGACGCCATCACCACCGGTGACGGCGATGCCACAGCAGGCGCCGGTGGCGCCGGCGGGTCGGTCACCACCGCGGGCAACGGAGGTGCCGGTGGTGCCGGCGGCTACGCGCGCGTCGACGATGCCCCCGTCTACGGCGCCGACGATGCGACCGGCGGCGCCGGTGGTGCCGGCGGACATGCGGGAACGCAGTCCGGTAACGGTGGAGCCGGCGGCGCCGGCGGCAACGCCCGCATCAACAAGACCTACGAGAACTATGGCTACGGCGGTGAAGGCGGTCGCGGCGGCGATGCCTACAACGGTGACGGCGGCAAGGGCGGTGACGGCGGCGAGGCTCTGCCTGGTGTCGGCGGCTTGGCGTACTCCGCCTACGGTGGTTATGGCGGCGACGGCGGCGACGGCGGTAACACCGTCGTCGGCAACGGTGGCGCCGGTGGCGCCGGTGGCGACGCTTGGGCGTGGGGCGATGTCGAAGCAGGGGCCGGCGGGGCCGGCGGTTCGGTCACCACCGCCGGAAACGGCGGCCGGGGCGGTGCCGGCGGCAAGGCCTACACATCCGCGTACTACAACGGATACTTCTCCACCGGCGGCTACGGCTCCAGCGCCTCCGGCGGCCAAGGCGGTGATGGTGGCACCGGTGGCTCGGTCTCCGGCGACGGCGGCGCAGGCGGGACCGGCGGGTACGCCTTGTCGTACTCGGTCTACAACGGGCAGACCTACTCGTGGCGGGCGGAGGGCGGTGCGGGTGGTGCCGGCGGCGGCACCACCAACGGGCAGGCCGGCGCCGGCGGCGCCGGCGCGAACGCCCGGGCCGGTGACGAGGCCACCGGCGGTGCGGGTGGTGCCGGCGGAGCATCGGTGAACACCAACGGTGGTGCCGGCGGTGGTGGCGGCAACGGCATCGGTATCGCCGGGGACTTCAACACCTCGGCATACGGCGGGGCCGGCGGCACCGGGGGCACCTCGACCAACGCGACCGGCGGTGCCGGCGGCGGCGGCGGCAACGGGACCGCGGTGGCGGCCAACTCCTCCCGGGCTTCCGGCGGCACCGGTGGCGACGGTGGTACCGGCGTGGCCGGTGGTCTGGGCGGTCGCGGCGGGGACGCGGTCCTGCCTGGCTTCGTGCCGGGCAGCTACTCGTTCGCGCAAAGCATCGGTGGTGCGGGCGGCGCCGGTGGCGCGGGTACGAGCGACGCCGGCGGTTCCGGTGGCGCGGGCGGTGACGCGACGATGACTACCAACCTCGGAGGTTTCCTGACCGGCGGCACTGGTGGCGTCGGGGGTGCCAGCACCGGCGTGCAAGGGGGCACGGGTGGCCACGGCGGCAACGCGACCGCCGCTAGCGGCGCCACCGCCACCGGCGGCAACGGCGGTAACGGCGGGGCCAGCGATGTCCACGGCGGTGACGGCGGCGACGGCGGGGTCGGCAGCCAAGGCGGCGGCAACGGCGGCAACGGCGGGGCTGTGACCGCATCCGGTCCGGGGGACGTGATCGGCGGCGACGGTGGCCGTGGTGGTGACGGCGGTGTGACGGGCAACGGTGGGGTTGGCGGTTCCGGCGGAGCCGCTACGGCCACGGACGGTAACGCCACCGGTGGTGGAGGAGGGACCGGTGGCAACGGCGGCACCGCATCGGGTAACGGCGGCACGGGCGGCAGTGGCGGCACCGCGACCAACCCGTCTACCGGAACCGCCCGGGGCGGCACCGGGGGTGTGGGCGGCAACGGTATCGGCACCGATACTGGCGGCGGTAACGGCGGGATCGGCGGCAACGCGATCAGCACGCTGACCGGGCCGGCCTTCGGCGGCACCGGTGGAACCGGAGGTGCCGCCGGCCCGGGCACCGGCACAGCGGGGGTGGACGGCGCCCACGGCTTCGCGATCATCACTGTCGGCGCCTTCCCGGTGTTTGTTGCGGTCAACCCGGCGCTGGGTGCCAATAGCGCCTATGTGACCAATTTCTCGAGCTCGACCGTCTCGGTGATCGACACCACCGACAACGCTCGGATCAACGTCATTGATCTGGGTGCAGGAGCGAATCCGGTACAGGTGGCCTATAGCCCTGATGGCTTGAGCGCCTACGTTGCCGAAGCTGTCCAGATGCAGTCGATCGACACAACCGCGGACTCGCTGGGGACGGCCGTCCCCATCCCGGGCAACGGGTGGGGGCTGGCTGTTCAGCCCAACACCGGCGCCACCGTATATGTGGCCAGCCAGGGCAGCAACTACGTGAGCGTCATCGACGTGCCGGGCTTCACCTCAACCGACTACTCGGCGGTACCCGGCTCGAACTCCGTCGGTGTCGCGTTGAGTCCGAACGCAGACAACGCGTACGTCACCAATCGCGACTTGAACACGGTGTCGGTGATCGACACCGCCCATCCCGGAGATCCCTGGGGCACCATCTCGGATCCGTCATTCACATTCAACGGTCCGATTTTCGTCACATTCAATCCTGACGAGAATGCCGCGAAGGCCTATGTCGCGAACTTCTACGGAACGACGGTCTCGGTGATCGACACGGCCACCCAGACCGTCTCGAACGTCGTCGGGGTCGGGAACAACCCGCTCGGGATCGCGGTGAACCAAGCCGGGACACTCGCGTATGTCGCCAACTACGGCAGTAATTCGGTATCGGTCATCGATACTGCTCTCAACACCGTGGTCGAGACCTTCTCGGTGGGAACCAATCCCTATGGATTGACCCTCAGTCCTGACGGCGGCACGCTCTATGTCGCCACGTCGAGCGACAATGCCGTGTGGGTGGTCACGTTGAAGGACGGCCTATGGCAAGGATGACGCCGCAAGGCCGAAGTCGGCGAAATCGCTTCAGCGGCACACTGTTGGTGCCTACGCCGATGACATGGCCAGGGGTGGCCGCAACGGTCATCACCAGCCCGTAGGGAAGGGGCGCGTTGGCAGAGACACACTTCATCTCCGGTCTGCCGCGGTCCGGGTCGACGCTGCTGGCGGCCCTGCTGCGGCAGAACCCGCGGTTCCAGGCGGGGATGTCGGGTCCGCTGGCGGGGCTGTTCGGTGCACTGCTCGGCCAGATGAGTGCGCGCAACGAGTACTCCGTCTTCATCGACGACGCCAAGCGGGAGCGGATCCTGCGCGGGTTGTTCGACAACTACTATGCCGACAGCCCGGCCGAGGTCATCTTCGACACCAGCCGGGCATGGTGCGCGTGGATGCCGGCGATCGTCCGGCTGTTCCCCGACGCCAAGGTGATCGCGTGCGTGCGCGATGTCTCGTGGGTGGTCGACAGCATCGAAAAACTGGTGCAGCGCAACGTATTCAGTCCGTCGTCTATCTTCAACTACTCCGCCGGCGGCACGGTCTACACCCGCGCCAACGCGATAGTGGCGCCCGACGGGATGGTGGGTGGCCCCTATGACGCACTCAAGCAGGCCTGCTACGGCGCGCAGCGGGACCGTCTGCTGCTGGTGAAGTACGAGACGCTGACCACCGATCCGGCCAAGACGATGCACGCGATCTACGACTTCATCGGCCAGCCGTACTTCGACCACGACTTCAATCACGTCGACTACGACGTCACCGAGTTCGACGAACGGGCCGGCACACCCGGTCTGCACACGGTGCGCGGCACCGTGAAGGCCGAACCGCGCGAAACCCTGCTTCCCCCAGAGCTTTTCAGGCGATTCTCGCGTGACGCGTTCTGGTGCGACCCCGATCGGATTCCCATGGGCTTGCGGGTGGTCTGAACCGCAGCCCGTTCAAAGCTGAACCGGGTACTGCGGCTCGCTGATCTGCGGCACCATGCTGCCCTCGACGAAGATCGCGTACCACAGCAGGAAGATCAGCACCGTCCACAGCCGTCGGCTGTGGTCGCCCTCGCCGGCGCGGTGGGCGTCGAGCATGGCGCGCACCGCGGGCAGGTCGACCAGGTGGCCGGCCTGGGAGGCGTCGATCATGCCGTAGGCCCAGTCCATCAGCTCACCCGAGCGCAGCCAGTGCCGGATGGGCACGGGGAAGCCGAGTTTGGCGCGGTTGAGCACATGGGCGGGCACGATCGGCTCCAGTGCCCGGCGCAACGCGTACTTGGTGGTGGTGCGGGTGATCTTCTGGTCGTAGGGCAGACGTGAGGCGACCGCGAACACCTCCGGGTCCAGGAACGGCACCCGCAGCTCCAGCGAATTGGCCATCGTCATCTTGTCGGCCTTGACCAGGATGTCGCCGCGCAGCCAGGTGAAAAGGTCGATGTGCTGCATCCGGGCCACCGGATCCCAGCCGTCCGACTCGGCGTAGACGGCGGCGGTGACGTCGGTGTGCGTCCATTCCGGTCTGAAGTCCGGCAGCACGGCGCGTAACTGTTCGTCGGAGAAGCTGCGGGCGTTGCCGTAGTAGCGCTCCTCGAGGGTGAGCGAGCCGCGGTGCAGCAGGCTCTTGCCGCGCATCCCTTCCGGCAGCGGCTTGGACGCCTTGCCGAGCGACTTGCGGACACCCTTGGGTAGGTAATCGAAAGCCTTGAGCGACAACGGTTCCCGGTAGATGGTGTACCCGCCGAACAGCTCGTCGGCACCCTCCCCGGACAGCACGACCTTGACGTGCTTGCGGGCCTCCCGGGCGATGAAGAACAGCGGCACCAGCGCCGGGTCGGCCACCGGCTCGTCGAGATACCAGACGATCTCGGGCAGCGCCGAGACGAACTCCGACTGGCTGACCACCTTGGCGATGTGGCGCGCCCCGATGGCCTCGGCGGAGGCGACCGCCACGTCGACCTCGGAGAACCCCTCCCGCTCGAAGCCGGTGGTGAAGGTGATCAGCCGCGGGTTGTGCCGGATCGCCAGCGCGGCGATGGCGGTGGAGTCGATCCCGCCGGACAGAAACGCCCCGACGGTGACGTCGGCGCGCATGTGCTTGGCCACCGAGTCCTCGAGCACCGCGGTGATCTCGTCGTAGCGGGCCTGCTCCGAACCCGGGGTGAAGGGCACGGCGGCGAAGCGGGGGCGGAAGTACCGCGTGGTCTTGGGCGCCTCACCCGGGCGGATCACCGCGTAGCTGCCGGACTCCAGGCGGCGGATTCCGCGGTGCAGCGTCTCCGGTTCGGGCACGTACTGCAGCACCGTGTAGTGCTGCAGGGCCCGGACGTCGATGTCGGTGTCCAGCCCCAAGATGTCCGCCAGGCCCAGCAGGCACTTCTTCTCACTGCCCACCGCGGTGCCGCCGGGGCCGGTCGCCATGAACAGCGGCTTGATGCCGAACGGATCGCGCGCGCAGAACAGTTCGCGGCGCTCGGTGTCCCACAGTGCGAACGCGAACATCCCGCGCAGCCGGGTCAGCGCCTCGGTGCCCCAGTAGTGATAGGCGGCGACGATCGCCTCGCCGTCGCCCTCGGTCGCGAATCGGGCGCCGAATTCCTGCCGCAGCGCCTCGCGCAGTTCGAGGTAGTTGTAGATCTCGCCGTTGAACACCAGGACGTAGCGGTCCGGCTGCTCCGGCGGCCCCCAGCGCAGCGGCTGATGGGAATGGGCGATGTCGATGATCGACAGCCGGTTGAAGCCCAGGACGACCTGGTCATCCGCCCACGTGCCCGGCTCGTCGGGCCCCCGGTGGCGCATGAGATGCGACGCGCCCGCGACGGCGTCGACGGTCTCATTGGTAATGGCGCCGGCCGCGTGTCCTACCAGGGCAAGCAGTCCGCACATCCGGCCAAGTATGCCCGAACGGGGCGCGGTGGCCGAAACCACATCCGACCGAATCGCCAGGTGTGTCGGCGTGCTGTTCATTGGTGGTCTACGCTGCGTAGTATTCGAGTGGCGATGTGCGTCCGGGAGACGGTTCCCGGCGCCATCGGCCCAGCTTGTGACACAGGAGGCGGCACAGTGACACCACGCGGGCTCGGCCGTATCACCACCCGTTCCGGTTGGTGGCGGAAGGCGGCGTTGGCCACCACATTCGCGGGACTCGCGCTCACCCTCAGTGGTTGCAGCTGGCAGGACGCGCTCGCCCTCGGCTGGCCCAGGGGTGTCACCCCGGAAGCCCAGTCGATGCACAAGCTGTGGCTCGGCTCGGTGATCGCCGCGCTGATCATCGGCGTGATCGTGTGGGCCCTGATGTTCTGGTGCGCGGCCTTCTTCCGCCGCAAGAAGGGCGACGACGAGTTCCCCCGCCAGTTCGGTTACAACATGCCCCTGGAACTGGTGCTGACCGTCGTTCCCTTCGTCATCATCTCGGTCCTCTTCTACTTCACCGTGGTGACCCAGCAGAAGGTCCTGCACCGGGATCCCAACCCCGAGGTGACCGTCGACGTCACGGCGTTCCAGTGGAACTGGAAGTTCGGTTACCAGAAGGTCGCGTTCAAGGACGGCTCGTTCAACTACGACGGCGCGGACCCGGCCCGCAAGGCGGCGCTGACCTCCAAGCCCGAGGGCACCGACAAGCACGGCGAGGAGGTGGTCGGGGCGATCCGCGGCCTGAACCCCGAAGACCGCTCCTACCTGAACTTCGACAAGGTCGAGACCCTCGGCACCAGCGACGAGATCCCGGTTCTGGTGCTCCCGGTCGGCAAGCGAATCGAGTTCCAGGAGGCGTCGGCCGACGTCATCCACTCCTTCTGGATCCCGGACTTCCTGTTCAAGCGCGACGCGTTCCCGAACCCGGAGGCGAACCACTCCGAGAACAAGTGGCAGATCGAGCAGATCAACCAGACCGGGGCCTTCGTCGGCCGGTGTGCTGAGATGTGCGGCACCTACCACTCGATGATGAACTTCGAGATCCGAGCCGTGTCGCCGGAGGACTTCAAGACCTATCTGCAGGCCCGCATCGCCGGCAAGACCAACGCCGAGGCGCTGGAGGCGATCAACCAGTCGCCGGTGGCCACCAGCACCAAGCCGTTCGACACCCGCCGTGGCGAACTGGTGATCCCCAAGCAGCAGATGGCCGCGCAGGCGAGCAAGTAGAAAAGAGTCCGACATGCGTGTTGAAGCCAGGCTTTTCGAGATCCTGACCGGATTCTTCGTCCTCGCCGCGGTCGTCTACGGCGTGCTGACCGCCGTGTTCGCCAACGGCGGCTTGGAGTGGGCCGGCACCACCGCGCTGGTGCTCACCGCGGGTCTGTCGCTGATCATCGGGACGTTCTTCCGGTTCGTGGCACGTCGCCTCGACACGCGCCCGGAGGACTACCCCGACGCCGACATCGCCGACGGCGCAGGCGAGCTCGGCTTCTTCTCGCCGCACAGCTGGTGGCCCATCCTGATCGCGCTGGCCTTCTCCACGGCCGCCATCGGCGCGGCCCTGTGGCTGCCCTGGCTGATCTTCGTCGGCATCGTCTGCGTGCTGGCCGCGGTTTCCGGGTTCGTCTTCGAGTACTACATCGGGCCCGAGAAGCACTGATCCGCTCCCGTCGCGGCGGCGTGACACCGGACAACCGGCGGGTGTCCTTGGCCACCTCCGGGATCTTCCGTTGGGTAGTGTTTTCGCCTGGATATGGCAGCCATGCCCGGTGGATTCCCCGGCGTGCGGCACGCGGGTGAAAGAGGACAGGCGCAGATGAACGAGTCGGACCGGCCGGTCGGTGACGACCGGGAGGAACTGACCGACACCGGATTCTCCCGCGCCTACTCCGCGCCGGAGTCCGAGCAGTACACCATCGCGCCGTACCTGCCCGCCGACCTCGAGACGTACGACTACGACACCCATGACCGCGGCTACGGCCGAGGCGAACTGGTGCCCGTCGAGACCGAGGCCGAACTGCCGCCGCCGAAATGGCCGTGGGTGGTGGGCATCACCGCGATCATCGCGGCGATCGCGCTGGTGGTGTCGGTCTCGCTGCTGGTGACCAACACCGAGACGAAGAACGTCGCCACGCCGACCACCACGACGGTCAAACCACCACCGGTCCAGGACCAGATCACCACGACGCCGCCGCCCCCGCCTCCACCGCCGCCCACCGAGGAGCCGCCTCCGCCGCCGCCGGAGACCGAAACCGTGACGGTGACGCCGGAGCCGCCGCCCCCGCCTCCGCCGCCGGCCTCCTCACCTGAACCCCCGCCGCCCGCCACGACGAGCGCGGCCCCGCCGCCACCGCCGCCGCCGACGACGACCACCCAGGCCGGACCGCGGCAGGTGACCTACACGGTGACCGGGACGAAGGCTCCCGGCGACATCATCACCGTGACGTATGTCGACGCCTCGGGACGACGCCGCACGCAGCGCAACGTCTACATTCCCTGGTCGTTGACGGTCACCCCGATCTCCCAGTCGGACGTCGGGTCCGTGCAGGCTTCCAGCCTTTTCCTGGTCAGCAGGCTGAACTGCTCCATCACTACGAGCGACGGGACGGTGTTGTCATCGAACCAGAACAACGCGGCACAGACGAGCTGCTGATGACGTCGGAAACAGCCCCCGCCGGACATAAAGCCACGGCGACCGGCCGATCCCCGGAGACGGTCGATCGCATCATGGTCGGCGTCTGTGGCGCGACCTGGCTGGTTCTGCTGGCCGCGAGCGTCGTCGCCATCGTCGCGCTCGTCCGGCTCGGCAGCGGTCACTCCGGCGGTGGTGAACGGCACTCCTCGTGGCTGCTGTACAGCGTCATCGTGGTGTCGGCGCTGATCATCATCGGCGCGATCCCGCTGCTGCTGCGGGCCCGCCGCAACGCGCTGGCCGAACCCCCCGAGCCGGAGGCCGGCGGGGAAGTCGAAGCAGCGCCCACGCCGGTCGAGGCGCCGACGGAGAAGATGCGCGTCTTCGGCGTCGACCCGTACGCCCAGCGCGAGGTGGAGGTCTCCCGGCCCGCGCCCCTGGTTCCCACGGCGGTGCTGGACCGGATCTGGCTGCGTGGCACCACGTCCCTGCTCACGGCCATGGGCCTGGCGCTGACGGCCGTGGCGGTGGCCACCTACCTGCTGGCGGACGGCAAGGACACCGGCGCCTGGGTGGCGCTGGGCCTCGCCGGGGTCATCACCATCGCGATGCCGGCCGTCCTGGTGCTCCATCAGCGGATGCTGACCGAAGCGGTCGACGAAGCGGCCTGAAGGGGAGTAGAGACCGGCTGTCTAGCAGTTCAGCGGCAGTCCGGTGAACAAGTCCCGGCCGCACGGCGCGGGTGCCGGCACCCCTCCCGGGGGCGGGGAATCGGCCCAGATACCCGGGGACACGTTGCCCTGCCCGGCCGGCACGATGTAGAAGGTGTGGCAGACGTTCCAGTCCCAGTTGGGCTGGCTGGTCACGAATGGGCCGCCCGGACCACCGCGTGGGTCATCACCCGGACACCAGGTGCGCGCACCGTCGGCGTGGGCGGGGGGCACGCCGAGTCCCACGGCGGCGAGGCCGAGACCTGCCGACAAAACGACGATCGCCGCGCAGCGAAGAGTTGAGCTCATAAAACTTGCCCTCCCGACAATGTCACCGTACGCCGCCGACAATGGGAGAGGGACCCCAATCACGATTGAGGTCCCTCTCCCATATCAGTGCGCTTAGTGGCGCTCGACCTCGCCGTTGCCGCCGTACTCGTGGCTCTGGTATGTGGCCAGGGCGGTGAGTGCCCGCTGCTCGGAGGCGTGGGCAGCCTCGTTGAGCGCGGCGTCCTCGGACGCCGGGTCGGCGGTGAGGAAGCTGCCGCGACCGGGCTTGCCACCCAGTCCCAGCTTGTTCATCCGCTTCGGGACGGACGCGCCCTCATACTCCAGCGGGAGCGGGTGGCCGTGGTCGTCGACGGGGCCGAGCGGCTGGTGCAGCTCGATGTAGGCACCATGCGGCAGCCGCTTGATGATGCCCGTCTCGATGCCGTGCTCGAGCACGTCACGGTCGCTGCGCTGCAGGCCGACCGCCCACCGGTAGGCGATGAAGAACGCCAGCGGAGGAATGACCAGCATGCCGATGCGGCCGATCCACGTCGTCGCGTTGAGCGAGATGTGGAACTTGTAGGCGATGATGTCGTTGCTCGCGCTCAGGGTGAGCACGGTGTAGAACGCGATCGCCATGGCGCCGATCCCGGTGCGAACCGGGACGTCACGCGGACGCTGCAGCAGGTTGTGATGAGCATCGTCACCGGTGAACCGCTTCTCCAGCCACGGGTAGATCATCAGGACCAGGAAGACCAGGCCCATGATCACCGCCACCCACACGGCGGCCGGAACGGTGTGGTTACCGATGTAGAGCTCCCACGGCGGGAACAGGCGGATCAGGCCGTCGGTCCACAGCATGTAGAAGTCGGGTTGCGAGCCGGCGGACACCTGCGAGGGCTTGTAGGGACCGAGCTGCCAGATCGGGTTGATCTGCAGCAGGCCGCCCATCAGGCCCAGCACGCCGACGATCATCGCGAAGAAGGCGCCGGACTTCACCGCGAACACCGGCAGGACACGCACACCGACGACGTTGGTCTCGGTGCGGCCGGGGCCGGGGAACTGGGTGTGCTTCTGGAACCACACCAGCGCCAGGTGAACACCGATGAGCGCCAGCATGATCCCGGGGAAGATCAGGATGTGCACCGCGTACAGCCGCGGGATGATGATGTTGCCGGGGAAGTCGCCGCCGAAGATCGCCCAGTGCATCCAGGTGCCGACCAGGGGCAGGCCCAGGGTGATCGACGACAGGGCCGCGCGAACGCCGGTTCCGGACAGCAGGTCGTCGGGCAGGGAGTAGCCGAAGAAGCCCTCGAACATCGCCAGGATGAACAGCAGAACGCCGATCACCCAGTTGGCCTCACGCGGACGACGGAAGGCGCCGGTGAAGAACACCCGGGCCATGTGCACCATGATCGATGCCGCGAACAGCAGCGCCGCCCAGTGGTGAACCTGCCGGACGAACAACCCGCCGCGGACCTCGAAGCTGATGTTCAGCGCCGTCTCGTAGGCCTTCGACATCTGGATGCCGCGTAGCGGCTGATAGACGCCGTTGTAGGTGACCTCCGACATCGACGGGTCGAAGAACAGGGTGAGGTACACGCCGGTCAGCAGCAGGATGATGAAGCTGTACAGCGCGATCTCACCGAGCAGGAACGACCAGTGGGTGGGGAACACCTTGTTCAGCTGGCGCCTCAGGGCGGCCGCGGGGTGATACCGCGAATCGATGTTGTCAGCAGCCAATTCGATTCGATCTGCGACGCTCGTGCTCATGATCTGCGCTCCCAGAATGCCGGGCCTACGGGTTCGATGAAGTCGCCGTTGGCGACCAGGTAGCCGTCCTTGTCGATGGTAATCGGCAGCTGCGCCAGGGCGCGTGCGGCTGGACCGAAGATGGGCCGTGCGAAGTGCAGCGCATCGAACTGCGACTGGTGGCACGGGCAGAGGATGCGGTAGGTCTGCTGCTCGTACAGCGATGACGGGCAGCCCAGGTGCGAGCACACCTTGGTGTAAGCGAACAGCTCACCGAAGTTGAAGCTCTCCTGGCCCTGACGCTTGACCACCCGCGGCATGTCGACCGGCTTGATGCGGATCAGCATGACCGGATTGCGCACGCCCATCGCGATGTGTGCAAGCTTCTCGGCCGACTCGACGCTGGTGCCGTCGCCGTCGGACTCCCGCCAGGGGAACACCGTCTCCATGCCGCCGGCATCGATGTCCTCCGGGCGGATCTTGGTGAACGCCGACTCGCCGGGGCGGCCGGTGGCGCGACCGAGGTAGATCGTCTCGCCCTTGTACCGGGGGGTCCAGTCGGAGGTCCAGAGCACGGCCTTCATGCCGTCGGCGGTGGGAACCACGGGCTTCCACGGGTTCTTGATCAGGCCGCCGACGAAGGCGATCGCCGAACCCAGCCCGAAGGCGCCCAGACCGATGCCCGCAGAGGTCCAGATCAGCTTGCGGCGCTTGATGCCCGAGCCCTCGAAGGCGTTGACCAGGGTGGCGGCGGTAGCTTTGCGCTCCAGTTCTGAGGACCGACCGTCGTGACGGTCCTGGATCGAGATCTCCTCGGGGATGAACCGCTTCTGGTAGAGCACGGCGCCGATACCGATGGCCAGGATCGACAGGCCGAAGGTGATGCCGTACATCGGGGTGGCCCACGAGTACAGCAGGTTGCCCTTGGTGTGGTACGGCTTGTACTGCCACGGCCAGAAGAGGAAGACCAGTAGCAGGGCCAGGCCGCTGAGGCCGCCGACCAGCAGCCACAGGGCCACCAGTCGCTCGGAGCGCTTCTCGGCCCGAGTGCCCTGGACCGGCCACCGGTCCTCCTTGAAGACCGTGTCGACACCGTCCATCTTGGCGCCGAGCCGGGTCAGCTCCTCGTTGTTCATATCGGCGAGGTTCTCGCCGTGTTCGTGCCCGTACTGCGTCATGCGCGTGCCCCGATCCACATCGCGATCGCGATGGCGACCGCCATTCCGACGACGAAGATTGCCGCGCCCTCCGGCACCGGGCCGAAGCCACCGAGGCCGTAGCCGCCCGGGTTCATCGTCTGCGACGACGACCGGACGTAGGCGATGATGTCCTTCTTCTCCTCGGGGGAGAGTTGACGGTCGGAGAACTTCGGCATGTTCTGCGGCCCGGTCAGCATCGCGGTGTAGATCTGCGCGGGCGTGGCCGGGTCGAGGCCGGGGGCGTACTTACCGGAGGACAGTGCGCCGCCGCGACCGGTGAAGTTGTGGCACGACGCGCAGTTCAGCCGGTACAGGTCGCCACCACGGGCGACGTCGCTGCCGATCAGCGAGTGATCGGCGATCTGGCCGTTGGCATCACGGGGGACCAGCGGGCCGCCGCCGATGCTCTGGATGTAGGCACCCATGGCGTCGGTCTGGGCCAGGTCGAAGGTCGGCGCCTTGCGCGGGGCCTGGGCCTCGCCGCGGACCATCGGCATACGGCCGGTGTTGACCTGGAAGAAGACCGCGGCCTCACCCACGCCGACCAGGCTGGGCCCGCGGCCCTCGACGCCCTGGAGGTTGGCGCCGTGGCAGCTGATGCAGGCCGTCTCATAGAGTTCCTGGCCGGTGCGGATCAACGCCGACTGCGATTGGTCGGCCTGGGCCACCTGCGGCTTGGGAGTCAGCGTGGCGGCCAGCACCCCGGCCAGAGCCAGACCGAACAGCAGCAGGACAGCCCCGGTCAACCGTCGATGGAGACGCCGGCGCGACTTGTCGCTCATGCCGGACCGAAACGTGAGCATCGAACCCCTTCTCGTCATCAACGGATGAAGTAGATCGTCGCGAACAGGGCGATCCAGACGATGTCGACGAAGTGCCAGTAGTAGGACACGACGATCGAGGCGGTCGCCTGGGCGGGGGTGAACTTGCTCATCCGGGTTCGCAGCAGCAGCAGCACGAAGGCGATCAGACCGCCGACGACGTGCAGGCCGTGGAAGCCGGTCGCCAGGTAGAAGACGCTGCCGTACGCGCTGCTCGCGATGGTGGTGCCGTGGGTGACCAGGTGGAAGTACTCGTAGCCCTGACCGAGGACGAAGAACAGGCCCATCAGGAAGGTCAGGGTGTACCACCGGCGCAGGCCGAAGACGTCGCCGCGCTCGGCCGCGAACACACCCATCTGGCAGGTGAACGACGATGCGATCAGCACCAGCGTCACCGGAACCGCCTGGTAGAGGTTCAGTTCGGTGGGCGGCGGAGGCCAACTCCCGCCGGACTGGGACCGCGCGGTGAAGTACATCGCGAACAGGCCAGCAAAGAACATCAACTCACTGGATAGCCACACGATGGTGCCGACACTGACCATGTTCGGTCGGTTCAGCGAATGCACGCGGGACGTTATCGCAGTTCCGGAGGTGCCTACAGCGCTCGTCACAGAGAGAAGTATGACGCTTTGTAGTTGTCGAGGTACACCCAGGGGCCGAATTGGTCACAAGAAAGTTTCGTGAGCTGTCCCCACCTGCCCCGACGCCGTCGGTCACCGGAGTGTCTGTGCGACGATCCACCCGTGACGCAGACCCCCTCAGAAGCACTCCCCGAGTCATCGTGGCCGCAGGTCCTGGGCCGATTGACGACCGGATCGGAGCTGCGAACCGGCGAGGCCGCCTGGGCGATGGACCAGATCATGGCGGGAGCGGCCACCCCGGCTCAGATCGCGGCCTTCGGCGTGTCGATGAAGATGAAGCGTCCGTCGGCCGCCGAGGTGCGCGAACTGGCCGACACCATGCTGCGCTACGCGCGCCGGGTTCCGACCGACGTCATCGGCACCGGCACCGTCGACATCGTCGGCACCGGCGGGGACGGCTCGAACACGGTGAACCTCTCCACCATGGCCGCGATCGTCGTCGCCGCCGCCGGGATTCCGGTGGTCAAGCACGGCAACCGGGCAGCGTCGTCGAAGAGCGGCGGAGCCGACATGCTCGAGGAGCTCGGGGTTCGCATCGATCTGGGTCCCGACGAGGTGGCCCGCTGTGTGGCCGAGGTCGGCATCGGGTTCTGTTTCGCGCCGGTGTTCCACCCGTCGTACAAGTACGCCGGCCCGCCGCGCCGGGAGATCGGCGTGCCGACGGTCTTCAATCTCCTTGGGCCACTGACGAATCCGGCCGGCCCGGGGTCTGGACTGATCGGGTGTGCCTTCGGCGATCTCGCCGAGGTGATGGCGGGTGTGTTCGCCGCGCGGCGGTGCAGCGTGCTGGTGGTGCACGGCGATGACGGCCTCGACGAGCTGACGACCACGACGACCAGCACCATCTGGCGGGTGCAGGCCGGCACCGTCGACAAGCTCACCTTCGATCCGTTGGGGTTCGGGTTTCCGCGGGCGCAGATCTCCGAACTGGTCGGTGGGGACGCCGAATTCAACGCCGCAGAGGCCCGCACCGTGCTTGCCGGTGCGACCGGCGCGGTGCGCGATGCGGTGGTGCTCAACGCGGCCGGCGCGATGGTCGCCCACGCCGGGCTATCCAGCCATGCCGAATGGCTGCCGTCCTGGGAGGAGGGGCTCAGCCGCGCTGCCGAGGCCATCGACTCCGGGGCGGCGCAGCGCCTGCTGGACCGCTGGGTGCGGTTCACCCGGCAGCTCTAATCGCCGCACAGCGCGTCCGGCAGGTTCCAAGCAACTTCCAATCGCTGTTCTTTAGCTTCGAGCCCATGCGGATGAAGCTGTTGGCCACGATGGCGACGGTTCTGGTCCTGGCGGGCTGCGCTGGTTCCACTCCTGCCCAGCAGTCCGGAAATTCGAAGCAGCCCGACCCAAGCGCCCCAAGCGCCGAGATCAGCATCCACGGCGATTCGTCGTCGCCGGTCAACGCCATCGCGGTCAAGGCGATCGGCGACCTTCAGAAGTACTGGGCCGATGAATACCCCAAGCTCTATGGGAAGCCCTACAAACCGGTGGAGGGCGGCTTCTACTCGGTGATGCCGTCGAAGGACGACCCGCCACCGTGCACCAAGGACGTCAGCGAGGTGGCCGGCAACGCCTTCTACTGTGCGTCGAAAGACGTTGTGGCGTGGGACGCCGAAGGTTTACTCCCCGAGCTGCAATCCAAGTTCGGTGACTTCGTCATCCCGATCGTTTTCGCCCATGAATGGGGGCACGCGGTGCAGGGCCGCTCCAACTTCACGGCCCGCACCGTGACCAAGGAGTTGCAGGCGGACTGCTTCGCCGGTGGCTGGGCCAAACACGCCCAGGCTGCCGGGGTCTTCATCGCGGACAGCGCCCAACTCGACGCCGCGCTGGCCGGCATCCTGCAACTGCGTGACACGCCCGGTACCAGCAATATCGACCCGTCCGCGCACGGCAGCGGGTTCGACCGGGTCGGTGCGTTCCAGGACGGCTACGACCATGGGATGCAGAAATGCAAGGACTATCGCGATGACGATCCGGTGGTGGTCGAACTACCGTTCAACGACGCCGAGGACGCGGCCCGTGGTGGTGACGCTCCCTATGCGTCGATCATCAACGGCGTTCCCTACGACCTCGAGGACTACTGGACCCAGGTCTACCCGCAATTGACCGGCGGCGACAAATGGGTTCCGGTCCGCGGGTTGGAACCGTTCGATCCGGCCAAGCCGCCCGCGTGCGGCGGGAGCCCGGCCGAGGGCTATGTCCTGTTCTACTGTGTGCCCGATGACTACATCGGCTGGGACAACGTCGACATGATGCCTGAGGTGTACCGGCAGGGCGGCGATTTCGCCGTCGCCACACTGCTGGCCACGCAGTACGGACTGGCCGCTATGGCCCGGGCCAACGACCAGTCCGACGAACGCACCCAGTCGCTGCGCGGCGACTGCTTCGCCGGCGCCTACACCGCCAGCGTGGTACTCGGAAACCGTTCGGCGACAAGCAGTTATCGGATTTCACCCGGTGATCTCGACGAAGCGATCACGGCCTTGCTGGTATTCCGGGGCTCCGCTGACGCAGCGCGTCAGGGTTCCGGATTCGAGCGGACCAGGTACTACCGCGACGGCGTCATCAACGGTGCCGAGGCGTGCCTCAAAGATTCCTGATCGATCCCTTCCAACCGGACCCTACAAAAGGAGACGCAAACACCGATGAGAACCACAACACCCTCGAGGACGAGGAAAGTGACCACTGCCACCGGGGTGGGTATCGCCGCCGTCGCTTTGAGTTTCGCACTGGTGGGGTGCGGTTCCTCTACCAAGACCGATGAGAAGAAGGCGGAAACGACGTCGTCGAAGACCGAATCCGCCACCAGCAGTGCGACCACGACGTCGAGCAAGCCGGAGAAGTCCGGGCTGACCAGTCCCGAGACGACCGGCACCCATCGGACCATTCAGGATTACATCAAGGAGAACAACATTCAGGACACCGTCATCAATCGTGGCGACCCCGGCCCCACGATAGACCTGCCGGTGCCGGACGGCTGGGAGGTCAAAACCGGCCTTCCCGCGGCGCCCTACGGTGCGATTGTCTACTCCGCGAGCAAGGTCCCGAGCAATCCGCCGCGCATCTTGGCGATCTTCGAAAAGCTCACCGGGAACGTCGATCCGAAGGAGATCCTGGCGCTGGCACCCGGTGAGCTCCAGAACTTTGCCGGCTATGAAGGCCCCGCGGAGGGACAACCCAGCACTCTGAGCGGGTTCGACGCTGTCCAGCTCGGCGGCAGCTACACAGCCGATGGCGAGAAGGGGAGAGTCGCGCAGAAGACAGTCGTGATCCCCGCCCAGGACGGACTCTATGTCCTGCAGCTGAACGCGTTCTCAAGTGAGGCGGAGGCCGACATTCTCGGCCAGGCCACCGATGTCGTCGACGAGAAGACCACCATCACGCCGTGATGAAGCGGCGGCACGCAGCCTGAGGCGGCGTGCCGCCCGTTGCTCGTCCCAGACCCGTTCACCGGTGGCGGCGGCGATCGACTCGGCGCAGTCCAGCGCGGCCGAAGCGGCACCCGATCTGCCTTGGGCCATTTCGGTATCGGCGAGTAACAGGTAGTACATCGGCAGAAAGATCCGGGTGCCGTCCTCGGTGTGCTTGTCGATCGCTTCGCGGACCGCGTCGGCGGTGTCGTAGCCGCCTGGGCCCATCGCGTTGGACCAATGCTCGATGACCTGTGCCGAGGTCGCCAACTGATTGATGCCCAGCTCGGTCAGTTCGTCATACACCTCGCGGGCCAGGGCAGCGGTGCCGGCGGAGTGGCCCATGATCGCCCGGGCCTGCAGCGCCGAGATTCGAACGATCGCTCTTCCGAAGAGATCGTTGCGTGCCTCGGCCAGCGCTATCCCGCGCTGCACCCACGCATCGACGGCCGCCTTCTCGCCGCGAACCGCCGAGGTCCATGCCGCCACCCCGTAGCCCCGGACGTCGAATGCGGCCAGATGGCCGTGCCGCCGCCACTCGACCGTCGGCAGCTGTTCGGTCAACGTCTCGATTGCCTCGGTCGACTTGTCCAGCGCGCCCCGAAAGAACTCCACCAGACCGCGCAGGTAATAGCCGGCCGAACCGGCAATCGGGTCGTCGGCGTCGGCATACACCGCGATCAGGCCGTCGGCCAGGATCGCCGCCTCGTGGTAACGGCCCGAACCGCTGGCCTCGAGGCACCGGAACGCTGCCTCAAGGGTGAATTGTCCGGTCCGCGAACCAATCCTGCTGAGCCGGCTTAACGCGTCACGAACTTCCTTGGAGTTCTGGCCCTTCGTCAGGGCTTGTACCGAGAGCAGCTGCAGCCACAGATCGGCTTCGCGCTCACGTCGCACGTCGCCGGGCTTCAGGCGGGTGCACACCTCGAGGCCCTGCACGCTCAGGCCAGCCACTTCGCGGTAGGCCGATCGCTGCCATGCCGCGGCACGGGCCCGATCGAGAAGCCTCAGGGCCATTTCGGTGTCGAGCTCGCTGCCAGCCTGCCAGGCGTGACCGCCACCTGCGAAGGAATCCTCCACGGCCGCAGAGTCACTGGCGGCGTAGGCCCGCGCGATGTCGGCATGGATCTGCGCCCGTTTCAGCCCGCCGACCTGAGCGGCCACCGCATCGCGGACCAGCCCGTTGCTGAATTTGAACCGGTCCGGGTCACTGTTCGCGACCAGCCCGACCCGTCGGGCCGGTTCCAAATCTTGCGCCACCCGTGTGGGCGTCGATCTGAGCGCGTCGGCGGCGACCGTCAGCCTGAATTCGGTACCCAACAACGCCGCCACCAACAGCGCCGATCTCGTCGCGCGCGGCAGGCCGGCCATCCGGTAGCGGATGACACCCGAGACGGCTTCGGGCACATCCTCGCCGGCGATGGCCCGGGTCGCGTCGTCGAGACGCCCGTTGTCGTGCAGCAGCCGGGTCAATTCTCTGATGAAGAACGGATTTCCCCCGGTGCGGGCTGCTACGGAGCCGGCGAAATCGCAGGTCGGGGTGACACCCGAGACGTTCTCGATCAACTTGGCAGTCGCTTCCCGGGTGATGCCGCGCAATCGCAGGAGTGTCACCTCGCACCGGCTCAGCAGCCGGTCGAATTCTCGTTCGCGCAGTGGGCGGTCCATTCCGCCGTCCTGCCAGGTGGCCAGGATCAACAACGGCATCCCGGTCACGAACGTCGCGAGCAACTCGAGCACATCGCGGGTTGTCTTGTCGGCACGGTGCAGATCATCGAGCACGATCACCGTGGGTCGGCGTCCCGCCATCCTGACGACGGCAGTCGCCACGGCATCGGGGTTCGCGAAAACCACTGGAGCCGGGAATGTTTCGTCGCCGGCATTGACGTCGGGAGCCGCGTTCGCGGTGTTGTTGGTGCTGGGGCGCCCGTTGTGATCGGCCAGGCCCCGCAGCACCTGTGCCCAAGCCCAGGACGGGGGTGTGCGAACGCCGCCGGCGTGGCCCGCCCAGACGGAGATCATGCCCAGGCCCTTTGCCAGGTGGGTGACCTCGGTCGCCAGGGCGGTCTTGCCGACGCCGCTCTCACCCACCACAACAGCCACACTGCCGTGCCCATCGGCTGCCGCGGTCAGCAGCTCGCGTACCCGGGCCAGCTCTCGATCGCGCCCGTAGAGCTGCCTGGTCGCCGTGGACGTGACGACGGTTCGAGCGGCCGACGGCGTCCAGTCCAAGGTGGCGGACTCATTGCGGATCTCTGTGGCCAGCCGATCCAGTTGCGCTCCGGGCCGGACACCCAACTCATCGTCCAGTACTGCCCGGAGCCGCCGGTAGGCGGCTAGCGCGTCGGCCCGCCGGCCCGCCCGGTACATCGCGATCATCAGCTGCGCCCACAGTTGTTCGCGCAGCGGGTTCGCGGCGACCTCCTGTTCCAGGCCGTCGATGAGCTCGGCGCTTCGGCCCTGCATGAGGTCCGCTTCGTATCGGGCACCCACCGCATCGGCCCGCAAGGCCTCGAGGCGGTGGATCTCGTGGTGGCAGAACGACAGATCGCGGAACTCGCCCAACGGCGCACCCCGCCAGAGGTCGAGGGCCTCGGCGAGGACGCTGCCGGCCCCGCTGGCATTGCCCGCGCTGAGCAGTCGTCTGCCCTGTTCGACCTGTGTTTCGAAAATGCGCGTGTCGAGTTGGTCGGGTCCAAGTTGCAGCCGGTACCCGTGACCGTCGGTCACCAGCCGATCGGTGCGCTGGTCGTAGGCCAGAATGCGGCGCAGGTTGGCGATGTAGGCGCGCAGCGACGCGATCGGCTTGGGCGGCGGCGATCCGTCCCACACCTGTTCGGTCAGCGTGTCGACGTCGACTACCCGGTCCGGGGACAACAACAGGGCGGCGAGCACTGCCCGCTGCCTAAACCCGCCGAGGCGAAGGGAGTGGGTGTCGTCGGCGACAAGCATCGAACCGAGCAGCAGGTATCGCAATGCGCGCGCCCACCTCCTCGATTCGGATTCCAACCAGAATCCAACCCCGCGCCGGTATTTTGCGCACGTTGATCGGCGGAACGACCGTCAGGCATTGCCCGCCGGAGAGGAGGGTAGCCGCCATGGTCGCAGGTCGAGAACCTTATTCGGATGAACCCGCCGCACCGACTCGTGGACTGACCCGGGAAGAGCGCGGCCGCGATATCAGCGCCGCCCAGGCTGAGGCCGAGGCGAAGACCTCGACGTTCAAACGGATGCTCGCATCGATGAGCCCGCGGTTCGTGTGGTCGATGGCCGAGGGCTACCCGCCGGTGCTCAAACAGTTCCTCCAGTTCTGCCTTGTCCTGATCTATCCGGCCTGGGTGGTCGGGGTCCTGGCGGCGGCGCTGGTTTACGGGGTGGTGTACTCGGTTCTCTGGGTGGTCCTTTGGCCGGTGCGGGCCTGGATGAAGCGCAACAGGCCCGAGGAATACGCGGCGAGTCAGCTCAAGTAGTGGGACTTTTCAGCCGCCGGCCGGCCGTCGCGGTCGACGTTTCCCCGGCGGTGGTGGCACCACGCCAGACGGTGACTGCCGTGGTGTCGCCGGACCGACCGATCGACAAGGTCACCAGCGCGACGCTGGAATGGGGGTACACCAACTTCTACCGCTACCACTGGGCCGGCCGCGCGGACTCGGCGATGGCAGCTGCCGGTGAGGCGCTGTGGATGAGCGGCGATGTGGGCACCAATGCGGGGGGCGACCGTGACGCCGATGAGTGGGTGAGCGTCACCAAGGTTGATCTCCCCTGTGCCGATGGCGTGTTCACCGGCGGCTCGGCGGTGTTCCGGGTCCCGTCGTGGGCGCCCGGTTCATCACCGGAGATCGCGCGCTGGTCATGCCGCGTCATCATCGAACGGGGTGGCCGCGACATCGACACCCACGGCGAGTTCGCCGTCAGGGTGGGCCGTGGGGACGTCGCGGCGGACATCGGGGGAGTCAAGGTCATCATGGGCGCCGCGGAGACCGTCATCGCCGTCGACCTGGAGTCACCGGTGTGCGCGGCGGGCGAGGCGATTCGTGGCATCGTCCGCTTGACGCCGACCAGGGACCTTCCCGACGGAGACCTTGCCGTGTGCTGGCGCAAGAGCCGCGAATCGCATCCGCTGAGCCGGACCCCGGCCTCCGGCGGTGGCCTGGACGGTCCGATCATCGGCCTGGGCAAACACATTCCGCTGCGGACCGGCGCCCAGGTCGCACTCCCGTTCGACATAGCGTTGCCCGTCGACGCCCCGCCCACCGCAAGTGCGGTGCACTCATCGATGAAATGGTTCGTGCAGGCCCGGCTCTTCTATTCGGGGCTGACCGCTCCCATGACTGAGCGGGTGTTGTGTCCCATCGTGGTGGTCAACGGTGTGGACCGCGGTTAAGGCTGGTTCCCGTGCGCCGGGGCGGTGACGCGGGCCTGGCAAGCTGGTCTCGACCGTGCTCGCCCCGCCGGTGCTGGTGTGTTGACCGGGCCTTCGCGGCCCAGTCGAGCCATACACCGGCGGAATGCAGCGGCGACGCGAGACCCTCTGTGGCGCAAACGATCCGGACGCCCGGCTGGGCGAGCCAGCGGGCGATCAGGGAGGTCTCCTCGACCAAAGCGCCGCCCAGCGGCGCCGGCCGCGGCAGCACCACCTGGGCCCCGCCGCGCAACGCGTCGACCACCGGCATGGGCGGCACGCCGCGCGGTGCGCACCCGGCGGCCGCCAGCTGACCGTGGCGAACCACGGTCAGCTGCCAGCCGCCCCGACCGTCAGGGGCGGCTGCGACGAGTTCGGCGACCGCGGCCAGCGCGCGGAGCCGCTGCCCCCGCGACAGCACCTCCACGGCCGAGGCGGTGAGATCCCTCAGCCGCGCGGCGCTTTCGTAACGCATCCGCCTGGCCAGTTCGCCCACCTGCTCGACCGCCGCCGCCAGCGCGGCGTTGTCCAGGCCGTCGATCAGCGCGGCGGCCCGCTGGGGAGCGGGCGTGTAGTCCGCGGCGGTCAGTCCGGACGCCGCCGGACACGGTGAGACCTCCCGGGGCGGGCAGTTCGGGCCGTGGACACCGCGCATACCGATCCGGCCCGTGCAGGTTCGCGCCCCGGTGAATCGGGCGATGAGGCCCGCGGTGTCGACGGCGTCCGCGCGGGACCGGAACGGGCCGACGGCACGCTCCAGGCGCGGCTCGCGGACCACCGAGAGCCGGGGGAACGGTTCGTCGGTCAGCACGATCCACCACCACCGGTGCGGAAACCGCGACCGCCTGTTGTACGGCGGCCCGTGGGCGGCGAGCAGACGGAGTTCGCGGACGCCGGCCTCCAGCGCGTGGGCGCACTCGACGTGGTCCACCGAGGTGGCCAGCGCCACCATCTCCTTCATCCGGCCGCGGGGATCGGCCCCGGTGAAGTACTGGGCGACGCGCCGGCGCAGATCCCCCGCGGTGCCGATGTAGAGCACCTCGTCGCCGGGGCCGCGAAAGAGGTATACCCCCGGTCGGTGCGGAAGCCGTTGTGCCAGAACCCTTTTGCCGCGCTGCGCAGTGCTGACGCCAGGCAGGTAGGAGCGCAGATCCCCGTAGGTGGCGATGCCCTGGTTACCCACCCGTGCGATGAGCGCGTGCAACACGTCGACGGTGGCGCGGGCGTCGTCGAGGGCGCGGTGGGTGGGCCGGGTGGCCGCTCCCACCAGCCGGGCCAGGGCGGACAGCCGCACGCTGGGGGCCTCTTCGCGGCTGAGCACCCGCCGGGCCAGCCGGACCGTGCACAGCACCGGCGGCCGGGGCCACGGAATGCCGCACCGCTGGGCCGCCGCGCGCAGGAAGCCGACGTCGAACCCGGCGTTGTGGGCCACCAGCACGGCGCCGCGTGCGAACTCGAGGAACATCGGCAGCACCGCCTCGATCGCGGGCGCGTCGCGGACCATGGCGGTGGTGATTCCGGTGAGCTCGACGATCTGGGGCGGGATCGCGCGTCCGGGGTCGACGAGGGTGGCGAACTCCCCGATGACCTCGCCGCCGCGCACCTTCACCGCACCGATCTCGGTGATGGCGTCGAAGGAGCCGTCGGGGGACTCCTTGGACCGGCCGCCGGTGGTCTCCAGGTCGACGACGACGAACGTGGTGTCGCGCAGCGGGATCTCGGCGGTACCCGACTGCAACTCGTCAGGCCCGAGCAGGCCGTCGAAGCTGAGTTGCGGATCTGTCCGGGAACCGGCCACGGATCCCGACGGTAAACACCGACACCGACAGCCGGCGGGTGGCGCACCGGGAAATAAATTTGTCGGAGGGTCGTCCTACGGTGCAGCAGGGAGAACGAATCGCGAAAACCAGCCCCGAGGAGACCGACATGGGACACCGCACGCCGGAACCGGACGAGCCGGTGGTCATCGACTGCGACGAGTGCGCGGTGCGCGGACCGGGCTGCCGCGATTGCGTGGTCAGCGTGCTTCTCGGCGTACCCGACACTTTGCTGGAGGACGAGCGGGCCGCGCTGGAGGTCCTTGCCGAGGCGGGGATGGCGCCGCGGCTGCGGCTGGTACCGATCCGCCGGGACGGCGGTGCGGGGCTGGCAGGTTAGATTAAGAACCCGGCCACGAAATGGGGCTAGTGTGGTGGGTGATACGCAAGTTCTTATTGTCTCCGTTGGACAAAGCCGTTGCCGTTTCGTAACCTGACCGAGACCTAAGACACAGTTGCAGGCAGTTCGACGGGTTCCAGTCGACCGCAGTCAAAGGATTCGAAGTCTTGATATTTGACCGCATGTCCCTGACGAATTTCGTTGTCCGGAAGCCTCTTGTCGGCGCTATCGTCGGTGTGACGGCCGTCACGTCGATCTGGGGGGCCGCAGCCTTTGCCGATCCCGCCGAGGACACCCTCGCCAAGCTGAACGAGCTATCCCGGCAGGCCGAGCAACTCACTGAATCCATGCACGCCGCGCAGATCGATCTGGACAAAAAGGTCGAGATCCAGGTCGAGGCCGACCGGAAGCACACCAGTGACGCCGCCGCCATGGAGGCCGCGAAGGCGCAGCTCGCGACCTACCAGAGTGCGGTCGACAAATTAGCTGCGTCGGTCTACATGGGCGGTCGCACGGACGGTTTGACCGCGATCCTGACCGTGTCCTCGCCGCAGAACCTGATCGACAAGCTGGCCGTTCAGCGGGTGATGGCCACGCAGATGGCCGAGCAGATGCAGAATTTCCGCGCCGCCAGCAAGCAGGCCGCGGTCGTGGAGGCCGCTTCGGCCAAGTCCGCCGCCGACGCCAAGGCCGCCGCCGACGAAGCCGCCGCCGTGCGGGCCGATCTGCAGCGCAAGCAGTCCGAACTTCAGGTGCAGATCAACTCGGTCAAGGCGCGGTACGCGATGCTCACGGCCGCACAGCAGGCCGCGCTGGCAACGCCGGCCGCGGTGCCCCCGTCGGTGATGGCCCATCTCGGTGTTGGCGCCAACCCCGGTGCACTCCCCGAAGCCAACCCGAACAGTGATATCGCTGCGCTCGCGGCCCTGCCGATCCCCGGCGGAGGCGGCGGGGGCAGCGGCGCCGGCGCCACCGCGGTCCAGGCGGCGCTGACCCGCCTCGGCGACCCCTACGTGTGGGCTGCCGCGGGCCCGAACGCCTTCGACTGCTCCGGTCTGGTGATGTGGTCGTTCCAGCAGGCGGGCGTCTTCCTTCCGCACTCCAGCCAGGCGCAGTCCGGTGGCGGTCAGCCGGTCCCGCTGGACCAGATGCAGCCAGGCGACGTCGTCACCTACTACTCCGACGCGTCCCACGTCGGCCTGTACATCGGCGACGGGATGATCGTGCACGCCTCGACGTATGGCGTACCGGTGCGGGTCGAATCGGTGAACAACGCCCCGATCTACAACGTCCGTCGGTACTGATCTCGGCCCGCGTTCGCGCAGTCCTCGCGGCGGTGCTCGCCGCCGAAGCGGTGGCTGCCGCGGTAGTCCTGTCCGCACAGCCTGAGCACACCCGGTCTCCGGAGTCAGCCGCCGCGGCACCGCGGATGCAGGCGACCAGCCTCGGCGGCGGCCGCACCGACGCCCTGCTCGCCCGGGTGCGGGCCGATTTCCCCGGCGCCGTGGCGGCAGTCGACAGCTTCTGGGGCGACGACTGGCCGCGTCAGATAGACGTGGTGGCCACCGGAACCGAGGCCGAATTCGTGGCGCGCGCGCATCTGGACCCACGCCGGTCCTGGGACGACATCGCCGCGGTGTCGGTGGCCGACGATGTCGACCCGACCCGCCGGCGGGTGTCCGGGCAGCGCATAGTCCTGGCGCCGGGCGCGTCGACGATGTCGGACTCCGCATTGCGAATTGTGTTGACGCACGAGCTTTTTCACGTCGCAGCCCGCGCCGACACCGCACTGGACGCACCGCGCTGGCTCACCGAGGGCGTCGCCGACTTCGTCGCCCGACCGCCGGCACCGTTGCCGCCGGGTGCCGCCGCGGACGTCGCACTGCCCACCGACGCCGACCTGGACGCGTCCGGCCCCGGCCGCTCGGTCGGCTACGACCGGGCGTGGTGGTTCGCCCGCTTCGTCGCCGACACCTATGGCACCGACGGACTGCGCCGGTTGTACCTGCGCGCCTGCGGCCCCGGCCACGGTGACCTCGCCGCCGCGGTGCGCGAAGCGTTCGACACCGACCTCACTGATCTGCAGGCCAGGTGGGCGGTTTGGCTGAACACGTAGTGCCAAGTCATCGCCGATGGTCGGGCTCCTCATCGCGGCTCAATCGCCGCTTGATCGTCGCCCGGTTGGTTCTGGTGGTCGGGCTCCTCAACGCGGCTCAATCGCCGCTTGATCGTCGCCCGACTAGCCTCTAGGAGCCATGACCCGGGTTCTGCTCCTCACCAACGACTTTCCGCCGCGCCGCGGCGGGATCCAGTCCTATCTCGAGCAGTTCGCCAACCGGCTGGCGGCCTTCGGCGAGCACGAACTGGTGGTATACGCCCCGCGCTGGAAGGGGTCCGACGACTACGACCGGTCGGCACCGTTCCCGGTTGTGCGCCATCCCGGCACGCTGATGCTTCCCGAGCCCGGTGTCGACCGGCGGATGCGGGCCCTGATCCGCGAGCACGACATCGAGACCGTGTGGTTCGGGGCGGCCGCGCCGCTGGCGCTGCTCGGCCCGCGCGCCCGCGACGCCGGCGCCCGCCGGATCGTCGCCTGCACCCACGGCCACGAGGTGGGTTGGTCGATGCTGCCCGGGGCCCGTTCGGCTTTGCGCCGCATCGGCAACGACAGCGACGTGATCACCTATGTCAGCCGCTACACCCGCGGCCGGTTCGCCGCGGCATTCGGGCCCCGGGCCCGGCTGGAGCACCTGCCGCCCGGCGTCGACACCGACCGGTTCGAGCCGGACTCGGTGTCGCGCGCCGAACTGCGCGCCCGCTACGAACTGGGCAAGCGGCCCGTTGTGGTGTGCATTTCCCGGCTGGTGCCCCGCAAGGGCCAGGACATGCTCATCAAGGCCTGGCCGGAGATCCGCCACCGGGTCGACGGGGCGGCGCTGGTGATCGTCGGCGGCGGCCCCTACGCCGATACCCTGCACCGGCTCGCCGCGGAGTGCGGTGTGGAGCGCGACGTGGTCTTCACCGGCGGTGTGCCGAACGCCGAACTGCCCGGTCACTATGCCATGGCCGACGTGTTCGCCATGCCGTGCCGCACCCGTGGCGGCGGGCTGGATGTGGAAGGCCTGGGCATCGTCTTCCTCGAGGCGTCGGCCACCGGCGTCGCCGTGGTGGCCGGGGATTCCGGGGGAGCGCCGGAGACCGTGCTCGACGGCGAGACCGGCCGGGTGGTCGACGGCCGCTCCCACTCCCAGATCGTCGATGCGGTCAGCGGCCTGCTCGCCGACCCGGCGGCCGCCCGGCGCATGGGTCGGGCCGGGCGCGAGTGGATCCGGCGCGACTGGAACTGGGACAGCCACACCGCACGGCTGGGTGAACTCTTAAGCTCTTGAGCGTGAGCAGCATTCAGGTCGCCGACGAGACGTTCGTGGCCGCCAGTCCCGGGGCGGTGGGCCGGGCGGTGGGGGATCGCGGCAGCTGGCGCCGCTGGTTTCCGGACCTGAAACTCGACGTCGTCGAGGACCGTGGGGAGAAGGGTCTGCGCTGGACCGTCGCCGGGCCCCTCACCGGCACGATGGAGATCTGGCTGGAGCCCGTGCTCGACGGCGTGGTGCTGCACTACTTCCTGCACGCCGAACCGACCGGCGCGCAGCCCGGGCAATTGGCGAAGATGGATCTGCCCGGGATGGTCCACCGCCGCCGGGTGGCCGGCAAGAGGATGGCCTTCGAGATCAAGAATGTTCTGGAAGCCGGGCGTCCCGTGGGTCTCGCGCCGACCGTGTGACGCGCGGTGACCCCGACGCGGGAGAGTACGGTTTGTGACCGGGCGTGCGGCGCGATCACGGCCGAGGAGCGATGGGTAAGAGCGGTACACAGTGGCTGACAGAACGGCGCAAACCATTTTCATCGATGCGGACCCCCGCACCGTGATGGACGTCATCGCCGACATCGCCGCCTACCCGGAGTGGGTGTCGGAGTACACCGAGACCGAAGTCCTCGAGGTCGACGAGGAGGGCTACCCCAAAGTGGCGAGGCTGGTGCTGGAGGCCGCGGTGTTGCGCGACACCATGGTGCTCGAATACGACTGGCCCGCCGACCGCCGCTCCGTCCGGTGGACGCTGCGCTCCAGCACCCTGCTCAAGGCGCTCGAGGGCGCCTACCGGCTCACTCCCCACGGATCCGGCACCGACGTCACCTACGAACTGTCGGTGGACCTGATGGTGCCGATGATCGGTCTGCTCAAGCGCAAAGCCGAACGCCGGCTGACCGAGACCGCGCTCAAGGACCTCAAGAAGCGAGTCGAGGGCTGAGTGGAGACTTCGACTGATGCCGCTGGTGCGGTCACCAACTCCGACGTGAGCACCCCGTCCCCCGCCCGCATCGGCTTCTTCGTGGGCAAGGGCGGTGTCGGGAAGTCGACGCTGGCCTCGGCGACCGCCGTGCAGGCCGCACAGGCCGGCCGGCGGGTGCTGGTGGTGTCCACCGATCAGGCACACTCGTTGGCGGAGGTCCTCGGTGTGGCCGTGCCACCCGGCGGGAGTGCGGAACCGGTTCGTGTCCTCACCGAGGAACGCGGGGGCGACACGGGCGGCGGGCACCTGGACGCCCTCGCCCTGGACACCCTGGAACTACTCGAGTCGGCATGGCGCGGGGTGGCGCCCGTGCTGGCCGGCACCTTCCCGTCCTCGGACATCAATACCATTGCGCCGGAGGAGCTTTCGTCCTTCCCCGGAATACAGGAGATACTCGGGCTCAACCGGGTCGCCGAGCTCGCCGACTCAGGCCGGTGGGACGTCGTCGTCGTCGACTGCGCCTCCACCGCCGACGCGCTGCGGATGCTCACGCTGCCCGCGGCGTTCGCCGTCTACGTCGAACGCGGATGGCCACGCCACCGAAGGCTGTCCTCGGAGGACCCGCGGACCGCCGCCGCGGCGTTGATGATCGAGGCCTTGCACGCCGGGGTGGAGCGACTCTCGCAGCTGCTGACCCACGAGCGGGTGGGTGCCCACCTGGTGCTCACGCCGGAACGGGTGGTGGCCGCCGAAGCCGCGCGAACGCTCACGGCGCTGGCCGTGATGGGAATCCGCGTCAACGAGCTGATCGTGAATCAAGTTCTCTTCCAGGACAATTCGTACGAGTACCGCAATCTTCCGGATCACCCGGCCTTCGAGTGGTACGCGGCGCGGATCGCCGAGCAGCAGTCGGTGCTCGACGAGCTCAGCGCCACCACCGGCGACCTGAGCCTGGTGCTCACCCCTCATCTGGCCGGCGAGCCGGTCGGCCCGAAGGCGCTCGGGCAGCTGCTGGACGAGGCGCGCCGCCGCGACGGCTCGGCGCCACCCGGCCCGCTGCGGCCTGTCGTCGAGCGTGAATCCGGATCGGGGCTCGATGCGGTCTACCGCATGCGGCTAGAGTTGCCCCCGCTCGACACGAGCACGCTGAGCCTGGGCCGCGCCGGCGACGACCTGATCATCACCGTCGGTGGTCTGCGGCGACGGGTGCGGCTGGCGTCGGTTCTCCGCCGGTGCATCGTGGCGGGTGCCGTCCTGCGCGGCAGCGAACTGACCGTGAGATTCCGACCGGATCCGGAGGTGTGGCCGGCATGACCGCCGATGACGCAGGCTCGCCGCATGCCGATATCGGGCCGGAGCTGCGCCGCCTGGCAGCGGCTCTCCTGGATCGTCTGGACCCCGCGGTGCGGGCCGCCGCCGCCGCGGCCGGAGAGGCGCTGACGGGCCCGGGACGCTGCCAGCAGGTGTGGTGCCCGGTGTGCGCGGTGGCCGCCCTGGTCAACGGTGAGCAGCACCCGCTGTTGAATTTGGTCGCCGAACACAGCGTCACGTTGTTGGCCATGCTGCGCACCATGAGCGCGGCCCCCGCCGCACCCGCCGAACCAGCCCCGGCGGCCGCCGCGGACACCGCCCCCGACGACGCCCCCGCCCCGGGCGAAACGCCCCCGTCCACCCAGAACGGGCGCTACCACCACATACCCATAGTGGTCGAGCCGACCGGAGTCGAGCCGGCCGTCGACCCTTCGTCCGAGGCCTCCTGAGTATTGGCCGTGAACCGCGCTTGTCGTGTGGTCGGCTCAACAACGGCTGGGTAGAGTTACCCGAAAGCGCGTCCGGAAGCGGGGGCAGTCGACGGAGGGCCTATGTGGTACTGGTTGTTCAAGTACATCTTTATGGGGCCCCTACTGTCGTTTCTCGGTCGGCCGAAAGTCGAAGGGCTGGAATACGTTCCGAGCTCCGGGCCGGCCATCCTGGCCAGTAATCACCTCGCCGTCGCCGACAGCTTCTACCTTCCCCTCGTCGTCCGCCGCCGCATCACCTTCCTGGCCAAGGCCGAGTACTTCACCGGCAAGGGCATCAAAGGCCGCCTGACCGCGTGGTTCTACACGGTGGCCGGACAGGTCCCGATCGACCGCGCCAACGCCGATGCCGCGCAGGCCGCCCTCGACACCGCGCAGCGACTGCTCGAGGACGGCAAGCTGCTCGGCATGTATCCCGAGGGCACCCGCTCGCCGGACGGTCGGCTCTACAAGGGCAAGAGTGGCCTGGCCCGGCTGGCCCTGGAAACCGGTGTCCCGGTGATCCCGGTGGCCATGGTCGGCACCGACGTCGTCAACCCGCCCGGGTCCAAGATGTGGCGGTTCGGCCGGGTGGAGGTGCGCTTCGGCAAGCCGATGGACTTCTCCCGGTTCGACGGGATGGCCGGCAACCGCTTCATCGAACGCGCCGTGATCGACGAGGTCATGTACGAGCTGATGAAGCTGTCCGGCCAGGAGTACGTCGACATCTACGCCGCCAGCCTCAAGCCGGGCGTGCCGGGTGGTCAGTCGGTCAAGCCCGGGGGGCCAGGTCAGCCATCGGCGCGGATTCCGGAGACCGCCGCCGGCTGACCGGCGGCACCCGCAGCCCTGCCCCGGCGATCAGCGCCAGGGCCCACCACACGTAGGACATCCCCGCCAACTGCCGCCACCACGATGCGTCGGCCTCGTGGTGCTCGGGCAGCAGGTACAGCGGCGGCCAGGTCATCAACGCCGCACCGGCGGCGCTGAGCAGCCCCAGCAGCACGTCGCGGCGCCGGAACGCGACGACGGCGGACACCACGATCGCCGGCAGACCCCACACCCAGTGGTGCGACCAGGACACCGGCGAGACCGCCAGCCCGAACAGCGCGACGCACACCAGCGCGAGGGCCGGCTCGCCGGCGGCCAGTACCCGGCGGGCCGCCCAGACGGTCAGCCCCAGGACGGCGAAGCAGACGGCGGTCCACACGATGAAATGGGTGCCCTCGACCAGCCCGAGGCGGGCCAGGGCCCCCGCGGCGTTCTGATTGGTGTTGAGCGTGGCGTCACCGATCCGGTCGGTGTGGCGCACCGTCGCCGTCCAGTACTCGCAGGAGTCCTTCCAGGCCAGCGCGAAACCGAGCGCGGTCGCCGCCGCGAACGAGGCCAGCGCCACGAGCACTGCGCGCAGGTCTCGCCGCAGCACGAAATACAGCAGGAACACCGCCGGCGTCAGCTTCAGCGCGATCGCCAGGCCCACCAGGATTCCGCGGGGCCACGGCGTGCGGCGGGGCAGGCAGTCGGCGATCACCAGTGTCATCAGGACCACGTTGATCTGGCCGAAGGAGAAGTTGGCCTGGATGGGCTCGAGGTACTTCATGCCCAGCGCCACCGTGCCGGCCGCCAGCCAGCCGCGCCGCAGCCACGGCGGCTCGCCGACCCGCCAGGTCTGTGCGACCTCCAGTCGGGTCAGCACGATCCACATCGACACCAGCAACAGCAGGCAGGTCACCACGTTGATAGCCACACTGGCCGCCTGCAACCCCACCAGCGCCAGCGGAGCGAAAACGATCGCGGCCAGCGGCGGATAGGTGAACGGCAGATCGATCCCGCCCCGGGTGTGGAAGACCGCGCCGTCGGCGTACAGCGGGATCCCCTCCAACCAGGCCTTCCCGCCCATCCGGTAGACGTCGGCGTCGATGCGGTAGGGGATGTCGTGGAACAACTGCCAGCAAGCGTGTGCCACCCCGACCAGGATGAGTCCCTGCGTCACCCGCCAAACCACGGTCGGCGGACGGCCCGATCGGCTTCGCCCGAGGAGACTGCCCCAGCCGGGCCGCAACGTGCTCATCTCCCCACCAGCGTATCCGGCCGAACCCTGCGGACCGGTTGCAGCGTAGTTTGACGGGCGTGCGAGCGCCCCTGTACCGACTCGGTGTGGAGATCCGGTTCGATGTCGTCGCACCGGGGCGCCATCCGCTGATGTGGTGCCTGATCGCCTTCATCGTGACGTTCTTCATCACCCGCACCATCACCCGCTACATTCGCGCCACCGCCAGCCAGACCGGCCCCCGGAAGTGGTGGCAGCCGCACAACATCTCCGGCAAGGGCGGCACCCACATCCACCACGCCGTGTTCGGAGTCGTCCTGGTGCTGATCTCCGGGTTGGCGATGGTGACGATGGCCAACAGCGGCACTCGCGGCCAGTTCATCACGGCGGCAATCTTCTTCGGAATCGGCGCCGCACTGGTGCTCGACGAGTTCGCGCTGATCCTGCACTTGGAGGACGTGTACTGGACCGAGGACGGCCGCACCTCGGTCGATGCAGTCTTCGTCGCCGTCGCGGTGGCCGGACTGCTGGTGCTCGGCTTCAACCCGCAGTCCGTCTTCAACATGCATCTGTGGGCCGACGCCGACTCGCCCCTGGCCAAGGCCTCGGTGATCGCGCTGGCGGTGTTCAATCTGGCCCTGGCGGTGATCGTGCTTCTGAAGGGCAAGCTGTGGACCGGACTGCTCGGCATGTTCTTCACTCCGCTCGTGGTGATCGGCGCCATCCGGCTGGCGCGTCCGCACTCACCGTGGGCACGCTGGCACTACCAGGACAAACCCAAGAAGATGCACCGCGCGATGGAGCGGGAGCGCTATCTGCGCCGGCCATTCGTCCAGGCCAATTTGTGGCTGCAGCACGTTCTCGCCGGCGAGCCCCGGTTCCCCAGCGACACCGAGATCGAGGCGGAGCTCGACCGGGAGGTCCACGCCGCGCCTGCGCCCAGCCACGCCGTCGGGGCCGGACAGCCGGCCGTGGGCGGATAGGCCGGCCCGCTATGCGCTACTTCTACGACACCGAGTTCATCGACAACGGGCGCATCATCGACCTGATCTCGATCGGCGTCGTCGCCGACGACGGCCGCGAGTTCTATGCCGTCTCAACCGAATTCGACCCGGAGTCCGCCGGTCGCTGGGTGCGCACCCACGTGCTGCCCAAGCTGCCGTCGCCGGCGTCGAAGGTGTGGCGGTCGCGCCGGGAGATCCGCGAGGGTCTGGAGGACTTCCTCGGCATCGACGGTGACGAACCGATCGAACTGTGGGCCTGGGTGGGCGCCTACGACCACGTCGCGCTCTGCCAGCTGTGGGGTCCGATGACCAGCCTGCCGCCGCAGATTCCCCGGTTCACCCGCGAGCTGCGCCAGCTGTGGGAGGACCACGGCAGCCCGCGGATGCCGCCGAGGCCCCAGGACACCCATGACGCGCTGGTGGACGCGCGGCACAACCGCCGGCGCTTCCACCTGATGACGACGGGCCACGACCTGGGCGCCGGCGCGCCGATCCGGTAGCCCCGCGCCCGTGGGACGATTGCGGCCAGCATCCGCTTCGCTGCAGGTAGGCCGCTTCGCCGGTGGTCATCGGGACCGTTTCGCGCGGTTAGGATGGTCTGCGTGAACTGGACCGTTGACGTACCGATCGACCAGCTGCCGGCGCTGCCGCCGCTGCCGACCGATCTGCGGGTGCGGCTGGATGCGGCCCTGGCCAAACCGGCCGCCCAGCAGCCCAGCTGGGATCCCGAACAGGCCAAGGCCATGCGGACGGTGCTCGAGAGCGTGCCCCCGGTCACGGTGGCCTCCGAGATCGAGCGGCTCTCCGATCAGCTCGCCGAGGTCGCACGCGGCGAGGCGTTCATGCTGCAGGGCGGTGATTGCGCCGAGACCTTCGCCGACAACACCGAACCCCACATCCGGGCCAACATCCGCACGCTGCTGCAGATGGCCGTGGTGCTGACCTACGGCTCGAGCATGCCGGTGGTGAAGGTGGCCCGCATCGCCGGCCAGTACGCCAAGCCCCGCTCCTCAGACACCGATGCGCTGGGCCTGAAGTCCTACCGCGGCGACATGGTCAACGGCTTCGCCCCCGACGCCGCCGTCCGCGATCACGACCCGTCCCGGCTGGTCCGGGCCTACGCCAACGCCAGCGCGGCGATGAACCTGGTGCGGGCGCTGACTTCGTCGGGCCTGGCCTCGCTGCACGCGGTCCACGACTGGAACCGGGAGTTCGTCCGCACCTCGCCGGCCGGTGCCCGGTATGAGGCGCTGGCCAATGAGATCGACCGCGGCATGCGGTTCATGAGCGCCTGCGGGGTCAACGACCGTAACCTCGACACCGCCGAGATATACGCCAGCCACGAGGCGCTGGTGCTCGACTACGAGCGGGCGATGCTGCGGCTCTCCGACGAGTTCGGTGAGCCGCGGCTCTACGACCTCTCGGCGCATTACATCTGGATCGGCGAGCGCACCCGTCAGCTCGACGGCGCGCACATCGCGTTCGCCGAGGTGGTCGCCAACCCGATCGGGGTGAAGATCGGCCCGACGATGACCCCGGAGCTGGCGGTCGAGTACGTCGAGCGCCTGGACCCGAACAACAAGCCGGGGCGGCTGACGCTGGTGAGCCGGCTGGGCAACCACAAAGTGCGCGACCTGCTGCCGCCGATCATCGAGAAGGTGCAGGCCACCGGACATCAGGTGATCTGGCAGTGCGACCCGATGCACGGCAACACCCACGAGTCGTCCACCGGGTACAAGACCCGCCACTTCGACCGCATCGTCGACGAGGTGCAGGGCTTTTTCGAGGTGCACCGGGCGCTGGGCACCCACCCGGGCGGCATCCACGTCGAGATCACCGGGGAGAACGTCACCGAGTGTCTCGGCGGCGCGCAGGACATCGGCGACCATGACCTCGGCGGCCGCTATGAGACGGCGTGCGACCCGCGGCTGAACACCCAGCAGTCGTTGGAGCTGGCGTTTCTGGTCGCCGAAATGCTGCGCGACTGACACTCCATTGCGTTGAGTGCGCAGCCACGCAGGCGAAGTGCGAGTAGGTCCCTGCGAGGTGGCGCACTCGACGCGAGGCTAGCGCCCGAGTAGCCAGTCAAGGTTGGTGCCCGCCGACCAGCCGGCCATCGCCACCAGGCCGGTGAGCACCAGCACCGCCAGCACCCAGAACACCGCCGCCCGTCGGGCCCGCTGGCGCGCCCAGGCGAAGTCCTCGATGTCGATCCCGGCGAATTGCCTTGCGCCCCCCAGATATTCGCCGTGGTCGGGCTCGAAGTCGTCGTTGTGGTCGATGTCAGGTGCCGGTCCCCGGTGCAGGGGCGGGGGAGTGAACTGCCGGGTGTGCTGGCGGGCTGGCGGGGAACCGGCGGGGCCAAGGCGTCCGGGCTCCGGCGCCGCGGGTGGGCGACGGTGCGCGACGGTGGCGGCGGCGTGCTGTGCGGAGTTCTGCGGCGCGGGCACCCGGAAGGCCGGCAGATCCAACTCCTCGGCAATGGCCTCCAGCGCCTCGGCCATCGCCGAGGCGTCCGGGAACCGGTCATCGGGGTTGCGTGCCGTCGCGGTGGCGATGAACGCGTCCAACTGCGGAGGCACACCGTCGATCACCGAGCTGGGCGGCGGCACGTCGTGGTCGAGTCGCTGCTGCGCGACCGCCAGAGCGTTGTCGCCCCTGAAAGGGGTTGTGCCGGTGAGCAATTCGAAGGCCATGATGCCCGCCGAGTAGACGTCGCTGCGGGGCCCGGTGGGGCCGGCGGCGACCTGTTCGGGCGAGAGGTAGGAGGCCGTGCCGAGGATGACGCTCGTCGAGGTGATCCCGGCCTCGGCGATGGCGCGCACCAGGCCGAAGTCGACGAGCTTGACCTCGCCGCCGTCGGAGATCAGCACGTTCTCGGGTTTGATGTCGCGGTGCACCAGCCCGGCCCGGTGGGCTTCGCCGAGCCCGCCCAGCACCGGGCGCAGGACGGCCAGCGCCGCATGCGGCGGCATCGGCCCGCGTTCGCGCAGCAACTCGCGTAGCGTGCCGCCCTCCACCAACTCCATCACCAGGAACGGGTGACCCGCATCGCCGCCCTGGTCGTAGATCGCGACCAGCCCGGGGTTCTTCAGTCGCGCCACCGCGCGGGCCTCCCGCTGGAAACGGGTCAGGAACTGCGGGTCGCCGGCGTAGCGGGAGTCCATCACCTTCAGGGCCACCGGACGGTCCAGTCGGACGTCGTGCCCGCGGTACACCGTCGACATCCCGCCGCTGGCGATGGGGATTTCGACGCGGTAGCGGCCGTCGAGCAACGCGCCGACAAGGGGGTCCGACGTCACCGGCCCATCCTAGAGTCGCGTGCCCACCGGAAGCGGCGCAGACGTCTCGCGCCCCAACGGCGGCGTGTCACCCCGACGGCTTCCCTACACTGGTCCGGGTGAGCAGCATTCCGGCGGTCGAGGACGTCCTCGACCCCGACGAGCCGGTGTATGACCTCCCCGCGGTGGCCGAATTGTTGCGGATTCCGGTCACCAGGGTGCATCAGGAACTCCGCGAGGGGCACCTGGTCGCGGTGCGGCGCAACGGCATTCCCGTGGTCCCGCAGGTGTTCCTCGGGCCGGGTGGCCCCGGCCGGGCGCAGGTGGTCAAGGCGCTGCCGGGATTGATCGCCGTGTTGCGCGACGGGGGATACAAGGACACCGAGATCCTGCGGTGGCTGTTCACCGCCGACCCGTCGCTCACGGTCACTCGCGACGGTGTCCGCGAGGCCGTGACCAACGCCCGCCCTGTCGATGCGTTGCACTCCCACCAGGCGCGCGAGGTGCTGCGGCGCGCGCAGGCGATGGCTTACTGAGCCGGCCCGGCTCGCCCGTCAGCCCGCCAGGACTCCTCGCGCCACAGCGAGTACCACGCCGCCACCGCGCACGCGGTGGCCACCGACACGTGCAGCCACGAGTACATGCCGTGCGATCCATCGGGTTTGAAGATCACCATGATCCAGGTCGAGAATCCGGCGATGAGGGCGATCGCCGACCGGGATTGGGTCAGCGCCGAGGCCACCGCCAGTGGCCAGGTGTAGTACCAGGGCAGCGCGGCCGGCACGAAGAGGACGACGACGACCATCGCCAGGGCGATGCCCTGCAGCGCCTCGCGGTCGGTGTGCCGAAACCTCCACCACAGCAATGGAAGTGCGCCGGCGATGATCGCGATGCCGGCCAGTCTGGTGACGTGCAGGACGGCGTAGAAGTTGACCGATGTGAAGAGGCTGCCGATCACGTCGGTGAGATTGGCCGCCGCGGTCGGGACGGTCAGCCAGTTGATGATCCGCACGGAGCCGGCCAACGCGGTCAGCCAGCCCAGGCCCACCCCGGCGAGCCCGGACAGCACGGCGAAGACGGCGACGAATGTCGCGACCGACGACGCCGTGGCAATGGCGAACGCGCGCAAGCGGTTCCCACCCAGATGCCGCACCCAGACCCACACCATGAACGGCAGTGCGAGGATCGCGGTGGCTTTGACCGCCACCGCGACGGCGATCAGCGCGGCGCCGACGACATGGCGTCCGGCGAATGTGAGCGCGATACCGGCCATCATCAGCCCGACCATCAGCATCTCGTTGTGGACCCCGCCCATCAAATGAATGATCACCAGCGGGTTGAGGACACAGATCCACAGCGCGATCGCGCCGTCGGCGCCGACGTGGCGGGCCACCCGGGGCGCGGCCCAGATCAACAGGGCGAGCCCGGGGAGCATGCACAGCCGCAGCAGCATGGTCCCGACGACGACGTTGTCGCCGACGATCAGGGTGACGAACTTCGCCACCAGGATGAACGCCGGACCATAGGGCGCGGTGGTGGTGGTCCAGACCTGGCTGACGTTGTCCAGCAGGATGTTCGGGTTCTCGATCGGGCCGACCACATACGGGTCGAAACCGTCTCGCAGCAGAGCGCCCTGGGCCAGGTAGGAGTAGGTGTCCCGACTGAACAACGGCACGCTCAGCAGCAGCGGCGCCAGCCAGAACCCGGTCGTCACGATCATGGTGTGTTCGGTGGTGGAGCTTCTGCCATTCCTCAGGCCGTCGACCAGCCGTCGCCCCAGCCACAGCCACGCCGCCAGCATCGTGACGACGCCGGCCCACAGCAGCAGCGAGGAAACCACCAGGCCGTGGCCGAACCGCAGCCACGACAGGTGCAGGGACTCCAGAGTCGGGTCGTGCAGCTGGGTGCTGCCGGCTCCCAGGCCGCCGGCTGTGATCAGCAGCGCGCCGAGGAACCCAAGCCGCGCCGGCCGGCCCTGGTCGGAGCGGATGAATGCGGACAGGCCGCTCAGGGTTGTCGCCGCGGCCGGAGCGCCGGTGGATGCCGCCATCGCTACGCCGACCGGTTGGCGGCCAATCCCGCGAGCTCGGTGAGACCCGCCTTGGCCGGTGCGTTGATCGGAGCCCGGCGCAACAGGTCGAGTCCCCGGTGGGTCAGCATCTCGATATGGTCCTCCACGGCGGCCAGGGCGCCCACCGATTCGATGACCGAACAGAGTTCGAGCACTTGGGTCTCGGTGAGATCGGTGCCGACCGAGGACACCAGCAGGCGGGCGGCGGCCGGGTCGGACCGCTCCGCGCGTTCGACGGCCTCGGCGAGGAGCACCGTGCGCTTGCCCGAACGCAGGTCATCGCCGGCGGGCTTGCCGGTGACCGCGGGATCACCGAAGACGCCCAACACGTCGTCGCGCAACTGGAAGGCCACCCCGAAGTCGGTGCCCAGCCGGTGGAAGATGTCCTGGACGTCGGGGCGGTCGGCGGCGGCCGCGGCGCCCAGCTGCAGCGGACGCGACACCGTGTACGACGCGGTCTTGTAGGTGTTGACGTTCATCGCCGTCGAGATCGATTGCGCGCCACTGGATTCTGCGACGATGTCCAGGAACTGGCCGCCGAGCACCTCGGTGCGGATGTCGGACCACACCCGCTGAACGCGGCGCTGTCCGTCGGCCGGCAGGCCGGCCTCGGCCACGATGTCGTCGGCCCAGACCAGTGACAGGTCGCCGAGCAGAATGGCCGCCGAACGGCCGAACTGCTCCGCCGAGCCCCGCCAGCCGCGGTCGCGGTGCAACTCGGTGAAGTGCACGTGTGCGGTGGGCATGCCCCGGCGGGTGGCGGAGTCGTCGATGACGTCGTCGTGCACGAGGGCGCAGGCGTGCAGTAGTTCCAGCGCCGAGAACAGTCCCAGCATGCGGTCGTCGACAGGTTGCTCGGGATCCGGCGTCACCGACCGGTAGCCCCAGTAGGCGAAGGCCGGGCGCAGCCGCTTGCCGCCGCGCAGCACGAAGTCCTCGAGAACGGCGATCAGACCGTCGTAGTCCGCACCGATGTAGGCGGCCCCGGCCCGGCGGGCGGCCAGGTGCTCCCGAAGCTGTTCGGTGACCGCGCCGGCCAGCGCGGCGGCCGACGGTGCTGCTGCGTGCAGACTCAGCGCGGCGCCCCTTTCTCTGCTGTGATCCGCCCCCGCGGGGCACCCGGACGCGGGCCGGGATGCACTCAGACTAGAGGTCGTCGCCCGCTTCGGCGTCGGCGAAGCGTCGTGACGTGCGGTCGCGGTCACGCCAGGCCAGCGCGGCGATCATCCCGGCCACCAAGCAGGCGGCCAGCCCGAGCCAGATCGCCGCGGCGGTGAACGAGCGGGTGCTGGGGTCGGTGTAGCGGGACTGGGCGCTCATCGTGCTGACGGTGCCGGGCTTGAGCGTCCACTCGACGGTGTTGGTGTCGATGCGGTCGCCGTTGGTGGAGATCACCTCGTCGGGGAACGCGGCACTGAATTTCACGTCGGCGTCCGGGTCGGTGACGTTGGTCAGGTCGACCCGTCCCTCGAGGATGACCACGTTGCCGGCCCGGCGCAGCGAGATGTCCGCGCCGGTGGCGTCGCGGCTCAGGCTCGCCAGCTGCGGCACCTCGGCGAAGGTCAGGTTGGTGAAGCTGGCCCGCGACCCCACGTAACCGTCGACCTGGTAGGGGGACACCGAGATCTTCTGGCTGAAGTTGATGTTCTCGTCGAACTGCGGTCCGGTGTCCTTGTCGTCGCGGGGTTTGACCGCGGCCAGGATCTCGCCGGAGACCTTGTCGGCGGGCGAGACGCTGATCGAGGCGTGCACCCGCAGGCAGCCGGCCAGTGCGGGCGCGACGAACACCATGAGCAACACCAGGGTTCGCAGGCGCCTGCCTCGACCACGGTCACGGACTCCAGACGGCACGAGGGGTATCGTGCCAGACCCCCGCCGGATAACGCGCCCTACCGTGCTGTTCCGTCTATAGCGGGAGGGCCCGGCCCAGAACCGCGAAGGCGCGGGGATCGCCGGCGAAGTGGTAGCCGCGGATGACGTCGGTGAAGCCCAGGCGCCGGTACAGCCGCCAGGCCCGGTTGGGCTCGCCGTTCATCTCCGGGGTGGACAGCAGCACGTGTGCCTCGGGCCGGTCGGCGAGCAACCGGCGCGCCAGCGCCTCACCGAGCCCGCGGCCCTGGGCGCCGGGGTGAATGTGCAACTCGGTCAGTTCGAAGTAGTCGCCCATCAGGGTGGCGATATCGCCGTTCGGAAGGCCGACGTGACGCAGGCCGCGGACGACCTGCTGCTGCCACCACTGATCGGGGGCGCCCCGGTAGCCGTAGGCGACCCCGAGCATGGGCGCCCGGGCCAGCTGGTCGGCGCCGGGCAGGTCGGACCCGTCGTCGTCCACCTCGGCCAACTCAACGGCCGCCACCGCGCGCCACCCCCGGCGGCGGGTGTGCTCGAGCCACATCGAGGCGCGTTGTCCCTCGGTGCCGCGCGGGTAGCTCATGGCGTCCACGTAGACGCTGAGTGCCTCGCCGAGGCGGTTCTGCATATCGCCGGGGGACAGGTCGATGAGGAAGGTCGTCACCGCGCCGCGCCCCCTTTCCGGCACTCCCGACCACCGCCCGTGGCTTCTCCCGCCATTATGGTGGGCGATCCCGCTGGTGCCCGCCCATCGGTGACGTTGCGCTGACGTCGCCGCCGCGGGTGCTGACATCTGTGGCGCCGCGGCTAGACTGCGGTTCAAATCACGTGTTCGAACGGGGTGGTACGGGGCATCCCGTCCTCGTATCATGTGGGTAGTCGCCCGGCAGTGGCCGCGGCGGAAACCCGCGTTACGGCTTCGGCAAAGGAGGGACGAATGCCACTCTCCGAGCATGAGCAGCGGATGCTGGATCAGATCGAGAGCGCTCTCTACGCCGAGGATCCGAAGTTCGCTTCCAGCGTGCGCGGTGGCACGCTCCGCGCCCCCTCGACCCGCAGGCGCCTTCAGGGTGCGGGGTTGTTCGTGCTCGGGCTCGCCATGCTGGTGTCCGGGGTGGCCTTCAAGGCGACGATGATCGGCGGTTTCCCGGTGCTGTCGGTGCTGGGCTTCATCGTGATGTTCGCCGGTGTGGTCTTCGCGGTGACCGGTCCGCGGGTGGCCGGCCTGCGGGACCGCGGGGCCGCTCCCGGTCCCTCCCGGCAACGTCGCCCGCGTGGCGCCGGCGGCTCGTTCTCCAGCCGCATGGAAGACCGCTTCCGCCGCCGTTTCGACGAGTAACCGCACTTCAGCGGTTCCGGGGCAGCTTCGGCTGCCCCTTTTTTCTGCCTTGCCCCGGTCGATGGTGAAGGCTTGGCCCAGCAGTGACCCCACTTCGCCCCACGTCGTTCTGAGCTGGTGATTTACGACGTCCTCAGGTCCTGAAACCCGGTTTTGCCTGTGTGGCGGCAGCCCCAGGTGGTGACAGGAGAGCGAAACGGCGACTTTCAGGTCAAAGAGTGGAGAAAAGTGGGGGAGAGTGGGGTATCGTGGCGACAGCGGGTGAACGGCCCGGGGGTGAGGAGGTTCGGGAGATGTTCCTGGGCACCTACACGCCGAAGCTGGACGACAAGGGCCGCCTCACGTTGCCCGCGAAGTTCCGGGATGACCTGGCAGGAGGGTTGATGGTCACCAAGAGCCAGGACCACAGCCTTGCCGTGTACCCGCGAGCCCAGTTCGAGCAACTGGCCCGCCGGGCCGCCGCGACATCGCGTAGCAATCCCGAGGCGCGTGCCTTCCTGCGCAACCTCGCCGCGGGCACCGACGAGCAGCACCCCGACTCCCAGGGCCGGATCACCTTGTCGGCCGACCATCGCCGGTACGCCGGCCTGACCAAGGACTGTGTGGTGATCGGGGCCGTCGACTTCCTGGAGATCTGGGACGCCGAGGCCTGGCAGAACTACCAGCAGACCCACGAAGAGAACTTCTCCGCGGCCAGTGATGAAGCACTCAGCGACATCATTTAGGTCCGCGGTGAAACCGCGGACGGCGACATCATTTAGGTCCGCGGTGAAACCGACTGCCCCTGCAGCGTGGCCTCTGCCCGAACCGACCCTGGCGTACTTCCCCGACGCCAGGTTCGGAGCGGACAGGGACCTCGGTGCAGGGGCGGCGCCCGCAAAGTGCCACTCCAGCTTCCACTCCGACCGAGCCGGAGGTCCTGCCGTGACCGAGGACTCGACACGTCACCAAGGCCACATCCCGGTCCTGCTGGAACGCTGCGTCGACCTGCTGGCACCGGCGCTGACCCGCACTCATGCCGATGGCTCCGGGGCCGTCCTCATCGACGCCACCCTCGGCGCCGGCGGCCACGCCGAGGCTTTCCTTGAGCGGTTTCCCGGCCTGCGCCTGATCGGACTGGACCGTGACCCGAACGCGCTGGCGACGGCCGGTGAGCGGCTGGCCCGCTTCGGCGACCGGGTCAGCCTGGTCCGGACCCGCTACGACGGCCTGGCCGACGCCCTCGACGAAGTGGGCTTGGCGCCAACCGGTTCCGTCGACGGGGTGCTGTTCGACCTCGGGGTCTCCTCGATGCAGCTGGACCGTCCGGAACGGGGCTTCTCCTACTCCCAGGACGCACCCCTGGACATGCGGATGGACCCCGACGCCGATCTGACCGCGGCGGACATCCTCAACACCTACGACCGCCGGCGGCTCACCGACATCCTCCGCAGGTTCGGCGAGGAGAAGTTTGCCTCCCGCATCGCCGGGTTCATCGTCGAGCGGCGTGCCCGCACGCCCTACCACCGAACCGGCCAGCTCGTCGAGACGCTCTACGACGCCATTCCGGCGCCGGCGCGCCGCACCGGCGGCCACCCCGCCAAGCGCACCTTCCAGGCGCTGCGCATCGCCGTCAACGCCGAGCTGGACTCGCTGACCACCGCCCTACCTGCCGCGCTCGCGGCAGTCAAACCCGGCGGGCGGGTCGTGGTGATGGCCTACCAGTCCCTGGAGGACCGGATCGTCAAGGCGGCCTTCGCCGCGGCGACCGCATCCCGCACCCCGGCGGGCCTGCCAGTCGAACTGCCCGGGCACGAAGCGGAATTCACCCACCTCACGCGTGGCGCCGAACGGGCCGACGCGGACGAGATCGACCGCAATCCACGCAGCGCACCGGCCCGGCTGCGGGCCGTCGAACGGAGCCGGCGAGAGGACGCTGAATGAGGGTCGGGCGCAAGCCGGCACGGCAGAGGTCTGGTGGCACCGCGGTGGCCAGCCCACCCGAACCACGCCGGCCCGGAGCGGGATCCGCGAAGGGCGAGCGAGCGACCGCCAAAGGCCGGCGACCCGCGGAACCTCGGGCCTCGCGGCCCGGGCCGCAGACCGCCCCGATGCCGCGGCCGGTCGACCGGCCGGCCCGGCCGAAGACTGCGAGCCAGGCCAAGGCGCGGGCCAAGGCTCGTAAGGCCAAGGCGCCCAAGGCTATCCGGCTGCCGCTGCGCGAGCGACTGGTCCTCAAGCTCTCCGGTGTAGACCTGCGGCCGCGGACCCTGCTGGCCAAGATCCCGTTCGTCGTCCTGGTGATGGGCTCACTGGCCGTCGGCCTGGGCATCACGCTGTGGTTGTCCACCGATGCGGCCCAGCGGTCGTACCAGCTCTCCGGTGCGCGGGCTCTCAACGACGCGTTGATGCAGCAGAAGGAAGCCCTCGAGCGCGACGTGCTGGAAGCCGAGTCGGCGCCGGCGCTGGCCGACGCCGCCCGCAATCTCGGCATGATCCCGTCCCGCGACACCGCCCACCTGGTGCAGGACCCCGCCGGCAACTGGGTGGTCGTCGGCAAGCCCAAGCCCGCCGAGGGCGCACCGCCTCCGCCGCTCAACAACAAGCTGCCCGACGAGAAGCCGCCCGCCCCCGCGGCTCCCGCGCCCCCGGCCCCCAAACCGGGCGCACCCGCCGGAGTCCCGTTGACCGCCGGCCAGCCCCCAGCGCCCGGTTCGACTGAGGTGCCGGTGGTGCTGCCGCCGCCACCCAACCCGTTCAGCGCCCACGCCGCCAACGGCTCGGCGCTGCCCGGCCCGGCTCCGCTGCCCGGCCCCGTCGAGGGCGCTCCCCAGGGCGGCCTGGTGCTGGTGCCTGTCCTACCTCAGGCCGCGATCGTCGCGCCGGTCGACCCGGCTCCGATTCCGGCCCCGGTCCCGGCTCCGGTCGCGCCCGTCGCCCCGGCCCCCGCGGGAGCGCCGCAGTGAAGCGGCCCGGAAAGCCGGCCCCGATGCCAAAGCCCGTCGGGCCCGTCAAACGCCGGGTTCACGCTCCCTCCAGCCAGCCGGTGACCGCCGGCGAGGGGACCCCCGCCAACGCCCGCCGGCTTCGGGCCGTCGCCGAAACCGGCTCCAACACAGCCTCTTTCCGGTACCGCTACCGCGTCGGGAACATGGTGATCTTCCTCGCGCTGCTGGTCGCTGCCGCCCAGTTGTTCAACCTGCAGGTGCCCCAGGCGGCCAGCCTGCGCGCCCAGGCCGCCAGCCAGCTGAAGGTCACCGACGTGGAGAAGGCGGTGCGTGGCGCCATCGTCGACCGCAACTTCGACAAGCTGTCCTTCACCACCGAGGCGCGCGCCCTGACGTTCCAGCCCACCCGGATCCGCAAGCAGCTCACCGAGGCCCGGCAGAAGTCGCCGGCCGCACCGGATCCCGACACGCGTCTGGCCGAGATCGCCCGCGACGTGTCGGCCAAGCTCAACAACACCCCGGATGCCGCGACGCTGCTCAAGAAACTGCGCAGCAACGAAACCTTCGTCTACCTGGCCCGCGCCGTCGACCCTGCCATCGCCGACGCAATCACCAAAAAGTACCCTGAGGTCGGCGCCGAACGGCAGGACATCCGCCAGTACCCCGGCGGCTCGCTGGCCGCGAACGTGGTCGGTGGAATCGACTGGGACGGGCACGGATTGCTCGGCTTGGAGGAGTCGATGGACTCCGTGCTCGCCGGCACCGACGGGTCGCTCACCTATGACCGCGGCTCCGACGGGGTGGTGATCCCGGGCAGCTACCGCAACCGGCACGAGGCCGTAAACGGCTCCACAGTCCAGTTGACCCTCGACGACGACATCCAGTTCTACGTCCAGCAGCAGGTCCAGTTGGCCAAGGACGCGTCGGGAGCCAAGAACGTCTCCGCGGTGGTTCTCGACGCCAAGACCGGCGAGGTGCTGGCCATGGCCAACGACAACACCTTCGACCCCAGCCAGGACATCGGGCGCCAGTCCGACCGCCAGATCGGCAACCTGCCGGTCACCTCGCCGTTCGAGCCGGGTTCGGTCAACAAGATCGTCACCGCGGCCGCCGCGATCGAGTACGACCTGACCAATCCCGATGAGGTGCTTCAGGTTCCGGGCTCCATCAACATGGGCGGGGTCAACGTCCGCGACGCCTGGGGCCACGGCGTCATGCCCTACACCACCACCGGCGTGTTCGGAAAGTCCTCCAACGTCGGCACCCTGATGCTGGCCCAGCGGGTCGGACCGGAGCGCTACTACGACATGCTCGGCAAGTTCGGCCTCGGGCAGCGCACGGGCGTCGGACTGCCCGGCGAGAGCGCCGGAATCGTCCCGCCCATCGACCAGTGGTCGGGCAGCACGTTCTCCAATCTGCCGATCGGGCAGGGCCTTTCGATGACCCTGCTGCAGATGGCCGGGATGTACCAGGCGATCGCCAACGACGGGGTCCGGATTCCGCCCCGCATCGTCAAGGCCACCATCGCGCCGGACGGAACCCGCACCGAGACGCCGCGCCCCAACGGCATCCAGGTGGTCAACCAGGGGACCGCGCGGGTGCTGCGCAACATCTTCCGCGCCGTCGTCCAGCGCGACCCGACGGGCGTTCAGCAGGGCACCGGCCCAGCCGCCGCCGTCGACGGCTACCAGATGGCCGGCAAGACCGGCACCGCCCAGCAGATCAACCCGGGCTGCGGCTGCTACTACGACGACGTCTACTGGATCACCTTCGCCGGCATGGCGCCCGCCGACGATCCCCGCTACGTCATCGGGATCATGATGGACGCCCCCACCCGTAACGCAGACGGCACTCCCGGCCACTCGGCCGCGCCGCTGTTCCACAACATCGCCGGCTGGCTGATGCAGCGCGAGAACGTCCCGCTCTCGCCGGACCCGGGGCCGATGCTGACGCTCACGGCGGCCTGACTCGCAGCTGACCGTCGGGCCGCAGGGCGGTCGGTAGGGTGAAGCACCGATCGGGTGGACGCGCTGCGTTCACGCGGCCGCCTTGACGGAGTCGACGGGAGGTGACCGGTGGTGACCAGTGCCCTGCGGCCGAGCGGTAGCCCGGGCCTGTCGCTCCGTTTCCTGGCCGACTCGTTCGCTCCTGACCGCAGCGCCGGGGTTCCCGACGTCCGGATCAGAGGAGTCACGCTGCGGGCCCAGGACGCGGTTCCCGGCGACCTCTTCGCCGCGCTGCCCGGGTCCACCGTGCACGGCGCCCAGTTCATCGCCACGGCGCTCGATGCCGGAGCAGTGGCCGTCTTCACCGACCCCGACGGCGCCGAGACCATCCACCGGCTGCTCGGCGATCCCGCGCCGGTGCCGATGCTCGTGCATCCCGCACCGCGTTCGGTGCTCGGAGCGCTGGCCTCGGCCGTCTACGGGCATCCCTCGGACCGGGTGGTAGTGCTCGGAGTCACCGGAACCTCCGGCAAGACGACGACCACCCACCTGATCGAAGCCGGACTCCGGGAGGCGGGGCGCATCCCCGGAATGATCGGCACCGTCGGCGTCCGGATCGCCGGATCCGCGGTACCCAGTGCGCTCACCACCCCCGAGGCTCCGGCGCTGCAGGCGCTGCTGGCCGCGATGGCCGAACGCGGTGTCGACACCGCCGTCATGGAGGTGTCCAGCCACGCCCTCGAGCTCGGCCGGGTGGACGGAATCCGTTTCGCGGTGGGCGGTTTCACCAACCTGTCCCGTGACCACCTGGATTTCCACGCCACCATGGAGGCCTACTTCGACGCCAAGGCGAGGCTGTTCGACCCTGCATCGCCGCTGCACGCCCGTACCTCGGTGGTGTGCGTCGACGACGACGCCGGCCGCGCCATGGCGACGCGAGCGGGCGACGCGATCACCGTCAGCGCCGAGGGGCATCCGGCCGACTGGACCGTCGAGGACGTCGTCGCGCTGGACAGCGGTCTGCAGGAGTTCACCGCCGTCGACCCGGCCGGCGTGCACCATCGGCTGCGGATCGGCCTGCCGGGCCGCTACAACGTGGCCAACGCGCTGCTGGCGCTGGCCATGCTGGACGCCATCGGCGTCTCGCCCGAGCAGGCCTCCCCGGGCCTGCGCGCCGCCGCGGTCCCCGGCCGGCTCGAACTCGTCGACCGCGGCCAGGACTTCCTGGCCGTCGTGGACTACGCCCACAAGCCTGGCGCGCTGCGGGCCGTGCTGGAAACCCTGCGCCGGCCCGGGGGCCGGCTGGCGGTCGTGTTCGGTGCCGGGGGCAACCGCGACCCGGGCAAACGCAAGCCCATGGGGGAGGTCGCCGCCGAACTCGCCGACCTGGTGGTGGTCACCGACGACAATCCCCGCGACGAGGATCCCGCGACCATCCGGGCGGCCGTGCTGGCCGGGACGGCCCGGCACCCGGACGCCGCCGTGGTGGAGGTCGCCGACCGCCGGGAGGCCATCGCGTTCGCCGTCGGCTGGGCCCGCCGCGGCGACGTGGTGGTGATCGCGGGCAAGGGGCACGAGACCGGGCAGACCGGAGGCGGCCAGACCCGGCCGTTCGACGACCGCGAGGAACTTGCCCGTGCCCTCGAGAACCGCGCGGGGGCGCTCGAAAGCCGCGGAGGCACATCGTGATGGAATCACGCAGGGGGCCACGGTGATCGACCTGACCGTCGCCCGGATCGCCGAGATCGTCGGCGGACGGCTGGCCGACATCACCCCGGAACGGGCCGCCGCCACCCACGTCACGTCGACGGTGGAGTTCGACTCCCGCGCGCTGACCCCGGGCGGACTGTTCCTCGCACTGCCCGGCGCCCGGACCGACGGGCACGACTTCGCCGACGCCGCCGTGGCGGCGGGCGCGGTGGCCGTACTGGCCGCCCGCCCGGTCGGGGTCCCGGCGATCGTCGTGCCCCCGGCCGTCGCCGCGGACGCCCATTCCGGAGCGCTCGAGCACGACAGCGACGGCTCGGGTGCCGCGGTGCTGGCGGCGCTGGCCGCCCTTGCCGCCGCGGTGGCCGCCGACCTGGTCGCGGGGGGGTTGCGGATCGTCGGTATCACCGGCTCCTCGGGCAAGACCTCCACCAAGGACCTGATCGCCGCGGTGCTGCGGCCGCTGGGCGAGGTGGTCGCGCCGCCCGGCTCGTTCAACAACGAACTGGGCCACCCCTGGACCGTCCTGCGCGCCACCCGCGACACCGACTTCCTGGTCCTGGAGATGTCTGCACGCCACCCCGGCAACATCGCCGCCCTGGCCCGGATCGCGCCGCCGTCGGTCGCCGTCGTGCTCAACGTCGGGACCGCGCACCTCGGCGAGTTCGGCTCCCGCGAGGCGATCGCGACCACGAAAGCCGAACTGGTGCAAGCAGTTCCGGACTCCGGAGTGGTGGTGCTCAACACCGACGATCCCGTCGTCGCGGCGATGGCGGCACAGACCTCCGCCCGGGTCGTCACCGTCGGCCGCGCCGCGAACGCCGAGGTGCGCGCCGAGGACGTCGAGCTCGACGAACTGGCCCGGCCACGCTTCACCCTGACAACTCCGGGCGGGTCGGTACCCGTGCAGCTCGCCGTGCACGGCGAGCACCAGGTGGGCAATGCGCTGTCCGCTGCAGCCGTCGCGCTGGAATGCGGGGCGACCCTGCAGCAGGTGGCCGATGCGCTGGCCGGCGCCGCTCCGGCGTCCCGGCACCGGATGGAGGTGCGCACCCGCGCCGACGGGGTGACCGTGGTCAATGACGCCTACAACGCCAACCCCGATTCCATGCGGGCCGGTCTGCAGGCGCTGGCGGTGATGGCCCGCCAGCCGGGGACGTCGACTCCCCGAGCCGACGATGCCGCCGAGGGACGGGGCCGAGGAGGGGTGGGGCAACAGAGGCGCAGTTGGGCCGTCCTGGGGGAGATGGGCGAACTCGGTGAAGACTCGATAACCGAACACGACCGCATCGGACGGCTGGCCGTGCGCTTAGATATCAGTCGACTTGTCGTCGTCGGAACCGGGAGGCCTATGAGCGCCATGCACCAGGGGGCGGTCATGGAGGGGTCCTGGGGCTCGGAATCCGTCCAGGTTCCCGACGCCGGTGCTGCGCTGGAGCTGTTGCGCGCCGAGCTGCAACCCGGTGACGTGGTCCTGGTCAAGGCCTCCAACGCGGCCGGGCTGGGCGCTCTGGCTGAAGCGCTCCTCGAGCCGGCGACATGAGGCAGGTCCTGATCGCCGTCGGCATCGCGCTGATGGTCTCCATCCTGCTGACGCCGACGTTGATCAGGCTGTTCACCCGGCAGGGCTTCGGCCAGGAGATCCGCGAGGACGGACCGCCCAGCCACAAGACCAAGCGCGGCACCCCGTCGATGGGCGGGGTGGCCATCCTGGCCGGCATCTGGGCCGGCTACTTCGGCACCCATCTGGTGGGCCTGGCCCTCGACGGCGTCGGACCGTCTGCCTCCGGACTGCTCGTGCTGGGTCTGGCCACCGCACTCGGCGGCGTCGGCTTCCTCGACGACATCATCAAGATCCGGCGTTCGCGCAACCTCGGCCTGAACAAGACCGCCAAATCGCTCGGGCAGATCACCGCCGCACTGCTGTTCGGCGTGCTGGTCCTGAAGTTCGCCAACGCCGAAGGCCTGACGCCCGGCTCCAACACGCTGTCCTACGTGCGCGAGATCTCCACCGTCGCGCTGCCACCGGTGTTGTTCGTGTTGTTCGTGATCGTCGTGGTCAGTGCCTGGTCCAATGCGGTGAACCTCACCGATGGCCTGGACGGACTGGCCGCGGGGACGATGGCGATGGTCAGTGCGGCCTATGTGCTGATCACGTTCTGGCAGTACCGCAACGCGTGTGCCACCGCACCCGGGCTGGGCTGCTACAACGTCCGCGACCCGCTCGACCTCGCCCTGATCGCCGCGGCGACGGCCGGCGCCTGCATCGGCTTCCTGTGGTGGAACGCCGCCCCGGCGAAGATCTTCATGGGCGACACCGGATCGCTCGCGCTCGGGGGCATCATCGCCGGCCTGTCCATCACCAGTCGCACCGAGGTGCTGGCCGTGGTGCTGGGCGCGCTGTTCGTCGCGGAGGTCACCTCGGTGGTGATCCAGATCATCGCGTTCCGCTCCACCGGCCGGCGGGTGTTCCGGATGGCGCCGTTCCATCACCACTTCGAACTGGTGGGCTGGGCCGAGACGACGGTCATCATCCGGTTCTGGCTGCTCACCGCGATCGCCTGCGGCCTCGGGGTGTCGCTGTTCTACAGCGAGTGGCTGCACGCCATCGGGGACTAGCCGTGCCGGATTACACGTCGCCGCCCAGCGGCGGGGCCCTGTCGGTACTCACCCCGGGCGCCCGCGTCCTGGTTGCCGGCGCCCGCGTCACCGGACGGGCCATCGTTGCGGCCCTGGCCGGCTGGGATGTCGAGGTCTGGGTGTGCGACGACGACCTCGCCGCGGCCCGCCGACTCGCAGACGCCCGGGCGCTGAACCCGACCGACGCGATCGTCCGCGCCCCCGACTTCGACCTGGTGGTGACCAGCCCCGGGTTCCCGCCGACCAATCCGGTGCTGGCCGCGGCCGCCGCCGCCGGCGTGCCGATCTGGGGTGACGTCGAGCTCGCGTGGCGCCTCGACGCCGCGGGCCGCTACGGTCCGCCGCGGCGCTGGCTGGTGGTGACCGGAACCAATGGCAAGACCACCACCACCTCGATGCTCTACGACATGCTCGTCGCCGGCGGCCGCCGCGCGGTGCTGTGCGGCAACATCGGCGAACCCGTGCTCGCCGTGCTGGCCCGCCCGTCGGACGTGCTGGCGGTGGAGGTGTCCAGCTTCCAGCTGTTCTGGGCGCCGTCGCTGCGCCCGGAGGCCGGTGTGGTGCTCAACATCGCCGAGGACCACCTGGACTGGCACGGCGGATTCGAGGCCTACGCCGCAGCCAAGGCGCGAGCGCTGGAGGCGCGGGTGGCCGTGGTGGGCCTCGACGATCCCGCGGCGGCGGCACTGCTGCCGCAGGCCGCGGCGGCGGTCAAGGTCGGTTTCCGGCTGGGGGAGCCGGCGGCCGGGGAACTCGGCGTGCGCGACGGGGTGCTGGTCGACCGGGCCTTCTCCGACGATCTGGTGCTGGCCGAGGCCGCCGGCATCCCGGTGGCCGGACCGGTCGGGGTGCTCGACGCGCTTGGGGCCGCCGCGCTGGCGCGCGCCGTCGACGTGCCGCCCGATGCCATCGCCACCGCGCTGAAGAACTTCCGGGTGGGCCGGCACCGCGCCGAGAAGGTCGGCGCGATCGGCGGCGTCACCTACGTCGACGACTCCAAGGCCACCAACCCGCACGCGGCGGAGGCGTCGATCCTGGCCTATCCGCGGGTGGTCTGGGTGGCCGGCGGCATGCTCAAGGGCGCCTCCGTCGAGGACACCGTGGCCAGGGTCGCGAGCCGGCTCGCCGGCGCCGTCCTGATCGGTCGCGATCGCGCCACCATTGCCGACGCGTTATCGCGACACGCTCCGGATCTCCCGGTCATCCAGGTTGTGACGGGGGAGGATGCTGGGGTGGAAGAGACCAGTGAGTCAGGTGTTACTAATGAGACTCAGCTGATCGACGCGTCGGGTCCCGGGGTCGGCTGGCAGGTGATGACGGCCGTCGTCGACGCCGCAACCAAGCTCGCCCGGCCGGGCGACACGGTTCTGCTGGCGCCCGCCGGGGCATCGTTCGACCAGTTCACCGGCTACGGCGACCGTGGCGAGGCGTTTGCCGACGCGGTCCGCCGGGCCGCGGAACAGGACCGGTAGACCGGTGGGCAGGGTCTGGTCCCGACTGAGGCGTCGGGACGTCCCCGAGTCGACCGATGCCGCCGCAGGTGTCCCCGAGTCGACCGAGGGCGAGGCAGAAGCCCGCGCCGACACCGATGCCGCAGCCGCCGACACCGAAACACCCGCCGCCGCGCCGTCGCTGAAGTCCCGGTTCGGCGCGCCCAGACAGTTCGGCGTCTGGCTGGCCCGCCCGATGACGTCATTCCACCTGATGGTCTCGGTGGCCGCGTTGCTCGTGATGCTCGGGCTGACCATGGTGCTCTCGGCATCCGGCGTGCACTCCTACGACGAGGACGGCTCGCCGTGGTCGATCTTCTTCCGTCAGCTGATGTGGGCCGGGCTCGGGCTGTTCGCCTGCTGGTTCGCGCTGCGTCTGCCGGTCTCCTTCCTGCGCCGGGCGGCACTGCCGGTGTTCGCGATCACCATCGGCATGCTCGTGCTGGTGCTGATTCCCGGCATCGGCCACGAATCCAACGGCACCCGGGGCTGGTTCGTCATCGCCGGCCTGTCGATGCAGCCCTCCGAGCTGACCAAGATCGCTTTCGCAATATGGGGTGCACACCTGCTGGCCGCCCGCCGCATGGAACAGGCGAGCCTGCGCGAGATGCTCATCCCGCTCATCCCCGCGGCCGTGCTGGCGGCGGCGCTCATCGTGATTCAGCCCGACCTCGGGCAGACGGTCTCCCTCGGCATCATCGTGCTCGCCCTGCTGTGGTTCGCCGGCCTGCCGCTGAAGGTGTTCGTCAGCTCGCTGGCCGCCGGCATCACCGCCGCGGCGATCCTCGCCGTCTCGGCGGGCTACCGCTCCGACCGGGTCCGGTCCTGGCTGGACCCGAGCGCCGACGCCCAGGGCGCCGGCTACCAGGCCCGGCAGGCAAAGTTCGCGCTGGCCAACGGCGGAGTCTTCGGTGACGGCCTCGGTCAGGGCACCGCCAAGTGGAACTACCTGCCCAACGCCCACAACGACTTCATCTTCGCCGTCATCGGGGAGGAGCTGGGCTTCATCGGGGCCGCCGGACTGCTTGCCCTGTTCGGGGTGTTCGCCTACACCGGCATGCGGATCGCCAAGCGCTCCGCCGACCCGTTCCTGCGGCTGCTGACCGCCACTGCCAGCGCGTGGGTGATCGGTCAGGTGTTCATCAACGTCGGCTACGTCATCGGGCTGCTGCCGGTCACCGGCATCCAGCTTCCGCTGATCTCCGCCGGTGGAACATCAACGGCCACAACGCTGTTCATGATCGGACTGATGGCCAATGCCGCACGGCACGAGCCCGATGCGGTGGCCGCGCTGCGGGCCGGGCGCGAGGACCGGATGAACCGCCTGTTGCGGCTGCCGCTTCCCGAGCCCTACGTGCCGCCCCGACTGGAGACCGCGCGCGACCGGCTGCGGTCGCGGCCGGAGGCGCCGAAGAAGCCCAAACCGGCCCGTCCCGCGAAGTCGGCCGGCAAGGCCAAGAAGCCGCCCGTCCCGGCGCGCCGGCCCGAGCCGCGGGAACGGACCCGGGCGGCGGCGATGCCGGGTCGCACCCGCGCCGCGGCCAACGCCAAGACCGCAAAAGCGGGGACGGTGCACGGCACCGGGCGGGGTTCAGGGCATCATGGAGGCGCCTCTGGGCAGAGGCGCGCCGTCGCGGCGCAGGGCCGCGGGCGCGAAGGGAACGGGCATCAGCGGCGTTCCCGTGCAACGGAAGGTCATCGTCACGGGTGAACGTCTCTGGGGTCGACGGCGGGGTAGGCCGGCGCGACTCGGGCACTGATTCCGGTACCGCCCTGTCGGTCGTGCTGGCCGGCGGCGGGACGGCCGGGCACGTCGAACCCGCGCTGGCCGTCGCCGACGCGCTGACCGCGCTGGATCCCGGAATCAGCATCACGGCGCTGGGCACTCCCCGCGGTCTGGAGACCCGACTGGTGCCCGAGCGGGGCTACGACCTGCGGCTGGTGACCCCGGTGCCGCTGCCGCGCAAGCTCAACGGCGACCTGTTCCGGCTGCCCTGGCGCATCCGCCGGTCGGTGCGGGAGACCCGGGCCGTGCTCGACGACGTCGCCGCCGACGTGGTGGTGGGCTTCGGCGGGTACGTCGCCGTGCCCGCCTACCTGGCAGCGCGCGGCCACTCCCCGGGTCGCTTGGGTCCTGCCCGCCGGCACCGCGTACCTGTGGTGGTCCACGAGGCCAACGCCCGCGCCGGACTGGCCAACCGGCTCGGCGCACGGGTCGCCCGCCGGGTTCTCGCCGCGGTTCCCGACTCCGGGCTCGCCGGAGCCGAGGTGGTCGGGATGCCGCTGCGCGCATCGATCACCGGGCTGAACCGCGCGGCTCTGCGGGCCGAGGCAAGGGCACACTTCGGCTTCGCCGACGACGCCCGGGTCCTGCTGGTGTTCGGCGGCTCGCAGGGCGCGGTGTCCATCAACCGCGCGGTCTCCGCCGTGGCCGGCGACCTTGCCGCCGCCGGGGTGTCGGTCCTGCACGCCCACGGCCCCAAGAACTCCCTGGACCTGCCGGCCCCCGCCCCGGGCGATCCGCCGTACGTGGCCGTGCCCTACCTGAGCCGGATGGACCTGGCCTACGCCGCCGCCGACCTGGCGATCTGCCGCTCCGGGGCGATGACCGTCGCCGAGGTGTCGGCCGTGGGACTGCCGGCGGTGTACGTGCCGCTGCCGATCGGCAACGGCGAGCAGCGCCTCAATGCGCTGCCGGTGGTGCAGGCCGGCGGCGGCATGCTGGTCGCCGACGCCGAGCTGACCCCGGAGTATCTGCGCGACGAGGTGGTGCCGCTGCTCGCCGACGGCCCACGACTGGCCGCGATGACGGACGCGGCCCTGCGGGTCGGCCACCGCGACGCCGCACGCCGGGTCGCCGACGTCGTGCTCGAGGTGGCCCGGACCGGCCGGGAGGCACGCCGATGATCCGGAACCTGCCGCCGCTGCCACCCGAACTGGCCCGGGTCCACATGGTGGGCATCGGTGGAGCCGGGATGTCGGGGATCGCCCGCATCCTGCTCGACCGCGGCGCGATGGTCTCGGGTTCGGACGCCAAGGTGTCGCGCGGGGTCGCCGCGCTGCGCGCGAGGGGAGCGCTGATCAGCATCGGCCACGCCCCGGGCAACCTCGACCTGCTGCCCGGCGGGCCGACGGCCGTCATCACCACCCACGCCGCGATCCCGAAGACCAACCCCGAACTCGTCGAGGCCCGCCGCCGCGGCGTCCCGGTGATCCTGCGCCCGGCGGTGCTGGCCAAGCTGATGGCGGGGCACCGGACGCTGCTGGTGACCGGCACGCACGGCAAGACCACGACCACCTCGATGCTCATCGTGGCCTTGCAGCACAGCGGTTTTGATCCCTCCTTCGCCGTCGGCGGCGATCTGGGCGAGGCCGGCACCAACGCCCACCACGGCAGCGGCGACGTCTTCGTGGCCGAGGCCGACGAGAGCGACGGCTCGCTGCTGGAATACACCCCCGATGTCGCGGTGGTGACCAATGTCGAGGCCGACCATCTCGACTTCTTCGGCACGCCGCAGGCCTACACCGCCGTGTTCGACAAGTTCGTCGAGCGCCTTGCCCCGGGCGGTGCACTCGTGGTGTGCGCCGACGACCCGGGTGCGGCGGCGCTGGCGGACCGCAGTGCGGCGCTGGGCGTGCGGGTGCTGCGCTACGGCAGCGATCCGTCGGCCGGACTGGCGGGCACGCTGCTCGGCTGGGAGCAGCAGGGTACCGGGGCGATCGCGCACATCCAGCTGGCCGGTGAGCCGCACCAACGCACCATGCGGTTGTCGGTGCCCGGGCGGCATATGGCGCTCAACGCGCTGGGCGCCCTGCTGGCCGCCGTCGAGGCCGGTGCGCCGGTCGAGGAGGTCCTGGACGCGCTGGCCGGCTTCGAGGGAGTGCGTCGCCGGTTCGAGCTGGTCGGCACGGCCAACGGCGTGCGGGTCTTCGACGACTACGCCCACCACCCGACCGAGGTCAGGGCGGCGCTCATCGCCCTGCGTGAGGTCGCGCACCGCGGCCCGGACGGCCGGCCGACCGGCGAGAGCGGCCGCAGCATCGTGGTGTTCCAGCCCCATTTGTATTCGCGCACAAAGGCTTTCGCTCGGGACTTCGCCGATGCGCTGGGTACTGCCGACCACGTCTTCGTGCTCGACGTCTATGCGGCCCGCGAGCAACCGCTGGCCGGTATCAGTGGTGCGAGCATCGCCGAGCACGTCACCGTGCCGGTGCGCTACCTGCCGGACTTCTCCTCGGTGGCCGCCCAGGTGGCCGCATCCGTTCGGCCGGGCGACGTGGTGGTCACCATGGGTGCCGGTGACGTCACCATGCTCGGCCCGGAGATCATCGCGGCGCTCAACGCCGCGGCGGGCGCTCCGGGGCGGTCGGGGTGAGCGGGCCTACTGAGAATCCCGAGTCCCCTTCGGCCGCAGCCGAACCCGACGTCGAGGACCTCGTCCTCGTGGACGCCGAATCCCAACCGCGGGAGCGGGCTGACGACACCGAGCCGCAGCATTCCGACGCCGGGCCCCCCGGGGAAGCCGCCGAGGGGGCGGCCGCCGACCCGGAGGGCCCACGCCGGCGAGCGCGCCGGGAACGCGCCGAGCGCCGCGAGGCACAGCAGCGGGCCACGGCGATCGAACAGGCCCGACGCGAGGCCAAGCGCCGGGCCCGCGGTCAGCCGGCCGACGAGCAGCCCCGGCTGGGCTCGCGGACCGTCAAGGGACTACGGCTGCTGGTCTGGCTGATCATCCTCACCGTGGTCAGCGTCGCCCTGGGGCTGGTGCTGTATTTCACCCCGGTGATGTCGGCCCGCTCGATCGTGGTCGTCGGCACCGGCGCGGTCACCCGCGAGCAGGTCCTCGACGCCGCACAGGTCCGGCTCGAGACCCCGCTGCTGCAGATCAACACCGACGCCGTGGCCGACCGGGTGGCCGGGATCCGGGCGGTGGCCAGCGCACGCGTCCAGCGCGAGTACCCGTCAACCCTGCGGATCACCATCGCCGAGCGGATTCCGTTGGTGGTCAAGGACTTCCCGGACGGCCCGCACCTGTTCGACCGCGACGGCGTCGATTTCGCCACCGCCCCGCCGCCCCCCGGACTGCCCTATCTCGACGTCGACAATCCCGGGCCCACCGATCCTTCGACCAAGGCGGCGCTGGAGGTGCTGACCGCACTGCGCCCCGAGGTGGTCGCCCAGGTGGGCCGGATCGCCGCGCCCTCGGTCGCCTCGATCACCCTGACGCTGGCCGACGGCCGGACCGTGGTGTGGGGGACCACGGACCGCACCGACGAGAAGGCCGACAAACTCACGGCACTGCTGACCCAGCCGGGCCGGGTCTACGACGTCTCCAGCCCCGACCTCCCGACTGTCAAGTAGCCCGGCGAGCAGACACGCAGGACCCGGACACGCCGGGGATCCCGGGTCACCGACGTCTGCTCGATCCCTGATGGTCTCGCTCCTCCTCGGCCGGGTGCCGCGGCGGCATCGTCGACTCGACGGAGAAAAGCCGCGACACGCGGGCGCGCCTCCCCAATCCGCGCTCCCGCAGCCATAGGTTCTGACTACGCGACAACTTGACATAACTCTAAGCCTCTGGTTGAGGTTGAGGGTTTATCAGGGAAAAGCGGACCCGTCACTGAAGCCCCTGTCACGGAGGAGACCACACCGATGACCCCCCCGCACAACTATCTCGCCGTCATCAAGGTCGTTGGCATCGGCGGTGGCGGCGTCAACGCCGTCAACCGGATGATCGAACAGGGACTCAAGGGCGTCGAGTTCATCGCCATCAACACCGACGCCCAGGCGCTGCTCATGAGCGACGCCGACGTCAAACTCGACGTCGGGCGTGAGTCCACCCGCGGCCTCGGCGCCGGCGCGGACCCGGAGGTCGGCCGCAAGGCGGCCGAGGACGCCAAGGACGAGATCGAGGAGCTGTTGCGCGGCGCCGACATGGTGTTCGTCACCGCCGGCGAGGGTGGCGGCACCGGCACGGGCGGCGCGCCGGTGGTGGCCAACATCGCCCGCAAGCTCGGGGCCCTGACCGTCGGTGTGGTGACCCGGCCGTTCTCCTTCGAGGGCAAGCGCCGCGCCGGCCAGGCCGACAACGGCATCACCGCGCTGCGGGAGAGCTGCGACACGCTCATCGTCATCCCCAACGACCGACTGCTGCAGATGGGCGATGCCAACCTCTCGCTGATGGACGCCTTCCGCAGCGCCGACGAGGTGCTACTCAACGGCGTCCAGGGCATCACCGACCTGATCACCACCCCGGGCCTGATCAATGTCGACTTCGCCGACGTCAAGGGCGTGATGAGCGGCGCCGGCACCGCCCTGATGGGCATCGGTTCGGCCCGCGGCGAGGGCCGGGCGGTCAAGGCCGCAGAGATGGCCATCAACTCCCCGTTGCTCGAGGCGTCGATGGACGGCGCCCAGGGCGTGCTGATGTCGATCGCCGGCGGCAGCGACCTGGGTCTGTTCGAGATCAACGAGGCCGCCTCGCTGGTGCAGGACTCCGCCCACGCCGACGCGAACATCATCTTCGGCACGGTCATCGACGACTCGCTCGGCGACGAGGTCCGCGTCACGGTGATCGCGGCCGGTTTCGACGCCAACAGCGGCAACCGCCGGGCCATGATCATCGGCAACGCCACTGCGGGCGCGGCGGCCGCCACCGGCGAGGCCGCTCAGGCCGCACCGACACTGCCACCGCCGGCGCCCGGCGTCGCGGCCAGCCACATCATCGCGCCGGCCACCGCCGGCCAGGTGGGGGGTGGCCCGCTGTTCGAGCCGCTCGAACCGTTGAAGGTCGGGGCGCGCACCAACGGCTCGGCGCCGTTCGGGGACGACGACGACGACGTCGACGTGCCGCCCTTCATGCGGCACTGACCCTCGTCCGTGACCGTCCGCGTCCGCCGCGTCACCACCACTCGCGCCGGCGGAGTCTCGGCGCCGCCGTACGACTCGTTCAACCTCGGCGACCACGTCGGCGACGACCCGGCAGCGGTGGCGGCCAACCGCGACCGGCTGGCAAGGGCGATCGGCCTGCCCGCCGACCACGTGGTGTGGATGAACCAGGTCCACGGGGTACACGTCGAGGCGGTGGACGCACCACGGTCTGAACCGTTGGACGGCACCGACGCCCTGGTGACCGGCACGCCGGGACTTGCACTGGCCGTCATCTCCGCCGACTGCGTTCCGGTTCTGCTCGCCGACGCCCGCGCCGGAGTCATCGGCGCGGCCCACGCCGGTCGGGTCGGGTCGGCCGGCGGGGTGGTCCTGCGCACGGTCGAGGCCATGCTGGCCGCGGGCGCACACGCCGCCGACATCACGGCGCTGCTCGGCCCCGCGGTGAGCGGGCCGAATTACGAAGTGCCCGAAGAGATGGCGGCCGCCGTCGAGGCGAAACTTCCCGGCAGCCGCACCACCACGCCGAAGGGCACCCCGGCCCTGGACTTGCGCGCCGGCATCGCCCGTCAGCTCGTGGGCGCCGGAGTCACCGCCATCGACATCGACCCACGGTGCACCGTCGCGGACCGGTCATTGTTCAGCCATCGCCGCGGCGCGCCGACCGGCCGGCTGGCCTCGCTGGTCTGGATGGAACAACCATGACGTACGACGCGGACCGGGTGGCGCAGCTGACCACCTCGCTGGCGGCGGTGCGGTCCCGGCTGGCCCGCGCCGCGGAGGCCGCCGGCCGCCCGGTGGACGGCATCACGCTGCTGCCCATCACGAAGTACTTTCCCGCCAGCGACGTCGCGATCCTGTGGCGGTTGGGATGCCGGTCGTTCGGCGAGTCCAAAGATCAGGAGGCGAGCGCCAAGATCGCCGACTTCGATCGGTTGGAGGCGGATGCGGCGGGTGCCCCGCACTGGCACATGGTTGGCCGGATTCAGCGCAACAAGGCCAAACACATTGCGGGATGGGCGGATACGGTCCACTCGGTGTCATCCGGCAAGGTGGCCGCGGCCCTCGGCGACGGCGCCGCGACGGCGCTGGAGGAAGGTCGTCGCCGCCGGCCGCTGCGGGTGTTCGTCCAGATCAGTCTGGACGGCGACACCGAACGCGGGGGAGTGGACATCGGCGACCCCGGCGAGGTGGACCGGCTGTGCGGGCGGGTGGCCGAGTCCGAGGCTCTCGAACTGGCGGGCCTGATGGCGGTTCCGCCGTTGGGCGTCGACCCCGACGCAGCCTTCGCCGCCCTGGCCGCCGAACACCAGCGCATCCGCGTCGCGCATCCGGGCGCCACCCAGCTGTCCGCGGGCATGTCCGGAGACCTCGAAGCCGCGGTGCGACACGGATCGACCTGTGTGCGTGTCGGTACGGCGTTAATGGGGACGCGTCCTTTAACGTCTCCCTGAGTAGTCACTCCAGTCACAAAGTCATCACGGTCACCAGCTTCAGATCGACGTCTCAGCTCCAGAAGGGTCAGCGGATGAGCACTCTCCACAAAGTCAAGGCCTACTTCGGTATGGCGCCGATGGATGATTACGAGGACGAGTACTACGAAGACGACGACCGGGACACCGGCGCCGGGCGTGGTCGGGGATTCTCGCGCCGCAGCGCCACCGACCGGTTCGCCGAGGACACCTACGAGGACATGAGGCCGGGCGGCCGCTACGACGAGCGCGACCACTACGACGACCGCGACGCCGACTACCCGCCCACCGGCGGCTTCCGCGCCGGCTACGGCGACGAGCCGCGGTTCCGTCCCCGCGAGTTCGAGCGTCCGCACGATCTGCCGCCGCGCTCGCGGTTCGGCACCATGCGCGGCTCGACCCGGGGCGCGCTCGCGATGGACCCGCGCCGGATGGCCATGCTGTTCGAAGAGGGCAGCCCGTTGTCGAAAATCACCACGCTGCGGCCCAAGGACTACAACGAGGCCCGCACCATCGGCGAGCGGTTCCGCGACGGCCAGCCGGTGATCATGGACCTGGTCTCCATGGACAACGCCGACGCCAAGCGCCTGGTCGACTTCGCGGCCGGCCTCGCCTTCGCCCTGCGCGGATCCTTCGACAAGGTCGCCACCAAGGTGTTCCTGCTGGCCCCGGCCGATGTCGACGTCTCCGCCGAGGAGCGCCGCCGGATCGCCGAGGCGGGCTTCTACAGCTATCAGTAACCGGTTCACTTCTCCGGCGCGCCGTCAGCTATCGGTAGGCTGACGGCGCGCCGCCGGTTTTCCCCGGCGGTTCCTCTCCAGCATTACCTTGACAGAAAGACCGGGGCGTAGGTGGCGGCGTTCTTCGAGATCCTCGGCTTTGCCTTCTTCCTGTTCTGGCTGCTGCTGATCGCCCGGATCGTGGTCGAGTTCATCCGGTCGTTCAGCCGGGACTGGCATCCGCGCGGGATCACCGTGGTCATCCTGGAGGCCATCATGACCGTCACCGACCCGCCGGTGAAGCTACTGCGCCGCATCATTCCGCAGCTCACGATCGGCGCCGTGCGGCTGGACTTCTCCATCATGGTGCTGCTGCTCCTGGCGTTTCTGGGCATGCAGCTGTCGTTCGGGGCCGCCGTCCGCTGAGCCGGCGCAGGGCCCGGCAACTCTGTCCACCGAGCCGGCGCAGGGCCCGGCAACTCTGTCCGCTGAGCCGGCGCAAGGCCCGGCAACTCTGTCCACCGCGCCGGCGCAAGGCCCGGCAACTCTGATAATCGTCCTTAAATTCTGTTGCACCACCGCAACCGGCGGGTCTGGTGTGACAGGATGGACGCCAGTTACAGTACGGAACGAACATCCAACGCGTTTTACACCCCAGATCGGAAGGGGCAGACAATGCCACTGACACCCGCCGACGTGCACAATGTGGCGTTCAGCAAGCCGCCTATCGGTAAGCGTGGCTACAACGAGGACGAGGTCGACGCCTTCCTCGACCTTATCGAAACGGAGCTTGCCCGGCTGATCGAGGAGAACGCCGATCTGCGTCAGCGGGTCAGTGAACTCGACGGCGAGCTGGCGGCCGCCCGCTCCGGAGTCGTTCAGACCCAAGCCATTCCGGTGTACCAACCCGAGCCGGCCCCGGTGGTCGCGACGCCGGTGGTCATCGAGGAGGGCGGTTCGTCGGACGAGCAGGGCCTGAAGGCCGCCCGCGTGCTCGCCCTCGCGCAGGACACCGCCGACCGGCTGGTGTCCACCGCCCACGCCGACGCCGAGCGGATCGTCGGTGACGCCCGGGCCAACGCCGAGCAGATGGTCAACGAGGCCCGCCACATTGCCGAGACCACGGTGACCGAGGCGCGGGAGCGGGCCGACGCCATGCTCAACGACGCGGCCACCCGGTCGGAGGCCCAGCTGCGGCAGGCCCAGGAGAAGGCCGACGTCCTGCAGGCCGACGCCGAGCGCAAGCACACCGAGGTCATGGGCACCATCAACCAGCAGCGCACTTTCCTCGAGGGCCGCCTCGAGCAGCTGCGCACATTCGAGCGCGAGTACCGCACCCGGCTGAAGACCTACCTGGAGTCCCAGCTCGAAGAGTTGGGTCAGCGCGGCTCGGCCGCTCCGGCCGACAACGGTGACGTCTCCTATACGACGCACCAGTAGCGCTGCCGGCTAGGAACCCGCTGGTGGGTGCCGACGACATTCACTCGACCCTGCCGGAGGCGGCTCGATGCTGATCGTCGCCCTCGTGCTGGCGGTGGTCAGCCTCGCCGCCCTGGTGACCGCGGTGGTCACCAGCAACGAAGTGATCGCCTGGGTCTGCATCGGCTTGAGCGCGCTCGGGGTGCTGTTGCTGATCATCGACGCGATCCGCGATCGTCAGTACAAGGCGCCGTCCCCCCGCCGGTCCGACCGCACCGAGGTGATCGCGCCGGTGGACGCCACCGAAGTGATCGAACCGGTCGATCAGCCCGACGACGCCTCTCTGGACGACGTCCCGGCCGAGTCCGACGCCGAGGACGGGGTGCCCCCGGAGGCCGGAGAGGCGCCGTTCGCCGAGCAGCAGGAGACCCTTGCGGAGGAGATCGCCGTCGAGGACTTTCCCGACGAGGTGGTCGACGACGATCCCGACTCCGACCTCCCGAGCGACGATGAGCCGTCGTATCCGCTGCCCGCCGAAGAGGCCGCGATCCACACGGTCACCGAGGACGACATCGCCGCGGAGGACGCCGAGGACGGCGCGTACTCCGAACCGGAGAGCGTGGTGGACTCCGATGAGCCCACCTACACCGTCACCTACGCCGACGTTCCCCCCGCCGAGGCGTCCACCACGGTGATCTACTCCAGCGAGGCCGACCCGGCCGAGGCCGACGAATCCGGGGAAGGGCGCAAAGACCGCTGAACCGGCCGTTCTAGGGTGGCCCAATGGGTATCCAGTACGCCAGCGTTGTCGACCATCCGCTTGACGAAGTGTGGGCCTGGCACACCCGGCCGGGCGCGATGCGGCGACTGGTGCCGCCCTGGCAACCCATGCGGATCGTCAAGGAGACCGAATCGCTGGCCAACGGACAGGCGATCCTCGGCCTGCCCGGCGGCCTGCGCTGGGTCGCACAGCACGACCCGGCCGGCTACGACCCGCCGTACCAGTTCGTCGACGTGCTCTCCTCCGACGGGCTGATGACCCTGCCGCCCCGGGTGATCGGCTGGTGGCGGCACACCCACCGGTTCAGCGACGCCGGGGACGGCCGCACCCGGATGCACGACGAGGTCGACACGACGGTGCCCGGTGCGGCGCTGCGGTCCACCTTCGCCTACCGGCACCGGCAGGTCGCCGAGGACCTCGCCGCGCACCGCGACGCCGCGCAGGCGGGGGCGGGGTCGCTTGTCGTGGCGATGACGGGTGCCTCCGGACTGGTCGGCGCCGCGCTCTCGGCATTCCTGTCCACCGGGGGCCACCGGGTCATCCGGCTGGTGCGCCGCGACCCCGCCAACCCCGGCGAAAGACGTTGGGACCCCGACAATCCCGCCGCTGATCTGCTCTCTGGGGTGGACGTCGTCGTGCACCTGGCGGGGGAGTCCATCGCCGGCCGGTTCACCGCCGCCCACCGTCGCGCCATCCGGGACTCCCGCATCGGACCGACCCGCCGCCTGGCCGGGGTCGCCGCCGCAACCCCGGGTCTGGGGGCGTTCGTCAGCGCCTCGGCGATCGGTTTCTACGGCTACGACCGCGGTGAGGAGATCCTCGACGAGAACAGCTCCCGCGGCGACGGCTTCCTGGCCGACGTGGTGGCCGACTGGGAGGACGCGGCCGCCCCGGCCGCCGGTGGTGGCGCGCGGGTGGTTGCCGTCCGCACCGGGATCGTCCAGGCCGCCGACGGCGGAACGCTGAAGCTGCTGCGGCCGCTGTTCGCCGCCGGCCTGGGCGGCCGGCTGGGCAGCGGAAAGCAATGGCTGTCCTGGATCGGGATCGACGACCTGCTCGACATCTATTACCGAGCCATGTACGACTCCCGGCTGTCCGGCCCGATAAACGCCGTCGCCCCCGATCCGGTTCGCAACTCCGAATACACCGCCGCACTGGCCGGCGCCCTGCACCGCCCGGCCCTGCTGCCGGTTCCCTCCCTCGGACCGCGAGTGCTCCTCGGCAGGCAGGGGGCACAGGAACTCGCCGAGGCCAACCAGCGGGTGCTTCCGGCGGCACTGGACGCTCTCGGGCACCGGTTCCGTCAGCCGACGATCGACGATGCGCTCGGCCACCAACTGGGCCGCGACCCGGCACCCGGGATGCTGTAGACGATTGGTGACTTTGTCCCCGAGCGCAATTCCCCCCGCGTGGGGCACGATGGGGCCATGGCGTCTGCCGAGGGGGTGATCGACACCGCCGGACTCGATGCGCTGATCCGCGCGCTCGCGAACCGTGGTTACCGTGTGGTCGGGCCGACGCTGCGGGACAACGCGATCGTCCTGAGCGAGATCGAGGGCGTCGACGATCTGCCGCACGGTTGGGGAGTGGACACCGGGCCGGGGACCTACCGGGTGCGCCCGCGGGCGGACCGGGCGGCCTTCGGGCATTCCTCCGGCCCCCAGTCCTGGAAGCAGTTCCTGCACCCGCAGCGCCAGCAGGTGTGGTCCTCCGACGGTGCGGCGGCAAGCCCCGAACCGCGGTACGCATTCCTCGGTGTCCGGGGGTGCGACCTGGCCGCCATCGGTGTGCTGGACCGGGTCTTGGGCGGTGCGGCACACCCGGACGGGTCCTACGTCGGACGGCGCTCCGGTGCGTTCGTCGTCGGCGTCAACTGCACCGAGCCGGGCGCGCTGTGCTTCTGCACCTCGATGGGAAGCGGGCCGCGCTGCGGGCCGGGGGCCGACCTGACGCTGACCGAACGCGCCGACGGCGAGTCGGTGACCTACCTTGCCGAGGCCGGTACCGATCAGGGCGCCGACTTGCTGGCGGCCATCCCGCACCGCCCTGTCGAGCCGGTCGAGCGGGCCGCCGCCGATGCCGAGATCGCCTCTGCCGCAACGATGATGGGCCGGCAGATGCCGGCGGGCGATCTGCGTCAGCTGCTCATCGACTCCCGCGAGTCGCCACACTGGAACGACGTCGCCGGCCGCTGCCTGACCTGCGGCAACTGCACCATGGTGTGCCCGACGTGTTTCTGCACCAGCACCTCCGACGTCACCGATCTGACGGGCACACACGCCGAGCGGTGGATGGAGTGGGCGTCGTGTTTCGAACTCGACTTCACCTTCGTCCACGAGGGCCCGGTGCGCACATCCGGCCCGTCGCGCTACCGGCACTGGCTGACCCACAAGCTCAGCAGCTGGCACGACCAGTTCGGGACGTCGGGCTGCGTGGGCTGCGGACGCTGTATCGCCTGGTGCCCCACCGGAATCGACATCACCGAAGAGATGGGAGTGTTCGCACGCGAGAAGGCGGCCTTCGAAGCAGAGCGGGCGGAGCGCGACGATGACTGAGACTTTGTCCGGTCGGCCCGTGACCACCGCGGCGATGGCGCCGGTGTCCTATCGGGTGCTCTCCCGGGTCGAGGAGAACGCCGACTCGGTCACGCTCGAACTGGCTCCGGTCGACGCGGTGCTGCCGGCCCCGCTGCCCGGGGAGTTCATGATGCTCTACGCCTTCGGCGTCGGCGAGGTGGCGATCTCCACCAGTGGGATCAACTCCGACGGCACCCTGACCCACACCATCCGTGCGGTCGGCGCGGTCAGTGCCGCGTTGTGCGCGGCCGAACCCGGCACCACGCTGGGTGTCCGCGGACCATACGGAACCAGTTGGGGTCTGGAGAGCGCCGACGGTCGGGATCTGGTGATCGTGGCCGGCGGCGTCGGCCTGGCCCCCCTGCGGCCGGTGGTGCTCGGCGCACTGGCCCATCGGGACCGCTACGGGCGGGTGGTGCTCATCGCCGGTGCCCGCACCCGGCGCGACTTCCTCTACTCCAGGGAACTGGCCGCGTGGCAGGCCGATCCGCGTCTGGAGGTGCACCAGACGGTGGACGTACCGATCCAGGGCTGGACCGGGGAATCCGGCTTCGTCACCGAGCCGCTGCGACGGCTGCTCCTCAAGCCGGACGGCACGACGGCGTTCCTCTGCGGGCCTGAGGCGATGATGACCTTCAGCGCCCGGGTGTTGATGGACAAAGGTGTTGCGGCCCAGGACATCCGGGTCTCGCTCGAGCGCAACATGCAATGCGGCGTCGCCTGGTGCGGGCACTGCCAGCTCGGGCCGCTGCTGCTGTGCCGGGACGGCCCGGTGGTGGGGTACGACGTCGCCCGCCCCCTGCTGGAAGTCGAGGAGCTCTAGATGCGGCCCACCCTGGCGGTGTGGAAGTTCGCCTCCTGCGACGGCTGCCAGCTGACCGTGCTGGACTGCGAGGACGAACTGCTCACGCTGGCCGAGCAGGTGAAGATCGCCACGTTCACGGAGGCCTCCAGCGCCGTGGTCGCCGGCCCGTACGACGTCTCGCTGGTGGAGGGTTCCATCACGACCCCGGTCGACGAGCGGCGCATCCGTGAAATCCGCGAGCAGTCAGGCGTTCTCGTCGCCATCGGCGCGTGTGCCACCGCGGGCGGCATCCAGGCGCTGCGGAACTTCGCCGACGTCGCCGAGTACACCTCGGTGGTCTACGCCCACCCCGAGTACATCCACACCCTGGCCACCTCCACACCCGCCTCGGCGCATGTGGCCGTCGACTACGAGCTGCGCGGCTGCCCGATCGACCGCCGCCAACTGCTCGACACGCTGGCCGCACTGCTGGTCGGCCGCAAACCGCGGTTGCCCGCCGCGACGGTCTGCACCGAGTGCAAGCGGTCCGGGGTCACCTGCGTCACGGTGGCCGAGGGCATCCCGTGTCTGGGCCCGGTCACCCACGCCGGCTGCGGCGCGCTCTGCCCCCGCCACCACCGCGGCTGTTACGGCTGCTTCGGCCCGATGGCCACCCCCAACATGGGTGCGATGATCCCCCTGCTGCATCGCGACGGGATGTCCGGCGGCGACGTCGACCGGGTGTTCGACACCTTCAACGTCACCCAGTTCAGCGCGGAACGGGACGCCCGGTGAACCCCGAGGAGGCCGGGTCGGCCCGGACGCTACGGGTCAGCGCGCTCACCCGTGTCGAGGGGGAGGGCGCGCTGCACGTCGAACTGCGCGACGGCACACCGGAAGTCGTCGAACTCAACATCTACGAGCCGCCGCGGTTCTTCGAGGCGTTCCTGCGTGGGCGGGCCTACACCGAGCCGCCCGACATCACCGCCCGGATCTGCGGCATCTGCCCGGTGGCCTACCAGACCAGTGCCTGCAACGCGATCGAGAACGCCTGCGGTGTGACGCTGCCCGAGGAACTCGTCGCGCTGCGGCGGCTCCTGTACTGCGGCGAGTGGATCCACAGCCACACGCTGCACATGTACATGCTGCACGCACCCGACTTCCTCGGAGCGCCGGACGTCATCGCCCTGGCCCGCGACCACCGCGCCGCCGTGGAACGCGGCCTCGCGCTGAAGAAGGCCGGCAACCGCCTGCAGGAGCTCATCGGCGGCCGGGCCATCCACCCGGTGAATGTCCGCGTCGGCGGGTTCTACTCCGTGCCCACCAAAGCCGACCTCGCGCCGATGGCCGAGGAGTTGCGCCGCGCACTGGACCACGCGCTGCTCACCGTCGCCTGGGTGGCCGGTTTCGACTTCCCCGACCTGACGGTGGATCACGAACTGCTTGCGCTGACCGGCGACCGATATCCCCTCGAAGGCGGCACGATCGCCCGCAGCGACGGCCCGGCGTTCCCGATCGCCGAGTTCGGCGACCACGTCCGGGAGACCCACGTCGCGCACTCCACCGCGCTGCACGCCACCCTGGACGGCCGTCCTCACCTCACCGGGCCGCTGGCCCGCTACAGCCTCAACCACGAACTGCTCTCACCGCTGGCCAGGCAGGCCGCGGCCGCCGCCGGACTGGGCGCGCAATGCCGGAACCCCTTCCGCAGCATCGTGGTTCGCGCCGTCGAGACGGTGTACGCGGTGGAGGAGGCGCTGCGCATCATCGACGACTACGAGCGCCCGCCGCGGCCGTACGTCGATGTGGAACCACGCCCGGGGGTGGGACACGGCTGGAGCGAGGCGCCCCGCGGACTGCTCTACCACCGCTACGGGATCGACGAGTCCGGCAAGGTCGCGTCCGCGCTGATCGTGCCGCCGACGTCGCAGAACCAGGCGGCGATCGAGGCCGACCTGGCCAGCGTGGTCACCGCGGGCGTCGAGCTCGACGACGCGGCGCTGACGACGCTGTGCGAGCGTGCGATCCGCAACTACGACCCGTGCATCTCCTGCGCCACGCACTTCCTGACCCTGACGGTCACCAGGCGGTGACCGCGGCGGTTGTCATCGGTCTGGGCAACACGTTTCGCCGCGACGACGGCGTCGGACCCGCGGTCGTGGCCGCCGTGGACGCCATGCAGCTGCCCGGCGTGCGGGTGGCGTGCGCCGCCGAGATGACCGTCCTTCTGGACGCGTGGGACTCGGCCGCCCTGGCCGTCGTCGTCGACGCCGCCGTCGGTGCGACGCCGGGATCGGTGCGGCGGTGTGAACTCGCCGAACTGGGCGGGGAAACCCCGGTCAGCTCACACGGATTCAGCCTCACCCAGACCTACGAACTGGCCCGGGCCCTCGGCCGGGCGCCGGTACGCCTGGTGGTTGTCAGCGTCGGCGTCGCCGACACCGGTCACGGGGCGGGGCTGAGCCCGGCGGTGGAGGCCGCCCTACCGGAGGCCGCCCGCGTCGTGCGGCGGGCCGTCGAGCAGGCCGAGGAAACCGGCCACCAGCAGCCGTAACCGGCGGGCCCCGTCGGCGGCCAACTCGGCCGTGCGCGCCGCCAACTCGTCGGCGTCCATGCCCAGCGCGGTGATGTCGCCGCCGTGGTCCTCGTCGATCCACTGCTGCACGAGCGCGGTGTCCACCTCGGGGTGGAACTGCAGACCGAGGGCCCGGCCCCACACGAAAGCCTGTGTGGCACGGGCATTTCGGGCCACCTCGACCGCTCCGGGCGGTGGGGTGAGCCGGTCGAAATGCCACTGGAACCACGGCCCGGGCGGCACCAGAGCGGGGTCGTCGCTGTGGACGTCATACCAGCCGACCTCAGGCTCGGGGGAGCGGGCGACCGTTCCGCCGAGGGCCTGGGCCAGCAACTGCCCCCCGAAGCACACGCCGAGGACGCCCACTCCGGCGTCCAGCGCCCGGCGCACCATCGCCGACTCGTCGGCGATCCACGGGACCCCCTCGTCATAGGCGGCCCAGCGGGCGCCCAGCGGCACGATCACGTCGTAGTCGAGCGGGTCCGGGAAGGTCACGTCGAGCACCGGGTCATCGGGCCGCGCGGGCGGCACCACGCTGAAAGTGCTGACGTCAAAACCTGATTCGGTGAACATCTCGCCGAGCAGCCCCTCCGGGGCGGTGGGGTCGTTGTACAGGAACAGGACCTGACGGGGCACGCGTACACGCTACGGCAGCCGCCGGCCGGCGGGTGCCGAAGGTTGCTGCTGCCACGTCAGGTCGCCCCAGCGCAGCAGGGGTTCGGTGTGCCGGACTGGACATACGAATCGAATTTCCGGAACACTGCTGAGTATGGGAGTGTCCATGACGGTCTGGGTCATCACGTGCGCGGTCATCCTCGGCTTGTTCGTCTTCGATTTCTTCGCCCACGTGCGCGTCCCGCATGAACCGTCCTTCCGCGAGTCGGCCCTCTGGTCGGCGGTTTACGTCGGTCTCGCGGTGCTGTTCGGGTTCTTCATCTGGTGGCAGTGGGGTGGTGAGCGCGGCGGCGAATACTTCGCCGGCTACGTCACCGAGAAGGCGCTGTCGGTGGACAACCTGTTCGTGTTCACCGTCATCATGGCCTCGTTCGCGGTGCCCCGGATCTACCAGCAGAAGCTGCTGCTGATGGGAATCGTGATGGCACTGGTGATGCGGGCGGGCTTCATCGCCGTCGGCGCCGCCGCCATCAACGCCTTCAGCTGGGTCTTCTACCTCTTCGGTGTCTTCCTGATCTACACCGCGCTCAAGCTCGCGCGGGAGAGCGGCCACGAGGCCGACGCGGAGGTCGAACGCGAAAGCCGTCTGGTGCGGCTGGTGCGCCGCTTCGTGCCGACCACCGACGACTACGACGGCGACAGGTTCCTCACCCGGATTGGCGGGCTTCCGTCATCTCAGCCGGGGGCCGGCCAGTGGGCCATCACCCCGATGATGCTGGCCCTGGTGGCGATCGGCTTCACCGACCTGCTCTTCGCGCTGGACTCGATTCCGGCCATCTACGGCCTGACCGAGGAGCCTTATATCGTGTTCACCGCCAACGCTTTTGCGTTGATGGGGCTACGGCAGCTGTACTTCCTCATCGGCGGGCTGCTCGATCGGCTCATCTACCTGTCGGTGGGCCTGTCGATCATCCTGGGCTTCATCGGCGTGAAGCTGATCCTGCACGCGCTGCACAAGAACACGCTGCCCTTCATCAACGACGGCGAGCACGTCGACGTGCCGGAGATCTCGACGGGGATGTCCATCGGCGTCATCGCGGTGGTCCTGCTGATCACCACGGTCGCCAGCCTCATCCGCACGCGGGGGCGGAAGGAAGCCGCTGCCGGGTCAAGTGGTTAGTCCGCCGCCTCGACGTCGACGATCTGGTCCAGTCCGCTGATGGTCAGCCCCCGGATGAGGAGGGACGGGACACGAACCGTGCCGATCCCCTCGGCGTGCGCGAACAGGACGTTGATCGCCGCAGAGTCGAGGTAGTCAACGCCGCGCAGATCCAGCGTGGTGTTCCGTCCGGGAGCGGCCTTGGCGACGGCGTCGCGGATCGCATCCTCGAAGCGGCCGACCGTGCTGAGGTCGAGCTCGCCGGCAACCGTCACTTCGATTTCGCCGTCGCCGACGGCCCGGCTGGTGACCTTCAGCGCCGCGCTCATCCGGCGAGGCTAACCGACATCGACACGCTCGTACCGTTTTCCCCGGGTTTGACGGCGACGTCGTCCATCAGCGCCCGCATCAGCATGATGCCCCGGCCGCGATGGCTGTTGGCCACCGGATCAGGGGGCTTCCACCGTCCGGTGTCGGTGACGGACAACCGCAACTCGGTCCCCGCGGCGTCGGCCCGCAGGGTGATCGCGCTGTCCAGTCCGTCGCGGCCGCCGTGCTCGACGGCGTTTCCGACCGCCTCGCCGGCGGCCAGCAGCACGTCGTAGGACAGTTGGGCCTCCACCCCCGCCTGCGCCAGCCACCCCCGCAGGACCGCACGGGCGGGCGCGATCTCCTCGGGCCGGGCCGGGAAGCTCAGCTCCAGCGGGGCGGTCCGCCGGTAGAGCAGGATCGCCACGTCGTCGAGGTAACCGCCGTCGGGAGCCATCGCATCCATCAGATGATCGGCCAGGGCCACCAGCCCGAGATCCCTTTGGCGGGAGAGCAGTTCGGTCACATAGGAGATCCCGGCATCCACCGACACCTGACGCCGCTCGATCAGGCCGTCGGTGTAGAGCAGGGCCGTGGCGCCGTCGGGCACCGTGAATGTCGCGACCGGACGGCACACGTCCCTGCGGACGCCCAACGGCAGGGAACGCGCGTCGTCGAGCAGGACGGTCGTTCCGTCCGCGGTCACCACCACCGGCGGCGGGTGCCCGGCGATCGAATACGTCATCTCACCGGTGCGGGTGTCGACGATGGCGGCGTACGCGGTGGTCGTGCGGGCTCCGTCGAGTCCGGCGGCGAAGCGGTCGAGACCGGCCAGCGTGTCGGCGGGATCGAGACGCTGCAGAAGCAGGGCGCGGCAGGCGCTTCGCAGCTGTCCCATCACCGTCGCGGCCCGAAGTCCGTGGCCCACACAGTCACCCACCACCATCGCGATGCGGCCGTCGCCGAGGTCCGCCACGTCGTACCAGTCGCCGCCGACCTCCAGCGGCCGGGTGGCCGGCTGGTAGCGCGCCTGGAATCCGAAGGGCAGCGCCGCCGGGCCGAGGATGGCGTGTTGGAGTGCCAGGGCGGTCTCGCGCTGCTGGTCGGTCTGATGAACACGCTGAATGCCCTGGGCGAGCCGGCTGGTCAGCAGTGTCAGCAGGGTCTGTTCCTCGGGGGTCAGCACCCGCATCCCGGCCAGTTCGAGCCAGATCACCAGCACGCCCTCGGGGTGCTGCAGGGCGATCCCCGCTCCGCCGGGCGTCGAGGCCTCAGGCACCAGCATGTCGGAGTTCCCGGCCAACTCGGCCAGGCGCCGCCGGGTGGCCTCGGGAACGTCGGCCCACGTCGTCTCGTGGCCGACGGTGACGATGTCCGGGTCGCCGCCGACGGCGGGAAAAGTGGCCGCCAGCACCTGGTGCGCGTCGAACAGTCCGTGCAGCTGCCGGACGGCGGCACTCAGGGTCTCGGGCAGGTTATTGGCTTGCGCCAGTTGGTCGTTGAGCTCGGACAGGGCTGTCTGCCGCCGGAGCCGATGGTGCTCCTCGGTCACGTCGCGGAAGGTGCCGACCATGACGCGCCGACCGGTCAACGGATCCTCGGCATGGCCGAGGCTGATGTCCACCCATACCTGGTGGCCGTCGCGGTGGTTCATCGCGAAGGTCAGGTCGCCCGGCTTCTGCTCCTTCTGTTGCAGGGCGGCGTCGTAGACCCGGATGGCGCGCTCGTGCTCTTCGGGCTGCGTCTCGGGGTCGGGCCACCACGGGAACGGCGGCCGGTAGGGCAGGCCCTCCGGGCCGTATCCGACGATTCCGGAGAAGGCGGCGTTGATCTCCACCACGTCGCCGTCCTGGTCGCAGACGAAGAACGCCTCCTGCAGCGAATGCACCAGTGCCGAACGCCAGGTGGCATGCCGGTTGCGTTGCCGGGCCAGCGCGATGTTGGTCTCCACCCGAGCCAGCAGTTCGCCGGAACTGAACGGCTTCACCAGATAGTCGTCGGCCCCGGCGTGCAGACCCTCGATCGAGGCCTCCTGGCCGGCCCGCGCCGAGAGCAGCACCACCGGCACCAGCGCGGTCCGTACGTCGTCCCGCAGTGCGGAGACGAGTGTCAGCCCGTCGATGTGGGGCATCATCACATCGCTGATCACCAGGTCGGGGATCTTCGCACGGATCGCGTCCAGGGCCCGGCGGCCGTCGGCCACCGCGACGGCGTGGTAGCCCGCTCCCCGCAGCAGCCGCACCAGGTATTCGCGCATGTCGGCGTTGTCGTCGGCGATCAGCACGGTCGCCGGGCGCGGGGATCCCGCCGCGCCGGCCCGGGCCGAGTCGGGGCCGGACAGCGGTGGCCTGCCTGCGACCTCGCCGGACGTCCAGCGGAGGGCTTCGGTGACGTAGGGCTCGGCGGAGGTGGACGGTGAGGGCGCGCCGCCGCCGTGCGTGACGACGGCGCCGGCCGGCAGTCGGTCGTCGCCCAGGGGCAGCCGGATGGTGAACGTCGTGCCGGCGCCTTCGGTGCTGTCGGCGGTGATGGTGCCGCCGTGCAGGCCGACGAGCTCCTTCACCAGCGCCAGGCCGATCCCGCTGCCCTCGGTGGAGCGGGCGGCGCTGGTCTGAATGCGGTGGAAGCGCTCGAATAGCCGCGCCATCTCGGACTGCGGAATACCGATGCCGGTGTCGCTGACGGTGATGACGGCGCTGTCGCCGTGCGCGCGGACGGACACCCGGATCGAGCCCCGCACCGTGAACTTCAGCGCGTTGGACAGCAGGTTGAAGATCACCTTCTCCCACATGTCGCGGTCGATGTAGGCCGGAGTCTGCAGCGGCGGACAGTCCACCTCGAGTTCCAGGCCGGCCCGTTCGGCGGCCGAGCGGAACACGCTGGCCAGTTCGGCGGTCACCCCGGCGACGTCGACCGCTTCGTACCGGGTCTGCATCCGGCCCGCCTCGATGCGGGAGAAGTCGAGCAGGTTGTTGACCAGCTTGGCCAGCCGCAATCCGTTGCGATTGATCACGTCGAGCTCTTCGCGGGTCTGCTCGTCGAATACGTCTGTGCGGCTGCGCAATTCGGCCACAGGGCCCAGGATCAGCGTCAGCGGCGTGCGCAGTTCGTGGCTGATGTTGGAGAAGAACATCGTCTTCGCCCGGTCCAGTTCGGCCAGTTCCTCGGCACGTTGCTGCTGGGCGGTGTAGCTGCGCGCGCTGGCGACACCGCCGGCGATGTGAGCCGCGACGAGCCGCAGGAAGCCGCGGTAGCCGTCGTCGAGGGGACGGTACCGGTTCAGCCCGGCGACCAGGAAGCCGATCGGGGCGCCGCCCTGGGCGACCAGCGGGGTGATCTTCGCCTGCCGGGGAGGTTCGGGCCACGCCCCACCGGGCAGCTCGCCGTACCGCTCGGCGTCCAGATCCACCGTGATGCGGCGGCCGCGCGCCGCCGCCTCGACGGGCCAGAGTGCCGTGCCGTCCGCGGGGAGGTGGCTGGGCGCGGCCGGGTGCCCGTCGGGCAGACCGCTGGTCGCGGCCAGCCGCGCCCCGCCGGAGGGCTCAAGCAGGTAGGTCAACGTGAACGGCAGGTCTTTGGGGTTGCGCGCCAGCTGCCGGGCGGCGAAGGACAGCATCTCGGATTCGGTTCGGACCACGGTGGGATCCGAGCCGAGGTCGCGCAGGGTGGCCATCCGTCGTTCGCCGATCACCCGGGCGGTGTCCTCGCTGACCACGCAGAGCATGCCGACCACCGCGTCGCGTTCGTCGCGCAGGGGACTGTAGGAGAAGGTGTGGTAGGTCTCCTCGGTGTAGCCGGACCGCTCGAGGAAGAGCAGCAGGCCCTCGTCCCAGGTCGCCGCGCCGGTGCGCAGGACGTGCTCGATTCGGGGCCCGACGTCGGGCCAGATCTCCTCCCACACCTGGCTGGCCGGCCGCCCCAGCGCCCACGGATACTTGCGCCCCAACGTGTCCCGGCGATAGGCGTCGTTGCAGAAGAACGTCAACTCCGGACCCCAGGCCATCCACATGGCGAACCGGGACGACAACAACGTGTTGACGGTGGTGCGCAGGCTCTGTGGCCAGCCGGCCGGGACACCCAGTGGCGTCGAGGCCCAATCCACCGCCGCGAGATCGGCGCCGACCTCGACGGTGGTCGCGAAAATCGCCGTGGCCGCAGGAGATTCCGGTGCTTGACCCACCCGCGCCCCCTCCAGAATGAGACACACGGAATGCGTGCCGACCACTCAAGGCCCGGCTGGGCTGGAGCCAGAGAGTGTCCGAGGGGGGACTTGAACCCCCACGCCCGTTAATAGGGCACTAGCACCTCAAGCTAGCGCGTCTGCCATTCCGCCACTCGGACCGGGCTGCCTATGCTGCCAGGGCAGCGTTGGGCAGCTAAGGCTATCGGATCACGGTGCGCGGCCCAAACCCGGACCTGTCACGCGCTGGGCAGCCGGTCGCCGATCCGGCGGGCGATCGCCGCTGCGGCCGTCGTCGGGCCGTCGAGGCTGCACGCCTCCACGTCGACACCCACGTTGGCGTGCACCGTCACGGCCCGCTGGCAGAACCAGTGCTGGGGACTGCGCTGCTCCCGGGACACCGTGAGGACGTCGCGTTCGGTGCCGGCCGGCCCGACGGTCCACACCTGGTCGGGCATCGGCTGCTGGGCGTAGCGCAGTTCCCGGTCGGCGCATCCGGCCCAGCCCTGCCGTTGTGCGGCGAGGAAGCCGGAGGCGGCCGCGGCGTCGCGGAAGAGCACCACCGCCTGGGTCGCGAAATGCCGCCACTTCGGCGCGGTGGGCGGTTCGCGCAGCACCTGGCCGCGCAGGGACGTCCAGTCCGCACCGGAGTAGACGCCCTTCTGAGCGGCCCCCGCGACGGCCAGGCAACCTTTCTGGTCGGCGCCCTGGAAGTGCGCCGCATCGTTCCATGGGCCCGGGGTCTCGCCGGTGATCACCAGTTCGCCGCTGCCCAGCGCATCCGCGACGTCCGCTGCGGACAACAGCAGGCTGGGCAGGGTCTCCGCGGTGGTGGGGGGAATCGGAGGTGCCGGCATCGCGCTGCCCGCCGTGGTGGAGCCACACCCGCTGACCGCCAGGCAGAGTACGGCCGCCACGACGGGCAGCCGGGTGCTCATCGCTAAATTAGAAGCCGATGTTGCGCGTGTTGTAAATGAGCATTTTGTTAAGAATGTGGTAGGCGGGTGCCGAATCCGGCTGGCGGACGGCCCAGTGGTCGGACCCAGTGGTAGGAAAGGAGCGTGACGGTTCCCCCCGACGCGGTGACCGACGAGGTGGTGGAGCTCGTCAGCGCGCTGATCCGCTTCGACACCTCCAACACCGGCGAACCGGCCACCACCAAGGGTGAAGCGGAGTGCGCCCGCTGGGTGGCCGAGCGGCTCGCCGAGGTGGGTTACCAGACCGAGTACATCGAGTCCGGGGCGCCCGGCCGCGGCAACGTCTTCGCGCGGCTGCCCGGCTCCGATCCCGCCCGCGGCGCGCTCCTCATCCACGGCCATCTCGACGTGGTGCCGGCCGAGGCGGCGGACTGGAGTGTGCACCCGTTCTCCGGGGCGGTGTCCGACGGCTACGTCTGGGGCCGCGGCGCGGTGGACATGAAGGACATGTGCGGCATGATGCTGGCCGTCGCCCGGCACTTCAAGCGTGCGGGCATCGTCCCGCCCCGGGATCTGGTGTTCGCGTTCGTCGCCGACGAGGAACACGGCGGCAAGTATGGGGCCCAGTGGCTGGTCGACCACCGGCCCGACCTGTTCGCCGGCGTCAGCGAGGCGGTCGGCGAGGTGGGCGGATTCTCGATCACGCTGCCGCGCCGCGACGGCGGCGAACGGCGGCTGTACCTCATCGAGACAGCCGAGAAGGGTCTGTTGTGGATGCGGCTGACGGCCCGCGGTCGGGCCGGGCACGGCTCGATGGTGCACGACGACAACGCGGTCACGACCATCGCCCGGGCGGTGACACGCCTTGGGAGCCACGAGTTTCCGCTGATCCTCAGCGACACGGTCGCCGAGTTCCTGTCCGCCGTCGCCGAGGAGACCGGCCTGAGCTTCGATCCCGACGACGTCGAGGCCACGGTTGCCAAACTGGGCCCGGTGGCCCGCATGCTCGGCGCCACGCTGCGCGACACCGCCAACCCGACCATGCTCAGGGCCGGCTACAAGGCCAACGTCATCCCGGCGACCGCCGAGGCCGTGGTCGACTGCCGGGTGCTGCCGGGCCGGCAGGCCGCGTTCGAGCGTGAGGTCGACGAACTCATCGGCCCCGACGTGACCCGCGAGTGGATCTCCGAACTGCCGTCCTACGAGACGACGTTCGACGGGCGCCTGGTCGACGCGATGAACGACGCGGTGCTCGCCCTCGACCCGGAGGCGCGCACCGTGCCCTACATGCTCTCCGGTGGGACCGACGCGAAAGCCTTTGCGCGCCTGGGGATCCGGTGCTTCGGATTCGCCCCGCTGCGGCTACCGCCGGATCTGGACTTCTCGGCACTGTTCCACGGTGTCGACGAGCGGGTGCCCGTCGACGCGCTGCAGTTCGGCGCGCGGGTGCTCGAGCATTTCCTCAAGAACTGCTGACACCGCCAGACCAGACGAGCACAGGAGGATTCGCGATGGCCTTTGACTACAACCCCTACGACTTTCTGCCCGCGCTACCCGGCTTCACGCTGACCAGTGCCGACATCACCGACGGCCAGCCGCTGAAGAGGGAGCAGGTCAGCGGGATCATGGGTGCCGGCGGAGAGGACGTCTCGCCTCAGCTGAGTTGGTCGGGATTCCCGGCGGGGACCCGCAGCTTCGCGGTGACCGTCTTCGACCCGGACGCCCCCACCGCGTCGGGCTTCTGGCACTGGGCGGTGGCGAATCTGCCGGCCACGGTGACCGAACTGCCCGCCGGCGTCGGGGACGGATCGGTGCTGCCCGGCGATGCCCTGACGCTGTGCAACGACGCCGGTATGCGCCGCTACGTCGGCGCGGCCCCGCCCGCCGGCCACGGCTACCACCGGTACTTCGTCGCCGTGCACGCCCTCGACGTCGACAAGCTGGACCTCACCGAGGACGCCAGCCCCGCCTACCTCGGGTTCAACCTGTTCATGCACGCGATCGCCCGCGCGGTCATCCACGGAACCTACGAGCAGACGTAGCAAGTCTCAGCCGTCACACCCGTCCCTACCGCTGGCGGTATGTGTATGTTGCCCGCCTCCGAGCGACAACGGAGCGTTGCGCCCGCCTGGGAGCGACAACCGCATCGGGCGACAGGCCGCGCCACCATGACATCCGTTGTGCGACAGCGTCGTTGCGGCCTCCCGGCGGGACGTTCCGTGCCCGCTCAATCAAGAAGGTCGTTGTCGCTGCAAGGTGGGCGCCGAGCCGATTTGTCGCGCCGAGGCGGGCACAAAGCATCACCCACTTCGGCCGGGGACTGCTGTGGCGGATGTGACTGAAGGCGGCTGCGTCTGAAGCCCGTCCGTCGGCCGCCGCCTCCCTCAGCCGACGTGGAAGTGGTCGTCCTCCGGCGCGCTGAGCATCGACACCAGCGTGGCGCGGTCATACGGCCACAGGTCGATGGTGTCGCCCTCGGTGAGGTACCACGAATTGCAGCCGGTGTTCCAGACCGTGGGGCCCATCGCGGCCTGGACGTCGTCGTTGAACCGGGTGGTCGCCTCCTCGGTGACCTCGACGGTCCGCAGTTTCCCGTCGCGGAATCGGTTGAGCCACTGGGCGATATAGCGGGCGGTCAACTCCGCGGAGAACTGCAGTGAGATCGAGCCGGTGGGGGAGTTGGGCCCCAGCACGGTGAACAGGTTGGGAAAGCCCGGGATCGCCGTCATCCGGTAGGCGCGGGGTCCCTTGTCCCACGCGTCGTCGATGCTGATGCCGTCCCGGCCGATCACTCGCATGGGCCGCATGTAGTTGTGCGCGCGGAACCCGGTGGCCAGCACGATGACGTCGGTGTCACGGTGGGTGCCGTCGGCGGTGCGGATGCCGGTGGGCGTCACCTCGGCGATGGCGTCGCTGATCAATTCGGCATTGGGCGCCTGGATGGCCCGGTAGTAGGTGCCGGACACCACCTGCCGCTTGCACAGCGGCTGATAGTCGGGAGTGAGCGAGGCGCGCAACGCCGGGTCGCGCACCTGCGCTCGCAGCGACAGGCGGGCGTAGGCCTGAACCGCCCGCCGCCGCCAGGACGGCCGGGTGGTGATGTCGGCGAGGATCCCCGAGCCCCACTGCAGCATCCCGTACATCGAATGGTGCAGTGCCGGAAAGCGTTTCAGCACCGAGGCCACACCGGGCAGTTGGCGCAACGACATCGGCGCCCACAGGATCCATTGCGGGCTGCGGACGTAGTGCTGCACAGCCGACGCCTCCCGTTGCAGCGCCGAGACGACCTGCACGCCGGTCGACCCGGTGCCGAGGACGGCGATTCGCTTGCCGGCGGTGTCCAGGTCGTCGTCCCAGCGGGCGGTGTGCACGACAGCGCCGCCGAAGTCCGCCAGCCCCGCAATCTCGGGGATGAACGGGTGGTGCAGCACCCCGGTCGCGCAGAGGACGAAGTCGGCGTGCAGCTCCTCGCCGGCCGCGGTCCGCACGGTCCACTCCTGGCGGGCGTCGTCCCATCGCGCCTCGGTGACCTCGGTGTTCAGCCGGATCATCGGAGCCAGGCCGACGCGGTCGACGACGTCGCGGTGGTAGCGCTGGATTTCGCGGCCGTCCGCCCAGACGCGGCGCCAGTCCGCCTTCGGGGCGAACCCGAACTGATAGAGCTGCGAAGGCACGTCGCAGGCCAGGCCGGGGTAGTGGTTCCAGTGCCAGACGCCGCCGACGTCGGATCCCTTCTCCAGCACCGTGATGTCGGTGAACCCCGACTCGCGCAGCACGTAGGCGGTGGTGATGCCGGCGACGCCCGCGCCGATCACCACAACCCGTGGCTCCCGCGTCACCGTCCGGCCCCGGTGGTCTCGCCGGCGCCCGGACGATGGTCCTGCGCCTGTCGGCTGATCCGGTCGAGATAGGCCCCGCGCGCCGCGGTGTCGATCGACGTCAGCGCGCGCCGGTCGTCGATCAGCCTCCGGGCCGCGTTCTGCAGCCGTTCCGGGACGAACGTTCTCGCGTCCCAAGCCGGTGCCACCCATCTGGGTACCGACCGGCGTGCCGACCGGGAGCCCACGACATCGAGAATCGCCGCCGCGACATCCTGTGGGTCGACGGTCGGCATCCCGCCGCCCAACCGCGCGCCCGACGTCAGTTCGGTGCGCACCGCCGAGGGCAGCACCGCCGACACCGCGACACCGGTGCCCGCATACTCCTGCCGCGCGGCCAGCGATGCTCCGAGCGCCGCGAACTTGCTGGCGTTGTAGGTGACCATGCCCGGGATAGGGATCATGCCCGCCATCGAGGCCACGTTGATGATGTGGCCGCCTCCCCGCTCGACCATCTCGCCGATCACCGCCTGCATACCGTTGAGCACCCCGCGGACATTCACGTCGAGAATGAGGTCGCGGATCTGCTCCGTCTCGGATTCCAAGGCGCCCAACGGCATCACCCCGGCGTTGTTGACCAGGATGTCGGGTGCGCCGTCCTCAGCGGTCATCCGCTGCACGACGCCGCGCCACGATGCCATCGACGTCACGTCCAGGTGCGCGCCGCGCACACCGAGGCGCTCGGCGGTGCGCAGGCACTCGTCCTCGTCGACGTCGCCGATCCACACCCGCGCCCCGCGCCGGGCGAACATCTCCGCCGTCGCGGCGCCGATTCCGCGTGCCCCGCCGGTGATCAGCACCCGCGCACCGCTCACGGACGGTTCCTGCCTGTTCCGCCTCATCGGTGTGCCGACCCCACCGCGGCGGCGAGGCTCGAGAAGCCTCCCGCGTGCAGGCGTGCGGCGATGCCGTCGTGAATGTGCTTGGCCCACATGCCACCTCCGTAGACGAACCCGGTGTAGCCCTGCAGCAGCGAGGCCCCCGCGGTGATTCGCTCCCAGGCGTCCTCGGGGGTCTCGATGCCGCCCACGCCGATCAGCACCAGCCGGTCACCCACCCGGGCGTAGAGCCGGCGCAGCACCTCCAGCGCCCGCTGCGCCACCGGCGGCCCGGAGACCCCGCCGGGCCCGAGGTCCTCGACATGCGGGGTGCGCAGCCCGGCACGCGACACCGTGGTGTTGGTGGCGACGATGCCGGCCAGGCCGAGTTCCACCGCCAGGTCCGCGACGGCGTCGACGTCCTCGTCGGACAGGTCCGGGGCGATCTTCACCAGCACCGGGGTGGACGTCTCGGCCAGCACCGCGGTCAGGATCGGGTGCAGCGACTCGACGGCCTGCAGGTCGCGCAGGCCGGGGGTGTTGGGGGAGCTGACGTTGACCACCAGGTAGGCGGCCAGCGGACCGAGCAGCCGGGCGCTGGAGGCGTAGTCCTCGGCGGCCTGCTCCGGCGGGGTGACCTTGGACTTGCCGATATTCACCCCGATCGGGACATCCGGTGTGTGACGGGCCAGCCGCAGCGCCAGCTGTCCGGCGCCGGCATTGTTGAAACCCATCCGGTTGAGCAGACCGCGGTCCTCGGCGAGCCGGAAGAGCCGCGGCTCGGGATTGCCCGGCTGCGGCTGGGCGGTGACGGTCCCGACCTCCGCGTAGCCGAATCCCATTGCGCCCCAGGTGTTCAGGCCCAGGCCGTCCTTGTCGAAACCCGCGGCCAGCCCCATCGGCCCGGGAAAGCGCATGCCGAACACCGTGCTGGCCAGGATCGGATCGTGCGGCGCCAGGGCCATGCGGCCCACGCGGCGCGCGGGCTCGGTGGCGGTGGCGCCGCGCAACGCGCCGAACACCAGCCTGTGGATGCGTTCCGGCGGCGCCTGGAACAGGAAGCGCCGCACCGCGTCGTAGATCACGGCCCCGGCTGGTCGATAGGCAGCAGTCTGATCCCCGGGTCGCTGCGCTCCTGGCCTCCGGGATGCGACTTCCGCCGTCGCAGCAGCACCCGCCGGCTGCCGTCGGTGTAGAGCCGAACCCGGGTCAATTCCCAGCCCCGGTACTCGGCCTCGATCGCTAGCCGGATCGAGGCACTCAGCCGCGTCACCTCCGGCGGAAGGCGAAGCGGGATCCACTCGTAGTCGTCGGAAAGCCCGGCCTCCCAGGCGGCGGGCATCCGGCCGCGGTGGGACGCACTCACCGTGAACCGCCCGCATCACGGATCACCTGCACACCGCCGCCGGTCCCCGACACCACGTACAGGGTGCCGGTGGTGTCGTCGAATGCCAGCGCGTTCGGTTGCTGCACGGTCGGATAGCGCACCTTCTCCACGGGGATACCAGTGGCCAGATCGTAGCCAACCACGGTGTTGGTTTCGGTCAGCGAAACCCACACCAGGGTCTTGGACCCGGCCACCCCGTAGGGGGCGCCCCCCACCGGATAGGCCTGCCGTTCCATCAGCGGGTCGACGCCGAACACCAGGAGCTGCCCGCCGCGGGTGTCGGTCACCAGCACCCGCCCCATCGGATCGGCAGCGATCGTGGTGGCGCCCAGCCCGGCGCGCAGCGCCAGCGCGGGGGAGCCGTCGGGGTGGAGTTCGGTCACCGAGGTCTGCGCCCGATCCAGGACGACGGCCGTATTGCCCAGCGCGACAATGGCATCCACCCGGGCGAAGAGGTCGGCCGTGCCCGCCACCCGGTTGTCCTGCCCCAGTGTGAGGGCCGACCCGTCGGCGCTGCCGAGCACGATCCTGCCGTCCGCGCGGCGGGCGATCGCGGTGAAGTCGGTGTTCTGCTGTCCCTCGACGGCCGTCCTCGCCGACTTCCCGGCGGCCAGGTCGACGGTGAAGAAACCACCTCGGGTGGCCGCGTAGAAGGTGCCGTCATCGCCGTCGGCGACAGCCGTCGCCGGCCCCGGCAGGGTCACCGTCCGCGGCGCGCCGTTCTTCGGGAACACCGTGAGCGTCGCCGCCGTGGCCGCGGGCGTGAACACCACCAGTGAGCCGGTGGCAGCGTCGATCGAGGCGGATTGCGGACTGCCGGCCAGCGGCAGCACCCGCCCCGCCGGGGCGGTCGCCGCGGGAGGTGACACCGCCGGCCGGGCCGGTTCGATGGTGGGCGGGGCGGTGCTGATCGGGTTCTTGTCGCATCCGCCGACAACCAGTGACACCGCGGCCATCGCCATCGCCATCACCATCACGATCCTGCGCCTGACGACGCCGTTTCCGCGCTCTGGCAACGGGTGGCCCCCGGAATGTGTCGGTAGAGAGAGTCAGCGGGAAGTCTAAGTCTTCGGGAAAACCGGCCGATCAACCCGCCAGCCACCGTAACCACGGTTATGGTTAAGCCATGACGCTGGCCGCCGCCCCGCTGTCGAGCGGCGCCGAGTTCGTCGTCGAGGACCTCACCACGGGTCTCTTCGCCAGCGGCTTCGGCCGCTTGGGCGACGGCCGCAGCTTCTCCTTCCACGTCCACCGCGGCCAGCTGGTGGTGGAGGTCTACCGGCCCCGGCTGGCCGCCCTGGTGCCGCTGCCCGAGGACGTTATCGCGCGCTGCGAGCGCTGCCTGTTCGACCTGGACGTCGACGACGCCCGCAGCCTCTGCGCCGCCGTCCGTGATTCCGTCGCGACCGCCACGCCGCTGCGCTGAGCGGCACGCCTTCGACTGCCAGGCTCACGGCCTCGGCCGCACGGTACGGTCAGCCCCGTGAATGTGACGCCCATGTCGTGGCTGCAGGTGATCGTGCTCTCCGTCGTCCAAGGATTGACCGAGTTCCTGCCGATCTCCTCATCGGCCCATCTGGCCATCGTGTCCCGGGTGTTCTTCTCCGGCGACGCGGGCGCGTCCTACACCGCGGTCTCCCAACTCGGCACCGAATTGGCCGTGCTGGTCTACTTCGGGCGCGACATCATTCGCATCCTGAAAGCGTGGTTCGACGGTCTGCTGGTGCGCGCGCACCGGAACAACCCCGACTACCGGTTGGGCTGGTACGTCATCATCGGCTCGATCCCGATCGCGGTGCTGGGTTATGCGTTCAAACACGCGATCCGGTCCGACGTCCGCAACCTGTGGGTGATCGCCACCGCGATGCTGGTGTTCTCCGCCGTCATCGCCGCGGCCGAGTACTTCAGCCGCCAGGATCGCCACATCGACCAATTGACCTGGAAGGACAGCATTTTCGTCGGTGTCGCCCAGTGCCTGGCGCTGATTCCGGGCGTCTCCCGGTCCGGGGCAACCATCAGCGCGGGCCTGGTCCGCGGACTGGACCGGCCGCTGTCCGCGCGATTCGGCTTCCTGCTGGCGATCCCCGCGGTCTTCGCCTCCGGACTGTTCTCGCTGCCCGACGCCTTCCATCCCGAGACCGAGGGGATGAGCGCCACCGGCCCGCAGCTCGCGGTGTCGGTGGTCATCGCGTTCGTGATCGGGTATGCCGCGGTGGCATGGCTGCTGCGTTTCCTCACCCACCACGCGATGTACTGGTTCGTCGGCTACCGCGTGCTGCTGTCGCTGACCGTGATGGCGCTGCTGGCCACCGGCGTGGTCGCGGCCACCTGAGTGGAAAGCTCCGGTAGGTGACCGTCATCCTGTTGCGCCACGGCCGCTCGACGTCCAACACCGCGCACACCCTGGCCGGCCGCACCGAAGGCGTCGAACTCGACGAGAAGGGCGCCGCCCAGGCCGCCGCCCTCGTCGAGCGGCTCGACGGTCTGCCCATCACGGCGCTGGTGCGCTCCCCGCTGCTGCGCTGCCGGCTCACCCTGGAGCCGCTGGCCGCCGCGCTGGGCCTCGACCCGGTCGTCGACGAGCGGCTCGCCGAGGTCGACTACGGGCAGTGGACCGGCCGCAAACTGAGCGAACTCGTCACCGAGCCGCTGTGGTCGGTGGTTCAACAGCAGCCCAGCGCCGCGATCTTTCCCGACGGGGAGGGTTTGGCCGACGTGCAGTCCCGCGCGGTGGCGGCCGTCCGCGAGCACGACCGCCGGCTGGCCGCCGAGCACGGTGGCGACGCGCTGTGGGTGGCCTGCACCCACGGCGACGTGATCAAGGCCGTCGTCGCCGACGCACTCGGCAGCCACCTCGACAGCTTCCAGCGCATCGTCGCCGACCCGGCGTCGATGAGCGTGGTCCGCTACACCGACACCCGGCCGTTCGTGCTGCACGTCAACCACACCGGCGCCCAACTCGCCTCGGCGCTGCGCGCACCCCGGCCCGGTCCGGACAGCACGCCGAGCGGTGACGCACTCGTCGGGGGATCGACCGATTGAATCGGCGGCCACAGCCGGCCCGACTCTTCGGGCCGAGCGCAGTGTTACCGCCGGCCCGACTCTTCGGGCTGTGCCCGGTATTTTGGATCTGACCATGGCACGCTCCATCCACGTCTTCCGCACACCCGACCGATTCGTCGCCGGGACCGTCGGCGAACCCGGGAACCGCACGTTCTATCTGCAGGCCGTGCACGACAAGCGGGTGGTCTCGGTGATGCTCGAGAAGCAACAGGTCGCGGTGCTCGCCGAGCGGATCGGCGTGCTGCTCAACGAGGTGCACCGGCGGTTCGGCACCCCGCTGCCGCCGGAAGCCGACGTGTCCGACCTCGGCCCGCTCATCACCCCGCTGGACGCGGAGTTCCGGGTGGGCACGATGGGGCTGGGCTGGGACGCCGAGGCGCAGAGCGTCGTCGTCGAACTGCTCGCGGTCAGCGACACCGAGTTCGACGCCTCGGTGATCCTCGACGACGCCGAGGAGGGACCCGACGCCGTGCGGGTGTTCCTGACCCCGGAATCGGCACAGGAGTTCGCCGCCCGCTCGCATCGCGTGATCTCCGCGGGCCGGCCGCCGTGCCCGCTCTGCGACGAACCGCTGGACCCCGCGGGTCATCTGTGCGTGCGCACCAACGGCTACCGGCGGGGTGCGTGGACCGGGGACGAGGACTACGCCGGGGACGATCTCGACTCGTGACAGAGGGCAAACCGTCCGGGGCCGACGAGCGCCACGACGTCCTGCTGCGCGGCGATCTGAAACCGGTGGGCCGCATCCGCTCGGCCAGCAACGCGACGTTCCTCTGTGAGGCCACGCTGGACGGCGCCGCCGTTGCGTGCGTGTACAAGCCGGTGGCCGGGGAGCAGCCGCTGTGGGACTTCCCGGACGGAACCCTGGCCGGCCGGGAACTGGGCGCCTATCTCATCTCGGCCGCGCTCGGCTGGGATATCGTGCCGCACACCATCATTCGTGGCGGACCGGCCGGCGAGGGCATGGTCCAGCTGTGGGTGGAGCAGCGCGACGAGCCCGAGGACGCCGGGCTGGTGGACCTGTGCCCGAGCGATTCCGTTCCCGCCGGATACATCTCGATCGTCACCGCCTACGACTATTCCGGCGGCGAGGTGACGCTGGTGCACGCCGACAACCCGCAGCTGCGCCGGATGGCGTTGTTCGACGTCGTCGTCAACAACGCCGACCGCAAGGGCGGGCACATCCTCGCCGGAACCGACGGCCGGGTCTACGGCGTCGACCACGGGGTCTCGCTGCATTGCCACGACAAACTGCGGACCGTGCTGTGGGGTTGGGCCGGTGATCCGATCGGCGACGAGGACCTCGCCGCCCTGACCGACCTCGACACCCGACTCGCCGGGAAACTGGGCACCCGGCTGCGCGAACACCTGACCGCCGCCGAACTGGCCGCGCTGCGCCAGCGCATCCGCGCTCTGCTCGACGACCCGGTGATGCCGTCGCCCAACGGCCGCCGGCCGTTGCCCTGGCCGGCGTTCTAGTCGGCCCACTCCTGACGGGGCGGCGGGCCGACGACTCGGCTCCGCCGCCCCCGCAGCGCGGATTGCTTTGGTGCTCAGGCCGATTCGATGGTCGTCGGCCCGATGGAGGTGGCCGATCCGCTGCGGGTGACCTCGATTCGCCGGGCCTTGGCCCGCTCAGCTAACGGGATCGTCACCGTCAGCACGCCGTTCTCGTAGGTTGCGGCGATCTTGGTTGCATCCACTCCCTCGCCGAGGGAAAGCTGGCGGCGATAGGTGCCGAAGAACCGCTCGTTGGCCAGCCACTGCACCGAATCGCCAGAACGGGCGGAGCGGTGGGCGGTCAGTGTGAGGGTGCCGTTGTCCACGGTGACGTCCACCGACCCTGGATCCACACCGGGGAGATCCGCGGTCAGCACGTAGTGGTCGTCGATCTTGTAGAGGTCCATCGGCATGAACAGAGGGCTTCGATCGGTGCCGGAGTGGCTGGTCAGCAAGCCCCGGGTCATGGCATCAAGGTCACTGAAGGGATCAAAGCGGAGCACAGCAGTTCACCTCCTGATCTAGTCAAGGAGCCCGCCACCCCGGCGGGCAGCCTGTTCACTGTGCACCGCAGATATTAGCACTCACGGTCGGGGAGTGCTAATAGCTGTCGGTTCATCGGGTCGGCGCCGGGTACGGCCGCCTGAGCACTGCGGCGGCCCGCGCCTCAGTGGGCACTGCCCTAGTTGGCCGCCGTGCTGGGCTGCCAGTGCATGATCCCGCTGTCGGCCTCCAGCGACAGGTGCAGCTTGCCGTCCTGGATCAAATACGAGCGCACCCGGCCCAAGGCCGCGGCCACCGCGGTGTCGGACGAGGGCTGCGGGCAGAACATCCGGGTAAGCGCGATCGGCCCGAACGTCAGGCTGCCGGAGTCCGCGGCGGCGGCACTGAACTGCCAGGCCGAGGATCCGCGGTTGCAGTCCACCTGGAAGGCGGCGCGGCCGTCGTCGCCGAAGGTGACCGTGTACTTCGACGGATCGGCGATCGTGGTGTTCGGCTGCTCGTCGGGCGCCATCGAGTCGATGCCGATCAGCTGCCAGCTGGTGCCCGTCAGCGGATCGCTCGCCTTCGCTGAGCCGCAGCCCGACGCCGTGAGCGCCACCGCGGTCCCGGCGACCGCGAGAACGACGACCATCCGCATGGCGGCAAATCTACCTTCGGGGCGGTGCCGCGTGCTTTCTGCTGTCGGCAATACTGGCGGGGTGAGTCGCACCGACGCCGAACTGGCCGCCGATCTGGCCGAGGAGGCCGGGCGGCTGTTGCTGGCGGTGCGCGAGGAGATAGGCCACGACTTCCCGCCGGCCCTCGGCGACGCCGGCGACGTCCGTGCCAACGCGCTGCTGTTGCGGCGGCTGCGGGCCGAACGGCCCGGTGACGCCGTGCTCTCCGAGGAGGCGCACGACGACCTCAAGCGGCTGCACGCCGACCGGGTGTGGATCATCGACCCGCTGGACGGCACGCGCGAGTATTCGCTGCCGCACCGGGAGGACTGGGCCGTCCACGTGGCGCTTTGGCAGCGCACCGGAGCCGCTGGGTCGGCGACATCGGACACCGGAGCCGCTGGGTCGGCGACATCGGACACCGGAGCCGCCGACGGCGCCATCACCGCCGCCGCGGTGGCGCTGCCCGCCCTGGGCGAGGTGCATCGCAGCGACACCGCGACCGGCCCGGCGCCGCGTCCGGCCGGGCCCATCCGGATCACCGCCAGTTCCAACCGGCCGCCGGCCGTGCTGTGGCTGCTGCGCGACCGACTCGACATCGAGTTCATCCGGATCGGCTCCGCCGGGGCGAAGGCCATGGCGGTGCTGCGCGGCGACGCCGACGCCTACATCCACGCCGGCGGGCAGTGGGAGTGGGACAACGCGGCCCCGGCCGGGGTGCTGCAAGCCGCCGGCTTCCACGCCACCCGGCTCGACGGCTCACCGCTGCGTTACAACCGGCCCGACCCGTACCTGCCCGACCTGTTGATGGCCCGCCCGGAGGTCGCCGAGCTGATCCTCGACGCGATCTGGCAGGCGAGCTGATGCGGGCCTGGCCGACGGTCGAGATTCCCGCGCTGCCCGGCCGCGGGCCACAGCTGCGGCTCTACGACAGCGCCGACCGGCAGGTGCGGCCCACCGTGCCGGGGCCGACCGCCACCATGTACGTCTGTGGTATCACCCCGTACGACGCCACCCACCTGGGCCACGCGGCCACCTACCTGACCTTCGATCTGGTCTACCGGATGTGGGTGGACGGCGGTCACCGGGTGCACTACGTGCAGAACGTCACCGATGTCGACGACCCACTGTTCGAGCGCGCCGCCCGTGACGGTATCGACTGGCGTGATCTCGGGGCGCGGGAGACCCAGCTGTTCCGCGACGACATGACCGCACTGAGGGTGCTGCCGCCGCAGGACTACATCGGTGCCACCGAGGCGATCGACGAAGTGGTCGAGATGGTGGAGAAGCTGCTGGCCTCCGGCGCGGCCTACGTGGTGGACGACCCGGCGCATCCCGACGTCTACTTCCGGGCCGACGCCGACGTCCAGTTCGGCTACGAGTCCAATTACGACCGCGAGACCATGCTGCGGCTGTTCGCCGAACGCGGGGGAGACCCGCAGCGCCCGGGCAAGGCCGACCCGCTGGACGCCCTGTTGTGGCGAGCGGAGCGTCCCGGCGAGCCGAGCTGGCCCTCCCCGTTCGGTCCGGGCCGGCCCGGCTGGCACGTCGAGTGCGCGGCAATCGCGTTGAGCCGCATCGGGTTCGGCTTCGACGTCCAGGGTGGCGGCAGTGATCTGATATTCCCGCATCACGAGTTCTCCGCGGCGCATGCCGAGTGCAGCACCGGGCAGCGCCGGTTCGCCCGGCACTACGTGCATGCCGGGATGATCGGGTGGGACGGTCACAAGATGTCCAAGAGTCGCGGGAACCTGGTGCTCGTCTCGACGCTGCGCGCCCAGGGCGTCGATCCCGCCGCGGTGAGGCTGGGCCTGCTGTCCGGGCACTACCGCAGTGACCGGTTCTGGAGCGACGAGGTGCTGGCCGAGGCCACCGCCCGGCTGCAAAGATGGCGCAGCGCAGCCGCTTTGCCAGCCGGTCCCGACGCCGCCGATCTCATCGCGCGGTTGCGTCGATATCTGGCCGACGACCTCGACAGCCCGAAAGCGATCGCCGCCGTGGACGGTTGGGTCACCGATGCGCTGGAGTACGGCGGACGGGACGCCGCGTCCCCGCGCCTGGTCGGCACAGCGGTCGATGCGCTGCTCGGCATCCCGCTCTGACCGACTCGGCAACGATCCGTCCGATCGACTAGGTTGATGCCTCATGCGCAACCCGGTCGCGGTCGTCGTCGCACTGTTCATGCTGGTCTTGGCCGGCTGTAGCACCTCGAAACAGGGGTCCGAACGGCCTGAGTCGACGCCGTCCACCTCGGCGCAATCGACGCCCAGTGGTCCGCCCACCGCCGATCAGGCCCGCGCGATCGCCAAGGAGGCCTACATCTACGGCTTCCCGATGGTCGACAGCTACCGCATCCAGAACGCCTACTTCATCAATCCCAACAGCCCGGAATACAAGGGTCCGTGGAACGAAGTCCACAGTGCGGCAAGGGTTTACACTCCTGCCGACACCGCCGTCCAGACGCCGAACTCCGACACCCCGTACTCGATGCTGGGCGCGGACCTGCGCCCTGAGCCCCTGGTGCTGCTGGTGCCGCCGATCGACAAGGACCGCTACTACTCGCTGCAGTTCGTCGACGGCTACACCTACAACTTCGCCTACGTGGGCAGCCGCACCACCGGCAACGGCGGCGGTGCCTACCTGCTCGCCGGGCCGAACTGGAACGGCGAGAAGCCCCAGGGCATCGCCGAGGTCATCAAGGCCGACACCGACTTCGCCCTGGTGATCTACCGCACCCAGTTGTTCGGCCCCGACGACCTGGACAACGTCAAGAAGGTCCAGGCCGGTTACCAGGCCATGCCGCTGTCGACCTTCCTCAAGAAGACCCCGCCGGCGGAAGCGCCGGCGATGGAGTGGCCGACACCGCTGACCCCCGATGACCAGAAGACCTCGCTGAAGTTCTTCGACCTGCTGGACTTTCAGCTGAAATACGCCCCGACCATGGCCTCGGAGAAGGACATTCGCGCCCGGTTCGCCTCGATCGGCCTGACCGGCGACGGGACCTTCAACTCCGAGAAGCTCAGTCCGGAGATGCAGAAGGCGTTCTCCGAGGGGATGGCCGACGCCTGGGCCGAGTTCGCCACCTTCAAGAAGGACAAGATCGACACCGGCCAGCTCACAGCGGGTGATCTATTCGGGACCAGGGAACAGCTGAACGGCAATTACCTGTACCGGATGGCCGGTGCGGCGATCGGCATCTACGGCAATTCCAAGCAGGAGGCCATGTACCCGGTGCTGGCCACCGACTCCGAAGGCAAGCCGTTGAGCGGTGAGAACAAGTACACCCTCACCTTCCCGGCCGGCGGACTGCCGCCGGTGAACGCGTTCTGGTCGGTGACGATGTACAAGCTGCCGGAGAGCCTGCTGGTGGACAACCCGATCAACCGGTATCTGATCAACTCGCCGATGCTTCCGAACCTGACGAAGAACCCCGACGGCAGCCTGACGCTCTACATCCAGAACAGCCCGCCGGAATCCGACAGGCAGCCCAACTGGCTGCCCGCCCCGCCGGGACCGTTCACCATCTTCATGCGGCTGTACTGGCCGAAGGACGAGGCGCTCAACGGCACCTGGCAGGCGCCAAAGCTCGTGAAGGTCAGCTAGATCCCTCGGCGCGGGCAGTGTCTGGTTAGGGTCAATTCGTGTTCCCGATTATCGAAGATCGCCCCGGCGGCGATACGAGCTACTTCAACAACGTGCCGCAGGCGATCCTCGCCCAGGCGGAGTTGCCGGTCTTCAAGTTCGAACTGGAGAAGTCCGCGGGCAAGGAAGAGGATGGCTCCTACGGCAAGGAGGCCAACGTCTCCAATTTCCCGATCTCGACGGGTCTGGCCGGCGTTTCCATGAAGCTCCAGCCGGGGATAATGCGCGAACTGCACTGGCACGCAGATGCGGCCGAGTGGGCCTTCGTCGTCAGTGGCAGGGTGCGCACCACGCTGGTCGATCCGGCTGGGCATTCAGAGACCTCGGACTTCGCCCCTGGCGATGTGTGGTACTTCCCGCGCGGGCACGGCCACCAACTCGAGGCGCTGGGCAACGAGCCCTGCCACTTCATCCTCATCTTCGACAACGGCTACTTCAGTGAGTTCGGCACTTTCAGCATCACCGACTGGATGGCTCAGGTGCCCGTCGCGACCTTGGCGAAGAGCCTTCGGGTCGAGGAGGACGTGCTGCGCGGGTTACCCACCGGCGAGGTGTACTTCGCCAAAGGTCCGATACCGCCGGAACCGGCGGCTGCGCCGATGAGCGGTCCGAACACGACGACCCTGACCCACCGCTTCCCGCTCATGTCGCAGCAACCCACCGAGTTTCCCGGCGGCCGCGAATGGCTGGTGGACTCCTCGCGCTTCCCGATCTCGCGAACGATGACCGGCTTGGTATTCGAACTCGATGCAGGAGCCATCAGGACCCTGCACTGGCACCCCAATGCGTCGGAGTGGCAGTACGTCATCGGCGGTCAGTACCGCGTGACGTTGTTCGGGGCAAAGGGCCGCTACCGCGAGGAGGTCCTAAATCCCGGGGATGTCGGTTACATCCCGCAGGGCTACGGCCACTCGATCGAGAACATCGGATCCGAAACCGGGCGCATCCTGTTGGGCCTTAACGCCGGCACATTCCAGAAGATCGACCTGGCAGAGTGGATCGCGGGGCAACCGGCGGACGTCCTCGAAACCAACCTCGGTCTTCCCGCCGATCAGATCGCCAAGCTGCCTCGGGAGGACATATTCATCACCGACGGCGAAGACGAGCAGAACTAGCTTGGGCCGCTGTTCGCCGGACCTGCACCATGGAGTAGCCGGCGAGACCGCTGCTCGTGCCACGTCCGGCGGATACGGCCGGGCGAATGTGGACTACAGTTCCGCCGTGCCGTACGTGCCCACCTGGCTGACCAGGTAGCGCAGCTGGTCGGTCGAGGACCCGAAGGTCTGGTCGATGGCGGTCAGCCGGGCGGCGTAGTGCGCGATCGGGTACTCCGCGGTCACGCCGATGCCCCCGTGCAACTGGATCGACTCCTGGGCGATGTGCCGTCCCGAGCGGCCGATCTGCAGCTTGGCGCGGGCGCCGACCATCGGGTCGATCCGGCCGTCGGCCACCGACATGGCCAGGTAGTAGCTCATGCTGCGGGCAAGTTCCAGTGAGACGTACATGTCGGCCGCGCGCTGGGTCAGCGTCTGGAAGGTCTTGAGCGGAACGCCGAACTGCTTGCGGGTCTTGAGGTAATCCGTTGTCAGGCGCAGGGATTCGTCCATCGCGCCGACGGCTTCGGCGCACAGCGCCGACTGGAAGCTCAGCACCGCGGCCTCGATGGCCTGCGTCGCGTCCCCGCCCGAGCCGAGCGGCTGGGCCGGGGTGTTCTCCAGGACGACGTCCGCGCCGCGCAGGCCGTCGAACGTCCGGTAGCCCTCGCGCTGCACGGCGGCCCCGTCGACGACGAACAGTCCGCTGCCGCCGCCGGGCAGGGCCGCGGTGACCAACAGGGTGCCCGCGCTGTCCCCGGCGATCACCGGATTCTTGCGCCCGGTGAGGGTCCAGCCCCCGCCCTGCTCGGTGGCGCGGGTCGCCAGCTCGGCATTGCCGCGGCGACCGGGCTCGGTGTGCGCGAACGCCAGCAGGCGCTCGCCGGCGGCCACCTCGTCGAGCAGCGAGCGCTGCTCGGCGGAGCCGTGCGCGGCGATGACCGCCCCGGGGATCAGCGCGGCCGCGGCGATCGGCTCCGGCGCCAGCCGCCGGCCCGCCTCCGTCATCACCACCAGAACCTCGATCGGACCGGAATCCTCGTCGAGCCCCAGTCCCAGGATGCCGATCTCGGCGAGCTGCTTCCAGACGTCGGGGTTCCAGCCCGGCCCGGCGTCCAGGGGCGCGTCGACCACCCTGTTGCGCTCCTCGACGGTGCCGTAGCCGCGCAGCAGGACATGGCGGGTGGTGTCGGCGAGCAGTTGCTGTTCTTCGGTCAGATCAAAGTTCATGGCCGTCCCTGTTCACAGTCCGAGAATCGTCGAGGCGATGATGGTGCGCTGCACCTCGTTGCTGCCGCCGTAGATGGATGTCTTGCGGTAGTTGAGGTATCGCGGCGCCGCATGCTGCGCCCACTCCGGGGAGTCGACGGCGTCGGGCGCGTCGAAGGGCAGTCCGTCCGGTCCGGCCACCTCCACCATGAGTTCGGTCACCGCCTGCTGCAGCTGCGAACCGCGCAGCTTGAGGATGGACGACGCCGGGTTCGGCTTGCCGCCGCCCTCGTCGCCGCTGACCCGCAGCTGGGTGAGCTCCAGGGCAAGCAGCTCGTTCTCCACCTCGGCCACCCGCGCGGCGAACAGCGGATCCTCCAGCAGCGTGCCGGTTCCCAGTGGGGTCTTGGCCGCCCGCTCCTTGACCTCGGTGAGCCAGGCCTTACTGGTGCCGACCCGGGCGATCCCGTTGCGCTCGTTGGAGAGCAGGAACTTCGCGTAGCTCCAGCCGGCGTTCTCCTCGCCGACGAGTTGGTCGGCCGGGACGCGGACGTCCTCGAACCAGACCTCGTTGACCTCGTAGCTGCCGTCGATCAGCTTGATCGGCCGCACAGTGATTCCGGGAGTGGACATTTCGACGAGGAGGAACGAGATGCCGGCCTGCTTCTTCGGTGCGTTCGGGTCGGTGCGGGCCAGCACGAAGATCCAGTCAGCGTACTGGCCGAGCGTGGTCCAGGTCTTCTGGCCGTTGATGATGTAGTGGTCGCCGTCGCGCACCGCGGTGGTGCGCAGCGATGCCAGGTCCGATCCGGCTTCGGGCTCGGAAAAGCCCTGGCACCACCAGATGTCGAGGTTGGCCGTCTTGGGCAGGAACCGCTCCTTGAGTTCCTGGGAGCCGAACTGCGCGATGACCGGCCCCACCATGCTGGCGTTGAACGCCAGTGGTTCGGGGACGTAGGCCATCCGCATCTCCTCGGCCCAGATCTGGCGCTGCAGCGGGGTCCAGTCCTTGCCGCCCCACTCGACCGGCCAGTTCGGCACCGCCAGCCCGGCCTCGTTGAGGACGCGCATCGAGGTGACGACGTCCTCGGGGTAGTTGAGACTCTCGGTGCGCACCCGCTCGCGGATGTCCGCGGGGAACTTCGTGGTGAAGAAGTCGCGCAACTCGTCGCGGAAGGCGGCGTCGGCGTCGCTCAGTGCAAGTTTCACGGTCTCAATGTAGAGAAGGCCATCCGGCCCGCGCGAGTGTGGGGCCTATGACCAGATTCGGACGTTCGACCGTGCATATCCCGCACAGTCGCGGCGGGTTAGCGGCCGCGCCGGCGCAGGTAGCGCTCGAACTCCGCCGCCAGGGTGTCGCCGTCGACCTTCGACAGCGCCTCGTTGACGTCGATCTCGGCGTCGCCGCGCGCCTCCAGGCTGGCGACGTACTCGGCGATCTCCTCGTCCTCGGTCGTCATCTCGGTCACCGCCTGCTCCCACTCCTCGGCCTGCTCGGGCAGGTCGGCGAGCGGCACCTCGATGTCGAGGACCTCCTCGACGCGGCGCAGCAGCGCCACGGTGGCTTTGGGGTTGGGCGGCTGGGAGACGTAGTGCGGGACCGCGGCCCAGAACGTCACCGCCGGAATCCCGGCGGCCACACAGGCGTCCTGGAACACCCCGGCGATACCGGTGGGCCCCTCGTAACGCGACTCCTGCAGGCCGAAGGTCTTGGCCGAGTCGGGGGAGTAGGCCGCGCCGGACACCGGAACCGGCCGGGTGTGGGGGGTGTCGGCCAGCAGCGCGCCGAGGATCACCACGGTGTCGACGTTGAGCTTGTCGGCGATCGCCAGCAGCTCGGCGCAGAAACTGCGCCAGCGCATATTGGGCTCCACGCCGTGCATGAGCACGATGTCGCGGTCGGCGCCCGGCGGCCGGCACCAGGAGATCTGCATCGACGGCCAGACCAGTTCGCGGGTCACCCCGTCCACCTGGCGGATGACCGGCCGGTTGACCTGGTAGTCGTAGTACGACTCGTCGTCGATCTCGACGATCGGCTGGGCTTCCCAGATCTCGTCGAGGTGCTCCAGCGCATCGCTGGCGGCGTCCCCGGCGTCGTTCCAGCCCTCGAAAGCCGCCACGATGATGGTGTTGTGGAGTTCGGGCAGGGGCCCCTGGCTGCCGCTGCCACCGGCGGCGGTGCCACCGGCCCAGTTCCACGACGTCACCTGTCCAGCCTAAGCCCTGCCCGGCCGTGATGACCCGCAAGCGCGATCAGCCGACGCCGTAGACTTTCCTAGGTCGAGAGGCGTTGCAACGGGTATGTCCAAGGGTCGGGGGCCCTTGGTATCCGCCACGCTCGGCAGAGTCAAGGACGCCTTCCGCTGAGGAAGGAGCGCATGTGAAGGCCGCCCACGCGAACGACTTCGCGCCCAACATCCGCCCTGACTGCGCAGACGAGCTGACGGCCACCCTGCGCCGGCGGATCATGGTGATCGACGGCGCCATGGGCACGGCGATCCAGCGCGACCGGCCCGACGAAGCCGGCTACCGCGGTGACCGGTTCCGCGAGTGGCCGACTGCGCTGCAGGGCAACAACGACCTGCTGAACCTGACGCAGCCCCAGATCATCGAGGGCATTCACCGCGAGTACCTCGAGGCCGGCGCGGACATCCTCGAGACCAACACCTTCAACGCCAACGCGATCTCGCTGGCCGACTACGACATGCACGAGCTCGCCTACGAGTTGAATTACGTCGGCGCCGTGCTCGCCCGCAGGGTCGCCGACGAGTTCAGCACGCCGGAGCGACCGCGCTATGTCGCGGGCGCCATCGGGCCGACGACGCGGACCGCGTCGATCTCCCCGGACGTCAACGACCCCGGAGCCCGCAACGTCTCCTACGACCAACTCGTCACGGCCTACCTCGAAGCGGCCAGCGGCCTGGTCGACGGGGGTGCGGACCTGATCATCATCGAGACGATCTTCGACTCGCTGAACGCCAAGGCGGCGGTGTTCGCCGTCGAGACGCTGTTCGAGGAACGTGGACGCCGCTGGCCGGTCATCATCTCCGGCACCATCACCGATGCGTCGGGCCGGACGTTGTCCGGTCAGGTCACCGAGGCGTTCTGGAACTCGATCCGGCACGCGAAGCCGATCGCGGTGGGGCTGAACTGCGCCCTGGGTGCGCCGGAGATGCGGCCCTACATCGCCGAGATGTCAAGGATCGCAGACACATTCGTATCCTGCTATCCGAATGCCGGACTGCCCAACGCCTTCGGGGAGTACGACGAGTCCCCGGAGCGGCAGGCCGGTTACATCGCCGAGTTCGCCGAGGCCGGCCTGGTGAATCTGGTCGGCGGCTGCTGCGGAACCGCGCCGCCGCACATCGCCGAGATCGCCCGCGTCGTGGCGGGTAAGGCGCCTCGCCCGGTGCCCCGGATCGAGCCCGCCACCAGGCTTTCGGGCCTGGAGCCCCTCAACATCACCGCCGACTCGCTGTTCGTCAATATCGGTGAGCGCACCAACATCACCGGTTCGGCCCGGTTCCGCAACCTGATCAAGGCCGGCGACTACGACACCGCGCTGTCGGTGGCGCTGCAGCAGGTCGAGGTCGGTGCGCAGGTCATCGACATCAACATGGACGAGGGCATGATCGACGGCGTGGCGGCGATGGACCGCTTCACCAAGCTGATCGCCGCCGAGCCCGACATCAGCCGTGTGCCGGTGATGATCGACTCCTCCAAGTGGGAGGTCATCGAGGCCGGCCTGAAGAACGTTCAGGGCAAGCCGATCGTCAACTCGATCTCGCTGAAGGAGGGCGAGGAGAAGTTCGTGCGGGAGGCCCGGCTGTGTCGCAAGTACGGCGCCGCCGTCGTGGTGATGGCCTTCGACGAGGACGGTCAGGCCGACAACCTGGCGCGCCGCAAGCAGATCTGCGGGCGGGCCTATCGGATCCTCACCGAGGAGGTCGGCTTCCCGGCCGAGGACATCATCTTCGACCCGAACGTGTTCGCCCTCGCGACCGGTATCGAGGAGCACGCGGCCTACGGGACCGACTTCATCGAGGCTTGCGCCTGGATCAAGGAGAGCCTTCCGGGAGTGCATATTTCGGGCGGCATCTCGAATGTGTCGTTCTCGTTCCGTGGCAACAACCCGGTCCGCGAGGCCATCCACGCGGTGTTCCTGTTCCACGCCATCAGGGCCGGCCTGGACATGGGCATCGTCAACGCCGGCGCGCTGGTGCCCTACGACTCGATCGACCCGGATTTGCGGGAGCGCATCGAGGATGTCGTGCTCAACCGCCGTGAGGACGCCACCGAACGGCTGCTGGAGATCGCCGAGCGGTTCAACAGCACAGGGGCAGGCCCCGGACAAGAGGGAGATCCTGCCGCCGCCGAATGGCGGAGTCTTCCTGTCCGCGAACGGATCACGCACGCCCTGGTGAAGGGCATCGACGCTCACGTCGACGATGACACCGAGGAGCTTCGGGCGGAGATCGCCGCAGCCGGCGGGCGGCCCATAGAGGTCATCGAGGGCCCGTTGATGGACGGCATGAACGTCGTCGGCGACTTGTTCGGCGCCGGCAAGATGTTCCTGCCCCAGGTGGTGAAATCGGCCCGGGTGATGAAGAAGGCCGTCGGCTACCTGCTGCCCTACATCGAGGCCGAAAAGCGTCCCGGCGATGCGGAATCCACCAACGGCACGATCATCATGGCGACGGTCAAGGGCGACGTCCACGACATCGGCAAGAACATCGTCGGGGTCGTCCTGCAGTGCAACAACTACACCGTGATCGACCTCGGCGTGATGGTGCCCGCGCAGAAGATCCTCGACGCGGCCAAGGAGCACGACGCCGACATCATCGGGCTGTCCGGTCTGATCACGCCGTCGCTGGACGAGATGGTCAACTTCGCCGTCGAGATGGAACGCGAGGGGATGACGATCCCGCTGCTGATCGGCGGCGCGACCACCTCGCGCGCCCACACCGCGGTCAAGATCGCGCCACGGCGTTCCGGCCCGGTGATCTGGGTGAAGGACGCATCCCGCTCGGTACCGGTCGCCGCCGCGCTGCTCGACGACAAGCAGCGGCCCGCGCTGCTCGACGCCACCGACAAGGACTACGCCTCGCTGCGCGAGCGACACGCCGAGAAGAACGAGCGGCCGATGCTCACGCTGGGGAAGGCCCGCGCCAACCGCACGCCGATCGAGTGGGACGGCTACACCCCGCCAGTGCCCGCGCAGGGCCTGGGCGTTCGGGAGTTTCTCGACTACGACCTCGCCGAACTGCGGGAGTACATCGACTGGCAGCCGTTCTTCAACGCCTGGGAGATGAAGGGCCGCTTCCCCGACATCCTCAACAACCCGGTCGCCGGCGAGGCCGCCCGCAAGCTGTACGACGACGCCCAGGTGATGCTCGACACCGTGATCAAGGAGAAGTGGCTGACCGCCAACGGCGTGATCGGCTTCTTCCCCGCGAACGCCGCCGGCGACGACATCGAGGTCTACACCGACGAGACCCGCACCGAGGTGCTCACCACGTTGCACAACCTCCGTCAGCAGGGTGAGCATCGCGATGGCATCCCGAACCGGTCATTGGGCGACTACGTCGCTCCCAAGGAGAGCGGGCTGGCCGACTACGTCGGCGCCTTCGCCGTCACCGCAGGGCTCGGCAGCGGAGAGAAGATCGTCGAATTCAAGGCGGCCAACGACGACTACAGCGCAATCCTGCTGGAGTCCCTCGCCGACCGGCTCGCCGAGGCGTTCGCCGAACGGATGCATCAGCGGGTCCGCACCGAATTCTGGGGATACATTCCCGACGAGCAGCTGGACAACGAGTCGCTCATCGGGGAGAAGTACGTCGGCATCCGTCCCGCCCCCGGCTATCCGGCCTGCCCCGAGCACACCGAGAAGGCGACGCTCTTCGAGCTGATGGACGTCACCGCGCGGACCGGCATCGAGCTGACGGAGTCGATGGCGATGTGGCCCGGTGCCGCCGTCAGTGGCTGGTACTTCTCGCACCCGCAGTCGCAGTACTTCGTCGTCGGCCGGCTGGCCCAGGACCAGGTGGCCGACTACGCCAAGCGCAAGGGCTGGACGCTGGCCGAGGCGGAGCGGTGGCTCAGCCCGAACCTGGGCTACAACCCGGAGGACTGAACCCTACGGCGGCAACGCCTTTCAGGCTGGGGCTAGGGGGTCGATCCGGTGGCGCCCCGCTGGCCGTCGGCGCCTCTGGCCCCGGTGGCGCCCTTAGCTCCGGGAGTGCCGGTCGAGCCGCGGAGGCCGGCGTTGCCGTTGGTCCCGCTCTTACCGAAGGCACCGGTGCCGCCGCTGGTTCCGGTGGGACCGGTGTTTCCGGTGGCGCCTCGGGCGCCGGTGGCTCCGCTGGCGCCGTGGATGCCGGTGGCTCCGTTGGTGCCGGCTTTGCCTTTGCGGCCCAGCAATCCGCCGGGTCCTGCGGCCCCGCCTTGACCGCCGGCACCACCGGTACCGCCTGAGCCGCCGGGCCCACCGGTGCCGCCTTGACCGCCCGTTCCACCGGCACCTCCCGCGCCGGGCGTGCCGGGCGCTCCGCCAGAGCCGCCCGTTCCGGGCGTGCCCGGTGACCCGCCCAGCCCGCCGGCTCCGCCGGTGCCGCCGTCACCGCCGGTGCCCCCCGTGCCGCCGGACCCACCACTGCCGCCAATGTTGGTGCTGGGAGGCGGTCCGGCGCCCCTGCCCCCGTCGCCGCCATCGCCGCCTGTTCCGCCGGTCGCGCCGGTGCCGCCCGTGCCACCGGTGCCCCCGGTGCCACCGCTTCCGGCGTTGCCGCCGTCCCCGCCGGCGCCGCCATCGCCGGCGCCGCCGCCCATGCCCCCGGTACCGCCGGTGCCGCCGGTGCCACCGGTGCCACCGGCACCGCCGATTCCACCGGGTCCGCCCACTCCGCCGACACCACCGTTGCCGCCGCGTCCGAACAATCCACCCGCACCCCCGGCTCCGCCGCCGCCAGCCGGGGTGCCCGCACGGCCTGCGCCGCCCGCCGCGCCGGCGCCGCCGATCCCGCCCACGCCGCCGCTTGCCCCGCTGCCGCCGTCAGTACCGGCCCCGCCGAGGCCACCCATAGCGCCATCGGTCCCGGTGCCCCCCGTCCCACCGGTTCCGCCGTTCAAACCTGGCGCACCCTGCCCTCCGGCACCGCCCGCACCGCCGGTGCCCCCAGTCGTGGTGCCAGATCCTGAGACCCCTGCCGTTCCCCCGGTCCCACCGGCACCGCCTGCACCGCCACCGTCCCCGCCCTGGCCGCCCTGGCCGCCCTGGCCACCGAAGACACTTCCAAATTGGGTGCTCCCGATACCTCCCACGCCACCGGTGCCTCCGGTGGCGCCGATGGCGCCGGGGCCACCGGTCCCGCCGGTACCGCCGACAGGGTTGCTAGACCCGCCCGTACCGCCTGGGCCACCAGGGTTGCCGGCACCACCCGCCCCGCCCGCGCCAGGAGGGACTCCGTCGCTGCCCGGGCTTCCGGTCGAGCCGGGGGTGCCGGAGGGCGCGGGGTTGACGCCGGGATCACCGGCGGAACCGGGGTCGCCGATGCCGCCGGGGGAACCGTCACCGCCGCGTGCGCCGGTCGTCCCGGTGGCGCCAACGGCACCGCTAGCGCCAGCGGTTCCCGCGTCACCCGCGCTGCCGGTGGCGCCGACCGCCCCCGTCGCGCCGGTGAGTCCGTCACCGCCCGCGCCGCCGTCACCACCGCTGGCGAACAGGGCGAAGAGTCCGGCGTTGCCACCCGTACCGCCGCTGGCCCCCGTGCCGCCGACCCCGCCGGCGCCGCCCTTGCCGAAGAACGCGAACAGCCGCGCGTTGCCGCCCGCACCGCCCGCCGCCCCGGTGCCGCCGGTTCCCCCGGTGCCGCCGTGGGTGAACCAGCCGAAGAAACTCCCGTCGCCACCCCGGCCGCCGGCCTGGCCTGAGAGGCCGGCCCCGCCGGCCCCGCCGCTGCCGCCGAACAATCCCGCGCTGCCGCCGTTGCCGCCGTTGGCGCCGTTACCGCCCGACCCCCACAGCAGGCCGCCGTTGCCGCCGTTGCAGGCCGAACCGGTGCAGTCCGCTGCGGCGTCCAGACCGTTGCCGATCAACCAGCCCCCGGGTCCGAAAATCGGCCGCAACGCTTTCGATGCCTGCGCTGATGCGGCGGCCAACCGCGGCGGGGTCGGGGTCGCCGCTGCCGAACCGAACAACCCGCCCGTGGGGGCCGGAGACAACGGGATCTCATGGGTGGTCAACTGCACCAGCGCCGACACCACCGGACCCGGCGACCCAGCCGGCGTGCCGGCCAGCACCGCACCGGCCCCCAAGACAGCCAGCCCCGCACTCAGCGGAACACCCCGACGCACCATCACAAGCTCCTCACATGGCAAGGGCGGCGGAGGCGCACCACCCCGGAGGATGACCTAATCAGACATACGGTCTGATCGCTAGCGATGACCCGTCAGTCAAGGGGACCAGATCTGCAACCTCTCGCACCAAAGTCCTCCGAGGTTCGGGATCGTCCATCACTGCTTCGTGGTACCAACCGTTCCAGCCGCGGCCCCTGCCGATGAATTGGTGAGGATCGCCGTGCGGGCGATAGCCTTCCGGCATGAAAGCGGTGCTGTTCGACATGGACGGCACGCTGGTCGACTCCGAAAAGCTTTGGGACATAGCGATGCAGGAGCTCTACCGCAAGTTCGGCGGTGAAATGACACCTGAGGTCCGCGAGTCCACCGTGGGAGGTTCGTCGGAGAGCGTCATGCGCATCGTGTACACCGACCTCGGCCTGGAGCAGGACCCCGCCGATATGGCGGCGACGGCCGACTGGCTGCACGTCATCACCGGTGAACTGTTCGAAGCCGGGCTGCCGTGGTGTAGCGGCGCCCGTGAACTGCTCGACGCCCTGCACGACGCGGCCGTGCCGATGGCACTGGTCACCAACACCCGGCGCGGACTGACCGAGCGCGCGCTCAACAGCATCGGCCGGCACTACTTCACCGCCAGCGTCTGCGGCGACGAGGTGCCCCGGGCAAAGCCTGCCCCCGACCCCTACCGGCGCGCCGCCGCGCTGCTCGGCCTGCAACCCGCGCACTGTCTGGCGATCGAGGACTCGGTGACCGGCGCGGCCTCCGCCGAAGGCGCTGGATGCCCGGTTCTGGTGGTGCCCAACGACATCGAGGTCCCGGCCAGCCCTCGCCGCCACCACGTCACCTCGCTGGCCGACGTCGACCCCGGCCGCCTACGGGCCATCTACGACGCCCTGCAACTCGATCCGGAACCCATCGCCTGACCTGCGGCGTCCTGGGCGGTTCTGGGTGACTCAACGGCACGGTTGTGCCATGGTTGAGGAATCTCGGAGTGCTGCGAAAGGACCTCAGATGGCCGGCCAGGGACCCACCAGCGACACCCCGGAGTTGTTCGAGGACGAGGAATTCTCTTCCGGGCGAACGGCGGTGCGGATCGCCTCGGTCGCCGCGCTCGGCGGCCTGCTGTTCGGTTATGACAGCGCCGTGATCAACGGCGCCGTCGCGTCGATTCAGAAGTACTTCGGCATCAACAACGCCTCGCTGGGCTTCGCCGTCGCCTCGGCGTTGCTCGGCGCGGCCGCCGGAGCCATGACGGCCGGCCGGCTGGCGGACCGGATCGGCCGAATCTCGGTGATGAAGATCGCGGCGGTGTTGTTCCTGATCAGCGCGCTGGGCACCGGCCTGGCGGGCAGTGTCTGGATGATTGTGCTGTTCCGCATCGTCGGCGGCGTCGGTGTCGGCGTCGCCTCGGTGATCGCGCCGGCCTACATCGCCGAGACCTCCCCGGCGCGAATCCGCGGCCGGCTCGGGTCGCTGCAGCAACTCGCCATCGTCACCGGCATCTTCATCTCGCTGGCCATCGACTACCTGCTGGCTCACCTCGCCGGCGGCGCGGACAAGGACCTGTGGCTGGGCCTCGAGGCCTGGCGCTGGATGTTCCTGATGATGGCCGTGCCCGCGGTGATCTACGGCTTGCTGACCTTCACCATTCCGGAGTCCCCGCGGTATCTCGTTGCGCGCCATCGCATCCCGGAAGCGCGCAAGGTTCTGACCCTGTTGCTGGGGGAGAGGAACCTGGAGATCACCCTCAACCGGATCCAGAGCACGCTGGCCGGCGAGGACAAGCCGTCGTGGCGTGACCTTCGCAAGCCCAGCGGCGGTATCTACGGCATCGTCTGGGTCGGCCTCGGGCTGTCGGTCTTCCAGCAGTTCGTCGGCATCAACGTGATCTTCTACTACTCCAATGTGCTCTGGGAGGCCGTCGGTTTCGACGAGAGCAAGGCGTTCCTGATCACCGTCATCACCTCGATCGTGAACATCGCCACCACGTTGATCGCGATCGCGCTCATCGACAAGATCGGTCGCAAGCCGCTGCTGCTGATCGGATCCGCGGGCATGGCGATCACGCTGGCGACCATGGCGTTCATCTTCGGCACCGCGCCGCAGGTGGACGGCAGCCCGCAGCTGCACGGCGCGGAGGGCCCGATCGCGCTGGTCGCGGCCAACCTGTTCGTGGTGGCGTTCGGCATGTCCTGGGGACCGGTGGTGTGGGTGCTGCTCGGCGAGATGTTCCCCAACCGCATCCGGGCGGCGGCACTCGGACTGGCCGCCGCCGGCCAATGGGCGGCCAACTGGCTCATCACCGTGACCTTCCCCGGCCTGCGCAACATCCTGGGCGTGGCGTACGGGTTCTATGCGCTGTGCGCCATTCTGTCGTTCGTGTTCGTGTGGATCTGGGTGCACGAGACCAAAGGCCTGGCACTCGAGGACATGACGTCCGACCAGATGGCGTAGCTGTCACCCGCGGGACGGACGTGGTTTCGGTCATCCCCTGATCGGGAAGTCCAAGGCGAACGACCGCCGGGGAGATTTCTCATGACCGAGACGTGGGCTCCGGCAGCCCGCTGGACATCGGGTCACCCCTTGGGTTTTCCCGTTCGTGGTTTTCGGGTGCCGCATGGAACAATCCCAGCCCGTGAAGACCTTCGAGGAACTGTTCGCCGAACTCGGCGAGCGGGCCCGCACCCGGCCGGCCGGCAGTGCCACGGTCGCGGCGTTGGACGCCGGCGTGCACACCCTCGGCAAGAAGATCCTCGAAGAGGCCGGCGAGGTGTGGCTGGCCGCCGAGCACGAGTCCGACGAGGCGCTCGCCGAGGAGATCAGTCAGCTGCTGTACTGGACCCAGGTGCTGATGGTCGCGCGCGGACTGACCCTCGACGACGTCTACCGGAAGCTGTAGAGACCCCATGTTGCGTGTCGCGGTGCCCAACAAGGGTGCGCTCTCGGAGTCAGCCGCCGAAATCCTGTCCGAGGCGGGATACCGGCGTCGCACCGATCCCAAGGACCTCACCGTCATCGACCCCGCCAACGGCGTCGAGTTCTTCTTCCTGCGGCCCAAGGACATCGCCATCTATGTCGGCTCCGGAGACCTCGACCTTGGCATCACCGGCCGGGATCTGGCCGCCGAGTCGGGCGCACCGGTGCGCGAACGCCTGGCCCTGGGGTTCGGGTCGTCGAGCTTCCGCTACGCCGCGCCGGCCGGACGCACCTGGACGGCGGCCGACCTGGCCGGTATGCGGATCGCCACCGCCTATCCCAACCTGGTCCGGAAAGACCTGGCCGCCAAGGGGATTGACGCCACGGTGATCCGGTTGGACGGTGCGGTGGAGATCTCGGTGCAACTCGGGGTGGCCGACGCCATCGCCGACGTCGTGGGCTCGGGCCGGACGCTGCGCATGCACAACCTCGAGGCCTTCGGTGAGCCGCTGTGCGACTCCGAGGCGGTGCTGATCGAACGGGATCTGCCCTCTTCGGAGAACCGCGCCGCCCGAGACCAGCTGGCCGGCCGGGTACAGGGCGTGGTTTTCGGCCAGCAGTACCTGATGCTGGACTACGATTGCCCCCGCGACCTGGTGGACCGCGCGACGGCGATCACCCCTGGCCTGGAATCCCCGACGATAGCCCCGCTGGCCGACCCGGAGTGGGTGGCCGTGCGCGCCCTGGTCCCGCGCCGCGACGTCAACGCCATCATGGACGAACTCGCCGGGATCGGCGCCAAGGCGATCCTGGCCTCCGACGTTCGATTCTGCCGGTTCTGAACGGCCGGGCGGCCCTGGGCAGCGTGCTAGTTTCCCGATGACCGCAGACTGGCGCAGTTCGGCCGGAATCTGCACTGGCGGATGACGCCATAGTGGGCACTGAGTACCGGAGGACACCATGACGCACGCGCTCGTCTTATCGCTGGCATTGCTGATCGGCGTGGTCGCCGGTCTGCGCGCCTTCACCGCACCGGCGGTCATGGCCTGGGCGGTGTTCCTGAACTGGATCAACCTCTCCGGTACCTGGGCGTCGTGGATGGGTCACTGGATCACGGTGGCGATCCTGACCCTTATCGCCGTCGCCGAGTTGATCAGCGACAAGATGCCCACGCTGCCCAGCCGTAAGTCCGCGCCGCAGTTCCTGGTCCGGTTGGCCAGCGGCGCGTTCTCCGGCGCCGTCCTGGGCACCGCGTGGGGTTACCGGTGGGGCAGCCTGGGGGCCGGCTTGATCGGAGCGGTCATCGGCACGGTCCTGGGCTACGAGGTCCGCACCAGGCTCGTCGCCGCCAACGGCGGGAAGGATCGACCGGTGGCAGTGGGTGAGGACGTCTTCGCCGCCGCCGCCGGTTTCGCGGTCGCGTTCCTGACCAGCGTCCTGTGAGCGTCCCGCAATTCGGCGATTCGGAACCCGTCGCCGCGCCGCGCTCGGATAATCGTCGGATGATCGCCGACTGGAGTAAGGCTGTCCGACGTGCCCTCGCCGCGGCGGTGTGTGCCGTCGCCGCCGTGGGCGCACCCGCTCTCGCCCACGCCGACGACGTAGCCCCCGGCCCCGGCTGGGCTCCGGACTACACCACGTTCCCGTACAACCTCTGGCAGAACCGCGTCACACCGGAGATGGTCACCGCCGAGGGCGAGGCCTGCCACTGGTTCAACACCCAGTACGACGGCCTGAGCGCGCAGATCTTCGGATTCCAGAACGCCCTGCGGGACACCTACGACGTGTGGCCCAACGTGCAGGCCGATGGCGACGCCGTGCGGGCCAACGTCGACCGGGCCGCGGGGTTCCTCGATCCCCGGGTCCACATCCTCTACATCACGAATTACCCGGACCAGAGCCAGTATTCGCCGCTCTACAACGGCGACTCGTTCTATCACCTCTGGTACCAGCTCACGTCGATCAGCGACAAGCTCGCCCGCCACCAGCCGTCCGGAGTGATCAACGCGAACACCGCGACGATGAGGGTCTACGGTGACACGATCCGCAACTCCGGGGTGTGCAACGGGGCGTGAACGACGTCCGCAGGACCGGCCCTTTCGTCGTCGGCGACCGTGTGCAGTTGACCGACGCCAAAGGTCGTCACTACACGATGATCCTCAACCCGGGCAATGAGTTTCACACCCACCGGGGTGCGGTCACCCACGACTCGGTGATCGGCCTGCCGGAGGGCAGCGTGGTCAAGTCCACCAACGGCGACGCTTTCCTGGTGTTGCGCCCCCTGCTGATCGACTACGTCATGTCGATGCCGCGCGGGGCGCAGGTGATCTACCCGAAGGACGCCGCACAGATCATCCACGAGGGCGACGTGTTCCCCGGGGCGCGTGTGCTGGAGGCCGGCGCCGGATCCGGCGCGCTGACCTGCTCGCTGCTGCGGGCGGTCGGCTCGGCCGGCGAGGTGATCTCCTACGAGGTCCGCGACGACCACGCCGAGCACGCCCGGCGCAACGTCGCGACGTTCTTCGGCGGGGACCCGGAAAACTGGACGCTGACGATCGGCGACCTCGCCGACTGCGACCTCCCGGATGCGTCGGTCGACCGGGTGGTGCTCGACATGCTGGCCCCGTGGGAGGTTCTCGAGGCGGTGGCCCGCGTCCTGGTGCCGGGCGGCGTGCTGGTGATCTACGTCGCCACGGTGACGCAGCTGTCCCGTGCGGTCGAGGCGCTGCGTGAGCAGCAGTGCTGGACCGAGCCGCGGTCCTGGGAGACCCTGCAGCGCGGATGGAACGTCGTCGGCCTGGCCGTGCGGCCGCAGCACAACATGCGCGGTCACACGGCGTTCCTCATCTCGGCGCGACGGCTGGCGCCCGGCACCGTGACGCCGACGCCGCTGCGCAAAAAGGGTCGCGGCGGGGTCTGAGCGTTCCCGCCCTCGGGTCAGGGCGGCCCCGGAATGAGCGGCCGATCCGGCACGACCTCACCGACGGGGAACAGTTCGCTAGTCGTCGCTGCGAATCAATCCTCTTCGGGCGGAGAGCAATTCGACTTCCGGCCGCGCAGCCACCAGGCGTTCGGCCGAGTCGAGGACGTTGACCACATGCGCGCTGTCGGCGGCCACCACCGCGATGCCTACGCCGGCCCGGCGGTGCAGGTCGAGCGAACCGGTCTCGGCGGCCGAGACACCGAACCGCCGCGCCAACTCGGCGACGATCGGCCGCACCACCGAGCGTTTCTGCTTGAGTGACCGGACGTCGCCGAGCAGGATGTCGAATTCGATCCAGCCGATCCACATTCGCACGCCTCAGCGCGGGGGAGTCGGGGCTGCCGGGGGTGGAGCCGGTGAAACCGCCGGGGGCGGGGCGGGGGTGTCGGTGCGGGCGTTGCCGAAGGCCAGTACCTCCTCGGCGGTCTCCCGGGTGAGCTGCCAGCCGGTCGGAGAGCGGGTGAACTCCATCGGGAAGGCGAACTCGCCAGGACCGTTCGCTCCGGGTTGACCGCCGGTGAGCTTGACGATCGCCAGGACGTCACCGGGGTGGCTGTCCGACCACCGGATCTCCGACGCGGTCACGGTCACCGGACTGAAGCCGGTGTCGCGCAACGCGCCCGCGAACCCGTCCAGGGCGGGGGCGTCGGCGGGCACGGTGTTCTGCACGAGCCCCAGCTTGTCGGTGCCGGGAACCGCGGGATCGGCCAGCCTGGCCATCACGTCGCTCAACGCCGCGGGCTCGGGCAGCGGTCCTGGTTGGGCGGGCGGTGCGGTCGCTGAGGACGGCGAGGTGGCGCTGAGAGGACCTGAGGTGCGCGCGGCCAGGTCACGCGAGCAGCCGCAAACACTGAGCGCCGCCACGGCGGTGGCGGCGCTCAGGAGGATCAGTGGGCTGCGGATGGCTAGGCGCTGAAGATGGACAGCACCGTCGAGGCCGACGAACGGGACAGCTTCCAACCGCCCTGGTCGACGAAGGTGACGGTCTGGGTGGTCGGCGGCATGGACGGCCCGGAGGCGGTGATCGTGGCACTCGCCGCGCCGGGGCCGACCGGGGTGATGTTGCCCACGGTGAAGTTCAGCGGGATCTGGCCCTTGGCGACGGCGTTCTTCATCAGGGCGTCGGCGGTGCGGGCCTCGATGCGGCCGATGCCGCCCTCGACCAGGTAGGCCTTGCTGGCGAACGGGACGCCCGGGTCGGCCAGGCCGTTGAGAACGCCGGTGATGTCGTCGGCGGTCGGCACATCGGCGGCGGGGTCCAGGGGCAGCGGCGCGCCGAAGACCATCGGCTGCACCGCCGGAGAAGCGCTCGCCGTGATTGTTACCGCGGCGGTGATGCCCGCCGCGGCGCCGCCGGCGATAGCGGCCGCTGCCACGCACGTGGCGAGGAATTTCTGGGTCACGACTGTCCTTTCGATCGGGCCCGACTGCTGTCGAGGTTAACAGCGATGGCGGAGTCGATTCGACGATGCCGCCGAGGGACGAGGTGGGGAGGAGTGAGACGGATGTCGAAGTCGATTCGACGATGCCGCCGAGGGACGAGGTGGGGAGGAGTGGGACGAATGTCAGAGTGTCGAAATTCTCCGAGCGCCCACAATGGTTCAATCGCCGGTAGCGTTGGGGTATCCACCGCACCAGATTCGGTGCGCGGAAGGAGCCGTTATGAGTGAGTCACATCGATCTGGAGCTTTCGGTGCCCACGACGACGGGGATGCCGCCGAACTGGAACAGCTGCGCCGCGAGGCGGCCGCGCTGCGTGACCAGTTGCAGAGCGTCAGCGGCGGTCAGCGTTCCCGTGAGGTGCAGCAACTGGAAGCCCGGATCGACTCACTCGCGTCCCGTAACGCCAAGTTGATGGACACCCTCAAGGAGGCCCGTCAGCAGCTGCTGGCGCTGCGGGAGGAGGTCGACCGGCTGGGCCAGCCGCCCAGCGGCTACGGCGTGATGCTGGGCGCCCACGACGACGACACCGTCGATGTGTTCACCTCGGGCCGGAAGATGCGGCTGACCTGCTCGCCCAACATCGACGCCAAGACCCTCAAGAAAGGCCAGACGCTGCGTCTCAACGAGGCGCTGACCGTCGTCGAGGCCGGCACGTTCGAGGCTGTCGGCGAGATCAGCACGCTGCGCGAGGTGCTCGCCGACGGGCACCGCGCCCTGGTCGTCGGCCACGCCGACGAGGAGCGGATCGTCTGGCTGGCCGAGCCGCTGGTGGCCGTCGAGGACATGGATCCCGACGTCGCCGCGACCCTCGATGAGGACCTGCGGCCGCGCAAGCTTCGTCCCGGCGATTCGCTGCTGGTCGACACCAAGGCCGGTTATGCCTTCGAGCGCATCCCCAAGGCCGAGGTCGAGGATCTCGTCCTGGAGGAAGTGCCCGACGTCGCCTACAGCGACATCGGCGGCCTGACCCGCCAGATCGAGCAGATCCGCGACGCCGTCGAGCTGCCGTTCCTGCACAAGGAGCTCTACCGCGAGTACTCGCTGCGCCCGCCCAAGGGCGTGCTGCTGTACGGTCCGCCCGGCTGCGGCAAGACGCTGATCGCCAAGGCCGTCGCCAACTCGCTGGCCAAGAAGATGGCCGAGGTCCGCGGCGACGACGCGCGCGAGGCCAAGTCCTACTTCCTCAACATCAAGGGCCCCGAGCTGCTCAACAAGTTCGTCGGCGAGACCGAGCGGCACATCCGGCTGATCTTCCAGCGGGCCCGCGAGAAGGCCTCCGAAGGCACCCCGGTGATCGTGTTCTTCGACGAGATGGACTCCATCTTCCGCACCCGCGGCACCGGGGTGAGCTCCGACGTCGAGACCACCGTGGTGCCTCAGCTGCTCAGCGAGATCGACGGCGTCGAGGGCCTTGAGAACGTCATCGTCATCGGTGCCTCCAACCGCGAGGACATGATCGACCCCGCGATCCTGCGGCCCGGCCGCCTGGACGTGAAGATCAAGATCGAGCGCCCGGATGCCGAAGCGGCGCAGGACATCTTCAGCAAGTACCTCACCGAGGAACTCCCGGTCAACGCCGACGACCTGGCCGAGTTCAGCGGCGACCGCGGCGCCTGCATCAAGGCGATGATCGAGAAGGTCGTCGACCGGATGTACGCCGAGATCGACGACAACCGCTTCCTGGAGGTCACCTACGCCAACGGTGACAAGGAGGTCATGTACTTCAAGGACTTCAACTCCGGGGCGATGATCCAGAACGTCGTGGACCGGGCCAAGAAGTACGCGATCAAGTCGGTGCTGGAGTCCGGCCAGAAGGGTCTGCGCATCCAGCACCTGCTGGACTCCATCGTCGACGAGTTCGCCGAGAACGAGGACCTGCCCAACACCACCAATCCCGATGACTGGGCGCGGATCTCGGGTAAGAAGGGCGAGCGGATCGTCTACATCCGCACCCTGGTCACCGGCAAGAGCAGCAGTGCCAGCCGGGCGATCGACACCGAGTCGAACCTGGGGCAGTACCTCTAACTGGTGGTCAGCGAGTAGGTGTTGGTCAGGTCGTCCTGCAGCACGTGCGCGACGCTGGACGTGGTGTCGACAGTCAAAGGTTCTGTGAGAGTTCGGGTTTCATACCTCCACCCGGCCGGCGGGTGCAGCCGCGACGCCAACCCGGGCAGGTCCTCGAGGGTCAGGGTCTTGTCGGCGACCTGGCTGTAGGTCTGCATCACCCAGCGCCGTCCGTCGGGGTCGACGAGTTCGAACACTGGACGCCCGGCATCGAAGGTGAACACCGCGCGGCGGTCGACCCGGTTGACGCTGTACGGCGCCGGATTATTCGACGCCATCTGGACGGTGGCCTGCTCGATCATCTCGATGCCGCCGAACGTCTTGGTGGGCTGCGGTTCGCCGGCCTTCTTGCCGATCCGGCTCATCAGCCAGTAGCGCGGTCCGTTGAGCAACGCGGCGGCGGCGCCGTTCTCCTTGGCGATCGCCTCGGCGTCGAGGGCGTCCCACAAATCCGCCGGACAGTCGTTGAGCGGAAAGGTGTTGTAGACCGTCGCCTCCGGGCCGGACTGACCCATCCGGAGCAGCAACACCTCGCCGTAGCGCTTCCCGTACACGTCGCCGGACTGGTCAGTCATGTCACTCCTTCGCTCATTTGGCCATTCTGACGCGTGGTAGCGGTCCCGGGCCAGGACCGTCGTGCGGAGATCGGCCAGCATCGGATCCAGGAACTGTGCCCGGTACTCGGTGTCGGTGACCACCTTCGCGGACAGGTACATGAACGTGATCGCCGAGAGCAGCATCGTGGTCTGGATCAGCGAGTCGGGGATGGGCAGTGTCATGCCGAGCAGTTCCCCGTCGAGCCGGCCGTTGCCGCGCGTCCACGCGTCGAGCACCGGCGGGCTCACCAGGATCATGCCGAGCACGAAGAACACCGTGCCGGTCATCGCGGCGACGGTGAGCACATGGACGAGTTGGGAGGCGGCCACCACGAAAACCGTGTTGGCGCGCTCCAGAACCGACAGCGGATCGCCGTCCGTGGGGTCGGGAAGTTCGGCGAAGGGGGTTCCGGCCAACTCGGCGTCATCGGCCGGGATCGGGTCGGTGCCCGACAGCAGGGGCCGGACTTTGTCCAATGTCGTGGAGATCAGAAAACTCGCGGCCACCAGGAACAGGAAGCCCATCCCCAGCCAGAGCCGGCCACGCGAGATGAGCGACGTCATCAACCAGACGTAGGTGTTGAAGAAGACCAGGAACGTCAACAGCACCACCGGCAGTGCCCGGACGAACATCCCGGCGGTGGCCGCTAGATTCGACACCGTCAGTTCGGCGACCCAACCCAGGATCGATCCGACACCGGTGGCGGTCAGCAGGAGGATCACCGCGAGGGCCACACCGAAGATGGTGATGTCGACCATGCGGTGCGGGCTCGGGCCACCGAACACACCGCCCAGGACGATGACGCCGAAGGCCACCGTGGCCACCGCCGACCGCCGCCGTGCCGACTCGATTCTCGACACCAGCCAACCGGCCAGCCCGGCGGCCGGGAAGGCGAACGTCAGAAGGCCGAGCACGAAACCCTCGGCCAGGTCGGGCCGTCCGGCGATGTCGACGGTGTGCTTGCCCGAGATGACCACGATCAGAATCGAATTGACGGCGATCACGGCCAGGCCTGTCAACGCGGGCGCGGAACGACTCCAGACCCGCCGGAGCAGAGCCGACGGATGCACCACAGCCGGCAGACCACGGCTGAGGAACCACCGCTCGGCGGCATACCCGCGCCCCATGCGTCGCTACCCTAATCGCTCGCGGCCCGGCTACCGCGCAGCCTGCGGGACGGACCGCACGGCTAGTCTGTCGGAATGCAGCGGATCATCGGAACCGAGGTGGAGTACGGCATCTCGTCACCATCGGATCCGACCGCCAACCCGATCCTGACCTCGACGCAGGCGGTGCTGGCCTACGCCGCCGCGGCGGGCATCCAGCGGGCCAAGCGCACCCGGTGGGACTACGAGGTGGAGTCGCCACTGCGCGACGCCCGCGGCTTCGACCTGAGCCGGGCGTCCGGACCGCCGCCGGTGGTGGACGCCGACGAGGTCGGCGCGGCCAACATGATCCTTACCAACGGGGCCCGGCTCTACGTCGACCACGCCCATCCCGAGTACTCCGCACCCGAGGTCACCGACCCGCTCGACGCGGTCATCTGGGACAAGGCCGGCGAACGCGTCATGGAGGCCGCCGCCCGGCACGTCGCCAGCGTCCCCGGAGCGGCCAAACTGCAGCTGTACAAGAACAATGTCGACGGCAAGGGTGCCTCCTACGGCACCCACGAGAACTATCTGATGAGCCGGCAGACACCGTTCTCCGCCGTCATCGCCGGGCTCACGCCGTTCATGGTCTCCCGCCAGGTGGTCACCGGATCCGGCCGGGTCGGGATCGGAGCCTCCGGCGACGAGCCCGGATTCCAGTTGTCGCAGCGTGCGGACTACATCGAGGTCGAGGTCGGCCTGGAGACCACCCTCAAGCGCGGCATCATCAACACCCGCGACGAGCCGCACGCGGACGCCGACAAATACCGCCGGCTGCACGTGATCATCGGCGACGCCAACCTGGCCGAGACCTCGACCTACCTCAAGGTGGGCACCACCTCGCTGGTGCTCGACCTCATCGAGGAGGGCCCGCGCTACGGCATGGACCTGAGCGACCTCGCCCTGGCCCGCCCGGTGCACGCCGTCCACGTGATCAGCCGGGACCCGTCGCTGCGGGCCACCGTGGCGCTGGCCGACGGCCGCGAGCTGACCGGCCTTGCGCTGCAGCGCATCTACCTCGACCGGGTCGCCGCGCTGCTGGACAGGCGCGATCCAGATCCCCGGGCCACCGACGTCGTGCAAACCTGGGCCCACGTGCTCGATTTGCTGGAACGCGATCCCATGGAATGCGCGGAGTTGCTGGACTGGCCGGCCAAACTGCGGTTGCTCGACGGCTTCCGGCAGCGCGAGAACCTCAGCTGGTCCGCACCCCGGTTGCAGCTCGTCGACCTGCAGTACTCCGACGTCCGGCTGGACAAGGGCCTCTACAACCGCCTGGTCGCGAGGGGCTCGATGGAGCGTCTGGTGACCGAGCAGCAGGTGCTCGACGCGGTGGACAACCCGCCCACCGACACCCGTGCCTACTTCCGGGGCGAATGCCTGCGGCGGTTCGGCGCCGACATCGCCGCGGCGAGTTGGGACTCGGTGATCTTCGACCTCGGCGGCGACTCGCTCGTCCGGATCCCTACCCTCGAGCCGCTGCGCGGCAGCAAGGCCCACGTTGGCGCACTGCTGGACTCGGTCGACAGCGCCGTCGAACTGGTGGAGCAACTGACGACCTAGTCGGTGCCGGACGGTACTGTGGAGGCCGGCGGACCGGTCGGACTGGCCCGGTTTTCCCGACACGGGGCCGCCGATGAGAGCAGGAGGCAGCGATGGCTCAGGAACAGACCAAGCGTGGCGGCGGCGGCGGCGAGGACGACGACGCTTCCGGCAACGGGGCCGGTGGGCAGGAGCGTCGCGAGAAGCTGGCCGCGGAGACTGACGACCTGCTGGACGAGATCGACGACGTGCTCGAGGAGAATGCCGAGGACTTCGTTCGCGCCTACGTCCAAAAGGGCGGCCAGTGACCTGGCCCTTCCCTGACCGCCTGAGCGCAACCCCGCCACTGACCTCGCCCTTGCATCCCTCCCGGACCGTCGATCTGTCCTCGTTCTCCGATTTCCTGCGTCGCAATGCACCGGAGTTGCTGCCGGTCGGCGCGGCGCTGGCGGGCGCCGGTGCCCAGTCCGAGTTTTTGCCGCACGGCACCACGATCGTCGCGCTGAGATACCCCGGCGGCGTCCTGATCGCCGGGGATCGACGCTCTACGCAGGGCCACATGATCGCCGGGCGCGACGTACAGAAGGTCTACATCACCGACGACTACACCGCGACCGGCATCGCCGGAACCGCCGCGATCGCAGTCGAATTCGCCCGCCTGTACGCCGTGGAACTCGAGCACTACGAGAAGCTCGAGGGCGTCCCCATGACGTTCGCCGGGAAGGTCAACCGGCTGGCGATCATGGTGCGCGGCAACCTCGGCGCGGCGCTGCAGGGCTTCGTGGCGCTGCCGCTGCTGGTCGGCTACGACGTCGACGACCCCGACCGCAACGCGGCGGGACGCATCGTCTCCTTCGACGCCGCCGGTGGCTGGCACATCGAGGAGGAGGGCTATCAGGCCGTCGGGTCGGGTTCGCTGTTCGCCAAGTCCTCGATGAAGAAGCTGTATCCGACGGTGAGCGATGCGGATTCGGCCCTGAAGGTCGCCGTCGAGGCCCTCTACGACGCGGCCGACGACGACTCCGCCACTGGCGGCCCCGACCTGGTTCGCGGCATCTACCCGACGGCGGTCACCATCGACGCCGACGGGGCCCAGGACGTCACGGAGGAGCGCATCGCGCGGTTGGCCCGTGAGGTCATCGAAAAGCGTTCCGGCACGGACGAATTCGGCCCCGGCGTCGGCCCGAGCAACGAAGCCCCCCGGGCCGGAGCCTCATGAGCTTCCCGTACTTCATCTCGCCCGAACAGGCGATGCGCGAGCGTTCCGAGCTCGCCCGCAAGGGAATCGCGCGCGGCCGCAGCGTCGTCGCGCTGGCCTACTCCGGCGGTGTGCTGTTCGTCGCCGAGAACCCGTCGCGGTCGCTGCAGAAGGTCAGCGAGATCTACGACCGGGTCGGTTTCGCCGCCGTCGGCCGGTTCAACGAGTTCGACAGCCTGCGCCGCGGTGGCATCCAGTACGCCGACACCCGCGGCTACGCCTATGACCGACGCGACGTCACCGGCCGGCAGCTGGCCAACGTCTACGCCCAGACCCTGGGCACCATCTTCACCGAGCAGGCCAAGCCCTACGAGGTCGAACTCTGCGTCGCGGAGGTGGCGCACTACGGCGAGACCAAGCCGCCCGAGCTGTACCGCATCACCTATGACGGCTCCATCGCCGACGAGCCGCACTTCGTCGTGATGGGCGGCACCACCGAGCCGATCATCAACGCGCTCAAGGAGTCCTACTCGGACAACGCCGAACTGGCCGACGCCGTGCGGATCGCTGTCGAGGCGCTGCGCGCCGGGATCGCCAGTGCCACCGGCGGCGCCACACCGGCCGCCGAACCGCGGGTGCTCGGGCCGTCGACCCTGGAGGTCGCGGTGCTCGACGCCAACCGGCCGCGGCGGGCGTTCCGCCGGATCACCGGCGCCGCGTTGGAGAATCTGCTGCCCCCGTCGGAACCAGCCCAGGCCGCAGAAGGGGAACCGGCCGCCGGAAATTGACCGGCTAGCTGGTGCGGGCGCCGTAGTCCGGCGCCGGCGACGGCGCCTCGGGTGGGGCCAGTTTCATGTACGACGCGTTCTCCACCAGCGGCGATTTCGTCGGCGGATGGGTCTCGGGCTCGGGAACGCGCCAACTCAGAACAACGACCGCAACGCCCGCGGCAATCGCCAGCGCAACCCAGAACTTGCGCGCGAAAGAGCCGGCATCGAGGTGCACCGCCCCAGACTAATGACAAAACGGCCGGGGGGAGAACCAACCACGCCGAAATGTGACCTTTGCCCAGGGCAAACGGTGACCTTTGCTCAGGCAAGGGCGAGCTTAGTCGGCGGCGGTTTGCTGAACCGGGCGACTCGCCGGGCCCGCGGACAAGCGACGTCGCGTCGCTGCGGCGCCCCCGCCCCCGTCAGCCAGTAGGCTCGATGCGTGCAGCGCAGAATCATGGGCATCGAGACCGAGTTCGGTGTTACCTGCACGTTCCACGGCCACCGCCGGCTCTCCCCGGACGAGGTGGCCCGCTACCTGTTCCGCCGGGTGGTCTCCTGGGGCCGCAGCTCCAACGTCTTCCTGCGCAACGGCGCACGGCTGTACCTCGACGTGGGGAGCCACCCCGAATACGCCACCGCCGAGTGCGACAACCTCGCCCAACTCGTCACCCACGACCGGGCCGGCGAGCGCGTGCTGGAGGACCTGCTGATCGACGCCGAGCAGCGGCTGGCCGACGAAGGCATTGGCGGGGACATCTACCTGTTCAAGAACAACACCGACTCCGCCGGAAACTCCTACGGCTGCCACGAGAACTACCTGATCGTGCGGGCCGGGGAGTTCTCCCGGATCTCCGACGTCCTGCTGCCCTTCCTGGTCACCCGCCAGCTGATCTGCGGGGCCGGCAAGGTGCTGCAGACCCCCAAGGCGGCCACCTTCTGCCTGTCGCAGCGGGCCGAGCACATCTGGGAGGGCGTCTCCAGCGCGACGACCCGGTCCCGCCCGATCATCAACACCCGCGACGAGCCGCACGCCGACGCCGAGAAGTATCGCCGCCTGCACGTGATCGTCGGCGACTCCAACATGAGCGAGACGACGACCATGCTCAAGGTCGGCACCGCCGCGCTGGTCCTGGAGATGATCGAGGCCGGCGTACCGTTCCGGGACTTCTCCCTGGACAACCCGATCCGCGCCATCCGGGAGGTCAGCCACGACCTGACCGGTCGGCGTCCGGTCCGGCTGGCCGGCGGCCGGCAGGCCAGCGCCCTGGACATCCAGCGCGAGTATTACAGCCGGGCGGTCGACTACCTGCAGTCCCGGGAGCCCAACACCCAGATCGACCAGGTCGTCGACCTGTGGGGCCGTCAGCTTGACGCCGTCGAGAGCCAGGACTTCGCCAAGGTCGACACCGAGATCGACTGGGTGATCAAGCGCAAGCTGTTCCAGCGCTACCAGGACCGCTACAGCATGGAGCTGTCCGATCCCAAGATCAGCCAGCTGGACCTGGCCTATCACGACATCAAGCGCGGTCGCGGGGTGTTCGATCTGCTGCAGCGCAAGGGACTGGCCGCCCGGGTCACCACCGACGAGGAGATCGAGGCCGCCGTCGACACCCCGCCGCAGACCACCCGGGCCAAGCTGCGCGGCGAGTTCATCGCCGCCGCCCAGGAGGCCGGCCGGGACTTCACCGTGGACTGGGTACACCTCAAGCTCAACGACCAGGCTCAGCGCACCGTGCTCTGCAAGGATCCGTTCCGCTCCAGCGACGAGCGGGTCAAGCGGCTCATCGCCAGCATGTGAGCACCGTGGCGGCCACCAGGATCTCCAAGGTCGAGCGCTTGATGAACCTCGTCATCGCGCTCCTGTCGACGCGCAGCTATCTGACCGCCGACCGCATCCGCGCCAACGTCGCCGGCTACGGCGACCAGAGCGACGAAGCCTTCTCCCGGATGTTCGAGCGCGACAAGAGCGAACTGCGGGACCTGGGCATCCCGCTGGAGACCGGCCGGGTCAGCGCCTTCGAACCCACCGAGGGCTACCGGATCAAACCCGATGCCTACGCCCTTCCCGACATCGCCCTGACGCCGGACGAGGCCGCGGCGGTGGCGGTGGCCACAACACTGTGGGAATCACCGGAGCGCATCACCGCCGCCCAGAGCGCGCTGCTGAAACTGCGCGCCGCCGGCGTGGACGTGGACCGGGCCGAAGGCGTGGCCATCACCACCGGCGCGCGGCCGTCCGGCCTGCGCGGCTCCGAGGAGATGCTGGGGATCCTGTTCGCGGCCATCGACTCCCGGCAGGCCGTGCAGTTCCGGCACCGGCCGACCATGGTGGAGCCCTACACCGTGCGGACCGTCGAGCCGTGGGGCGTGCTGACCGCTCGGGGCCGCTGGTATCTGGTGGGCCACGACCGTGACCGCGACGCGACCCGGATCTTCCGGCTGTCCCGCATCACCGACGTGAAAGCCGTTGGCAGCCAGGGGGATTTCCGCCGGCCCGACGGGGTCGACCTGCGGGCGATCGTCGAGGCGTCGATCGGCGCGGCGACCGGTCCCGCCGGGGGAGTGGCCCGGGTCTGGGTGGCCGACGGCCATGCGACCGCGCTGCGGCGCGCGGGCCGGGTGGCCGGCCGCCGCACCCTGGGCGGGCGCCAGGGCGACGTCGTCGAGCTCGACGTCGGCGGGGTGGACGGACTGGTGCGGGAGATCGCCGGCTACGGTGCGGATGCTCTTGTGTTGCACCCGGATTCACTGTGTGCCGACGTCCTCGCGCGGCTGCGGGCCCAGGCGGGAACCGGCGCATGACACCGGTGTCGAGCCGTCTGATCAGGCTGTTGAACATGGTTCCCTACTTCCAGGCGAACCCGCGGGTCAGCTACGCGAAGGCCGCCGCCGACCTCGGCGTCACCCGCAAGCAACTGCAGGCCGACATCAACCAGTTGTGGATGTGCGGGTTGCCCGGCTACGGGCCGGGCGACCTCATCGACTTCGAGTTCGACAACGACACCGTCGAGGTGACGTTCTCGGCCGGCATGGACAAGCCGCTTCGGCTGAACTCCTCGGAGGCCAGTGGTCTGCTGGTGGCCCTGCGGGCACTGGCCGACATCCCCGGCGTGGTGGACCCGGCCGCCGCGCTGAGCGCAATCGCCAAGATCGAGGCCGCGGCCGGCACCGTTCACGACGACGACGACGTCGTCGCCGAGGACGAACCGGCGCCCATCGAGGCCGAAGCCGCCGCGGCGATCCGTGAAGCGCTGCGCGCCGCACGGGCCGTGTCGATCGAGTACTACTCGGCCTCCCGCGACACGCTGACGGCCCGCGTCGTCGACCCGATCCGGGTGGTGCTCGTCGGCGACCACAGCTACCTCGAGGCCTGGTGCCGGGAAGCCGAGGGCGTGCGGCTGTTCCGGTTCGACCGGATCGTCGACGCGCACGTGCTCGACGAGCCGGCGGTGCCACCGCAGCCGGCGGCCGCCGCCCCGCCGCCCACCGCCCTGTTCGACGCCGACCCGTCGCTGCCGTCGGCCATCCTGCGGATCGCCCCGCAGGCAGCCTGGATGCTGGAGTACTTCCCGATGCGGCTGCTGAAGGAACTGCCAGACGGCTACTGCGAGGCGGCCATCACCTATGCCGCCGAAGATTGGCTGGCCAGGCAGATCCTCGGCTTCGGCGCCGACGTGCAGGTCCTGGCTCCGCAGTCGCTGGCCGACCGGGTTCGCGCGTCGGCCGCCCAGGCGCTGGTCGCCTACGGCGAACTGGGCGCGGGGTAGCATTCACACCAACATCCCGGCTGCTTATGGAGGTACGACGTGGGTGCGCTACAACCGTGGCACTGGATCATCCTGCTTCTGGTGGTCGTTCTGCTGTTCGGGTCCAAGCGGCTGCCTGACGCCGCGCGATCCCTGGGCAAATCGATGCGGATCTTCAAGTCCGAGGTCAAGGAGCTGCAGGCCGATAACAAGGCCGATGCTCCGGTCACCCCGCAGCAGCCCCCGACGGCAGCCGCGCCGGAACAGCCCACCGTGGTTCGCTCCGAGCGCGTCGACCCGTCCTGACCCCAGCTCCAGTGGGCGCCCCGGGCGCCTCTAGGTAGACGCCGTGCGCACCCCCAAGTTCCTCATTCACTTCGACCCCCGGCAGCGTCGTAGCCGCACGAACCCGGACGGCACGATGTCGTTGGTCGAACACGTGCGTGAACTGCGCGCCCGGCTGTTGATCTCGCTGGCCGGGGTCGCGCTCACCACGATCTTCGGGTTCTTCTGGTATAGCCATGGGATCTTCGGCATGGAGAGCCTCGGCGAGTGGCTGCGCCATCCCTACTGCGCCCTGCCGGCGTCCGCCCGCGCCGACATCAGCGCCGACGGGGGCTGCCGGCTGCTGGCCACTGCCCCGTTCGACCAGTTCATGTTGCGCCTCAAGGTGGGCCTCACCGCCGGCATAGTGCTGGCCTGCCCGATCTGGCTATACCAGATCTGGGCGTTCATCACCCCGGGCCTCTACCGCAACGAACGCCGCTTCGCGCTGGTGTTCGTGGTCTCCGCGGCGACGCTGTTCGTGGCCGGGGCGATCCTGGCCTACATCGTGCTGGCCAAGGCCCTGCACTTCCTGCTCACCGTCGGCAGCGATGTCCAGGTGACCGCGCTGTCCGGCGACCAGTACTTCGGCTTCCTGATCAACCTGCTGCTGGTGTTCGGCGTCGGCTTCGAGTTCCCGCTGCTGATCGTCATGCTCAACGTGGTCGGCATCCTCAGCTACGAGAAGCTCGCGTCCTGGCGGCGCGGGCTGATCTTCGCGGTGTTCGCCTTCGCTGCGGTCGCCACTCCCGGATCGGACCCGTTCTCCATGCTGGCACTCGGCCTGGCGCTGACCCTGTTGCTGGAGTTCGCGATTCAGGTCGCTCGGTTCCACGACAAACGGAAGGCCAAGCGGGCGGCTCTGGAGGCACAGGCCGCCATCCCCGACGATCAGGCCGCCCCGATCGAGCCGCCCACGCCGGTGGCTGCGTTTGATTCCGGGCCGATGACGACCGCCCCGAACCATGACGACATCACCTGAGCCCCAACTCGCCGACTTCGCACGGCAGCTGACCTTCCGGCTCGATCCGTTCCAGGTCACGGCGTGTGAGGCCCTTGAACGCGGGCACGGTGTGCTGGTGTGCGCGCCGACCGGCGCTGGCAAGACAGTGGTGGGGGAGTTCGCCGTGCACCTGGCGCTGGCGGCCGGGCAGAAGTGCTTCTACACCACACCGATCAAGGCGCTGAGCAACCAGAAGCACAGTGACCTGGTGCGCCGCTACGGGCCCGAACGCATCGGGCTGCTCACCGGTGACCAGTCCATCAACGGCGACGCGCCCGTGGTGGTAATGACCACAGAAGTGCTGCGCAACATGCTGTACGCGGGTTCCGAAGCCCTGCAAGGCCTTTCGTTCGTCGTCATGGACGAGGTGCACTTCCTGGCCGACCGGATGCGCGGTGCGGTGTGGGAGGAGGTCATCCTGCACCTCCCCGAAGAGGTGCGGCTGGTCAGCCTCTCGGCGACGGTGAGCAACGCCGAGGAGTTCGGCGGGTGGATCAAGACCGTGCGCGGCGACACCACCGTGGTGGTCGACGAGCACCGGCCCGTGCCGCTGTGGCAGCACATGCTGGTCGGCAAGCGACTCTTCGATCTTTTCGATTACAGCGCGAAGGCCGGCAAGGCCGGCCAGCACACTATCGACCAGGAATTGTTGCGGCACATCGCCCATCGCCGTGAAGCCGACCGGCTGGCCGACTGGCAGCCCCGCGGCCGGGGACGACGGCCCGGCGGTCCCGGGCTGAACCGTCCGCCGTCGCGCCCGGACGTCATCGCCACGCTGGACCGCGAGGGACTGCTGCCGGCCATCACCTTCATCTTCTCCCGCGCCGGGTGCGACGCCGCCGTCAAACAGTGCCTACGCAGCCCGCTGCGGCTGACGACCGAGGAGGACCGCGCCCGCATCGCCGAGGTGATCGACCGCCGCTGCGGTGACCTCGCCGACGCCGACCTGGCGGTCCTGGACTACTACGAATGGCGAGAGGGACTGCTGCGCGGGCTGGCCGCCCACCACGCCGGGATGCTGCCGACGTTCCGGCACACGGTCGAGGAGCTTTTCACCGCCGGATTGATCAAGGCGGTATTCGCCACCGAGACACTGGCTTTGGGCATCAACATGCCGGCCCGCACTGTCGTCCTGGAGAAGCTGGTCAAGTTCAACGGCGAACAGCACATGCCGCTGACGCCGGGGGAGTACACCCAGCTGACCGGGCGGGCCGGGCGGCGCGGCATCGACGTCGAGGGCCACGCGGTGGTGATCTGGAACCCGCACGACTCGACCGCCGAGCCCACCGAGATCGCCGGCCTGGCGACCACCCGCACCTTCCCGCTGCGCAGTTCGTTCGCGCCGTCGTACAACATGACGATCAACCTGGTGAGCCAGATGAGCCCGCAGGCCGCCCATGCCCTGTTGGAGCGATCCTTCGCCCAGTACCAGGCCGACCGTTCGGTGGTGGGTCTGGTGCGCGGCGCCGAACGCGGCGAGAAGATGCTCGACGAGATCGCCGCCGAAATGGGCTGGGACCGGCGGACTTCCGAGGACGAGCCGGCTGTCTTGGACTACGCGCGGCTGCGGGCCAGGATCGGGGAGCGGGAGCGCAAGGCGTCGCGGACGTCAAGGCTGCAGCGGCGCCAGGCCGCCACCGACGCGCTGGCTTCGCTGCGGCGCGGGGACATCATCAACATCACCCACGGCCGTCGCGGCGGGCTGGCTGTGGTGCTGGAGCCGGCCCGCGACGACGACGACCCGCGTCCGCTTGTGTTGACCGAAAACCGTTGGGCCGGAAGGATTTCCTCCACCGACTTCCCCGCGGCGGCCGGTCCGATCGGATCGATGAGCCTGCCCAAGCGGGTGGAGCACCGCCAGCCCCGGGTGCGTCGGGACCTGGCGTCGGCGCTGTTGTCGGCGGCCGAGGGGCTCAAGGTTCCCTCGGCTCGCAAGGGGCGTCGCTCCGAAGACGAACCCGACGTCGATCCGGAACTGCTGGCGATGCGCGAGGAGATGCGCCACCATCGGGCGCACCGGATGGCCGACCGCGAGGCCGCCGTGCGCGTCGCCGAGCGCTACCTGCGTGTCGAGCGGGACAACGCCCAGATCCGCGCCAAGGTCAACGCCGCGACCAACTCGCTGGCGCGGACCTTCGACCGGATCGTCGGCCTGCTGACCGAGCGGGGCTATATGTCGTCCGGTGGGCAGGAGCGAAGCGACTCGGGGGAGGGATCCGGTGGGCAGGAGCGAAGCGACTCGGGGGAGGGATCCGGTGGGCAGGATCCGCGCGTCACCGCCGACGGCCGCCTGCTGGCCCGCATCTACAGCGAGAGCGATCTGCTGGTCGCCGAGTGTCTGCGCAGCGGGGTGTGGAAGGGGCTGCAGCCCGCCGAGTTGGCCGCGGTGCTCTCGGCGATGGTGTTCGAGTCCCGCGGCGGCGACGGGCCGACGCCGGTCCACACCATCGACATGCCGACGCCCGCGGTACGCCGCGCGCTGGCTGAGATCCGCCGGCTGTCCGACGCACTTCGCGCCGACGAGCAGCGCCACCGACTGGCGCCGTCGCGGCAGCCCGACGAGGGGTTCGTTCCAGCTGTCTATCGCTGGGCGACCACCGGCAACCTGACCGCCGCGCTGGACGCCTCGGATGTGGCCGGCAACGGCTCGCCGCTGCCGGCAGGCGACTTCGTGCGGTGGTGCAGGCAGGTGCTCGACCTGCTCGATCAGGTACGCAATGCGGCACCGGAGTCGAGCGTGCGGACGGCCGCGAAACGCGCCATCGACGACATCCGGCGCGGCGTCGTTGCTGTTGACAGCGGGTAGGGTGTTGCAAACGCTACTGTTGGGATCGTTCTTTCGGGGCGAGAGCTTCTGACATCGAGGAGAAACGATGAGCGGACCGCAGGGATCTGATGCCAACCCCTGGGGCGATAAGCCTGCAACCGGCGCAGACCAGCCCTCCGCCGCGGCGCCGAGCTGGCAACAGCCGGGCCAGGGCTCCGAGAACCCGGCCTGGCAGCCCGCGGGCAGCGAAGCTCCCGCCTGGCAGCCGCCCGCCTACAACCCCCAGCAGTACCCGCAGTACCAGCCGCCGGCGCCCCAGGGTTACCCGCAGTACGGCGGGGTCGCCCCGGATTACAGCCAGCAGGCGTACGCGCAGCCCGGGTACGGGCAGCCGCCGGTCTACGGTGCGCCGCAGCAGTACGGCCAGCAGTACCCGGCGCCGGGCCAGTATGCACCGGGGCAGTACCCGCCGCCCGGGCAGCCGGGTCAGTACCCCGCGCCGGGTCAGCCGGGCCAGTACCCGGGGTACATCCCGCCGGGTGCCGAAGAGGGCGCCAAGACGTCCGGGCGCGCGATCGGCGCGATCCTCGGCGGCCTTGGCGCGCTGCTGCTCGGCGTGCTCTTGGTGCTGGGCTTCTGGAAGCCGGGCTTCTTCGTCACCACCAAGCTGGACGTCAACAAGGCCCAGCAGGGTGTGCAGCAAATCCTCACCGACGAGTCCAACGGCTACGGCGCGAAGAACGTCAAGGACGTCAAGTGCAACAACGGCGCGAACCCCACGGTCAAGAAGGGTGACACCTTCAACTGCGAGGTCAGCATCGACGGCACCAAGCGTCAGGTGACGGTGACGTTCCAGGACGACAAGGGCACGTACGAGGTCGGCCGGCCCAAGTAGGGGCGCGGCGTCATCAGATAACCCGGGCCCGCGTCCGTCGTGTTCGAGGGATTCCAGGCTTCGCGGTCGACGGACGGGATCGCCCTCTGGGTGGGTGGCTCCGGGCCGCCACTGCTGTTGCTGCACGGATATCCGCAGACCCACGCCATGTGGCATGCCGTCGCGCCGTCCCTCTCGCAGACGTTCACGGTCGTTCTCGCCGACCTGCCCGGCTATGGCGACTCCGAACCGCCTGCGGTTGAGGCGCATCACTCGCCACATTCCAAGCAGGTGTGGGCTCGGCGTCTGGTCACAGCCATGGCGGAGTTGGGTTTCCAGACTTTTTCGGTGTGCGGGCACGACCGCGGCGCGCGGGTAGCCTACCGAATGGCACTCGACCACCCGCAGCGCGTGCAGCGTCTCGCGGTCCTCGACATCGTGCCCACCGCCGAGATGTACGACCGGGCCGATCGTTTCTTCGGGTTCGGGTACTGGCACTGGTTCTTTCTGATCCAGCCGGCGCCGTTTCCGGAGACGATGATCGGGCACGACCCAGACGGGTTCTTCGAGGGCTCGCTGATGAAGATGACGACTTTCGACCCGGGAGCGCTTGAGGCGTACCGCGCGGCGTGGCGGCGCCCTGCCACGGTGCAAGCGATCTGCGAGGACTATCGCGCCGGATTCGGTATCGACTCCGACCTCGATCGCGCCGACCGCGCTGCGGGGCGCACAATCACTGCGCCACTGCTCGTCTTGTGGGCGACCTACGGCGCGATCGGGGTCTGGTACGACCCGCTGGCGCTGTGGGGTCAGTGGGCCGACGACGTCTCCGGCCGTGCCGTCGACGCGACACACTTCCTCGCCGAGGACCGTCCCGACGAGGTGGCCCAACTGCTGGTGGACTTCTTCGGCTGAGCGTCGTCTCACAGCAATCGCTCGGGGTGGTGGTAATCATTGGTGCCGCCGGGAAGCGGAATCTGGGGTGGCGGTCGCCACTCGGTGGTGCCGTCCTTGCGTTTTCGGGTGGTCCAGCCGCCGGGGGTGATGAGGCGGTGGTGTTGGCCGCAGGCGAAGGTCAGGGCGTCGATGTCGGTGCGCCCGCCCTCGGCCCATTCCTGGACGTGGTGGACCTCGCAAAGGTAACCGGGCATGTCGCAGCCGGGTGCGGTGCAGCCGCGGTCCTTGGCGTGCAGGACGATGCGCTGGTCCGCGGTGGCGATGCGGCGGGTCCGCCCGAGATATAGCGGGCGGTCTGTGTGCTTGTCGAAGACGCAGAGGTAGTGGTGGGCGTGGGAGGCCATGCGGATGAGGTCTCGCATGGGGATCAGGGTGCCGCTGGCGGTGACGGCGTGACCGGCCGCGGTGCAGAGTTGGTCGACGGTGGTGGTGGCGATGATGGTGACGGGCAGCCCGTTGTGGGTGCCGAGGTTGGGGTTGCCGAGTTGGCTGCGCAGCAAGGCCAGGAGGGCGTCGTGCTGGCGTTGGGGGTGTTGGCGGCGGTCGGCGTCGACGGTGGCCTGGGTGGGTTCGCCGGTCACCGTGGGGGTTTGGTCCTCGGGATTGCACATGCCGGGTGCGGCGAACTTCGCCAGCAGCGCATCGAGGGTGGCCCGCAACTCCGGGGTCGCGATCAACCGCCCGGCGCTCATGCCGTCGGGGCGTTGGCGTCCGCACCATTGGAAGCCGCGCTGCGCAGCGCGGTAGTCGTCGGAGAACCTTCCGTCCGGATTGAGGGTGATGGCCAGCCGGTCAGCTACCTTGGCGAGCTGGTCGGGCCGTAGCTCGGTGGCCTTTTCGGCGAGGAACGCCTCAGCCTTGGACACGGTGTCGGGGTGGATGTCCTCGGGCAGATCCCGCAGAAAACTCTGGATGGTCCGCAGGTGTTCGACGTCGAGCAGGCCGGCGTTCCACGCCTTGGCGGTGGCCGGTAGATCGGCTGGCCGCACGTGCCCGGTCAGGGTGGTGCGCGGCTGGAGTTGGGCGGCGTCGCGCAGGCGGTGGCGGGCTTCGCGGGGGCTGATGCGGATGACGTCGCCGATGACCTTCGCGGCCACCCTACCGAGTGCCGCATCCCCACTGCGGTTCACCGACCCAACGAGATCCAGCGAGACCGCCGCCGACCGGCGCCGCATGGTTTCCAGACGGTCCAGTGCCTCGAGTCGTTCCCGCACCGGCAAGCCGTCCCAGTCCAGTGCGCCGAGCGCCTCGACGGCGGCCTCCACCGCCGTGAAGGCCTCAGCCACTGGACTCGAAAACATGTTCGAATTCTATGGCGGCCCACCGACGGGCACCGGTGCCAATCCGCCACTTGTATACCAATCAGAGACTGGGGATAACTACAGCGCGTCGAGAGCCTTCTGAAGCCGCGCGACAGGCGAGTCGACCCCGTAGGCCTTCGCCAACTCGGCCACTCGCGCAGGATCCGCCGGGGACAGCGGCAACCGGTCGGTCTCCGTATAGAACTGCACCGGTGCGTCGCGGGCCACCCGCACCACCGGTCTGGCCGCCTCGATGTAGCCACCCGCCGCCATCAGCTTGGCGCGAATTCCCTTGGCCAACGAAGATTTTGGGTTCTCGGCGGCCGAAAGAATCGCCCCCAGCGACCCGTAGTCGCGAAGCAACGATGCGGCGGTCTTCTCGCCCACGCCCGGCACGCCCGGCAGCCCGTCGGATGGATCTCCCCGCAGCATCGCCAGTTCCGCATAGGCGGCGCCCGCCCGGTGAACCGGAACGCCGTACTTCTCGGCGACCTCGGCCGGCCCGAACATCGTCGCGTTGGACAGGCCGCGGCCGAGATAGAGCACCCGCACAGAGACGGGGTCGTCGCCCACCAGTTGCAGCAGGTCGCGGTCACCGCTGACCACGACCACCGGATCGTCAGTCTCGGCGGCGGCCAGGGTGCCGAGCACGTCGTCGGCCTCGTAGCCCTCCGCGCCGGCGGTGGCGATGCCGTAGGCGTCGAGGATCTCCAAGATCATCCCGACCTGGGGGCCCAAATCGTCGGGCACCTCCTCGATGTCGGCCTCGGTCAACTCGTCGGCTCCGGTGATCTCGCCGGCAGGGCCGGCGGCTGCCACCCGATGCGCCTTATAGGACGGAATCAGGTCCACTCGCCAGGCCGGGCGCCAATCCAGGTCGAGGCACACCACCAACCGCGACGGCCGCTGCCGGGTGATCAACGTGGCGACGCTGTCGAGGAATCCGCGCACGGCGTTGACCGGCCGGCCGTCGGGGCCGGTGATCGACGACGGCACCCCGAAATAGGAGCGGAACCACATGCTGGCGCCGTCGAGCAGCAGAACAGGTGCGGACATCCAGGCTGGGCCCTCAGAACCGCTCGGGCACGGGGTAGAAGGTGTCCGGTGGGGGCGGGACCGCCTTCGCCGACCGCTTCGGCAGCTTCACCTTCTTGGCTTTCACGTGCTCGTAGGGGATGTGGGACAGCAGATGGGAGATCACGTTGAGCCGGGCCCGCTTCTTGTCCTCGCTCCTCGCCACGAACCATGGTGCCCATGATTCGCTGGTGGCGGTGAACATGGCGTCCCTGGCGACGGTGTAGTCGTCCCACTTCGTGTAGGACGCAACGTCCATCGGGCTGAGCTTCCAGGTCTTGCGGGGGTCGTCGATCCGGCGGGTCAGGCGACGGGTCTGCTCCTCGGGGCTGACCTCCAGCCAGTACTTCATGAGAATGATCCCGGAGTCGACGATCGTCTTCTCGACTCCGGGCACGGCATCAAGGAACCTCTCGACTGCCTCCATGGGAGTGAATCCCATAACCCGCTCGACGCCGGCTCGGTTGTACCAGCTCCGGTCGAAAATGACGACCTCCCCGGCGGCGGGCAGATATGGCACGTAGCGCTGGACATACATCTGCGAACGCTCCCGATCATTGGGTGCGGGCAGCGCAATGAGCCGGAACACCCTGGGGCTGACCCGCTCCATGATCGCCTTGATCACGCCGCCCTTGCCGGCGGCGTCACGGCCCTCGAAAACGATGCACACCTTGGCGCCGGTGGCCTTGACCCATTCCTGCATGGCCGCCAGTTCGCCGTGCAACTTCTTCAACTCGCGCTGATACTCCTTCTCCGACATGCGCTTGGGCTCACCGTTCTGCTTGCCGTTCCTGTCGTCCGCCTTCGAATTCTTGTTCTTCGCCATCCCGATTCCCTCCCCGATAAGGAATTCACCGCCGCGAGGCGATCGTATGACGAACGCTTGCTCCCGACGAGCGAAACCTCTCGGGGCCGCACGCTTACCGTTTGGCTACTCTGGCCGCTATGACCGCGGTTCGTTTCAGCAGCGATGTGTACGGCCGTCGGCTCCACGCCGCCGGGGCGGCCGCTGCGCGAGCCGGTGTGGCCGGCCTGATCGTCACGCCCGGGTATGACCTGCGGTACCTGATCGGTTCGCGGGCACAGACTTTCGAGCGGCTGACGGCACTCGTGATCCCGTCAACCGGAGATCCGGTGATCGTCATTCCCCGGCTGGAGCTGGCGTCGCTGCGGGAGTCGGCGGCAGGAGATCTCGGGCTGACCGTGCAGGACTGGGTGGATGGCCAGAATCCCGGTGACCTGGTGGCGCTGGCGCTCGGCGGGCATGCGCGGGTGGCCGTCACCGACTCCATGCCGGCGCTGCACCTGCTGCCACTGGCCGAGCGCCTGGGCGCCACCCCGGTGCTGGGCACGCAGATCATGGCAGGCCTGCGGATGATCAAGGACCCCGCCGAGATCGACGCGCTGCGGGAGGCCGGCGCGGCGATCGACCGGGTGCACGCCCGCGTTCCGGAGTTCCTCAAGCCGGGCCGCACGGAGGCGGAGGTCGCCGCCGACATCACCGAAGCCATTGTCGCCGAAGGCCATTCGGAGGCCGCGTTCGTCATCGTCGGCTCCGGCCCCAACGGCGCCGACCCGCACCACGAGTGCTCGGACCGCGAATTGCAGACAGGTGACATCGTCGTCGTCGACATCGGGGGACCGGTGGAGCCGGGCTACAACTCCGACTGCACCCGCACCTACAGCATCGGGGAGCCGCGCCCTGAGATCGCCGAGCAGTACGCGGTCCTGCAAAAGGCACAAGCCGCCGCGGTGGCGGCGGTGCGACCGGGAGTGACGGCCGAGCAGATCGACGCCGCGGCCCGCGACGTGCTGGCCGACGCCGGCCTGGCGGAGTACTTCGTGCACCGCACCGGACACGGCATCGGGCTGTCGGTGCACGAGGAGCCCTACATCGTCGCGGGCAACGGCCTGCCGCTCACCGAGGGCATGGCGTTCTCGGTCGAACCCGGCATCTACCTGCCGGGGCGCTGGGGTGCGCGGATCGAGGACATCGTCATCGTGACGAAAGACGGTGCGCTGCCGGTGAACGAACGACCGCACGAGTTGACGGTGGTGTGAGTCCTCACAGGTCGAGGTGGATCCGGAGCGCCTCGTCGATCGCAGTCATCTCGCTCGGAGCCACCCGTCCGATGCACTTGAGCATCCGTTGAACGGAGATCGATCGGACCTGCTCCGCTTGAGCTTTGGACTCGACCTTCAGCCCCGTAGAGCCTCTCGGCAGCATCACCTGGAAGGGGAAGACCTTGGTCGTGTTGCTGGTGATTGGGACGACGGAGACGACGCCGCGGCCAAGTCTGGTCGCCGTGGCATTGGCGCGATCATTGCTGACCACGACGGCGGGGCGTTGCTTGTTCGCCTCGCTACCGCGGACGGGGTCGAGGTCGACGTGCCATACCTCACCGCGCAGCATGGTCCAGTCCGTCTGCAGTGGCCGTACTCCACGATTCTTCGTCGTCGGCAGACCATTCCTCCCACGCCTCGGCGTAGTCCTCTTCAAGGTTCGGATGGCGCAGCATGCGAACAGCCCGCTGCAAACCCGCCGATCGCGAGGGCAGGCCAGCGCGTTCGATGTAGGCATCGAGCACTGCCACGTCTTGGTCGGACAGGCTGATACTCAGCTTCATACCAAGATGCTACCAGGGTAGCTAGTCGGTAGTAACCTATGCTCCCGGTTCAGGAGTTGACGCCGCCGCCGCCAACTTTGCCAGGATCTAGATCCAAGGATCTAGATCTCTGATGTGGCAATCAGGAACGGTCGAGCAGGGTCGAGGAACCGAGCACCCGCTTCACGAGCACCTCGATGGCCACTCGTTTCGGGTTCTCCCGCGGCGTCCGGTAGCGCTGGGCGTAGCGCAGCTCCGCGTCGCGGATCGCATCGGGATCGCGGTTGACGCTGGCGATGCCCTCCAGTGACAGCCAACGGGCGCCGTCGACCTGGGACAGCACGGCCACCTTGCCGCGCTCGGCGTTCAGCGCCTTCTGGGTGCCATCGCTGGTGATGACCCGGGCGATGTGCGTCACCGGGTCGAAGGTGAACCCCACCGCGACCACATGCGGTGAACCGTCGGCCCGCAGAGTGGTCAGCATCGCCAGATGGCGTTCGGTGAGGAAGGCGAGCGCGTCGTCGGTCAGCCTGGCGGTGTTCGGCATCGGGACCCACGCTAGCTCAGGGAATAATCCCAGCCGTGGAGGACACGGACCGCGATCGGGCTCGAGGGCCCGTGGTGATTTTCGGTGGCCGCAGCGAGATCGGGCTGGAGTTGGCGACGCGCCTGGCACCGGGGGAGACGGTGGTGCTCGCGGCCCGTCGCGCTGATCAGCTCGCCGACGAGGTGGCTGCGGTCCGGAGCGCAGGGGCGGCGGCCGTGCGCACCGTGGAATTCGACGCCGACGATCTCAACTCGCACGGCCCGCTGGTCGATGCGCTGGTCGCTGATTACGGCCCGATCGGGACGGCGGTGCTCGCGTTCGGGATCCTCGGCGACCAGGCCCGCGCCGAGTCCGACGCCCAGCACGCGGTCGCGATCGTGCGCACCGACTACGTTGCGCAGATCAGTCTGCTGACCCATCTGGCCGCGGCCATGCGTAGGGCGGGCCGCGGTCGGCTGGTGGTGTTCTCCTCGGTGGCGGGGGTCCGGGTGCGCAGGGCCAACTACGTCTACGGGTCGGCCAAGGCCGGTCTGGACGGCTTCGCCAATGGCCTGGCCGACGCGCTGCACGGCAGTGGGGTCAGTCTCCTGATCGTGCGACCCGGGTTCGTGATCGGCCGGATGACCGAGGGGATGGACCCGGCTCCGCTGTCGAGCACGCCGGCGCAGGTGGCCGAGGCGACGGCGCGGGCGCTGGCCGCCGGCCGCCGGACGGTGTGGGTGCCGTGGGCGCTGCGTCCGATGTTCTTCGGGATGAAGCTGCTGCCGCAGGCGGTGTGGCGGAGGTTGCCCCGGTGAATGTGTCCCCGGTGATCGTCGTGGTCGGTATCGGCGCCGACGGAATGTCGGGTCTCGCGGAGTCCGCACAACGGGAGTTGCGCAGCGCCACAGTGATTTACGGCTCGCCGCGGCAGCTCGACCTACTGGACGATTCCGTCACCGCACCCAGACACCGCTGGCCGAGTCCGATGCTGCCCGCCCTGCAACGTCTGCTCGACGACGCCCCGCCCGGCGACATCCACGTGGTGGCCAGCGGCGACCCGCTGATGCACGGCATCGGCGCGACCCTGATCCGATTGCACGGCGCGGAACGGGTCCGGGTGCTGCCGCATGTCTCCTCGGTGACACTGGCCTGCTCGCGGATGGGTTGGGCGTCGCACGACACCGAGGTGATCAGCCTCGTGACCGCGCCGGTGCACACCGCGGTGCGCCGCGGAGGGCGGGCGGTGGTGCTGTCCCGCGACGCCGGAACCCCGCTCGCCCTGGCGGCCGAGCTCACCGAAACCGGCCGCGGCGCTTCGGAATTCACGGTTCTGGAAAACCTCGGGGGACCGCGGGAGCGGATCCGCACCCGGACGGCCGAATTCTGGGTGGCCGCTCCGTCCGACGTCGACGACCTCAACATCGTCGCCGTCCGCTACCTGCCCGACACCGACGAGCCCGCCGCCCTGCCCGACGACGCCTTCAGCCATGACGGCCAGATCACCAAGGAGACCATCCGCGCCGTCACCCTGGCCGCGCTGGCGCCCCGCCCGGGTGAGCTGCTCTGGGACGTCGGATCGGGATCGGGCAGCATCGCTGTCCAGTGGTGCCGCAGTGTGCGGGGCTGTCGCGCAGTGTCTTTCGAGTCCGACGCGCAACGTCAGCCGAACATCGCCGCCAACGCCCGCGCCTTCGGAGTCGACATCGAGGTGCGCGGCGAGGCGCCCGGTGACTTCGACGGCGCCCCAACGCCCGCGGCCATCTTCCTCGGGGGAGGCCTGACCCGCCCGGGACTGCTGCAAGCCTGCCTGGACCGGCTTCCCGCCGGCGGCAGGCTGGTGGCCAACGCCGTCACTGCCGAGTCGGAAGCGCTTCTGGTGGGATGGCATTCGCGCCTCGGCGGCGACCTGCGGCGGTTCCAGCACTATCGCGGCGAGCCGCTGGGCGGCTTCACCGGCTGGCGGCCCCAGATGCCGATCACGCAATGGTCTGTGACCGTACCCACGACGGTGGGGACGGTGCCCGTCCCATGACCGTGTACTTCATCGGCGCCGGGCCGGGCGCAGCCGACCTGATCACCGTCCGGGGCCAGCGGCTGCTGCAACGCTGCGAGGTCTGCCTGTACGCCGGCTCGATTATGCCCAGCCGGGAAGACACCGACCTGCTGAAGCTGTGCCCGCCGGGCGCCCGGATCGTCGACACCGGACCGCTGACCCTCGAGGAGATCATCGCCGAGATCCAGACCGCCCACGAGGAGGGCCGGGACGTCGCCCGGTTGCACTCGGGCGACCCCTCGATCTACAGCGCGGTCGCCGAACAGTGCCGCCGGCTCGACGCCCTGCTGATCGACTACGAGATCGTCCCCGGTGTGCCCGCGTTCGCCGCCGCCGCGGCCGCGCTGCGCCGGGAACTGACGGTGCCCGGTGTGGCGCAGACGGTCACGCTGACCCGCGTCGCCACGCTGTCCACCCCGATGCCCAACCGGGAGGATCTGAGCACGCTTGCGGCATCCGGGGGGACCCTGGTGATCCATCTGGCTGCCCACCGCATCGACGCGATCGTGCCGCAGCTGCTCAACGGCGGCTACCGGGCCGACACCCCGGCCGCGGTGGTGGCTTTCGCCAGCTGGCCCCGGCAGGTGGTGCTGCGGGGCACCCTCGATGACATCGCCGCCCAGGTTCACGAGGCCCAGATCACCCGCACGGCGGTGATCATCGTCGGGAACGTCCTCGCCGCAGAGGGATTCACCGATAGCTACCTCTACTCCGCCGGGCGGATCCGCGGAGCCCGCCACTGATGCGGCTGCTGCTGCTCGGCGGCACCGGCGAGGCCCGCGCCCTGGCCGGACGGCTGCATCCGCGGATCGACCTCGTCAGCTCGCTGGCCGGGAGGGTTCCCGATCCGGCGCTGCCGGTTGGCCCGGTGCGGGTCGGCGGTTTCGGCGGCGCCGCCGGGCTGCGGGACTGGTTGCGCGAGAACGGCATCACCGCCGTCGTCGACGCCACCCACCCGTTCGCGGCGACGATCACCGCGCACGCCGCGGCCGCCTGTGCCGAGGCCGGCGTGCCGCACCTCGTGCTCAGCCGCCCTGCCTGGGACACTGTCGGAGCACTCACGGTCGACTCCGATGTGCAGGCGGCGGAAACCGTTGCCGCGAAGGGATACTCCCGGATCTTCCTGACCACCGGCCGTTCCGGGACGGCCGCCTTCCGCGACAGCGACGCCTGTTTTCTCATCCGCGTCGTCACGCCACCCGACCCAGATAGCCTGCCATGTAACCACCGGCTTCTGCTTTCCCGCGGCCCATACCGCTACGAGGACGAACGCGCCCTGATGGCCGAACATGGCATCGACGCACTCGTCACCAAGAACAGTGGGGGAGAGATGACCCGCGCGAAACTCGGTGCGGCACAGGATCTCGGCGTCGACGTTGTCATGATCCAGCGCCCGGAACTGCCGACGGGAGTTGTTGTGGTCTCCTCCGTCGAGGCGGCCGAGGCCTGGGTGCTCAGCCGGGATAACGCCGGGGCGTGAACACCGTGTCCCCGTACCACTGCGTTTGCGACGACCCGACGATCAGCAGGCAGCGCATGTCGACCTGCGCCGGATCGAGGTCGGCCAGGCGCACCACCGTCACCGACTCGTTCGGCCCGGACACGTCGCGGCCGATGACCACCGGGGTTCCGGCGTCGCGGTGTTCCAGCAGCAGATCCCGCATCGCCCCGACCTGCCAGGTGCGGGTCTTCGAGGCCGGGTTGTAAATGGCCAGCACCAGGTCGGCGGCGGCAGCCGCGGAGATGCGGGCGGCGATCACCTCCCACGGCTTGAGCCGGTCCGACAGCGACAGCACGGCGTAGTCGTGCCCGAGGGGGGCGCCGACCCGGCTGGCCACCGCCTGCGCAGCCGTCATCGCCGGGATCACCCGCACCTCGACGCCCGGCCACTGCTTGGCCTCCTCGAGAACCGCTGTGGCCATGGCGAATACGCCGGGATCCCCGGAGGAGGCCACCGCGACGGCCCAGCCCTGCTCGGCCAGTTCGCAGGCCAGCCGGGCGCGCTGCGGCTCGTCGGTGTTGTCCGAGGCGTGCCGGCGCTGACCCGGCCGCAAGGCGATCCGGTCCAGGTACGGCCCGTAGCCGATCAAGTCGGTCGCCGCGGCCAGTTCCCGACGGCTCTGCGGGGTCATCCAGTCGATGTCGCCGGGGCCCAGTCCGACCACGGCCACCGTCCCCGGTCGGGAGTCGTCGCGACGACGGCCGGGCAGGATCGCCACCGAGAAGTAGGGCACCTCGCCGTCGTCGACGTCGGCGGCTGGCATCACCCGCTGGCCCGCGGTGCTGGCCCGCTCCACGTACACCGCGTCGCCCAGCCGACCCGAGAGTGAAAGCGCCTCGCGCACTTGGGGATAGGTGCGTCCCAGCTTCATGACGACGGCGGCGTCGGTGTCGGCCAGCCGGCGGGCCAGCTCGGCCACGGGCAGCGTCCCCGGCAGCACCGAGAGCACCTCGTCACCGGTGACCAGCGGGGTGCCGGTCGCGGCGGAGGCGGCACTGACCGAGGTGACGCCCGGGATGACCACGGCGTTGAACTGCTCGGTGAGCCGGGTGTGCATGTGCATATAGCTGCTGTAGAACAGCGGATCGCCCTCGGCCAGCAGGGCGACGTCGCGTCCGGCGTCCAGATGCGCGGCGATCCGCGCGGCGGCCTCGACGTAGAAGTCCTCCATCGCCCCGGTGTAGCCGCCGGGGTGATCGGTGGTCTCGGTGGTCACCGGGTAGACGAGGTGCTCCTCGATCTGACCGGGCTGCACATAGGGCTCGGCGATGCGCCGGGCGATGCTTCGGCCATGGCGCGCACTGTGATACGCCACGACGTCGGCCTCGGCGATCACCCGGGCCGCCTTGACGGTCACCAGTTCCGGGTCGCCTGGTCCGAGGCCGACGCCGAAAAGTGTTCCCCGGGAACTCATTCCGCTTCCTTATGGTTCATTCGGCAAGCCTCATTCGCGCGCACTCGCGATCGCGTTCACCGCGGCGGCCGCCATCGCACTGCCCCCGCGCCGGCCGAGCACCACCAGATACTCCATGCCCCGCGGGTCGGCGATCAGCTCGTCTTTGGACTGTGCCGATCCGACGAATCCCACCGGTCCGCCCAGTACCGAGACCGGTGCTGGGGCACCCTCGTCGATCAGCTCCAACAACTGGAACAACGCCGTCGGAGCGTTGCCGATCGCGAGCACCGCCCCGCCGAGCCGAGCGGCCCACAGCCGCACCCCGGCCGCCGAGCGGGTGGTGCCCAGCTGCGCGGCCAGGTCGGCGGCGCGGGGATCGGCGACCAGCGACAGCACCTCGTTGGCGGCGGGCAGACGAGCGGCGGTGATCCCGGCGGCCACCATCGAGGAGTCGCACAGAATCGGTGCCCCGGCCGCCAGCGCGGCGTGGGTGGCCTCGACCACCCCAGGGGTGAACGCGACGTGACCGGTCAGGTCGACCTGCCCACAGGTGTGGATCATCCGCACCACCACCCGCGCGACGTCCTCCGGGAACCTGCCAAGGTCGGCCTCGTCCCGGATGGTCGCGAACGACTGCCGGTAGATCTCGGCGGCGTCGCGGATGTAGTCGAGCACACCGTCACCCTACGGTTGGCCGCGGTAGCTGCTGGAAGCCCTCTCCGGTTGCCACCAGCACCGTGCCGGACAGCGGGCTGCCGCAGGCACGCTCGCAGCCCACGTAGTGGACGACACCCTCCGCGGCTCCCGAGGACGCGGCGCGAACGGCCTCGGCCCGCACATCGGCGCGGGACCGCTCGCACCCCGGGCTGCCGACGCACGCACTGACCGCCAGCCACGGCGACGTGTCGTCGAACACCAAACCAAGGGGCGCCAGCACGCGCAGCGCGGTGTCGGCCACGCCCTCCTCGAGGTCGCAGACCACCAGAGATCGCCACGGGGTGATGACGACCGGCGCGTCGATCGCCGCGACGAACTGCGCCTGCCGCGCGGTCAGCACTCCCAGTGGGACGACGGCCCCGAGAGCCACCCGGCCTGTGGGGTGATCCTGCTCGATCCAGCCGACGGGCGGGCTGCCCGGCGGGTAGACGCCGCCCGGCTCTGCGGTCCGGGTGAACCCGTCCAGCAGAACCGCCGGGTCCGCCAATTCGCCGACCCGCCAAGCACTCCCGCGTATGTCGACGAACCGGCGGGCCACGGTAATCAAGGCCGGCACGACCTCGTCGGGGCTCAACCGGACACCGGTGTCCCGACCCGCCAGCAGCAACGCGGAATCGCCCGACTCCAGAACGCAGACACCCGCGTCGGCGGCGAACCCCGAGACGTCACCGGTCCCGTCGTCCAGGCTGAACCAGAACCGGCCGGGAAGCCGCGCCAGCAACGGGTCACCCTGGATCGCCCGGTCCAGGGCATGCACCCAGGGGCGGACGTCGGCCAGGCCGCCGGCCCGGCCGGACAGCGGTGAGGCCACGATGTTGCGCACCCGCTCATGGGTCGCCGAGGGCAGCAGTCCGGCGCCGGCGACCGCCTCGGCGACCGCGTCCGCATCGGTGATGCCGCGGATCTGCACATTGCCCCGGGCGGTGAATTCCAGCGTCCCGATGCCGAACCGGTCCGCCGCGGCGGCGAGCGCCTCCAGTGCGGCGGCGTCGATCATGCCGCCGGGCAGCCTGATGCGGGCCAGTGCGCCGTCGGCGGCCTGATGAATCTGCAGCGCGCCGGGACAGGCGTCCTCGTCCCGCGTCCTGCTCACCCGACCACGGTACGGCGGCGCCCGTGACACCATGGAAACCACTGGCCAGGATCCATGCCGCGAGAGGGAGTTCAACGACCACGGAGCCGGGAACACGCAAGCCCGTGGGACGGGTAGCCGTCCTGATCGGGCTGCTGTTCGCCGCCGGGATGACGATCCGGGGCCGGATGCCCGTCCCGCACGCCACGCCCCGCGATCCGGCACCGGACAGCCCGGCGTCCACCGTCGCGGTGATCGTCCTGCTCAGTGCGTCGATGCTCGTTCTGGCCGTCGCCATGCTCACCCGCCGGCAGGGGCCGCCCCGCCCGGCGCCGCTGGAACTCCCCGGCTCGCTGCGTGGCCGAGGCGGCCGGTGGAACCTGCGTCTCGGGCTCATCGCGCTGGGGCTGCTGATCGTGTGGCTGCTCGCGGTGATCGTTCTCAACCGGCTCGGCATGGGATTCGGCTCCCGGCCAGCCGGGGTGCCGCAAACCGTCCCGGACACTGGCGGCGCGCCGTCGTCGTCCAGACCGCCGTCGGGCGCACCCGTCAAACCCGGGGACACGGCGCGGATCCTGATGGCGGCCACGGCGGTTCTGGTGGTGATGACGGTGATCGCCTCCGTCGGGGCGGCTGTGCGGCGCCCGCGCAGGGAAGCCGTCCTCCTGCCCGCAGACACGGCAGCCACGGCGTCTCCGTCTCCTGAGCCGCTGGCGGTGGCGGCCGAACGCGGCCTCGCCGAAGTGACCAACCGGGACCTGCCGCCCCGGGAGGCGATCATCGCCTGCTACGCCGCGATGGAACGGGCCCTGGCCGGAGCGCCGGACGCCGCCCCGCAGGCCTCCGACACCCCGTCGGAGGTGCTGGCGCGCGCCGTCGGCAAAGGGGCGTTGAGCCCCACCTCCGCGTCGCCGTTGGTGGCGCTGTTCACCGAGGCCCGGTTCAGCACCCATGTCATGACGGAGCAGCACCGGCAGTCCGCCGAGCAGGCGCTGCGGTCAGTGCTGGCCGAGCTGCACGTGCGCCGCAGGGGCGCGGAAGCGGGAACCCCCGTATGACCCGCATCCTGGCCGGCGGATTCATCGGCGTCCTCGTCGCCGAAGTCGTCGGGGTCATGGCCGGCTGGAAGTGGGCGCTGCCGGCCGCCGGCCTGGCGGTGGCACTGTTCGCTCTCCAGCTGCGGGGCAACCTCGCCGGGGTCCGGCGCCCGAAAGACGTTGAGCCGCAGGATGATCCGGCGCTGGATTCGCTGTACCGGTGGAAGTCGCAGACCGAGTCGATGATCCAGTGGGCCGACTCCACCCGCGGCGAATGGGACCGGTACCTGCGGCCCGCACTGGCCCGCGACTTCCTGCAGGCCACCCGCCAGAAGGAACCCGCCGCGGTCGCCGCCGCCGGCCGGCTGCTCTTCGGCGACGACCTATGGCAGTGGGTGGACCCGCAGAACGTCTCCGCCGCCCGGCGCAACGATCCCGCCCCGGGACGGGCCACCCTCGACACCATCCTCGAACGACTGGAACAGGCATGACGCGGGAGATCCCATGACGGCGGCAACGCAAACCACCGAGCTGTGCGAGGCGGTGCTCGACGAGATGGAGCGCGCCGTCGTCGGCAAACGCGCCGCGCTGACGCTGATCCTCACCACCGTGCTGGCCCGCGGCCACGTCCTGATCGAGGACCTGCCCGGGATGGGCAAGACGCTGATCGCCCGGTCCTTCGCCGCGGCCCTGGGGCTGCGCTTCACCCGCGTCCAGTTCACGCCCGACCTGCTGCCGGCGGACCTGCTGGGATCGACCATCTACGACATGCGCTCCGGGCAGTTCGAGTTCCGGCGCGGTCCGATCTTCGCCAACCTGCTGATGGCCGACGAGATCAACCGCACACCCCCGAAAACCCAAGCCGCGCTGCTGGAGGCGATGGCCGAGGGGCAGGTCAGCATCGACGGCGAAACCCACCGTCTCCCAGACCCTTTCACCGTCATCGCCACCGAGAATCCGATCGAGTTCGAAGGCACCTACCCGCTCCCCGAAGCCCAGCTCGACCGCTTCGCGGTCAAGGTCGGCCTGAAGTACCTCAGCGAGCAGGAGGAGACCTCGATGCTGCGCCGTCGGCTGGAGCGCGGTTCGGCCGAGGCGGTGGTCAACGAGGTGGTCGACGCCGACCAGTTGCTGGCCATGCAGGAATCGGTCGAGCAGGTCAGCGTGCACGACGATGTCCTGCGCTACGTGGTGGCCCTCGCGGTGGCCACCCGGGGCCACCCGCAGGTGGTCGTGGGCGCCAGCCCGCGCGCCGAACTCGACCTGGTGCAGCTCGCCCGGGCCCGCGCGCTGCTCAACGGGCGCGACTACGTGGTGCCCGAGGATGTCAAGGCGCTCGCGGTCGCCGCGTTCGGCCACCGGATCAGCCTGCGGCCGGAGATGTGGGTCCGCAGCATGCAGGGCTCGGACGTGGTCGAACAGCTGCTGAAGAAGCTCCCGGTGCCGCGGACGCCCGGCTGAACCCGACATGTCCCACGTCCGCGAAAAGGAGATCGAGCTGCGCTGGCGCACAACGCCATTGGCCCGGGCGTTGGTGCTCTGCGCTGCCGCCGCGCTCGCCGCGTCGCTGATCTCCGGGCGCTGGCAACTGATCGCCTTCGCCGCCCCGCTTCTCGGGGTGCTGGCGTCGGCCGCCTGGCAGCGGCCGGTGTCCAGGATCTCGGTCCGCTGCGAACCCGACTTCATCCGGTGTTTCGAAGGCGAGGAGGTCAGCACCGAGGTGGACCTCTTCACCACCGACGACATTGCGGCCGTGGCCCTTTCGGTCAACGCGCTCACCGGGATGCAGACCGGGACCGTGCCCGGCGACTCGAGGGCTGTCGGGCAGAGCGTCACCGCGGCAGCGCCGCGCTGGGGCCGCTACCCGCTCCAGGCCCGGGTGGACGTCGTCGCCCCGGGCGGGCTGCTGGCGGCGACCGGATCCGCCGACATCGCGGACATCTTCGTCTTCCCGCTGGTGCCGGCCGCCTCCACGCCGCTTCCACGCAGCGACATGCTCGACCGGCTCGGGACGCACTTGACCCGGCATATCGGGCCCGGGGTTGAGTTCGCGGGCATCCGGCCCTACGTCCCCGGCGACCAGCTGCGCACGGTCAACTGGTCGGTCAGCGCCCGGCGCGGCAGCCTGCACGTCACCCAACGTCTCACCGACCGTTCGGTGGACGTGGTGGTCGTCGTCGACCTCAGCGGCCAGCCGCCCGGTCCCGCGACGGCAGCCACCCAGCGGGCGGTCGAGGGTGCGGTGCAGGTGGTGCAGTCCGCGCTGCGCAACGGCGACCGGGCCGGAGTCGTCGGCCTGGGCGCCCAGCAACCCCGCTGGCTCGGCCCCGACATCGGCCAGCGGCAGTTCTACCGCGTCCTCGACACCGTCCTGGGCACCGGCGCCGGCTACCAGACCATGACCGGCACCTTGGCGCCGCGCACCGCCATCCCACCGGGCGCTGTCATCGTCGCCTTCTCCACGTTGCTCGACGGGGACTTCGCGCTGGCCCTGATGGACCTGTCCCGGCGTGGCCACGTGGTGGTGGTCGTCGACGTGCTCGACGGCTGCCCGCTCGGCGACGACCTCGACCCGACCCTCACCCGGATGTGGGCGCTTCAGCGCGCGGCCATGTACCGAGACATGCGGGTGGTCGGCGTCGAGGTGGTGGCCTGGGCGTCAGAGGTCACGCTCGAGGCGGCCATGCGGCTGCTGCCCGACACCGCCCGGATGGTGGCCGCGAGGCGGAGACGATGAGCCCGCTGTTCGGAGCCCTCATGGTGCTGACCGCCGGTGCGACCGGCGGACCGGTGGTGCTGGCGGTCCTGGGCCTGGCGCTGGTCGCCGTCGCGGCGGGTCTCGCCGACCGGCGGGCGGCGACCGTAGCGGTGCTGCTCACCGTCGTCGCGCTGGCGCTGTCGGACCCGTCGCCCTTGTTCGCGGCCGTGTCGGGACTCTCTGCCGCGGCATACCTGGTCACCCGGCACGGCACGCTCACCATTCCGACGGTGGCCGGGCTGATCGGGTTCACGGCGGCAGGTGTTGTCGCCACGGCGGTGGCGTTGCCGGTGAGCTGGATTCCCCTGCTGGCCCCGGCGGTCATCGCCGGGGTGCTGATCGTGGCGGCGCTTCCGCTGCTCGGCGACGAGCGCACCGGCGACATCCGGGCCCCCTGGTCCGACCGCCGGGAGTCCGGTTAGGTACGAATGACAGATGCCCGACGCCCCTGAGGTCCTGCTGCTGTCGACGTCGGACACCGACCTCATCACTGCGCGCGCCGGCGACGGTGCGTTCCGGCTGGCCAACCCGTCGCGGCTGGCCGACGGCGAGCTGGCCGGCCTGCTCGCCGGCGCGGACATCGTGGTGATCCGGATTCTTGGCGGCTACCGCGCGTGGCAGGACGGCATCGACGCATGTGTGGCCAGCGGTCTGCCGGTGGTGGTGGTCAGCGGGGAGCAGGCCCCCGATGCCGACCTGATGGCGCGTTCCACGGTGCCGGCCGGTATTGCCGTGCAGACCCACACCTATCTCGCCCAGGGCGGGGTGCCGAACCTCGGCCAGCTGTACGCCTTCCTCTGCGACACCCTGCTGATGACGGGGTTCGGCTTCGCCCCGCCGGTGGCCACCCCGTCGTGGGGGTTCTGTGAGCGCCGCTGCGACGGCTGCCTGGGTGGGGAAGTAGCCGATTCCGCACCGACTGTCGCGGTGCTGTACTACCGGGCCCAGCACCTGGCCGGGAACACCGCCTACGTCCGGGCGCTGTGCGCGGCGATCCGAGACGCCGGCGGCCGTCCGCTGCCGGTCTACTGCACCTCACTGCGCAACCCCGACCTCGAGCTGTTGGAGCTGCTTGCCAGCACCGACGCCATGGTGGTCACCGTCCTGGCCGCCGGCGGAGCCACCCCCGCCAGCGCCGGGGCCGGTGGCGCCGATGACGCGTGGGATGTCAAACATCTTGCCGCCCTGGATATCCCGATCCTTCAGGGGTTGTGCCTGACCAGCTCCCGGCAGCGGTGGTCGGGCAACGACGACGGTTTGAGTCCGTTGGACGTCGCCACCCAGGTCGCCGTCCCGGAGTTCGACGGCCGGATCATCACCGTCCCGTTCTCCTTCAAGGAGATCGACGACGACGGGCTGATCTCCTACGTGCCCGATCCGGAACGCTGCGCGCGGGTGGCCGGCCTGGCCGTCAACCACGCGCGGCTGCGCCGGGTCGCTGCCGCCGACAAGAAGGTGGCGCTGGTCTTCTCGGCGTACCCGACCAAACACTCCAGAATCGGCAATGCCGTCGGCCTGGACACCCCGGCCAGCGCGATCGCTCTGCTGAAGGCGCTGCGCGCCAACGGATATGACGTGGGCGACGTACCGGGGCTGGACGCCGAGGACTTGGGCTCGATTGTCGCCTCCGGCGACGGCGACGCCCTCATGCACGCCCTCATCGAGCGCGGCGGCCAGGATCGGGACTGGCTGTCCGCCGGACAGCTCTCCGGCAACCCGATCCGCATCCCGGCCGCCCGCTACCGCGAGTGGTTCGCCGCGCTGCCCGCTGACCTGGCCGACGCCATGGTGCAGCACTGGGGCCCGCCCCCCGGCGACCTGTTCGTCGACCGAAGCGGGAATCCCGAGGGCGAAATCGTCGTTGCCGCAATTCAATCCGGCAACCTTGTCATCCTGGTGCAGCCGCCACGTGGCTTCGGGGAGAACCCGGTCGCCATATACCACGATCCCGATCTGCCGCCCAGCCACCACTACCTGGCCACGTACCTATGGCTGCGTCACGAGTTCGGGGCACATGCCGCGGTTCATCTTGGCAAGCACGGAAACCTCGAGTGGCTGCCCGGCAAGACCGTCGGGATGTCGGCGGACTGCGGCACCGACGCCGCGCTCGGCGACCTGCCACTGATCTACCCGTTCCTGGTCAACGATCCCGGCGAGGGCACGCAGGCCAAGCGCCGCGCGCACGCCGTGCTCGTCGACCACCTCATTCCGCCGATGGCCCGCGCCGAGACCTACGGTGACATCGCCCGCCTGGAGCAGCTGCTCGACGAGCACGCCAACATCGCCACCCTCGACCCGGCCAAGCTGCCAGCCATCCGCCAGCAGATCTGGACGCTGATGCGCGCGGCCAAGATGGACCACGATCTGGGCCTGGAAAACCGCCCGGAGGACGACAGCTTCGACGATATGTTGCTGCACGTCGACGGCTGGCTCTGTGAGATCAAGGACGTCCAGATCCGTGACGGCCTGCATATTCTCGGTGCCGCTCCGGCCGATGAGGCCGAACTCGACCTGATGCTGGCCATCCTGCGGGCCGGTCAGCTGTTCGCGGGCGAACAGCATCTGCCCGGGTTGCGCCAGGCCCTCGGCCTGGCCGAGGACGGCAGCGATGACCGGGCCGTCGTCGACGCCGCCGAGCAGCGCGCCCGCGGTCTGCTCGCCCGGTTGCAGGCGACGGGCTGGGATCCCGATGCCGTAGACGGCATCGCCGAAGCCCCTGCCGTCGCGGCCATCCTGCGCTTCGCCGCTCGCGAAGTGGTGCCGCGGCTGGCCGGCACCGCGGGGGAGATCGATCAGGTGCTGCGGGCACTGGACGGCCACTACATCGCCGCGGGTCCATCGGGCTCCCCGTTGCGCGGGCTGGTCAATGTGCTGCCCACCGGGCGCAACTTCTACTCGGTGGACCCCAAGGCCATGCCGTCGCGGCTGGCTTGGGAAACGGGTGTGGCCATGGCGGATTCGCTGCTGGCCCGCTACCGCGCCGACTACGGCGACTGGCCACGCTCGGTGGGCCTGTCGGCGTGGGGCACGTCGGCCATGCGGACCTCCGGGGACGACATCGCCGAAGTCCTTGCGCTGCTGGGGGTTCGGCCGGTGTGGGACGACGCGTCGCGCCGGGTGGTGGACCTCGAGGTGATCCCACTGGCCGAACTCGGTCGGCCGCGGATCGACGTCACCGTGCGGATCTCCGGGTTCTTCCGGGACGCCTTCCCGCACGTCGTCGCCATGCTCGACGATGCTGTGCGGATGGTCGCCGCGCTCGACGAGCCTGCCGAACAGAACTTCGTCCGAGCTCACGTCGGTGCCGACCTCGCCGAGCACGGCGACGAACGACGCGCCACCACAAGGATTTTCGGCTCGAAGCCGGGAACCTACGGCGCCGGGTTGCTGCAGCTGATCGACAGCCGCAACTGGCGCGACGACGCCGACCTCGCCGAGGTGTACACCGCCTGGGGCGGGTTCGCCTACGGCCGTGGCCTCGACGGACGGCAGGCGGCCGACGACATGCGCCAGCAGTACCGGCGGATCGTCGTCGCCGCCAAGAACACCGACTGCCGCGAACACGACATCGCCGACTCCGACGACTACTTCCAGTACCACGGCGGCATGATCGCGACCGTCCGCGCACTCACCGGCCAGGCCCCGGCGGCCTATATCGGCGACAACACCCGACCCGAGTCGGTGCGCACCCGCACACTCTCCGAGGAGACCGCGCGGGTGTTCCGGTCCCGGGTGATCAACCCGCGCTGGATGGCCGCGATGCGACGGCACGGCTACAAGGGCGCCTTCGAGATGGCGGCCACCGTCGACTACCTGTTCGGTTACGACGCCACCGCCGGAGTCATGGCCGACTGGATGTACGAGGACCTCACCGCGCAGTACGTGATGGATCCGCAGAACCGCAAGTTCCTGTCCGAATCCAACCCGTGGGCGCTGCACGGCATGGCGGAGCGGCTTCTGGAGGCCGCCGGACGCGGGATGTGGCAGAACCCCGAGGCCTCCACCCTCGACGGGCTACGGCAGGTGCTGCTCGAAACCGAGGGAGAACTCGAGGGCAGGGCCTGATGTGCGCGGCTCCTCCTCGGGCCGTATTCGGCCCGCACCGTCGCCGCGCAGTAGGTTATTGACATGGCTGCCACTTCCGACCACGTGTCCTTTGCCGATGTGTCCAAAGCCCATTACGTCCTGCTGACCACCTTCACCAAGGACGGCCGGCCCAAGCCCACCCCGATCTGGATCGCACCCGACGGCGACCGCGCGCTGGTGATCACCGAGAAGAACTCGTGGAAGGTCAAGCGCATCCGCAACACCCCGCGGGTCACCCTCGCGGTCTGCGACATGAAGGGACGACCCAAAGGCGAGGCGATCGAGGCCAAAGCCACCGTCCTGGACGACTCGCACACCGAGGACGTCTACCGGGCGATCACCAAGCGCTACGGGATCATCGGGCGGATCTTCACGATCTTCTCCAAACTGCGCGGCGGCGCGGGACGCACGGTTGGCCTGGAAATCCGGCCAGCCTAGGCGAGCGCTACATCCGCGGCGCCCGTTCGGACCCCATTCCGGACGCGACTTCACGCAATCGTGACCCCCGAACCGGAACCGTCCTCCGCCGCGCGGCGTTGAACAGCACATGGTGATGCGACCGTTTCTGCGCTATACCGCCCTGTACGCCGCCGTCGAACTGACCGCGGTGATCCTGCTGACGTGGGCGGTCGGCATCGGCTGGACCCTGCTGGTCCTGGCGGCGACGTTCATCGTCGGCGTCGTGCTGGCCGCAACGCAGCTCAAGGGCCAGGTGGGCGCCCTCCGGCAGGCCCGGGGCAACCCGCAGGGTGCGGTCACCGACGGCGTCCTGGTGGCGGCCGGGTCGTTCCTGGTCTTCCTTCCCGGGGTGGTGAGTACCGCCGCCGGCGCCCTGATGCTGGCGCCCCCGACCCGTGCCGCGATGCGCCCGCTGGCGGCGGGAATGCTCAGCCGCGGTGTCATGCGCAGCGTCGGCGCCATGAACCTCAACCAGTTCGCGGACCCGGCCGGCCGCGACGACTATATCGACGGGGAGGTCATCGACGAGCCCGTCGATCGGCCCGGAACGGCACGCACCGCGATCGCCCGCCGCGTCGGCGGCTGACATCGTCGCGTGGGCGGGCTCGTCAGCCCGGCCGCGGCCCGGCACACTGACCCGGTGACCACCCTGTTGCAGGGCGGGCGGATTTACAGCCCGTCGCACCCCGATGCCACCGCCATGGCTGTCCGCGACGGCATCGTCGGGTGGCTCGGCAGTGACGAAGTCGGCCGGACGCAGTTCCCCGACGCCGTCGTCGTCGACCTCGACGGCGCCTTCGTCGCACCCGCCTTCGTCGACAGCCACGTGCACGTCACCTCGACCGGCCTGCGGCTCACCGGACTGGATCTCGGTGCCGCCGAAAGCCCGGAACACTGTCGGCAGTTGCTCGCCGCCCACGTCGCCGCGCACCCCGGTCAGCCGGTGTGGGGACACGGTTGGGACGACACACATTGGGCGCGCCCGCCGACCACCGACGACGTCGACGCCGTCGTCGGGGCCCTGCCCGCCTACCTGGCCCGGGTCGACGTGCATTCGGCGGCCGCGTCGAGCGCCCTGCGGCAATCGGTCCCCGGGCTGTCCGCGGTCGCCGGGTTCGACCCGCAACTGCCGCTGTCCGCCGACGCCCACCACCTGGTGCGGGCCGAGGCCCGGCGGCTGCTCACCTGGAGCCAGCGCGAGGACGCCCGCCGCGCCGCACTGGACGCCTTCGCCGCGGCCGGCGTCGTCGCCGTGCACGAATGCGCCGGGCCCGACATCGGCGGCGCTGAGGACTGGCAGGAGCTCCGCGCCCTGCAGCACGGAGTCGAGGTCGTCGGCTATTGGGGCGAAGCCGTGTCCACCGTCGCCCAGGCGCGGGCGCTGCTCGAGGAGACGGGCGCGCGGGGGCTGGCCGGGGACCTTTTCATCGACGGCGCACTCGGGTCGCGGACCGCGTGGCTCAGCCAGCCCTATGCCGACGCTCCCGAATGCACCGGCACCGAATACCTCGATGCCGCAACGATTTCCGCGCATCTGACGGCGTGCACCGAGGCCGGGATCACCGCCGGCTTCCACGTGATCGGCGATGCCGCCGTCACCGCCGTGGTCGACGCCCTCGACGGTGTCGTCGAGCGTTTCGGCGCGCCGGCGGTCGCCCGGTGCGGGCATCGGCTGGAACATCTGGAGATGGTGTCCGCCGAGCAGGCGGCGCGGCTCGGCGCGTGGGGGATTGTGGCCAGCATGCAGCCGAGCTTCGACGCGCTGTGGGGCGGTGCGGATGGCATGTACGCGCGGCGCCTCGGCCCGGAGCGAGCCGGCCGGCTCAACCCGTTCGCGCTGTTAGCATCGGACGGCGTGCCCCTGGCTTTCGGCTCGGACAGCCCCGTGACCAGCATTGATCCGTGGTCGTGGGTGCGTGCGGCCAGCCACCACCACACCCCGGGCAGCGCGATCTCCGCTCGCGCGGCGTTCGCCGCCGCCACCCGCGGCGCCTGGCGGGCCGGCGGCGTCCGCGACGGCCTCACCGGCACGCTGGTGCCCGGTGCCCCGGCGTCCTACGCGGTCTGGGAGACCGGCGACCTGGACGTGAGCGCACCGGCCGACGCCGTGCAGCGCTGGTCCACCGACCCGCGCTCGCGGGTCCCCGAGCTGCCGCGGCTCGATTCCGGCGACCCGCTGCCGCGGTGCCGCCGGACCGTGCACCGGGGCGCCGTCATCCATGGCTGAACGCCTTCTGCCGCGGCTGATCCGCCTCGGCCTCAGCGTGCTCGCCGGGCTGCTGCTGTGCGTCAGCTTCCCGCCGATGGGATGGTGGTGGGCGGCGGTGCCCGCGCTGGCGCTACTCACCTGGGTGCTGGTACATCCGGGCACGACCATGGCCGGTGGATTCGGCTACGGCCTGCTGTTCGGTCTGGCGTTCTACCTCCCGCTGCTGCCGTGGATCGGCGGGCTGGTCGGCGCCGTGCCGTGGATGCTGCTGTCGCTGATGGAGGCGCTGTTCCCCGCGGTGTTCGGCCTCTTCGCCGTGCTGGTCGCCCGGCTTCCGCTCTGGCCGCTGTGGCTGGCCTGCCTGTGGTCGATGCAGGAGTGGCTCAAGTCCAGCGTTCCCTTCGGTGGATTCCCCTGGGGCGTAACGGCTTTCAGTCAGACCAACGGGCCGTTCCTGGTGCTCGCGCAGTGGGCCGGCGCCCCGCTGGTGTCGTTCGCCGTCATGCTGCTTGCGACGTCGCTGTGCGCCCTGGTGCTCGAGATCGCCCGGCGAGTCGACGACGCGCGGCACCACCGCCACGCCGACCGTCACCTGCACCTCATGGTCCCCGCCGTCTGCGTCTGCGCGGTGCTGCTCGCCACCGCGCTGGCAGCCCCCGGCGTGCGCCGCACCGCCTCGGCCGTCGGCGACGAACCCACCATCACCGTCGCCGCGATCCAGGGCAACGTGCCGCGGCTGGGTCTGGACTTCAACAGCCAGCGTCGTGCTGTCCTGGACAACCACGTCACGCAGACACTGCAGCTGGCCGAGGACGTCAAAGCCGCCCGGGTGCCGCAGCCGCAGTTCGTGATCTGGCCGGAGAACTCCTCGGACATCGACCCGATCGCCAACCCGGACGCCGCCGCGCAGATCGACCTCGCCTCCCGCACCATCGGGGTGCCGATCCTCGTCGGCGCCGTCGTCGCCCGACCGGAGGCCACCGCCGACAACCCGGCCGCGTCCAACACCGTCATCGTCTGGGACCCGGTGACCGGGCCGGGCGAACGGCATGACAAACAGATCGTTCAGCCCTTCGGCGAGTACCTGCCGTGGCGGTCGTTCTTCGCGCACCTGTCCTCGTATGCCGACCGGGCCGGCTACTTCGTGCCCGGCAGCGGCAGCGGCGTCGTCCACGCGGCCGGGGTGCCGGTCGGGGTGGCGACCTGCTGGGAGGTGATCTTCGACCGCGCGCTGCGCCAGTCGGTCCGCAACGGCGCGCAAGTGCTGGCAGTGCCCACCAACAACGCCACGTTCGACCAGGCCATGAGCGAACAACAACTGGCGTTCGCCCGACTCCGGGCGGTCGAGCTCGGGCGCGACGTGATCGTCGCCGGAACCACCGGGATCAGCGCGGCGATCACCCCCGACGGGCACGAGGCCGCCCGCACCGCGTTCTTCACCCCGGCCTACCTCGACGTCCAGGTGCGGCTGCGCACCGATCAGACCCCGGCCACCCGCTGGACCGTCGCCCTGCAATGGCTGCTGGTCGTCGCCGCAGTCGGCGCGATCGGGGCGGCGATGCTGCAGAATGGGACTCTCGCGCGACCCGTGCGCAGCAGGCGTGCCGAGCCCGGCGTCCGCACGGACGCCGCTGACGAAGGAGTCGCATGAGTACCCAGGGCAAGGCCGGAAAGGCCGCCGCGCAGAGCCGCGAGAAGGCCCCGGAACTACCCAGCCGACGGACGCTCGTGATCATCCCCACCTACAACGAGCGGGAGAACCTGCCGCTGATCGTCGGCCGGGTCCGCAAAGCCTGCCCGCAGGTCGAGATCCTCGTGGTCGACGACGGCAGCCCGGACGGCACCGGTCAGCTCGCCGACGAGATGGCGGCCGCCGAACCGGACCGGATCCACGTCATGCACCGCACCGCCAAGGACGGGCTCGGGGCCGCTTACCTCGCGGCCTTCGCCTGGGGCCTGGAACGCGGCTACACCGTCCTCGTCGAGATGGACGCCGACGGCAGCCACGCGCCCGAGCAGCTGTACCGCCTGCTGGATCTCATCGACAACGGCGCCGACGTGGCGATCGGCTCCCGTTATGTCGACGGCGGCACGGTGCGGAACTGGCCCTGGCGCCGGCTGGTTCTGTCCAAGACGGCGAACGGCTACGCCCGGACGCTGCTGGGTGTCGACATCCACGACATCACCGCCGGCTACCGCGCCTACCGGCATGAGGTGCTGGAGAAGCTCGACCTGTCCACCGTAGAGTCCAAGGGCTACTGCTTCCAGGTGGATCTGACCTGGCGGGCCATCAACAACGGCTTCACGGTCGCCGAAGCGCCGATCACCTTCACCGAGCGCGAGCTCGGCGTGTCGAAGATGAGTGGCTCGAACATCCGGGAGGCGATGACGAAGGTCGCGCAGTGGGGGATCGAGGGCCGGATGAAGGGCCGCCGGCGCGCCGGGGGTTGAGGCCCAACCGAATTGCGGCACTCCTCAGCGCGGAGCGCAGCGCCGCTTGATCGTGGCGCGCCTAGCCGCGGCGCTTGGTCTTGATCAGGTCCAGACGCTCCTTGAGCAGCTCCTCGAGCTCCTCGACCGAGCGGCGTTCCAGCAGCATGTCCCAGTGCGTCCTGGGCGGTTTGACCTTCTTGGGCTCCGGCAGCTCACCCTCGATGAGGGTGCCCTCCAGGCCGTTGCGGCACAGCCAGGTGCCGGGGATCTCGGCGTCGTCGGCGAAGGGAACCTCGAACTCTTCGCCGTTCTCGGTCCGGTAGCGCGCGATCTGGCGCGGCGCGAGGTCGTGATTGCGGTCGGTCTCATAGCTCACGGCGCCGAGCCGGCTGCCCCTCAGCACACGATCAGCCATTTTGATTTCTCCTTGCGATAGCCCCGTCAAGAGAACGCAAAACGTAACGGTGCAGTTCCCGACTTGCTCATGATACCGGCAGCACGACCGTCCGTTTACCCTCGAAGCCATGACCCGCCGCGGCCGACCGCAACCGTGCCGCTGGTGCGGTCGTGAGGTGGCCGACGCGGCGCTGGGCCGGCGGCGGCAGTACTGCCGGCAATCCTGCCGGCAGCGCGCCTACGAGCAGCGCGCGATGGTCAAGGGAACCGCGGTTCCCGAGGACGCCGTGGTGCTGACCGCCGACGAGGCCGCTGAGTTGTCCGATCGGGTCTACCAGGTGCGCTGCGCAGCCGAGGACGTGGCGACCGCGGTCGAGGAAGGCGCCCCCGCCGACGAGGTCCGCCAGCTGTGCGAGGAACTTCTGCGGACGGCCAAAGCCGCCGACGGGTGGCGCTGACGGCGCCCGGTGCGGTTCAGCGATTGGTGCAGGGCCCGCCGCCGGCCGGGCCGAACCCGCACGGCACGGCGACGTTTCCGCCGCCCGGTGAGACCGACATCGGGGCGCGGGTCACGTTGGTCTGCACGTTCTTCTCCGTCGGGCTCGGCGTGGCGCTGCTCGAACGCGGCGGAACGCTGGTTTCGGCGGGCCTCTCCGCGCGGGGGCTGCATGCCACCGTCACCGAACCCACGGCGATCACGGCGACACCGCTCATGCACAGGGTCAGAGTGCGGATCCTGGCGTGCATGGTGGCTCCCCTCCACTGCGTCGACGCTGGTGGAATGGTCTCACGAAGCGCCCGTGTCATCACCCGATTTCCGCTGTCTACGCTGCCAAACGTGTCACCGGTTGCCCAGCAACGTGTTCGATCCCACCATGATGTCGAGGGCGGGGCCCGAGGGTGATCGCACCGGGGTGAAACTAACGTGACTGTCACGTCAGCCCTTTACCCCGTTGTGACGCTCAAACACGTCCCTCGACGGCGAATTTGGGCCGACCGTCTCTTACCAGGAAAGCGTGTCCATGGATCCGCAGGAATTGTTCCGGTCAGTCGTCGCACTGAACGCGCTGTTCGCATCCCTCGCGTGGTGTCTGGCGCGGACAAATCGGGCCTCGATGCTGACGGTCCTGATATTCGCCGTCATCTGGCCGCTTGTCGACAAACCACTGGGCGGGCGCACCGTCTACGCCATCAATGATGTGAGTGGCATCACCACGGGCGATTTCTTGAGCGTCATCGCTGTCGTCATCGTCGCGGTTCTCGCCGCCATGCAGGACGCCCGGGTTCGTCGGAGAAGGAACGCAGTCAAGCGGGAAGACCGGGAAGCCCTGCCGGAAACGTGAACCGCACCGGCGTCCCGCTGCGGTTCGTGGTGCCCTCGGTGAGATTCGAACTCACACTGCACGGGTTTTGAATCCGTTTCCTCTGCCAGTTGGGATACGAGGGCGGCGCGCAATCGCGGAGTCCCACGATAGTTGATCGCCGTTGGCGCCCAGCGACCCGTCCGTGCCCCGTTTCGCCCGAGCGGGCACGGCGCGCCACAATGGCCGAATGACTTCTGAATCGACCTCTGCGCGGCGCGTGCTCATCGCCGAGGATGAGGCGCTGATCAGGATGGACCTCGCTGAGATGCTGCGTGAAGAGGGCTACCAGGTGGTCGGTGAGGCCGGCGACGGGCAGGAAGCCGTCGAACTCGCCGAGAGCCTGCGGCCGGACCTGGTGATCATGGACGTCAAGATGCCCCGGCGCGACGGCATCGACGCCGCCGCCGAGATCGCCGCCAAGCGGATCGCGCCCGTGGTGGTGCTGACGGCCTTCAGCCAGCGGGATCTGGTGGAGAAGGCCCGTGACGCCGGCGCGATGGCCTACCTGGTCAAGCCGTTCTCGATCACCGACCTGGTCCCGGCCATCGAGGTAGCGGTCAGCCGGTTCGACGAGATCACCCAGCTCGAACGCGAGGTGGCCAACCTCGGTGAGCGGCTGGAGGCCCGCAAGCTCATCGAGCGCGCCAAGGGCCAGCTGCAGGCCACCCACGGCATGACCGAACCCGAGGCCTTCAGCTGGATGCAGCGCGCCGCCATGGATCAGCGCACCACGATGAAACGCGTCGCCGAGGTGGTTCTGGAGACCCTTCAGGCCCCCGGAGAGCCGTCGTCGTCGTAACACAACCCGCGTTTCGCGGGACGTCACGCGCGCTTTCGCCCGGGGTTGGCTATGTTCTACCGGAGCATCGACCTTCAGGCCGGGGGAGCGGCCTGCGTGCTTGATGCTCTTATTAACCATTGACCCGGAGGTGAAACGTGCGCGCTCGGGCGACACGCAATGCAATCGCAGTGAGTTCCGCAGCCCTGGTGATGCTGGGCATCGCCGGTTGTAGCAAGCAAGCGGCACCAGGCGGTGAGTCCGCCTCGGGCAGCTCCTCGGCCTCGGCCTCGACCTCGACGGCTGCGCCGGTCGATCTGAAGATCGTCGAGCAGGTCCAGATCGACAAGGACGGCAAGGAGATCAAGCCGGAGGCCGGCGTCACGGCCGCCGATCCGGCTGGGGACGGCAAGGCCACCTGCGCGCCGGTGAAGATCGCCATGGCCGGGGCCCTCAACGGACCCGACGCGGCGCTGGGCATCAACATCAAGAACGGCGTCCAGCTGGCACTGGACAAGCACAACGCCGCCAACCCCGGTTGCCAGATCGAACTGCGCACCTTCGACACCGAGGGCGATCCGCAGAAGGCCACCGCGATCGCACCGCAGATCGTCGACGACGCCTCGATCATCGGGCTGGTCGGCCCGGCGTTCTCCGGTGAGACCAAGGCCACCGGAGGCGTGTTCGATCAGGCCGGCCTCGTCGCCGCCACCGCGTCGGCCACCAATGTCACGCTGTCCGAGCAAGGCTGGAAGACGTTCCTGCGCGGCCTGGCCAACGACGGCGTACAGGGCCCCTCGGTCGCGAACTACATGAAGAACACGCTGGGCGACAAGAAGATCTGCGTCGTCGACGACAGCACCGACTACGGCACCGGCCTGGCCAAGGCCGTTCGTGACACCCTCGGCCCGGTCGCCGACTCGGCCTGCAACATCTCGGTGAAGAAGGGCGACAAGGACTTCTCCGCCGCGGTGACGCAGGTCAAGGGCGCCTCGCCGGATTCGGTGTTCTACAGCGGCTACTACGCCGAGGCCGCCCCGTTCGTGCAGCAACTGCGCGACGCCGGCTTCACCGGCAAGTTCGCCAGCGCCGACGGCACCAAGGATCCCGAGTTCGTCAAGCAGGCCGGCTCGGCCTCCAAGGACGCCGTGCTGTCCTGCCCGTGCGGCCCCGCCAGCGCAGCCTTCTCCGACGAATACACCAAGAAGTTCGGGCAGGCCCCCGGCACATACAGCACCGAGGGCTACGACCTGGGCACCATCCTGGCAAAGGGCATCGACTCCGGCGCCGTCACCCGTGAGGCGCTGCTGGACTTCGCCAAGAAGTACGAGGGCCAGGGTGTGGCCCGCAAGTACCAGTGGACCGACAACGGCGAGCTCACCACCACGCTGATCTGGATCTACAAGGTCCAGTAGGGGTTCGGCGGGGCGCGTCCGGGCCGGATCGGTTTCGGTCCCGGACGCGCCTTCGCTGGATTGACGTCACGCAAGGAGCCCGATCAGCCGATGATCCACGAGTGCTTGTCTGGCCTGGACGGCCAGTACGTCTGCCTCGCTGGTGACATCGGCTTCAACGTCGCCAACCTGCAAAAAGGTTTCTGGCAGCTCACCATCGACGGCTTGGCCTGGGGCGCCATCTACGCGCTGGTCGCCGTCGGCTACACGCTGGTGTTCGGCGTGCTGCGGCTGATCAACTTCGCACACTCCGAGATCTTCATGCTCGGCATGTTCGGCGCCTACTTCTGCCTCAACATGATCCTGGGGTTCAGCCCGAGCGGCAACGCCTACAACAAGGGCGTCGGGTTGACGCTGCTGTACCTGGGAATCGCCATGCTGTTCGCGATGGCCGTATCTGGTTGTGCCGCAATCGGATTGGAGGCCGTCGCGTACCGGCCGCTGCGTCGGCGCAACGCGCGGTCGCTGACCTTCCTCATCACCGCCATCGGCATGTCGTTCGTGCTGCAGGAGTTCGTCCACTTCGTGCTGCCGAAGATCCTCAAGGGCTACGGCGGCAGCAACGCCCAGCAGCCGATCATCCTGGTGCAGCCCAAGACTCAGTTCCACATGTTCGGGGCATCGGTCTCCAACGTCAGCCTGGTGATCATCGGCGCCGCCCTGGTGCTGGCCCTGCTAACCGACGTCGTGATCAACCGCACCAAGTTCGGCCGCGGAATCCGTGCCGTCGCACAGGATCCCACCACCGCCACGCTGATGGGGGTCTCGCGCGAGCGGATCATCATGCTGACGTTCCTCATCGGGGGCATGCTCGCCGGTGCCGCCGCACTGCTCTACACCCTGCGGGTTCCGCAGGGGATCATCTATTCCGGCGGATTCCTGCTCGGCATCAAGGCGTTCTCGGCGGCGGTGCTCGGCGGCATCGGCAACCTGCGCGGCGCCCTGCTCGGCGGCCTGATCCTCGGCGTCATGGAGAACTACGGCCAGGCGGTGTTCGGGACGCAGTGGCGGGACGTCGTCGCCTTCGTGCTGCTCGTGCTGGTGCTGCTGATCCGGCCGACGGGCATCCTCGGTGAAAGCCTGGGGAAGGCCCGGGCATGACCCACCGCAACGAACCCGCTCGCACGGCGAGCGCGCTGCTGGCACCCGGCGACGGTCTGCGCCGGTGGTGGGCCGGGCTCACCCGATTCCAGAAGTGGGGCTTCGGCGTGCTGGCCTTCGGTGCGTTGGCCCTGCTGCCGCTCTTCCCGCCGCCGTTCCTCAAGACGCCGGGCATCAGCTTCGGTGGCACCATGGCGCAGTTCGCGATGGTGGCCATCATCGCGATCGGGCTCAACGTCGTTGTGGGACAGGCCGGTCTGCTCGACCTCGGCTACGTCGGCTTCTACGCCGTCGGCGCCTACACCGTCGCGCTGCTCACCAGTCCCGACAGTCCCTGGAACAGGATCGGCGCCGGCTGGTTCACCGAGAAGTGGGCGTGGCTGGCCTGTGTGCCGATCGCCATGGCCGTCACAGCGCTCGCCGGACTGATCCTCGGCATCCCGACGTTGCGGCTTCGCGGTGACTACCTGGCCATCGTCACCCTCGGATTCGGTGAGATCATCCGGCTGCTGGCCGACAACCTGGCCGGTGTCACCAACGGGCCCCGCGGCCTCAACGAGGTCGCCTTCCCCCGGGTGGGCGAGACCGAGAAACTCCCCGACGGCGTGTTCTCCAGCGGTAACTCCCACGGGCACGCCAACTACGGAACGTGGTGGTTCTGGCTGGGACTGTCCCTGATCGTCGTGCTGCTGATCCTGGTCGGAAATCTCGAACGAAGCCGGGTCGGCCGGGCCTGGGTGGCGATCCGCGAGGACGAGGACGCAGCCGAGGTGATGGGCGTCAACACCTTCCGCTTCAAGCTGTGGGCCTTCGTCATCGGCGCCGCGATCGGCGGCCTGTCCGGTGCGCTCTACGCCGGCCAGGTGCAATATGTCGCGCCCCCGACGTTCAACATCATCAACTCGATGCTGTTCCTTTCCGCCGTCGTCCTGGGCGGGCAGGGCAACAAACTCGGCGTCATCTTCGGCGCGTTCGTCATCGTCTACCTGCCCAACCGGCTGCTGGGCGTGGAGTTCCTCGGCATCAACCTCGGCGACCTGAAGTACCTGTTCTTCGGTCTGGCGCTGGTGGTGATGATGATCTTCCGTCCGCAGGGTCTCTTCCCGGTGCGTCAGCAGTTGCTGGCCTACGGCAAGTCGGCCCGTCGCCTGCTGGCCAGCGGGGATGAGAGCAAGGCCGCCTCATGACCGAACCGGTGATCGACCCTGCCGGCAGTCGCCGGCCCAGCGGCGTCGACGAGATGGCATCGCTGACCCGCGACGTCGGCGTCGCCGAAGGCGAAACCCTGCTGCAGGCAACCGATCTCACTGTCCGATTCGGCGGCCTCACGGCACTGGACTCGGTGAACTTCTCCATCCGGCGCGGCGAGATCCTCGGCCTGATCGGACCCAACGGAGCCGGGAAGACCACCTGCTTCAACGCGATCACCGGGGTGTACCGACCGACCTCGGGAACCGTGGACTTCGACGGCCAGCGCATCGGCCGGATGAAACGCCACCAGATCACCCGGCTCGGCATCGCCCGGACCTTCCAGAACATCCGGCTGTGGGGCGAGATGACCGCGCTGGAGAACGTCGTCGTCGGAACCGACGCCCGCCACCACACCTCGGTGCCCGGCGCGCTGGTCCGCTCTCCGCGGCACCGCCGCGAGGAACACACCGCGATCGAGAAGGCCGCCGCGCTGCTGCAGTTCGTCGGTATCGCACACCGCGCCGAGGAGAAGGCCCGCAACCTGCCCTATGGCGATCAGCGCCGCCTGGAGATCGCCCGGGCGCTGGCCACCGAGCCGAAGCTGCTGTGCCTCGACGAGCCCGCCGCCGGGTTCAATCCGAGCGAGAAGGCGGCGCTCATCGACCTGATCCGGGCCATCCGGGACGATGGCTACACCGTCCTGCTGATCGAGCACGACATGAGAGTCGTCATGGGCGTGGCCGACCGGATCGTGGTGCTGGAGTTCGGGCGCAAGATCGCCGACGGTCTGCCCGCCGAGATCCGCGAGGACCCGGCGGTGATCGCCGCCTACCTGGGGGTGCCCGATGACCAGCTCTGACGCGATGAGCCGCTCGCGCGAAGAGCAGACCGCAACGCCACTCCTGGAGGTGCGCGACGCCGTCGTGCACTACGGCAGAATCGAAGCGCTGCACGGTGTTTCACTGGTCGTCCGGCAGGGGGAGTTGGTCACTCTGCTCGGTTCCAACGGGGCCGGCAAGACCACGCTGATGCGGGCGATCTCCGGGCTGCGGCCGCTGTCGAAAGGCTCGGTCTGGTTCGACGGCCGGGACATCACGAAGGTGAAGGCCCATCAACGCGCCATCGACGGGCTGGTGCAGGCCCCGGAGGGCCGCGGCGTCTTCCCCGGCATGACGGTCGTCGAGAACCTGGAGATGGGTTGCTACGGGCGCAAATTCGACAGCAAGGCCGCGCACGACGAACGTCTGGACTGGGTGTTCGCGACATTCCCGCGGCTTGCCGAGCGGCGCAAGCAGGTCGGCGGCACGCTGTCCGGGGGAGAACAGCAGATGCTGGCGATCGGCCGGGCACTGATGGCGCGTCCGCGGGTTCTGCTGCTCGACGAACCCTCCATGGGGTTGGCGCCGATGGTCATTTCGCAGATCTTCTCGATCATCGCCGAGATCAACGCCGCCGGCACCACGGTGCTGCTCGTCGAACAGAACGCGCAGCAGGCGCTGAGCCGATCCGACCGCGCCTACATCCTCGAGACGGGAACGGTCACCCGCGAGGGACCGGCGCGAGAATTGCTGGCGGACGACAGCATTCGCGCGGCGTATCTGGGGGTGGCTTGAACCAGCGCGCTAGCTTGCCCCCGCGGCGATCGCCTCGTCGACCTCGTGAATCCGGCCGGCCATCTCCGCGTGCGTCTTGTCCAGGTTCTCGGCCTGATCCTCGTCGGCCTTCATCAACGCATCGATGTCCAGGGTTGCCAGGCCTTCGACACCCATATCGGTGAACGCCTTCTGCACCTTCGGGCCCCACAGCCCGATGTCCTTGACGATCGGCACGATGCGGCTGAACAGGTGCGAGCGGAACTGGATCATCAGCGGCGAGTGGTCCACCCACTCGGCGCACTCCTTGACGGGCAGGCCGAGGGTCTCGAAGACCTCCTCGCCGCGGAACCGGTCACGCATCAGGTAGCAGGCCTCGACGACGAACTCCTCCCGCTCGTCGCGTTCGCGGTCGCTGAGGTCGGCGTAGTAGTCCTTCAACGAGATTCGGCCGAATGCGACGTGACGGGCCTCGTCCTGCATGACGTAGGCCAGTAGTTGCTTGGCGAGCGAGCCCTCGGGCGCCATGTCCCGCTGGACACCGAAGGCTGCCAGTGCGAGGCCCTCGATGAGGACCTGCATGCCCAGATACGGCATGTCCCAACGCGAGTCGTTCAGCGTGTCGTTCAGCAACGAACTCAGGTTGGTGTTGATCGGGTAGACCAGACCGACCTTCTCCTGCAGGAACCGTGAGAACGCCTCGACGTGCCGGGCCTCGTCCATGGTCTGGGTGGCGGCGTAGAACTTGGCGTCCATGTCCGGGACGACTTCGACGATCTTGGCCGCGCACACCATCGCGCCCTGCTCGCCGTGCAGAAACTGCGAGAAGTTCCACGCGGCGTTGTGGTGGTGCATCTCGGCGCGGAGCTTGTCGTCTGCGGCCTCCCACGCCGGGCTGCCGAACAGCGGATGCAACTCGTCGGGCAATCCGATCGGGTTCATCGGGTTGATGTCCAGGGTCCAGTCGATCCGCGACTCCGCGTCCCACTGCTTGTCCTTGCCCTTCTGGTACAGCGACAGCAGTCGGGCGCGGCCGTCGTCGTACTCCCAGGTGAATCGCGCGCTGCCGACGCTGGGCACCTCCCACGAGTAAGGGTCGGGCACCTCGGTGTACTTGTCCCTGGTGGTCATGTGCCGGTCCGCCTATCGCCTGGTGTGGATGCTGTGGCCAGTATCACACGGCGCGGTCGATGCGGAACCGCTTGATTCGCGAGGTCGCACCGGAGACCAGCGAGACCCGGCTCTTGGGAACGCCGAGGTGTTCGGCGAGGACACGTGCCACCGCCTCGGTGGCCTTGCCCTCGATGGCCCGCTCGCGGACATAGACGGTCAGCGACCCGTCGTCGGCGACCTCCACCAGCGGACCCTTCTTGCTGCCGGGCTTGACGGTGACGACGACCGATTCGGACACCTAGCGAGCGACGATCACCGACGAGCCGTGGCCGAACAGCCCCTGGTTGGCCGTGACGCCGACGGTCGCGCCATCGACCTGACGGCCGGTGGCCTGACCGCGCAGCTGCCAGGTGAGTTCGCAGACCTGGGCGATGGCCTGGGCCGGGATGGCCTCCCCGAAGCAGGCCAGGCCGCCGGAGGGGTTGACCGGGATCCGGCCGCCGACCGTGGTGGCTCCCGAGCGCAGCAGCTGCTCTGCCTCGCCCTTGGGGCACAGGCCGAGGTGCTCGTACCAGTCGAGTTCCAGCGCGGTGGACAGGTCGTAGACCTCGGCCAGGCTCAGGTCCTGCGGGCCGATGCCGGCTTCGGCGTAGGCCACGTCGAGGATGTGGTCCTTGAACACCCGCTCCGGTGCGGGAACGACGGCGGTGGAGTCGGTTGCGATGTCGGGTAGTTCGGGCAGGTGCTGCGGGTAATTGGGCGTCGCACAGGACACCGCCCGCACCGACGGCACCCCAGCCGTCGACCCCAGGTGCTTCTCGGTGAACGCCTTGCTGGCCACGACCAGCGCCGCCGCGCCGTCGGAGGTGGCGCAGATGTCCAGCAGCCGCAGCGGGTCGGAGACCACCGGGCTGGCCAGCACGTCCTCCACCGAGTTCTCCTTGCGGTAGCGGGCGTTCGGGTTGTTCAGGCCGTGGCGGGAGTTCTTCACCTTCACCGCGGCGAAGTCCTCGAGTGTGGCGCCGTAGAGGTCCATGCGGCGGCGGGCCAGCAGCGCGAAGTAGACGGTGTTGGTGGCGCCGATCAGGTGGAAGCGCTGCCAGTCCGGGTCGTTCTTGCGTTCGCCGCCGACCGGGGCGAAGAAGCCCTTGGGGGTGGTGTCAGCGCCGATCACCAGGGCCACGTCGCACAGCCCGGCCATGATCTGGGCCCGCGCGGACTGCAGTGCCTGCGAGCCGGAAGCGCACGCGGCGTAGCTGGAGGACACCGGGATGCCGGTCCAGCCGAGCTTCTGGGCGAACGTCGCGCCGGCGACGAAGCCGGGATAGCCGTTGCGGATGGTGTCGGCTCCGGCGACCAGCTGGATCTGCCGCCAGTCCAGGCCGGCGTCGCGCAGCGCGGTGCGCGCGGCGACGACGCCGTACTCGGTGAAGTCGCGTCCCCACTTGCCCCACGGGTGCATACCCGCGCCGAGGATGTACACGTTCTCGCTCATCAGGCCGGCTTCCACGCGTAGACGCTGCGTTCGACCCCGTCGTCAGCGACGTAGAGCGGCATGGTGGTCAGTTCCATCTGCATGCCGACGTTCAGATCGGCGGCCAGCGTGCCCTCGACGACCTTGCCCAGCACGATGATTCCCTCATCGGTCAGCTGCACCGCGGCCACGGCGAACGGCTCGAACGGATCGGACTGCGGATACGGCGACGGCGGCTGGTAGCGGTTCTCGGTGTAGCTCCACAGCGTCCCGCGGCGGGACAGCGCCACCTGCTCGAGTTCGTCGGCGTCGCAGCCGGGGTTGGGGCAGTTGTCGGCTCGCGGGGGGAAGACGTAGGTCCGGCACTGCGGGCAGCGGGCGCCGATCAGTTGCGGCCCGGACCCGTCGGAGGACCACCAGCCGTCGATGGCGGGTAGTTCGGCCGAGGCGTCTGCTGAAGCTGGCACGGGGCTCAGACTACGCTCATTCCGGCATCGAACTGAAACATGTTCCAGTCGGCGTCGGCACTGCTGGCCGCGGCCCGTCAGAGCCGGTGCTTAGAGTGTGGGCGTGAGTACGGAGGCTGCCGACAAGCCGACTTTGATGTTGCTGGACGGCAATTCGCTCGCGTTCCGGGCCTTCTTCGCCTTGCCCGCCGAGAACTTCAAGACCAAGAACGGCCTGACCACCAACGCGGTGTACGGGTTCACCGCGATGCTCATCAACCTGCTCCGTGACGAAGCCCCCAGTCACATCGCCGCCGCCTTCGACGTCTCCCGGCAGACCTTCCGCTCCGAGCGGTATCCCGAGTACAAGGCGGGACGCAGTGCCACGCCGGATGAGTTCCGCGGCCAGATCGAGATCACGAAAGAGGTGCTCAACGCGCTGGGCATCACCGTGTTGGCCGAGCCGGGGTTCGAGGCCGACGACATCATCGCCACCCTGGCGAGCCAGGCCGACGAGGCCGGGTACCGGGTTCTCGTCGTCACCGGGGACCGCGATTCGCTGCAACTGGTCAACGAGAATGTCACCGTGCTCTACCCGATCAAGGGTGTGAGCACCTTGACCCGCTTCACTCCCGAGGCGGTGGTGGAGAAGTACGGCCTGACCCCCGAGCAGTACCCCGACTTCGCCGCGCTGCGCGGCGATCCGAGTGACAACCTGCCCGGCATCCCGGGGGTCGGGGAGAAGACCGCCGCCAAGTGGATCGTCGAGTACGGGTCGCTGCAGGGACTGGTGGACAACGTCGAGGGGGTGCGCGGCAAGGTCGGAGATGCGTTGCGCGCCAACCTTTCCAGCGTGGTGCTCAACCGGGAGCTGACCCATCTGGTGCGTGATGTTCCATTGGCGCAGACTCCAGACACCCTGCGACTGGTGCCGTGGGACCGCGACCAGATCCACCGGCTGTTCGACGATCTCGAGTTCCGGGTGCTGCGCGACCGGCTGTTCGACACCCTGGCGCCGCCCGAACCCGAGGCCGACGAGGGGTTCGACGTCCGGGGTGGAGCGCTGGCGCCCGGGGCGGTCGGCGGCTGGCTGGCCGCGCACGCGCGCAGTGGCGGGCGTTCGGGTCTCGCGGTGGTGGGCACGCACGCCGTCTACGACGGGGACGCCACCGCGCTCGCGATCGCGACCGCCGACGGCGAGGGCGCCTACATCGACACCACCACAATGAGCGCCGAGGACGAGGCCGCTCTGGCATCGTGGCTGTCCGACCCGGCAGCACCCAAGGCCCTGCACGAGGCGAAGGTCGCGATCCACGACTTGGCCGGCCGCGGCTGGGATCTTGGTGGGGTCACCTCCGACACCGCGCTGGCGGCCTACCTGGTCCGCCCGGGGCAGCGCAGCTTCGCCCTCGATGATCTCTCCCTGCGCTACCTGCGTCGCGAGCTGCGCGCGGAAACCGAAGAACAGCAACAGCTTTCGCTGCTGGACGACACCGAGGGCGTCGACGATCAGGCGGTGCAGACCCTGATCCTGCGAGCCCGGGCCGTCACCGACCTCGCCGATGCGCTGGATGCCGAACTGGAGCGCATCGACTCCGCCTCCCTGCTCGCCGACATGGAGCTGCCGGTGCAGACAGCGCTGGCCGGGATGGAGACCGCCGGGATCGCCGTCGACGTCGACAAACTCGAAATGCTGCAGAGCGAGTTCGGCGCGTCCATCCGCGACGCCGCCGAGGCCGCGTACGCGGTGATCGGCAAGCAGATCAACCTGGGCTCGCCCAAGCAGTTGCAGGTGGTGCTCTTCGACGAACTGGGCATGCCCAAGACCAAAAAGACCAAGACCGGCTACACCACCGACGCCGACGCGCTGCAGTCCTTGTTCGACAAGACCGGCCATCCGTTCCTCGAGCACCTGCTGGCCCACCGCGACGCCACCCGGCTCAAGGTCACCGTCGACGGCCTGCTGAAGTCGGTCGCCGCCGACGGGCGTATCCACACCACGTTCAACCAGACGATTGCGGCCACCGGACGGCTGTCATCGACCGAACCGAACCTGCAGAACATCCCGATCCGGACCGAGGCCGGCCGGCGCATCCGGGACGCGTTCGTCGTCGGCCGCCGCGACGGCGTCGACTACGCCGAGTTGATGACCGCCGACTACAGCCAGATCGAGATGCGGATCATGGCCCACCTGTCGGGCGACGAGGGCCTGATCGAGGCGTTCAGGACCGGTGAGGACCTGCACTCGTTCGTGGCCTCGCGGGCGTTCGGGGTTCCGACCGACGAGGTGGACGCGGAGCTGCGGCGCCGGGTGAAGGCGATGTCCTACGGGTTGGCATACGGCCTGAGCGCCTACGGGCTGAGCCAGCAGCTGAAGATCTCCACCGAGGAGGCCAAGGAGCAGATGGACCAGTACTTCGCCCGGTTCGGCGGAGTGCGAGACTACCTGCTGGCCGTGGTCGACCAGGCCCGCAAGGACGGCTACACCTCCACGGTGCTCGGCCGCCGGCGGTATCTGCCCGAACTGGACAGCAGTAACCGCCAGCTGCGCGAGGCTGCCGAACGGGCCGCCCTCAACGCCCCGATCCAGGGCAGTGCGGCCGACATCATCAAGGTGGCGATGGTCGGCGTCGACGCCGCGCTGCGGGAAGCCGGCCTGGCATCCCGGCTGCTGCTGCAGGTCCACGACGAACTCCTGCTCGAGATCGCGCCGGGGGAGCGGGACGCCGTCGAGACGCTGGTGCGCGAACGGATGGGCGGCGCCTACCCGCTCGACGTGCCGCTGGAGGTGTCGGTGGGCTACGGGCCTACCTGGGACTCTGCGGCGCACTAGCCTTCCCCGCGAGGGCTCGCAAAGTTCCCTTTCGAGCAGCGTGTCGGGGTGACTTTCCGCGCGCTCGCGAGCAGTGAGCGTTCAGGTGCCATCCGGCGGTCGACGGTGAGCAACTCCACAGGTGCCCGGGACTCCCCGCAGCTCGACAGCGCCGCGGTCGCGATATCCGTACCGAATCCCACGACCAGATCACGGACGGTTCGCGAGACGCTCTCGCCCGCGCCGGCCTGCCCGAGAATGCGCGCCGTGTTGTGGACGGCCATCCCGCCGAGGTCGTCGCCGATCCACTCGCACTCTCCGGTGTGGATTCCCTGACAGCGGCGAGGGCTCGCAAAGTTCCCGACCGAGCGGGCTGTCGGGGCGATTTTGCGCGCACTCGTCGAGGAAGCCGGCCCCTAGTGAACTGGGAAGCCGTACCCGGCGAGCCGCGCCAGCGCCGGCCCAGCCGCAGCCCTCGCCGCCACCACGCCCTGGACTTCCTCGTTCTGCAGGGCGAAGACCCGTTCGTCGCCGAAGCCGCGGTCGATCCGGTCGCGGACGTAGGCGAGTTCCACCACCTGGGTGATGAACTGCTTGACCGACGACGCGGCCGCTCGCCCGCCGAACTGCCGGGCGGAGCGGACCGCCGCCTTACGGGCCGGCAGGGCGGCCACCCAGGACGCCTCGACCGGTGTCAGCAGGCCGGCGGAGATCATCCCGGGGAGTTTCGCGGCGATGATCTGGCCCTCGCGGCGCCGGCTCTTGACGGCCAGCACGATCGCCAGCGCGAACACCGGCATCATCCACAGCACGTAGACGCTCAGGTAGGTCGAGGAGCCGAGCACTGCGGAGCCGTTCCAGAGCGCGTGCATGACCACCGCCCCCAGATAGCCGAGCAGAATCGCCCCCGCCTTGCCGGCCGCGCTGCGCTTCTTCAGCGCGTAGTACACCCCGATGCCGGTCATCGTCGTGAAGAGCGGATGGGCGAACGGGCCGATCACCAGCCGCACCACCGCCGTGGCCAGCGACGCGCCCAGACTCTCCCCGCTGGCGATGTAGAAGATGTTCTCCAGCCAGGCGAACCCGACCGCCGTGAACCCGGCGTAGACCAGGCAGTCGGTGAGCGTGTTGAGCTCGTTGCGCCGCCGGCCGGTCAACATCAGCACCAGGAACAGGCCCTTGGCGGCTTCCTCGACCACCGGCGCGACGACGGCCATCGTGGTGAATCCGGGGTCCTGCCCGGGTCCCTCGATCGCGGTGTGCACAACCTCCTCGAAGATCACCGAGACGAGCACGGCCACCGATGCGCCCCACAGGAAGGCCATGATGAGCAGCCGCGGCGGCTCGGGCTCCCAGCGGTCCAGCCACAGGTAACAGAGCAGGACGAGCGCCATCGCCACCGTCGACAACGAGAACCCCAGCACCGCGCCGGCGGGGTTCACGGCCGTCACCAGGATCAGGATCAAGCCGGCGACCGTGCCCATCGCGATGATCGCCGCCAGCGGGGCGCCCACTTTGCGGACGGGGCGTGGCAGTGGTGGCGTCAAAGCATAGGAAACCCCAGGGGCGTGGTACATCAGGCGAGGGTAACCGCGGCGAATGCTGGTTTGGTCGGGTTGTGCTCGGTCGAGTACGCTCTCCCGGTGCCCGTGTGCACAACTGCGGGCTACAACGTGTGCAAAACACCAGGCACCGTCCGTTTTAAATACACCGTCCCTTCGATCAACCCTGTCCGGAGCAACCCAACACATGCCCAGTCCCACCGTCACCTCGCCGCAAGTAGCCGTCAACGACATCGGCTCGGCCGAGGACTTCCTCGCAGCCATCGACAAGACCATCAAGTACTTCAACGATGGCGACATCGTCGAGGGGACCATCGTCAAGGTGGACCGGGACGAGGTTCTGCTCGACATCGGCTATAAGACCGAAGGTGTCATCCCTTCACGTGAGCTGTCCATCAAGCACGACGTCGACCCCAATGAGGTTGTGTCCGTCGGCGACGCGGTGGAAGCCCTCGTCCTCACCAAGGAGGACAAGGAAGGCCGCCTGATCCTGTCCAAGAAGCGCGCCCAGTACGAGCGCGCCTGGGGCACCATCGAGGAGCTCAAGGAGAAGGACGAGGCCGTCAAGGGCACCGTCATCGAGGTCGTCAAGGGCGGCCTGATCCTCGACATCGGCCTGCGCGGCTTCCTGCCCGCCTCCCTGGTCGAGATGCGCCGCGTCCGCGATCTGCAGCCGTACATCGGCAAGGAGATCGAGGCCAAGATCATCGAGCTGGACAAGAACCGCAACAACGTGGTGCTGTCCCGCCGCGCCTGGCTCGAGCAGACCCAGTCCGAGGTCCGCAGCGAGTTCCTCAACCAGCTGGTCAAGGGCGCGGTCCGCAAGGGCGTCGTCTCCTCGATCGTCAACTTCGGCGCCTTCGTCGACCTCGGCGGGGTCGACGGCCTGGTGCACGTCTCCGAGCTGTCCTGGAAGCACATCGACCACCCGTCGGAGGTTGTGCAGGTCGGCGACGAGGTCACCGTCGAGGTGCTCGACGTCGACATGGACCGCGAGCGGGTTTCGCTGTCGCTCAAGGCGACTCAAGAAGATCCGTGGCGGCACTTCGCCCGCACCCACGCCATCGGGCAGATCGTGCCCGGCAAGGTCACCAAGCTGGTGCCGTTCGGTGCGTTCGTCCGGGTCGAGGAGGGCATCGAGGGCCTGGTGCACATCTCCGAGCTGTCCGAGCGCCACGTCGAGGTTCCCGATCAGGTGGTGGGTGTCGGCGACGACGCGCTGGTCAAGGTCATCGACATCGACCTGGAGCGTCGCCGGATCTCGCTGAGCCTCAAGCAGGCCAACGAGGACTACACCGAGGAGTTCGACCCGTCGAAGTACGGCATGGCCGACAGCTACGACGAGGCCGGCAACTACATCTTCCCCGAGGGCTTCGACGCCGAGACCAACGAATGGCTCGAGGGCTTCGACAAGCAGCGTGCGGAGTGGGAGGCCCGGTACGCCGAGGCCGAGCGCCGGCACAAGATGCACACCACGCAGATGGAGAAGTTCGCTGCTGCCGACGCGGCCGCTGCGGCGGAGCTGCCAGCAGGCACCACCACCTCCAGCTCGCCGGGTGTCGAGGAGGCCGGCGGCTCGCTGGCCAGCGACGCCCAGCTGGCGGCTCTGCGCGAGAAGCTGGCCGGGAACGCCTAACCCAGCTCTGTCAGCGAGATTGAAACCACGCAGCGAAATGCCCGGTCATTTCCTGCGTGGTTTCATTTTCGGCGAAGCCGAAAGATCTGACAGCGTCGGCGAAGCCGAAAGATCTGACAGCGTCGGCGAAGCCGAAAGATCTGACAGCGTCGGCGAAGCCGAAAGATCTGACAGCGTCGGCGAAGCCGAAAGATCTGACAGCGTCAGGGGTGGCCAGGCCGGGGGAGCCACATGCTGCGCATCGGCCTGACCGGCGGCATCGGCGCCGGAAAGTCCACCGTCTCACGAGCCTTCGCGGAATGCGGCGGTGTCGTCGTCGACGGTGACGTCATCTCCCGCGAGGTGGTCGCCCCCGGCACTCATGGCCTGGCGCAGCTGGTGGAGCATTTCGGCGACGGCATCCTGCTCGACGACGGCGCCCTCAACCGGCCCGCCCTGGCGGCGATCGCGTTCAGCGACGAAGACAGGCGGCTCAAACTCAACGGCATCGTGCACCCGCTGGTGGCCCGTCGCCGGTCGGAGTTGATCGCAGCCGCCGCCGAGGATGCCGTGATCGTCGAGGACATCCCGCTGCTGGTGGAGTCCCATATGGCGCCGATGTTCCCGCTGGTGGTGGTCGTGCACGCCGATCCGGAGGTCCGGCTGCGGCGGCTGATCGAGTACCGAGGGTTCAGCGAGGACGATGCGAAAGCCCGGATCGCTGCCCAGGCGACCGATGAGGAGCGCCGCCTGGTGGCCGACATCTGGCTGGACAATTCGGGCTCCGAGGGCGAGCTTGTCGAGCGAGCCCGTGAGCTCTGGTACGGCAGGGTCCTGCCGTTTTCCCACAACGTCGCTGCGCGCACACCGGCGGCCGATCCCACCGCGCTGGTTCCGGCCGATCCGGCCTGGGCGGATCAGGGCCGCCGCGCCGTCGCGCGGCTCAACACCGCCTGCGGGCACCGGGCACTGCGCATCGACCACATCGGCTCGACGGCCGTCGCCGGAATGGACGCCCGCGACATCATCGACATCCAGGTCACGGTCGCGGCGATGGACGTCGCCGACGAACTCACCGAGGATCTGCTGCGCGCCGGCTATCCGCGGGGCGGGGCGATCACTGCTGACCGCGACCCGAGTGGTTCAGAAGTCCTGTGGCCCAAGCGGTTTCACGCCTCGGCGGATCCCGGGCGGCCGACGCATGTGCACATCCGGGCGGCGGGGGAGCCCAGCCAGCGGTTCGCGCTGCTGTTCGTCGACTGGCTCAACGCCGGCCCGGCCGCCCGTGCCGAGTACCTGGCCGTCAAAAGCCACGGGGACCCCGGCGCCATCGGGCGCTGGTTCTCCGAGGCCTACCCGCGGGCCTGGGACTGGGCGGAGGCCACCGGCTGGTCACCGAATCCGGTCAGCTGACCGGCTCTGACGCCCGAGCCTCCATCGGCGGTGCATCACCGGGGCCAGGAGCAGGTCCGAGCGGAGCGTCGGCCGGCGGTGCCGCCGGGTCCGCCGGCAGCGGCGCCGAAGAACTCGGGTCAGCCGGAGCGCCGAGCGCGTTGCTCAGCGGAGCCCCGCAGTTCATGGCCCCGTAGTCCGGGTCGTCTTTGGCCGGCAGCAGCCGGGGTGCGATGAACTGGCTGGCCTGCACGGTCACCTGGTCGTCGACCAGGATCTCGCAGTGCAGATTGGCCGAGTACGGCCACTGGATCGAGATCCGCATCCCCGCCTCGGCGGGGTCCGTCAGCACGCCGGTGGTCTCGAACGTCCGGCCCGGCAGCATCGTCGGGTTGGCGCTGTTCACCTGGGCATCGCTGATCCGGTAGGTGATCAGCGCACCGCGCGCCACGCCGTCGACCCGCGCGCGGTAAGTGATGTTGTGCTGCAGGGGCGGATCGTCGGCGGCGGCATGGGCGGGGGCCAGCACACCAAGCGCCACTGTCACAACGGCACCTGCCGTTATCGAGCGTCCCAGGCGTCCCACGGGGGACGAGATTACGCCTCCCGCCAGCTCAACTCCACGCCGGTGCTGGCCAGCCATGCGTTCAGATCATGGCCGTGCGCGGCCAGGCCCGCGACCGCGGCGAAGGCGGTGCCCAACGCCTGCTCGGCGGTCTCGCTGGACATCCGGCCCAGCCGGTGCGCCTCGAGCAGTTCGTCCACGTCCACCAGCTCGGTGCCTCGTCCGGTCCGCACCACCAGATCCAGATAGTGGTCCTCGGTCATCCAGCGGTCCCCGTCGACGGTGACGGTCGTGACGTCGAGATAGTGGTCCTGATCGCGTTCATAGCCCGGGTTGAAGTGAAAGACGTTGGCGCGCAATCCCAAATCCGGCAGCAGCCACGACTCCAGGTAGTGGAACTGCGCACGGCCCGGCGTCGGCCGCGCCATGTAGAGGCCCCACGGGCAGAGCCGGTATTCGTCCACCGCCCGCACGAATCCCTTCGGATCGGTGTTGGTCCGGCCGGCCAGATCGAAGGTCTCATGTTTGGGCGGGTGCATGGTCGCGGTCGTCCTCGTCGGTGGCCGGCGGATGGTTGGCGGCCAGATTAGGGTAGTCCGCGATCGCCAGTGGGATGGTGTCGAAGTACCGCGGTCGTCCCTGCAGTTCGGAGAGACCGCCGCGGTCGAACGCGGTCAGCGTCCGGCCTTCCTGCACCACGATCAGGAACGGCACGTCGCGCAGCGCGGCGACCTCGGCCACTTCAGTCAGGGCCTCGAAGCCGGTGAAGTCCACGTCGTCGATCCGCCGGGCGTCGAGCACCAGCAGGTCGACCTCGTTCTCGCTTTCCGGTTCCGCCTCATCGGTCTCTGGCAGGACGTCGATGAGCTGCATCCGGAACCAGTTGGCGTTGCCAAACCACAGCGGGCCGTTCAGCGCGAACGCTGCGATGCCCGGGACCGCGGTCGCCCGCTCGTCGGTCAGCGGCAGCCAGGTGCCCTGCCCCGACCGGCCCAGTCTGAGCAGTTCGGGACGTGCGGTGCGCGACGCCTGATAGACGAACGAGATCAGCACCGCGAACAGCACGCCGTAGACGATGCCCAGCAGCACCGTGCCGATCAGCGAGAACAGCATCAGGGCGAACGCCCGCTTGGTGTAGTTCTTGGTGGCCCGCATCTGATCGACGCGGAAGATCTTGATCGCGATGTAGATGAGCACCGCCGACAGGGTTGCCGATGGCAGGTTCTCGATGATCTGGCTAAAGAACAGGACGATGACGGCGATGGCCGAGGCGATCAGCGATGCCAGTTGGCTGCGGCCGCGTGACTCGGCGATGATCGTGGTCGACGGCGGGCTGGCGTTGATGGTGAATGACCCGACCAGGCTGGATGCGATGTTGGCCAGTCCCAGTGCGCGGAAGTCGGCGTTGATGTCGGTGTCGTAGCCGCCGAGGTTCGCCGCCGAACGGGTGGTCGCCGCGGTCTGGGCCAGGCAGAAGATGCCGACCACCAGCGCGGTGGTCCCCACCGCCTCCACCGAGTCCAGTGAGAACGGCGGCAGCTGGATTGAGGGCAGGCCGCGGTCGAGCGGGCCGAGAACCTTCACGCCGCGGTCCTTGAGGTGGAAGACGGATATCGACAGGGTCGCCAGCGCCAGCACGATGAGGGCTCCGGGAATCCGGCGGTTGATCCTGGCGATGCCCAGCAGCAGGGCCAGGCAACTGAGTCCCAGGACCATGGTCGGGATGTTGGTGTTCGGCAGTTCACGGATGATGTGGATGATCTTCCGCAGTGTCCGGCCGTGGGTCTCGGAGACGCCGAGGATGCCGGGGATCTGGTTGATGATGATGATCACCGCGATGCCGCCGAAGAACCCGATCATCACCGGCCGGGACAGGAAGTCGCCGACCCATCCGAGCCGGCCGGCGCCTATCACCAGCGTGAAGACACCCACCAGGAAGGTGGTCACCAGCGCCAGGCCGATGTAGTGCTTGCTCTCCGACACCGCACCCAGCGCACCGAGCCCGGCGGCCAGGATGGGAGCGACGGTGCTGTCCACCCCCATCGCGAGATGCCGGTTGGTCGAGACGGCCGCGGCGATGATGGTCGCCACCACGAATCCGTACAGCCCGGTGATGGGCGGCATACCGGCGAGATGGGCGGTGGCCAGCTGGCCCGGCATCGTCACCGCGCCGAACGTCACTCCGGCCACCAGGTCTCTGCCCAGCCAGCGGCGCCGATAGCCGCGCAAAGTCGGGAAGAGGTGGAAATCCTCCCGCAGACGACTCGCCAGCTCGGGTGCCAGCGTACGAACGTCCACTCGGCGAGCCTATGAATCCGGGGCGCGCGATGGGTCGGGTTCGGCCATATCGCGTTTGTTTTGTGTTCATCGGCCGTTCACCTGAGGCCGGCCCCGGCAGGATGTCGGTCCCCACCTCTAATGTGGGGTTCATGGCTTTTGCGACCGAGAAGCCGGTCATCGCACAGTCCGAATACCGCACCGTCGACGACGTCGTCCGCGCCGGTGCGCGGTTCGAGGTGGTCAGCGATCACCAGCCCGCCGGTGACCAGCCGGCCGCCATCGAGGAGCTCGAACGCCGGATCCTGGCGGGTGAGCGCGACGTGGTCCTGCTCGGCGCCACCGGCACCGGCAAGTCGGCCACGACGGCGTGGCTGATCGAGCGGCTGCAGCGGCCCACGCTGGTGATGGCCCCGAACAAGACGCTCGCGGCCCAGCTGGCCAACGAACTGCGGGAGATGTTGCCGCACAACGCGGTTGAGTACTTCGTCTCCTACTACGACTACTACCAGCCCGAGGCGTACATCGCGCAGACCGACACCTACATCGAGAAGGACAGCTCGATCAACGACGACGTCGAGCGGCTACGGCACTCGGCCACCTCCGCCCTGTTGTCGCGCCGCGATGTGGTGGTGGTCGCCTCGGTGTCGTGCATCTACGGCCTGGGCACGCCCCAGTCCTATCTGGACCGATCGGTGGAATTGCAGGTCGGCAGCGAGGTGCCGCGGGACGGACTGCTGAGGCTGCTGGTTGACGTCCAGTACGACCGCAATGACATGTCGTTCACCCGCGGCACGTTCAGGGTCCGCGGCGACACGGTCGAGATCATCCCGTCCTACGAGGAACTCGCGGTGCGCATCGAGTACTTCGGCGACGAGATCGAGGCGCTGTACTACCTGCACCCACTGACCGGCGACGTCGTCCGCAAGGTGGATTCGCTGCGGATCTTCCCGGCCACCCACTACGTCGCCGGACCGGAGCGGATGAGTCAGGCGATCTCGACCATCGAGGAGGAACTCGCCGAGCGGTTGGCCGAACTCGAACGGCAGGGCAAGCTGCTGGAGGCCCAGCGGCTGCGGATGCGCACCAACTACGACATCGAGATGATGCGCCAGGTCGGCTTCTGCTCCGGCATCGAGAACTACTCCCGGCATATCGACGGCCGGCCCGCCGGATCCGCCCCGGCGACCCTGCTGGACTACTTCCCGGAGGACTTCCTGCTCGTCATCGACGAGTCGCATGTCACCGTCCCGCAGATCGGCGGCATGTATGAGGGCGACATGTCCCGCAAGCGCAATCTGGTCGAATTCGGCTTCCGGCTGCCGTCGGCCGTCGACAACCGGCCGCTGACGTGGGAGGAGTTCGCCGCCCGGGTCGGCCAGACGGTGTACCTGTCCGCCACTCCGGGGCCCTACGAGCTGGCGGCGACCGGTGGGGAATTCGTCGAGCAGGTGATCCGCCCGACCGGCCTGGTCGATCCCAAGGTCGTGGTGAAGCCCACGAAGGGACAGATCGACGACCTCATCGGGGAGATCCGCCTCCGGACCGACCGTGACGAACGCGTCCTGGTCACCACGCTCACCAAGAAGATGGCCGAGGACCTCACCGACTATCTACTGGAGATGGGGATCCGGGTCCGCTATCTGCACTCCGAGGTCGACACGCTGCGCCGGGTGGAGCTGCTGCGCCAGCTGCGCCTCGGGGAGTACGACGTGCTGGTCGGCATCAACCTGCTGCGCGAGGGTCTGGACCTTCCGGAGGTGTCGCTGGTGTCCATCCTCGATGCCGACAAGGAGGGCTTCCTGCGCTCGACCCGCAGCCTGATCCAGACCATCGGCCGCGCCGCCCGCAACGTCTCCGGTGAAGTGCACATGTACGCCGACAGCATGACCGACTCGATGAAGGAAGCCATCGACGAGACCGAGCGCCGCCGTGCCAAGCAGATCGCCTACAACACCGAGCACGGCATCGATCCGAAGCCGTTGCGCAAGAAGATCGCCGACATCCTCGACCAGGTCTATCGGGAGGCCGACGACAGCGAGGGGGTCGACGTGGGCGGTTCGGGCCGCAACGCCTCCCGCGGGCGCCGCGCCCAGGGTGAGGCGGGCCGCGCTGCGGGCAGCTCAGGCCTCCTGGAGGGCCGGGACACGAAGTCGATGCCGCGCGCCGAGCTGGCCGATCTCATCAAGGACCTCACCGCCCAGATGATGGCGGCGGCCCGTGACCTCCAATTCGAACTGGCGGCGCGTCTGCGGGACGAGATCGCCGACCTCAAGAAGGAGCTCCGCGGCATGGACGCCGCAGGTCTGAAGTAGCGCTGCGTGGACACGACCGGCGCGGCGGCGGGCACCGGTAGCTGGCGCGCACTATTCGGACGCGAATACCTTTGGGTCACAACGGTTCTCGCCGCCGGCGTCGCGATGTACGCGATCAACGAGTTCATCACGATGAGCCTGCTGCCGAGCGTGGTCGCCGATATCGGCGGCGCGCGACTGTATGCGTGGGTGACGACGGTGTACCTCGTCGCCTCGGTGGTGGCCGCCGCAACGGTCGGCCCCCTGCTCACCCGGTTCGGCCCCCGGCGTTCCTATCTCGCGGCGCTGCTGGGCTTCGCCGCCGGAACGCTCGTGTGCATGCTGGCACCGTCGATGCCTGCACTTCTCGCCGGGCGAACCCTCCAGGGCCTGGCCGGCGGCCTGCTGGCCGGGCTGGGCTACGCGGTGATCAGTGCTGCGCTGCCGGAACGGCTGTGGACGCGGGCCTCGGCGGTGGTGTCGGCGATGTGGGGCGTCGGCACCCTGGTCGGCCCCGCGGCCGGTGGCCTCTTCGCCCAATTCGGTTCGTGGCGTGGGGGCTTCGCGTTCCTGGCCGTCCTGGCCGGGCTGACGGCCGTCCTGGTCCCGTTTGCGCTGCCGGCGCACGGCAAGGGGAAGTCGCTCCGGACGAGAATCCCATTGGTGTCCCTGGTGATCCTCGGCACGGCCGCGCTGACCGCTTCCGTCGCCGCCATTCCGCGCAATCCGGCGCTGACGGTCATGATGCTGCTCGCCGCCGTCGCGCTGGTGGCGGGTTTCCTCGTCGTCGACCGCCGGTCCTCGGTCACGGTGCTCCCGCCCAAGGCCTTTGCACCGGGACCGCTGAAGTGGATCTACCTGACGCTGGGCGTTCTGATGGCCGCCACCATGGTCGACATGTACGCACCCCTGTTCGGCCAGCGCGTCGGTGGTCTGCAGCCGGCTGCCGCCGGATTCCTCGGGGCCGCATTGTCGGTCGGGTGGACCGTCGGAGAGATCAGCAGCGCAGCGGTCAACGACCGCCGCACCGCCGCGCGAGTGGTCGCGTGGGCCCCGCTGGTGATGGCGGCAGGCCTGGGACTGGCGGCGCTGGTTCGGGCGCAGCCCGCCGGATCCGGCGTCATCACCGCCTGGGCGGTCGGCCTGGTGATCAGCGGAGCCGGTATCGGCATGGCCTGGCCGCACCTGAGCGCCTGGGCCATGGGAGCGGTCGTCGAACCGGGGGAGCAGGCGGTGGCGTCCGCGGCGATCAGCACGGTGCAGCTGATGTGCGGCGCCTTCGGCGCCGGGCTGGCCGGAGTGGTGGTGAACCTGTCCGACACACCCGACGCGGCGACGGCGCGGCTGCTGTTCGCGCTGTTCGCGGCGCTCGCCGCGGTGGGCTGGTTCACGGCATCCCGCGCCGTCGGGCCCTCGGAGTAACCGCGACGGCACCGCTTGGCCACGGTTCGGTAACCCCCCGATCCGCCTGCGTGTCAGGCGTCTTACAGGTCTGTAGTTTCGCCTCAGACCTCACCACGGATTGGGAAATGCAATGCCTCGGAACATCACTCGGTTCACTGTCACGTTGATCGCCGGCGTCGGACTGGGCAGTGCCGCCATGGCACTGAGCCCGGCGGCCGCAGCGGGCGGCTATGCCTGCGTTCAGGATTCGGCCGGCGTGGTCGGCGCCGTCCCGGCCGTCGTGGACGGAGCCGCGCCGGCGGCGGCAGCGGCTGCGGCCGCGCCTGGGTGCGCCGGCGCACCGGTCGCCGACATGGCCGGGGTCCCGATGGCGCTGCCCGGCCCCATTCCGGCGGGCGCGGTGATCCCCGCCCCGATCGGCGCCGCGGCGGTGCCGCTGGGTGCGCTGCCCGCGGCCGTGCCGCCCATCCCGGCGGTGGTGCCCCCGGTGCCCGCCGCCGTGCCGCCCGTTCCGTTGGGTGTGCCGCCGGTGCCCGTGGGTGTGCCCCCGGTTCCGGTGGGCGTTCCGCCGGTCCCGATCGGCGCTCCGGTGGCCGGCGCGCTTCCGATTGGCGCCGCTGCCGCCGGCGTCCCGGTGCCGGCCGGCCTGCCGATCGCCGACATGGCCGGCGTCGGAGGCAAGGGCGCGCCGACCGGGCCGCCGCCGCCCGGCGCGCCGCAGCCGGGCGAGCCGATCATCCCCGGCCCGGCGCCCGCCAGCTGACAGTGGTCCCGACGACGACGTTCTCAACGCAACAGGAGTAGGAGCCATGCGGGCGGTCGTTCGGTGCGTTCTTGCGATGATCGCAGTCGTCGCAAGCGTTTTCGTGGGTCCGTCGGGCCTGGGTCAGGCGGCGTCGAACAAGGCGGTGTACGCAGTCGAGTCGGTCCTGCCGAAGCAGGGCACGGTGGTGGGCGTCGCGCACCCCGTGGTGGTGACGTTCACCGGGCCCGTCGCCAACCGTCCGGCCGCGGAGCGTGCCCTCGCCGTGACGTCGACGCCGGCGATGAACGGAACGTTCCAGTGGCTCGACACCAACGTCGTGCAATGGGTTCCGGACGACTTCTGGCCGGCGCACAGCACGATCGCCCTGTCCGTGGGCGGCCGGCCGACGACGTTCGCCACCGGTCCGAAGGTCGTCGGCGTCGCCAGCATCGCCGACCACACGTTCACGGTGACCATCGACGGCGTCGAGGCGGGTCCGCCGTCGTCTCTGCCGGCACCGCACCATCGGCCGCACTGGGGGCAGGCCGGAGTCTTCCCGGCGTCCATGGGCAGACCGAAATACCCGACGCCCGTGGGCATCTACAGCGTCCTGGGCAAGGAACGCGACGTGGTCATGGATTCCAGCAGTGTGGGCATCCCGGTGAGCAGCCCCGACGGCTACCACCTCGTGGTCGACTACGCGGTCCGATTCACCAGCCGTGGGCTTTTCGTCCACTCGGCGCCATGGGCCATCAACTCACTCGGCAACGACAACGTCAGCCACGGTTGCATCAGCCTCAGCCCCGAGGATGCGGAGTGGTACTTCAACACGGCAAACGTCGGTGACCCGATCATCGTGCGGGACAACAACCTCGAGGTTCCGACCCCACCGAAGATGGGGATCGCCTACTGAGCCACGGGGCCTCAGAACGCGCGTCACGGGATCGACTTGGTGACCTGGGCGAAGCTGAACTGCCAGCGTTCCACCACGTGGAAGCCGAACCGGCTCGGAACCTGGTACGCCATCGCGCGCGCCAGGCGCGGTCCCGGCGGGAGGGAGGGCCCACGTTGACGGTCGGGCATGGTGGGGTCGTACTCGGTGACGGTCCATAGGGCCGGGCAGCCGGGCATCTTGTCGGCCCAGGCCCACACTGCGATGTGGGCGTCCCACAACCGGTTTCGCTGGACGGCGGTCAGGCCGCGGCCGTAGTCGCGCAGCTTCTGGTAGACCGCCGGGCGGGCAGCGGTCAGCGGCCGGATCGGGCCCGGCGCCCAGGTGGCCGAGTTGTCCAGGATCAGGCAGTCGCCGGGTGCCGCGTAGCGGTCGATCACGTCGGCGACGGCGCTGTAGTCCATGTACGCCTTTGCATACGGTCCGCGCTGAAAGAGGTAGGTCGGCACGCCGGCGGCCGCCAGGATCACCAGCAGCGCCGCGATCCCGGCGCGCGACCTGCCGACCGTGACGATGCACATGCCCAGCAGCAGTGCGAACCCCGGCACGGTGAACGAGAGGTAGCGCGGATAGTAGATCGGATGCCGCACAACCGAATAGACGAGCAGCGCGACGGTAGGCGCCGCCATCCAGGTCAGCGTCAGCGCAATGAGCCGTCTCGGCCGGCCGGCCCCGAACAGCGGACCGAAGATCATCGCGGCCACCAGGATCGCCCCGGCGACCACGGCCGCGGCGATCGACTGGTCGAAGTACTGCTCATGCAGGATCCCGGTGACCGTCGCCGAACCCAGCGGTGAGATCCACTGCACCTGGAACAACTGCTTCTGGGTGAACAGCAGGAGCGGAATCACCGCGACGCAGGCCGCAACGGCCGCCCCGGCCCAGTACACCAACGCCCGCGGCCGCCGCGCGTACGCCAGCACCGCCACCGCGTGCGCCGGCACGATCAGGATCAGAAAGACGTTCAGCACGGCGGCGCCGATCAGCAGCACGGCGTACACCAGCCACCACCACGGGCGCCCGCACCGGGCGGCCCGCACGCAGAACACCGTCAGCCACACCGCCACGGCCATCGACAGTGCGTAGGACCGGGTCTCCATACCGGCCCACGTCACTCTCGGCAGCACCGCGAACACCAGGCCCGCCGTCACCGCGACCGTGCGACTGGAGATCAGCTTGCCGAGAACCACCACACCTGCCGCCGCTACGCCGGCCGCGATCGCGCTGGACAGACGAGAGGTGAATTCGGTCGCCGGGAACACCACGTACCAGCCGTGCATCAGCAGGTAGTACAGGCCGTGGACGGCGTCGATGTTGTGCACCATCTGCCACAGTTCCGGCACCGACCGGGTGGCGGCCGAGATGGTCGCGGCCTCGTCGAACCACAGCGACGGCCGGGCCGCCCACGCCGCGCTGAGCGTCATCGCGAACAGCCCGACGACGACGGCGTCCCACCGGCGGACCCGGCGAACCGGCCGGGCGACCACGTCGGCCGTCGGACGCTGTAGAAGCGAGGTGCTCACGCTGGCTGCTCTATCCGTTGTCGGGTTGGCCAAACCGTAACGTCAATACCGGCCGCGGGGTTCGTCACGGTCGATGTTGCCAAGCTCACGGCGCCCGTCGGTCCGGGGTGTTTTGCCTAGTCGGAGGCTATTACGGCCCGCCAAGGCGGCGCTCGGTGTCGTGAAATCACACCCTGGCGACACCTCGAGGCACTACTGTTCCCAGTTGGGAAAACGCAAGCACTGGAGGGTATTGATGGGCGGTTACACCACGGTGGTCGTCGGAACCGACGGATCGGACTCGTCGCTGCGCGCAGTCGACCGGGCCGGACAGCTGGCCTCCGGACCGGACGCGAAGGTCATCGTCGCCACCGCCTATCTGGACAATCCGGAAGACACCCGCGCCGCCGACGTGCTCAAGGACGAGGGCTACAAGGTGACCGGCGCAGCCCCGATCTACGACATCCTCCGGGACGCCGCGGCACGCGCAAAGGCTGCCGGCGCCACCAACGTCGAGGAGCGGGCGGTCAAGGGAGCACCGGTCGACGCCCTGGTGGATCTCGCCAATGAAGTGGGCGCGGACCTGCTCGTCGTCGGCAACGTCGGCCTCAACACCATCGCCGGCCGGCTGCTCGGATCGGTGCCCGCCAACGTCGCGCGCAAGTCGAAGACCGACGTCCTGATCGTCCACACCACCAACTAGGGCATCCCGGGCAACGAGACATCCCCGGGGCATGCCGGCGTGACGGCCACCGGCTCCACTGCGGACGGCTGGGTCCGGACCCGGGTGTGGCTCGGCGGCGAGCTCAAGGCCGAGAACTTCCCGTTGGCCGACGTTTCGGAGTACCTGCACTCCGACGGTGCGCTTGTCTGGGCCGACCTGCTCAACCCCGGACGCGATGTGCTCGACCGTCTGGCCGACGAACTCGGGTTCGACCACCAGGCCGTTGAGAACGTCGTCGAGAACAGCGCGCGCACCAAGGCCACCCGCTATGCCGACCACACGTTCCTGACCGTCTACGCGACCGCGCTGGGCCCCCAGATTCCCGGCTCGATCGAGTCGCGGTTGCTCACCTCCCGGCTGTCGATCTTCGTGCTGCCGGCGGGAGTGGTCACAGTCCGGCACGAGCAGGATCCCGCGCACCCGGTGCTCGACATCGACGAGGTGGTCCGGCACTGGGACGACAACGCGGACCTGTTGCGCAAAGGCAGCCCCGCTCTGCTGCACGGCATCCTCGACGTGGTGGTGGACGGCCAGTTCGACACCATCCAACAACTCGACGACGCGATCGAGTCTCTGGAGGACAATCTCTTCGACGACCGCTCGCAGAGCAGAACGCTGCAGCGCGACACCTATCGGCTTCGCAAGGAGCTTGTCGAACTCCGCCGGATCGTGCTGCCGATGCGCGAGGTGGTGAACACCATCATGCGGCGCAGCACGCCGGGCACCGACACCGGCGAGCTCGACGGCTGGTACACCGACCTGTACGACCATGTGATCCGGGCCGCGGAGTGGACGGAGTCCTTGCGCGACATGGTCACAACGGTCTTCGAGACCAACCTGTCGTTACAGGACGCGCGGCTCAACACCATCATGAAGAAGCTCACCGGCTGGGCGGCGATCATCGCGGTCCCCACGCTCGTCACCGGCTGGTACGGGCAGAACGTGCCCTACCCCGGATACGGCAACAACTGGGGCGTGTGGACCAGTGCGGTCCTGACGGTGCTCACCTCGGTGGCGCTGTACCTGGCGTTCAAACGGCGCGACTGGCTCTGATTCCCGCCAAGTCGGGTCACGGCCCGAGCGCCGCCGACTAAGCTGTCACGACTCCGGCGTCGTGGATGGGCAGGTCGTGATGGCGCAACGTGGTTCGAGACTCGCGGCGGTTTCGAGACTGGGGGCGGGTTCGAGACTCGGTGCGGCGGCTTTCGTCCTCGGGATGGTGGTCGCGGCGCCGCACGCCGTGGCCACGGCTGACGGTCCCGCCGAGGAGTCGACGGGATCCCCTTCGCCGTCGGGCGGCTCACCCGATTCCGGCCCGGCCCGGGAAGGCCGACCGGCTCCGGCGGGAAGGTCGTCTGCGCACCCCGTCGCCTCGCCCCCGGCTCCGGTGGCAACCGGAACCCCACGGGCTGCGGCCAGCCGGCGGGCGACCGAATCGAGCCGCAACCAGGCGACCCCGCAGTCCCATGGTTCCGACGATGGTCCGGCTCGATCGACGCCTTCCGCGGCCCGTGCGACGCCGGCGGCAGCGGAACAGGCACCCGCTGTGCGCCCCGCGTCGGCTGGTGCACGTCCCTATGTCGCACTGCCGCAGCCGGTTTCAGCGGCGGTGGCGCCGGCTGTCGCGTCGGCGCCCGCAGTCGGCGCCGCGCCATCCGCGGTGGCCGTATCCGGGGCTGCCGGATGCCCGGCGTGCTGGGGCGCCACGGCGCCGACCATCAGCCAGGCGGTGACCACGGTGGTCAACCACCTGTTCAACTCGGCATTCGAGGAATTGTCGAGGTTTCCGGCGAGTCCGATCGCGGACCTGTTCACCGGCGCTGTGTTGCTGATCCGTCGCTCATTGTTCTTCATCCCGACGGGCGTCGTCGCCAACCAGAAGGGCACGGAGTTGACGGTGTCGGTCAACACCGGCAGCGTCGCCTACTTCCGCAGGGAAGGAGTGGCGTTACAGGTGTCGGGGCTTCCGTCCTTCCGCAAGGCGGCCGGCTTCGCCGCTGCGACGGTGTCCGACGTGACCGTGACCAATCCCGGAAACTCCGGATGCGCGGGTTTCGTCGTGGAGTCGGGCACCGCGGAGGCCAACCTGCACACCTCGTCGATCGACGCGATCCGCTTCGCACCCGGGGCCGCCTTCGGCGGGACGGTGGACGCGACCCTCGAGAAGGGGTCACTGTCGTTGCGCGACGGCGTCAGCGGGCTCGCAGGGGTGACGGTGAACGCGCAAGTCATCCTTGACGGCGACGTCAACGTCGACGCCGGCATCGGTGACGCCACGTTCGCCGACGCCGTGGACGGCGCCGGCAAGGGACGGCAGTCCCTGACCGTGACGGCGCTCGGAACCACCGCCTTCGAAGCGCCGGTGGGCGGACACACCCCGCTCAAGCGCCTCATCACACAAGGCATTTCACCACTGAAGATATGTGAGAGCCCGGCAGACGGCATCACTTCCGTTCCGCTGCACTTCCTGCCTGAGTACGCACTCGACGGGCATCCGCAGGTCAAGTACGGCATTGACGTCGCGGTCGGCGACAATCCGTCCCAGGTGTACGAATTCGACACCGGCGCAACGGGTTTCTACGCAGGCTTCAACCCCGAATTCTGGCAGGGAATCACTCTGGGCACGACGGAGGTGACCAACAAATACGGCTCGGGCATCACCTTGTCGGGGCCGGTGACCCTCGCCCCGGTCACCCTCGGCGCCGGATCGCACACGGTCTCGACCGGCCCCATCAACATCGTGGCGGTCACCGACGGGACGTCGAAGAAGAAGCCGATGGACTTCGAGAACCCAGACGTGCCGCCCATGGAAGACCGGTTCTTCGGTGACTTCGGAGCCAATTTTGAGGTCCGCGAAACGGCCACCTCAACCGATGAGAAGCAGCCGCTGACCAGTCCGCTGTTCCAGTTCGCCGGTGTGCGGGGCGACGGGTTCCTGGTTCAACTCGGTCCGATCGGCGTCACGCCGCAGCTGACCGTCGGCGTGAACGACGAACTGCGCAAACAGTTCCCGTACGCCATACCGGTGACGGTGAACAGCGATGGTGGAACCTATCCGGTGTCGGATCTGCAGGTTCTCGAGAAGCTCGGATTCCAGCTCCAGTACGCCGCCCGGCAGGGACAGGATGTCCAGACGATCGCAACTCTGCCCACCCTGATCGACACCGGAACGTCATCGACAGCCGTGCGGACCCAAAGCGGCACAGGACCTTTCGACAACGGCAAAGGCCAGCTCGAACCGGGCACCACGTTCATCGCGGACCAGCAGCTGACGGGCGGTCATCCCCCCTTGCAATGGACATTCGTCGCCGGCGACAACATCGCGGTGAACGAGGTCAAGTACCAGGGAAGGTCCGATGTCCCGGTGGAGGGCGACGATCCCTCGACCGACAACGTCAACACCGGACTGAACTTGTTCAACTACTTCGACGTGATGTTCGACGTCGAGAAGCAGATGATCCGGCTGCGGCCCACCGGCGGCCAGTCAACGGTGATTCTCCACTCAGTGACCACCACCGGAGATCAGATCTACCGGCAGAACGCCGAATTGGGTGGCGAATACACCACCGGCGGTGGCCGGTTCTCCGTCGCGGGATCCACTGTGCTGGCCGACGACACCCGCGTCGACGCGGGCTGCGGGGACGTCACCTTCTCCGGAACGGTCGACAGCGTGTTCCTGCCACCCTTCGGCGGTCCGTTCAGCTTGACGATCAACTCCAGCGGCGCAACGACATTCGTCCGGGAGGTCGGAACCCTGGGTCCGCTCGCGAGCCTGACCACCGACCCGGGCGGGTCGGTGCATACCGCAGCCGTCGTCACGCAGGGTGAGCAGCGCTATGGCGATGACGCCGTCACGCTCAACGGTTTGTACGCCGGATCCAGTTTCCGGGCGGACGGCGCGGTCACCATGGCCGGGCCGACCGAGGTCACGATGGACGGCGGCGGAATCACCTTCGGAAGCTCCATCGACGCTCAGCAGGGCCGCGGCTTCCGCCTCACCCTGGCCGCCAACGGAGGCCAGGACATCCGGCTCGAGGGCGATGTGGGAGCGCTGTTTCCGCTGGGCGGCTTGCGGGTGGAGAAGAAGGGGCCCAAGGGGGCGGAGGCACCGAATGCCACCACGGTGACCACAGTGACCGCCGACGGGTCGGTGAATCTCGACGGAAGTCTCGGGTTCGCCGACAAGAAGGGTCTGGTGATCGACGACTCGGTGACGGCAGACTTCGGCCATGGCGGAGTCGTCGGCAACTTCGAGGAGCAGGGTATCGACATCGGTGAATCCGACAATTCCACGATCAGCGGGTTCACCGTTTCCGGCAACAAAGAGGACGGAATCCGCGTGACCGGCGCGATCGGCCTGACGATCAGCGACAACGCGATCTTCGGCAATACCAAGGACGGGATCCTTGCCAAGCCCAGGAAAGACGGTCGCAAGGACACCAAAGACCTCCGGATCTCGCACAACACCGTGTTCGCGAACGGTGCGGGCGGAATCCACCTCGAGCACCCGGATGGTGGCACGGTCGAGGACAACGTCATCCTGGACAACCGGGGCGACGGCATTCAGGCCGGTGAAGCCGCCGAACTGATCATCCGCCGCAATACCGTTTCAGCCAACGGGGACAACGGAGTCGACCTGAAGACCCATCAGGGCGGCAAGGTCGAGGACAACACCGTCGACGCCAACGGCGCAGACGGCATCCTCCTCACCGACTCGCGGGAGGTCAGGATCGAGGGCAACACCGTCGCAGCCAACGCCGCCGACGGCCTGCAAATCGACTGCTCGAGCGGCGACAAGTGCGGCAAGGGCGTCACGATCGTCGAGAACACGGTCACCGCCAACGCGGCCGACGGCATTCAGGCCGTGAAGGGCACCGACATCACGATGGTCCGCAACGTCGTGAACGGCAACGGTTCGGACGGCATCCTCCTGAACGGAGCGAACGATTCGACGCTGTCCGACAACACGGTCCGCGGTAACGCCAAGAACGGCGTGACCGTCGACGTCGGCACCGGCAACGCCGTGCTGAAGAACTCCATCTTCCAGAACGGCACCAACGGAATCTCGCTGCAGAACAACGGTAACGCCGATCAGCCGACGCCCGCGTTGCTCACCGCCCGGTTCGACGCCGCGGACGGCCGGATCGTTGTGACGGGCAGTGTGGCCGCATACCCCGACTACCACGGTCGATACCAGATCCAGGTGTTCTTCTCACCGCTCGGCGATGCCCCCAACGTGCAGGCGAGGCAGTTCCTGGGTTCTCAAACCGACGTCGCGGCAGGAGACTTCAGTGTCACCGTGCCGGGGGTGTCGGGGATGGTCGGCAACTTCGTCACCGTCACGGCCACCCCTGTCACGGGGCCGCAGAACACCTCGGAACTGTCCAATCCGGCGTCGATCGGGACCTGACGCCGACCGGCCTCAGGCCTCGTCTTTGCCGGTGAAGACCTCTTTGGCCTTGTCCACCGCGTGGGTCGCAATGCTGGTGGCGTCCTCGACGATGGCGCTGGCGCCCCCGGCGATGTCGCCTTTCACGATGTGGCCGGCGTCCTCGACGATGTCCGCCGCCTTCTCCACGGCGTGCGCCGCGATGTCCTTGGCAGCGTTGAGTGCGTCCTTGGGGTCAAAGGCCATCATGTCCTCCTGAGGTTCTGGCCGGCTTTTCTCCGACAGTAGACCTGCGCGGAGCGGCCCACGGGTCCTTCCGGCCGATCAGGCGAAACGCTCGTTTCCTTCCGATGCGTGCCAGAATCCCAGGCATGACCAGTGACCTCAGCGGCACATCCGCAGAGGCACTTCTCCGCGCGGCCCTGGACGCCATGGTGGATTGTCTGGCGCTGCTGGGAACCGTTCGGGATCCCGACGGGCGGATCATCGACTTCGCCTTCCGCGAGGCGAACCCGGCCGCCTGCGCCGTTCTCGGATTGCCCCGGACGGAATTGATCGGAATGACGTTGGCCGAGGCGCTGCCCGACAGCGGCGGGCTGGTGGCGGTGTTCGCCCACTGCGTCGAGAACGGCGAACCCTTGTCGGTCGAGGACCTGCCCTTCGCCGGTCGGCGTCGCCGGGTGCGCCGGTTCGACGTGCGGGCCGCGCGCGCCGGCGCGGAACTGCTGAGCGTCGTCTGGCGGGATGTGACCGCACGGTTCCAGGCCCAGCAGCGGGTGGCGCAGTCCGAGGAACATTTCCGCCTGCTCACCGAGAACTCCAGCGACGTCGTGTTCCAGCTACGGGACTTCAAGGTCGTGTGGGTGTCTCCCTCGGTCGAGTCGGCCATGGGCGCGCCGCCCCCGCACTGGATCGGCCACGATGCGACGAGCTTCCTTCCGCCCGAGGATCGCGAGATCTTCGACGAGATGGTGGCCGAGACCGCCACGGGGGCCGCATCGGTGCGCCGCCTGCGTGCCTTTGACGCGCACGGAAATCTGCGCTGGCTTGAGGTCCGCGCCAAGACGTATTACGACGCCGCGGGCCGGCCCGACGGCCACGTGGCCGGGTTCCGCATCATCGACGACGAGGTGGCCGCCGAGCAGGCCGCGGAGGAGGCCCGGCGCGAGCAAACCGAGGCCGATGCCCGGTTCCGCAAGCTGATCGAGAATTCCGCGATCGCCACCAACCTGCTGGCCCCCGACGGGCGGTTCCTCGCCGTCAATCCCGCGATGTGCGAGCTGGTCGGCTACGACGCCGACACGCTGACGAAGATGACGTGGCGCGACGTCGTCGCCACCCCCGAGGACGTGACCGCGACCATCCAGGCGGTCGTCAACATCGCGGCGGGCCGCGCGGACTCCTACCGCATCACCCGGCAGTACATCCACGCCGACGGGCACCCGATCTGGGGTGAGCTGACGATCAGCTGCATCCGGGATTCCGCGGGCACCATCGAACACCTCATCGCCCAGATCATCGACATCACCGAGCAGGTCGCACTGCGCGCCAGACAGGCCGAGTCCGACGCCCGGTTCCGCAGGGTCATGGAAACGTCCAACGTGGCCATGGCCCTGGTCACCCCCGAGGGCACGCTCGACGTCGTCAACCGGGCGCTGTGCGAATTGCTCCAGTACGACGAGGCGACGCTGAAGTCCAGGACGTGGCAGGAATTGACCCCGCCCCAGTTCCTGCAAGTCGACCTGGACAACACCATCGAGCTTCTCAGCGGGCGGCTGGACACCTACCGGACCACCAAGCAGTTCATCCGGGCCGACGGTCGGCTCGTCTGGGTGGACCTGTCGGCCAGTTCGCTGCGCGGCAGCTCCGGGGACGTGCAGTACATCGTCGCCCAGGGTGTCAACATCACCGAGGAGGTCGAGGCCCAGGAACGGCTTGCCCAGCGGGAGCGGGAGAACCGGATTCTCGCCGACCGCCTGCAGGCGGAGATGCGTAACGCGGCCGGGTACGTGGAGTCCGTGCTCCCCGGCGAACTGACCGGGCGCGTCGAGGTGACCTCACGCTATCTCCCGGCTCTGGATCTCGGCGGGGACTGTTTCCACTACCGATGGCTCGACGACGATCACCTGAAGCTCTACCTGATCGACGCCTCGGGGCACGGCATCAGACCGGCATTCCTGTCGATGTCGGTGCACAACCTGATCAGGTCCGGCTCGCTGCCCGACGCGGTGCTGCGCGAGCCGGATCTCGTCCTCGACGAGATCAACAGGCTGTTCCCCATGGAGGATCAGGCGGACAGCTACTTCACCATCTGGTACGGGATCTACCAGGCCTCCACCCGGACGCTGCGGTACTCCAGCGCCGGTCACCCACCGGCACTGGTGCTGCTGCGGGACGGCGCCGGCGTCACCGTGTCCGGCTTGTCCACGCCCGCCAGTCCCATCGGGATGTTCGCCGACACCGTCTACACCAGCGACTCCTACACAGTGCCGCACGGTGCGCAACTCCTGTTGTACAGCGACGGGGCGTTCGAACTGCCGGTCCACAAGGCCGACGGAAAGCCTTGGTACCGAGACGATTTCGTGAGCCTGTGCATGGCGTTGACCGCTGACCCGGACTGGACGCTCGACGATCTCGTGGAGCGGCTGCGGTCACTCATCCCGGATGGGAACTTCGACGACGACTGTGCCCTGGTGCTGGTGACCTTCCCGTGAGGTCCGGAACGCCCACCGGTTTACTGGTCGGGTGCACCTGACGACGGTCGCCCAGGCGGTGGCGATGTTCGTCGCGACCAACATCGACGACCTCGTCGTGCTGATGGTGTTCTTCGGCCGGGCACGGGGCAACGTGGCGGCCATCGCGCGCGTCGTGGCGGGCCAGTATCTGGGTTTCATCGCGATTCTCGTGGTGTCGGTGCTGGGCGCGCTCGGGGCGCGACTGCTGCCCGACGCCACCGTCGCGTACCTGGGAGTGGTTCCCGTGCTGCTCGGCGTGCGGGCCGCCTGGCTGGCCTGGCGACACCGCGACGACGACGATGACGACTGGGAGGTGGGTGGCCGCCCAGGGGTCGGGACCGCGACCGTCGCCGCGGTGACGGTCGCCAACGGGGGCGACAACATCGGCGTCTACGTGCCCGTCTTCGCCGTCGCCGGCCCCTCGGGTATTCCCGCCTATCTGATCGTCTTCCTGATCGGTGTCGGCCTGTGGTGTCTGTTGAGTCAGCGCATCGCCGCGCATCCCGCCGTCGCGGCAGCGCTCGAGCGCTGGGAGCACATCGTCCTGCCGGTGGTGCTCATCGGGATAGGCGTGGCCGTTCTGGTCGAGGGCGGCGCGTTCGGCCTTTAGGACACCACGGTCTCCGACGTGCGCGTCGAGCCGAGCGGGCAACAACAGGGATACTTCGCCCCTACCGTGCGAAATGACTTTCATGGTCGGCTTAATTGTCCTGAGTCAGGAAAGAAGGTCACCCATGCAGCAACCACTGATTCTGGTCCCGCTGACTGCCCTCGCGGCGATGACGGTGGGGATGGCGGTCGCGCCGTCCGCCTTCGCCGATTGCAACTCGACGGGTTCGAGCACCCTGTGCGCGGGGGGAACGGTTAAGGGATCATCCGGTGCGCCGACGGATATCCCCGCCTATGACCCGTACCCCTGCACCAACGACGACAGCTGCCTGTTCTACGACGCCTACGACCCCGGCGATGTCCTGGACCCGCCCAATACCGGCCCCGGCAGGCCGGGCCCGGTCGACCCGGGTTACGGCGTCGGGAGACCCGGCATCGGTGGTGGCGGCGGAATAGGTGGCGGTGGCGGAAACGGTGGTGGCGGCGGAAACGGTGGCGGCGGCGGAAACGGTGGCGGGGCCGGCCCGCGCTAACCCCCCTCCCGTCTGGAGTCTGTTCAAGCCCCTCTGAAACCACGAGAAGAAGGAGTCATCGATGCACCTCACCATCCGTCTTGTCCGCGACTCGTCCGTCGGTGTCCTCGCCGCCGGTGTGTTTTCCAGTGCGGTCCTGTTGACCGCACCCACCGCATTGGCCGACCCGCCCAATTGCACCGCGGCAGACCTGGCGGGTGTCGCGGCGGGGGTGTCGGCGGCGACGTCCGCGTACTTGTTCACCCACCCGGAACTGAATGCCTTTGTCACCGGGCTGAAGGGGCAACCGCGCGACAGCGTCCGCGCTCAAGTGCTGCAATACCTGGACGGCAACCCCCAGATGAAGGCCGAGGTCCAAGCGATTCGCCAGCCCCTCAGCGACATTCGCAATCGCTGCGGTGGAAGTGATGACAGCCCGATGTCCTAGACGGTATGGGGTGACCCCGGGCGTTGTGTTGGGGGTTGCGGGCCGGGGCCTCGCTCACCCATGTTCGTGGGTTACCGAGTAGGGAGTCGCCTGC